>Ga0065704_10000190_pt1 | contig 213919 bp, 211 predicted proteins | sample SwiRhicommuniRL2_FD_59091 | JGI IMG/M metagenome (GOLD analysis project Ga0065704, IMG submission 59091) | Switchgrass rhizosphere bacterial communities from Rose Lake, Michigan, USA - RL2 v2 (version 2) | ecosystem: Host-associated > Plants > Roots > Rhizosphere > Soil | place: East Lansing, MI
CAACGGGCCTTGCCGATCCGGTCGAAAGCTATGTGCGCAGCGCTTTCAAGAGCGGCGATATCACCCTGGCCGAAATGCGCGAGGGCGTGCTGCACTTCGCGATCTACCAGGGTTGGCCGCTCGCGCGGGTGTTCGACCGGATCGTGACCAGGGTGGCAGCCGAACTGGGGCTTGAGGCCGAGACGCCAGCGCTGTTCGATGCGCCCTGGGATCCGGAGGAACGCTACCGGGGCGGCGTGGCAGCCTACACGAAGATCATGACCTTCGCCCCGCCTGAGCAGCCGGCGGCCTACTATGACGCCGGGATCAAGAACTTCGTGTTTGGCGAGATGTGGGAGCGCCCCGGCCTTGATCAGCGGGCGCGGCGCTGGATCACGCTGTCCTGCGTGGGGGCTTCGGATACGCCGAACCCGATCCTGACCCACGTCTATGCCGCCATGAAAGCGGGCGATGCGACGGTGGAAGAGATGCACGAATTCGTGCTGCAGTTCGGGTTTGAGGTGGGCTGGCCCAAGGCATCGGTTATGATCGCGGCCGTCTTTGACGCGGCGTCCAAGCTGGAGAAGGGCCAGGGCTGGATGTGACGGCAGCGCCGGCATTCCAGGTCAACGGCGACACATATCGGCCCCATGATGTCTTGTTCCGCGCCTTCGCTTTCGCGCGCTGGAAAGTGCAGGTGCGGGGCAAAGGCGGGATTCGGCCGAGGCCTCGCCGCTGATGATGGAGATTGGGGTGACGATCAAACCTGAGGATGCGGTCCGCTATGAGGTGCGTGACGGAGTTGCGCTGCTGACCATCGATTTCCCGCCGGTCAACGCGATCGGTCACCCGGTCCGTGCCGGGATGCTGCAGCGCCTCGAACAGGCGCTGGATGATCGGGACGTAATAGCGATCGTTTTCGTCGGCGCGAACGACCGGTTCATCGCCGGGTCCGACATCCGGGAGTTCGGCAAGCCGAAGCAGCCGCCGGAACTGGCAACCGTGCTCAACGCGATGGAGCTTTCGACCAAGCCCATTGTGGTCGGGATCGACGGGATTGCGCTTGGTGGCGGCCTGGAATTTGCCCTCGCCGCACACTACCGTGTGGCCGCGCACCGAGCCAAGGTAGGCCTCGTCGAAATCAACCTTGGTCTGCTGCCGGGCGGCGGGGGGACGCAGCGGCTTCCCCGCCTTGTCGGTCCGGAAGCGGCGCTCGACCTCATCCTCAGCGGCCGTCATGTTCCGGCAGGCGAGGCGCTCGAACTTGGGATTCTCGACGAAGTCACCGACGGCGACGTGACCGCTGCGGCACTCGCCTTCGCCCGAGGCGGGGCGGCGGAGGGTGGGCCGTGGCCGGTGGTGATCGAGCGCGTGGACCGTATCGGCGATTTCGATCCTGCCCTGTTCGAAAATGTTCGTGCCCGCAACGCAGCCAAATGGAAAGGCATGGTGGCGCCGTTCCAGATCGTAAATTGCGTGGAGGCTGCGACCCGGCTTACCCCGGAGGAAGGGCTGAAATTCGAGCGCGAGGCCTTCAAGATCTGCCTCGACGCGCCGAGCCGCCCCGCGCAGATCCATCTCTTCTTTGCCGAACGCACGGCGGCCAAGGTCGACGGCGCGGACGGGATCAAGCCGCGTCCGATCCGCTCGGTGGGCATCATCGGCGCCGGAACCATGGGCGGCGGCATCGCGATGAGCGTTGCCAATGCCGGCCTTCCGGTGGTTCTCGTCGATGCGAGCCAAGCCGGGCTCGACGCCGGGCTGACGCGCATCCGCAACAACTACCAGACATCGGTCAAACGCGGATCGACTTCTCAGGAAGCGGTCGATGCGGCGCTTGCGCGGATCACCACGGCGCTGGACTATGCGGCGCTCAGCGAGGTCGATCTGGTGATCGAGGCCGTATTCGAGACCATTGACGTCAAAGACGAAGTGTTCGGCAAGCTCGACCGGGTGTGCAAACCCGGAGCGATCCTTGCTTCGAACACCTCAGCGCTCGATATCGACCGCATCGCTTCGGCAACCAGTCGCCCGGCCGATGTCGTCGGCCTTCATTTCTTCTCGCCCGCCAACGTCATGCGGCTGGTGGAGGTGGTGCGCGGCGAACTGGCGGGCATGGAAACCGTCGTGTCGGCGATGGCCTTCGCTAAGGCGATCGGAAAGGTTCCGGTGCTGGCGGGCAATTGCTTCGGCTTTATCGGCAACCGCATCATGCACCGCTATGGCGCGGAAGCAGACCTGCTGCTGATGGAAGGCGCTACGCCTTGGCAGATCGACGAGGCGTTGAAAGATTTCGGGTTCCCGATGGGCCTGTACCTGATGCGCGACATGGCCGGACTCGATATCAGCTACAGCGTGCGCCGGAACAAGGCGGCAATCGGCAAGCTGGACTTGACTGAGTTGGCCTACAACCCCCTCGCCGACCGCCTGTGCGATCAGGGCGACTTCGGGCAGAAGACCGGCAAGGGCTATTACGCCTATGAAGGACGCACGGCCACGACGCGGCCGGACGTAGTCGAACTGCAGGCTCGCATCTCGGCGGAGAAGGGGATCCCGCAACGGGTCATCGACCCCGAGGAGATCGTCTGGCGAATTCTCGCGGCCATGGTCAACGAGGGGGCGCTGATCGTCGGCGAGGGGCATGCCCAGCGCCCGTCCGACATCGATGTCGCCTATGTCGCGGGCTATGGCTTCCCCAAGTACCGCGGCGGTCCAATGTTCTGGGCGGAGCAGCAGGGACTGGACAAGGTGCTCGCCCGGATCCGCGAATACGGCCGGGCCTATCCCGACCGGTGGCAACCGGCGCCGCTGCTGGTGGACCGGGCTGAGGCAGGCAAAGGCTGGCTGGAGTGAGGCATAGGGCATCGCGGCGGAATCGGTCGTGACATCCGGCGCCTTCCGAACTGCACTCTATCGTCAGCATGATATCTTTCGGCGCGGGCGAGGACGCTGGCGCTCGGCCAACGCCCGTGCTCAAAAGTCGCCGAGCTGCAAATAAAAAGAGAGGTGTTCTCCGCATGGTACTTCGTGTGCCCCCGCGCATCGGCCCACTAAACCGCTTCTACTGGGAATCCGGGCGCGATGGCGTGCTGCGGATCATGCGTTGCCAGGACTGTCGAACGTGGCTCCATCCGGCGCGGCCGCTGTGTTCTTCCTGCCTGAGCGAGAATGTCGCGCCCGAGGCCGCCGGGGGAACCGGCACGGTCTATAGCATCACCATCAACCATCAGGCTTGGCAGCCCGGGCTCGAAGTGCCCTACGCGATCGCGCGCGTTGCTCTCGACGGCGTGGACGGGGTCTTGCTGACAACCAACATTGTTGGGCCGGGCGCGCTCGACACGCAGATCGGAGACGCCGTGCGTGTGACTTTCGAGGAGCAAAACCGAATCTGGTATCCTTTGTTCGAGCGCATCTGAGGTAAACCGGTGATGCGCACGCGGAACTGCCGTCCAGCAAGAGGGTGCTGTTCAATCCGATTGGTTGAACGGACGGATCGGTTGAACCGGCCAGGAATTTTTGGGGAACTGTAATGTCGAGCAAGTTGGATCCGGTCATCTCGGGCGTGGGGCAGTCTGCGGTCGGCAAGTTCATCGACCGTTCGCCGCTGATGCTGACGATCGATGCGGTGAAGCTGGCGCTGGACGATGCCGGCCTGACCGTGGCCGACATCGATGGCGTCGCGACCTGGCCGGGGCGGGTGGAGACCATGCTCGACATGGGGCCGGTCGGCTGCGATGACCTGATCGAGGCGCTCGGCATCAAGGCGACTTGGTACATGGGCGCCTTCGAGGTGGCCGCCCAATTCAGCGCGATCGCCGAAGCGGCGGCTGCTGTTCGGGCGGGCTGGGCGCGCCACGTCATCTGCTTTCGCACGGTGTCGCAAGGTTCGGCGCGGCGCAAGCCCGAGGAATATCCCAACGCGGTAGCGAATGGAGTTGTTGGTTCGGTGGAGCATATCCTGCCCTACCATGCCTATTCCGCCGTGAACTGGGTGGCGCAGGTCGCGTCGCGTCACTTCCATGACTATGGCACGACGCGTGAGCAGCTAGGGCAGATCGCGATCAATGCCCGGCGCAATGCGGCGCGCAATCCAAGGGCGATCTACCGCGAACCGATCACCCTCGACGACTACATGTCGGCGCGGATGATATCTTCGCCGCTGTGCCTGCTAGACTGCGATACCCTATCCGATGCTTCGACCGTGATCATCGTCTCGGCGGCGGAGGCAGCCAAGGATCTGAAGAATATACCGATCAGGATCGATACCGTCGCGCAGAGCCTGCCGGGGCGCTACACATGGGACCAGCCTGTCGAGGCGGCGTGCTATCCGACAGGGCGGCGGCTGTGGGAGCGTTCGGACTTCACGGTCGGCGACGTCGATGTCGGGCAACTTTACGATGGGTTCAGCTTTCTAACCCTGCAGTGGATCGAGGCCCTCGGTTTCTGTCCGGTGGGAGAGGGCGGGCGCTATCTCGAAGGTGGGGCCCGCATTTCGTCCGACGGGGAATTTCCGATCAATACCAATGGCGGACAAATTGCCGCCGGACGGACCCATGCCTTCGGCTATGTGTGGGAGGCGGTCCGCCAGCTGCGGGGTCAGGCTGGCGAAACCCAGCTCGACCGCGATATGAAGGTGGCGGTTACCGGGGCCGGCGGCGGCCCGCTGTCGCTGGCCATGCTGCTGGTCCGCGACTAAGTTGGCGCACGCGGCCCAGCCGCCGACGCTGGCCATTGCGACCCTACCGGTGAGTCGAGCAGCGAGGCCATGGCGATATTAATCGCGGCATAGCGGGACTGGCCGCCGGGCATTATGGTGCCGGACGGCCAGTCCTTTCCTTTCCAGTATCTTCAGGTGCGCATCACCCAGCCGCCGTCGACGTGGAGCACCTGCCCACTCATCCAGCGTCCGGCGTCGGAGACGAGCAGGAGCAGGCTGCCGCACAGCGCGTCGGGCGTATCGCGTGGCTGAATGACGCAGCGGTTGACGATCGACTGGATCCACGGGCTGTCGTCCGGGGTCATGGAAAGGCCGGCGTCGGTCTTGGTCATGCCCGGAGCGATCGCGTTGACGCGGATGTTGTGACCACCCATTTCAGTTGCCAGAGTGGAGGTGACGCCGCCGAGCGCGAGCTTAGTGATGCCATAGAGGCTTTGCGCCGGGAAGGCGCCGGCCGACATCTGGTTGACGATGGCCCCGCCGCCGCGCGTCATCATGCTGGGCATGACCGCCTGTGCGCAGTTGATCGCGCCCCAGACATTGACGCCCATGAACAGATCGAAATCCTTGCGCGTAACCTCGACCGTGGCGGCAGCACCCATTTCGACCATCAGGGCGGCATTGTTGACGAGGATGTCGACTCCGCCGAACGCCTCGATCGCGCGAGCGACCATGGCATCGACGCGGGCGCGGTCGGTGATGTCGACATCGACCGCGACGGCATTGGCGCCGATCTCGGCCGCTACCTTTTCGGCGCCTTCGAGGCTGAGATCGGCCACCACGACCTTGGCCCCGGCATTGGCTAGGGCATGGGCATAGGCCCGGCCGATGGAGTTGCCGCGCCCGCCGGCGCCGGTGACGATCGCAACCTTGCCGGTGAGATCGAACTGCTGGTTGGTAAAGTCTGCCATGATCCTGTCTCCGTTTACTGTGCCAGGCTCTTGATGTTCACGGTCTTGTAGTTGAGGAATTCGTCGATCCCGGCGCGGCCGCCTTCCTTACCGAAGCCCGAGATTCCAACACCTCCGAACGGGGTATAGCCGTTCACCTGCGAGCCACCGTTGATATAGACGCCGCCCGAGACCAAGCGTTCGGACAGGCTGAGGACGCGCTGAACGTCGCGCGACTGGATATAGGCGGCAAGGCCATATTCGCTGTTGTTTGCGATGGCGACGGCCTCGTCCTCGTCATGGAACCTAGCGATGATCAGGGCTGGGCCAAAGATCTCGACCTGACTGATCTCATGATCGGGATCGGCGTCTGCGATGAGTGTCGGCTCGATGAAGTTCAGGCCCGCCAGCGGCCCGCCGCAGCGGTTGCCGCCGACCAGGAAGGTTGCGGCATTGTCCTTCTTGGCCCGCTCGAACATGCCTTCGATGCGGTCTGCTGCGGCCTTGTTCATCACTGGGCCGACGATCGTGGTGGGGTCGGACGGATCGCCGACGGTCAAGGTTGCCATCAGCGCCTTCACCTTTTCGACGAAGTCATCGTAAATATCGGCATGGACCAGCGCGCGCGTCGGTAGGGCGCAGCCCTGTCCGGACCCGAACATGAACACGCCGTACACGGAAAGCGCTACCGCGGCATCGAGGTCGCAGTCCGGGAAGACGATATTGGCGGACTTGCCGCCCAGTTCCATCACGGTCGGCTTTATCTGTTCAGCACAGGCATGAAGGATCTTGCGTGCGGTGATCGGCCCGCCGGTGAAGCTGATCTTGCGGATTTTCTTGTGGCGGATGATCGCCTCGCCCGCTTCGCTATTGCCGTGGAAGATCGACAGCACGCCGTCGGGAATACCGGCTTCTCGGGCGACCCGGGCAAACAGATCAGGAACGTGGGCGTTGAGTTCGGCGGGCTTGCAGATTACGCAGTTGCCAGCAGCGAGCGCAGCAATGACCTTCATGCCGAGCGAAATCAGAGGCCCGTTCCAGGTGATGATGATGCCGACGATGCCGATGGGTTCGGGCACGGTATAGGCAAATTCGCCGCGGGTATCGAGCGTGCCGAGCAGTTCGCCGGTAAGCTTGTCGCACCACCCGGCATAATAACGGACAAACTGCAGCACGGTATCGACCGTGACATTGCCGGCCCAGGCGGTATGGCCATTGTCGCGGCGCGCCGCCTCGACGAAACCGGCGCGGTTTTCCTCGATCAGCTCGGCCAGGCGGTTGAGGATGTCGCGGCGTTTTTCCGGCGGAGTGCGCCGCCAGCTCTCTTGCACGGCCAGCGCGCGTTCGACGGCTTCGTTGACTTCGGCCTCACCGGCGAGCGGGACCAGGGTCTGGACCTCCTGGCTGTAGGGATCGAGGTGTTCGTGCACCCCACCGCTGCCGCTTTCGCGCGGCTCGCCACCGATGTGCAGGTGGATCTTGTGCAGGTTGTTGGCTGTGGCACCGTTCGACATGTGTCGTTTCTCCATGAGCTCTGTCGTGTTGTTCCCGCGTGGGCCCGAAGATGCACCGCGCCACCCGCAGCGGGTGGACGCTTCCGTCCTGCGTGCGCTGTGTTTCAGACGCAATCCGACGGACGCCGGCGATTCCAGACTCCTCTCTTGCCAGCCATGTAAACGACTGTTTATATCCGTTGTCAATGCCACAGACCGCTGCCCCGACCACCGGCAAGGATGCCGCTCGCACTCGCCAAGCCCTGCTTGTGGCGGCGCAGGAAATCTTCTCGATCCACGGCTATGCCGATGCCGGGGTGCGCCAGATCACCGCCCGGGCCGGGGTCAACATGGCGCTCGTAAATCGCTATTTCGGAAGCAAGGAACGCCTGTTCGAGGAGGCGCTCCGCGATATCCTCGGCACCAGTCCGATCGTCGATGCGGACCGTGCGGAATTCGGCCAGGCAATGGTCCAATTACTGCTGGACAGCTCGGCAACACGGGTAGTTGCGCTGCCGATCATCATGATGGCGAGCGGTGATCCGAAGGCGCGCGCGATCGTTGAACGCGTGCTGATGGAGATGGTCTACGAACCGTTGTCACGCTGGTTCGGGCCGGACGAGGGGGCAATCCGGGCGGCGCGTTTCATGATCGTCTCGGCGGGTATGACGCTCTATTCGCGGCTCTATCCCCTCGACGTCTTGGTGCCGGTGGTCGCGCCTTCGCTGCGCGCCTGGCTGGTCGACCAGTTCCAGGCGCTGGCGGAGTGAGTCAGCAAAACAACATATGGACGATGTTTTCCACCAAGTGCGGCCGTGGCTGGACGAGGATCGGTGAAGGCGCTTCACAGGCGCGGTAAGCGGGAGCAGGGCCGGTTCGGCTGACCGGATCGTGCGCAGAGCAAGAGAGGATAGTTCATGCCGCAGCAGATCGGCTTCATCGGATTGGGTGACCAGGGAGGGCCCATGGCCCACCGCATCGTCGATGGCGGCTTTCCCCTGATGCTCTGGGCCCGGCGCCCCGAAAGCCTCGAGCCTTATCGCGACACGGCGGCGACCTATGCCGCGTCGGTCGCGGATCTGGGAGCGAGCTGCGACATCGTCGGGCTCTGCGTCTTCGCTGATAAGGATGTCGAGCAGATGGTGAGCGAACTGCTGCCCGCTATGCGCCCGGGCAGCGTTATCTTGATTCATTCGACGGCTAGCCCGGACCTGTGCGCAAGATTGGCAGGTGAGGGATCGGCACGCGGGATCGCGGTGCTCGACGCACCGGTCAGCGGTGGCAACGCCCGCGCAGCGAACGGAGAGCTTGCCGTGATGGTCGGTGGAGACCCAGCCGCCTTCGAGCGGGTTCAGCCGGTGCTGGCGACGTTCGCTAAGAAGGTGGTGCGGCTTGGAGAGGCGGGGGCCGGGCAAACCGCGAAGCTGATCAACAATGCCGTGGTGACAATCCATTTCGCCACGGCGCTGGCCTTTTTCGATGTGGGCGAGAAAATGGGGCTGGACCGCACCGCGCTGGCTGAAGTGCTGTCGAGCGGGTCAGCCCAGTCATTCGGTATCCAGCAGATGGCGGGCGCGACGCCCGAGATTCTGGGTTTTGTCCTGCCGCGTCTGGACAAGGACGTTCAGCTCATGCTCAATGCCCTGTACGCAGCGGGTCTCGGCGATACCTGCGCAGCCCAGCAATCCCGGCGCGGCGCAGAAGACTTTACTGCCTATGCTGCGGGCAGGTGATATCCCTCGTGAAGGCCATTCACAGCCACGGGATTCTTCAATAAGTGATCGCGCAACCGAACAGCTCGCGGCGGATACGCGGGTGACGGTGGAGGATCGAGTAGTGGCCACGACCAAGACGGGTACGGCTAACAAGCCGGTAGGGCTGGGGCGCAAGGGCCGGGAAACCCGCGCCCGTCTCCTCGCCGCTGCCCGCAAGTTGCTGGAAACCACCTCGCCCCTGCACCTGACCGCTGCCGCGATCGCCAAGGAAGCCAGAACTGCGCCCGCAACGCTCTACGTCTATTTTGCCGATGTGCAGGACGTTCTTTATGCCCTCGCCCTCGAAACGCATGAAGCCTTTGAGCAGTTGGCGCAAAGGCACGCGGAGTGGTTTACCGACGGCAATCGCCTGGAAATCGACGCAAAAGCTCTGATCGCTGCCTACAACGAAATCTACAGCGCCCACGCCCGTGTGTTGCAGTACCGCAGTCTGGAAGCGGACCGCAGCAATGCGCGCTTCGTCGAATTGCAGATGAACGATGCGGTCCCGATCATCGAGCTTCTGGCCCGCGCGATCCGCCGCAATCGGCCAGACCTGTCGAAAGCTGAGGCCTTCGCGGATGCGGTCGTATTCCAGTGTGCATTGGAGCGGCTGGCGAGCGTGCGCTTGCAATTTCCTCGGGATCGGCCGGGGCCATCGAGTGATGAACTTGATCGCGCGCAGGCGCGGATCATCGCACGCCATTTCGCCCCTTCCGGCGGATGCTGATCCGCCGGGCGCGGCTGCTGGACGGACGGCTGGTCGATGTCAGGCTTGATCGCGGCCGGATCGCTGTGGTCGAGCCGGCGCGAGCGGAGGGGCAGTCCTCAGAGGGTGCAGTTCTGGATGCGCGGGGCGGGCTGCTGCTGCCGGGGCTGCATGATCATCACCTCCACATTGCGGCTACCGCAGCGGCCTTGGCTTCGGTGAAATGCGGACCTCCGCACTGCTCCACTGCTGAAGAGCTGGCGCAGGCGCTGGCGCAGGCGCCAGGGGAGGGGTGGCTGCGCGGGATCGGCTATCATGAAAGCGTGGCCGGAGATTTGGACCGGGCATGGCTCGACCGGGTAGTGCCGGACCGGCCGGTGCGCGTCCAGCATCGGTCCGGGCGGATGTGGTACCTGAACAGCGCGGCGCTGGATATTCTGCTGGCATGGCATGAGCCTCCGTCCGGGCTGGACGTGGCGGCGGGGAATCTGTTCGACGATGATGACTGGCTGCGGCAGGCGCTTGTCAGCCACTTGCCAGGCCTAGGCGAGGTTTCGCGGCGCTGGAGCGCGCAAGGAGTGACCGGGCTGACCGACATGAGTCCGCGCAACGGGCGACAGGAGGCAGAGTGGCTGGCGGCCGAGCAGGACCGGGGAATCCTGGACCAGCGCCTGGTCTTGGGCGGGTCCTCATCGCTGCGGGAAAGGGCCTCGGGGGAAGACCTAGCGATCGGCCCGGTCAAGTTTCACCTGCATGAGGCGGACCTGCCTGATCACGCCGATTTCATCAACGCGATCGGCGCGGCGCACCGCCAGGGCCGGGGGGCGGCAGTGCATTGCGTGACCGAGACTGAGCTGGTCTTTACGCTTGCTGCATTCCGGGAGGCCGGGACCGTCCCGCTTGACCGGATCGAGCATGCTTCGATGACGCCTCCTGCGCTGCTGGCACAATTGGTCGAACTTGGCCTCGCAGTGGTGACCCAGCCCAATTTCGTGACCGAGCGCGGCGATGCATACCTTGCAGACATACCGGAAGAGGAGTGGAGTTCGCTCTATCGCCTGCGGAGCTTCCTTGAAGCCGGGCTGATCCTTGCCGGCGGCAGCGACGCGCCGTTCGGGTCGACCGACCTGTGGGCTGCCATGGCGGCTGCCGTCTCTCGTCGCACCGCGGCGGGTGCGGATCTTGGCGCAGCAGAGGCGCTCAGCCCAGAGCAGGCGCTGGCATTGTTTCTGGCCGACCCCCTGAACCTTTCGCGCACCCGCAAGGTGGAGGCTGGGGCGATCGCGGACTTGTGCCTGCTAAGTCAGGACTGGGCGGCACTACGTACCGACCTGGCCGCAGCCCGCGTCGTGGCAACAATCATCAGAGGCAGGATAGTGTTCGCGGCAGGCGGGACGGGAGCTTGAACGGCCCAGCCTGGCGCGCAACGACCGTTGTGCAGTACGGCCATGCCTAGATAGATCGAGTGGCACGGAACCTTACAGCCATTGTACTGTGGCTATCCGGTGGATGACGGGCGTGTCCACCAATCCGCCGATGTAAAGGAACAGGTTCATGTTTAAAGCGCGACGTGTCGGTTTTGCCGGGAAACATGTTGTTGTTCTGGGCGGGGCAAAAGGCATCGGGCAGGCGCTTGCCGCAGAACTAGCGCGCCACGGCGCGCAGCTTTCGGTGGCCGACCTCGATTTTGCCTCAGCGCAAGCGACGGCCGATGCCATCCGCGGCACCGGGCAATCTGCCCATGGATTGTCAGTCGATGTGCTTTCGTCCGAATCCATAGCGGAGGCGATAAACGCTGCCGAGCGCTGCTTTGGCCCGGTCGACATGCTGATCAACAACGTCGGCGCAATAATCAATGGCCATCCCGAGGACATTCCGCTGGCCGAATGGTACCGGATCGATGAACTGAACGCGCGGTCCGTGACCCGCGGGATCGATGCGGTCCTGCCTGCAATGCTGGCGCGGGGCAGCGGACACATCGTCAACACGGCTTCGTTCGCCGGGGTCTATCCCTATGCTGTTACCCGTATACCCTATGCGGCGTCCAAGGCGGCGGTGATCAGCCTGAGCCAGAACCTTGCGCTGCATTGCGAGCCGCGCGGCGTGAGGGTTTCCTGCCTGATCCCCGGCCCGGTCAGGACCGACATAGCAGCCTCGATGCGCAACTGGACGCCGGAAGCGCCCATGCGCGGACCCGGATCGCAGCTTCGACTGTTGTCTCCGGATGAGGCGGCGCAGCGGTTTGTGGCCGGCATGGCCGAAGGACGCATCCTGATCGCTTCGGATGAGGCCCTGTGGGATATCCTGCGCGACTGGGCCAGCGATCCGGATGCTTTCATCCGCGCCCGGATCGAGGCCTTTGCCCGGGGTGAAGCCGGACTGCCGCGCTTCTGAGCCGCCTTGCGACCGGCGATGATCGCAGAGGCGGCCTGTCCCGGTTCGTGCCTCAACCCTCGCGCGGGATCCGGAAATGTTCGACGTAGTCGGCGAAACCTTCGTCCAGATCGGCGGGGTCTACCCCGAATTCTTCGAGGCCGTAGCTGTGCGCGCCGTGCTTGTTCTGGGGGGTTGCCGCGAGATAGGCTTGCATCCCTGCCTCAGCCTCCTTCGTGAACGGCTGGCCGAGGTGGACATAGAGAGCCTTCATTTCGGCAATCGGGTCGGCGATCAGGTTGGCGTAGCTGACGTGGGCGATGCGGCCGGGGTTAGCGCGGTCGAACGCTCGAGCGCGGGCGATGTGCGCGAACATCTGCGGGACATAGGCGCTACGGATATACTCGATCGAGGTCTTCTTCACGAATTCCCGCTGCGCCGCTTCGATCAGGCTGAGGAGCGAGGCGGTAGCCTTGTAGGGATCGCGGTGGATCCAGACGAGGCGCGCGTCGGGGAAGACCTTGACCAGGCTGTCGAGGAACAGGGCGTGGCTGGGCATCTTGACCGACCATGTGCCGCCGGTGTGGTGCTGGAGCACCTGCATGAAACGCTTTTCGTAGGCGTAGGCTTCGGTCAGGTCGGCTTCAGTGGAAAGCCAACTGGTATAAGTCGGGGCAGGGGCCAGCGACTCGAGCATGCAGGCCTTGAAATCGTGACCGTGGATGAAAGTGCATTCGGTGGGCGCGTCCGCGGGCTCGAAATGGCGCTTGGCCATCTCGGGGTTGGCCTTGATCTTGTCGGCGTCCTGCGTCTTGGCCGCGATACACCGCGGATCGGACTTGAGCGAACCCTTGGCGGCGGGCGGTACGGGGTCATTCGATTCCCACGACAGCATGGAGCGCAGCGCGGGGTCGGTGGCGAGAAGATTGCTGAGAACGGTGGTGCCGGTGCGCGGCATACCGAACTGGAAGATCGGCGCCTCCACCGGGGAATCGGCTAGGTCCGGGTGCCGACGGTGATAATCGTCGATCTTCAGCCGGTTGGCGAGATTGCGCGTCCATATGAAGCGCAGGATCGCTATCCCCTGCTCGGAGATGTCGGCGCTTTCGCGGGCATTGGCGGTAAGTAGATCGAGACCGTGACGGTAGGTGTCGGAGTGAAACTCGGTAAGGCCGGTCTGCGCTCTGGCATCGTCGATGATATCTTGTGACTGCAGCATGATTGGCCTCTCGTTCTTTTGTTTCGGATTTCTTGATGTCGCCGCGCCGGAACGACAATCACAAATGGCCTTGCACCGTGCGGAAGGCCTGACAATTCACATGGGCGATGTGCTGAAGGCCGGACCTGTCCGGCGGGGCTGCCGTTCTCCGGCGCGCATCCATCACATAAGTGTTATGCTGGCCCGCCGCCCCAGATGCTGCCTCGCACCCGGTCGGTCTTGGGACTAGTGAAGCGCTGAAAGAGGAGACCGAGATGAACACCGTGGCCCATGACATCCAGCAGAAGGCGCTGGCGAGCTTGCATCTCCCCAAGGATGTGGTCGTCAAGATTCCCGAGGCGGGGAGCCCGCAATGGGTGAAGCGACCGGCCGGCCACTGGTATCTGCCGCTGATGTTCGACCTGGCCGGCGGCGTGACGGTCAATGTCATGCGCTATGAGAAGCCCGGCATCGTCGGACGCCACATCCACGACGGCCCGGTCTATTCCTATACCATCGAGGGCAGCTGGTTCTATCCAGAACATGACTGGGTCGCCGAAGCGGGCAGCTTCGTTTGGGAGCCGACCGGCGACATCCACACCCTGACCGTTTCGGCGGACAAGATGATGGCGCTCTATGTCATGCATGGCGGGCTCGTCTCGGTCGACGAGAACGACAAGCCCATCGCCTATGACAACTGCCTGAGCCTGCTGACCTACTGCGACCAGTGGTATCGCGACCATGGCATGGGCGAGGACTACATCAAGCAGTTCATCCGTTAAGGCAGGCAAGTGGGCAGTGCAGGGCCTGCGGATCCTGAAAAATGTTCACAAATTCCCGGAGGATCCATGGCCAAGCACGTACTGATCGCCTTCACCAACCCCGTCGAAGGGCAGGAGGACGCCTATCACGACTGGTATGACACGACCCATATCTCGGAAATCCTGAGCGTACCGGGCATTCTCAACGCGCGCCGGTTCAAGATCAAGATGGCTGACGTCAAGGGTGGCCCCGCGTGGAAGTTCGTGGCGATCTATGACGTTGAGACCGACAATTTGGGCGAAACGCTCAAGACCCTCGGCGCGACCACCGGTGAAGTGATTTCTGCTTTGGACCAGAGCGCGTCGGGCATGGTGGTCGCGACCGAGATCCTTTCGCGTTCCGAGAACGACCCGGCCTGATCGGAAAGGCCGTTACCGATCCGATCACTTCCGTGATGATTTGCCCGGGCACCGTCGGTCGGCGGGCGGCAAGCTGCGGATTTGAGGGCCACCGGCCCGGCGACCCGCGCCTTCCTTCCTAAAAATTGACGATCCATCATGGACAGGGGCGGTCTCTCCTGACATTTATGACGAACCGTCAGAAATGATTCGGTCGGGTCCCTTGTGCCGTGTCGGTCAGAAATTTTGCGGGAGAGCGGTGCTGTTCCGCCACAGTCGGAGACAGCGCTGGCGCCCTGGGATGAGGAGAATGGCGAAATGCCAGTCCAGGAAGTGATGGAGCGAGTAGGGGAAACGCGTGACCTTGGTTATCCGGTCTACGATGCGGATGGCCATTACTACGAAACCTACGACACGTTCCGTCGGCATTTGCCAAAAAAGTTCCACAAGGACTTCCAGTACGTGCAGGTCGAGGGACGTACGAAGCTGGCCATAAACGGCTATCTTAGCGACTATATCCCCAACCCGACGTTCGACGTCGTTGCCGCACCGGGCACACACGAAGTGTGGTTTCGGGGAGACAACAAGGAAGGCAAGAGCCTGCGTGAGCTGACCGGCGACGTGCTGCGGGCACAGCCGGAATTTTCCGACGCGGAGGCGCGGCTCAAGTTGCTGGACGAGCAGAAAGTGCAGGCGCAGCTGGTGTTTCCGACGCTTGCCTCGGTGATCGAGGGGCACATGGGTCGCAATGTCGAGCTGGCTGCGGCCTGCGTCCATTCGCTGAATGCTTGGGTGGCCGACGAGTGGTCCTTCAACTACAAGGACCGCCTCTACCCTTGCGCCTACATCTCGCTGGCCGATGCGGACCTTGCCTGTGATGAGCTGGACTGGGCGCTGGCGCGCGGAGCCCGTCTCATCCTGATCCGACCTGCACCGGTGCCCGGCCTGTTCGGCACGCGGTCTCCGGGATCGCCCGAATTTGATCGCTTCTGGGCCAAGGTCAACGAGGCCAACATTTTCGTGGTGCTCCACGTGTCGGACTCCGGCTATGAGGAGATCTACCGGTGGTGGGGCAGCAAGGCCACCGAGGCGCTTGCCTTCGATCGTACCGACCCGCTCAAGGCCTGCATCGACAGTCAGGGCCGGGCGATTGCCGACATGATCTCGGCCCTGATCGCGCACGGCGTGATGGACCGCTTCCCCAACATTCGCTGGGTCTCGGCCGAGAACGGATCGATCTGGGTGCCGCACCTGATGCACATGCTAAAGCGTGCCTATGGCCAGATGCCGAAGAGCTTCGCCCGCCATCCGCTCGATACTTTCCAAGAGTGCGTATATGTCGCGCCCTATTACGAAGAGGACCTCAACGAGCTGAAGCTGCATGTGCCGGCCGAGCGCATGCTGTTCGGCAGCGACTGGCCGCACCCCGAAGGGCTCAAGCTGCCGCTCGACTTCATCAACGAAGTCAAAGACTTCACGCCCGCCGAGCAGGAGATGTTCATGAGCTCGAACCTCAAAGGGCTGCTCCAAGGCAAGCGTTGACCGATGACGGGCGCTCGGCGTCCGCGTCCGGCATGGGAGAAGGACATAGCATGGCACAAGTTGGCATCGATCCCGCCTGGGGTCCGAACTATGAGGAACGCTTCGACTACCGCGTCGACATCCTCCGCCGCCGCAATCCGATTACCGCGACAGCGCCTGACGGCACGCAGCTGGCGCGATCGGAACGCGCCCTGCTTGTCGATGAGCAGAACCACGGGCTGGTGTTCTACCTGCCCGTGGGCGACATCGATATGGCGAAGCTCGCGAAGGTCGTGGGCCGCGTAAGCCATTGCCCGTACAAGGGCGTGGCGAGCTACTGGGCTCTTGCCGATGGAGATCCTGAACATCCGGTCGCCTGGGCCTACGAGACACCCTATCCAGAGGTGAGCCAACTGGCCGGTCACATCGCCTTCTATCAGGACCGAGTGACGGTCTCGCTGGGTGTGGCGGTCTTTCCTCATCCCAAAAAGGGATGAGCGCCGATGGTCACCGAGCTCACCAATGATCACTACGATAAGCTGTGGGGCGATCTTCAGGACCTGATCCGGATCATCGACCTCGAACCCCATGGCCCTGGGATGTTCACTGCTCCGCCACACATGAGCGCGCCGCGCAACGTCGTCGAAGGAAGCCAGATGCTGGCTCAATCGATCGTTGCAGCGTCCAAGGCGGTGCCCGACAAGCGGGTCGTTTCGGCTTATGCGCAGTTCGTGCGCGTGGCGGGGTTTCACATCCCCCTCGATTTCCGCACCCAAGTCCTCCAGTCGGGCCGCACGTTTTCCAGCGTGTCGGTCTCGGCCGAGCAGGAAGGTAAGCTGCGCTGCGCTGCGCTGGCGATGTTGGACAGCGGCGCTACGGACATGATCGCGCACCAAGTGGCAATGCCGGAGGTGTCGGGGCCAGAGGATTGCCCCGAGTTCGACTTCGGCATGACCGGGCGCGACGTGCGCTTCGTCAACGGTGACTATTCCCCGCATGAGGACCGCATCGGGGCGCCGGTGCTGCATTGCTGGATGCGCTGCCGGGACAAGCCGACGACCCCGTTGTTGAATCAGGCGCTGCTGACCCAGCCGCTCGGCCACATGACCATAGGTGCTTCCATGCTCCCGCACGAAGGGATCAAGGAGGGGGATGCGCATGTCACCATGTCGACCGGGATCATGTCGATCGCGGTGGCTTATCACGCGGATGCGGACGTTTCCGGCTGGGTGCTTTATTCGAACCCGTCGATCTACGCGGGCCGCGGCCTTGCTCAAGGGCACGGAACGGTCTTTTCGCAGGAAGGCACGCTGCTGGCGTCCTATACGGTGACCGCGATGATCCGGGATTTCACCCGCCCGCTCGACGGGCTGGACGTGCCGACAAATCAGTTGATGTAAGGGATGGCGCCGACCTGACCAGCCCTGGATCATAACCGGGGCGACTTGAGCCTCTACTGACAGACCGGCCCAGCGTGAAGCGGCAAGTTCAGCAAATCTAGCGCCGCCCGATTGAAGCGTTCCGGCTGCTCGTACATGCACCAGTGGCCGGCGTCTTCCACGGCGCGTAACCTGGCCTGGGGCTGGAAGGCGCGGATCACGCCGAAATTCACCTCCGGGCCGGGATGGAGGGCGTCATGCTCGGCCCAGATCACGTCGATCGGCACCGGGACTTTCCGCAGGGTGGACAGGAGCTTGTCCGGCATCACGTGATGCTGGAGGCGAGTCCTCGCGCGCCGGCCGCCATACGCGTTGATGGCGATGGCGGTTTGGTCCACCCGCGCGGGATCATGGATCATCAGCACGCCCAGATTATGCCGGTTGATCGCGTCGAGCTGATCAGCCGGAGCGCCTCGAATCTGCCGCACGGGCGGGGGGGTATGCGGGGTGCCAAGTCCACCGGAGCCGATCAGCACGATCCGCCGCGCCAGTTCCGGCTCCAACACGCTCATGTGGCAGGCGAGAGTCGAGCCGAGCGAGAAGGCCAGCATGTCCACCGCGCCCGCCGGTACGATCTGGCGCAGTCCCTCGATCAGCGCGCGGGCGTGGTCGGCCGCGCTATCAAGGTCAGCGGGGGCTCCGGAATCGCCCAGGCCCGGGAGGTCGGGAGCGAGCAGCCTGCGGCGGGCGGCCAGCGCCGGTATGTTGCGGAGCCAGTGCATCCAGTTGCCTTGCGCGCCGTGGAGCAGGACAAGGGGTAGGTCGGTCGCTGGACCCGGCGCCTCTGACCCCGGCCCCCATTCCCGCCAGCATAGGGTCAGGTCGCCCGTGACCTTGGTGTGCGTGATCCGCGCTGCGGCGTCGAGCGCGCGCGCTTCGGCGGGCATGTCGGTTTCTACGCTGGTCAATCCGGTTTCTCCATCGCCTGTTTCCACAGCAGCACCGGGCGGGCCCCCGATCAAACCGAAACGACATCGCACCTTGCGCAATCACAAGGTTGATGAGTGACGGCGTGCGCTTGTCCTGCCCTGTCGGATGATGCCCAAACAGCCGGACTGCACGGAGAGGATCGGATATGGTGGATGAAGGCAAGGACACCGGAGCAGGGCTGCTGAGCCTTGCCGGCCGCGTGGCGGTGATCTCTGGCGCGGGCCAGGGTGTCGGGCGGCGGATCGCGGAGTTGATGCTGGAGCATGGCGCCAAGGTGGCGGTGAACGACTTCTTTGCCGAACGGGCAGAGCAGGCCGTGGCAGAACTGGCAGAGATCTACGGTGCAGACATGGTAGCGCCGTTTGCCGCCGACGTAAGCGACAATGCTGCCGTTCAGGCGATGGCGGGCGATATCGCCGTGCGGCTGGGCACGCCCGACATTCTCGTCAACAATGCTGGCAATGCAGGTCCGGGTCAGATCCGCCTGCCGGAGCGGCCGTTCTGGGAAGAGGATCCCGCGAGTTGGGGGCGCTGGATGCAAGTGAACCTGTTCGGGGTGATGAACTGCTGCCACGCCTTTGCTCCGGGCATGGTCGCGGCAAGGCGGGGCTCCATTGTCACGATCATCTCGGATGCAGGGCGGGTCGGGGAATCGCGGCTGGAACCTTACAGCGCCGCCAAGGCTGGGGCTGCCGGATTCATGCGGGCGCTGGCGCGCTCGCTCGGGCGGTATACGGTGCGAGCGAACTGCGTGTCGATGGGGACCATGCGCACCTCCATCGCGCCCGATGGCGTGACAGCGGCGCATGACGGGCAACTGGCCAAGTACGTTCTGCGCCGGTTCGGCGAGACGGACGATGTCGCCAACACAGTGCTGTTCTTGGCCTCCGAGGCATCGGGCTGGACGACGGGGCAGACCTATCCGGTCAACGGCGGTTACAGTTTGGCGCTATAGGCTATGGGGGGGGCATGCTCCCCCCAGTCCAGTTCAGCGAGGGTTGTGCAGGACGCTGATAGGCAATCGCGGCGGCATGATCGTTCCGGGAAGCCCTATACCTCGATCAGCACTGCGCCGCCCTGGCCGCCGCCGGCGCACATGGCAGCGATGCCAAGGCCGCCGCCGCGCCGCCTGAGATCGTTGATCAAGGTGGTGAGCATGCGCCCGCCCGAGGCGGCGATGGGGTGGCCGATGGAGCAGCCGCTGCCCGAGATGTTCACCACGTCCTCGCGGATGTCGAGCATCCGGCAGGCCGCCAGCGGCACCGCCGCGAAGGCTTCATTGATCTCCCACAGGGCGATGTCCGAAACCGAGCGGCCGGTGCGGTCGAGCAGCTTGCGGATCGTATCGATGGCGGCCATCCCGGTGTCGCGCGGGTTCGCCCCCTTCGCGGTCCAGCCCAGTACCCTGGCGATGGGAGAAATCCCTTCGCCGCAGGCAATGTCCGCGCTCATGACGGTCAAGGCCGATGCAGCATCGTTCAGGCCGCTGGAGTTCCCAGCGGTGATCGAAAAGCCCTCAATCTCCGGGTGAAGAACCTTGAGATTGGCGAGCTTTTCGGCCGAACTGTCGCGCCTGGGGTGTTCGTCGACCGCGAACGTCACCGACGAGCCGTCCATTTGAAGGGCTTCGACCGGCACGATCTCGTCCACGAACTGTCCGGCATCAATGGCCGCAATGGCGCGCTGATGCGAGCGAAAGGCCCACGCGTCCATGTCTTCGCGCGTCAAGCCCGCCGCCTTGGCGGTGTTCCAGCCGACCGTGATCGACATGTCCTGGTTAGGTGCCTCGGCGCTGTCAGGATGGGTCGGCGGCATCCAGAAGTCTTGCCAGCTTTCGGTTCCGGGCACACGCCAGCGCATCACCGGGCCGGTAGAAATCGACTGGACCCCGCCGGCCACGATCACCCGTTCCATCCCCGCTGTGATCTGGGCCGCGGCAAGCCCTACCGCGCTAAGGCTGCCCGCGCAGTGGCGGTTGAGCGCCATGCCGCCCGCCTGGAACATGCCGAGTTCGACGGCGGCATGGCGGGCCAGCGCGCCGCCGCCGTACATCGATTCGGCGAAGATCACGTCGTCGACGAGACCAGGATCAATGCCGGCACGATCGATCGCCGCCTGTAGCACCGTGGCGGCGAGCTTTTCGCCGGGCGTGTTGGCAAGGGTGCCTTTGCGCGCCGTCCCCACGGCGGTGCGCACGGCGCTGACGATTACTGGCGATGACATAGCGGCCTCTCTGGTCGGTCCACGACACGGAATATGACTATTCTTCATTTTTCTGGATAAAGCGTCGGGGACCACCTGCGCAAGCCGACGCGCTAACATCGCATCCGTGTTGGAATGACCTGCTTCCGGTATGGGCGGTCATGGCGGGACACTATTCAGCCCTCTGCTACCACGCAGCAAATAGCGCGTTGCAGGTCTTCCCGTCCCGCCATCGGGTCTCCGTTGGAGAGCGGCAAGCATGTCACATTTTGCCCGATGAGGGCCATAGCCGGACGGCGCTGCATCGCATGAGGGATCGATAACCCGTCAAAGCGCCTGGCCTCTTGCCGCGTCCGGTGAAGGGGATAAGACGGGGTCGAGCCCTCGGGCATTTCCCTTCGATCAGGATGTGAGCATGCAAATCAAGGCCGGAACCAAGCTCCACAGCGCCGTGTGTGACACCGATGTGATGGTTATCAAGGGCAGCGGCGACGTGGCGTTGACCTGCGGCGGGCAGGATATGGCGCCCGCCCGATCGGCAGCGGCGGGCGAACCCGACCCTGCGCTTGCCGGCGGTACGGCGATGGGCAAGCGCTACCAAAACGCTGACGGCTCGGTGGAATTGCTGTGCGTCAAGCCGGGCAAGGGCACGCTGGCGATCGATGGCGTTCCGCTCGAAGTGAAGGCGGCAAAGGCACTGCCTTCCTCGGACTGAGCCCGGGTCAGTCGGTTCTTATCCCCAACTCAAGCAGAGCACGCTGTACGCGATGAACATTTCCCTTGTCCTGCAAATGGCCGCCGACACCTATCCGGACCGGGTCGCGCTTACGCACAACGGTGTGCATTTCACCTATGGCCAGATCTACTCCGCCGCGATGGCGGCTGCGGCGCGGATTGCGGACAGCGGAGCGGACTATGTATCCTGCCTTGGCGAAAGCAGTCCCGCCACAGTGATCGCGCTGTTCGGCGCGGCTATGGCGGGGCGGCCGTTCGCGCCGCTCAACTACCGTCTGACCGTGCCGGAAACCAACCGGCTGATCGAACGGCTTGCCCCGGTGTACCTGATTGCGGATGCCGAAAAGGTGCCGACCATTGCGGAAGGCGCAACGCGGGCGCTGCATTCGGGCGAAGATTTCCTCGCAGCCGTCATGAGCGGCGGTCCTGCGGAATGGGACGTGCCGCAGGACGAGGAAGGCGTTGCCGTGCAGTTGTTCACCAGTGGCACGACCGGGGAGCCCAAGGCCGCTTTGCTGCGCAACCAGAATCTGCTCGGTTATGTGCTCGGCACAGTGGAATTTGCCTCTGCCGAGGAGGACGAGGCGACGCTGGTTTCGGTGCCGCCGTACCATATTGCCGGAATATCCGCGATCCTGAGTTCGATCTATGCGATGCGCCGGATCGTTCAGCTGCCGCAGTTCTCCCCGGCGGAATGGCTTGCCCAGTGCTGCACGCAGCGGGTGACCAATGCTTTTGTCGTGCCGACGATGCTGAGCCGGATCATTGATCACATCGACGAAACTGGCAGCCATCCCGACCTTGGGGCGCTGCGCGCGCTGGCATTTGGCGGCGGCAAGATGCCCCTGCCGGTGGTCGAGCGGGCGCTGACTCTGTTCCCGCACGTCGCCTTCGCCAATGCCTATGGCCTGACCGAGACCAGCTCGACGATCGCGCTTCTCGGGCCGGAGGACCACCGCCAAGCCCACGGCCATCCCGATGCTCTGATCGCGCGGCGGCTGGATTCGGTCGGAAAGCCCTTGCCGACGGTCGAGGTCGAGATCCGCGACGAGGAGGGCAAGCCGCTCGGACCGGATCAGATGGGCGAGGTCTTCGTCCGTGGCCCACAGGTTTCGGGGGAGTACCACGGTCGCAAGCTGACCGACGAAGAGGGTTGGTTTCCCACCCGCGACGCCGGCTTCCTAGACAAGGATGGTTTTTTGTTCCTCGCCGGCCGGATCGACGATGTGATCGTGCGTGGCGGCGAGAACATCTCGCCCGGTGAAGTGGAGAAGGTGCTGCGAGAGCATAGCGCCGTCCAGGATGTGGCGGTGATCGGCGTGCCCTCGGTCGAATGGGGCGAAACCCTCGCCGCAGCAGTGGTGTGCAAGCCGGAAGCTGCTGTCAGCGTTGACGAGCTCAAGGACCTGGTGCGTCGTCAGCTGCGATCGTCGAGGGTGCCCGAGCACGTGCGCTTCCTTGATGCGCTGCCGTACAACGAGATGGGCAAGCTGCTGCGCCGCAACGTAAAGGCGTTTTTCGCGGGCTAGCCCTCGATACGGTCGATCAAGCCCCAACGTAACGCGGTGCGGGCGCTGACGCGGGCGCCGGTCATGATCATCCACGCCGCGCCTTGGCGGCCCAGGCGACGGGTTACGCTGACGCAGCCACCCGCACCCGGAATGAGGCCCATGCCGATCTCGGGCAGGCGCATGAAGGTGTTGGGTGTAGCGGTGATGCTGCCGCCGAACGCGGCGATTTCGAGCCCTGCGCCGATCACAGCGCCATGAAGATGAAAGTGAAACTTGTGTCCGTGGTCGGCCAGCATGCGTGCAGGTAGGCGTTCTGTTCGGATCAAGTGGGCCGACGCCCCGCTGGCAACCTGCCCGAACTCCCCCAATGCTCCGCCGATGCTGAAGCTGTCGCCGGCGCCGCGCACATCGACTCGCGCGATATCGGGCCCCATGCAGGCGAGCGAAAAAGCTTCGAACAAGGCATCGCGCATGGCCACGTCGATGGCATTGCGGGTAGCAGGGCGGTTGAGCACGATGGCCATCGCGTCGCCTTCACGCTCGACCAGAACGGGCGGCCCATCGGGCTGGGCCGAGGAGGGCATGCTGTCGAGGCGTGGCAGGCGTGACAACCAGTCATGAAACTCGTGCCCCTGCTGAAGAGCTGCGAAGGCGAGCGATTCCACGACTAGCCCGGCCTGCAGCGGCAACCCCTCGATCACGCGGAGTGCCTGGACGAGGACGGTGGAGGCGGCAGGGTTGGCTGCTGTTGCAGCGGCGACACGCTCAGCCTGGGCTTGAGATGACACGCAGATATCGAAGCCTTTGAGCCGCAGCGGTGTGGCCGTAAGTGCGATCGACGGACAGGGCAGGCGCAGCAGCCAGCTTTCTGCGCTCGCTGATACGGCCACTGGATCGCCATCGAATGCCGTGAAATCGACCGTCACCGATTTACCCGACCCGATGCCGAGGATCAGGGGATCGTAACCGATCAGGTCACTGGCAAAGGCTGCGGCTTCGATTTGCATGCCTGCGATATTCGCACAGCGCGCCGACTGTTGCCATCGCGTCCGTGATGGCTCCGCAGGGGCTATGCGTGCGGCAAGTGAGCACTGCTATCCGGATGAGACAGCCTCTCCGGCTGGCGGGAGGGCGGCATGAATTTGAAAGCGCTTTGGGCTGAGTTCCGACCCGGGCGAACGATTTATGTGCCCGGCAGTACCGGCGAATCCCCCGCGCTGGCGCCGGCTGCGCATCACCCCAGGTTACAACTGCCCTTTTGCATCAACCTCCTTCAGTGAGCTGTGGCATCTTTTAACGCAGGATTGCTGCGACGGGCGAACTCGGGGAGTCTGACCAACCCCCCATCATGTTTGCGGCATCATGTATGTGGGATGTGGTCTTCGTGTGGCTGGACCCGAGCCCCGCATGGAGGCATTCGCTGGCAACGAGATCGATTGAGGACGCAAAGATGAACCATACCGGCACCGACCCCGAGGTCCGGATCTTCGGCGCGCCGCCGCGCTACTATCAAGGGCCCGACGCGCTGGACTCCCTGCCGCGGGTCTGTGCGGGCCTGAGAGGCAAGCCGTTCCTGGTAGTCGATGCGGACGTGCTGGCGTTCGTCGGCACTCGGTTAGAGGCGCTGTTCGCCGATGCGCCCAAGGTCATCGCTGCCTTCCGAGGCGAGGTTACGGCAGCAGTCATGGACGATCTCGCCGAGCAGGCAAGAGGGGCCGGCGCCGATCTCGTCGTCGGGATCGGGGGCGGCAAGGCGCTCGACGTCGGCAAGGGCTGCGCCAGGCGCACCGGTTGGCCTTTCGTGTCGGTACCCACGGTGGCATCGAACGACAGTCCCACTTCTATCGCGCTCGCGGTCTATGACGACCATCACCAGATGGTGGCGGTAGAGGCACTGGATAGCAGTCCCGCAGCTGTCGTTGTCGATACGCGCCTGATCGCCGGCGCTCCCGCCCAGTTCTTGCGCGCCGGGATCGGTGATGCCATCGCTAAGAAGTTCGAGGGTGAGGCGTCACAGCGCCATGGCGGGGTTAATGCCCACCACACTTTCCAACTGCGCACCGCAGGCTATATCGCCGACGGTTGCTATCGCACGATCCGCGAATACGCGGTTGATGCGCTGGCCGCAGCCGGCAGCGGCAGCCCGACTCCCGCTTTCGAAGCCGTGGTCGAGGCCAATATCCTTCTGGCCGGGCTGGCCTTCGAGAATATGGGGCTTGGCGTCGCGCACGGGATAACGCGGGGTCTCATTCGCCTTCCGGCCGTAGCCCGCGCGCCGCATGGCTTCCATGTGGCTTATGGCACGCTTGTGCTGCTGGCATCGGAGCATCGCGACGACCAATTTCTCGAAGACTTCATGCAGTTCTATCGGGAGATCGGGCTGCCATGCAGCCTTACGGATATGGGGCTGGAGCGGATCGAACCCGCGGTGATCCGCGAGATTGCAGCGAATACGGCGGTCGCTCCGGCGGGGGCATACTTGCTGGTCCCGGTCGGCGCGGACGAACTGATGGCGGCGATCGAACGGGTTGAAGCGATGGCTCTTCACACGAGGCGAGGGTAAGGCGATGCAGGATTTCAGCGGCAAGACTGTGCTGGTAACAGGCGGCACGGGCGGCATCGGCGGCGCGGTCTCGATGGCCTTTGGAAAGTCGGGAGCTCATGTGATCGCAGCGGGCTGGGGCGAAGCCGAACTGGACGCGCGCCGCGCCGATCCCGAGTTTGACGGCGTCGAGATCGTGTCACTGGACGTCGGCAATGACGATGCAGTCGCAGCCCTTGCGCAGCGCACCGAGCGGCTCGACGTGCTGGTCAACTGCGCGGGCATCCCCGCTCGCAACGATCCGTTCGCCATTGAGACGTTCGCTCACAACTACGACATCAATGTGCTGGGCACGCTGCGCATGTGCAATGCCTTCCTCCGCCACCTTGAAGCGAGCGGGGCAGGAGCAATCATCAATACGGCATCGGTGCTCAGCTTCCACGGTTCGGCTACTTCTCCAGCATACGCGGCGGCGAAGGGCGCGGTGGTCCAGGCTACCAGGAGCATGGCGGTCGCATGGGCAAGCAAGGGCATCAGAGTGAACGCGGTGGCGCCCGGCTGGATCAGGACACCGATGTCGGCTGCGGCCGTCCACGAGCCTGTCTTTGCGGCAAAGGTCGCCGCCCGCACCCCGATGGGAGGCTGGGGTGAGCCGCACCATCTGGCGGGACCGGTGCTGTTCCTGGCGTCCGATTCAGCCGCCTGGATAACCGGCGTCGTTCTGCCGGTCGATGGCGGGTATCTGTGCACATGATGGCATAATGTTGCCTGTGCCAACCACGTCCGAGATATCTTTGTGGCGAGGATGGACGGCTGCCGTTGGCTGAGGCAACGCCCCGGCTTTCAGGTCCAAATGGGAAATAGCGTTCATGGATATCAAGGATGGTTCGGCGTTGATCGTGGGTGGTGCGGGTGGTCTTGGTGCGGCCACGACGCGGCGTCTGGCAGGTGCTGGCGCACACGTAGTGATTGCGGACCTTGCCGAGGAGCGCGGAACGGCTCTGGCAGCCGAACTGGGCGGTTCGGCGCAATTCGTGAAGACCGATATCAGCGACGAGGCCTCGGTTTCGGCCGCGCTGGCCGCTGCAAGTGCCAAGGGCCCCCTGCGCGCCGTGGTGATCGTCAACGGCGGACCCGCTGCAGGCGCGCGGATCGTCGGCCGCGATGGCAAGCGCTATTCCTTCGCAACGTTCAAACGTACGGTTGACATCTTCCTAAACGGCACTTTCAATGTGCTGAGCCAAGCGGCGGAAACCATGGCGGCAAACGAGCCCATGGCCGACAACCAGCGCGGAGTGATCATCGCCACCGCCTCCATCGCCGGTTTCGAAGGCCAAGTCGGGCAAAGCGATTATTCTGCAGCCAAGGGCGGCGTAATCGGGCTGACGCTGACTGCGGCGCGCGATCTATCGCCGCTCGGCATTCGCGTGATGACCATCGCCCCGGGCACGTTCCTCACCCCCGCCTATGGCGACGGCGACCCCGTCGAACTCAATGCCCGCTGGGGCGCAGCGGTGCCGAACCCGCGCCGCATGGGCAATCCTGAAGAATATGCTGCGCTGGCAGCCCACATCGTCGAGAACGACTATCTCAACGGCACCACCATCCGCATCGACGGGGCCCAGCGGTTCGGGATGAAGTAAGCCCAACGAACGGCGCATCGATCTCTCTGATGGCGAAGTCTCTCCCGATGCTATCCCACTCCAGAGCTTCGAGCGCCGCGCCGCCTCCGACTTGCAGAAGAACACATCGAGCATCGACTCCCCAAAGATCTGGCCATGGGCCTCGCTGCTCAGCCCGGCTCTGCAAGGAACTCCAGCGCGTCAGTTGGCGGCGTGTTCACCCATCCTGCGCCGGGCCAGTCGAACCATCCGCTGGATGCCATGGTCCCCCCGTCGCAGTGCAGCACGGTGCCAGTGACATAGGCGGAAAGGTCCGATGCGAGGAACAAGGCGCAGCCGGTCAGGTCTCCACCGGTGCCATAGGACTGCATGGGCACGGCCATGCGTTGCTGAAGGGCCAAGAGGTCGGGAGCGAGCGCGGACGCATCGGAGCCACTCGCCGGGGTCGGGAAGATGTCGGGGGCGAGCGTGTTTACTCTGATCCGGTCTGCGCCAAGCTCCAGCGCCAGCGATTTGGCCAGGTTGGTGACCGCAGCCTTCATCGCTCCGTAGATCGACCGGTTCGGCACCGCCCGGTGTGCCTCGATCGAGGTGATAAAGATGATGCTCCCACCCGTTCCTTGAGCCTGCATCCGCCTGATTGCCTGCTGGCTGGTGTCGAGGACGTAAAGGAAGTTTTGTCGAATGATCGCGTTCCAGCCCTTGGGCGTGGTTTGCATCAACGGCGCGACGAAGCCCCCGCCGGGAACGTCGACGAGGATGTCGACCCGTCCGAACCGTTCGTCGATCTTCGCGAAGAAGCGTTCCACCTGTTCCGGTTCGCGCACGTCAGCATGGCAGAGCAGAGACTCGACCGGGAGGCTCGCGAGTTCAGCGGCTATGGTCTCCAGCGCAGCCGGGTCGCGGTCACAGATGGCCACATGCGACCCGGCCCGAGCAAGATCCCGGGCGATGGGCCAGCCTAGCCCGCCCGCGCCCCCGGTTATGACTGCGACCTTCCCGGTCAGCCCTGCCTTATCCTCAAGGAAACCCATCGCTCTCTCCAACTTTTCAGCGCCAAGGCTGGTCGTTTTGCATGTTCATCGCAATGCCGGAATGCGCATATCGAGAGTGTGCTGGAACCGGCGTTGCGGACGCTGTGGTTCTGGCGCAAGACCGTTGACGAACGGGCAACCCACGTGGGCGGCGGAACAACCGACCGCCCGCACCGACAGGAGTTTTAGGAGGGATCATGGTCAAGGTCATGGAAGGGGTGCGCATTCTGGAAATTGCGCAGTTCACATTCGTTCCGGTCGCGGGAGCGATACTCGCCGATTGGGGTGCGGACGTGATCAAGATCGAACATCCGGTGCGCGGAGACGCGCAGCGCGGGTTCGTCCGTCTTGAAGGGGTCAAGGTCAATCCCGACCGCAACGTGATGATGGCCCACCCCAACCGGGGCAAGCGCAGCGTCGGCATCGACGTATCGACTACGGAAGGGCAGGCGCTGATCTATGACCTGGCCAAGGAATGCGACGTGTTCCTGACCAATTACCTGCCCGAGCAGCGCCAGAAGCTGAAGATCGACGTCGAACACATTCGGGCAGCCAACCCGAACATTATCTATGCTCGTGGCAGCGCGCTGGGCGACAAGGGACCCGAACGGACCAAGGGTGGGTTTGATTCCACCGCATTCTGGGCCCGCGGCGGATCGGCCATGTGCGTGACCCCGGCCGAGTTGGGCGGTCCGCTGACCCAGCCCGGCCCGGCCTACGGCGATACCATCGGCGGGACCAATATCGCCGGCGGGATCTGTGCGGCGTTGTATCATCGTCTGCGCACCGGAGAAGCGGTCGAACTCGATGTGTCGTTGTTGTCGTCGGGTGTATGGGCCGTCGGCATGGGGCTGGCGATGGCAATGGAATCGGGCGAACAGCCGTTCACACCGCGCATGCCGCAGTCCGGTGGAGCGAAAGGCAATCCCTTCGTCGGTGTGTTCCAGACCGCAGATGGCCGCCACCTCAACCTGACGGTGCTAACCCCGGGGCCATACCTAAAGGACACCTGGACTCACCTCGACCGCCCCGAACTGATGGATGACCCGCGCTTCAACACCGCCGAGGCGCTGATGGAGAACTGGGTCGAGGGCAGCGTCGAGGTCACCCGCGCAATCGCGAGCCAGCCTATGGCCTACTGGCTCAATCGGTTTGAAACACTTCGCGCGCAATGGGCCCCGTACCAGACCCTGCTCGAAATTTCGGAGGACCCGCAGGTACTGGCGAACGACATCATCATCGAGGTGGAAGCAACGAACGGCGGCGCGCCGATCAAGCTGGCTGCAGCACCGGTACAGTTCAATCACGAACCCAGCCAGCCCGGACGCTCGCCGGAAGCGTCCGAACATACCGAACTGGTACTGCTCGAAATGGGTATCGAATGGGATCGGATCGAAAGCTTGAAGGCCATCGGTGCCGTCGCCTGAAGCCCTGTCTATTGGCGCCAGACGCCCGGCGGGTAGCTGGTAACCTTTCACTGGCGAGGCGGGACCATGATGTGGCACGATCGGGATGACGATGGTATCGCCCTGCGGCATGCTCGCGAGCTGCTGGCGCTGCTGGGCTGCCGTGCCGATCCGGTGCCCTATGGCCTCCACCCTGCGCTCGCCTGGCGGCGGTCGGGACTGATGGCGGTGACCGGCCATGTCGATGGTCCCGCGCTGGTCGCGCCGGCAGCCGTTACTAGCGCGGCGGAGGGCGCACTTGCTGCGTTGCGTATGTTGGCCCCGGCTGCTGCCGCCGTGCCCCCTGCATGGACCTTGCTGGGCGAACGCGCCCGCTTGCTTGAGCTAACGCGGAAGGGTCGGATTTCCGCCAACGGTAGCTGCCAGTTGATAGCTGCACGTAGCGGCACGTTGGCGCTCAACCTTGCGCGGGAAGACGATTGGGACATCATGCCAGCCCTGCTGGGCGAAGTGTGCGCCGATTGGGATGCGGTCAAGCGCCTGTCTGCATCATGGCTCGCAGGGGAACTCGTGGTCCGCGGACGCGAATTGGGCCTGCCCATCGCGCTGTGCGCGCCAGTGCCTGATGAACCGCCCGTGCCGTTTACGATCGAACGCCTTGCCCCGCCTTGCCGAGGGGACACACCTCCCCTTATCGTAGATCTTTCTTCGCTCTGGGCGGGTCCGCTCGCGAGTTCGCTGCTCCAACAGGCCGGCGCGCGGGTGATCAAGGTGGAAAGCCGCCACCGCCCGGATGGCGCTCGCAAAGGGGCGCCGCAGTTCTTCGATCTGCTCAATGCCGGCAAGCAGTCAGTCGTGATCGACTTTCACACCGCTGACGGCATGGCCACGCTGCACGCCTTGCTGGACCGGGCTGACATCGTGATCGAGGCGAGCCGCCCCAGGGCGCTGGCCCAGCTTGGGGTGGATGCGTCAGAGGTGGCGCGGCGCGGTGCCACCTGGCTATCGATCACGGCACATGGCCGCGAAGGTGCCGCGGGTGACTGGATCGGATTTGGCGATGATGTCGCCGCCGCCGCGGGCCTCGCCGTTGCCATGGCCGACGCCTGGGGTGAGCCGATGTTTGCCGGAGATGCGCTGGCCGATCCGATGACCGGCATCACGGCTGCCCTTGCCGCGTGGGCGGTGTGGCAATCAGGCGGGGGCTGCGTGATTTCGGTGCCCATGGTGGCCGTAGTCGCACATGCGCTAGCGCTTTATCGCCCGGGCCGGGCCGAGCTGCGGCAGTGGCAGGTCTTGGCCGAAGCGGACGACGCCAATCTCGCACCGCTGCGCCAGGCGGAGGGCCGGGCAGCGCCATCGGGGAGCGATACCGCCGCCGTCCGGGCAGAGTTTGATCACCCGGCTCGGGGGTTGAGCTAAGCCCGTCCCCCACAGCCGGGCCAGACCTTGTCCGCCCAAGCCAGCACGTCTTGCGCAAACAGGTCCGGCTGCTCCATCGCGGCAAAATGCCCACCGGCGGGCATGTCGGTCCAGTGCATGAGGTTGCTGGCGACCAGTTCGACCCGGCTGCGCGGAGGCACCGGCAAAAGCGCATCGTTGGGGAAGGCTGCAATGCCCAGTGGCACCGTGCACTGCTGGCCTTCGGCAAGGTCCAGCTGCCCTTCGCGGATCAGCCCGTTGTAGAACCACAGAGCGCTTTCGAAGCTGCCGGTCATCACATAGAGCATGATATTGGTGATCAGGTGATCGAGTCCGTAGACGCTTTCAAGGTCGCCCTGCGTGAGGTCGGACCAGTCATGAAAGCGTTCAAGTATCCAGGCAGCCTGACCCAGCGGGTTGCCAGCCCCAAGATAGGCCAACGACATCGGCTTCATCATCTGGACCATGCTGTAGCCACTGAGCATCTGAAAGGCGAGGGCCGAGCGCTGGGCCCAGCTCTCTTCCTCCGGGTTTTGCATCGGACGATCGGAGCGAAGCGAGGCGGCCATGTTGAGGTGGACGCCGCGCAAGTTCTCCGGGTGGTGGAGGGCAAGCTTGGCGGTGACGAGGCTGCCCCAGTCCCCGCCCTGCGCGAGATAGCTGGAATAGCCGAGCCGCTCCGTCATCAGCTTTTCCCACAGGCCGGCCGTCGTGCGCGGACCGATCGGTTGTTCGGGTTTCCCGCTGTAGCCGTAGCCGGGTAGGCTGGGCACGACGAGATCGAACGCATCCTCGGCCCGGCCTCCGTGACGCGAGGGGTAGGCAAGCCGGTCGATCACAGCCCAGAATTCATAGACCGAACCGGGCCAGCCGTGGGTCAGGAGCATCGGGCGGGGCGAGGGCCCTTCGCCCTTCACATGGATGAAATGCACCGCCAGTCCATCGATCTCGGTGATGAATTGAGGATAGCGATTGAGGTCGGCCATAGCAGCGCGCCAGTCGTAGCCCGTCAGCCAATGATCGCGCATCCGCAGCAAAAAGTCGCGGTCACACCCCAGTGCCCAGCCGGCACCAGCCGGGGCGGGCGGTACGGTCGCTGCCGCGAGGGCCTGCTTCAGGGCGTCGATTTCATCGTCGGTCCAGGTGATGCGAAAAGGTTTCATAGGGGGGCTCCCAGTAGACTTGCGGGATTGATCAATGAGTCTGGACAGGGGTTCTCAGGGACAGGATTCCCCGAAGGTCCGCCCCTCGCTTACCAGGGTTCTGAGCAGCTCCGACGGCTTGATCCAGTCTCCATACTGACTGTGAAGCTCTTCAACCCGGCCTAGCACACGATCCAGCCCGACCTGATCAGCCCAGTACATCGGGCCGCCGCGATAGGACGGGAAGCCATAGCCATTGATCCAGACGACGTCGATGTCGGAGGCGCGCTGCGCAATGCCCTCTTCCAGGATGCGTGCGCCTTCGTTGATGGCGGGGAACAGCAGCAGTTCGAGCACCTCGGCGGAATCGTACTGTTGCCGGGCAATACCGAGCTTGTCTGCCAGCCCTTTGAGGAGCGCATTCGCCACAGGGGAGGGCATGCGGTTGCGTTTGTCGTCGTAGTCGTAATAGCCCGCGCCGTTCTTCTGCCCGAACCTTCCGGCCTCGCACAGGACCTCCTTGGCGGTAGACGAGGTGGATTTGTCCGCTGACCAGCCGACGTCGAGACCGGCCATGTCCGACATCGCGAAAGGTCCCATCGGAAAACCGAAGTCCTCAAGGACTTCGTCTATCCGCATCGGCTCTGCCCCGGCGAGCACGAGGCGCTCGGCGGCTTCTCGGCGCATGCGCATCATGCGGTTGCCGATGAACCCGTGACACACGCAGGCGAGTACCGGGACTTTGCCGAGTTTCTCGGCCAGCTTCATCACCGTTCCAATCACCTCTGCCGAAGTCGCTTCGCCGCGCACCACTTCGAGCAGCTTCATGATGTGCGCTGGCGAGAAGAAATGCATGCCGATGAACCGGTCGGGCCGCCCGCTCGCCTGGGCCATGGCGTCGATGGGCAGGTATGAGGTGTTGGTGGCGAGGATGGCGGCCGGCTTGACCAGACTGGCCAGCTGCCGGAACAGGGTCTGCTTGACCGCCATGTCCTCGAAAATGGCTTCGATCACGAGGTCCGCTCCTGAAAGGTCGGCCATCTCCGTGGTGGGGGTGAGCAGCGCCATGCGCTCGTCCACTTCGGCAGGAGCGATCCTCCCCCGCTTGAGCTGCCCGTCGAAACTGGCGCGCATCAGCGCAACCGCTTTCTCCAGCGCGGCTGCGTTGTTCTCTACCAGCGTCACTGGCAACCCGGCGTTGAGAAACACCAGCGCAATCCCGCGGCCCATGGTGCCGGCACCGACCACGCCGACGCCGGCGATCGGCAGGATGGCCGTGTCGCCCGGCAGGTCGACAATCGTGGCAGCCTTCCGTTCCGCAATGCAATTGTGCAGCAGCGCCCTGTTCTGGTCACTGCCGAGCAACGTCTGGAACAAAGTGCGTTCCGTAGCGAGACCCTCTGCGAAGGTGTCCGCGTTAACCGCTGCTTCGACTGTCTGGACGATCTTCTCGGCGGCATCGAGATTGCGCAGCCGCCTTGCATTCGCCTTGCGATAGTCGGAGAACAGCTGGGGCTTGCCACGATCGGTCGCCAACTTGTCGTCGATATCGCGGATGCGCCTCACGGGCGCCCCCTCAGCCACGATCTGCCGCGCAAAGGCCACCGCGGCATCTCGCAAGCTTCCGTCGGTGACGATCTCGTCGATCAGGCCGATCCGGTGTGCCTCGGTCGCGTCAATCGTCTCCCCGGTTGTCATCAGGTCGAGCGCATGGCGTGCGCCAACCAGCCGGGTCAGGCGCTGGGTCCCTCCACCGCCCGGCAGCAACCCCAGCTTGACAGCGGGCAGGCCAAACCGTGCCGAAGGGGTGGCTACGCGATAGCTCAGCGCCATGGCGACTTCGAGCCCTCCGCCCAGCGCCGTGCCATGAATGGCTGCAAACGAGGGTTTGGCCGAGGCCTCGATCCGATCCTGCAGCTCGAAGAAATCTACCTGCGGCTGGGCACCGGCGTTGTTGATCTCGTTGATGTCAGCCCCAATGAAGGAGCGGCCATCGCAGATCAGCACGATGGCACTTACCGCCGCGTCTCCAAGAGCCATGTCGAACGCGTCATACAGCCCATCGACGATCGCGACCGAAAGGGCATCGACCGGCGCGTAGTCGAGCGTGACGATGGCAATGCCCTCATCGACGGCATAGCGCGTCACCGGATTGATCTGCGTCATTCATCCTACCTTGTGCGGGGCTCCCACTAGGTCTTTGCAGTGGCCGCAGTCCGGCGCAACGGAGTGGAAACTTGATCATATACGTGCGGGCCCGGCGCCCTGCGAAAATGCATCGTGTCCTGTCCCGAAGAGGCGGATATTAATCGCATACATGTCGGTTGGCGGCGTCCGCTTGTGCTTGGCAGGAGCCCGGGCCTACTCGGCCTCGGCCCCAGCAGGGCAGTGATCGGGAGACTTCAGATGCAACTCGAATTGTCGGAGAGCGAGACGCTCCTTCAGGACACTGTCGCCCGGCTGTTCGGAAATGCGGTCACCAGCGCCAGCCTGCGCGAGGCGGAGGCGACCGGCATCGATCAAGTCCTGTGGACGCAGCTGGTAGACCTAGGCATCGTCACCATGCGGGCAGTCAGGCCAGCAGACGGCGGCATGTCGTTGCTGGATGCGGCGATCGTGGCAGAACAGGCCGGTCGCTTCGTTGCGCCGGTCCCCCTGATCGAAGCAATGGTGGCTGCCGCCTTGCTAGGCAGAGCAAATTCCCCGGCAGCCTTGCAGGACCGGGTGGCCGCGGGCGAGGTTGCGACGATCATGATGAAGCCAGCGGTTGCCGGCCGGGCCCAGCCTGTCCTCGGCGGCTCCGTCGCCGGGATTGTGGTTGCGCTCGTTGGCGAGGAGCTTGTCGCTCTGCTCGGCCTTCCTGCCGCAAAGGTGGCAAACGTGGCTGATGCTGCAGTAGCGATGGTGGACGTCGCCGACGCTACCGAATGCCATGTACTGGCCAGCGGTGCCGAGGCGGCCACGCTTTTTCAGGCTGCGCTCGAGGAATGGCGCGTCCTTACTGCGATGCATTTAGCCGGCCTCGGCCGCCGGGCACTCGAACTTGCCGCCGCCTATTCGGGTGAACGCGAGGCCTATGGCAAGCGGATCGGCAGCTTTCAGGGCATTGCCCATCCTATGGCCGATGCCGCCATGGCGATGGACGGGGCGCGGCTTCTCGCCTTGCGGACGATTGCCTCGATCTCGATCGGACAGGAGCGGGCCGGCGCTCGCTGTGCGATGGCCTATTGGTGGGCAGCTCACAGCGTGGATCAGGCGGTGGCGCACGCCGTCCGCACCTTCGGCGGCTATGGTGTCAGCCTCGAATATGACATCCAGATCTACTTTCGTCGCGCCAAGCTTCTCGCCCTCATCGCCGGTAGCCTCGATGGCGTGCTGGACTGCGTCGCTGACCGGCTGTGGAATGGTGCTCAGGTAGCCCTGCCGGAGGCTGGAACGGTCGGGGTTGAATTCGAGTGGGGCGAGCGCGCCGAGGCCTACGCCGCTGAGTTCAGGGCCTTTATCGAGGACAATCTCGACGACGATGTGCGCGCCAAGATTCACCATTCGACATCGGGGTTCCATGCCGGCTTCCACAAGAAGATGGCCGAGGCCGGTTTGGCATTCCCTGACCTTGCGCTTGACGGCAAGCCCGCACGGTCGCGGTACGAAGTGATGGCCGCTGCCCCCGTCTGGGAAGACATGGGCTGGAGCCGCACCGCGCAGGCTGTAACTGAATTCGTGGCCGGCATGGCGATGCTATGGATGGAGCCCGAGGCCAAGGATGAAATCGTCTCTGCGGTGGTCGCTGGCGATGCCCTGGGCTGCCTCGGGTTCTCGGAATCGCAGTCGGGCTCTGACATCTTCGGTGCGCGGTTCGGTGCGGTTCGCGACGGTGATCACTGGATCCTCAATGGCCAGAAGATGTTCACGACCAATGGGCATCAAGCCGACTACATCCTGCTGCTGACCCGCACCGACAATAGTGGCAGGAAGCATGAAGGGCTGACGATGTTCATCGTCCCGATGAATCTGCCGGGGATCGAACTTCATCCCGTGCACACGCTCCAGGACGAAAAGACCAATATCACCTACTTCACCGACGTTCGCGTGCCCGACAGATACCGCCTTGGCGAAGTCAACGACGGCGCTCAGGTAATGGTGTCGGGCCTCAGCTTTGAACATGGCGGCTCGGGGTATTATGCTGCCCAGAAGGCCATGGTCAGACGCGCGGTTGCTTGGGCGCAACGCACCAACAACGAGGGCGCGCGCCCGATCGACGACCTGACCGTTCGCCGTACCCTTGCCCGCGCCGCGACGCGCGATGAGGTGGCCGACGTGCTGTGCCGTCGCCAGGAGTGGGCAACTGTCGAAGGGATTCATGAAATCGCGTGGGGCCCGATGGCCAAGGTCTTCACAACCGAGGCAATCTATCGGGACGGTTCCGACATCGTGGCGGTCGCTGCGCCGCATTCGCTGGTCCGGGGGCTCGACCCGGATCTCGACATCGTTGAGGTTACCATGCGGCGAGGCTTGGCTATGACGCTGTACGGGGGGACTAGCGAGGTACTTCGCAGCGTGATCGCGGAAAAGTCGCTGGGCATGCCCAAGACCCGGTGACGACGCGCGGAATTGCTCCCGTACTTGACGAATCTCCAGCTATTTTATAAATAGGCACATATTTTATAGGAACGTCAGGAGAGTGTCATGAAAGCTCGGTTCCCGAAATTTGATTTCACGAAGGTCAAGGCACATTGGGCGCCCAACCTGGAGTTTTCCCAGAACTTCAACAGCGCATCGCTGATCCCGGCCTATGTCGAACCGTACTTGCTAAAGGTAATGAAAAGGGCCCAAAGCAAGCTCAATCCCGCAAACACCCGGCTGCTTGAGGAAGTGGACATCTTCTGCAAGCAGGAGATGCAGCATTGCAAGCATCACATCAACTATAACAAGACTATCCGGGCCCAAGGCTACGAGGGGCTGAAGCCGTTCGAGGATGCCATCCAGGCGGACTATGACCGCTTCCTCAATTCAAAGTCGCTCCGTTTCAACCTCGCTTACTGCGAAGGGTTCGAAGCGATGAGCGCCAGCGCATGTGAGGCGTGGTTCGAAGACTACGACGATTTGCTGGACGGCGCGGATCTGATGACAGCGGACATGTGGCGCTGGCACCTTGCTGAAGAATTCGAGCACCGCACCGTCTGCTCCGACGTCTACGACGAACTTTGCGGGCTAAATCCGGTGTTCCGCTACTTCTATCGGCTCTACGGATACTTCTATGCCCTGAAGCACCTCGGGGCCTTTCAGTCAGCCACCAGCGCCTACCTGCTCCGGACGGACCGAGCGAAGATGACCCCGGCAGAGTTGGAAGAGTCCCTCGCCCGGCAGAAGGCGCTGAAAAAGCGTATCGTGAAAAGCGCTCTTCCGGCAATGCTGAAGGTCCTGTCGCCGTTCTATAATCCGGCAAAGCGTCGCGCGCCCAGAGGGCATGAAGAGTTCCTCGAACAATTCGAGAGCCGGCGCGAGGCAGTTGCCACCTAGCAGGCTGCGGGCACCGGAGGCGCATATTGCGCCTTCAGCGCTTGAACCGCTCGGTAAGCCGTGTGCACGGCGTCGCCGATCCGTCCGACCTGCTTGCTGTCCCCGATCATGGTCACGGCAAGTCCGGCGCGTTCCAACTCCTCAAACAGGCTGTTCGAGGGTTGCCGCCCCTGGGCCAGCAGCAGGCGGTCGGCGGCGATCACCCGCTCCTGCGATCCGTCGGGGCCCTGCGTTTTGATCATGACGCCATCATCGCTCACCGCGATGACATGGGTGTTGTCGATGATCGTGACGAGAGGGTTGGCGTGAAGCCGCCGCAAGAGGCCACCGCGATAGACCCAGTCAGCGGACCGGGCTAGCTTGTCGACCGGAGAACGGCTCACCAACGTGACACGCAGGCCTTGCTCGGCGCAAAACTCCGCGGCTTCGCAGCCTGTTTCGCCCCCGCCATAGATCATGACGTGCCCGCCTGTCGCGACACCGATGTCGCGCTCGCGCATCAGCACGTCATAGGCATCTGCGACGCAGGTGTGCGCGCTCCCTTCGATCGGAAGGTCGATACGGCGCGTACCTGCGGCCAGCATCACGACGTCCGGCGAGAGCGCCAAGATGTCGGCCAATTCAGCCCTGACCCCAAGGCGGAGCGTTACCGCACTCTCTTGTAGACGGTCATTGAGGTAACCGGCGTACCAGAACAGCTTGTCCTTGCCGGGCGGGGTCGCAGAAGCGACGATTCCGCCTCCAATGAAGGGCCTCGCCTCGAACATGTGGGTGTCGAAGCCACTTTGGGCCAGCAGCAGGGCGGCAGCCGATCCACCAGGCCCCGCGCCGATCACCACTGCCCGGCGCCCTCTGCCGATCTCGGGCGTGAGCGGCGGGTCGAGTTCGTTGCCGGTGCGAGGGTTTTCCGCACAGCCGACCTGGTGCCGGTTTTCGTGCGCGCTGATGCACCAGTTACACGAAGTGCAGGGCCGGATCAGGTCCCGTCGTCCGGCCCTGGCCTTGGTGACCCAGAACGGATCAGCGAGCATCGGTCGGCCCAGTGCCACCAGATCGGCCTGGCCGTCTGCGATAGCGGCCTCTGCCATTTCGGGCCAGCGGATCTGCCCCACTGTGATCACCGGCACCCCGGCGGCCTTGCGTATGCGCGCTGCGTAGGGAATGCGCCAGCCCTCCGGGGTCGACATCGGCTCCACTACCTTTTCGAAGGTCGAACCCGTTCCCCAACCTGCCGAACAGTGAAGCATGTCAGCTCCGGCTTCCACAAGCCTTGGAGCGATGCGCTCCATGTCCTCGATAGTCAGGCCACCGTCGACAAATTCGTCAACCGACAGGCGATAGACCATAGGCAGGGCTCCGAGCGCCTTGCGCACCGCGCGGATGGCCGCCAGCGGGAAAGCCATCCGCCGTTCGAAATCGCCGCCCCAGGCATCGTCCCGCCGATTGGCCAGGGGTGAGAGGAACTGGCTCAGCAGGTAGCCATGCGCGCCGTGCAGTTCGACCCCGTCGTACCCTGCCTCAACCGCTAGCGCGGCAGTGGCTCCGAACGCGTCGGCGAGGTCCATCACTTCATTCGGTGTAAGAGCGCGGCAGGTCTGGCGCGCCGGGTCCTTCTTCGAAAAGACGTCGACCGGCCCAACCGGCATTCCGCCCGGCAGGAGGGAGCGATTGGCGAACTGACCCGAGTGCTGCAGTTGCATGAACACCTTGGCCCCAGCATCGTGGACGGCGCGTACCAGGCGGCGATGCCCGTCCAGGTTGCGACGGTCATTCAGGGTCAGTTGGTATTCGTTCGACCTTCCCGTGTCGGGATCGATACAGGTGTATTCGACGATGATAAGGCCGACCCCGCCGATCGCTCGTTCACGATAGAAGGCGATCATGTCCGGCGTCACTTCGCCGCTACGTCCGCCCATTTCGGTGGACATGGGCGCCATCACCGCCCGGTTCTGCAAGGTCAGGCCGCGCAGCGTGAAAGGGGAGAACAGGTGCGGGTAGGGGGAATCCACCTCAGCCACCTGTGGTTTCGATCACGGCATCGAGCGCAACGACACCGCCCTTGCCGGGCCGCACAACCAGCGGGTTGACCTCGATCGTGGAGATCGTATCGGCGTGCTGCGCGGCTAGGATCGAGATCCCGGATATGGCCTTGGCGAGCGCTTCAACATCGTGGCGAGGGCCGCCGCGATATCCGGTCAGCAACGGCGCCGTGCGGACCTGCCCGATCATCTCCATCGCGCGCGCCTCGCTTACCGGCGCGAGTGCGCAGACCGTATCCTTGAGCAGTTCCACCAGGGTGCCGCCCAGGCCAAAGGTAATTACAGGTCCGAACGCCTCGTCCTGGCTGATCCCGACGATGCATTCAACGCCGCCCCGTATCATCTCGGAAACGAGATAGCCGTCGATCCGCGCGTTTGGCATACGGGCTGGGATGGTGTCCATCATGCGAGCCACCGCTGCCTCGACTGCGGTCGTATCCTCTAGGCCGAGCGCGACGCCGCCGACCTCGGTCTTGTGGAAAATGTCGGCAGATACGACCTTGACCGCGACCGGGAAACCGATTTCCGCCGCAATTCGCGCCGCCTCGGCCGCGTTCACCGCGAGCCCTTCGCGAGGCGAGCGCACGTCGTGGCTGGCCAACAGGGCCTTGGCCGCAGCCTCGTTGAGCCGGCCATCCTCGGGCAGGGCAAGCGGAACTGCCGGCGGAAGTTCCGCCGCTGGCGAAAATTCGCGATCGAACGTCTGGCGGAACTTCCACAACGCGGCGAGCGTCGCCACCGCGCGGGAGGGGTCCTCGAACCCGAGCATCCCTTGCGCTTCATATTCGCGCATCATCGTCGGCGGGCAGGTCACCGACACCAGCACCAACTGGTCGGGCGCGCGGGCGTGGGCACGGGCGATTGCCTCCTGCAGAGGTCTTGCCATCGACGGGGCAGCACCGGTGATCCCAAGGAAAATAAGCGTGGCATCAAAGGCGTCGGATTCGAACACGGCGTCGAGCGTCTTCTCCATGATCTCGTGATTGGTCGTCACCAGGCCGGTCATGTCGATCGGGTTGTTCGGGCTGCAATGGGGGACCAGGTCGCGCAGGCGCTTCTGCGTTTCGGATTGCACGCTGCCCATGGCGAGCCCGGCATCGCTGACGAAGTCGGCGATCTGGACGCCGACGCCGCCCGAAATGCTGATCACGCCTACGCGTGGTCCCTTGGGCAAGGTGCGGCGCGACAGCGCCGCGGCAACGTCGAGCAGCTCGTCGGTGGTACGGGCGCGGTGGACACCATACTCCTCGAACAGGGCGTCATAGACATTGTCCTGCCCCGTCAGGGAGGCGGTGTGCGATGCGGCGGCGGCACTGCCTTCGGCCGTTCGGCCAACCTTCATCACCACCACCGGCTTGCGGTTCTGGCGCGCCAGCCGGAGCGCTGCGATCAAGCTGTCCTTTGAGCGCAGGCCTTCGATATAGGCGATGAGGACGTCGTTATCCTCCTGGCCTGCCATCCAGTGCAGTGCCTCGCCGACGTCGATGTCACCCTCGTTCCCGGTGGTCACCCATTGCGAAACACCCAGTCCCCGCAGGAACAGGTGGCGCAGCAGATAGCCGCCATAGCCCCCCGACTGGCTGGCAATCGCGATGCGTCCCGCAGCCGGCACACCATCCTCGAGAGCCGATGCGAAAGTCCCGTAGAACTTGCTACGCGCGTTGAGCGCCCCCATGCAGTTCGGGCCGAGCAGGCGTAGCCCGCCAGCGCGGGCCGTCTCGATCAACTTGTTTTGGCGTGCGATACCTTCGCCGCCAACCTCGGCAAAACCTGCCCCATAGCTTATCGCCGCCCTGACGCCGCGCGCGATGCAGTCCTCAATGGTCTGCTGTGTCACGTCCGATCCGACTGCCAGCAAGGCGAGGTCCACCGGCCCCGGTACGTCCACAATGGATTTGTACGCTTTCAGGCCCTGTATATTATCCCGCGCCGGATTGACCGGATAGATCGGTCCCTCGAACCCGGCTTCAAGCAAGTATTGGATAGGCCGTCCGCCAAACCTGCGCTGGTCCGATGACGCGCCGATGATCGCCACGGATTTCGGCGCGAATAGCGCGTCAAGGCTATCGCTGTTGAGGCCGAACGGTGCAGGCGTGGAGTTCATGATGCGGCGGTTTCCCGATGAATTTTTTAAATGGATCAGTCGTCAGCCCTGGCCGCAAGCTTACCCAACTCCAATGATTCAAAATCAAGCAGCACATATATGTTAAGCCCTCCTGCATCGATTACGAGTGCGTTACGTTGCGTGTAGGCGATGGTCATCAAAGGCGGACGGCATTAGCCCCGATCTCCTGCAGACAATGGTGACAGGGTGGAAGAAATCTTGGGAAAGACGCTACCTGAAGAGGCTATATTGTGTGATTACGCGGATGGTGCCGTCGTGCTTACGCTGCATGCGCCCGCATTCCGCAATTCCTGTTCGCCTGCCATGCGCGAGGCCTTGCTGGAGCAACTGGAAGCGGCATCCAGCGACGATCGCTGTCGTTTCATCGTTCTGACCGGAACTGCAGGGCATTTCTGTTCGGGTGGGCGGCTGTCCACCGACATCAAGCCTGACGTGGAAAGGACTCGCCGCAACGTGGGAGTCCTGCAGGACATCACGCGTTTGCTGCATCGCGGGCCGAAGCCGACGATCGCCGCGGTTGAAGGCGCTGCAACCGGGGCAGGGTTTTCGCTCGCGATGGCATGTGATTACGTGGTGGCCGGAGAGGGCGCGCGCTTCTGTGCATCGTTTGTGAAAGTCGGGCTGCTTGCTGACGCCGGTCTCGCCTGGACACTTTCCCAGCGCATCGGAGCGGCGCGGGCGCGGGATCTGCTGCTGACCGGCAGCGAGGTGCGCGGCCCAGAGGCAAAGGCCCTCGGTATGGTGGATCTGTTGGTGCCCGCAGGCGAAAGCCTCAAGGTCGCGCTCAGTTCCGGGCAGCGCTACGCCGGAGTGGCGCCACTTGCCATCGCCGCCACCAAGCGTCTCATGGGTGAATCGCACCATTCGCTCGACGATGTGCTTGCGGCCGAGGCCAAGGAGCAGCCACAGCTTACGCTGTCGCAGGACTACGCTGAGGGGCGTGCGGCCTTCCGCGAAAAGCGCGCGCCCAGGTTCCGCGGGCTTTAGGGAGTAGTTCGAAATGAACCTCGCGATCGACGAGAAGGTTGCTGCGCTCAGAGCCGAGATTCGCGCCTTCCTGGCCGAAAAGCTGCCGCCCGAATATGCGCGCAAGACCTTGGCGGGCGAGAAACTGACCAAGGAAGAGCACAACCACTGGCACAGCTTGCTGCGTCCGAAAGGGTGGAACGTGCCGCTCTGGCCCAAGGAGTATGGCGGTCCCGGCTGGGGGCCGATGGAACGTTTCATCTGGGAGGAAGAGTCGGGCCTCGCCGGCGCGCCCCGGCTCAACCACGTGTCGCAGGATCTGCTCGGCCCGGTGCTGATCGAATTTGGCACGCCCGAACAGAAGGCCGAGCTGCTGCCTCGCATCCTGTCGAGCGAGGACTGGTGGTGCCAGGGCTTTTCCGAGCCGCAAGCCGGGTCGGACCTTGCCAATCTCCAGATGCGTGCGGTCCGGGACGGGGACGATTATATCGTTACCGGGACGAAGCTGTGGACCAGCTACGCACATGTCTCAAACAAGATATTCTGCCTCGTGCGAACCTCCGCCGACGGCCCAAAGCAGGCGGGCATCTCGTTCCTGCTAGTGGACATGGAACAGCCCGGTGTGACGGTCAGTCCGATCTATACGCTCGGCGGCATGCTCACCGTCAACGAGGTGCAGATCGAGGATGTGCGCGTTCCGGTCACCAACCTTGTCGGCGAAGAGGGTGGGGCCTGGGACATCACCAAGTTCCTGCTCGGCAACGAGCGCCTGATGGGCGCGTGGATTGGCGTTAACATGGCCTTTGCCCGCCAGGTCCGGGCACGTCTGGAAGAGGATGGGCCCGATGGGCGCAAGCGCAGCGAAAACCAGGTCATGGCGCAGCGCGTGGCCGAGGTGGAAACCGACCTGCTCGCCCTGCGCTACACCACCTACCGCGTCCTTGCGGACGAACTGTCAGGCAAGGCGCCTGGTCCCGAAGTCTCCGTGATCAAGGTGCGCGGCGGCGAGATCATGCAGGCTCTGACCGAACTTCTGATGGAAATGGGCGAAGCTGAGAGCATGGTCCATCCTGCCACCTTGCCACGAGACGGCGTGCCGATCGTCCCGTTCGAACTCGAGCACATGGCCCAGCAATTTTTCGACCGCCGCAAGCTGACGATCTACGGCGGCAGTTCCGAGGTTCAGCGCAATATCATCGCCCGGCGCCTGCTGAAAGTCTGACAGGATCCCACTCATGGACTTCAACCACGACGACAACCAGCGGATGCTGTTCGATATGGTCGACCGCTTCCTGGGCGACAAGCACGACCTCGCCAAGCGGCACAAGCTGCTTCAAGAGCCGGCGGCGGAAGCCGCGCTGTGGCACGAGATGGCCGAACTGGGTCTGATCGGCGCTGCCTTTTCGGAGGAAGTGGGCGGCTTTGCCAATTCCTCGGCCGATGCCATGGTGATCATGGAGCGGTTTGGACGCCACCTCGTCACCCAACCCTATGTCTATACCGCAATCATCGGTGGGCGCATTCTCACCGACGGCCTCTCGGGCAGCGCCCGGGACGAAGCCATTGCCTCCGTCATTGCCGGGGAACAGCATCTCGCCCTTGCCGCCGGCGGCGGGCACCTCTTGCGCAGCCCTCAGGACACGACATACACCGCGCGCCGGGACGGTGCGGGCTGGGTGCTGGAAGGGCGGATGCCGGTGGTCATGAACGGCGACCGGGCGGACCGCTTCATCGTCGCCGCCCGCACATCGGGCAGCTTTGGCGAAGTTAACGGCGTCACACTGTTCCTTGTTGATGCGGCCATCCCGGGCCTGTCGCGGCGCGCCTTCCGCACCATCGATGCCTTCGGCGCGGCGGAGCTTGTCTTGGAGAGCGTCGCTATTGGCGCTGAAAATCTTCTCGGCCCTGTCGATGGCGGAGCGCCGCTGGTAGAGACGGCGCTGGATCACGGCCTGGTCGCCATCTGCAACGAAGCTATCGGTTCGATGGAATATTTGACCCCTGCAACGGCGGAATATACCCGCACGCGGATTCAGTATGGCGCGCCCTTGGCCAAGTTCCAGGTGCTTCAGCATCGCATGGCTGACATGTACATCCAGACACAGACTGCCAAGTCGATGGCGCTTGTTGCGGCGATGTCACTTGATGGCGACGCGGTGGAGCGCCAGCGGATGGCGTCTGCAGCCAAGGCGCAGGTGGCCCGGTCGGGAAAATTCGTGGGATATCAGGCGGTCCAGCTCCACGGCGGCATGGGCGTGTCCGAGGAACTGGACATCGGCCACCACTATATCCGCCTCAACATGATTGGCCATCTGTTCGGCGATACGTCCTACCACCTTCGGCGCTTCGATGCGCTCGCCCGGTCCGAAGCGGCCTGAAACCTGAATTGCGGAGATTGCACTGATGACTTTTGACTATTCGCGGTTCGACCGCATCAAGGTGGAACTGGACGGCGCTGCGCTGCGCATCACGCTCAACAACCCGGAAAAGCGCAACATCATCACCGATCCGGTAAACGAGCAGATCTCCGACGCCTTCCAGGCAGCGTCGTTTGACGAACGCGTCCGCGTCGTCGTGCTCGCAGGCGAGGGCAAGGTGTTCTGCGGCGGCGGCGACTTCGCCCAGATGAAACGCAAGGTCGATGACCCGGGCCAGTTCTTCAAGAATCTGTGGGGCTCGCGCCGCCTTGTCTACACCGTGCTTGATTGCCCCAAGCCGACCGTGGCCAAGGTCCATGGCGCCGCCATGGGCCTCGGCGCAACCCTGCCGTTGCTGTGCGATCTCGTCATCGCCACCGACGATACGAAGATCGCCGATCCGCACGTCAATATCGGCCTCGTCGCAGGAGATGGCGGTTCGTTGATCTGGCCGCAGCAGATGGGCTACGCCAAAGCACGCAAGTTCCTCCTTCTGGGTGAGCCGATCCTCGGCAAGGAAGCGGCGGACCTCGGTCTGATCGCCGAGTCCGCGCCGACCTTCGAGGCGATGCAGGAAACCGCCGAACGCTGGGTGACCAAGCTCGCCAATTCGGCCAGCAATGCGATTTACGGCACGAAGACAGCGATCAACCAGCCGCTCCGGCAGCTTGCGCAGTCGATGATGGATGCCGGGATGGCCTATGAAGGTCTGTCCAACATCAGCCGCGACCACGCCGAGGCGATCGACGCCATCCTTGAGAAGCGGTCTCCGACTTTCACCGGAGAGTGACGGCACTGCGCACTGCGCGCTTTGCGGCAATCATCGATTCACCGGGGGCGTAGCATCCGCTGCGCCCCCTCTGCATGGCATTTGGGGGGCTTTCCCATCACTTCGTATGTGATTGATTTCCCCGCTGCCTTGTCATGGTGCGGCTTGGCTGAAAGCAGGAGCGCCAAGACCATTCGACAGGACCATCCCGTGCTCGACAGCTTTTTTCGACCTTCAAGCATTGCCGTTGTCGGCGCAGCGGACGATGTGACCAAGATGCGCGGAAAGCTGTTCAAGATCGCCTTGAACGGCGCCTATGACGGTCCGATACATCCGGTCCATCCCAAGGGCGGCATGATCCAGGGCCATCAGGCCTATGCCGCGGTCAGCGAGATTCCCGGCGGCGCCGAACTCGTGCTGGTGGCGACGCCGGGCGCGACCGTGCCGGGCGTAATCCGCGATGCCGTGGCCGCGGGCGCCAAGGCCGCTGTGATCCTTTCGTCCGGCGTCGACATGGCCGAGCTTGCCGACGCCATCGGCGACAGCGGCCTGCGCTACATGGGCCCCAACTGCGAAGGCTATGTCGCGCTCGACGGAGCCGCCGCCACGTTCAGCGCCGTCACAGACGCCGTTCTGGCGGGAGATCGGGTGCCGCGGCGGCCCGGGCGCAAAATCTCGATCGTCTCACAATCGGGTGGACTTGGCTTTGCGCTGTTCGGTCGTGGCCTTGCCGAAAATCTCGATTTCCACGCCGTCGTCACCACCGGCAACGAGGGCGATCTGGAAAGCCTCGACTTCATCGATCACCTGCTGGACGAAGGCGAGACCGGGGTGATCGTGATGTTCATCGAAGGGCTGAAATCGCCCGGCCGGTTCGCCGAGGTCGCCAGCAAGGCGGCTGACCGGGGCGTGCCGATCGTGATGATGAAGGTGGGCCGTTCCGAAGCGGGACAGCGCGCCGCCATATCGCATACCGCTCACCTGACCGGCGCCGACACGGCCTATGATGCGATCTTCGAACGCTACGGCGTGATCCGGGTTTTCGATCAGGAGCAGATGCTTTCGGTCGCGGCGGCTCTGGCGCGCTTTCCTCATGTCCCTGTCGAAAAGGTTGCGGTTATCTCCACCTCAGGCGGGGCAGGGGCGTGGGCGGCGGACCTTTGCGGAGCCAGCGGGCTTGATGTTCCCGTGCTGAGCGAGGCGTTGCAACAGGATCTTTCGGAATGGGTCCCGGATTTCGGATCGACCGCCAACCCGGTCGACGTCACCGCCACGGCGGTAGAGGCTGGCGGACGCCCTCTGGTTCACGTTCTCGACCGGCTTCAGCATAGCGACGAGGTCGACGCCTTCGTGGTCAACATCGGGCTGCATACGTCCGGCCGCATCGTCAAGCTGGCCGACCTGCTCGGTCCGCTGTTCGCCGGTGCGAGCAAGCCGATCCTTTTTACCTCGCACATCCTGCCGATCGCCGAAAACATGGCCGCGCTTGCCAGCCTGGGCGGGCAGGGCTTCCACAGCTATACCGGCTGCGCTTCGGCGCTTAACGGGCTTGCCGGCTACGCGGCATTCCAGGCCCGCTGGAAGGCGCGGAGCACCACGACACCTGCCGGGCCCGCAAAACTTCCCGACCTCGCCCCCGGTGTTCTTAACGAGGCGGATTCCGCCGCGCTGATTGCAGCTTACGACATCCCGGTCCCCCCCTCGGTCCTCGTCGCAGACCGTGCCGCTGCCGGGCGCAAGGCTGCCGCCATGGGCTTCCCGGTGGTGTTGAAGATCCAGTCGCCAGACATCTCTCATAAGACAGAGGCCGGCGGAGTCAGGCTCGGCGTCCAGGCGGATGAAGTCGAGGCGGCGTTTGACTCAATCATCGCCAACGCTCGCGCGTATGATCCCACCGCCCGAATCGAGGGCGTGCTGGTTCAGAAGATGATGCCCAAAGGCCATGAACTGGTCATCGGCGTGATCCGCGATGCTGACTTTGGTCCGCTCGTCATGCTGGGTTCGGGCGGGATTTATCTCGAAGTGCTCAAGGACGTGGTCTTCGCCCCGCCTCCGATCACGCCAGCCGAGGCGAAAGAGCTGATCCTTCGCCTCAAGACCGCCCCGATCCTCGCCGGGGTCCGTGGTGAGGCGCCGGCCGACATCGATGCGCTGGCCGGGCTGGTTTCCCGAATTGCGGATCTCGCGCGCACCGAAACCGCGATCGAGCAGATCGATTTCAACCCTGTGTTCGTCTATTCCGAGGGCCAGGGGGTGGTGGCCGTGGATGCCCTTGCCGTCGCGGTCGATCCCTCAGCCTCCGGCCCGCACCATTGAGGCGCGGGAGGTGAGCGTAGTCATTCATCCCGAAGCCGAATATGCCGCCTACGTGGCAGAAGGGCGGCTGATGCTGCAACGCGTACGCGGAACTGGCGAATATTTTTTCTTCCCGCGCGTGGCCCAGCCGGGCACGGGCAACGCTGATCTTGAATGGGTCGAGGCATCGGGCGATGGCGTGCTGTACAGCTACACCGTCACCCGCAACCGCCCGCCGGCCGAAGACTTTGTCATCGCGCTGGTCGATCTCGCCGAGGGGGTCAGGATGATGAGCCGGATCGTGGACTGCGACCTTGCCGACCTCAGCATCGGCATGGCCCTTCGCGCCCGCGCGGGCGCGGTTGACGGCACGCCTGCCATCCTCTTCGCTCCAGCCGAAGGGCCGGCGGCGTGAGCGCCTTTCCTAGAGGTCGCACGGCCATCGTCGGCGCCGCTGTCACCGGGATCGACAGCAAGCACGGCTTTTCCGCGGTAGAGCTGCTGGCGCGCGCTGCCCTGCTTGCCCTTGCCGACGCCGGGCTCACCCCCGCCGATGTGGACGGCGTATTTTCCACCCTGGCCGAAGACCCGTTCAGCGCGATGAGCGTGCCGGAATATCTCGGCATCCGGCCCCGCGTCGTGGACAACACGCGCACCGGCGGCTCGGGCTTCCAGGTTCAGGCGATGTGGGCCGCCCTCGCGCTCGATGCCGGGCTCTGCGATGTTGCCCTGATCTGCTATGGCAGCAACCAACGATCCGGCGCGGGCGGACTGGTGCGCAGCGGCGGCGCCCCGTTCCCCTATGAGGCGCCCTACAAGCCTCGCAACCCCACGACCTCCTATGCCCTCGCCGCAAAGCGCCACATGCACCAGTATGGCACCACGCGCGAACATCTTGCTGAAGTCGCCGTCGCCGCGCGCAAATGGGCCCAACTCAATCCCGATGCGTTTTCGCGTGATGACCTTACGATCGACTATGTTCTCGGTTCCCGCATGGTGTCCGATCCCCTGACCGTGCGCGATTGCTGCCTTGTCACCGATGGCGCTGCCGCCGTGGTGATGACCCGGGCTGACCGGGCGAGGGACCTGGCGAACAAGCCGGTCTATCTCCTCGGCGCAGCCGACGCGACCTGGCACCGCAACATTTCAACCATGGACGACCTCACCGTCACCGCCGCCAGCGAGGCCGCACCGCGCGCCTTCGCCCAGGCGGGCGTGTCCCCGTCGGAGATCGATGTGGTCGAATTGTACGACGCGTTCACCATCAACACGATCCTGTTCCTTGAGGACATGGGCTTCTGCCCTAAGGGGGAGGGTGGTCGATTCGTGGCGGATGGCGCGATTGCCCCAGGCGGGCGACTGGCGGTCAATACGAACGGTGGCGGCCTGTCATGCGCGCATCCCGGAATGTATGGCCTGTTCACGATGGTCGAAGCAGCCACCCAGCTGCGCGGACAGGCGGGTGATCGACAGGTAGCCGGGGCGAGGCTCGCCCTGTCCCATGGCAACGGTGGTGTATTGTCCAGCCAGGCCGTTACCATCTGGGGCACTGAAGACTGCCTCTGAGCGAAATTTCTGCTGTTGCCCTGATCTGCTGTTGCTCGGTTGACTTGATCCGCGCGTCAGGGTCTGTGTGCCTACCGTCAGGGGGTAGCATGAAACAAACGAACAAGCAGGGGCAGCGGCTTGGCCGCAAGGGTGGAGAAAGCCGCCGCCGCTTGCTCGACGCCACATTATCGTTGATCAAGACCGAGGCGCTGCACAAATTGAGCGCGAGCCGCATCGCGCGTGAAGCCGGGATGTCGTCGCAGAGCTTCTATCTCTATTTCAAGGACATGGACGATATTCTCTTGGCCCTGTCGGATGAACCTGCGGCCGACGCCGTCAAGGTCGCCGCTGCTCTTGCCAATGCACCAGACGATCTAGCCCCCGAAAGCGCCGCGCGGACCTTCGTAGAGGCCTATTCGGAGTACTGGAATCGGCACCGGGCGATCCTCAATGTACGCAACTATATCGCCGACAGCGGAAACATGGCGTTTCTGAAGCTTCGGCAGGATACGACCATGCCGATTATCTATGCCGTTGCGGACCGCATCCTAGCCGCGCAACCTGCCGGCACGCTTGACCGTCCTTCCGCAGTCGCGCGAGCAGTCATCGTCTATCTGGCGATGGAGCGCATGGCGGCGCGCTCGGAGGCCGTCCAGTATTCGCCGCTCGACGTGGGTACCGTCGATCTCATCCAGGCCGAAATCGAAATTCTTGCCCAGTTGTTCACGCGTACCCGGGACCTCGCGTGATCATCCCACGGCGGCCAGACCGGAGTCTGCCACTGCAGGCCAGAATTCGTCGCGCTGCAGATGTGTGAATTCCCGCGCTAGCATGCGCCTCCAGTAAAGAGTGCTGCCAAAGTCGTCGCGCCATGCCATCAAGCGCCTGGTGCGGGAGTTAAGCGAATACTCGAGGCTGAAGCCCATCGCTCCGTGAACTTGGTGTGTAATGGTGATCGTTGCATCAATCGCATCCCCCAGGCGGGACCGCGCCGCTGCAATCAGTTGCGGGTTCATTCCTTCGGCAGCCGCCTCAACCAGACCCACGCAGGCCAGCACGTGCCCGGCGAGTTCGGCCAGCATCTGTTGGATGGCCTGAAACTTGCCGATTTCTCGCCCGAACTGCTTGCGCTCGCCTGTATACTCGACCGAGCGACGGAACGCCCACTCGATCGCACCCAGACATTGCGCGGCGCGCAGTACAGCGGCTGCGCGCAGATACGCGTCGCCATTGGCGAGGGCGATGACGGTAACCGGCAGCGATCGTGCCGACAAGTTGTCACGGGGTTCGCCGGCGGCGTCGCGCTCTGGCGTGGCAGTCCAGTCGGCACCGTTTGTCACGATCAGCTGGGTGCCTGCGGCCGTGCGCGCCACGATGAGGACATGATCTGCTGCGGCGCCCCAAGGCACTGCATGGACCGTGGCATTGCTCCACTCGGTTGCGCCGAGCTCAGGGACATCGATCCCATCGACGAACACAAGGCTGATCAGCCCCGGGGAGAACTCCAGCCCGACGCTCGCAAGTAACTGCTGGCCAAGCATGGTCTCCAGGATCGGACCCGGCGCCGATGCTTCGCCCATCGCGCGCAGGATCGCGGCTGCATCAGCCACCGTTGCGCCGATCCCGCCTTTGTCCTCGGAGACCAGCATCAGCGGAATGCCGTTTTCGTTCAGCGCCTCGTAGAGTCTGGCTGGAAGAATTCGCTCCTCGGCCGCGTCGATGTCCGCCTTGTCGAGCGCATCAGCAAGTATGCGCTCGACTGTCTCGCGGAAGAAGATTCTGTGTTCGCTCATCTCAGCCCGATCCCCCTAGCAATGATGCCGCGCAGGATTTCATTGGTTCCGCCCCTGATCGTGAACGCCGGAGCATACTGCTGGGCATGGATCAGGAGTGCGCGAAGGCGCTCTTCGCGGCCATTGGCGGTAAGGTCCTCCGCGCTGACGATATTGCGGACCACGCGAACCGTTTCCTGCTCGAACTTTGTGCCTAGATCCTTGACAATCGAGGCTTCCATGTTGGCCGACTTGCCCTGCTGGATCATGCTAGCGACCGACATCGAAAGCTGGCGCAGGGCCAGCAGATGCGAAAGTATCCTGCCCAGTTCCTCCTGGCTTGCCGACTGAACACACGGACCAAGCGCGCCGACCAATTCGCTCACCAGCCGGAAGCTTGACAGCCAGCGCTCCGGGCCGGATCGCTCGTAGGCGAGCTCGGCCGAAACCTGGTTCCAGCCGTTGCCTTCCTTGCCGATCAGCGCGTCGTCGCCGACCACGACATCCTCGAACAGCACTTCATTGAAATCATGCTCGTTCGCCATGGATACGATCGGGCTGATGTTCACTCCTGGAAGTGAAAGGTCCACGATCAGTTGGCTGATGCCCTCGTGCCGTGAACCGGTTGCCTCGGATGTCCGGACCAGGATGATCATGTACTGCGCATGATGGGCGTTGGTGGTCCAGATCTTGCGGCCATTGATCCGCCAACCCCCGTCAATCTTCTCCGCACGCGCCTTGAGCGACGCGAGGTCCGAGCCGGACTCCGGCTCGCTCATGCCGATACTGAAGGTCAGGTCGCCCGTCACGATTCGGGGCAGGTAGGCGCGCCGCTGCGCCTCCGTGCCGAATTTCAGCAGGACCGGCCCAGACTGGCGATCGGCCACCCAGTGCGCGCCGACCGGCACGGCCGCCGCCAGTAGTTCTTCGGTCACCACGTAGCGTTCGAGCGCGGAGCGTTCCTGTCCGCCGTATTCCTTGGGCCAGGTCATCCCGATCCAGCTGCGCGCCCCGATCCGGCGTGACATTTCCCGGTCGAAGCCGAGGCCGATCTTTCGCGGCGGCGGCAGCCTGCCAGCTTCGCGCTCTTCGGCGATGAAGGCGCGAACCTCTTGGCGTAGGGTCTGTGCTTCGGGCGGCAGCTCGGGCAGTTCGATGCTCAGGTGCGCCGCGCTCATGTGGTTATCCGCGCACTGCAGCGCATAATCTGGTCGGTCATGTTCATCCCTGTTCGATCGGCCAGGAGTGCGTTAGGCGGGCCGCGCGCGGCGGGGCAATCGGCGCAGGCCATTGATCATGGTTCTGCTGCCAAGGCACGCCGTGCTCACTCGCGAGATGAAGGCCGCAGCTCTGTCGAGACCGATGCGGTTCGATGATGGCGCGAGCAATGGCGCAGCAATATCAGTGTCTTCGGCGGATGCTGTACAGCCGCAACTTATCCAACGTTCACCTGATTAGGGGCCGCGCGTCGATCTTTGAACAAGGCAGGCTCAACGCATTTGTGTTCTGCTCAGCTTAAAATGCCATCCTTGTGGCCAGACTAGTTGCGATAGTTTGGCGATGACCGACGGGAAAATAATAAAAAATCAGGTGTTTATGGTTGTGATGCCCGATGCCTATGGACATCAAGAGTATGATTTGCGAAGATGACGATACATCAAAAAATGATGATTCGGAGGATGTAGGCATGGGACGCAGGAAGGAAAGTACCGCACGCGATCGCATTGGTGCGAAGATTCCGCTCGAGAACCACCTGGTGAAATCGGCCGGGCGCGTGCTGGAGATCCTCGAGTATTTTGACGATCTCCAGCGACAGTCTTCGGTCATGGAGATTGCCGATGCGCTGGGCTACCCGCAGTCCAGCACGTCTGCTCTGCTACGAAGTCTCGTGACGATGGGCTATCTCAATTACGATGCTCAGAAGCGGAGCTACATCACTTCAAGTCGGGTTGCTCTGCTTGGCAGTTGGGTCAATTCGCCATTCTTTGCTGAAGGCACCGTCATCTCGATGATGAAGGAATTGAACGAGGAGACGCACGACACAGTCGTTCTCGCCATCCGCAACGGCCAGCACATCCAGTACATTCACGTGATCCAGGCGACGAGCCCTGCGCGGCTACATGTGACTCTTGGCACTGTGCGGCCCCTTGCTGCCTCCAGCGCAGGTTATGCGATGCTTTCGACCATGACCGACGCCGAAATTACGCGCATCGTGATGCGGGCCAATGCCGAAGCCGCCGAGGGCGAGCCGCTGATCAAGACCCGCACCTTGCTGGATCAAATCGCTGCCGTCCGCCAGAAGCGTTATGCCTTCACCTGCGACATGGTTACGCGCGGTGGGGGCATGATAGCTGCGCCGCTGCCGCGCATGGCTGGCCAGCCGCAGATGGTTGTTGGTATCGGCGGCATCAGTGAAGTCTTGCGCCAACGCGAAACCACACTTGCAAACGCGTTGCGCACACAGATCGAGCAGCGTTTTGGATCGGCCTACGGCGATCTCAGTCAGATAGAAGACGACACGCGCGATCCGTTCGCACGTGCCTGCCTGCGTGCAAAGATGCAGTCCATGGCGTGAGGTGTCGGGAGATATTGGCTCGTCGGCAAAGTAAGTGCCGCGTCGTTTGATGAAGGGCGGCTGGGACGATTTTCGGTCGTCGCGCAAGAAGGAGCGCCGGCGGCATTTGCATCTTTCCATGCAGGCCTCGAAGTCATCACATCCCTGATATCGACGGTTCAGGGAGGGGCGGGGGCTCTTGCGGATGCGCATTAACTGACATATTGTAAGTTATAAGCAAAAGCTGAGGAGCCTGTGATGAAACTGGAAGACATGATTCTCGTCAGCGTCGACGATCACATCGTCGAGCCTGGCGACATGTATGTTAACAACCTGCCCAAGGAATGGCATGACCGCGCCCCGCGGATGGCCCAGGATGCCAATGGGGCAGACTACTGGATCTTCGACGGCAAACGCGCTGGCGCTATCGGCCTCAACGCCGTGGCCGGTCGTCCCAAGAATGAATACGGCTGCGAACCTGCCTCGTTGGACCAGATGCGCCCTGGGTCGTACAACATCGATGCCCGCATCGACGACATGAACGTCAATGGCATCCTGTCATCGATCAACTTTCCGTCGGTGGTGGGCTTTGATGGCAGCCGCTTCATGCAGTTCCAGGATTCGGCGGTGGGTCTGCGCATGCTCCAGGCCTATAATGACTGGCACATCGACGAATGGTGCGGGAAGTACCCCGGTCGCAACATTCCCGTTGCGATCGTGCCATTCTGGAACCCGGAGGAGGCTGCCAAGGAGATCGAGCGCACCGCAAGGAAGGGCGCACGCACCATCACCATGTGCGACAATCCCACCATCCACGGCCTGCCGAGCATCCACAATGAATGCTACAAGCCGATGTGGAAGGCTCTGGCAGACAACAATGTGGTGATCAGCAACCATATCGGCAGCGGAACGCCGGCGCCCCATGCTTCAGATGAATCGCCGATCGAGGCCTGGATCACGACCATGCCGATCGCAATTGCCAACTCGGCGGCGGACTGGCTCAGCCTCAAGGCTGTGCGCGACTACGATCTTAAGGTCTGCCTGTCGGAGGGTGGGATCGGCTGGATTCCTTATTTCCTCGAACGGTCGGACTTCTCGCATCAGCAGCACCGCGCCTGGACTCATTCCGACTTCGGTGGGAAGTTGCCCAGCGAGGTGTTCCGCGAGCACTTCATGACCTGCTTCATTGATGATGCCTTCGGCCTGAAGAACATCGACGCGATCGGCGAAGACATGATCGCCTACGAATGTGACTATCCGCATTCTGACTGCCTCTGGCCGGAAGCGCCGGAGCGGCTGTTCGAAACGCTCAAGCATCTCACTGACGCACAAATCGACAAGGTCAGTCACCAGAACGCGCTGCGCTTCTTTGATTACGACGCGATCGGCATCATCGGGCCTCGTGAAAACTGCACGGTGGGCGTCCTGCGCGCGGCTGCACAGCATGTCGATACGAGCGAGCGCTCTTACGGCGGACCTGCCCCGCTTGCGCCGGGCGAATCCCGACGTCCGGTGACTTCGGGCGACATCATGCGTATGTTCGGCAGTGTCACCGCAGCTGATGGCGAGCTGGAAAAGGCCTGACAACCGCAGCAATCTTCTCCGGGGCCGGCGCGGGTGACCGCGCCGGCCTTCGTTCTTTTGCCGCTCTTTGTCACAGGGCTGGCATTGTCGATATTGTTCAACGGCCAACTATTGGCGCGACAACCATGTGGAGCAGGCCAAGAAGGTTGGCCCACTGCCTCGGTCTCGTACCCAGCGATGCTGATGCCCGCGGAGCCCATGATGTGCGCACCCCTCTCGGCGACATAGTCGAAGTGCCGCCCGCAAATGGTAGGCAATGGCTTCGCGCCTCCGGAATGCGCTGACCCCGCCGATATGGCAGATGCTCTCCTCGGTCAGCAGCATCGCCAGGCTGCGTGACGCTCCGGCCGGTGGGCCGTGTTGACCAAGACGCCCTAGTTGGCAATCAGCTGGGTGATCGCAACGTGATCCCTCAGCCGACCAAGTTTGTTTTCCATCGCCGCCGACTGCGCTTCAATCGACGTCATTCATCGCTACCATCCCTGATGTGTTCTTGCGCGCCGACAAGGCGCGCGGACGCTGTTCTTTCTGGAAATGGGACCACAGACCGTTACTCTTGGCACGTCCGAGCGATTGCGATCTGACCGCGATGGCTCCGGCCTAAAACAGTCAACGTGTCATTTTTTGATCAGCGAAAATCGGCTTGGGAGAGCGATGTGAGTGTTTGGTCTTATGAAGGCAAGCGTGTGGTGGTCACAGGCTGCTTTTCCGGAATGGGCGAGGCCACAGCGCGCGAACTCGTCGCGCTCGGGGCGGAAGTTCATGGCGCGGATATCAAGCCCTCGCCAGTACCGCTCGCATCGTTCACGCCAGTGGACCTGCGTGATCCCGCCTCCATGGATTCCGCCATTGCCGCCATCGGTGGCAAGATCGACGCGCTATTCAACTGCGCTGGCCTGCCGCAGACCTTTCCCGCGCTCGACGTGATGAAGGTGAACTACATCGGCATGCGCTACTGGACCGAAAAGTGGCTGCCGAACATCTCCAGGGGAGGGGGCATCGCGATCATCACCTCCACTGCGGGCATGGGCTACATGGCGCACGCCCGCGAGATCGAGGAACTCATCGCGATACAGGACTTTGCCGCTGCGGTCCGCTGGGCCGAGGAGCATTCCGAACTGGTCGGCGATGGGTATGGCTTCTCGAAAGAAGTCAGCTCGTTCTGGACCATGCTGATGGGGGCCACGACGATCCGACAAGGCGTGCGCATCAACTGCATCGCCCCCGGGCCGACCGAGACACCGATGATGTCCGATTTCGAGGAAGTGGCCTCAGCCAACATCGTCGATGTCTTCATCCAGCCGATCAACCGCCGCTCCAAGCCGGTCGAGCAGGCCCTCCCGCTGGTCTTCCTGAACAGCGATGCGGCCAGTTTCATCAACGGGCACGTGCTCAATGTCGACGGTGGCTTCGTAGGTGGGGTGGTGACCGGCCAGGTCGATGTCGAAGGATCGATTGCCAAGGCGATCGGCGGCGCCTGACGCTTGGGTGTCAGCGCGGCGGCGGGCCGCAATGAACAAATGCAGGGGAAAGAGTGATGGGCGAAAAGATCGCGGTGGTGACGGGTGGCAGCCTTGGCCTTGGGAGAGAAACCGCCCGGCTTCTGCTTGACCAGGGCTATCGCGTCGCGATCTTCGGTCGCAACCAGGCCTCGCTGGAAGATGCAGCCGCCGATCTCGGTCGAGGCGTCCTCGCGGTTTCGGTCGACGTCAGCGACGATGCCAGCGTAGTTTCCGGTTTTGCAAAGGTGGACGAGGCGCTTGGCCTGGTCGACACGCTGATCAACGCGGCAGCGATCTTCCGGCCGTTCCTGATCGAGAAGGCGAGCGCAAGCGAGGTCATGGCGATGGTCAACACCAACCTGTGTGGACAAATCTACTGCGCGCGCGAAGCCATCGTGCGGATGCGTCCCCGCGGCGGCGGAGACATCATTAACGTCAGCTCCGAATCCGTCAGGCAGTCAACGCCCTGCTTCGTCGTATATGCAGCCACCAAGGCGGCGGTGGAATCCTTTACCAAACAGATGGGCGAAGAACTGCGCGATGACGGCATCCGCTGCACCACATTTCGGGTGGGTCGCATGCTCAGCCCCGGAGCAGCCAACGCCACCTTTGAGCCGGGCCTCTACGAACGTTTCGTCGAACGCTGCCAGACCACCGGCGCGGGTTACTGGACAGGCGTGGGAATGGCGCCGGCCAGCGCAGCGCAGGTTCTTGTGAACGTCCTCCGGACCCCCCGCGACGCCCGCCAGGAGTTCGTCGAACTGCGATCGGTCTGATCTAGATATCCCCCGAATGTTAGCGGTCGGGTGCGATGCACGGCCCGTTGGAGAGATTGCCGCCATGTCCAGATTCCCGACATCATTTCTCTATATCGATGGAGAACTACGCCCGGCCGAAGGAGAACGGACATTTGCGGTCGAATCCCCGCTCGACGGACAGGTGGTGGCGCAGGCGGCCGATGCCTCCCCGGCCGACGTCGAGGCAGCAATCGCGGCCGCCCGCCGAGCCTTCGATCTTACCGACTGGTCCTCCAACCTTGTACTCCGGCTTGATGCGCTGCGTCGCTGGCAGCAGGCGTTGAAGGATCTTTCGGAAACCTATCGTCCGCAAATCAGCGCAGAGGTCGGCTGTACGCGTCTTCTGACTCACCTGATCCAGCTAGACATGCCGGTGGACATGATGACCTGGACCATCGACCATGCCGAGCGCTATGAATGGGAACGCGATCTCGGCTTGGCCAGCGTGTTCGGCGTGCAGAGCCGCCGCACGGTCGTGAAAGAGGCTGCGGGCGTCGTTGGCGCGATCATCCCGTGGAATGTCCCGGTCCAGATTGCGCTGGCCAAGTCCACCGCCGCGCTAGCCGCCGGCTGCACCGTCGTGCTCAAGAGTGCTCCCGATACGCCGCTGTCCTCGGCCTTTCTGGGCGAGGCGGCGCGGAGGGCAGGGCTGCCCGCCGGCGTCTTCAATGTCATCACCTCTGCCGACAAGGCTGCGGCGGGCGAACAACTCGTCGCCGATCCGCGGGTCGATGTGATCTCGTTCACCGGATCAACGGGCGTGGGCAAGCAGATCATGGCCGCCGCAGCACCCACCCTGAAGCGGGTTTTCCTGGAACTGGGGGGCAAGTCTGCCAACATTATCCTCGATGATGCCAAGTTCCCAGATGCGCTGGAAAGCGGGCTGGCCGTCTGCATGAACGCGGGCCAAGGCTGTGCCATCACCACGCGGATGCTCGTACCCCGCTCCCGCTATGACGAAGCCGTCGCCATCCTAACGCAGATGTTTGAGGCCGCACCCTTTGGCGATGCGGATGCGATGGACCAAGTAATGGGCTCGATGGTATCAAAGGCGCAGTACGATCGCGTCATGAGCTACATCGAGCTTGGGAAGGCGGAAGGCGCGCGGCTGGTGGCGGGGGGCGAGCCGGCCTTCGCAGAGCGTAGCGGCTTCTACATCAAGCCGACCTTGTTTGCCGACGTCGACAATGCCATGCGCATCGCGCAGGAAGAGATCTTTGGGCCGGTTCTGGTCGTCATTCCCTATGACGACGATGACGATGCAGTACGTATTGCCAATGATTCTCCCTATGGCCTTTCGGGCGCGATCCAGTCGACCAACCTGCAGCGCGCCATGGCGATGGCGCGGCGTATCCGTACCGGTACCATGTCGATCAACAAGGGCGTCTACTTTGGTGCCGATGCTCCTTTCGGCGGCTACAAGCAAAGCGGCATCGGACGCGAAATGGGAGCCGAAGGCTTCGACGAATATCTTCAGACCAAGACTATCGCCACCGAAGCGGATCAGGCTTGAAACGAACAGGACCCGGTCGTCACAGCAACCGGGTGCTTTCCTTTTTCATCCCAAGCGGCAGTGCCGTCAGTCGAACTCGATCATCACTTTCGCGCTTGCGGATTGCTGCGCTACCGAAAATGCCTCGTCAAAGCGGTCGAACGGGAAGCGGTGGCTGATATAGGCGTCAAGCACTGCCGGATCGATGTCGGGCAGGGCACCCAGCACATCGTGCAGTTCGGTGGGATATCCCACAGCGGCGGTCAGCTCCAACTCGCGCGCAAGGATCTGCGTCATGTCGATCGGCACCGGTTCCAGGTAAACTGCCGTCACTACCAGTCGCGCTTGGAACTGAGCCATGCCAACGATGTCCGGGATGACCGTCCGCCCGCCGGCCATGTCATAGAAGACGTCGGTCCCCACCGTTTCTTGGCCAAGCGCCTGGCGCCCGGGGCCGTGCACAGCCAGCAGCCGTTCGCGCAGGTCTTCGCGCAGGGGGTTGATGGTCACGTGAGAGCCCATCGAACGGGCGAAGGCCAGCCGCTCCTCCGACACATCGATCGCCACAATGTCGCGCAGTCCCATCCGCGCCAGCCACAGGATCGCACCCAGCCCGATCGGGCCACACCCGAAGACCGCCACGCGCGAATCCGGCGACGGATTGCCCCGGTTCACACCGTGCAGACCAACTGCCAGCGGCTCCACCAGCGCGGCATGGGCTAGCGGCACCGCATCCGGCACCGGCAGCAACGTTTCGCCCAGCACCGCGTCACGGACAAGGATCTGGCGCGCGAAAGCCCCTTCGCTGCCGCCGTTGCCGATGACATTGCCTGGATCGCCCATTGGATTGATGAACACCCGCATGCCCGGTGTCACCCCACGTACCGCATCGCCGACCCGCTCCACGATTCCCGCTGCCTCATGGCCCAGCGGCATCGGCTCGCCATTGGGCTGGAGGACTCCGCCACGGACAAAGTGGACGTCGCTGCCGCAAACACCGCAGGATACTATGCGGATGATTGCGTCGTTCGGCCCCGCTTCAGGTGCTCCTACCTCGTCGATGGAATAGCGACCGGGCGCATGGACTCTGACCAGCTTCATGGTTCCCGCCTCTCAGTAAAGCTGGGCCATCATCCCGCCGTCGAGCGTGATGGTGTCGCCGGAGTGGTACTTCGACATGTCGCTGGCCAAGTAAACCGCTATGCCCTGCAGATCTTCGGGTCTCCCGATCTGCTTGATTGGGCTGCGAGCAATCGTTGCATCGATCATCGGCAGGCTTTCGGGCGACGTGATTTCAGTCGGGATGAAACCGGGACAGATCACGTTGACGCGAACATCGTACTCGCCCAGTTCGACCGCCAGCGGCTTGGACATCGAATTGAGCGCGCCCTTCGCCGCGGCATAGTGGGTGAGGCCAGGCACGCCGGTGAAGACCGACAGGCTGGCATTGAGAATGATCGATCCACCTCGGTCCCCGGCAGCGGCGCGGGCCTTCATGTGGCGCGCAGCTTCACGGACAGTCAGGAACACACCGTGGAGGTTGACGTCGAGGAGGCCATGCCAGGTTTCGGTGGTCATCTCCACCATGGGGGAAAGTCCGGCAGTCCCTGCATTGGCAATCACGCAGTCTACCCGGCCGAATTCTTCCACAGCTGCGGCGAAGCCATCGATGACGTTCTGTTCGCTGGAAACGTCGACCGGACGCGTCGCAACGCGCCCTCCGTGGGCGCGCAGCCGCTCCGCCGCCTCGGTATTGCGGTCTTTTCGCCGGCCCCAGATAATTACGTTGGCACCCGCGCGGGCGAGCCCTTCTGCCATCGCAAAGCCGAGCCCCGAATTGGCGCCGGTCACAAGCGCGACCTTGCCCGTCAGATCGAAAAGGTTCTCCGCCATCAGTTACTCCCGTTCCTGTTCTGTCGCTGTCGTCAGGGTGCCAGCCCCAGGGTTCAGCCGTTCAGCACTGCCTTCGCGGCCATGACCCTACCCTCGAGCCAGCCCAGCAAATCGAATATTCGCCCCTCGGTCAGGCCCATCAGACGGTCGTAGACTGCGAGTTCCGCTTGCCGAACCGCACGGTTTTCCGGTTCGGCAACGACTGCCATCTCGATCAGATGCAAGGCATGTTCAGCCTTTCCGGCCTCAAGATGCGCAAGCGCGCGCCGTGCCAGCGCCGCTGCACCGCCTGCCATGGCCACCACCTCAGGCCAGACTGCACTTGGCGGCGTGGGATAGAGTTCGCTCGTGCGCTCCTGCCGGAACCAGCCAGCATATTCCTCCCATACGCTTCGTGCGATCCAGTGTGGTGGGCTGCGTCCGTCGCGGGGGGTGAGCTCCGCTGGTAGAGTGATGGTCGCCTGTATTTCGGGCAGGGTCTTGCCCGAGGTCATGCCGTCGACGGTCTGGTCGTGGATAAGCTGGATGGTCTGGCGGATCTTCTGCCAGTCGGTTGCGATCCGGTCTGCCCCGACGATCGCCTGCTCATGCCCGGTGATAAGCAGTTCCGGCTCTAGTGCCAACAGGGTGTCGCAATCGTTGAGCCAGCCTGGGATTGACCGGTCCCGGTCCCCTCGCGCCGTATAGAAATTCGGGGGTGCGCCGTGGATCGCACCGGCCCAGTTTCCGGTGAACAGGGTTCTTTCGTCGGGCAGCCACACAGCAAGCGAATCCAGCGTTTCGCCGGATGGCACCGACAACAGTTCGTAGCGGCGGCCGGCCGCCTCGAAAGCCAGGCTGTCGGTAAACGTGGTGAGCGGCTCGGGATCGGGCGTGTCGAACCAGCCGTGGGTCACGCCCGGCGGCATCATCGCCGCCAGCACGTTGAAGTTTCTCGCGGCAAAGAACGACGCGAGCATCTTACGCTCCGCGCAGATCTGGCGGAACATGCGCTGGCCGAACATCCGGGTGCCCGGCTGCCCGAAAGTCTGCCAGCCGCCGATGTGGTCAGGATGGCTTTGGGTGAAGACGATCGCCACAACCTTTAGCGGCCGCCCCAGCAGCATCTCGAACTTCTCCCGCGCGCGCGGCGCCTGCGCGGCAGTGGTGGTGTTGATGACCACGTCGCCCTGGTCCGATGCGATGACATAGGCGTTCGACGTGGCATGAACCATGGCGATATGGTCGTTCACCCATTCGGCCGGCCGTTCCGGGTCCCACGTGATGATCGGCAGGATCAGGTGGTCTAGCGTGCGATAGGCAGTCATGTGGCGTGCCTTTTCAGATTGTGCGGTAAGTGGGCACGGCTGCAGCCATGCTGGCGGCCGTCTCTGCTGAGAACCACACGTGTTCCACGTACATTCCGATCGTGCAGCGTTCGTCTGTGAATACGAAACGGCAGCCCGGCCCGACATCGCCGGTGTAGACAATCGGACGATCCGGCCCGAGCGTCGTGAGATAAGCGTCCCAGTCTTCGAGCGATCCTTCGATCCGCACGCAGACATGGTGAAACACGTTGGCGTGAGATCCGTCGCACGGCAGGACATCACGATATATCCTGTCGACACCGTCGCCCAGCGGCTGGATGAGCTCTAACTGGATGTTGTCCACGTTCGCCAGTGCGATCCGCAGGCTCATCTCACCCTTCTCGCCAAAGGCCTCAGCGGGAAAGGTTTGTTCCATAACCATGAACTTGGGGACGCGGTACATGGTTCTGAATTGGTCGATCGTGGCATTCATGTCCGGGGTCACCCATGCAACTTGCATGATGTTGCCTAGCGCCGGTCCGCCAAAGGGAACTTGCATGGTCTCTCTCCGCGTGCGCCGGTCGCCTTTAGCGATGCGCGGCGTCACGCCCGGGTGATGCAGGAGGCCAAGGAGCAAAGCCAATCCCGCATTCTACATATCATACTCGGGATAACCGGCCCCCCTCACTGCCTTGCGCTTCACTCGGAGCGGCGTTCGTGGAACCTCTGGTCTTCGGAGGAACTGGAATGGCGTCAGGAATGCGGACTGCAACACCGTGGTACCACGGCTGGAACATCGTTGCGGTGTGCATCGTGGCCCAGGCCGCGGGGCTGGGCGTGATGGCCAACTGCTTCAGTTTCTTTCTAGCGGACTGGTCGGCAGCATTTCGCGTGCCGGTCAGCACCATGGTTCTCGCGATCACCCTGTTCAGTTTTCCTTGCGCCTTCTTCGCCCCGGTGGCCGGGTGGGCGGTAGATCGCTTCTCGGTCTCCCGGATTATCCTCGTCGGCATGGCGGTGGTCGCTGCAAGCTATGCCGCCATCGGTTTCGCCACGCAGGCGTGGCACGTGATCGCCATCTACATCCTGTTCCTGCCCATCGGCATCACCTGCTCGTCCTCCATTCCAGCACAATCTCTGGTATCGCGCTGGTTCGTCCGCTGGCGCGGCTTTGCTTTCAGCCTTTCAGCCATCGGTCTCGTCGCCGCCGGGGTAATCTACCCGCCGGTCGTGGTCCGCCTGATGGAAACGCTAGGCTGGCGCTGGACATGGTGGATATTTGCCGCCTTCAATCTCGTTGTCGTTTGCGCATTGATCCTTTGGGTCCTGCGCGATTCCCCCCGATTGGATGAAACCGCCTATGGCGCCCAAGCCGCGGAAGGCGCCGCCGGGGCGGAAACGGCACGGATGACCTTAGGCGAAATCCTGTCCCGGCGGAATTTCTGGATCACCATGGCCGCCTGCCTGCCGCCGCTCATGGGCAACAGCGCCATGTCGGTGAACCTGGCTCCCTTCGTCGCCGAACGCGGGCTTGCACTTGACGAAGCGGCGACCCTGCTTGCCCTGTTCAGCGTCAGCGCGGCTTTGGGCAAGTTGGCCTGTGGCGTCCTGGCAGATCGCTTTGGCAACCGCGTGCCGCTGTTTCTGATGGGGGCCAGCTGCACCATCGGTTTGGTGCTGCTGGCCTTCGCCCATGGTCGTATCGCGCTGGGTATCGCCTACATGCTGCTCGCGCTGGGGCAGGGGTCCATGGTGATGGTGGCCTCGTGCATCGCCAGCGAATTCGGGACCCAAGGTTTCTCCAGAGCCTATGGGTTCTTCAATTTCTCGGCACTCTTCGGCACTGTGCCGGCTCCGATGGTCGCCTATGCCGCTGAGGTCACCCACACGTATGTCCCCTCCGTGCTGACCCTCGCCGGCCTGTGCTTGGCCGGCACCCTCGCCGGCCTGTTCTTCATCGTCCATCCGGCTCACCCAAAGATGTCTGCCAGCCATGTATAATCCAGCGGAAGACCCATGCGATGTGCCGACCGTCCGCGGTCCAGCGCCACCGGCCCCGGCCAGACGGCCGTGGTCGATCAGACGTACGACCTCGATCGATACGTCGTGGCCGGAAGGCGAGGGAACCGCTTTGCATATGACCGGTCGGGCACGCGACCTCGTGACACCTGATGCGAATGGCGCAGCATGCGTGGTGGGCGAGGATAGTTTCGTAGCCGACCTCACCCCGCAACGACAGATCACCGAGATCGCGATGGAGCCGCCAAGAGCAGGCGCTCAGAAGCTTGTGGGCGCGCGAGCAGGAAGCCAGCTGCGCGCGGCTATCGCGGTTGCCATGCCATTGGAGCTGGAGCAGGGTACGCCGCTCTATCTACTCCTTGATGACATCGCCGGTGCGAGCCTCGTAAGTATCTGGGCATGGTCGCAATGGCATCAGAAGTGGGATCTATCGGTAACGAGAGGGCCGGGTGCTGCAGAACTGCGCCGGAAGATGGAAGGCGTTTGTATCGGCTTCGCCCCGGATTCTCCCGTTATGATCGGTAGTGACAATGACAGGATCGAAAATCCCCGCCTTGTCGAACCGTTGGACAACGGCGCGGATCCGCTGGCTTGGCATATCATGCCCCCTACGAATGGATTCGCGGGGGATGGTCCGGTAGCGCGTAGGGCACGGCGTATCGACGTTCACGTTGAAGATGAAAAAGTCGTTGTCTCTTCACATTTTCAGGACAGCTCGAGCCGGCCGGATGGACAGCGCATGGCGGTTCACGAGTACTTGCTGAGCGCCACCGTCAATCGTCACACAATGTTGATCGAAACCATTGCTGCCGACCCACGCGTTCTTCCATTTGCATATTGTCCTGCAGCCACCCTGAACATTGGTCGTATGATTGGTAAACCGGTCGGCGACCTGCGAAAGACCGTGGTTGCAGAACTCGCCAAAGCGGAAGGCTGCACACACCTCAATGATATGCTGCGCTCCCTGGCCGAAGTTCCGCAGATGCTGGCATCCCTGACTGCCGCGAAGACTAGAAGCGGATGATCGATCGTTCGGCGTGTTTCGGTATTGCACCGATGGCGCAAGCGGAAAGGCCTTATAAACTGGTCAATGGGACGGAGGTTATCACACCGTGCAGGTCGGGTGTCATGCTCTTCGCTCAACCGGCAGTGATGCCAGCATCCGTCGAAAGGCAAGTGCCATGAATGTTCGACGCGCGATCGGACGCCAGATAAACAATTAAATCAGCCACCTGCGCCGGATCGGCCGCCGGTCGGATCGATGTGAAGCGTTGGAAGAGTTCCAAGTCAGCATCTTTTGGCAAGGGATCGTGGGAGGCTATGTTTGTAATCATGGCCCCTGGAGCAATGGCGTTGATGCGGATGTTTTGTTTGATGAATTCCATGGCCATAGACTTGGTCATATGCATGAGCGCCGCTTTCGAAGCCGTGTAGGGAACCAGGTAAGCCTCGCCAACGATTGCACCCGACGAGGCAACATTGACGATGTTCCCGCCACGCGCGAGGAGATAGGGCAGCGCCGCCTGGGACAGCCAGAACGGCGCCGATAGGTTCACCGCCATGATCTTGTTCCACAGTTTCTCGGTTACGTCGGCGACATGAGTGAATCCCAGTATCCCCGCGACATTTACAAGGACGTCTATGCCTGAGAGTGCATCGGCAGCCTCGACCAGAAAGCTGCGACATGCAGCCGGTTCGGCGAGATCGATCGCGCGTTGAAAAACCGTGGCACCAACTGCGGCTAGCTCTTCAGCGACCGAGGCTAGTCCTTCGGCATCAACATCGCAGATCGCGAGATCTGCTCCAAGCGATGCAAAGGCACAGGCAGTCGCCTTGCCCAGCCCCCCGGCCGCGCCAGTCACGACCACGACCTTGCCTTCAAAACGCTCCGATACCTCGCTTTTCGTCACCATGTTGCTATCCTCTCCGCTCATGAGCTTCACAAACCACGCGGTTGATATGGTGCCAATTTGTCTCTCGCACCGGTTGCCTGACACATGCAGGCACTGGATGGAAATGTCGTCCCGGCGCCTGAAAAATATCACGCTGATATTCTGATACCACTCATCCACTTCACGTATCGGCGGGCTCATTCCAGCGACACGCGCGGAGCTTACGGACGGTAGCGGGCAGGGCCCTCCCGGTTGAGCCGGTGCGCACCGGCCACGAGGTCGCCGATATCTTCCGCAGCGCAGGGCCTGCCTATCGTGCAGCTCATGCCGGGCATCTGAGCCCTGGCCAGCTCAAAATCATGACAGCGATCGAGAACTGCCGCACCGCCGCGCTACACAGATGGGGCAGGGCGCTCACGCACCACCCGCATGTGCACATGATCGTGTCCGGCGATGTCATCGCGCTGGAGGGCACGCGCTGGATCTCGTCACGACCGGCCTTCCGGCTGTTCCTCACCCGCTTGCTGATCCACATCCTGCCGCGCGGCTTCCACCGGATCCGGCATTATGGTCTGTTCGCCAGTTCGATACACAAGGATGCCATGGCGCTGGTCCGCAGGCTATTGGACATCGCTGCGCCGATCGTGGAATCTGAACCTGACGAACCTCCCGACCATCGCCCGCTGGTAACCGCCCCGTGCGCTGACGCAGCCAGTGACGCCCGCCCGGAGACCCGCGCTATCGTGCCAGGGTGATCTTCCCTCGAAAGTCCTGAACCAAACGCAATGCCTGTTGCCAGCGGAGCGATGGCCGGTAGGCCGGCAGCCAGCCATCGCTCCGCTGATAGGCAGCTTTAAATCTGAGCCAGGCCTCCATCGGTGAACAGCTCGCTGCCTGTCATGAAGCTACTGTCGGGAGACGCGAGGAACGCGGCAGCCGCTGCGACTTCCGACGGGTCGCCGATATGCCCGATCGGCGTGGTCGCGCCCATCTCGATCATTACGTCGCGGCCAACGACCTCGGCGGCAAGTTCGGTCAGGGTTGGCCCGGGCGAGAGCACATTGACACGGATTCCAGTGCCGCGCAGGTCCTGCGCCCAGCTGCGCGCGAGATTGCGGACAGCGGCCTTCGACGCGCTGTAGATGCTGAACGCCGGCGTGCCCATCACGCCGGTCGTCGAGCCGGTGAGAATGATCGAACCGCCTTCGGACATGAGCCCAAGACCCTTCTGCACCGTGAAGATCGTCCCCTTCACATTGACGTCGAAGGTCTCGTCATAATGGGCAGCCGTGATCTCGCCCAGCGGCACCAGCGCGCCGGTTCCGGCATTGGCGAACAGGATATCAAGCTTGCCGCGCTCCTGCTTCACGGCATCGAACAGCCGGTCGAGGTCGGCTGCATCGCTCACCGATCCGGCAATGGCACGGGCGTTGGGGCCTAGGCTGTCGATCGCGGCGTCCAGTTTTTCCTGCCGCCTGCCAAAGAGATAGACGAACGCGCCCTCTTCGATGAACCGCTTCGCCGATGCCAGGCCAATGCCCGTACCGCCGCCGGTGATGACTGCGGTCTTGCCTTCCAATCTATTCATACGTGCCTCCAGTTCTTGGTTGCACGCAGCTGGCCCTTCACATACCTATCGACAAGTATGCACCTTTTGGTAAGTATGGAAAAATGTCCGAGACGCTAGAAACTGTCACCGTCGATCCTGCCCCCATCGCCCCCCGTTTCACCTGCGGGCTCGACGCAACGCTGCGGATCATTTCAGGCAAGTGGAAGCCTCTGGTCCTATATTTCCTGCTGCGCGGGCCGACCCGCTACGGGGAACTGAAGCGCGCCGTGCGTGACGTCAGCGACAAGGTGTTGATCCAGCAGCTGAAGGAGCTGGAGGCGGACGGCGTTTTGCTCAGGACCGACTATAAGGAAGTGCCGCCACGCGTCGATTACACGCTGACGCCCCTCGGGCAGAGCCTTGCGATGGCGCTCGAACCGCTATGCGTTTGGGGCACCGAAAACATGGCGGAGATGCAGAAGATTTTCGCGGAGCGCGACAGCTGGGGGCGCGGCAAAGGCGTTAATCGGTCGTAGAAATTCGCCCCCGTCGCGCTGGTAGCATGCCGACACGTCGGGCTGCCGCGGCCGCCGGACCAATGGCTGGGTTCAGGGCCCATTGATCCGAGAGGCCTGATCTGATTCAGGCTCCGCAAACAGACTGAAGATGAGCGACTTTTACTTGCTGAGGGACGAGCAGATGGCGCGGCCCCGACCGTATTTCCCCAAGACCACATCCACGGCTCAACAACTAGAGGCTGCGGAAGCGATAGATACGGCCGTCAGGCGCATAGGCGAAACTTACATGACGCGCCCGGCCGTTGCGGCTTATTCTGTAGCGCCGCACCTGGCCGCCAGGCTCCACATGACGTCCAACTAGATGAAATTCGATGCCTGTCGTGTCGGCTCCCAGTTTGAAGGGCAGCACTCCACTGGCGGCTCGGCTACCCATCAGGGCGGAAATCTCGGGTGTGAACAGGCTGGCATCCAGCGCTCGGTCGCCGCGCGTCAGAAGGGCCAGAGCTTGCGCCGTGACGTCCGGCGCGTCGTCCTGGATGGGAGCCAGCGCTAATGGCGTGGATCCCGGAGCGACGAACTCTGCCAGCATCAGGCTGGCTTCCTCGATGAACCGTCCGGCCGGCCCGCTTTCGATGTTGACCATGACGGTGACCGCAGTCCGGGTAAATGGCGCACGCCAGGCGAAGGTCAGGAAACCCGGTACGCTGCCGGAATGATACTGGACCGCCCGGCCATTGACCTCGTCGGTGAACCAGCCCCCGCCATACGCGGCGCTGCGTCCCGAGGACATGAGCGCCGGACGCATCAATTTCGCGACCGTTGCTGAGGATGGGATCGGGCCGGCCTGAAGTGCGTGTTCCCATTGCGCCGCGTCGCGCGCCGACATCAAGACGCCGCCATCGGCCGATTGTGAATAGTCGGAACTCATGGCCACGGCATGCCGCGTGGTTCCGTCATCCAGCACGTAGGGCTCTGCTCGCCGAGCGATGATGGCGCCTGCGTCGTCGACCCGGGCGTCAGGCAGGTCAGCACGTCTCAGCAGCCGTTCGGTCACGAGATCGCGGTAGGATTTTCCAGTGACATCGGCCAATAGATAGCCGAGCAGCACATAGCCGGTATTGGAATAGGCCCAGGCACGGCCCGGCTGAAAGTCGACCGCAACCTTGGATACGCCAGCCAGAAAGGCTTCGCGCGTGATCGGGCGATCCGCCTCGAGCCCGGGGAGACCTTCATAGTCCGGCACACCCCCTGTGTGACTCAACAAAGCGCTAACGGGAATTGTAGCGAAGGCGTCCGGTAGGCCTCGTGCATAGCGCCCGATCGGTTTGTCCAGATCTATCGCTCCGGCTTCGGCCAATTCAAAGACCAGAGCCGCCGTTATTTGCTTGCCCACTGATCCGAGATGGAAAAGTGTCTTCTCGTTTGCGGGAATCTCGAACGGTAGAGAGGCCGTGCCCAGACCCGTGGCCATTATCGTGACCCCGTTGTGCACAACTGCTATTCCCGCTGCTGGAATCCGCCTGTCGCGCATCAGTTCTCGAACCCGATCGAGCGCCGCGGGCGGTAATTCGCTCGCCCGCAATTCCGTTGCGAAGCTTGGAACGGCCAGTGCCCCGGCGCCTATGGCCATGACGGATCGACGGTCCCAGCCACCCATGCTCACAGTCACTTTCAATCCTACTCACAGCGGCGAAGACGGTCGTTGGCCTCGTCCCACCGCTGTCACCATATGTGGGAACGCGTCTCTGAACGATCACGATAGCCATTGAATTCACAAGTGCAAAATTGGCATGTGGGCGATCCGACCATCGCTCCCGATCAGGACGGTGTGAGGATGGTTGCGTTCACGGCTTGGCCACCCGTTCAGGGCTTTTTATCGCCGCTGGTTTTCCAAAGAGCCGATCAATGCCGACTTTGTAGATGCGATTATCGACACTGTTATCTGAGCAGTTGTTTGCGCGCTATGGCTAGCGACTAGACGCTGGGCTCTGCTAGCCAGATGCGTGAGTCTGCATGGCATCGTGCAGCGCCACTTCGGCGTGACGGACGACGACGGCGCGCTCGCTGGCGGGCAGATTTCCGCCGCTTTTGCTGGTAATTTTGGTCGGGACGAGAGGATTCGAACCTCCGACCCCCACACCCCCAGTGTGATGCGCTACCAGGCTGCGCTACGTCCCGACCGGAGCGGCGGCCTATAGGCATGTCGGGCGGGCAGTGCAAGCACCCTTGCAAGAGAACTTCTCCAGTGGCTTGAAGGCCTGTCGGGAGGCACCACCTTGTCGGCAGCGCCAATGCTCCGGCGCGCCGCGTTGCCAGCGTGGCGCTTTGTTGCTAACCGCGCGCATCCGGTGACGTCCGCTAGCGACAGACCTCGGCGAAGCGTGCGGCAAATCGGCTCGCATGCGATTCGCCGGCGGACATGATTTTGAGAAGGCCTTTTTGCTCGATGCAGACTTCGATCCTCAACCAGCTTGCCGCGGCGGCACCCGCCGGCGCTCCCCCGGCATGGATACAATACCTGCCGTTTGTGGCGATGGCGGTGATCTTCTGGTTCCTCATCCTGCGTCCGCAGATGAAGCAGCAGAAGGAGCACAAGGCGAAGCTCACCGCGCTCAAGAAGGGCGATGAGGTGCTGACGGGCGGCGGGATCATCGGCAAGGTGCTGAAGATCGACGACAACTATGCAGAGGTCGAAATCGCGCAGGGCGTGAAGGTCCGGACGCTCAAGTCCACCATCGTCGATGTCATCCCGCCCGCAGGCACCAAGCCCGCGAACGACTGATACGGGCGGGGCGGCGCGGCTGCCCCGTTCGAAGCGGCACAGCAGTGTTCCCAGGGTCGCCGCGATGGCACCCTCCCGGAGAGAAGCCACAGGCAATGCTCGAATTTCCTACCTGGAAGAAAGTCTGGTTGTGGGGGCTGACGCTCGTCGTCGCCGCCGCTGCCTTGCCTTCCCTGTTCGCCGTCTCCGGCCTTCCATGGCCCTCGGCCATTCCCAACCCGCAGGTCAGTCTCGGCCTGGACCTGGCTGGCGGCAGCCACATCCTGCTTGAGGCCGACGAAAAGCAGGTAGGCCAGCAGCGGCTGGAAAACATGGAGGAATCGGTTCGTGCCCGGCTTCGGCAAGCCGAACCGCGGATCCGCATCGGCGACATTTCCAGCGCCGGCGGCCGCCTGTCGTTCATGCTCAAGGATCCTTCGCAGGTCGATGCCGCGCGTGAGGAAATCCTGCCGTTGACGACCGGTGCAGGCCTGACCGGACAGCGTGACTGGGATATCCGCGTCGAGGACGGCAATCGCTTCATTCTCACCCCGACCAGCGAAGGGCTGGAGCAGGCGGTGTCGCAGGCGATGGATTCCGCGATCGAGGTCGTGCGCAAGCGCATCGACGCGCTTGGCACTCGCGAGCCGACGATCATCCGGCAGGGCCAGAACCGCATCGTCGTGCAGGTGCCCGGCCTCGACGATCCGCAGGCGCTCAAGGACCTGCTCGGCCAGACCGCCAAGCTTGAATTCAAGATGGTGGACGACAGCGCCGCGCCCAACGACGTGGCGCAGGGTATCGTCCCGCCTGGCGACGAAATCGTCCCGTACGCTGATCCGCAGAGCGCACCGGCCGGCGTGCCAGCCATCGCCGTCAAGCGCCTTGGCGGTATCAAGGGCGACCAGCTGACCGACGCGCGGCAGTCGTTCGAGCAGCAGACCAACAGCCCCGTCGTTACCATCACCTTCAACCAGCAGGGCGGCGCCAAGTTCGCCAAGCTGACCAGCGAGAACGTCAACAAGCGCTTTGCCATCATCCTCGACGGCAAGGTGCTCTCGGCGCCCAGCATCAACGAGCCGATTCTGGGCGGCAGCGCTCAGATTTCCGGCAGCTTCACCGTGCAGTCGGCCACCCAGCTCGCCATCGCGCTGCGCTCTGGCGCGCTGCCGGTGGACCTGACGGTGGTGGAAGAGCGCACGGTCGGGCCCGACCTCGGCGCCGATTCGATCCGCAAGGGCCTGGTGGCGATGGGCATCGGCACCGGCCTCGTCGTGCTACTCATGGTCGCCGTCTATGGCCGCTTCGGTATCTATGCCACCTGCGCGCTAGTGTTCAACGTGCTGATGATCCTGGGCATCATGGCGGTCATGGGCACGACTTTGACGCTGCCCGGCATCGCCGGCTTCGTGCTCACCATCGGCGCGGCGGTAGACGCCAACGTGCTAATCTACGAGCGCATGCGCGAAGAGCGCAAGAAGGGCCGGCGCGTGATCGCGGCGGTGGAAAATGGCTACAAGGAAGCCAGCCGCGCGATCTACGACGCCAACATCACCAACTTCATCGCCGGCATTCTGCTGTTCGCCTTCGGCTCTGGCCCGGTGCGCGGCTTTGCGGTGGTTCTCATCATCGGCCTGTTCACCTCGGTGTTTACCGGCGTGACGCTGACCCGCATGTGGGTTGCCGACTGGCTGCGCCGCAAGCGGCCGACCGAACTGAACGTCTGAGGACAAGCCCATGCAACTGCTCAAACTCGTCCCCGACAACACCAACATCCACTTCCTGCGCTGGCGTGTGCCTTTCTACGTGGTCAGCATCATCCTGATCGCGGCGAGCTGGGGCCTCGTCCTGACCAAGGGCCTGAACTATGGTATCGACTTTGCCGGCGGACAGGAGATCGAGGCCACTTTCACCAAGTCTGCCGAGGCGCCCGTTGCTGAACTGCGCGAAGACGTGGCCAAGCTTGGCTACGGCGATCCGGTGATCCAGCGCTTCGGCGATGCCAATTCGGTCTCGATCCGCACCAAGCTGCCCGAGGAAGCCGAAGGCAACGCAGGCATGGCGGAAGCGATCAGCAACAAGATCATCGCCGCCATCCGCGCCGACCACCCTGACGTGCGCATCGACAGTGTCAGCACGGTTTCGGGCAAGGTTTCCGGCGAGTTCCGCGAAATGGCGATCTACGCGCTTGGTGCGGCGATGCTGGCGATCTCGATCTACATCTGGGTCCGGTTCGAGTGGCAGTTCGGCGTCGGCGGGCTGTTCGCCCTGTTCCACGACGTGTCGCTGACGCTGGGCATGTTTGCGCTGTTCCAGATGGAATTCGGCTTGCAGATCATCGCCGCGATCCTGGCCATTATCGGCTACTCGCTGAATGACACCATCGTCGTCTACGACCGTATACGCGAGGACCTGAAGAAGTTCCGCAAGATGCCGTTGCCAGAGTTGCTCGACATGTCGGTGAACGAGACGCTGGCGCGCACGGTGATGACTTCGGCGACGCTGCTGTTGGCGCTGATTCCGCTACTGCTCTTTGGCCCGGAGAGCCTTTTCGGCCTTACCGCCGCGATCGTGATGGGTATCTTCGTCGGTACCTATAGTTCGATCTACATGGCTGCACCTATTCTAATCTGGCTGGGTGTGAGCGGCGACAGCTTCGTCCCTACCGAATCAGCGGTGGAACGCCAGGAACGCCTCGCTCGCGAGCGCGGCACCAAGTCTTAGGGAACAATCAGTCAAAGGAGCCGCGCCCCAGCGAAGGCTGGGAGCGCTAGTTGGTTGGATGAGCGCCGCGACAGTGGTCGCAGAGCCGACGCACGTTCCCCTCGTCATGCCCACACGGGCGGCGAGGGGAGGACGGGCTCACTCCCCGCCCGGCGCGGAATGGTGACGGAAGGTCGGTCGCGACCGGGGCCTGGGGGCGCGAAAAGTTCCGCGTTAAACCTGCGCCACCGCAGCCTGCGCGGCGGCCGGGTCTCCATCCAGCACCCGGCGCCAGAAGCGCACGATATTTTCGGCATTCACACCCCAGCTGAAGCGACTGACGGATTCGGCGACGTCCGACTGGCTGGGCGGATCAGCGAGGATGTCCTCCACCGCTCCAGCTATGCCGGCGGCGCTGCGCTCGACGATGCGGCCAGCGGTTTCGTCCTTCACGATTTCTCGTGCACCGCCAATGTCGGGAATGACAATCGGCGTGCCGCAGGCCAAGCCTTCTACCCACACGTTGGCAAGGCCTTCGCTTGCGGAGGGCAAGACCACAACGTCCGCCGCGCACAGCACATGGGGCAGGATTTCGTGATCAACCAGACCGAGAAAGTGGACGCGGCTTTCGACGCCCAATTGCCTTGCGAGAGCGCGCAGGTTGGCTTCGTCCTCGCCCGTTCCCGCCAGCGCCAGTCGGGCTTCGGGAAGGCGCGTCAGTGCCTCTATCACCAGTCGCTGTCCCTTGCGCGGAATGAGCGCGCCGGGCGTGACCAGCAGCGGGCCTTCCGACCAGATGCCCAAATTCGGCATGGCAGAGACGAGGGCGCGCGCGGCACCGCGCTCGACCGGGCGAAACTTCTCGCGGTCGAGGCCGGTATAGTGCACATCGATGCGATCTGCCGGCATGCCAAGAGCGATCATGTCGGCGCGCAAGGCCTCGCTGACTGCCAGCATCCCTGCCGCCTGCTGAGATGCCTGCAGCATCTGAGAGAGGGCGGCCGGACGAGCTCCCCAGAAATGAATGTCTGCGCCGCGTGACTTTATCGTCAGCGGCAGGCCGAGTTTGCGCGCGATGATCGCGGCTGCGGGTCCGTCAGGGAAAAAGAACTGCGCGTCCACCAGATCGAAAGGCCGTTCGGCATGCAGGCGGCGGACGAGCGGCAGAATGGCTTTCGCGATCCTGCCGGGATTGGAATCGCCGCCAATTTTCGGAATCACCGTGAAACGGGGATAGTGAACCTGCAACCCGACCGCGCTGCTCCTTTCGGGAATGTCGCGAAGGCGGGCGTAAGGGGGGCGGTTGGAGAGCGGCCACGGCGGGATGCCGATCGGGCTGACCATCGTCAAGTCGATGTCATCGCGGGCGACGACGGCGCGCATCTGGTTGCCGACGAAGACGCCGAACGACGTCTTGACCGGGTTAGGGAACAGCGTGGAGATCGAAAGTATCCGCATGGCGGCGCGGCTGGCCCCTAGAGTTTCCTGACAAGCATTTCGGCAACTGCCAACCAGGCGGGTTGTTCCACCGTCACGGCGTGTTGACCGCTGGCCGGAGGCTGCAGCGAGGCGGTCTTGCCCTTGTTGCTGGTCAACCGGCCGAAGGCGAACTTGCCGGCGGGGAGCGGGGCGAGAACATCCCGGTTCAGAAGATCCGCGGCATCGCCCGGCGCGTGTTGGCGCAGCCACACCTGATCCCCGCTGCGGTACTCGCCAGTGGCGGCCTCCACCGTCATCACCACCCAGGTTGCGTCGGCGGACAGTGCGCTCGGCAAAACCGGCTCTAGCGCGCGCCTGGCAGCTTCCGGGCCATGTTCGCCAAGCACCGCGACAATCCGCGCCGGCTCGCCTGCCTCGCTGCGCAAGAGCAGTTCCGGCTCGACGTTGAGCGCGGCGGCGATGCGGTTCATCCACACCAAGGACAGGTTGCGCATGCCGGTTTCAAGGCGTCCGATCGTTTGCGCGGTCGTCGCGGGGTTGCACGCGGCGGCGACGTCGGCAAGGGTCATGCCCTTCTGCAGGCGAATGTCACGGATGCGGTTGATCATGGGAGAGGGTGCTCGCTAACCAGATTGGTTTTTTATTTTCCTATACGGCCGCAGGTTTGGCAAGATGCCGGGGCTTTTCCAAGCGCGTTTTCCTCCCGGTTCGATCCCAAGAAGCAGCGTGTGTGGGTCGAAAGCCCATCTGGCCCTCAGATCAAATGACATGTGCAAACGCAAGGTGACGCGTTCCGGTTGCAGGTTGACACTCTCCGCCGCTTTCTCAGGCCGTTCCACCAGTGTTAGCCTGTCATTACGCAGCGCCTCGGCCTTGGTCAGCCTTCGACCTGCTCGGCGAGATGCAGCCAGCGCTCCTCTGCCGCGTCCTTTTCGCTGCGCGCCTTCTCGATTGCGGCAGAAAGCGCGGCGAACTTGTTTGGGTCGCGGGTGTAGAGGTCGGGATCGGCGATTGCCGCCTCGTCGCGCTCGATCAAGCCTTCCAGTTCCTCGATCCGCTTGGGCAGGAGCTCAAAGTCGCGCTGGTCCTTATATGAGAGCTTGGTCTTCTTCGGCGGCAACGGGGCCCCGGCGCTCCCGCCATCGGTCGATCGGGCCGCCTTGGCCGGCGCATTGCGCTGCCGCCGCTTCGCTTCCCAGTCGGCATAGCCGCCAGCGATGACATCGACGTGCCCGGATCCGTCAAGTCCCAGCGTCAGGTTTACGGTCCTGTCGAGGAAGTCGCGGTCGTGGCTGACGATGAGAACGGTGCCATCGTAATCGGAGATCACTTCCTGGAGCAGGTCGAGCGTTTCTAGGTCGAGATCGTTGGTCGGCTCGTCCAGCACCAACAGGTTCGAGGGACGGGCAAATTCGCGGGCCATCAGCAAACGCGACTGCTCGCCGCCCGAAAGGGTGCCGATCTTCGCATCGATCATCGAGGGGTCGAACAGGAAATCCTTGAGATAGCCCTGAACATGCTTTCGCACCCCGCGCACGTCGACCCAGTCGCCGCCCTCGGCGATGACGTCGCGCAGCAGCATATCGGGCTTCAGGAAGCTGCGCTGCTGATCGAGTACGATCGAGGTCATCGTTTGTGCCTGCGTGACCGTGCCCTCGTCGGGCTGGATGTCGCCAGTCAGGAGCTTGAGGAGGGTGGACTTGCCTGAGCCATTGGCGCCGACGATGCCGATCCGGTCTCCGCGTTGGATGCGGAGCGAAAAGTCCTTGATGACAGTTCGGTCGCCAAAGCGCTTGGTGACATGCTCGGCGACGATCACCGACTTGGTCTTGGACCCGTCGCCCGATACGCCGAGCTTGGCGGTGCCCTGCGGGCCCATCATCGCGGCACGTTCGGCGCGCATCTCCCACAGCTTGGCGAGGCGTCCCTGGTTGCGCTTGCGCCGCGCGGTAACGCCGCGTTGGAGCCAGTGAGCCTCGATCTTGAGCTTGGCGTCGAGCTTCTCGGCGGCCCGCGTCTCTTCCTTCTGGACTTCCTCTTCCCACGCCTCGAAGCCACCAAAGCCGACGTCCTTGCGGCGGATCGAGCCACGGTCGAGCCACAGAGTGGCCTTGGTCAGACGGGTGAGAAAGGTGCGGTCGTGGCTGATCACCACGAACGCGCCGTTGAAGCGCTGGAGCCAGCCCTCGAGCCATTCGATTGCTGCCAGGTCGAGATGGTTGGTCGGCTCGTCGAGCAGCAGCAGGTCCGGATCGGAGGCGAGTGCGCGGCACAGCGCGGCGCGGCGGCGCTCACCGCCAGAAGCGCTCCCTGCCTCTCGCGACAAGTCGATGCCGAGCTGGTCGGCGATCGCTTCCACTTCGTGCGGTTGCGGACCATCGTCGCCGTGGACCGCGAAGTCGAGAAGCGTGTCGAAGCCGGTGAAGAACGGATCCTGCTCCAGCGTGACAACCCGCGTACCGGGCTGGATAGAGCGGGTGCCCGCGTCGGCTTCAACCTGGCCCGCGATCAGCTTCAGCAGCGTCGTCTTACCCGCGCCGTTGCGCCCGATCAGCGCCAGCCGGTCACGGGGTGCAATGTTGATGTCGAGGTGCTGGAAAAGCCAGCCAGAGCCTTGGATCAGGCCCAGTCCCTCCCAGCTGAGTATCGGTGCGATTGCCATGGGCAGCGCCCTACAGGCGGGCGGTCAGTGTCGCAAGCGGAGGTGTCGCAACCTTCTGCAGCGATTGAGCGACATTCAGGACTTGTTCAATGCGCCAGGATTAGGCACCCAAGTCGTGATGAAGACCAACCTCTCCCTTTTTGCCGCCCTAGCGCTGGGCTTTTCCAGCCTCCCCGCAACGCCCGCGCATGCTGCTGATAATGGCGGCGAGCAAGGCCAGGCGCGCAAGGACCGCATGGCCGGCAGCATCCTGTCGATCCGCCAGATCGAGCAGATCGTGCTGCCGCGCATGGCGGGTAAGCAGTACCTTGGACCAGACTATGATGCGGCGGCAATGGCTTATCGGTTGAAGTTCATTCAGGAAGGCAAGGTCTATTACGTCGATGTGGATGCCCGATCGGGGCGGATCATTGGCCAGTCGCGCTGAACGGGACTGTCCGGCACAAGGTGGGAACCATGTGCCGGGCCGTAGCTTGACGGGTTGGGGCTTTGCGCCCATTTCACCGGGATTCAAGAAGGGAGACCGGAATTGCGCATCCTGATCGTCGAGGATGAACCTACACTGGGCAATCAGCTCAAGACCACGCTGGAACAGAACGGCTATGCCGTTGATCTGTCGACTGACGGTGAGGACGGGCATTTTCTGGGTTCCACCGAAGAATACGACGCAGTTATTCTCGACCTCGGCCTGCCCGAGATCGATGGCCTGACCGTGCTCGGCATGTGGCGCAAGGAAGGCCGCAACTTCCCGGTCCTGGTCTTGACCGCGCGTGACAGCTGGTCGGACAAGGTGGCCGGGCTCGACGCTGGCGCCGACGACTATCTCGCCAAGCCGTTCCAGACGGAAGAGCTGATTGCCCGCCTGCGCGCGCTCATTCGCCGCGCTTCTGGAAATACCTCCAGCGAACTCACCGCCGGGGGTGTGCGCCTCGATACCCGCTCGGGCCGAGTCACACTGTCCGGCGAGCCGGTCAAGCTGACCGCGCAGGAATACAAGTTGCTGTCCTACCTCATGCACCACAAGGGCAAGGTGGTCAGCCGCACCGAACTGATCGAACATATCTACGATCAGGATTTCGACCGCGATTCGAATACGATCGAGGTCTTCGTCACGCGCATCCGCAAGAAGCTGGGTGCCGATGTCATCACGACGATCCGCGGCCTTGGCTACAGTCTCGACGATCCTGCAGACGCCCCGCGCGGCTGAACCGCGCGGTGATGCTGGCCGCCCGGCGGTCGACGTGGATGCCGCGCTGACGCCTCCGGAGCCTGTACGCACGCCGCATACAGGCTCGCTGGGACGGCGCATGATGCTGATCGCGGCGGGCTGGATATCGGTGCTGCTGCTGGTTGGCGGACTGGCGCTCGATCACACGTTGACCGGCCTCGTCACCCGAAACTTTGACGAACAGCTCGGCTACATGCTCACCGGTATGATTGGCTCGGCGGAGATCGGGCCGGACGGAGAGGTGTTCTTCATCCGCCCGCTTGGCGACCAGCGCTTCCTTGAACCCAATTCGGGCCTGTACTGGCAGATAAGGGGCAGGGGGCATGAAGACTTTCCCTCTCGCTCGCTATGGGATCGCACGCTCGACGTGCCAGCCGATCACTTCGATGCCCAGCCTCATGCCTATGACAGCGACCAGTTCCAGGGGGAGCCGCTGCGCGTGATGGAACGATCGATCATCCTGCCCGGAAGCAGTACCAGGTGGATGTTCACCGTCGCCGCCAGCCGCCGCGATCTCAACGACCAGATCAAGATGATCCGCTCGATCCTGGTCTATAGCTTCGTCGCGCTGGGCTTCGGATTGCTGCTGATGGCGGGCATGCAGACGTGGTACGGCCTTTTCCCGCTGCGCCATGTCCGCCGCGCGATCCAGAAACTGCGCACCACCGGCGCATCACGGGTGACCGAGCCGCTGCCGCAGGAAGTCGAGCCGTTGGTGGACGAGCTCAATGCGCTTCTCGCTCACACCGAGCGACAAGCCGAGGAGGCGCGCACGCACGCCGGCAACCTTGCGCACGCGTTGAAGACGCCGTTGACGGTAGTGATGAACGCCGCGACGGCCAAGTCACCCGATCTCGCCGACACGGTGATCCGCGAAGCGGCCGTCATGCGCCGCCAGGTCGATCACCATCTGGCGCGGGCGAGGGCGGTGGGAAGGCGGGCAGCCGGAATGTCGCGCGCGGAGGTCTGGCCGAGCCTCGAAGCCGTGCTGCGCGCCGTCGAGCGGCTCTACGTCGATGCGCGTTTCGATCTTGACGGCAACCGTGACGTCACTGTCGCGGTGGAGAAGCAGGACCTGGAGGAAATCCTCGGCAATCTCGTGGAGAACGCGGCCAAATACGGCGGCGGCAGCGTGTTTGTCACCGTGGACGCAGGCGCCAGAGACCCGCGCCTGTGCGAGATATGGGTCGAGGACGATGGCATGGGCATTCCGCCGGCTGAACGCACGCGCATCTTCGATCGCGGCGCGCGACTGGATACCGGCAAGCCGGGAACCGGGCTGGGGCTTGCCATCGTGCGGGATGTGGTTGAAATCTACGGCGGTACGGTTGAACTGGACGAAAGCGAGGATCTGGGCGGGCTTCTGGTCAAGCTGCGCCTGCCGCGCGCGGTTGGGTGACCTAAGCAGGGGACAACATGACCTTTGAGGTTGCAGCGCGGCGCTTCGATCCTCATGTGCGCATTCGCAAAGTTAAGGAGCATTCATGAGCGCCCCCAACACCAAGGCTGTCACCCTTTCGCTGACGAACGACGAGATCGAAATGCTGGTCGATGCCCTTGAAGTCGATCTGGAAGGCTACATCGAATCCGCCAAGGAAGCGCGTGGCAATGGTAACCGCGAGGATGTGACGACCTTCACCGAGGCCGCGACCCGTATTCAAAACCTGATGTCCAAACTCCAGGATCTGATCGAGGAATAAGCTGCGTTTTGTTTCTGAGGGGATGATTGCGTCGTCGCGGCCCCTCAGGCGTCGCTTTTGGCCCGCTCGTGGTGACGGATCACTTCGTCGATGACGAAGCGGATGAACTTCTCTCCGAAATCGGGATCAAGTTGGGCATCCTCCGCCAGCTTGCGCAGCCGGGCGATCTGTCGCTCCTCCCGGCCCGGATCGGAGGCTGGAAGGTCTTTCTGTGCCTTGTAGGCCCCGACAGCCTGGGTGATCCGGAACCGTTCGGCCAGCATATGGATCAGCGCGGCGTCAATATTATCGATACTGGCGCGAAAACTGGCGAGAACCGGATCTGGAGAGGGCGTGTCCTGAGTCATGGTGTCGGCTCGCTAGCACGAGTTTCCGACCGCTGCCAGTCGGACGAATGAACCGGTTGATGGCGTTTGCCCTTGCGCAAATTTCGTTCGCAGCGCATTGCGCCGGTTAATGAGTGCCGATGTCATCACCCTGCGTCAGCGCAGGTCGCAGCCTTCCCTCGCTCCCATGCTGGCGTTGACCGCTCCGGGCATGAACAGCGTTAATTCCGTTATCCTCGATCGGATGCAGAGCGAAATCCCGCTTATTCCGGCGCTCGCAGGGCATCTGATCTCCGGCGGCGGTAAAAGAATGCGTCCGATGCTGACGGTCGCGGCGGCAGAGCTGTGCGGCTATCAGGGCACCCGCCATCACAAGCTGGCTGCCGCCGTCGAGTTTATTCACACCGCAACATTGCTGCATGATGACGTGGTGGACGGTTCCGACTTGCGGCGTGGTAAGGCCGCAGCGAACATCGTCTTCGGCAATCCCGCTACGGTTCTGGTCGGCGACTTCCTGTTCACCCGCGCGTTCGAGCTGATGGTCGAGGACGGCAGCCTCAAGGTGCTCAAGATCCTGTCCAAGGCCAGTTCGGTAATTGCCGAGGGCGAGGTCGACCAGCTGTCCGCTCAGCGCCGGATCGAGACGAGCGAGGAGCACTACCTCCAGATCATTGGATCGAAAACGGCGGCGCTGTTCGCTGCTGCTACGCGTATTGCCGCGGTGGTGGCGGAGAAGAGCGAGTCTGAGGAGCAGGCTCTTGATGCCTATGGTCGCAATCTCGGCATCGCCTTCCAACTCGTCGACGACGCCATCGACTACGATTCCGAGGCTTCCGAATCAGGCAAGGACAAGGGCGACGATTTCCGCGAGGGCAAGATGACCCTGCCGGTCATCCTTGCCTATGCGCGCGGGGACGCTGCCGAGCGCAAGTTCTGGGAAGAAGCCATCGCCGGTTTCCGCACCGAGGACGAGGATCTTGCTTACGCGGTCAAACTCATCAACCGCCATGGCTGCGTCGAGGCCGCGCGTGAGCGGGCGCGTCTCTACGGACAACGCGCGATCGACGCGATTGCCGGGTTTCCGTCCGCGGAAGCACGGGCGGCCATGGTAGAGGCGGTCGAGTTCGCGGTCGCCCGCAGGTATTGAACTGTTGCTACGCGCAGCGGCCTTGTGCCGCGGGGCGGTTGAACGCTAGGGGGGTTCTGCTCCCATTCAATCTAGCCTCTTGGATAATTTCGCGTGTCTCTCGCCCCATACGCTTCCGATCCCGCCCGTTCGCGTGGCCGGGAATTCGCGATGGAAAACGCGGTCGCGCGTGGACCGCGCAGCGCCTATCAGCGCGACCGTGACCGGATTATCCATTCCGTCTCCTTCCGGCGCTTGCGCTACAAGACGCAGGTCTTCGTGGCGCCTGATGGCGATCATTACCGCGTCCGGTTGACCCACAGCCTTGAAGTCGCGCAGATCGCCCGCGTCATCGCGCGGATCCTGGGGCTGGACGAGGATCTCACCGAGGCGTTGGCGCTGGCGCACGATATCGGCCACCCGCCTTTTGGTCATGCCGGGGAGGATGCGCTGGGCGCCGCGCTGCATCACGCAGGCGGCTTCGATCACAATGCGCATTGCCTGCGAACGCTGATGCGGCTCGACAGCCCCTATTGCGAGCATGACGGCCTGAACCTGACGTGGGAGGCACTCGAAGGCCTCGCCAAGCACAACGGGCCGGTTACGGAACCTAACTGGGCGCTCGCCGAACTGGACGCCGCCTACGGTCTGGAACTGGGCACCCACGCTTCGCTTGAGGCGCAGGTCGCGGCACTTTCGGACGACATCGCGTACGACAATCATGATATCGACGACGGCCTGCGGGCCGGTTTTCTCGATATCGAAGAAGTTCTGGCGCATCCCTTCGTCGCCGAACGCTGGGCCGAAGTGGAGCGGCGTTACCCCAATGCACCCAACGAGCGAAAGCTGGCTGAGCTGATCCGCAGCCAGATCGGCGTGATGGTCAACGATCTCGTCGCGCAGACGCAGGCCAATCTCGTCGGGATCGGCAGCGTGGAGGAGGTGCGCGCCGCCGGCCGCGCGCTCGTCAGCTTCTCACCGGAAATGGCCGAGGGGGAGCGCGCCTTCAAGCGCTTCATGTATGACAAGCTTTACTACCATCCCGAGCAGATGGAGACTGCCCGCCGCGCCCGTGCCGTACTGGCGGAGCTTTACTCGGCCTATTCGCAGGAGCCGGTCCTGATGGACGAAAGCTGGATAGACACATTGCCGCGATACGAGCCCGATCGCAGCCGGCATATCGCGGATTACATCGCCGGGATGACGGACCGCTACGCGATAACCTGCCACGCCCAGATATATTGCCGGACGCCGGAGGGGTTGAGCAATGTCTGACCGGAGCTAGACGTGTCATCCGGGGGGATACGCGTCTGTCTTGTAGGGGCCACGGGGCTGGTCGGGCGCGCCGTCATGGAGGCTGCGGTTGGCCACGACCACGTCCGCATCATCGGTGTCGCGCGCCGTGAGGCGGAGCTCCCACGTGGCGCCCGTATGGAACTGCTGGTGGGCGAACCGATAGACTGGCCTGCCCTCATCGCGGCATCTTCGGCCGATGTGCTGGTCTGTGCGCTGGGAACGACGATGAAGGAGGCAGGCAGCGTCGAGGCGTTCCGCGCGGTGGACCATGACCTCGTCCGTTTCGCAGCCGAGGCGGCGCGGGCTGCAGGCATACCACACGTGATCCTGGTGTCATCGGTCGGCGCGGCGCGGGCCAGTCGCAACCTCTATCTGGCAGTCAAGGGCGAGACGGAAGACGCAGTGGCAAAATTGGGATTCAGGCGGCTCGATATCCTGCGACCTGGGCTGCTTCGCGGTAGACGCTCGCCCCCCCGTCCGTTGGAGTTCGCCGGACAGATTGCCGCGCCGTTGGTGGACATTCTGATCCTGCACGGTCGCCTGCGCCGCTTCAGATCCATTTCCGCGCGACATCTGGCGCGGTCGATCCTCTCGCTGGCGAGAGAAAAAGCCCAGGGCCGCTTCGTCCATGAAAACGATTCCCTGCGACGGTTCGCTCGAAAGGGCGGGGATTAGTCTCACTACGAGGCATTGACTTGGCCAGCCAGCTTCAGCAAGGCTTCGGGCATCGCTGAAACGCGCGGGAGAGACTTCTCGATTCGGCCGGCCCTTGTGGCCCAAAGAACCGGGAGGCGCCGAAGGAGCAACCGCCCCGGAATCTCTCAGGCAAAAGGACCGCGCGGGTCGATAGCGTGACTCTGGAAAGTGCACCGGACCTGTCCGGGGCCGCCGACGGTGTAACTCCGATGCCTTGGCTTCAAGGCAACCCGGAGGAAGCTCTCAGGTTTCCGTGACAGAGGGGGCACCTGAACGGTGTGCCATACTTTGCGCGGAGTTGTGCCTTGAGCGAATACCCCATTCACGACAATGATGAAGCTGAAGAGCTGGCACCGCTACCGCTTCCGTTGGATGCCTGGCATCGCGAGAACGGCGGGCGCATGGTCCCTTTCGCCGGATACCTGATGCCCGTGCAGTACGATGGCCCGGGGGGCGGCATCATGGCCGAGCATCTCTGGACCCGCGACAACGCCGGCCTGTTCGATGTAAGTCATATGGGCCAGCTCGAGATTTCCGGCCCGGATGTCGAGGCTGCGCTGGAAGCGTTGCTGCCGGGCGACATCTCTGCGCTGAAGCCGGGACGCCTGCGCTATTCGCTGCTCCTTAACGAGGACGGCGGGATCCTCGACGACCTGATGGTCACCAACAGGGGCGGCGAATTTTATCTCGTCGTGAACGGCGCAAGCAAGTGGGACGACATCGGCCACCTGCGTGAGCACCTGCCCGACGAAATTACGATGAGCCACCTCGACGAGCATGCCCTGCTCGCGCTGCAAGGCCCGAAGGCTGCCGCTGCCCTGGGAAAGATGGGGCTGGAACCCGCCATGCCCGGCATGCCGGGGCTTGAGGAACTGAAGTTCATGCAGGCAGCGTCCTACCTTTGGGAGGGGCGCCCGCTTGGCGTCAGTCGCTCCGGCTATACCGGCGAGGATGGTTTCGAAATTTCCGTTCGTGGTGAGGATGCCGCGGCGGTTGCCGGCGCCCTGTGCGCGCTGGAGGAAGTGCGACCGATCGGTCTGGGCGCGCGCGATTCCCTGCGTCTGGAAGCCGGGCTACCGCTTTACGGACATGATCTGTCGGAAGAAACTGATCCGGTTTCGGCAGGGCTCGCATTTGCCATCAGCAAGCGGCGGCGTGCCGAAGGTGGCTTCCCTGGCGCGGAGCGCATTCTCGGGTTGCTCGCGGACGGCGCACCAAAGGCTCGTGCCGGGTTTGCGCTTGAAGGCCGGATGGCCGCGCGCGAAGGCGCGAAGGTCTTTTCGGGCGGTGAGGAAGTGGGTGTGGTGACATCAGGCGGATTTTCGCCGACGCTCCAGCACCCGATCGCCATGGCCTATGTCGATGCACCGCATGCGACCGATGGCACTCCCCTCGAGATCGAGATGCGCGGCAAGCGCCTTCCCGCGAAAGTCGTGCCCATGCCTTTCGTACCCCATCGCTATTACCGCTGAGGAGCCAGTTCCATGACCCGCTATTTTTCCGAAGATCATGAGTGGATCGAAGTCGAAGGTGACCTCGGCACCGTCGGCATAACCGATTACGCGCAGGGCCAGCTCGGCGACATCACGTTCGTGGAACTGCCCGAACCGGGGGTATCGGTATCGAAGGGTGATTCGGTATCGGTCGTTGATTCGGTAAAAGCTGCGTCTGACGTTTACACGCCGGTGTCCGGAACGATCGCCGATGCCAATGCCGCGCTGAACGATGAGCCCGAACTGGTGAACAGTGATGCAGAGTTGAGCGGTTGGCTGTTCCGCGTCACTCTCTCCGATCCGTCTGAGCTGAAAACGTTGATGGATGAGACAGCTTATAAAGCATTCGTCGAAAGTCTCTGATTTATAACGGAGTACCTCCGCTTGCGTTATCTTCCTCTGACTGACGCCGATCGAGCGTCGATGCTCGAAACCATCGGCGCCGCGCGGGTCGACGACCTGTTCGTGGACGTGCCAGCCGAAGCCCGTCTGGCGGGTCCGATCGACGGCCTGCCTCTGCACGCCAGCGAGATGGCCGTGGAGCGGCACATGTCGGCGCTTGCGGCCAAGAACGTAGCGGCCGGATCGGCCCCGTTCTTCCTCGGCGCAGGCGCATATCGCCATCATGTGCCTGCCTCGGTCGATCACCTCATCCAGCGCGGCGAGTTCCTGACCGCCTACACGCCGTATCAGCCCGAAATCGCGCAGGGCACGTTGCAGGTGCTGTTCGAGTTCCAGACGCAGGTCGCGCGGCTGTTTGGCACCGATATCGCCAACGCCTCGATGTATGACGGCTCCACCGCATGCTGGGAAGCGATCCTGATGGCGGCGCGCGTGACCCGCAAGGGCAAGGCGATCCTGTCGGGCGGCCTCCATCCGCACTACGGGGAAGTGGTGCGGACGATGGCAAAGTTTACCCGCGATGATATCGTCTCGCTGGGCACGGAGATTGCCGCCGAGCCTGACGACGCAAGCGTGATTGCGGCCATCGACGATGCGACTTCTTGTGTCGTGGTGCAGTATCCTGACGTGCTTGGCCGCATCCCTGATCTCACCGCCATTGCCGCGGCTGCGCATGCGAAGGGCGCGCTGCTGGTGGCAGTCGTGACCGAGCCGGTCGCCCTCGGCCTGATCGAGGCGCCTGGCCTGCTCGGCGCGGATATCGTCGTGGGTGAGGGGCAGTCGCTGGGCATGGGCCTTCAATTCGGCGGGCCCTACCTCGGACTGTTCGGTTGCCGCGAGAAATTCGTTCGCCAGATGCCGGGCCGCCTGTGCGGGCAGACGGTGGATGCGGAAGGCAAGCGCGGGTTCGTGCTGACGCTTTCGACCCGCGAGCAGCACATTCGGCGTGAGAAGGCGACGAGCAATATCTGCACGAATTCAGGGCTTTGCGCACTGGCATTCAGCATTCATCTGACCCTGCTGGGCGGGGAAGGGCTGGCACAGCTGGCCTTGGTAAACCATGCCCGCGCGCAGGCAACGATGGACCGCCTTTCCCGTATTCCAGGCGTGTCGCTCCTGAACGGCGCCTACTTCAACGAGGCCACGCTGATGCTGCCTCGCGACGCTCGCGACGTGGTGCGCGAACTCGCGGACCGGGGCGTGCTGGGCGGCGTGTCGCTTGGTAGATTGTTTCCCGATGCCGAAGGTCTGCAGGGCGCACTACTCGTGGCTGCGACCGAAACCACCACTGACGCCGACATCGAGGAATTCGCAGCGGCCCTCGAAGCCGTTCTTGCAGGAGTTGAGGCATGAACGCCCCGAACGCATCCGGCTGGCGCCCGTCCATGGGCATGGCCGACCAGACTGACGTCCCCACGGTCAGCGGAGACCGCGGCCTGATGCTGGAAGAGGCGCTGAGTTTCGAACTTGGTGCGTCCGGCAAGTGCGGCGTGGACATCGACAGCGCGGATCGTGCCCCGGCTGAAGGTCTCGCCAGGTTCCTCCGCAAGGCGCCACCAGCGCTGCCGGGGCTCACCGAGCCGGAAACCGTTCGCCATTACACGCGCCTCTCGCGCCAGAACTATGCCATCGATCTGGGGCCCTTTCCGCTAGGATCGTGCACCATGAAGCACAATCCGCGCCTCAACGAGAAGATGGCACGTCTTCCAGGCTTCGCCGACGTTCATCCAATGCAGCCGCAAAGGACGATCGAGGGCGCTCTGGAAGTGATCGAGCAGCTCGCGGACTGGCTGATAAAGCTCACCGGCATGGCCTCTGTCGCCATGTCGCCAAAGGCTGGCGCTCACGGGGAACTGTGCGGTCTGCTGTGCATCCGCGCGGCGCTCGATGCGCGCGGCGAGGCGCGTGACGTAGTTCTGGTGCCTGAAAGCGCGCATGGCACCAATCCGGCTACTGCCGCATTCGCGGGCTTCAAGGTCCAGTCGATCCCGGCTACCCCGGCGGGCCGTGTCGACCTCCAAGCACTGAAGGCGAAGCTCGGGCCGAACGTGGCGGGGGTGATGATCACCAATCCCAACACCTGCGGGCTGTTCGAGCCTGACATGAAGGCGATCGCGGACGCTGTCCATGAAGCGGGCGGCTACGTCTACTGCGATGGGGCCAACTTCAACGCAATCGTCGGCAAGGTTCGCCCCGGCGATCTTGGCGTCGACGCTATGCACATCAACTTGCACAAGACTTTTTCGACGCCGCACGGCGGAGGTGGACCCGGCGCTGGGCCTGTGGTCCTGTCCGAAGCGCTGGCCCCTTTTGCTCCGCTGCCGTTCGTTACGCGGGGCGCGAACGGCGAGGTGCATCTTGTCGAGGAGGAAAACCGCGGCGAGGGCCATGCCCAGGCCTTTGGGCGCATGGTGGCCTTCCATGGACAGATGGGCATGTTCACGCGTGCTCTTACCTACATCCTCAGCCATGGCGCAGACGGATTGCGGCAAGTCGCCGAAGATGCGGTGCTCAATGCCAACTACGTGCTGCGCGCCTGTGAGGACGTGCTGCCTGCGCCGTTTGCCGCAAGCGGCCCCTGCATGCATGAGGCGCTGTTCAGCGACAGTGGCCTGGCGGAAGGCTTTTCCACGCTCGATATCGCCAAGGGACTGATCGACGAAGGTTTTCACCCCATGACCGTCTACTTCCCGCTCGTGGTAAAGGGCGCGATGCTTGTCGAGCCGACAGAAACCGAGAGTAAAGCCGGGCTTGACCGTTTCATCCGCAGCCTGCGTAACTTGGCCGAACGGGCGATGGCGGGCGACGAAACGCTCCATTCCGCGCCGTATTTTGCTCCGCGGCGACGCCTCGATGAAACCCTTGCTGCGCGCAAACCCGTGTTGGTATGGCAGGGCGAGCCGGGTGCGCCGGGCACGCCCTCGCTAAGCGAGGTGGGCGGAAGCTGATCAACGAGAAGGCACGAAATCGCATATCGATCTCGCGCCTTTAGGGTCGTCGCAAAAGTTCTGGTGGCCGGGCTGAGTGGCCCGGCCATGCAGGGATGTCAGTTGATTGCGTTGTCGCCTGCCTGTCCGACGGACTCGATGTCGCGGCCAGCACCCTTGACCGTGTTGCACGCCGAAGCGGAAAATACGATGCCGCCTGCGACGAGTGCGAGCACGAGTTTCTTGACCATGTTGAGTATTCCTTTCTCGGTAGAACCCGGCCTCCGGGTTCTGCGTGAACGCAACGCTCTTCGTGGCGTCAGGTTCCCGCGTCCGCACGCCGTTCGGCGGTAGTCACCATTTCCTCCGTCGCGGACTCGTCGAGTGCCGAGGTGGGTGATATCTGACGCGACAGATGATGTTCGCGCCAGATGATGATCAGCCCGGCCGCGATGATCAGCGGTGCGCCTGCCCAGGTGGCGTTCGGGGGAAAGCTATCCCAGATCAGCCAGCCGTAGAGGGTGGCCCAGATCAGCGCGGTATAATCCATGACCACTACCGTGGCGACTTGCCCGAAACGAAGGGCCGCAGTCATCAGGAACTGCGCGAAAGTGCCGGCGAGACCAATTGCCACGAGAAGTAGCCATTCAGTCGGCCCGTGGGGCCGTGCATATAGCGGTAGCAATACCGCAGTCAGGACCGCGCCAAAGAAGGCGAACCAGAAAACGCACGTGATCGGCGGCTCCGTGCGTCCCAGGTCGCGAATCTGGAAGCTGACTATGGAGACGATAACGCCTGCACCAAGGCCCGCAGCCAGGCCGAGCGGCGGAACCGGGGAGCCACCAGGCTGGGCGACGATAAGCACCCCGCAGAACCCCAGCAACACTGCCGCCCAGCGCCATTTCTGGACTTTTTCTCGCAGAAATAGCACGGTGATGAGGACGGCAAATAGAGGTGCGGTGAAGCCAAGCGTTGTCGCTTCGGGAAGGGGCAGCAAAGTAGCCGCCGCGAGGTTGCAGCACAGGCCTGCCGTACCGGTTGTCGCGCGTATGGCATGGCTGCCCATGCGGCGAGTGCGCAGGATACCGAGATTGTCTGTGGCAAAAAGCCACACAAGTATCAGCGGTACGCTCATCGCCTGTCGCCAGAATATGAGTTCCGGAAGCGCGACGCCTCGTTCTCCCGCCAACTTCGCCAGCATGAACATCGTCGATAGCATGACCATTGCCGCCACTCGCAGCACGATCGCCAGAAGCGGGCGGTCGGCAGCGCGAGCCGCCTTGGGGCGGCGTGCAGCGGGGACGGACGAAGCCGTGTTATCGGAAGTCACAAGCGCGGCTTTAACTTCCTCTCGCATGGAGGCAAGGGGAGAGCATGGATGAAACCAGCCGAATCATGGCGATAACGGGCACGTTTGCCGCAGCGCTGGCGGCGATCGCGTGGTGGCAGGATCGCCGCCGGATGCGCCGCACCGACCTCGATCGGGTCGGCTTCGTGCCATGGACCGGGATATTCTTCTGGGCCATGATGGCAGCGGTGCTTCTCTTTGGATTGTCCGCCAGGGCATGGCTCGGTCCCTGAGATGATGGAATTCGGCGCTCGCTCTCGCTTCGGCTTGCATGATATCGTGCGCCCGCCATCGAAGCTGCACGTGGGCGCAGACCAGCGCCGGCCGGCATCCATGGGATGCGTTACGCGTTGAGGCCGCCGTTCACGCTGATGACTTGTCCGGTGATACGGGCAGCGCCGTCACCGCACAGGAACAGTGCCAGAGGTGCAATATCGTCGGCATTGGGAAGCCCAAGGCCGGCGCGGCGGGCAGCCTGCGCCACTCGCTCCGAACTCATGCGCTGGACACTGTCCGTGCCCGTGACGAAGCTGGACGAAATAATGTGCGCGCGAATGCCGTCTCGTGCAGCCTCCACCGCGAAATTGCGAATGAAACCGATGCTTCCGGCTCGCGCCGCACCGAACAAGGACTGACGGGGGGCAGCGTAGATGCCCGCATCCGATACGAACGCGATGAGTGTGCCACCTTCCTGGGCCAGGAAATCGTAGGCCGAATGGGCCAGCCTTTCGATCCAGCCCACGGAGACGTTGAGAAAGTCTCCGAATCCTTCGGGCGAAGTCTCTGGAAAGAGGCCGGTAATTCCGACTGGACCAGTGGCGATGCAGTCTATCACGGCATCGATCCGGCCGTATTGCTCGGCGACCTCTGCCACAAGCGTTTCTGCGGCGTCATCTTCCCAGATGTCCGCAAGGAAGCCGTCGATCGAGCCGAGATAGGATAACCCGGTAACGGCGGCCTCCACCTTTTCCCGAGTGCGACCATGCAGCGCCACTTTCCAGCCCTGCGAGAGCGCATGGCGGGCAATTGCGCTGCCGATCGATCCCGATCCACCAGCGATCAGCAGGACCTTCTGATCAGTCACTCTCGAACGCGGCGCGCATGTCATCCGGCGCTAGGTCGGAGAACTTGGTGATCCGCGCCTCGAACTTCAGCCGGACACGCCCTGTGGAGCCGTGGCGCTGCTTGGCGACGATCAGTTCCGCAAGGCCCGTAACCTGCTCCATTTTCTGGCGCCACGCCTCCCACTTCTCGACGACGTCCGGGGTATCGCCCTCGGCAGGGTACTTCGGCTCGGTGGCATTGACGTAATAGTCCTCGCGGAACACGAACCAGACCATGTCGGCGTCCTGCTCAATCGAGCCGGATTCGCGAAGGTCGGAGAGCATCGGCTTCTTGTCCTCGCGGCTTTCGACCGCACGGCTAAGCTGCGAAAGCGCGATCACCGGTACTTCCAGTTCCTTGGCCAATGTCTTCAATCCGCGCGAGATTTCCGAGATCTCGTTCACGCGGTTGTCGTTGGCGCGGCCGGAACCGGACAGCAGCTGCAGGTAGTCGATGATGACGAGACCGATGTTGTGACGGCGCTTCAGGCGGCGTGCTCGGGTGCGCAGTGCCGCGATGGAAAGCCCGGGCGTGTCATCGATGTATAGCGGCAGTTCGGCAAGGCGCTGGCTTGCGAAGGAGAGCTGCTGGAAATCCTCCCGGCTGATCTTACCCATGCGTAGAGCTTCGGAACTGATGCCCGATTGCTCTGCAAGGATACGCGTCGCCAGCTGGTCCGCGCTCATTTCGAGGCTGAAGAACGCTACCGGGGCGCCCACCGACTTGGCATGCTCGATTCCGTCGCGCACCGTGTCGTCGACATAGCGCTGCGCGGTATTGAAAGCGATATTGGTGACCAGCGATGTCTTGCCCATGCCGGGGCGCCCGGCAAGGATGATAAGGTCGGAATCGTGAAGGCCGCCGATCTTCTCGTTTACCGAGGTGAGCCCGGTTGTCTTGCCGGAGATGTGGCCGCCGGAATTGAACGCCTTTTCGATGGCAAAAATCGCGGTGCGGGTCGCGGCGGCGAAGCTCTTGGCCTCGTTCGCGGTCGATGCGCCCTCGGCAACCTTGTAGAGCGCGGCCTCGGCCTGCGAGATTTGCTCCATCGGCTCTACCGATTCAGAGGTGTCCATCGCCCCTTCGACGAGACTGCGGCCCACGGTAATCAGCTCGCGCAGCAGGGCGAGGTCGTAGATCTGTTCGGCAAGCTCGCGCGGGGCCAGCAGGCCCTGTCCATCGGCGGTGAGGCGGGCGAGGTAGGACACGCCGCCCAGCGCCTTCAGTGCCTCGTCCGCCTCGAAATAGGGGCGAAGCGTGACCGGGGTCACCACCGCCTTGCGATCGAGCAGGTTCAGGATGCGGTCGTAGATGCGGGCATGCACCGGCTCGAAGAAGTGCTGCGGGCCAAGCTGGGTCGGCAGCTCCTCGATCACCCGGTTGTCGATCAGTACCGCGCCCAGGAACGCCGCTTCGGCTTCCACGTTGGAGGGCAGGGCCCGTGCTTGTTGCACGGCAGGTTTGATGAGGAGATCCTGGTCAGCCATAAGCGCGGCACAATGCTCCGGGGCCCGCGAGGTCGCAAGAAGTTCCGGGGCCGATTTTAATCCACAGCTTGTGGAGGACGTTTGACGGGGTTGCCCACCGCCCTGACGAAAGCGTAAGGGCGGTTAGCACTATGCCCGACCCGCGCATCACCCACATCGAACTCGACGAGGCGACCATCCTGTGGCGCAACGCGGATATCGAGCAGGAACGCCGCATCGCCATTTTCGACCTGATCGAGGACAACACGTTCAAGCCCATCCGGGCCTTCGGTGCCGGGCACCAGGGGCCCTACAGCCTGAAGCTCTCGGTAACGGACGGGCGGCTCTCGCTGGAGATCGGTGACGATTCGGGCAAGCCGCTGGAAACGTTGCTGCTCGGGCTGGCGCGTTTTCGCCGCCCCATTCGCGAATACTTCGCAATCTGCGAGAGCTACTACCAGGCGATCCGCAAGGCCACCGCCGAAGAGATCGAAACCATCGACATGGCCCGGCGGGCCATCCACAACGAAGCAGCCGAGCTTCTGGTCGAGCGGCTCCATGGCAAGATCGAAACGGATTTTCCTACGGCGCGGCGGCTGTTCACGCTGATATGCGTCCTGCACATACGGGGCTGAGGAGGCAGTAAGTGTCAGTGCGCGGGGGACGAAAAGGCGGCCGAACCGCCAGAATGCGGGGCGTGACCAAGCTGCGTATTCTTGGCTTCCTATTGCTGCTCGGGATAGTCGGGGGCACGTGGATCTGGTGGCAGAGGCACCACTGGCTGCCGGAACGCGGCGTGTTCCCGATGCAGGGGGTGGAGATCGGCGCCGATGACGGGCTGGTCAACTGGCAGTCGATCAAGGCGATTGGCGCCAACTTCGCCTATGTCGATGCAAGCGCCAGCGCGTTTGCCCGCGACCCTCATTTCGTCAAAAACTTCGAGGCGGCGCGCGCTGCAGGGATGCAGGTCGGCGCGGTTCACCGCTATGATCCCTGCCAGCCTGCGGAGAAGCAGGCAGCCAACTTCGTTACCACGGTCCCGCGCGATCCAGACCTTCTTCCACCCGCTGTCGAGCTGGGCATGCTGGCGGATGCATGTCCGGTTCGGGTGGGCGACGCCAAGGTGGAAAGCGAACTGATGACTTTCCTCAATCAGGTCGAGACCCACGCGGGCAAGGCTGTCATCCTGAAAGTGCTGCCTGCGTTTCAGGAGCGATATGCCATTGCCCATAAGCTGGATCGCAATCTCTGGCTGGTGCAGGACGGGCTGATGCCGGACTATGCCGGACGTCCCTGGACGCTGTGGACGGCCAACACGGACCTTTCGAACGATATTGCGCAGGACGGCCTGCGCTGGGTAGTGGTCCAGCCATGACGCCAAAAACCCGAGACGCCTTGATTGCAGCTGCTCGCGATGCCGCCGCCTCTGCCTATGCGCCTTATTCGAACTTTCACGTCGGCGCCGCTCTGCTCTTGGCGGACGGTTCGGTGATCACCGGAGCGAACGTCGAAAACGCCAGTTACGGCCTTTCCCTTTGCGCCGAGACAGTCGCCGTCGCCAAGATTCTTTCCAGCCGCGCGCCCGGCAAGCTGGAGGCTGTGGCCGTGACGGGAGGGGCCGCTGGAGCGCCGGGCGAGGGAGCGACAGTCACGCCGTGCGGCCGGTGCCGTCAGGTCCTGAACGAAATCGCGCAGATCGGCGGGACCGATCCCGTCATCTGGTGCGACGGGCCCGAGGGCGGCCTGGAAACGCGCCTTTCGGCGCTATTGCCGCACGCATTCGGGCCCGCGAACCTGATCTGAGGCGGGTCAGCCTTCCTGCTCGACCAGCCATTCGAGTAAGGCGCCCATGCAGTCACGGCCAAGTTGGGCGGAACGTTCCGGGCTCCAGCCCTGACGCGGGTCGGCGGCAGGATCGTGATCCTTGAACGGCATCTCCAGCGTCATCGAAACGCAGCCGTACCGTTCGGCGAGCTGGTTCGTCGACATCGCTAGGTTGCCGGTGCCGGGGCGTGCGATCGGGTAGCCCAGCTTGGTCTGAAAATCGGGCGTGCGTCGCTCAAGCAGTTCGCGGTACCGGTTGTAACCTGACAACTGGCTGTCCTTGAGCGAGGGGATCCCTTCGAACCCGGCCAGGAACACTGCGGGTATCGCCTCGTCGCCATGGACGTCCATCGCGAAATCGACGCCGCTGGCATCGATGGCAGCGCGGATTGCCAGCACTTCGGGCGAGTTTTCGGCGCTGGGATTGTCCCATTCCCGGTTGAGGTTCACGCCGGCGGCATTGGTACGCAGGTGGCCGCGCTGCGACCCGTCCGGGTTGAGGTTGGGCACGGCATGGATGCGGCAGCGCCGGCGCAGTTCCCTTCCGACTGAACTGGCAGGGTCTGCAAGCAGGTCGAGCGCGCCTTCCATCCACCATTCGGCCATGGATTCGCCGGGATGCTGGCGGGCATATAGCCATACTTGCTTCCGCCCCTCGCCCATCACGAGGCAGTCGATCGCCTGATCGTCCAGCGTGGTGCCTAGCGAGCGATGGGTGACGCCGCTGCTGCCAGCTATGCGAGCGATCAGATCGTAATGGCGTTCCATCGAGTACGGCGCGAAGTACGCGAACCATGCCAGGTTGCCTGAAGGCGTGTAGCGGATAGTGATCGAGCCACCATCGCGTGTCTCGTCCCAGCCGGTTTCGGCGCGGCCCCAGTATAGCCGATCTTCGGAAACGCAGGCGTTGAAGCCGGCCCAGCCCATCGGATAGGCTGAGCCGTTGAGCCCGGTGATGATCAGGGTGAGATCGCGGCCCTCCGCACCGCTCACGCGGAAATGAAACCACTGGAAGAAGCTGGAATTGCGGTCCCGGCGAATTGCCAGACGGGCGGTGGTGCCGTCGATGTCGAGAACTTCGATGTTGCCGGAATCGAACGCGGCGCTGATCTGTATGTCTGTCATTTCACAAGGATAGTTTCGCCGGACTGCCCCGGAAACCCCTTGAACAGGGCTTCCGACATTTTCGCCGCGCCCAAAGATGTCTGCGCCATGGGTGAGGAGTCCTTTACGCTGAACGCAGCGCGGCCTTCCCAGAGGTGGCGCCCGCTGGCGCGATCGACGATGGTGACCGACAGGTGCGTTTCGACCTGCTCACTGGGCTTCGAAAGGTTCAATCCTATCCCGACGCCAAGACCAGAACCAAAGCTTCCCGTGCCGCCGCCGACACCCACTGAAACCGGCCCGGACGACGGCTGCGGCACGAAACGGCGTCGCTCCAGGCTCATTACGGCGATCTGGTCGCTTCCGCTTTCTCCCGGCAGCATCTCGGTATAGCCCAGCCGCGTCAGTTCACGCGTCACTGCCACCGCATACATGCGAAACTCCATATCTTCCTGCTGCCCTGGTGCCGGCTCGACGCGAATGGTGCCCTTGTTGACCGTAGTGATATCGGCCGCGTGAAAGCGGGTGACCTCGACCGGGCCGACGGGCGCCACGCATCCTGCCGATGCGAGCATCATGGCGGCCGCCGCAACAGCGCCCGCCGCCCGTCTGCGAGATGTCAGGAACTGTATCATGGTGACCTCTCCGGCGCGTCGGATCCTGTCCAGCGGATTGACGAGCATGGTATCCGTGTGGGCATTGCCGGCGGACTATGCAAGCGTCGGTCACCCGGTAGGCGCATTGGCCGCGGCGGAGGCACCTTTTCGGGGGAAGTCGTCGAACAGGGCGGCTGCGAGCTTGCCGGCGATCCTGCTTTCGTTCCAGTCCTCGTCACCTTCGCGCGTGGCGATCGTGGCATATCCTTCCCACAGCACCTTGCCGCTGGTTGGATCGGTGATTCGTGTGTCGAGGCGCGTCGACACCAGCGCGGCGCGGGGCTTGGTCATGTCGACGTTGAGTGCAAGACCATATGCGGAGCCGCGTGTGCCGACCGACATTCCTGCGCTTCCGCTGACGGGTTTGCGCTTTTCCTCCGCAGGCACAAGCACCCGGCGCGAAATCTGCAGGGTGGCGATCTGGGCCTGGGCATCGCTGGGATGTTGCGTGTCATAACCGGCACCGACGAGCGCATCGACGATGGCAGCTTCAAACGCGGCGCGTTCGCCTGCCCCCGTCCATTGGTCCTCGCCGGAATGGGATGTCACGGCTATCGGTCCGTGCCCCAACTGATCCGCAGCGGACTGGTCGGAAGCTACGAAGCGGCTTACTTCCACGCGGTTTTCGCGTGGATCGCGGGATTGCCGGCTCGGGATCTGCGATGGATATCCTCCGTCCCAGCGGTTCCCGCCCCATCCGGGGCCAGCACCCCAGGGCGCGTACTGGGCAAAGGCGGGTGCCACTCCGCACATCGCAGCCAAGAAGGCGGCGGCAAGCGCGGCCGTACGTTTGTGGTCCATCATTTTTCTGCCGTGTGATCTAAAGCCGCGTCCCCGATCCGAAGGTTAACGACAGTATGCCTTGCGTAAAGATGAACGGCATTTTTGCTCGTGGACGAGCGGCCTCGCGCTTGACTTTGCAGGCAGCTACCACTAACGGCGCCACTTCGAATTTCCGGCGGTCGGTAACCGCCCAGACAGACGAGACACACGATGAAGATTCGCAATAGCCTCAAGTCGCTCAAAGGCCGTCACCGCGACAACCGCGTGATCCGCCGTCGGGGCCGTACTTACGTCATCAACAAGACTAATCGCCGGTTCAAGGCCCGTCAGGGCTGATTCGTTTCGCCCTCCTTGCCCGCTCTGGGCGAGGATACCAAGGCGGACGGGCCATTGCGTCGATGAATTGAAGGCCTCCGCCGCATAGCGGAGGCCTTGTCATGTCTGCTGAAGACGTACCCGTAAAAGCAGTGGTGTTCGATGTCGGACGCGTTCTGGTCCGCTGGGACATGCGCATTCTGTTCGAGCAGCTGATAGACGACGGCGATCGCCTAGACTGGTTCATGGCCAATGTCGTGACAGAGGAATGGCACGCTCGCCATGATGCCGGGTGCGACCTGCAGGAAATGCTCGCTGCCCGAAAGGCGCAATTTCCCGGCAACGACGATCTGATCGATGCCTATGCCGAGCGCTTTCTTGAAACGATTCCGGGCGACGTTCCCGGCAGCCAGGAACTGGTTCGTGAACTTTCGGTCAGACAGGTTCCGCTGTTCGCCATCACCAACTTCGCAAGCCTGTTCTGGCGCCAGTTCCGCGCCGGGCGCCCCCTGTTCGATCTGTTCACGGACATCGTGGTCTCAGGAGACGAAAAGCTGGCAAAGCCTGATCCGCGCATTTTTCATCTCGCGGCGCAGCGCTTCTCATATACACCTAGCGCCATGCTATTCATCGACGACAGCGCGGCCAATATCCATTCCGCAAAGGCACTTGGCTGGCAGGTCCATCATTTCAGCGATGCCGGCCGGCTACGCGCGGATTTGATCGCAAGGGAATTGATCGGATAACCGCAAAAGAACCTGGCCGGAAATTAACGATCAAATCGTTCTGAATTGCGCCGGTTTCGCTTCGAATATTTTGTTTCGCACGTGCAGCGTAAACGCTTGGCAACTCTCATTCCATGTTGCATCACAAGGACAAACGGGAGTCACAATGTCGGCAGTTGGCGTTACGAACTTCGATGAAATGCTGAAAGAGGACGGTTCTGTCCGCCCTGCCTATGCCGATTTTCGGGATTGGTACGACTTTCAGGATAAAGCCTGGTTGAAACGCCAGGATGCTGAAGCAGAGCGCTTCTTTCGCCGGATCGGCATCACCTTCAATGTTTACGGGAGCGACGCCGCAGAAGAGCGCCTGATCCCGTTCGACATGATCCCCCGCATAATTACCGCGCGCGAATGGCGGAAGCTCACGCGCGGGATCGAGCAGCGGGTGAGGGCGCTCAACGCGTTCCTTCAGGATCTTTATCACCGTCAGGAGATCTTGCGTTCAGGGCGCTTGCCGGTCAGCGCCCTGAAGAACAATGCCGCGTTCCTGTCCCAGATGATCGGCTTCACGCCGCCGGGCGGGGTTTATACGCATATCGTCGGTATCGATCTGGTGCGCACCGGACCTGACGAGTTCATGGTGCTGGAAGATAACGCCCGCACGCCTTCGGGCGTGTCATACATGCTCGAAAATCGCGAAACGATGATAGCGATGTTCCCCGAGCTCTTCACCAAGATTCCGGTTCGCCCTGTTTCCGACTATCCGCGCCGTCTTGCCCGAAGTCTGCGGGCTTGCGCGCCGGCGGCTTATTCCGGCGGAAAGCTGCCGGTAGTCGCCGTGCTGACGCCGGGCATTTTCAATTCCGCCTATTTTGAGCACGCCTTCCTTGCCGACCAGATGGGGGCTGAACTTGTGGAAGGTAATGACCTGCGGGTCATGGACGGGCGCGTGGCGATGCGCACGACGACTGGATACAAGGCCATCGACGTTATCTATCGCCGCGTGGACGACGATTTCCTCGATCCGCTCAGCTTCAATCCCACATCGGCACTGGGCGTTGCCGGGATCATGGATGTGTACCGTGCAGGCGGTGTCACAATCGCCAATGCGCCGGGCACAGGGGTGGCCGACGACAAGGCGATCTACAGCTACATGCCGGATATCGTGGAGTTCTACACAGGCGAGAAGCCGATCCTGAACAATGTGCCGACCTGGCGTTGTTCGGAGCCTGATTCGCTGGCCTATGTGCTGGACAATCTGCAGGATCTGGTCGTCAAGGAAGTTCACGGTTCCGGTGGATACGGAATGCTGATCGGGCCGACTTCTTCCAAGAAGGAGATTTCCGCATTCGAGGCGAAGCTGCGGGCGCGGCCTGACAACTACATCGCCCAGCCGACGCTGTCGCTGTCGACTGTTCCCATCTTTGCGGACTCCGGACTGGCGCCGAGGCATGTGGACCTTCGTCCTTTCGTGCTGGTTTCGCCTGACGGTATCGACATCACGCCCGGCGGGCTGACCCGCGTGGCACTCAAGAAAGGGTCCCTGGTCGTCAACTCCTCGCAAGGGGGCGGCACCAAGGACACCTGGGTACTGGACGAGTAATGCTGGGAAGAGCTGCCAACGGCGTCTACTGGATGAACCGCTACCTTGAACGGGCGGAGAACACGGCGCGCCTGATCGATGTGGGCTTCTATCTCGCGCTGACGCGGGGGAACAAGGAATCCGCCGACGAGGAATGGCGATCGGTGCTGACCACTACCGGTCAGATCGAGGCCTATTGCAAGTCGCATTCCGATTTTAGCGGTCCGGCCGTGTTCAACTATCTCCTGCGCGACAAGGACAATCCCGGCTCGGTCCTCCAGGTGATGGAGAATGCCCGCACCAATGCGCGCGTGGTGCGCACGAGCATCACAAACTCAGTGTGGGAAGCGACCAACGAAGGCTGGATGACCCTGCGCGACCTGTTGGCGCGCCCGGTTCGTGAGACGAACCTCGGTGAGGTACTGTCCACCATCCGCCGGCAAGCCATGCTGGTACGCGGGGCTCTGGAAGGCACGATGCTGCGCAACGAGGTGTTCAACTTCGCGAGGATTGGCACCTTCATCGAGCGGGCGGACAACACGGCACGCATACTTGACGTCAAATACTACGTGCTGCTGCCGTCCGTTGCGTGGGTCGGCTCCAGTCTCGACAATGTCCAGTGGGAAACCCTGCTGCGCTCGGTCGCAGGAAACCGCGCCTATACCTGGCTCAACGCCGGATCGATGGACCCCAAGGGGATTGCGCGCTTCCTGATCCTGGATGGGCAGTTCCCGCGCAGCCTTGTCTTCTGCTACGACAAGATACGAAGCAACATGGCGGGTTTGGCCAAGGAATACGGCCACGAAGTTTCCGCACACGAACTGCTGCGCGATGCCGGGGCAAAACTGCACCAGATCACCATAGACGAGATATTCGAAGGAGGGCTGCACGAGTTCCTGCAGCAGTTCATCGGCAAGACCATCGAGATCGGCAGCGCCATTGCCGCCGATTACCGTTTCATCGAATAGGATTGCAACCGCTGTGCTACTGACGGTCACCCATTCCACGCGCTACACGTTCACGGATCACGTCTCTCACGGTCTGCAGCGGCTGCGCCTCAAGCCGAAGTCTACGCATGGGCAGGAAGTGATCGAATGGGACATGGATCTGGTCGGCGCCCACAAGGAAGCCGAGTACGAGGATCAACACAACAATCACGTTGACCTGATCGCGATCGAACCCGGCGCGCCCGAAGTCATCGTCACTTGCAGCGGATCGGTGCGGACAATCGACAACAACGGAATCATGGGGATGCACACGGGGCATATGCCGTTGTGGTGCTTTCTGCGACCGACCGACCTGACACGCGCCGGCAACAGGGTAAGGCAACTGGTGGCTTCGGTGGAGGCAGACCGGGGAGAACCACTTGCATACCTCCACGCGCTCTCCCGGTTGATTTCCGAACAGGTCGAATACGTTCCTGGCGCCACCGATGCCGAAACGACCGCCGAGCAGGCACTCGTGGCGGGGAAGGGCGTGTGCCAGGACCATGCACACATTTTCCTGAGCGCGGGACGCATGCTCGACATCCCGATGCGTTACGTCGGCGGCTATCTCAAGATGGACGATCGGTCCGAGCAGGAGGCGGGGCACGGTTGGGCCGAGGCGCATGTGGATGGCTTGGGATGGATCGGGTTCGACGTTTCCAACGGCATCTGCCCTGATGAACGGTATATCCGCGTAGCCACCGGTTGTGATTATAGCGAGGCCGCTCCTGTAACCGGAATCTCGATGGGCGCCGGGGATACAAGCCTTGCCGTCCATTTGTCGGTTGATGAGAAGATGGTAGGCATGCAACAGCAGCAGTCCCAGAGCGGCGGGCAGGCGCAGTCTCGGGGACACTGAATCGAATATACCGCACGGGGGTGCGGATGAGTGGTCGCAGGGGCTTGAGCGGGTAATGACCTATTGCGTAGGCATGATGCTGGATCGTGGTCTCGTTCTGATGAGCGACACGCGCACCAATTCCGGTGTCGACAATATCTCGACCTTTCGAAAGATGTGCCGCTGGGAAATTCCCGGCGAACGCATCATTTCTGTCATGACGGCCGGCAATCTGGCGACGACCCAGGCAGTCATCAGCCAATTGGAAGAGCGTAACAAGGCGCCGTCGGATCGGCATAATACGTTGCTTGAGGCGCCGACAATGTTCCAGGTCGCCACGATCGTGGGCAATCTGTTGCAGGACACGATCGCGGCGCGCGCTGCGGACAACGGGCAGACTGCCGCTGCGGGTACGTTCAGCGCCTCGATGATCGTTGCAGGCCAGATCAAGGGAATGGAGCCCCGGCTGTTCCTGATCTATCCCGAGGGTAATTTCATAGAGGCGAGCTTCGACACGCCCTTCTTCCAGATCGGTGAGACCAAATACGGCCGGCCAATACTGATCCGCGGTTACGATCGCACGATGTCTTTCGAGGCTGCGGTGAAGCTCATGACGGTCTCCTTCGATTCTACGCTGAAGGCGAACCTATCGGTCGGGCTTCCGCTGGATTTGCTGGTGCTTGAGCGCGACCGCTTCACTCCGTTTCATGAACGGCGGATCGAAGCGGGGGATCGCTATTTCCAGGCAGTGTCTACCGGCTGGGGAGAAGCGCTGAAGAATGCTCTAGATGCATTGCCCGATTACCAGATGATGGTGCCAACGGCGGACGCCGCAGAATAACGGTTTGGGACGGCAACGATGTGCGCTCCCATTCGATCGATCGCGCCGTTCACCCGCGTGACGCGCAGGTGCCCATGCCCCGCTCGTCGCAACTATTCGGTATATACGACGCTTGCCTTTTGAACTGATTGCTACGGTGCGGTAGATCTGGCGTGACGATTTCATATTAAACCCGCGAAAGCCGGGCAGTCAGGCATGGGATGTTAGAGGGGATATTCAGGCATCTGCGCCGATCAGACAGAGAGCCGGGGCAGGGCGAAGGCGCTTCGGAACGGCTACGTGCCCGGCTTCACGGGCAAGCGACTTTTCCGTTCGAGGTAGTGGAAACGCTGCGTTTCCAGAACGAACTGAGATCGATAATGGGCTTAACGCCCCCCATCGAGGCCGCTCGCCGATGCGTTGCCGTGCTTAAAGCCGAGCGCGACGGCAGCAGGCGCAAAAGGGTAGGCGTTCGTATCGACGGTTCCTTGATCGGCTACATGCCTGACTATCTGTCGGCGCCGTTCCTGGCATGGCTCAAGTCCTGGAATCTCGTACGTGCGCAATTCTATTGCCTTGCCGTGATCGAGACGGATGAAAAGGGCAACGATCAGGGGCGCGGCGGCTACAGGGTCAAGCTCGACATTGAAATCCCCTTCAAGATGACCACGATGCCACCGCAGCCCTAAAAGCTGTCGTCTCAAGGCAGTCGGGCATTGCCCGCGTAGTTGCCCCAGTCGATGGCGATGGACCTACGCTGAAGGTGGAGCCGCTAGATCGCGAGCTTTATGCTATCGGCAGAAGTTCGCGCCGTCAGCCTCTAGGTGGAAGTGGTTGGTGTGTGCGGCGTTGTAATTGGGGCCTAGTGTGGTGCCGAAACGTTTGCAGGCGCTGCGATGCACGACGCGAAGGAATTGCCTTTCGGCCGGGGAACCGCCGTTCCAGTCGTCCAGCACCGAAATGCGGCGGCCGTCCTCCAGTACGAATGCAGACACATCGATCGCGTTGGCGGTTGCATGGCCGGAGCGCCGGTTGGTGCCGGCGACGTTGCGGCAGCTATAGCTGCCGAACGTCTCGATGCGAACGACCCGGCGTCCGAGGATTTGCTGGGCGGCGCGGTCTACGCCGAAGCGTGCCCATCCCGCGAAGGCGGAAGCCATCGGACAAGTCACCGGGCCCAGGTTAGTGAGGCTCAGCGCTGCGGTGTCGCTTTGCACGCCGCCGAGACGTACGGTTCCGAGATTGGAGCAACCCGAGCCGAAGTATTGATCCGCCATCGGCGTAAAAGTCGCGCGCTGATTGCCAAGCGCAGACAAGCACTGCCGGTATTCCGGCCTTGGCGTTATCGTCCTGGTGGATTGACGCACGGTCTGGTGCGACTGGCGCTGCCGGGGAGCACTGTCCACGCAGGCAGCCAATATCGATATCAACGGCAGGATGAGCAGTGTTCTGCGCATGACCGCAATATCAACAGGAATGGTTAACGCAGGATTTCGGTATATGGTTAATGCGCGGATTGCATGGCTAGCGGTCCAGGCGAAACCTGGCAGGGCCGGGATATCTTTGCATTGACAATCACCTGTTTTGCCTTAGACGCGGCGCCGGGCCACGCGGTCCCAACGCCGCGCGAGCTCTCTGCGAGGAGAGTCTTAAATGACTGATATTACGATACCTGCGCGCAAGCCTGCGCGTCCGCATTTCTCGTCCGGTCCCTGCGCCAAGCCGCCGGGATATTCCCCTGAAAAGCTCAATGTCGAATCGCTTGGCCGATCGCATCGCGCCAAGATCGGCAAGACGCGCCTCGCCCGCTGCATCGATCTGATGCGCGAGGTGCTGCAGCTTCCTGACACGCATCGCATCGGCATCGTGCCCGGCTCCGATACGGGCGCTTTCGAGATGGCGATGTGGACGATGCTGGGCGCGCGCCCGGTGACGACGCTGGCGTGGGAAAGCTTCGGTGAAGGTTGGGTCACCGATGCCGTGAAGCAGCTCAAGCTCGATCCTACGGTCGTTCGCGCCGATTACGGACAGCTTCCGGACCTGGCGCAGGTCGACTGGTCGAACGACGTCCTCTTTACCTGGAATGGCACCACTTCGGGCGTGCGCGTTCCCAATGCCGACTGGATCCCGGACGACCGCGAAGGGCTATCCTTCGCCGATTCGACTTCGGCGGTCTTCGCCTATGATATCGACTGGTCGAAGATCGATGTCGCCACCTTCTCCTGGCAGAAGGTGCTGGGCGGCGAGGGCGGCCACGGCGTGTTGATCCTGGGGCCTCGCGCGGTCGAGCGGCTGGAAACATACACACCGGCTTGGCCGCTACCCAAAGTTTTCCGTTTGATGGCCAAGGGCAAGCTGGCGGAAGGCGTGTTCAAGGGCGAGACCATCAACACCCCGTCGATGCTCGCTGTCGAGGACGCGATCTTCGCGCTGGAATGGGCGACTTCGCTGGGCGGTCTGAATGGGCTCAAGGCACGCTCTGATGCCAATGCCGCTGCCCTCGACAAGATCGTTGCCGAACGCGACTGGCTGAGCCATCTTGCCGCCGACGAGGCAAGCCGGTCCAGGACTTCGGTCTGTCTTTCGGTGGAAGGTGCCGATGCCGACTTCATCAAGAAGTTCGCCGCCGTCCTCGAAAAGGAAGATGCTGCCTACGACATCGCCGGTTATCGCGATGCCCCTCCGGGCCTGCGCATCTGGTGCGGCGCCACGGTCGAGACAGCCGATATCGAAGCGCTCGGGCCGTGGCTCGACTACGCCTACGCCGTGACCAAGGCCGGCTGAAGCACTCAACGATGTCCCGGCGATCCTTTGGGCAGCGCGCTGCACAAAGGGCGGGACCGTTTCTTCCGTGACATTCGCCGGTTCTTCCGGCCCGCGCGCCCGGCTTTTGCCGGGCTGACGACAGGATACCCGACATGACCAAGCCCAAAGTTCTCATTTCCGACAAGATGGATCCCAATGCCGCTCGCATTTTCGAAGAGCGCGGCTGCGACGTTGACGTCATCACCGGCGAAACGCCGGAGCAGCTCATAGCCCGAATCGGCGAATACGATGGCCTCGCCATCCGCTCCTCGACCAAGGTGACCAAGGCGATCCTTGATGCAGCGCCCAACTTGAAGGTCGTCGGCCGCGCCGGTATCGGCGTCGACAATGTGGATATTCCGGCCGCGTCGGCAAGCGGCGTGGTGGTAATGAACACCCCGTTCGGCAACTCGATCACGACCGCCGAGCACGCGATCGCGCTGATGTTCGCGCTGGCCCGCCAGATCCCGGAAGCCAACGCCCAGACCCAGCAGGGGCTGTGGCCGAAAAACGGCTTCATGGGCGTCGAAGTCACCGGCAAGACGCTCGGCTTGATCGGTGCCGGCAACATCGGCTCGATCGTTGCCAGCCGCGCGCTCGGCCTGCGCATGAAGGTCGTGGCGTTCGACCCCTTCCTCACCCCGGAGCGCGCCATCGAGATGGGCGTCGAGAAAGTGGAACTGGACACGCTGCTGGAACGCGCCGACTTCATAACCTTGCACACGCCGCTGACCGACCAGACCCGCAATATCCTGAGCCGCGAAAATCTGCTCAAGGCCAAGAAGGGCGTACGCATCATCAACTGCGCGCGCGGCGGGCTGGTCGATGAAGCCGCGCTCAAGGAACTTCTGGATAGCGGCCACATCGCGGGTGCCGCGCTCGATGTGTTCCAGACCGAACCGGCCAAGGAATCGCCGTTGTTTGGCACGCCCAACTTCATCTGCACCCCGCATCTTGGCGCCTCGACCACCGAAGCGCAGGTCAACGTCGCGTTGCAAGTGGCAGAGCAGATGGCGGACTATCTCGTTAACGGCGGCATCACCAACGCGCTTAACGTACCGTCTCTCAGCGCCGAGGAGGCACCGAAGCTGAGGCCGTACATGAAGCTTGCGGAGCAGCTTGGCTCCATGGTTGGCCAACTGACGCGCGACTCGGTTCCGCGGATCTCCATCCACGTTGAAGGTGCCGCTGCCGAGCTCAACATGAAGCCGATCGTCGCGGCGGTGCTCGCCGGCTTCCTGCGGGTGCAGTCGGATACGGTGAACATGGTCAACGCGCCTTATCTGGCCAAGGAGCGCGGTCTTGAGGTTCGGGAGGTCAAGACCGAACGTGAGGGCGACTATCACACGCTGGTGCGCGTCTCGGTAAAGACCGAGGCGGGCGAGCGCTCGGTCGCGGGCACCCTGTTCAACAACGTCGAGCCGCGCCTGGTCGAGATGTTCGGCATCAAGGTCGAGGCCGATCTTTCCGGCAACATGATGTACATCGTGAACGAGGACGCCCCCGGCTTCATCGGGCGGATAGGTACGCTCCTTGGCGAAAACTCGATCAACATCGGCACTTTCAACCTTGGCCGCCGTGAAGCGGGCGGCGAGGCTGTCCTGTTGTTGTCTGTCGATAGCCCGGTCGAGGAATCCGTCCTGAAGTCGGCATGTGAACTGCCCGGGGTGAAGCTGGTGAAGGCTTTGGCCTTCGCTTGACGATACAATGGTACCGGCAGGCGAGGTCCGAGCAATCGACTTCGCCTGCCGATGCCGCTAAGGGCGCGGCCATGATGCACGATACCGATCGCGATCTGTTGCCCGAGGGGCTGGGTGACACCCTTCCGCCGCAAGCCGCTGCTTCGCAAAACGTCCGCCGCGCTGTCCTCGATGTGATGTCGGCACACGGGTACGACCGCGTGGAGACGCCGACACTGGAGTTCGAGAAGTCGCTGGCGAGCCGAATGGCGGGCCTGGAGGTGCGGCGCATGTTCCGCTTCGTCGACCCGGTGTCGCTGCGGATGCTCGCGCTGCGCTCAGACATCACGGCTCAAGTCGCCCGGATCGCGGCGACCGGGCTCGGCGATGCGCCCAGGCCACTGCGGCTTTGCTATGCGGGGCAGGTCGTCACGATCAAGGGCGATGGCCTGGACCCCGTCCGAGAGCGGCTGCAGATCGGGGCGGAGCTCATCGGCACCGACACGGTTTCTGCAGCAGGTGAACTGGTCGAGATCGCGGTCGAAGCGCTGCGCGAAGCGGGCGCGACGGGGATTTCGATAGATTTCACGCTGCCGGATGTCGTGGACACACTAGCGGCTAATTCCCTTCCTCTGGCGGCAAGCCGGATCGGTGCTGTGAGGCAGATGCTCGATGCGAAGGATGCGGGTGGTCTCGTCGATGCTGGCGGCGAGGCCTATCTGCCGCTTCTCTATGCCATCGGTCCGTTCAAGACCGCGATCGAGCGCCTGGCGCAGTTCGATGTACAAGGCGTGCTCGCCAGTCGCATAAAGGGTCTACGCGACATCGCCGCGCGGGTTGACGGCACTGCCCGGCTGACGCTGGATCCGTCGGAGCGGCATGGCTTCGAATATCAGTCATGGTTCGGCTTCACCATCTACGCGGAAAACGCGTCCGGCGTTCTCGGGCGGGGCGGCACGTACCGTATTCTCGGCAGTGACGCTGAGGGTGAGCCTGCGGCGGGTTTCTCCCTTTACCCGGATTCGCTGGTGCAGGCACTTTCAACCGAGTTGCCGCAGCGCCGTGCCCTGTTCCTCCCCATCGGGCACGACCGCAATGTCGCCGCTCGGCTGAGAGCGATAGGCTGGATTACCGTAGCAGCGCTGGACGAGAGCGATGACGCCCTTGCGCTTGGCTGCTCGCATCGTCTGGAAGGCGGAGAAGCGATCCCGCTTTAAGTGAGTCCCGTCACATATCGTCACGTGCGCCTTGCTCTCCTGTCTCCCATACCCTACGGCGCGCGGCGGACTTCAAAACAAGCAGTGAAAGCGTCAGACGTTGGCCAACGTAACCGTGATCGGCGCCCAGTGGGGCGATGAAGGCAAGGGAAAGATCGTCGACTGGCTGGCAAGCCGGGCCGATGCGGTGGTGCGCTTCCAAGGCGGCCACAACGCGGGCCATACCCTTGTCGTGGGTGAGCAGGTTTACAAGCTCTCGCTTCTGCCATCCGGCATCGTCACCGGCACGCTTTCGATCATCGGCAACGGCGTGGTTCTCGACCCGTGGGCTCTCAAGGCCGAAGTCGAGAAGCTGCGCGGGCAGGGCGTGGAGATCACGCCCGACAACTTTGCCGTGGCTGATAACTGCCCGCTGATCCTGCCTGTTCACCGCGAGCTTGACGGCATGCGTGAGGCGGCCGCAGGCGCTGGCAAGATCGGCACGACCGGGCGCGGGATCGGCCCGGCTTACGAGGACAAGGTTGGCCGCCGCGCGATCCGGGTTTGCGATCTTGCGCACCTCGATGCGATGGAGCCGCAGCTCGATCGTCTCTGCGCCCACCATGATGCGCTGCGCGCCGGCTTCGGCCAGCCGCCGGTCGACCGCGAGGCACTGCTCAGCGAGTTGCGTGAGATCGCGCCATTCGTCCTGCAGTTCGCACAGGTAACCTGGAAGCGCCTCAACAAGGTGAAGAAGGCCGGTGCGCGGATACTGTTCGAGGGCGCGCAAGGGGTGCTGCTCGATGTCGATCACGGCACCTATCCCTTCGTCACCAGCTCCAACACGGTTTCCGGCACGGCCGCCAGCGGGTCTGGCCTTGGCCCATCAGCCACCGGCTTCGTGCTCGGAATCGTCAAGGCCTATACCACCCGCGTGGGTTCCGGCCCGTTTCCGACGGAGCTGGAAGACGAGACCGGGCAGCGCCTCGGCGAGCGTGGCCACGAGTTCGGCACCGTCACGGGCCGCAAGCGTCGCTGCGGCTGGTTCGATGCCGTGCTGGTGCGCCAGTCCTGCGCCATCTCGGGCGTCACCGGCATTGCGCTGACCAAGCTGGACGTTCTCGACGGGTTTGAGAAAGTTAAGATCTGCACGGGTTATCGCTTGAATGGCAAGGTGCTGGACTATTTCCCCAGCCACGCGGCAGATCAGGCTGCCGTCGAGCCGATCTATGAGGAAATGGATGGCTGGCAGGGCACGACTGCGGGTGCGCGCTCGTGGGCGGACTTGCCCGCGCAGGCGATCAAGTACATCCAGCGCGTGCAGGAACTGATCGAAACGCCGGTCGCACTTGTATCGACCAGCCCCGAACGGGAAGATACCATTCTCGTACGCGATCCGTTCGCCGATTGATGGCGTGACGCGCCGAGCCTCCACATGGGATAGGCTGGCGTATATTGCGCGTGGAATCGCGATTATTCCGGCCCTGCTGGCGCTCGGCGCATCGCAACCGGCTTCGCCGCTGCTCCTGCCGCAGATCGACTTTGTGCGGGTTCTCAAGTCCGAAAGATCGATCGAACTGTTTGCTGACGGCAAGTCGGTGCACGTCATTACCGGCATTCAGCTCGGCGGCGCTCCCGTAGGGCCAAAACGTTTCGAAGGTGATCAGCGCACCCCGGAAGGGCTCTACGAAATTGACTGGGGCAATCCGGCGAGCAGCTACTACCTGTCGCTGCACATATCCTATCCGAATGCGGACGATATGGCCTTTGCAGCCAGCCATGGCCGCTCGGCGGGCGGCATGATCATGATCCACGGCCAACCCAACAGCCTGCCGGAGGGCCGTGTGCCTGGCGACTGGACGGACGGCTGTATCGCGGTATCCAATGACGAAATGGACGCGCTATGGGAGGCAGTGCCGGATGGCACGCCGATAGAACTGCTTCCCTGACCGCCGCGTCTGGTAGTGGGCTGTCTCCAGCAGTTCAGAAATCCACGGCAATACCTTTTCGCACCCAGTCCCCGTAACGGGTGGGGGAGATGCCGTCGGGATCGGCTTCATCCTTGGCGGGCTGAGGAGCGGGGGCGGGCTCGTTGGTCCAGTGGGCCGGCTTCTTGAAACCTTCCGGACGCTTTGTTGCACGTTGGGTCATGTCTCTCATGTGGTGCCGCTGGCGATAAATGGCAATCGCGGATAGGGGGGCGAAATGGATATTCCCGGACTTCCCGCCCGCAAGGGCGCTCTTAATCTAGTCGATGCCGTGGTTAGGCGAGGTGAAACGCTGGAACAGGCTGCTGGCTCTGCGCTCGCAAGAGTGCGAGGCGACGCTGACCGCGCCCTGACGCGGGCAATCGCCTCCGAAGCATTGCGCTGGAAAGTCGATCTTGATGACCTGATCGACAGCGCGACGCGGGAGCGCCTTGCGGATGATGCGAAAGTACGCGCGGTTCTCGAACTGATGCTGGCGCAGGTACTGCGGCTGGGTACGCCTGCGCATGCGGTTATCGCTACCGGGCTGCCTCTTCTTGCCGGCGGGCCGCGGCGGCTGGCGCACGGAGTGTTTTCGTCTCTGCTAAAGCGCGGCGTATCGCTGCCTGCGACACCGACCCTGCCGCAGGCCGCATCGGATCGATGGCCTGACCGAGCGCAGGCTATCGCGGCAGGTCTTGCCGAGCCGCCCCCGCTCGACATCGCGCTTCGTGAACCGTCGTCCGCTGACGTATGGGCGGAACGTCTGGGCGGACGCTCGCTGATGCCGGGCCATATCCGACTTCCGCGGGGAACGGCGATTGAACGCCTGGAAGGGTTTGCCGAGGGCGCATGGTGGGTTCAGGATCTCGCCGCCAGCCTGCCCGCGCGGATGCTGGGATCAGGCGGGGGACGACGCGTGCTGGATCTTTGCGCGGCTCCTGGTGGCAAGACGCTCCAACTGGCCGCTGCCGGATGGAATGTCACCGCGCTGGATGTCAGCGGGCGGCGTCTGGAACGGCTGCGCGATAACCTGAAAAGAACGGGGCTGTCCGCTCGGGTTGTGCAGGCCGATGCGCTCTCATGGGAACCCGATGAGGCTTACGATGCCGTGTTGCTCGACGCCCCGTGCACGGCAACCGGCACCTCGCGCCGGCATCCCGATGTCCTCTACCGTATCGGGCCGCGCCAGATTTCGGAAATGGCCGACCTGCAAAAACGCCTGCTGGACCGCGCAAGCACGTGGATCGAACCAGGCGGCTTGCTCGTCTACGCCTCCTGCTCGCTTGAGCGCGAGGAAGGTGAGATCCATGCCGGCGCGGTGCCTCTGGCGCCCCGGCCCATCGGCATGGATGAGCTTCCCGCAGGCCTGACCCCGTCTCCCGAAGGCTGGGTTCGCACCGACCCGGGCATGCTTTCGGAACACGGGGGACTCGATGGGTTCTTCGTGGCGCGCTGGCAGAAGAATTGAGTATCGCGGGCGTTAATCGCCAGCCCCTTTCTTGACCTGGGCCTGAAAACTCTTGCGAAGTTTCATCAGCTTCGGGGGAATGACGGCCACGCAATAGGGGTTGCGCTGGCCTTCGCCTTCCCAATACTCCTGATGGTAGTCCTCGGCGGGGTACCAGGTCGCGGGGCCTTCGATCGTTGTCACGACCTTGCCGCCGTTTTCCTCGTTCGTGCGGGCGATGGCGGCCTCTGCTTGCTCGCTCTGCTCCTCATCGAGCGGAAAGATGGCCGACCGGTACTGCGTGCCTACGTCGTTGCCCTGGCGGTTGAGCTGGGTCGGATCATGCGTGCCCATGAACACGTCGAGCAACTCGGCGTAGGAGATGGCATGCGGATCATAGGTGATCCTGATCGCCTCCGCATGCCCGGTGGAACCCGAGCAGACCTGTTTGTATGTCGGGTTCGCGACGGTGCCGCCGATGTAACCGCTTTCGACTTGCGTCACACCGATCACGTCGCGAAAAACAGCCTCCGTGCACCAGAAGCATCCGCCTGCGACAATCGCTGTTTCCATGTTTTATCACCTGTGTTCAATTTGGGGGGCTGGGCACAAGATAGGCATGCCCAAAGCGCTTGTCATTGCCGGGTGCTCAACTAGGTTCGCCGGAACCGTCGTATACGGAGAATCGCCATGCGCCGCCTGATTTTCGCTGTATCGTCCTTGCTGGGACTTATTACCGCCCCGTTGCCCGCTTCCGCCGCCGATCCCGCACCTGAGGCCGAAACATGCGAGGGCTGCGAAGCGCTGCTGGAACTGGCTGTCGCGAATCCGCTCCGCAAGGATGACCAGCCGCGCGACAAATACCGCCATCCGGTCGAGACGCTGACTTTCTTGCGCGTGGGACCGCAGATGAAGGTCGGTGAATACGCCCCTGGCGGGGAATGGTACTCGCGGTTACTCGGCCTGTATCTTGGCCAGCAAGGCCATCTGGTAGGTCTCTACTTCGATCCGACCAGCGGTCCGTTCAAGCCCGAAATGCAGGCCGGCATCCGCAAGAGCGCAGCGAAATACCCCGCCGATGTTGCGAAATTCTCAGGGATGCCTGCCGAGAAATTCGCGGCCTACACCCTTGATGACATCCCTGAAGGTGAGAAGGGCACCTTCGACCGGATTCTGGTCATTCGTATGCTGCACAACATGATGAACTGGAAAAACGCGCAAAGCGAATTCGCCGCCATGCATGCGCTGCTCAAGCCCGGCGGCATGCTGGGCATTGTCCAGCACCGTGCGAGCCCCGATGCGCCCGATGCCTATGTCGATGGCTCCAAGGGATACCTGCGCGAGGAAGACGTCACCGCCTTCATGGAAAGCAACGGCTTCGAACTCGTCGACAAGTCCGAGATCAACGCCAACGCCGAGGATAGCGCCGATTGGCCGGAAGGCGTGTGGACCTTGCCGCCGACGCTGGCCCTGAAGGAACAGGACCGCGAGAAGTATCTCGCCATCGGAGAGAGCGACCGGATGACGCTTCTGTTCCGCAAGCGGGACTGATAGTAGCGCCGCATGACTGAAATTACCGTAGCTGCCTTGCAACTCGCCCTCGACGCAGAGGACGAGCAGGAGAATATCGCCGCCGTTTCCCAACTCGTGGAACAGGCGGCGGGTGAGGGTGCGCAGATCATCCTGCCTCCTGAGCTGTTTTCCGGTCCTTATTTCTGCAAGGTCGAGGAAGAGGAACTGTTCGCCCTGGCGCGCCCGACGCTGGAGCACCCCTCGGTCAAGGCGATGCGCAAGCTGGCTGAAAAACTGAAGGTCGCCATCCCGACCAGCTTTTTCGAACGCGACGGACACCATTACTACAATACGCTGGCGATGATCGGTCCTGACGGGCAGATCATGGGTACGTATCGCAAGAGCCATATTCCGGATGGACCGGGCTACGAAGAAAAGTACTATTTTCGGCCGGGCAATGATGGCTTCAAGGTGTGGGATCTTTTCGGAGCGCGCATCGGCGTGGGGATCTGCTGGGACCAGTGGTATCCCGAATGCGCCCGCGTCATGGCCCTCATGGGCGCCGAACTGCTGTTCTATCCCACTGCCATCGGGTCCGAGCCCTACGATGCGGATCTCGACACCAGCCGCATGTGGCGCCGCGCAATGCTCGGGCATGCCGTATCCAATTGCATGCCGGTGATCGCGGCAAACAGGATCGGCGTGGAAGCGGGGCAGGCATTCTACGGCCATTCGTTCATTACTGACGAATGGGGCGATTACCTTGGCGAGTTCGGCAAGACCGAGACCGGGGCAGTCGTCGCGAAGCTCGATCTTGCCCAGGCGGCGAAACACAGGGCAGGGATGGGCTTTTTCCGCGATCGCCGCCCGCAGCTTTATTCGCGTATCGTGCAGGACGTTTGATCGCGTTGGGCGCGCACCGCTACCTGATCTCCCTGGGCTCCAACATCCGCCATGCTCGATATGGACAGCCGCGCAAAGTCATTGCCGCGGCGCTCCAGCAATTCGATGGCGGCGAGTTCGCGCTGGTCAGCGCCTCGCCAATCATTGAAACCGCTCCGCTGGGGCCGTCGCGGCGACGTTATGCCAATGCCGTCGCGGTGGTCGGCAGCGATCACGGCCCGGTAGATGCATTGTCTGCGCTGCAAGGCATCGAGCGTGATTTCGGTCGCACACGCATCGGGCAGCCATGGCGCGCGCGTGTGCTCGACATCGACATAGTCATGTGGAACGGCGGGGCGTGGGCCAGCGATGGGGATGAAGGTAGTGTGGTCATTCCTCATCCCGCCTTTCGTAGCCGAGCCTTCGTTCTTGGCCCCGCCGCGTCCATCGCGGGATCATGGCGCGACCCGCTAAGTGGTCTTACGATCAATCATCTCACAGCCCGCTTGACCAAGCCGCGCCCGGCCCCTAGGTGACCAACCGCAGCCGCATGCGGCATGGGGCCCTTAGCTCAGTCGGTAGAGCAACTGACTTTTAATCAGTAGGTCGCTGGTTCGAACCCAGCAGGGCTCACCATTGTTGCGGTGGGAATGTTCGGCACCCCCCGCCTCAGCCTGACAGTCGAATCCGGTTGCATTGCCTGCACTCAGGATTAAGCATGTGGATCATGCATCCCATTGAACGCGCGGCGCGCGCTATCTGCGCTGATCTTGGCGTCGATCCTGACAGCAACGTCGATTTTGAAGCAGAGGTTCGGCCAGCCTGGAAGGAGCATATAGCGACCGTATGTTCCGCGCTGCAGGCTATGCGCGACCCGAGCAGGTCGATGATGGAAGCAGGGGCCGAAATCACGCGCAATGTGGGGCGGGCGGAATCCGATGCTGCCTATATCAATGACGCTGCCAATGTTTGGCGTTTCATGATCGACGCCGCCCTTTCCGAGTGGACGAGACCAGATTGATCTGACGGTGAACGCCTGCAGTTTGATCTGTGGCGTCCACCGCCTGCAACCTTAAAATTCGGACCAATCCTCTTCCGAAGGCTGAATCTTGAGCGCCAAGGCACCCTGCGTGGCCGGCTGAGACGTCTCAGCACGGGGCGTCGTCGTCCTGGCGATGGGTTTAGGCTGGATGCTCGATTGCCTTGCCGGAGCCGAATTGCTTGTCAGCGCGAACTGGTTGACGACTTTGGAAAGGACCTGGGCTTCGTCAGCCAAGGATCGGGTCGCCGCACTCGCCTCCTCGACCATCGCTGCATTCTGCTGGGTGACCCTGTCGAGATCGCCGATCGCCGCATTGACCTGCGAAAGACCTGCGGCCTGGCTCTGCGTAGTTTCGGCGATGCCGGCGATCTGGGTGTTGATGCCGCTGACGTCGGATACGAGCTTGGAAAGCAGTTCGCCCGTCTCACCGACCAGTCGTACGCCGTTTTCGACCTGTTTCGACGAGGCAGAGATCAGAGTGCCGATGTCCTTGGCGGCTTCGGCCGAACGCTGGGCAAGCGCACGAACCTCGTTGGCCACGACGGCAAAACCCTTGCCTGCATCGCCGGCGCGCGCGGCTTCTACGCCGGCATTCAACGCGAGAAGGTTTGTCTGGAACGCGATGCCATCGATTACGCCGATGATCTGGCTGATTTCCGCGGCCGACTTCTCGATCGCCGCCATCGCTTCGACGGCGTGTTGCACGACAGCGCCGCCTTCGGTGGCTTCGCGGTGCACGGCAGAGATCACGCCTTGCGCGTTGCGGGCGCCGGTTGCGGCCTCCTGCACACCTTGGGTGACCTGGTTCATCGCAGCGGAAGTCTCTTCAAGGCTGGCCGCCTGCTGCTCATTGCGGCGGGAAAGATCGTCTGATGCAGTGTGGATCTCGGATGCACCTGTAAGCACGGAATTCGCGGTCTGGTGTACCGATGCGATGGCGCTGCCCAGCGAAGCTACAGCGCTGTTGAAGTCTTTGCGCAGCGCCTCATACTCGGATGGAAATATATCGGTGATGGCGCAATCGAGCCTGTTGTCCGCCAAAGCCTTGAGGGCCGTGCCGAGTTTGGAAACGACCAGTTCCTGGCTTCGATGATTGTTCTCGACGGCGACTGCATTATCGCGAAAGGCAGCCATCGCCGTTGTCATCCGTCCCACGCAGTCCGTGTAATCGGTATATTGTATCGCGGTAGCGGTATCGCCTGCGGCAAGAGCCTCCATGCGTACAACGGTGTTCACATAGGGCCGGCATACGCGATCAGTCGCTGCCAGCAGGGTCAGCACGATCAGCACCATAGAAGCCGTTGCGGCTGAAACCAGCACGGGACCGGAACCGACGCCCATGACAGATGCTATCGTGGTAAGTGGGCCGACCATCGCCAAGCTGCCAATTACCAGAAGCAATATCTTGAACTTCTGCCTTATAGGCGCCTTCGTCTCAAACCAGTTCAACACGATACCAGCTCCCGTGTACACGCCAAGAAATGTCATGACGCGTTTTAGTGTGAGTGCTTTCTACCGATAATTCTCCTTTATGTGGTAATTGAGGCGGTTGGTGAAACAGCCTAGCTTGGCGGCTATATTAATTAACCTCTCTTGATAGCGCGATGCTTACGACAAATCTTGTGGCCCCGTCTTACAAAGGATTGCTAGACCGGCGCATCTCGCTGAAATAGGTGGTTTTTGCCACTTACGCTGGCCCAGAAATGGCGGGCGGCTGCGCTTGCTAGGAAGGTTTCAGGGTAACCGGGTTAGCAGATGGCGCATGCGTGCAATCATTAACAAATGCATCGCGACGGTGATATGGTTTGTGACGGCACCCGCACCCGCACCCGCACCCGCACCGCTTTCGCTGCAGAAGCGATGCGAGCCACTCCGCGCAAGAGAGGCCGGCATCGGTCAACGACATCGCGCGCAACCCGCCAACATTAACCCGTCGATTTGCATGAACCTCAATGGCGGCATTCGAACCGGGCGAGCGGGCCACTTTCATTCATGTACTTGGGCAACGCCCGCACATTGCACAGAAGGGGGCGGATCATGGGGACCTTGCCTGCTATCGGCATGCGCTCCATCCGGCAGTGCGGTTCGCCTGATCGAGATGGAAGTGATCATTGTGCGCAGCGTTGTAATCGGGGCTCAGCACGGTGCCGAAGCTGTTGCAGGCGTCATCCCGTACCATATGGAGGAAGGCCGCTTCATCGCCGCCTCCGTTCCAGTCCTCGCGAACGCTAACCCGGCGTCCATCCTTGAGGACGAACCCCGCGATGTCGATGGCGTTACCGGTCGCGTGTTCGCTCCAGTTACCTTCCTTGCCGCCGCCGATCCGTCGACAATTCACCGTACCCAAGTGCTGGATCCCCACCACGCGAGAACCGAAAACGGCTTCGGCTGCGGGCTGCACACCATGCAGCAGCCAATAGGCGATGGCCGCATCCACTGCGCATGTCGCTTGCGCACCGGCAGGAGAAAGCGCGACGTCCGCATGGGAAGGGGCAACCAGGATAGCTCGGTCCGCGCGTCGGCAAGAACCCTCGCCGGTCGGGGGGAGGGTAACTGATTCAATACCACTGCGTTCGAGAAAACCGCGGCACTGGTCAATGTCGCTGCGCAACCCGGCGAGCTTTCGTTCGGTCGCCCAGCCGGCGGGATCGGACAGGGTAAGCGGAGCCCATGGATCATGCTGCGGATGCTCGTTCAGCCAGCCGCGAAGCCCGGCCCAGGCGCTACACGTCACTAGGGCTACCAGGGCAAATTGGTCGAAAGCGGATAGCGTCCTGGCCATGGCGGTCGCTCAGTCCTCAGTCCGGTATCTAGTGGGGACGTGCCTGCTACCAGAATTGATCATCGCTTTTGGCTCAGTCCCATCTCGTATCGCCATGATATCCTGAACGGTTGAGGGCCGGGTGGGTTCTTGCAGGCTCAACAAAGTTCGTATTGGACGCCTAGTCGCGCCAAAGGGGATTGAGGCTATATAGCAGCCCGGTCCAAACCAGGCACGGCTTGCCGACCCTGCCTTGAAAGACCTCCGCGATCGGCGCATTGTGTTGCTCATGGAACGAGACACCGCCCCGTTGGATCCTTCGGCTATGTGGCTGATCCCGGTGACGTTCGCGCTTGAGTGCAATGCAATGTGGATGTCTCTGTGCTGTGGTCCTCCACCTGAGACGGACAGAGGTGATTGCAAGGGGCAATTGCCTGTTCCAGATGCATTTCAGCACGAATATGACTGCGACCTGTTCGCCTGAGGTGTCAACGAAGCCTCAAACAATTTTTCGGCTAAAGACACGATTCGCTCTTTCTTTTAAAGCTGGAACCCAATCGATAGAGTGTGCCGATTTGAACAGCTGATGCGCGGCTAGCTGGACAATTCTGCGACTCGTAATATCGCGGGCCCAGTCATTTTCTAAGAAATGAGCTGTATGGGGCGGCGGGTAGGTGACAATTCGAATCCTGTAATGCTCGGCCGCCGGCAGGCGATGCTCGGCGGGGCAGCGCTTCTGGCCGCGGGAAACCTCGGCGGTTGCATCACGGAAGCCGCAGGGCATAGTGGTTTGCCGGTGCGCCAGCTCGGTGCCATTACGCCCAATTCCCTGCAGGACATGCGGCAATTTGCGCAGTGGCTTGGCCGATTTCAGGATCATGACCTGCTGTATTTCAATCAGGAGAGCTGGGAGCGGCTGGAACAGTCCGTTTCATTCATCACGGCCCTGGGGGCGGGCGTCCTTTCCGAGGGCAGGAAAGTCCACTGGTCCATCCCGGCGGGCGGGGCAGCCGCATATGCCGAAATCGCCGACGGTCGACGCGATCGATTGTACCGCGAGATCGCACGCCAGATCGCGGCTATTTACGGCTCTTCTTTGCAACGGATCTGCGTCAGGCTGTTCTGGGAATTCAACATGCCCGAACAGACATTGGCGGCAAGGGGCCGCGACGGCGATTGGCAGCCAGGGATCTACGTCGCCGCATTCCGGCGCGTCGCCGAAATCATGCGCAAGGTTTCCGACCGCTTCTATTTCGATTGGTGTCCCAATGTGGGAGAAGGCGGTATCGCGGCGAACCTTTGTTATCCCGGAGATGAATTCGTCGATGTCGTGAGCGCCGACATTTACTATCGGGCCACGTACGACCGGCAAGATCACAGGGACGCTGGCAAGGCGATCTTCGAGTACCGCCGCTCACAACCCTTCGGCCTCGATTGGATCGCCGATTTCGCCGGCCAGCGAAACAAGCTGGTCGGCATTTCCGAATGGGGCGTCGACGATGACGAGGCCGTCGCCTTCATGGCAGGCATGTGCGCCTGGATCACCGAACTTGGCGACACGCTGTCCCATCACAATTACTGGGATCGCACGGACGGCGGGGTGGTATCACGCCTCAGCCTGGGTGAACTGCCCTCCCTCGCATCGATCTACCAGGAAGCCTTCGCGTAGCCGCCGCAAGACGGATGTATGCACCATTGAATGTTCTTGCCGGCCAGGCAGGCTATGGCGGATGTACGATCTCCGCCTTTGATGCCCCCAGGTAGCAGTAGCGCATCGGCAGGAGCGATTGCGATGGTGATACGTTGTAAGGAGTATGAGCGAAGACAATCGCACTTCAAACCCGGTCAAACGGGCCATCCGTCAAAAGGTCGTCGGCATATTCAACGACCGCCAGCGCGGAGAGACGCCGGTCGTCAGCAGCAGGAACGCCCTGTTCGCGCCGACGTCGGTTGCCTGGCGGGTCCATGGCGATGTCGCCTCCATGATGGCTGGCGGCATCGCCAGTCTCCTGCTCCAGATGCTGCATCCCGCCGTCCTGGCAGGGGTATGGGACCATTCGAACTTCCGCGCCGACATGCACGGCAGGTTGCGGCGTACCGCCCGCTTTATCGCCACTACGACGTACGCCCACCGTTCAGAGGCCGAGGCCATGTTGCGGCGGGTCAGGTCCGTCCACGAAAGCGTCAGGGGCCAACTGCCCGATGGCACCACATACTACGCGAATGACCCCGCGCTTTTGGCCTGGGTGCATGTCACCGAGACCCACAGCTTTCTCAATGCCTGGAATCGCTACGGTGAACCGTGGATGTCGCGCGCGGATCAGGACCAATACTTTGCTGAGATGGCCGCCATCGGTGCGGCGCTGGGGGCAGAGCCCTTGCCGCGGACACGGCTCGAGGCGGATCGGCTGATAGAGGAGATGCGTCCGGCGCTGAAGGCGGATGTGCGAACGGTCGAAGTCGCCAGGCTGATACTGAACCCCGTCGCGACGAACCGGCTCGCCGCGATGCCCGGCAAACTTGCCAGCCAAGCGGGCGTCGATCTGCTGCCGCGCTGGGCACGCACCCTTCACGGACTGCCACCCTCGCCGCTCCGGACGCCGCTGGTGCGCGCGGGCACGCTCGGCGCAGCGCAGGCGCTGCGCTGGGCATTCAGGTAATGGAAGGCCGCGACGAACAGATGGAGCGCCTGCAGCGCGCTATGCACGATGCCGCCGCGAAAGGAGATTTTGAGCAGGCGGCGCAGCTACGGGACCGCATCAGTCTGTTGCGCGGTAGGCCGAGAAGTGAGCCGTTGGACGACTTCGATCCCTCCGGCCTTGTCCGACAGCAGCCGGGAGCGATGGGGCTGGGCACGAGCCGGCAACATGTGGACCCTCCCGCCGGATGGAAGCCGCCCAAGAGGCCGGATCCGATGACAAAGGGGCGGGGGCGGGGTCGCCAAGGCGGGAATTGATCCGCGTCCGGCCCGGACAAAAGACGCTTCTTCTGTTGCCCTGCGGGAACGCGCCTGCTTGCCGGGCTTTTGATCGATAGGAACGCGGGCCATCTGCGCCCGCCGTTCCCTCAAGTCAAAGGAGATGGCGATGTCAAAAAGCGATCCGGAAACCCCTCGTGGACCTTTGGGGGACGCACGACCAGACTCGTTCGATCCGCACGAGCAGAACGAAAGTGGACAGAAGCCGGAGAAAGTGAAAGACCGACCGTCGGAAAGCACCGTCACTCCCGAGGACTACCCGCAAGACCAGCGCGCAAAGGGAGCCTGACGATCCGGTATCACATTGGGCGACGGTCTTGCAGATGATGTACACCTTGGTTCGCTTTAGAAAAGCTTACCGGTGTCCTCGCTAGACCCACCATTTTCCGCGAGCCTTCCGTTCACAAGGCGCATGTGCGCATTCTGAAGTTGCCCTCGCACATGGGCACGCAATCCCTACGCCATGTTGTCGAGGAGGCCGTCGATGGTGCACGTGGCGAAACCTACCGCGCTGTCCGAAATTCCATATGGAATGAGCAGGCGGTTACCGATTAGAAGCGCCCCGCACGTGTAGATGACGTTGGGGACGTAACCGCCCCGATCGGCGTTTTCCGCAGTCAACACGGGTTCGACGGAGCGCGCCAGGACTTTGGATGGATCATCACGATCGAGCAGCGCGCAGCCCAGCGCATACTTGCGCATGGCTCCCACACCATGCGTGAACAGCAACCAGCCCGCATCGGTGAGGATTGGGCTGCCACAATTACCGATCTGAATGAATTCCCAGGGATAGCGCGGCTCCATCAAGAGAACGCCCTCATCATCCCAGCGATCAAGTGTATCGGAGCGCAACAGGAACAAGTTCTTGCCATCTTGCCGGCCGATCATCGCATAGCGCCCGTCAATAGATTGGGGGAACAGCGCCATGCCCTTGTTGCGACCGGCGCGGCCCCTGATCGGTGCAAGATCGAAGTTCCGGAAATCGCGCGTACGTAGCAATTCCGAACGAATTGAATGGCCCGAATAGGCGGTATAAGTGCCTACCCATTCATAATCGCCGTCGCCATGGTCAAGCCGAACCAAACGCAAGTCTTCCAAGCCGTTGCGCTGCTGCTCGGTGATGGGAAAGATCACCGTGTTGGAAAGCGTGGAGTCCGCATGGCGATGAATCGAGACAGTCTCGTCATTTGCGGTATCTCCCTCGTCATCAAGCTCCACGGCAGTGGCAAAGCTGGCCTGCGGCCAAAGAGAGAAGCTGCCGTCAAGTTCGACGATGCCTTCGCGGAATACGATGGAACTGATGTGGCCTTCACCCACAGCGCGCAGCGACATGATGAAGCGAATTGCGCCGTCCTGCATGCCGCTCTGGTCCGGATGAGGGACGATCGAGGGGTTCATCAGCGCCGCAGCAGCAAATGTGTATTCGTGGCAAAAGTATGATCCGATCAGAAGCCGCCGGGTGTGCGAGAAGCTTGCAGGATCGAGTTCAAGGTTGCTGGCAACTTCCGAGAAGCGTTCGGCGAACACTTTCTCCGTATGCCAGTGGCGCTCCTTGAAGTCCTTTCGAACTCGCTCATATTCGAGCGCCGCCTGCGCCTCGCTTAGACTGGCGATATCTTCTATCAGCCGCATCGCGCGATTTCCCGGAGCATTTCGCGCCTGCCAGCCCAGATGGAAGGGCCGGAGCGCTACCCGCGCAGGATCGGCGAGAAGCCGTGTCGGAAAGATCTGAAGGGGGTCAGGCGAGAATTTCTCGTGCTCGTTCACGCCTTGTATCCTTTCCCCCGTCAAAATCCAGTCCGAAGCTCGCGCGCATACCGGCGCTGGCGAGTTGAAAGGCCAGAATGCTTTCGGCCCCCGTGTTGCGATTGGCTCCGCGCGGCGTTACCCCATCTCTGCAGCGGCCGCTGTGCCAGTCGGCAAGTACAGCGCCGCGGTCGTTATGCCCGAAAAACCATGCGAAAGCGGTCTTTGCATGGTGACGGAAGGTTTCGTCGCCAGTCATTGCCCAAGCTGAAGCGCACGCGTCGATCGCTGCCTGGGCCTCCAGCGGCTGCTGATCGAAAGGTAATGTCTCGCCCTCCATGCCAAATGTGTCTGAACCGATCGGGCGGAAGTGGCCTGCGGCGCTCGTTTGCTTCGACGCGATCCAGCGCAGGGTTTCCAGTGCCTCTTCCGTCCAGTCACTTCGGCCGAGGACATCCCCAGCCTCGGCGAGTGCCTGGGGCAGGCGTGGGTTATCATAAGCCAGCATTGCCTCAAACCACACCCAGTTAGGGCGACGACTGCGCTTGAGCAGGCTTGCGAGCAGCTCACCTCCCTGAGTGAGAATTCTGAGCGAAGGCTCGTGGCCCGGCAAGGCTTTTAGCCGTCCGCAGATACCCAGCATAACGAAAGCAAGCGCGCGCGGCGACGTGAGCTGACCAAGTGGTGGCAGAACCCGCTCGTAGAGCTCAAGCGCCCATTCGCGTACATCAAGGTTCGGTGAATGCTTAATGGTATGGCCAAGTGCCCAAAGCGCTCGTCCGTTGGAGTCCTCCGAGCCTGCATCCTCGCACCAGCTGCGGTCAAACCGCATGAAGTTGCGAAAGATTTTGTGATCAGAGTTCCAGGCGTGCTGGATGAAGGATGCGTAGACCGTGCTCCAGCGTTGGCGATCGCGCGGATCAATGCCTTCAGCCACGTTCATCAGCATCAGCGCGCGAGCGTTGTCGTCCAGGCAATAGCCGTGGTTGCGGTCCGGAACAATGCCGACCGAATGCTGTAACATGCCGGTGGAGTCGCTCATCATAGCGACGCCGTTCAGGCTCGGTACTGCGGTGTAGCATGGCTCCTCACGGGTCCGGGCAGCCGCACTCGCGATCAACGAGGCGGCGGAATCAGCGAAGTGGGGCCAGACCGTTGTGCGTCCGCGCGCGTATGCGCGTCGTTGAAGGGCCAGCAAAGCGCCCGGGTCTGCCAGGAGGGCATTCACCTCCGTTGCGATGGCGCCGCTCGAACCGGCCGGAACGATGCGCCCCACCCCATCGGCGAGCAGTTCCCGCGCGTGCAGATAAGGCGTCGATACCACTGCCTTGCCCATCGCGACCGCGTAGCTCAGAGTTCCTGAAGTCGATTGCTGCATACTGGCGTAGGGGGTGAGATAAATGTCGCAGGCTTCCAGCTGATCAAGCAATTCGTGCGTTTCGAGGAAGCGATTGTCCCATGCCACATGCCGTTCGAGCTGGAGGTCTACCACGAGATCCATCAGGCGCTCACGGTAGGCCTCCCCCTCTCGCGCCACAAGGTCGGGATGGGTAGCGCCAACGATGCGATACAGCACGTGCGGATTGCGCGCGACGATGGCAGGCATGGCCTTGATCGCGGTTTCGAGGCCCTTTCCCGGACCCAGTAATCCGAAGGTCATGAGGACCTTGCGGCCTCCAAGTCCCAGCTTGCGCTTCGCGTCTTCCGCTCCGCCGAACGGTCGATCCGGGGCACCGTGTTCGATCAGGTTCAATATGTGCTCAGGGGCGCCATAGAGACCTTTGAGCAATTGGAGCGAATGGTGAGACATCACCATGACCTGGGACGACCTGGCCACCAAGTGACGCAGGATCGCCAGTTGGCGAGGTGAGGGTTGCGCCAGAACGGTGTGGCAGGTGAGGATTAGCGGAGGCGCCAGTCTGTCAACAAAGTCGCATACCAATTCGCCATCTGCTCCTCCGAAAATGCCATATTCGTGTTGCAGCCACACTGCGTCGACACCGCTTTCATTGATGGACCGGGCTGCACAAAGGAAGCTCTCCCGATCCGAGCTGGCGATGACGTGATGATCACCGCGCAAGCCTGGTTCGGCAGCAAGGGAGTAGATTTCGGTAGAGATGGAAGGGTGATGGCGGCGCAGCTGCTCGTCGAGATCGCTTGTAAACGTGGCAATCCCGCACTTGCGAGGAGGGAACGTTCCCACGATCGCAATGCGACGCATATTGCTGATCGTCGGGTTATTTCGATCGAAGATGGAATGGACTTGCCCACTCGACTGTTGTTTGCGGGGAGCGTCGAGGAAGCCCATGTCGTTCATGTGTGCACCAGACCTATAAGGGTTGCGGTGCAGCATAAAGTCGTAGTGAGGCTCGGGGGTTCCCGAGCCGTCCAGTAAAATTGATCGATTTTTGTTAAAACGCGCTGGGTAGGCAAATACCTGCGATAAAGGAATTCGCAGCGCCGGTTAGTACGACAACGTATCCAGGCCGATCGAACTGCTCCAGTGAGAGCTTGGCGACGTCCGCTTGTCGTAATTTGGACCACTTCTACTAATCCACGTATGCAGCGGAGCTGCCTAAACGCAGTCAGTATCACGCGATCTCTAAATCGCTGTATTTCAGCGATTGTTCCGAAATGGTCGGGGAGACAGGATTCGAACCTGCGACATCCTGCTCCCAAAGCAGGCGCGCTACCGGACTGCGCCACTCCCCGACTCATCGGACGTGTATGTTCCACGGTGGTGGGCCCGGCAGGATTCGAACCCGCGACCTAGCCGTTATGAGCGGCCAGCTCTAACCGCTGAGCTACAGGCCCCAACCGTGCGCCGGTGGTACACGAGCCAACCGGTGCGATGCCCGTTAGCTTGGCTTTCGCGATCAGGCAAGCGTCACTGATGACATGATGTCGGCAACGCTTGTGGATTTCACGCCCCGGCGTTGGAGGTGGAGGAACAGCGTCCGCCACCACCCGTAAAGGCTGTCGAGGTCGTCCTCGTTGCGGACATAGGGTGTATGGCCGGGTTCCAGCGAGGGGCTGTGGAAAGAGAACACCAGGATCGGCAGGCCTTCGTCGATTGCTATGTCGACGCCGCGCAGTGCCTCTTGCACGGTAACGCCTTCCGGCGTGAGCGGAATACGTTCCAGAAGGCCGGTCTTGGCCAGTACGCCGCGCATCGAAGGCGCGCGCCACAAGTGAGGATAGATCACGTTCCCCATCTGCCTCAGCGGCCCCCAGTATACAGTCGTCAGGGGCAGCTCTAGCAGGCTGCGGTCGCTATTCGCCCAGTATGGCCGGAGCGGATGGTTCCGGTAGTTCGGGCCGCCAGTACCGCTGTAATCGAAGCGCGCACGCACGGAGGTGTCGATGGCCATGCCGAACTCGGTGAGAATGTCGGCGGTTCTTGGACCAAGTCCGTACCGGCCTGCCCGGTAAATCCTGGGGGAGACGCCGAAAGCCTGTTCTATGCGATCCTGCAGGCTGCGGAACTTGGCGCGCTCCAGGGCATAGGGCAGATTGCCCGCGTAGCTGTTGAATTCGCTTACTTCCTCCTCGAAAGGAGGACTGACCCATGGGTGAAGTTGTACCCCGATTTCCGCACGCCCTGCCGTGACGGCTTCACCGATGGCTCTTGGCGCGTTCGCAGAGCAGGCGATCGGCCAGTCGATCAGGTATGTCGGCACCACCCCGAAGCCTTCGCAGAACTGCTGGAACTGGCGCAGCGCCGGAATGGCGGCGACGCCGTGCGCTTCGCGCGCCAGCGGGGCGTTCCAGTCGAACTCTTCTTCAGTGTCGACGGTGACGATGAAGCGTTGGCCGAAACCGTCACGAAAGCGGGCTTCCGATCCTTTGCGCGGCGGTTCCAGAAGATTGGTGCCTGGCAAGAATCGATATCTCCTGAACGGGAATGTCCTCGGCGAGCACCGGCGACAGACTGCGTTCTAATTCGAAAAGCTTGCAAAGTTGCTATTGTGTGTATCTGCGAGGGTCAAGCTGGGCAGGGACAGATACAAAGCATTTGCCTCGCGGATGAGACTGCCTCCAGCGGCGGCGGCCTCTGCTGCTGCGAGGCGCAGCGTGAAGCCGATGCCGAACATGCCCGCGGAAAGCGATTGCCCTTGTTCCGGCGCCAGGTTTCCGAACAGTTCCGCGTCACTGCGCTGAGACAGCGATTGCGGTAGGGATACCCTCACTCTTGCGGTATTCGCTTCGTGCCAGCACGAAAGGTCGATCACCTCATCCGGAGCCGTGGCACCTGCCAGTGCGGCGAAAAGGCGCCATGCCATCGGTTCCGCGTCCTCGGCTTCGATGGCCACGGGCAGGTGGTCGGCATGGACCGACGGCTCGATCACGAAACCGCTGCGGCGCGGCTCCATCCACGATCGAAGGCGCAGGATCGTCTCCCTGATGATCACGGCGAGATCGCACTGTCCCGGCTCGATTTGAAGCGCGCCTGTCTCCAGTTTGACGAGACGGTCGAGTTCCTCGAACCCCGCCAGAATATGCGCGCAGTCGCTGGCGATCGAAGCGGCCAGCGCGCGATATTCATGCGGGGCAGGGCCATAAAGCTGCTGCTGGATGATTTCGGCGGCAACCTGGATGGCGTTGGCCGGCGTCCGCAGTTCATGCAGGATCTCGCGCATGCGCTCTGCTTCGCGGCGCCGCCTCGCGGCAGATTCGAGCTCCGCGGGCGGCGGTAGCCGGCGGAGACGGCCGCAATATCCCGAAAAACGGCCCCCGGCTGGCTCGAAACGGGGAACGCCGTCCGCCTGCCAGTCTCCCTCGACCGACGGCGCCCCTTCGATTCGCACCCGCGCCTCGGTGAACGGGAAGTGTTGCCGAACAGCAAAGGCCAAGGGCGCGGAAGGTGACTGGTCGCTGGCAAGTCCTGGAAGGCTGAAGCCGATTACCGCTGGCGCATATGGTCCCTCGGCCCAGTCGATTCGCCCGTAGACGTCGGTTGTGAAATCGATGGTTCCGGCTTTGCTCGCAGAACCTCCCGCAAGCTCGCTCAGCGGCAACGTCGGCGCGTCGGTATCCGGGAAATTGGGGGCCTTCGTCCCTCGGGCTTTCCTGAATTCCTCGATACGCCGGACGATGGCGCCGATACCTGCATCGGCTTGACGATCAGGGTGAGCGGAGGGCGAGTTCTGTTCCCGTGCCGCGCGCGCCTGCGCCCATTCGTCGAGCCTTGTGGGCGGCGCGGGCTCGTCTGCAAAGTCGAGCAATTCCAGCACATCATCGGAAACATACGGCGCGTCATCCGCAACCGGAGACGGGGGTGGAGCCTGATCCTGCCCCGCAGGATAGAACGGCTGCTCTTCGGCCGCTGGCGGTGCAGTGATGTCCTGGCTGAGGGCAGCCGGCGGCAATCCCCGGTCGTGGATGCCGAGGCGCTCCAGCATGTCTTCCACCGCTGGCGACAGGTCCCGGCGGTGACGAAGGATGCCGCGCGCCCGGATCGGCATTGCCGGGACGAGGTCGAGCCATTGGGCGTCATCGAGTTCGGCCGTGCCGATCACTGCGGAAGCTACTTCCGGCTCGGCTTCGGCGAACATCGAGATCAGGCGCGCATTGGTGACGGGTTGAAGCGGCTGGCGCATCAGCCGTGCCCGATCCGTCGCCGTTATGCGCTGCGAGAGACTGCCCAGCCTGGAAAAGGCAGCTTCGATGGCTGGGGAAGTCGCGTTCGCGGGGATCCGCCCGAGCAGATCGACCAGTTGCCTGAATTGGATGCGCACCAGTCCATCGCCTGAATCGGGCAATCGCAGAACTGTTTCCAGGCGATCATCGAAGTGCATTCAGGCTCCAGGGCATTCCGATCAGCCAGGATGCTGTCGATCGGAACTTGCGGACGGGCATTGTACTATACGTAGCCGAGCGGGAAAGGGTTACCGTTAGCAAAGTCGGGGAATGGTGGAAGCTTACACTTTGGTAGCGTTGCAAAGCGGGACGATTACGCTATGGAACAATAATGTTGCTGAGCGCTGGTGTTTTCGATGCTGTTGTTGCATCTGAAGACAAAACCCGCCCCGAAGGACGTTAACATGATCAATCTCGACGAAATCGACCGCCGCCTGCTTGCGGAGCTGCAGGATGAAGGTCGCATCACCAACGTGGAACTGGCTCAGCGCGTCGGGCTGACGGCGCCCCCGTGCCTGCGCAGGGTGCGCAGCCTGGAGGAAGCGGGAATCATCCAGGGTTATCACGCAGACCTCGACGCGTCGAAGCTGGGGTTCACGATCACGGTGTTTGCTCTCGTCAGTCTCAAGAGCCAGGCAGAGGAATCGCTCCGCGGGTTCGAGGAGCACATGAAAACTCTGCCGGAAGTGCGTGAGTGCCACATGCTCAATGGAGAGATCGACTTCATCCTGAAGATCGTGAGCCGGGATCTGCAGAGTTTTCAGGAATTCCTGACCAGCAAGCTTACCCCGGCGCCAAACGTCGACAGCGTGAAGACCTCGCTGACGATCCGGACGGCCAAGAGCGTGCCGGGCGTTCCGCTGGAATGATAGTGGCCTTGCCTGTGGCCTAGAGCGCCGCTGCGGCCTCAAGCGCCAGAATGTAGCTGTGGGCGCCAAAGCCGGCAATCGTTCCCTTCGCGGCCATGCCGACCCATGAGCGGTGGCGGAATTCCTCGCGCGTATGCGGGTTGGACAGGTGCACCTCGATCACCGGCACCGTGACCGATCGGATCGCATCGAGCAGCGCGACGGAGGTGTGGGTATAGGCGCCGGCATTGAGGAGGATCGCCGCCGCGCCCTGTTCCTGCGCCTCGTGTATCCAGTCTACCAGATGGCCTTCGTGGTTGGACTGGCGCATCTCGATTTCGCAACCAAGCGCCCGTCCGCGCTCGACGAGCAGTGCAGCGATATCGTCAAGCGTCTGAGACCCGTAGATTTCCGGCTCGCGCTTGCCTAGCCTGTTGAGGTTCGGCCCGTTGAGCACGTACACGAGTTTGGTCGGCATGTTTGATCAATCCCCGTAGCGCACCTCGATACGGGCCAGACCTTTAGCGACCACAACGCTGGACGCAAGCCGCCGTGCCGTCAGTTGCTGCCCGGCCCAAGGATCTGCGGCGGCGCCTTGCGGTAGGTGAGGGCGTCTTCGTCGCTCATCTCGGCACTGTCGCCTGGCTGATCGGAATCGCTCCCATAGAATTCGGCGAGTTCGGCGCTTTGCTCCGTATTGCGCAGGGCCGCTGCTTCACGCTCGGCCGCTTGCCGGGCTTCAGCCTCCTGCGCGGTGGCGGCCTGCGCGTCTTCGAGTTGCTTTTCCAGCTCGGCTTCTTTCGACGAATTGCACGCGCCGAGCGTCGCGATCGCCGATAAGGTGATGAATTGCTTTCGAAATATACTAGACACCTTGTGGGTCCTTGGTGGGTGCGACTAAACCTCTGGCCTCGGTCTATGCGAAAAGTCTTAGCTGAACCTTATCGTCTGGTCGGGGATATCGCGCATCAGCGGTCGGTTCCTTTGAACTTGCCCCACTGCCGCATGGCCGAATACCCGAGATATCCGGTGCCGAACAGCGCGTAGAGCGGCTCGGGAATGCCGCCGAGATAATCGGTCATGCCGGTGCCGATCGCCCGGGCCGTCGCGGGATTGAATGCGGCGATCAGGCCCATCGGCAGGGACCACAGGATCATCGCGTACATCACGTAGAGAAAGGATGGCCGCGCGCGGCTGGTCCATGGATCGTTGCTTTGCGCTTCGCTGAGGATGGCGGATAGACTGATGCGCAAATTCTCCAGCTCCTGTGTGCCGTCGAGACGGAGCAGTTCAAGCTTGGCCTGCTCCCGCGCCCGAGGGTCGGGTACGACCTTGTCGATAATCCGGGCGAAGGGGGCGATGAGCGAATCCAGCAGGGCCATGGGGCAAGCTCCGGTTGGTGAAATGTCCGAGTGATATAACCAAATGGGTTCCTGTAGGAAAATGCTTTCTTCGGCTTGCCGATGGAAAGTGACGAGGCGCCGCGCGGCGACCAGGTCTGTTTGTCCATCCTGCAGCGCAGCCGCGCTGCCTGTGACCGCAGGACATAATGCTCCGCAGGCGGCTTGCGGTGCCTGAGCGCGTTCGGCTATGCGACGTCAAATCCAAAGGTTTTCCGGCATCGCTGAGACCATATCCGCGCTCATTCGCTACCCTGCGGGGATGGCAGGTGCCGTTGATGGGAACAGCTCTGCGGCGCTGGCAAGATTCGCAGGGGAGTTAGAAGACAGATGGCATTCAAGACCCGCGTCACCGAAATGCTCGGTATCGAGCACCCGATCGTGCAGGGCGGCATGCAAGGCGTAGGCTATGCCGAACTGGCCAGCGCGGTTTCGAATGCCGGCGGTCTCGGCACGCTCACCGCGCTGACGCAGCCGAGCCCCGGTGCCCTGCGCGAAGAAATCGAAAAGTGCCGCTCGATGACGGACAAGCCGTTTGCCGTGAACATCACCGTGCTCCCTACGCTTCTGCCGCCGGATTACGCCGGTTATGCCAAGGCGGCGATCGAGAGTGGGGTGAAGATCATCGAGACCGCCGGCACGCAGCAGGTGCGCGAGATTTGGGAAATGGTAAAGCCGCATGGTATCGCCGTGCTGCACAAGTGCACCGCCGTTCGCCATGCGCTCTCGGCCGAGCGGGCGGGCTGCGATATCATCTCGATCGACGGTTTCGAGTGTGCCGGACACCCTGGTGAAGACGACATTCCGGGTCTCATCCTGATCCCCGCGGCTGCAGACAAGGTGAAGATACCGCTGCTCGCCTCGGGCGGTTTCGGTGACGGGCGCGGCCTCATCGCAGCGCTGTCTCTCGGCGCCGAGGGCATCAACATGGGCACCCGCTTCTGCGCCACCAGGGAAGCGCCGATCCACGACAACGTGAAGGCCAGGTACGTCGAGAACGACGAGCGCGGCACCAACCTGATCTTCCGCAAGTTCAAGAACACCGCACGCGTCGGCAAGAACTCTGTCTCGGACGAGGTCGTCGAGATTTCCAAGCACCCCGATTCCACCTTTGAGGATATCAAGCATCTGGTCGCAGGCGCAGCGGGCCGCGAGTTGCTGCAGACGGGTGATCTCGACAAGGGCATTTTCTGGGCCGGGATGGTGCAAGGCCTGATCCACGATGTTCCGACCTGTCAGCAGTTGATCGACAGGATCATCGGCGAGGCGCAGGACATCGTGAAGGCGCGCCTCGGCGGCATGCTCGGTTGAACGGGGAAGATCGAATGACCTACCAGCACATTCTCTACAGCCTGGAAGACGGCGTAGCCCGCATCGCGCTCAACGACCCGGCGACCATGAACGGCGTCACCGAGCCGATGGGCCATGAGATGGTCGACGCCTTTGACCGGGCAGCGAAGGAAGCGCGCGCCGTCCTGCTGACCGGCGAGGGCAAGAGCTTCTGCTCCGGCGCCAACCTCGCTGCGGCGCAGGCCATGCTCACCGATCCCATGCGCGATTTCGGCGGGCAGCTGGACCGGGTGTTCAATCCGGTGATCATGGCGATCAAGACGATGGAGCAGCCCGTCATTACCGTTATCCGCGGCGCTGCGGCAGGATACGGTGCAGGCCTCGCGGCGGCGGGCGACGTGGTGATGATGGCGGACAGCGCCTACTTCTTCTGCGCCTTCTGCCATGTCGGCCTCGTGCCCGATGGCGGCGCGACCTACCTGCTGGCGCAGGCGGTCGGCCGGGTCCGCGCGATGCAGATGATGCTGCTCGGCGAAAAGATCGATGCGAAAATCGCGCTGGACTGGGGCCTTGCCACTAAAGTCGTGCCTGAGGCCGATCTCGATGCCGAGGCGATGAAGCTGGCGAAAGCTCTCGCTTCCGGCCCTCGCTCTCTTGGCATGATCAAGCGCATGGCATGGGATGCGCTCGATTCCAGCCTGGAAACCGCGCTCCAGACCGAACGACGCGCCCAGCGCGATGCGGGCCGCACCGAGGATTTTCTCGAAGGAGTCACGGCTTTCGTCGAAAAGCGCAAGCCCGGTTTCAAGGGGCGGTAAGGCAGGTCGGCGGGGCAGCGTGCTTTCCCCCATCGCGACCCGAAAAACCTCGAAGCACTGCAGTTCAGCGCGGCGCTTTACGCGGAATGTCCGATTTCCCCCGCGCCCGGCTGCTGTGCGCCTGGAGCATGGCAGGCTTTCGGAGCCACACATATTTCAGTGCGGCCCGTCCGTTTCGCACGGTAGAGCGCTGCATCGGCGGCGGCGAACAGGGCTTCCGGTGAAACGCCATCGTCCTGGTTCAGCGCCATCCCGGCGCAGAAGCCCAGCGGCACGGTTTCTCCGGCGATCATTCCCGCTGACGATATGGATTCCATTCGGGAGCGCACCAGTGTTTCCACGGACAATGCAGGAAGTCGGGCGGGGAAGATGACCGCGAACTCATCTCCGCCGATCCGCGCGACAAGAGACGCCTGAGGGAAAGCGAACGCCAGCCTTCTCGCAAATTCCGCGATGTGCCGGTCCCCGGCGGCATGACCCCACCGATCGTTGATCGACTTGAGGTCGTTGAGGTCCAACAGCACGAGTGCGCCGATAAGGCCGAGCCCGGCGCTGCCAGCGGAAAGATCCAGAAATTCCGCGTGGAACCGCGCGCGGTTCGCCACACCGGTCAGGGCGTCGCTTTCCGCCAGTCGTCTGAGGCGTTCCCACTCGGTACGCTGCTCGGTGATGTCCTGCTTGATCCCGGAAAGCCGCGTAGCGCGCTTGTTTACACCCGTTGCCTTGGCCGTAAGCTTGAGCCAGCGGTGAGTGCCGTCCGGGCGCCGGATTTGCGCCTCCATAGAGAATGAAGAGCAGGATCTTATGGCGTGAGACCGCAGCCGTTCCAACTTTTCGCGGCATGGCTCGCTGTAGAGTTCCAGAACCGCGCGGCGATCGGGGCTATGGTCCCGATCGAGCCCGAACAGATCGAATACGCAGTCCGTCCATTCCAGGCTGTCGTCACGCAGGTCGCACGACCAGGCACCGATGCCGACGAGCGGGCCGACTTCTGACCAGAGCCAGTCATTGTTCCTGCAAGCAATTGGAGGAAGGCTGGCGATCGCGGTTTTCAATAGGCCTCCAGAGGCGCGTCGAGGTGGAGCTGGTTCTTCGAATATCGGCAGTTTAGCGGACCGCCAGTAAACACCGTGCTAACGTGATCGGCGCGCCGCCATCTCCGGTCTGATCTCGGTGCAAGTGGCGGTATTGCGGACCAAACCCATTCTCTGCCCGCGCGGCGATCAAGGGATCGGTCGCTATCCGGGCGTCAGGATGGCGTGACCGGCTGCACCGAATCCCGCAGGACAAGCTCGATGTCGAAACGCTGACCCGCTACCGGGGCTTGCTCCACTGAAGCTATGCGGCGCACTGCTTCCTGCGCCATGCGGTCCCAGGGAATGTGCATGGATGTGAGCGCGGGAAGGGTTCTCGTCGCGAGCGGAGCATCGTCGAAGCCCACTACGGACAGCTGTCCCGGCACGGAGACGCCGGTATGTGCCGCGGCATGGAGCACGCCTGCGGCCATCTCGTCATTACAGGCGATCACGGCAGTGGGGCGCGGACTGACTTCGAGCAGCAAACGGCCCGCGGAAATGCCGGAATCGAAAGTGTTGTCGCCCGGCACGATCAGGGACGGCCCACGGTCCAGCCCGTGATCGGCCATGGAATCCAGATAGCCGAGTTCTCGCTGCTGCGCGATGATCGACGTTTCCGGGCCGCTCACCAGCCCGATCCGCCGATGGCCCAGCTTCACCAGCCAGGTGACCAGATGCGCCATGGCCCGCCTGTCGTCGCACGCCATTCCTTGCTGCTCTCGCGTCTGTCCCAGCGGTATGCAGCGGACCTGCGCATGATCGCATGCGGAGACAAGGGCCTGGTTGTCCGACCGGGCAGGCAGCAGGATTACGCCCATCGGCCGGAGGCGATCAAGCATCGCGCGCATTTCACCCGCCGAATTGCGTCCAGTGATGGGCTGGAGGACGAGGGCCAGTTCGGTGCCGCGCAGAGCATCGCCGATCGCCGTCTCGACAAGTTCCAGGACGCCGCGATCCGACTCGTCGTGGACCAGCACGATCAGGGAACTGCGCTGCAGTGCCAGTGCCCGCGCTTGCGGGTTCGGCACGAACCCGGTCTGGTTTATGACCGCTTCGAGCTTGGCCCGGGTTTCCGCGCTGAGAAGTTCCGGATGATTGAAAAAGCGGCTTACGGTTTTCTTCGATACACCGACCAGTTCGGCGATTTCGTTAATGGTAAGGCGCGTGGTAGGGGGATTCATCGACGATCCTCAGGCCGGCATGGTCACGCCGCCGCTTGGGTGAATGGAAACGCTGCCTATGGAGAGCGCGCGGCCCATCAAGTCAATACGGCAGGATCGATGCGCGCCGTGATTGCAGCGAAGAACGCGGATGTTGCGCTGTTACAAGCCTGTGATTGCAGATAACTGACAACCAACGTAAAGGCCGGCGGTATCGCCATGGCAGCCGGAACCTCGATGAACCCCGCGTCAACACAGCGCCACTACGGGATGGACTGGCTGCGCATTGGCGCATTCGGGCTCCTGATCTTCTACCACGTTGGCTTTTCCTTCACCCCTTGGGGCTATCAGACGCCTACGCGCGGTGTGGTGCCATGGGCTGAGATACCGCTGCTGGGGCTCAGCGCCTGGCGGCTCGCCTTGCTGTTCGCGATCTCCGGATATGCGAGCGCGGCGCTACTGGTGAAGGATGGAAACCCTCGCGCGTTTCTCAAGAGCCGACTGCTGCGCCTCGGCATTCCCTTGCTGTTCGGCTTGACCGTGATCGTTCCGCCGCAGCCTTACATGGGGCTGGTGAACGGCGGTTACGAGCATGGCTATGGCTACTTCCTGCTCCATGACGCCTTCAGTTTCAGGAAAGTGCAGTTCGAGAACCTGCCGGCAGTGATGCACTTGTGGTTCGTGATGTACCTGCTGGTCTACACCATGATCCTGTGCGGTGCGTTGATGCTGATGCCGGAGCGCCTGCGCGTGCGTCTGCGGTGGTTCTTCGAGACGGCGCTGGCCAGTCCCGCACTCCTGCCCATCGGCATCGCGGCGGTCTTCGGCGTCCGTTCTCTGGCCTACGGCTGGACCGACATGCACAGCCTGTTCATGGACCGCGCCGCGCACATCCATTACGGCGGTGTGTTCCTTTTCGGCTATCTGCTGCGCGGATCAGAGGCGCTGCGGGTGACCATCTCGCGGCAGTGGAAACTGGCACTCGTGCTGGGCATGCTCGGCTATGCCTTCGTCGCGCTGGAAGCGTGGTATTATCCAGGAAACGTGCGCACGCCGCACGCATGGGTGCAGCCGCTGTCCTTCGCGAAATCGATGCAGAGCTGGTGCATGGTCATTGCTCTGTTCGGCATCGCCGACCGCTTCTGGAACCGTGACGCGCGGTGGCGGGTAACGCTCGCCGAAGCAGTATTCCCCGTGTACCTCGCGCACCAGACGGTCATGGTGTTGGCGATGTACAGCATTCGCGACTGGGGGCTGACAGCCCTGCCGGAGTTCCTGATCCTCTGCGCGGCAGTGGCCGGAGGGTCGTGGTTGTTCTACATTGTTGGCCGCGAGATCGGGCCGCTAAGGCCGCTCATCGGCCTCAAGCGCCGCAAAGGCAGCCGCATCAGCAAGGCGGAGAAGGATCTGCCGCTCGCCTCCGTGTCGTCCACCACCTGACCGGCCTTGCCCAGCGACCTGCATTGAAACGCGGCTTCAAGTACCCAGAAACGCAGCGATTTGCTCCGCGATGGGGCCGGGTATCTCCAAAGGCAGCAGATGGCCCGCCTCCCGATGATCGATGCGGGTCACATCTCGTCCGGCGCCTGCGATTACGTCCGCGATCTGGCGGAAATCCTCGATATCTCGCCCACCTGTAAGCAATAGCGTGGGTGCGCCGAGCCGTGTGATCCGGTCAAGGTCGGGTGATTCCGGTCGCTGGTCATCCTGCACCCACTGGCGGCCGTGAAACGCATCGATCGCGGCGCGCAGGCGAGATGCGGCTGCGCTGGCTCGCGTGGTTTCGAACAAGGGGTGCTGCCACCACAATTCGCGCGCGGTGGCCATATCGCCGCTCCGAGCCGCCCGGCCGATCTGTTTCCACCGCTCGATCCAGTCGCTCGTCCACGACCAGCCGACCATCAAGGGGCTGATGAGCACCAGCCGCCGCACGCGCTCGGGATACGACAGGGCAAAGGACAGCGCCGTCCCGCCTCCCAGCGAGATACCGCACAAGTCCGCTTGCTCGACGTGCAGGGCGTCCAACAGCGCCAGCAGATCATCGGTGTGCGAGAATGGCAGGCCTGGCTCGTTACAGGATCCTCCGAAGCCCCGCTGGTCATAAGCGATTGTCGCGAGCTCTGGCGGCAAGGCACGGACGACGGCGTCCCAGTCGTGTTGCGAACCGCCGAAGCCGTGGATCAGCACCAGCGGAGTGCCGATGCCCGGGCGCTGCGTGCCGACAAGAGAAGCGCGGCCGAGGTCGATGCAAAAAGGGGCGGTCGTCACCACCCCTTTGGTAACGGCGTGGCTGGAACCTTCAAGCCCGGCAATTGCCGTTGGAACCGGGCGCCGAGGCCGAGAAGCGGCCCGATACAGCGCGCTCGGCCAATTTAATCGCGCGATTAAATTTCTTGCCATATGACGGCCAAACGTGCAGTGCACGGAGGCACGCGAGCACCGGCCGATCGCCAAATGGTTGCCGCGAATTGTCCCTGGGGCGGCTTCCCTACGACGGAGGCCGCGGATAAAAGAGGAACCGCATCATGGCCACCGCCGAACTTATCGCGGAGAGCCCCGTCGCGGCGGAAGTCGCCGAAATTGTCGCGCGCTCGCGCGCCGCCCAGCGCCAGATAGAGAACGCTACGCAGCAACAGGTAGATACCTGGATAAGGGGCATGGTCTATGCCGTTTGCAAGCCCGGTATGGGCGAGGAGATCGCCCGCGAGACGCTCGAGGAGACGCAGCTCGGCAACTATGAGGGCAAGTTCAAGAAGATCTCTATAAAGACCCGCGCCACTCTGATGGACATCGTCAACGACAAGTCGGTGGGCGTGATCGAGGAAGACCTTGAGCGCAATCTGGTGAAGATCGCCAAGCCGGTCGGCGTGATCGGGGCGTTGTCGCCCTCGACCAACCCCGAGGCGACGCCGGTGATCAAGGCGATCAGCGCCGTCAAGGGCCGCAACTCGATCATCATCTGCCCGCATCCGCGCGCCAGGTTCGTCAACGCCAAGATCTGCAACCTGATGCGCGACGCACTGGTCAAGATGGGCGCGCCTGCTGATCTGGTGATCCCGATCGAGCAGCCTTCGGTCGAAAAGACCAATGAAGTGATGAAGCAGTGTGACCGCATCCTTGCCACCGGCGGTACGCTCATGGTGAAGGCGGCCTACTCGTCGGGCACGCCGGCTATAGGCGTAGGTGTGGGTAATGCGGTCATAACCGTCGATGATACCGCCGACCTTGATGACGCGGCGGCCAAGATCCTGCTCTCGAAGACGCTCGATTACGCTGCTTCGTGCTCGTCGGACAATGCCGTTATCCTGCTGGATGCGATCTACGACGAGATGCTCGGCAAGCTGCAGGAAAAGGGTGGCTTCATCGTCGAGGGCGAGAACAAGACTAGGTTGCAGAACGCCATCTGGGAAGATGGCGAGCACATCAATCCCAAGGTCGTGGCGCAGTCGCCTCAGTTCATTGCCGACTATGCGGGCTTCACGATCCCGGAAGGCACCAGCTTTTTCATTGTGCCCGAAACGGGTTACGGAAAAGAGCATCCGTTCTCCGGCGAGAAGATGACGGTGACCATGGCGCTCTACCGTGCCAGGGACCTCGACGAGGCGATTGAACTTACCAATGCGATCCAGGCCTACCAGGGTCAGGGCCACTCATGCGGCATCTATTCCCGATCTGACGACAACATCATGAAGCTGGCGACCCATACCAAGACCAGCCGCGTGATGGTAAACCAGCCGCAGTCGGCCTCGAACTCGGGCAACCTGTGGAACGGCATGCGCCAGACTTTCTCGCTGGGCTGCGGATCATGGGGCGGCAATGCCACGAACAACAACGTCACCTGGCGGGACCTGATCAACGAGACGTGGGTTTCGAAGCCACTGATCCAGAGCAAAGTGCTCCCGTCCGACGAAGAACTGTTCGGCGCAAACATCATCGAACTGGTCGGCTGACGTTCGTCGGCATTGGCCTTTTCTAAAACCGTGCGGGGCGCAATAGTGTTTCTTGCCCCGTTCCCCGGAACCCGATGGAGCCCATTTATGAAGCGCATCCTTTCCGTATCGCTGGCCGTAGTGGCTCTGGCAGCCTGTTCAGGCGAACCAGAGGCACCTGCAACGCCCGCATCCGAAATCACATCTGAGCCGGCAACCGAGGCTCCTGCGAATGTGCCCGAAGAAACTCCGATGGCCCCGGAGACGGCTGAGCCGGCCGAGGCCGCTGTCAGCGCCATTCCCCCGGCCATTCGGGGACGATGGGGCCTCGTCCCTGCGGACTGTACGAGCGACAGGGGCGATGCCAAGGGGCTGCTGGAAGTCTCGGCTGATCAGCTCAAGTTCTACGAGTCGGTGGCAAAGCTGGACACAGTGAAAGAAGCCGGGACCAGCCGTATCCGCGCATCGTTCGATTATTCGGGCGAGGGGCAAAGCTGGAAACAGGATGTCGTTCTCGATGCCCAGGATGCGGGCAAGACGCTGATCCGCCGCGATTATGGTCCGGATGCGATGCCAGGTCCGCTCAAATATACGCGCTGCCGGTGAAGGCCGTAACGTCCGGCGATAATGAGGAATTCGCAACGGCAGCGCGCATGAAATGCCGCTGACGTTGCGCAACAGGGGGTCCTATGACCGAACAGTTCGGGTTGACTGACGACCAGATTGCAATCCAGGAAACCGCGCGCAAGTTCACCGCCGACATGATCACGCCGTTCGCGGCGGAGTGGGATGAAAAACACCACTATCCTGTGGATGTTTGGAAGGCTGCCGGTGAGTTGGGGTTCGGTGCGATCTACGTATCCGAGGACAGCGGCGGTATCGGATTGGGCCGGCTCGATGCGGCGCTGATCATGGAAGCGATGAGCTATGGCTGCGCGGCCACCAGCGCCTATATTTCGATCCACAACATGGTCGCCTGGATGATCGATACTTTCGCCGATCAGCAGCTCAAGGATCGCTATCTTCCCGAACTGGTGACGATGGAGAAGATCGGTTCATACTGCCTGACGGAGCCTGGCTCCGGTTCGGACGCGGCAGCACTCAAGACCTCGGCACATCTTGATGGCGACCACTACGTGCTGAACGGCGTCAAGCAGTTCATTTCCGGCGGAGGGTTCAATGACGTTTACGTGGTCATGGCACGAACCGGCGATCACAAGTCGCGGGGCATCTCCTGCTTTGTCGTCGACAAGGATACGCCGGGCCTCAGTTTCGGTGTGCCCGAGAAAAAGCTCGGTTGGAATGCTTCGCCAACCGCGCAGGTGATCTTCGAGGAGTGCCGGATCCCGGTTGGAAACCGCGTCGGCGCAGAGGGCGACGGTTTCAAGTTCGCGATGGCCGGACTCGATGGCGGACGTCTCAACATCGGCGCGTGCTCGCTCGGCGGCGCCCAGCGCTGCCTGGATGAAGCGGTCCAATACGTGAAGGATCGCAAGCAGTTCGACCAGCCTATCGCGGAATTCCAGAACACGCAGTTTCGCCTGGCTGAGATGGCGGCCGAACTGGAAGCGGCGCGGGCGCTTCTCTATCTTGCAGCCGCCAAGGTCACCGCAGGCGCGCCGGACAAGACCCGGTTCGCGGCCATGGCCAAGATGATGGCCAGCGACACCGGCTCTTCGGTCGTCGACCGTGCCCTTCAGATGTTCGGCGGCTACGGCTATCTGCGCGACTACCCGATCGAGCGATTCTGGCGCGACCTGCGCGTTCACCGTATCCTCGAGGGCACGAACGAGGTCATGCGGATGATCATCGGGCGCGATCTGCTTAAGTAACGGGGCTGGCCAGTCATGACCGACGAACTGCTTATCCGCCGCGAGGGCGCCGCAGGCATCATTTCGCTAAACCGCCCCAAAGCGATCCACGCGCTTACCCTTGGCATGTGCCGGGGCATGAGTGAGGTTCTCAGCGGCTGGGCGGACGATCCCGAGGTAAAAGTCGTGATCATCGATCACGCCGAGGGGCGCGGATTTTGCTCGGGCGGCGACATCAATCTGCTGCGCCAGTCGGCGCTGGAGGACGGCGGCGTTTCCGGTCGCAGGTTTTTCTTCGAGGAATACCGGCTCAACCATCAGCTTTTCACCTACGAGAAGCCCATTGTCGCATTTATGGACGGCATTACCATGGGCGGCGGCGTCGGCATCTCGCAGCCGGCAAGGTTCCGCGTCGCGACTGAGAATACGCGCTTCGCCATGCCGGAGACTGGCATCGGGCTGTTTCCGGATGTGGGCGGTGGATGGTATCTATCGCGTCTTGACGGCCGGGTCGGACAGTTCCTCGCGCTTTGCGGCGCAAGACTGAAGGGTGAGGAATGCCTGTGGGCGGGCCTTGCCACGCACTATCTGTCCAGCGAAGAACTGGATGAAGCGAAGAAGCGGATCGCGGCGGGACACGAGATCGCCGGAGTTCTCACCGCGCTTTCTGTGACGCCTCCCCAGGCAGCGATTGAAGGCTACGCAGCAGCGGTCCGCAAGCATTTTGCCTTCGACAGGCTGGAAGAAGTGCTTGCCTCGTTGGAAGGCGATGACAGTGAGTGGGCGGCAAGGGAACTGGCCACGCTTCGCACCAAGAGCCCGCAGGCCTGCAAGGTCGCGCTGCGCCAGCTTGCCGAGAGCCGGGCGCTTGAAAGTTTCGCCCAGAACATGGCCATGGAATACCGCATCGGCAGCCGGGTGCTCGTTCTTCCCGACTTCGCCGAGGGCGTGCGCGCGGTGATCGTGGACAAGGACCACGCGCCGAAATGGAACCCGCCGGCGCCCGAAGGCGTCACCGATGAGATGCTGGACGCGATCTTCGCGCCGCTCCCTGCTGAAGAGGAATGGAGCCCGTTATGAGCTATGAAACGATCCTGGTTGAACAGAAGGGTGCCGTCACCCTCCATCACGCTGAACCGCCCCAACGGCGCTCAATGCGCTCAATTCGAAGGTTCTGGCCGAACTCACCGACGCCTTCGCCAGGTTCGAGGCGGACAAGAGCCAGGGATGCGCCGTTATCACAGGTTCGGGCGACAAGGCGTTTGCAGCCGGCGCCGACATCAAGGAAATGGTCGAGAAGTCCGGTGCTGAATTTTTCGCAGAGGACTTCTTCTCCGGCTGGCAGGCGGACCTCGTTCGCCGTACGCGCAAACCTTGGATCGCTGCTGTGAACGGCTTCGCCCTTGGCGGCGGCTGCGAACTCGCGATGATGGCGGATTTCATCATCGCCTCTGATACGGCGCAATTCGGCCAGCCCGAGATCAAGCTCGCGGTAGCTCCGGGCATGGGGGGATCGCAGCGCCTGACGCGCGCGGTGGGCAAAGCAAAAGCGATGGACATGTGCCTGACTGGCCGCAACATGGGCGCCGAGGAAGCGGAGCGGTCAGGCCTGGTCAGCCGCATCGTCCCGGCCGATCAACTGCTGGACGAGGCTCTCAAGGCTGCCGGAAAGATTGCGGCGATGCCTCCGCTGGCAGCCATGATCAACAAGGAGATGGTCAACATCGCCTTCGAAACCACGCTTGATCAGGGGCTGCTCGCAGAGCGACGCATGTTCCAGGTGCTCGCCGCGACGGAAGACAAGGTCGAGGGCATGACCGCCTTTGTGGAGAAGCGCCCAGGCGTCTGGAAGGGCAAGTAAGCCGCGTTCGTGCGACAGCCGGCACTATGGCCGGTATGCAACAATGCAAGGCCTTGGAGACTGACATGAAGATCGCTTTTATCGGCCTCGGTAACATGGGCGGCGGCATGGCGGCCAATCTCGTGAAAGCGGGGCACAAGGTCCACGCATTCGACCTTTCCGCCGATGCCCTTGGCAAGGCGGCCGAGCACGGCTGCGAAACCTTCATTGCGGTCAGTGATGCGGTTGTCGATGTCGATGCGGTGGTGACGATGTTGCCCAACGGCAGCATCGTCAAAACTGTCTATACCTCCGAGGTGATCGGCAAGGCGCCCAAGGGCGCACTTTTCATCGATTGTTCGACGATCGACCTGGATACCGCGCGCGAAGTCACGGATCTGGCCCGCGGTGCCGGTTACGAGATGGTCGACGCGCCGGTTTCCGGCGGGATTGCCGCTGCTCAAGGTGGGACGCTGACGTTCATGGTCGGCGGGACGCAAACAGCGTTCGACAAGGCCAGCGCCGTGCTGGAACCCATGGGGAAGGCGGTCATTCATGCCGGTGAAAGCGGAGCCGGGCAGGTCGCCAAGATGTGCAACAACATGCTGCTCGCAATTCACATGATCGGCACTTGTGAAGCACTGGCACTTGCCGAGAAGGCCGGTCTCGACCCGCAGAAGTTCTACGAGATCAGCTCGAAGTCGACCGGGTACTGCTGGTCACTCAACGATTATACGCCGGCGCCCGGCATCGGCGCGGCGAGCCCGGCCGACCATGACTATGCAGGGGGCTTTGCCTCCGCGCTGATGCTCAAGGACCTGCGCCTCGCCATGGCAGGAGCCAGCACGGCCGGTGCGAGCGTGCCGATGGGAGAACACGCGGCGAAGATCTACGAAGCCTTCGTCGAAAGCGGAAACGGCGGAAAGGACTTCGGAGCAATATTCACGACGCTTTGAGGGCTGGGCGCCTTTGCCTATCGGTCACGGTCTGCGCAGGCGTAGTTTCTCCGCCTTGCGTCGTTCCACCTCGAAGGCGGGCAGCTTCATGCCTTTGGTACGGCTTGTGAGGTGCCAGCCGCGGCACAGTCCGCAGCGATAGGGCCGCAAGGCAAAGGGTGCGCTTTCAGCTACTCGCAGCGCGGCTGCTTCGCTTTCGTAGCGCGACTTGCTGCGGCAGATGCCGGGACGGGTACGCATACTATCCCAGCAACTTCGCCCCGAGCAGCGTCAGGATCTTCACGTCGATCGCGTATCCTTCCGCCCGCCAATCCGAGACGGCGGCCTCGATCTTGGCCAAGGGAAGGCGACGGACGATGATGTCCTCGCCTCCAACGCCGCCGCCATCGCTCACCTTCATCAGGTCATGGGCGCGGAAGAGGGTAAAGCTCTCGCTCACCATTCCGGGGGACGAGAAGAATTCGCCGATCTTCTCCATGCGGCCGGCCCGGTAGCCTGTTTCTTCCTCGAGCTCGCGCGCGGCGGCATCACCTGCTTCCTCGTCGGCGGTGTCATCGTCATCGCCGACAAGACCGGCGGGCAGCTCGATGCAGCGCCTGCCCAGCGGGACGCGGTATTGATCGACAAGGATAACGTTGTCCTCGGCGTCGATGGCCAGGATCACCGCCGCTCGAATACCTCGAGCACGGCCGACGTACTCCCACTTCCCGCGCCGCGTGGCGGTGATGAAGCGGCCCTGCCACATGATCTCTTCCGGCTTGTCGGCATCGTAATGGTCGGCCAAATCATCGCGCATTCAACTCATACCTCGATCAGCCTGTCGGGAAGTTCGTTGATATCGTCATCGGCGCGCGGGAAGTGCGGGGCGACGATGGCGCCGACCTTGACCACTGCAGCAGACATGCCGTCTGCGATCCTGCCTTCACGCACATGGCCGAGCATATCTGCCATGGCATCGCCCCACACAGTAGGATCGACGATCCTGGCGATCGCTTCGTCGGCGACGATCTCGGCGCGGTGCTCGCGCATGGACAGGTAGATCAGAACGCCGGTTCGCCCCATGGTCCTGCGTTCGGCGCCGATGCGAAACGCGCGGATCGCTCGCTCATGGACGCGCGCCGTCTTTACGGGCGAAGGGACGAGCAAGAACTTCAGCGGCGGCCACAGCTGGAGCAGGAATACAGCGCCAAACTTCAGCGCCGCGATGCTTGCCGCCAGAGAAATGATCGCGCGCGGGGGCCATTCGTGACCCCAGTCCGCAAATAGCCTGTCGTAAAGGCCAAGGTAGAAGTCAGGTGCGATGACGAGTGCGCACAGTGCCAGCAGCGACGCGGCAGCTGACCAGGCTAGCTGGATGTCGGTATAGCCATCGGACCGGTCAGCGAGGATCGTAACGATCTCTCCGGCGCTCTGAAGTTCGGCCTGCATCACCGCGGCGCTGATCTTGGCGTGATCGTCCGCAGAAAGGTATGTGGGGGAGGGCATGTTCGTCTCCTCTACCAGCTGCCGCTCGCGCCGCCGCCGCCGAAGCTGCCGCCACCGCCCGAAAAATCGCCGCCAAATCCGCCGCCTCCGCCGAATCCACCGCCGCCGCCCCAGTGGTCGTCGTCATGGCCGCCGAACCCGCCCGGCATCCAGATGATCGGGCCGGCACCGTGCCTTCTCCGCCTACCCCCGCCGCGCGCCTCGTTGATCATGGGCATGACCACGAAGAACACGATGATGAGGATGAATACGATAGTCCCGAAGGATATCCCGCCGCCACGCTCGCGCTGCTGATCGGCCTGCGCGGCGATCTTCTGCGCTTCCTCCGGAGGCAGCGTCAGTTGCTGGATGATGGCGTCCGTCCCGGCCTCGATGCCGCCCGGCATATCGCCGGCCTTGAAGCGCGGCAGGATCTGCTGGTTGACGATGAGGAAGCTCATGCCGTCCGTCAGCACCGGCTCCAGCCCGTAGCCGACTTCGATGCGCACCTTGCGCTCGTTGGGGGCGACGATCAGGAGGGCGCCGTTATCATCCTCCTTCTGGCCGATGCCCCAATTCCGACCGAGCTGATAGCCGTAGTCGGAAATGTCATAGCCTTGCAGATCGGGGATCGTGGCGACGACCAACTGCCGTCTGGACTGCTGCTCCAGCGCGGCCAGTTTCTGCGTCAGCCGCGCCTCCTCGGCGTCGGGAATGATCTCCGCGGCATCGACGACGCGGCCCGTCAGCTTGGGAAATTCGGGAGCCGCCCACGCCGCTTGCGGCCCTGACAGCAGGGCGCACAAGGCGAAAAGAAAGGGCGCTGCGGCCCGCAGCAAGTTCACTGGATCACATCTTGCCTTCAAGGCTGGGCGCCGTTTCCGCACCGGGCGTCACGGCCTTGTAGGGCACGAGTGTTTCGGCGCCGCGCAGGCGGGCGCCGATCATGGTGGGGAATGTGCGGACCTCGGTGTTATAGTCCTGCACGGAGCCGTTGTAATCGCGGATCGCGATGCGGATCCGATTTTCCTGACCCTCGAGTTGAGACTGGAGCATCTGATAGTTGGTGATCGATTTCAGCTCGGGATAAGCCTCGACACTGGCGAGCAGGCGGCCGAGGCTCTGCGAAAGCTGGCCCTGCGCCGCGGCGAACTGTTCCATCTTGGCGGGATCGTCCAGATCTTCGGCATTGATCTGGATCGACGTAGCCTTGGCGCGTGCCTCGACGACGCCGGTCAGAATCTCTTTTTCCTGGTCCGCCGCACCTTTGGCGACAGCCGCGAGATTCGGCACGAGGTTGGCACGTTCCTGGAACGCGGCCTCCACGTCCGCCCACTTCGCCTTGGCCGCTTCCTGCTTGGTGGGGACCGAATTGAATCCGCAGGCCGCCAGCGACAGCGCCCCTGCAACTATCAGGATGCCGCGAGCCTTCCTGCCGATGCCCGAGATGCTGGTGATGTGGGATAGGGTCATAAACGCGGTCCTCCTCACGGCGCCGGCATGACTGGCGCGCTCCGCACAGCTAGATAGCGTGCGCGCGAAACGGTTCAACCATTCTTGCCCGCCAGACTTTGCGGATTTGGCCGATTGTGCGAATAGTGCCCCAGAACAGCGTTAGGGCATCCGCATCTGGGGTATTCGGAATGAAGTTGGTCGACGAATTCAAGAAGTTCATCGCGCGGGGCAATGTGCTGGATCTTGCGGTCGGCGTCATGATCGGCGCGGCGTTCGGCAAGATCGTCACCTCGCTCACCGAGAACATCATCATGCCGATGATCGGCTGGGCTTTCGGCAGCATCGACTTCTCCAAGTATTTCATCCGGCTGGGCGAAATACCCGCTGATTATAACGGTTCTCCGACAGACTATGTCGCGCTCAAGGCAGCGGGCGTGGCGATGATCGGCTATGGTGAATTCATCACCCAGATCGTCAATTTCCTGATCATCGCGATGGTCCTCTTCATGCTGGTCCGCTCGGTGAACCGTATCGTGGACGAACTGGAAGAAAAGAAGAAGAAGGCAGACAGCACGGCGGAGACGCCGGCCGTGCCGACCGATCCTCAGCTCGACACATTGCGCGAGATCCTCGTCGAACTGCGCAAGCCGAAAGTGTGATCGCGGTCACTTCACATTCAGATCCAAGCGCCTATATGGGCACCTGCCGGTCTCGGCCGGCTATGATGATAAACTGCGCCGAGTAATAGACGCAGCGGACCCGGGGGCGGTACCCGGCGGCTCCACCATCACCCGTTCCGATCGGCTTGCTGGCGGAACAACCCTGTTGTCGCAGGGGTGATGACGGGGCCGAACTAGGATCGACGTGTGTTCAAAAGCGGTGTTTTCATCCGGGCTGAGTAACCCGTTAAAGGCTCAAAACTCATAAGTGCCAACGACAACGAAGCACTCGCTCTCGCCGCGTAATTCTAGGGGCTAACGCCCTGAAGTTACAAAGCTAAAGCGCGGTTGGACCCACCGGGCAACAGAAGGGATACCAGGGGCCCGGGGTGAGCCTGGCAACAGAATCACCCCACCTTCCACAGATCGTATCGTTGAGCGCTCGATCAGGCGGACTTGATGTCTTCGGGCAGGGCTTCCGCAGGCGGGGCTATGCCGGTGCGGGCCAGAACCGCGGCCTTTTCGTACTTGATGCAGTCAAGGATCTTGGCACCGGCCATGAATACCGCGCCCGTGCAAGCGAGGAACAGCAGCTTTCCCCCGAACCCGGGATAGCTCTTCAGATATACGCTGCCCCGTTCGACCGCGCCCAGAGCCAGAGCGTAGATAATCATGTACGCTTCCCACGGCGTTTTGATTACGAACAGGCGACCGATTTTCCGAAGCATTGCGTCCCTCTTTATCGGTTACATACAGCAACAACCGTGCCAGTGGCAGGTTCCCGATCTTCTTGAGTGTTAAGAAAGGATGAAGTGTAAGCCTTTCCGACGCAATAGCGGAACATTAACCAGCATCGTGCGGGCGCCGTGCATGGCGGGCTGTTGCCATGGTGGTATCATTCCGGCATAGGCTTCGGCATCCTTCCCCAGGACAGTTTTGACAACCTAGATCGGCGCCGTACGCTGACGTGTTGGCGCGTGTGTTTGAAGCAGTGCGAGGAAAGATGACTGACAGGGTAGAGCGTTCAGGCCTTCAGGTTGATACCGGACTGGCGAACTTCATCGAAAATGAGGTGCTTGCGCCAATCCGCCTGGATGCGCCGAATTTCTGGAATGGCTTCGCGGCACTCGTAGGCGAGATGGCACCGCGAAATCGGGCGTTGCTGGAACGACGCGATCAGCTGCAGGGCGAAATCGATGCCTGGCATCGCGCCCGTGCAGGTGCTCACATCGATCAGGCAGAGTATCAGGCGTTCCTGAAAAGCATTGGTTACATCATTGACGAACCGGGAGAATTCACGATCGCCACGAAAGGTGTCGATCCCGAGGTTGCGACCATGGCAGGGCCGCAGCTCGTTGTTCCCGTTCTCAACGCGCGCTTCCTGCTGAACGCCGCCAACGCGCGGTGGGGCAGTCTTTACGATGCGCTCTACGGTACCGATGCCGTCGATGCCGCGCCGGCGCAGGGTAAAGGCTACGATCCCGTTCGCGGCGCCGCCGTCATCGCACGGGGGCGCGCCTTCCTTGATGCCGCACTTCCGCTGGTGGCGGGAAGCTGGGCCGATGTGAGCGATGTCGAAGTCACGCTTGCCGATCCGTCGCAATTCATCGGCACTACGCAGTCCGGCCGTCTGTTCCGTTCGAACGGCCTGCATATTGAAGTCATCGTCGATCCGTCCAGCGTGGTGGGCAGCACTGACAAGGCAGGCATAGCCGACATCGTGCTGGAAGCGGCGATCACCACCATTGTCGATCTTGAGGATTCGATCGCAGCGGTCGACGCCGAAGACAAGGTTCTGGCCTATTCGAACTGGCTTGGTTTGATCCGCGGCGATCTCACCGACACGTTCGAGAAGGGTGGAAAGACGCTGACCCGTGCCTTGGCCGGCGACAAGACGGTCACGCTGCCGTCGGGCGAAGAGGCCAGCCTTCCTGGGCGCAGCCTGCTGTTCGTTCGCAACGTCGGCCATCTGATGACCAACCCGGCGATCCTGTTGCCCGACGGCAGCGAGATTCCGGAGGGCATCATGGACGCAGTGATTACCAGCGCCATTTCCGTTCAGGACGTGAGAGGGCTTACCAAGTACCGCAACAGCCGGGCGGGCAGCATCTATATCGTCAAGCCGAAGATGCACGGGCCCGAGGAATGCTCTTTTACGAACGACTTATTCGATGCCGTTGAGGATCTGCTTCAGCTCGAGCGGCACACGATCAAGGTTGGCGTCATGGATGAAGAGCGCCGCACGTCTGCCAATCTCGCTGCATGCATCCATGCCGTGAAGGATCGCATCGTCTTCATCAACACTGGCTTCCTGGATCGCACGGGCGATGAGATCCACACCTCGATGCTTGCCGGGCCGATGATGCGCAAGGGCGACATCAAGGGTTCGAAATGGATCGCCGCCTATGAGGCCCGGAATGTCGCCATAGGGCTGCGCCATGGCCTTTCGGGGAAGGCGCAAATCGGCAAGGGCATGTGGGCCGCACCCGACAAGATGGCCGACATGATGGTGCAAAAGATCGCCCATCCCAAGACCGGGGCCAACACGGCCTGGGTGCCGTCGCCGACGGCGGCGGTACTTCACGCCACGCATTATCATTACGTGGATGTTTTCTCGCTGCGTGACGCCATCGCGTCAGAACCTGTGCCGGGGTTGGACCTGCTGCTCTCGATTCCCCTGGCTGATGGCGTGAACTGGTCGGAAGAAGAAGTGCGCGAGGAACTCGACAACAACGCGCAGGGCTTGCTCGGCTATGTGGTGCGCTGGATCGATCAGGGGGTCGGCTGCTCGAAAGTACCGGACATCAACGACGTCGGCCTGATGGAAGACCGGGCGACGCTGCGCATTTCCAGTCAGCACATGGCCAACTGGCTGCTGCACGGCGTTTGTACCGAGGCGCAGGTGATGGATTCGCTGAAGCGCATGGCGGCTAAGGTCGATGCCCAGAATGCCGGTGATGCGCTCTATGAGCCGATGGCGGGCAACTGGGAGGGCAGCCTTGCCTTCCAGGCCGCTTGCGATCTGGTGTTCAAGGGTACGGCGCAGCCCAACGGTTATACCGAGCCGCTGCTGCATGCGTGGCGCCTGAAGAAGAAGGCCGCCGCCTGAGCTAGTGCGGGGCCCGGATCGTGATCGTCGCGGTTCGGGCCGTTCAGGCCTTGGTCAGTGCGCGGGCGATGCTGACGAATTCCTCTACGGCCAGGGTTTCCGCCCGCCGCTGCGGGTCGATGCCCAGGCTTTCCAGCACGTCCAACGCGCCGGGCATACCTTTGAGGCTCTGTCGGAGCATCTTGCGGCGCTGCCCGAACGCAGCCTCGGTAAGTCGGGCCAGGACGCGCATGGATACGCCTTCGGGTGCATCTCCAGGTGCGACGTGGACTATCGCGGACATGACTTTGGGCGGCGGTGTGAAGGCGCTGCGGTGCACCTTCATCGCCAGCTTGGCCTGCGCGCGCCACTGCGCCAGTATGGCGAGCCGCCCATAGGCCGACGTATCAGGCTGGGCGACGATGCGCCGGGCGACCTCCTCCTGGAACATCAGCGTGAGGGACTTCCACTGCGGCGGCCAGTCTTCCCCAGACAGCCAGCCCGTGAACAGGGCGGTGCCGACATTGTAGGGCAGGTTCGCGACTACATGATAAGGCCCGTCGAACAGATCCGCGGGTGCAATCTTCATTGCGTCGCCTTCGATCACCGTCAGCTTGCCTGGAAACGCGGCCTCTACTTCAGCGAGAGCGGGCAGGCAGCGCCGGTCCATCTCGATGGCGGTGACGTTCGCTCCGGCTCGGAGAAGGGCCCGCGTCAGGCCGCCGGGACCGGGGCCGACTTCCAGCACGTGCTGGCCCTCCAGCCGGCCAGGTACGGCGGCGATGCGGTCAAGGAGATGCTCGTCGAACAGGAAGTTCTGGCCGAGCGCCTTGCTGGCGGAAAGGCCATGCCGGGCGATCACTTCGCGCAAAGGAGGCAGGCTTGTCATGCGGCCCGCCGGGCGGCGCATTCGCCGGCCATGCGGATCGCTGCGATCATGGCACCGGCGCTGGCGAGGTTTTTGCCTGCGATTGCGAAGGCCGTGCCGTGATCGGGCGATGTGCGAACGATCGGCAGGCCGAGCGTGACATTCACGCCGCTGTCAAAGTCCAGTGTCTTGATCGGGATCAGCGCCTGGTCATGATACATGCAAACGGCGGCGTCGAAGTGAGGGCGCTCATGCGCGGCAAACAGGGCATCGGCAGGATGTGGGCCGGTGACATCGAGCCCTTCGGCGCGCAGATCGGCAATGGCGGGAATGATGTGATCGATCTCCTCGCGGCCCATCCGGCCCTCTTCGCCGGCATGCGGGTTAAGCCCGGTGACGGCGATGCGTGGACGCGGCAGGCCGAAGTCGCGGGCCAGCGCGTTCGCCACGATGCGGGTACGATGGATGACCAGGTCGCGGGTGATGAGTGCCGGTACGGCGCTGAGCGGCTCATGCACGGTCAATGGTATCGTTCGCAGCGACGGGCCGGCCAACATCATCACGGCGTCGTCACGGGCGATGCCAGAGGCATCGGCGAGGAATTCGGTCTGCCCGGGCTGTGTAAAGCCGACCTCGGCCAATCGTGCCTTGGCGATAGGGCCGGTGACGATTCCTGATGCCCGCCCAGCGAGGGCCAGCGCGGTCGCCTCGGTAAGCGAGGAGAGTGCAAGAGCGGCTCCGTCTCGAGACGGCACACCGGGGGTATACGCGCCGTCTTCGGCACCGAGCACCGGCAGCCCCCCGGCAAAGGCTTCGGCGGCCTCTTCCGGCTGCGCGATGCGGACTACCGGAAGCGATATTCCGCGCGTCCGGGCCGCGGACGCCAGAACCCCAGCCCCGCCCACCACGAAAAACGGCTTCAAGGCTTCTTGATCGCGGCAAGTCCAGGCCTGCGCGATCAATTCCGGGGCGATCCCGGCGGGGTCGCCCAGCGACACGGCAAGCGGCAACCCCGACACCGGCTCAGCAGCCTTGCCGAGGATCAGTTGTATTCGATGATGGCGTCACGGCGAAGATCGCGCAGGTACATCTGCGCGCGCTTGTTGATACGCTCGTCTTCCATCTGCGCCTGCAGCTGTTCGAAGCTGGGGCCGGAATTCGTCTGCGGATCGTCACGGCCGCAAAGCATAAGGATGCGAACGCCGTCGTTGACCGAGCCGAAGGGAGGGAGCGTTTCACCGGGGGACAGTTCCAGAATGGCGTTCTGGATCGGTGCCGGCAGATCGCGGGCCTTGACCTGGTCGTTGGCAACGACCTGGGCGCCGATTCCCGATGCCACGCTGTCCACGTCGCCGCAGCCCTTGGCGCGCTTGATAGCGTTGGCGAAGGCTTCCGCCTTGGTGCCGGCCTGAGCTTCGGTGGTGCCCTTGGGGAAGCTGATCGAAATTTGCTTCAGCGCGAGCACCGCGTCCCGCGGATCAGCCGTCAGTACCTGCCGCTTGTCGATCAACAACAGGATATCGAATCCGCCTGGAACCTCGATCGGGCCGACCAACTGTCCGGCCTGCATGTCACGCACCACGACCGCGAGTTCTCCCGGAAGCTGGGCCAGGCGAATCCATCCCAGATCACCGCCGACCGCTGCCGTGGATGCCTGCGAATACTGACGGGCATAGGCCACGAAGCTACCGCCTTGACGGACCTGCTGAACGATCTGCGTCGCATTGTCATAAACCTGCTGGCGCGTTTCCGGCGTTGCGGCGAGGTAGATTTCGCCAAGCCGGTACTCGTCCGTACCCTTTGCGGCCTTCAGCCGCTCCAGCATCTCGTTCACTTCCTCGTCGGCAATGTTGATGAACGGTGCGACGTTGCGTTGAAGCAGGCGCTGCCACGACAGTTCACCGCGGATCTGGCGCTTCAGCGATTCAGCCGATGAACCGATCCGCTTGAGATAGGCATCCATCGCGGACGTGTTCTGGTTGAAGTTCTGCGAGGCAACACGCTGGTAAGACTGATCGACCTCGGCCTGGGAGACTTCGATTTCGGCAGCCTTTGCCTCTTGTATCTGCAGCGTTTCATCGATGAGGTTTCGCAGCACCTGCAGGCGCAGCCGCTTCATCTCCGCGTCCTCGATCTTGCCCTCGTTCGCCGCGATGATCAGGGCGACGCGCTGGTCGACGTCGGTGCCGGTGATGACAGCGCCGTTCACCACGGCCGTCGCACGGCGCTCGTTCGGATTGTCGTTACCAAAGATCTTGACGTCGTCCGGAATGACGATCGCGCCTTGCGGTGCCTGCTGCGCAAGAACGGCAGGTGCTGCGCACATACCGGCCAAGGCCATCAGGCAGCGGAGAGAATTCATCTTGCGCGTGATGGACTTACTGCGATTGACTGCTTGCACCGTATTACCAATCCCGTCTTCACCCGGCACCCACCGGTTCGTTGGTTGCAGCGCCGGCCGGAAACGACCGGACACTCGCCCTCGCTCCTGCAGCCGTGCGGCTTAACCGAAAATGAGCACGCCCGATAGCGGCTTTCCTTGCTGCTGCCAACGGGCGCTCACGCGGCTTCTTGGGCCAGGAGATTCACTATCGCAGGCCGATGTTCTTCAGACTGAAGCGGATCTGGAAGGAGTTACCTCTTTGAGCATCGCCGTTGGCCTGATAGTCGCGGCGCCAGGTAACCGCTATCTGCAGGCAGTCGTCCTCATAGGCGGCGCCGATGCGCGTTCTCAGCGGCTGGAAGCCGTTTGATGTCTGCGTAGGGTCTTCTTTCCGGTCCGTGAGGTTGACGACCGCCGATCCGAACAGCGACCAGTAGCGGGCGAAGGCGACGCGACCGGCAGCGCGTACTTCTTCCCGATCGCGCAAGTCTTCCACCCGTCCGACTTCGGAATCGTCGGGCAAATCGAATTGGTATATATTGCGGTTAAGGCGCGTATATCCGACTTCAAGGTAAGTTCTGGTATTGCCGATCACTGCATCGAATTCATTGCGGCGGATGGCAAGGCTATCCTTGTCCAACCGGAACCGATGGACGAAATTCACCATGTCCCGGTAGCGAACTTCCGTTCGGCCGACGATATCGGAAGTGCGGTTGGCAAGGCCGGTGCCATCGGGGAACAGGGTGTCGCTGTGGCTCAGCCTGACGGACTGGCCCAGCGTGGTCTTTATGCGCCAGCGCGGGCGTTCGAACTGCCAGTCGAAGCCATAGGTGATGCGGACCCCGTCCTCCATCCGGTCGTATCCGGGGAAGCGATTGAGCGCGAAAAGGTTGCCGGTTTCCAGCTCGATCGCTCGCGAATCCTCGTTGGGTATCGCCAGGTTGCGGATGTTGGGCGCGGCGACGAATTGTATGCGCGGGGTCAGAACCTGCGTTCCGGAGAAAACCTCGCCGATCAACGGCCATTTGACGTCCACGGCTGCCAGGGCGATGCCGCGTGTCTGCCAGCCGGGATCGCCGCGATAGAGGATCGTTCCAGTCGTCAGGTTCTGGTCGGAATGATATACATCGCCGCGAGCGAGACCTGTCACGGTCAGTTCCTGGCCCAGCGCGGTGACACGGCGCAAGCTCCACTGGGTACTCGCGAATGCACGCTGGGTGTCCTGGCCGTCGCTGCGGCTGATGCCCAGTGTGTTGAGCCGGGTTTCGATCTTCCCGCCCAGCAGCGGGTCGTCGAAACGGCGGCGATAGTCCAGTACGGGCAGGGCGACCGGGATCATGCCCTGGTCCCGGGTGGATTGCATCGTCTGGGTGAAATAGCCGGCAAACGAGAAATAGCTGTCCCGATCGATCCGCTCGATGTCGACGAGCGAGCGGAGGCGGTCGTCGCGGCTGATGTCGTAGCGCCTCAGGAAGGTGCGATCGGTCGCGCGGCGCAGGGAGGCCGTTACGCTCCAGTTCTCGTCCAGCTGGAAGCGCCCGTTGGCAAAGACGTATCCGCGAAATGCGCTGACGCCGGTTGGGGCGGGGTCGGTGCCGAAGATCGGTATCTTTTCGCTGGAGGTAGCGTAGCCGGTAATCTGGTATGCGCCCTTGTCGGTGAGCGCCCGATATTCCAGCGAAGCCATCGGCGCGGCCTGCGTAAATACCGAAACTCCGGCGGTTAGATCACGGTTTTCGTCTATCTTCCAGTAGTATGACTGGCTGATCTCCAAGCCGTTCGAGGGGCTAGAACGCAGGTCGGGCACCAGAAAGCCCGAGACGGCGTGCCCATCGGTGCTGATCGTAAGGCCCAGGAGCGGTAACTGGACTGCACCGAACAGTTCCAGCCGTGCGCCCTTGAAGCGCACGTTTTTCTGTGCATCGCTATATATAACCTGTTTTGCGATCACTCGCCACGTGGGCTTTTTCGGGCATCCGTCGGAATCCTCGACAGCGCAGCCGGTGTATGCGGCCTGGTTGAGGATGACATCGCCATTGGCGATGCGCTCCCCGTTCAGCGCTGCCAGCCTGCCGCCCTCGCGAATGACCATCAGCATATTCTGCATCATGCCCGTGCGCAGTTCGTCGGTCAGTTCGACGCGGTCGGTGTATAGCTGGTTGCCGTCCTGGTCCACCAGCCTGACGTTGCCGGTCGCGACGATCTGGCCGGTCTGCTGGTTCCACTCCACCTTATCGGCGCGGACCGACTGCTGCTCGCGCCGAAGCACGACATTGCCGTTGGCCGTCACCCGTTCGCCGGTCTGGTCGTAGTCGACGGTATCAGCCTCGAAGGCGATGCGTTCCTCGTCCGGACTCGCGGCAGGCGGCGGTGCCGGTGGTTGGCCCTCGATGGGCGCGGTGGGCACCGGGCGGGACAAGTCCTGAGCATGGGCAACAGCCGGGAGCGCACAAGCGGCGATCCCGGCCGCAAATACGCACAGCAAGGCGGAATGCCGGCGGCCAGGCTCGGCGTGGGGAAGGGTCTGCACGGCGGGGAGCATGGCTTGCCTATCGCACCGCCTGTGCCTAACTGCAATCCAGTCATGCGGCGAAGCGCACATCTTCGGCGTTCCGCAGTGAGAATCCGGGAGTTTTCATGCAAATCCAGTTCCTTGATGCGTCGGCAGTCTCTTCCGCGCGTCTTGTCGCCCACCTCGTCAACCAGGATTCCGTACCAGCTGGGATCGAGCCTGTGCTGGCAGAGGCCGCCAAGATGGCGCGGTTCTCAGGAAAATCGGGGCAGCTTTTCGAAGGCTTCGTCGAACGCGGGGGGCAGGTCGTGCGCGTTGCGCTCTCCGGGATCGGATCGGCTGATGCCGATGGCCGCGCGGCATCGATCGAAAAGGCGGGCGCCTCGGTGGTCGCGAAGTACCTGACGTCCGGCGAATCTCTGCTGGCGCTGGATGTCACCGGAGCCGGGCTGTCCGCGCAGGATGTGTCCGGCGCGCTGCTTGGCGCAGTACTGCGGTCCTGGCGGCATGACATCTATCGCACCAAGCTGAGCGATGACAACAAGCCCAGCCTTACCGAGATCGTCGTGATCGGCGCCCCCGAAGGTGCCGAGGCGGCGTGGCAGATCGATCAGGCGGTCGCCGATGGCGTGGCTTTTACCCGGGAGCTGGTCACCGAGCCTGCGAACACCATCTATCCGGAATCTTTCGTCGCGCGCTGCCAAGCGCGCATGGAAGGGTCGGGCCTCAAGATTCGCGTCTTGGACGAAAAGGAAATGGCGGACCTGGGAATGGGGTCGCTGCTTGGCGTGGCGCAAGGCTCGGTGCGGCCCGCACGCATTCTGGTCATGGAATGGAATGGCGGCACCGAGGGCGAGAAGCCGGCCGCGTTCGTCGGCAAGGGCGTTACGTTCGATACCGGCGGCATCAGTCTGAAGCAGCCCGGCGGCATGGAAGACATGAAGTGGGACATGGGCGGCGCCGGCGCAGTCGCCGGAACTATGCTGGCTCTTGCGCTACGCAAGGCGAAGGCTAACGTCGTCGGCGTCTGCGGCCTGGTCGAGAACATGCCTGATGGCAACGCCCAGCGTCCCGGTGACGTCGTCACATCGATGTCCGGACAGACCATCGAAGTCATCAATACCGATGCCGAAGGCCGCCTCGTCCTGTGCGATGCGTTGACTTGGGTACAGCGCGAATATGCGCCTTCGCGGATTGTCGATCTCGCCACTCTGACAGGCGCCATCATCGCGGCGCTGGCACATGAATACGCCGGGTTGTTTTCCAATAGCGACGACCTCGCTGCCGCGCTTTCCGCTGCGGGCGATGCCAGCGGTGACCGCCTGTGGCGTTTCCCGATGGGGCCGACCTATGACAAGCAACTGGAAAGCGCGATTGCCGATATGAAGAACGTGGGCACGCGGTTCGGCGGCTCGATCACCGCTGCCCAGTTCCTAAAGCGGTTCATCGAGAACGACACCCCCTGGGCGCACCTCGACATTGCCGGAACGGTATGGTCGGACAAGCCGGGCGCCACGTGGGACAAGGGCGCCACCGGCTTCGGCGTGCGCCTGCTGGACCGCTTCGTTCGCGACACCCTCGAAGCCTGACTGGACGGCCGCGGCTGATGCGCGTGGATTTCTACCAGCTCAGCCGCGGTCCAGTGGAGGCGGCGCTCCCGCTCATCGCGCGCCGCACGCTGCAACAGGGCGAGCGGATGCTCGTCGTTTCGGCTGACGCGCAGCAATGCCAGCGCATCAGCCGGGCGATGTGGGCATATGGCGGCGGTGAAGCTTTCCTTGCCAACGGCATCGCGGGCGAGGGTGATGAGGAGCGCCAGCCGATCCTGCTCTCCTCCGATATGGTTCCGATGAACGGCGCGCGCTATCTGGCCATCGCGGACGGACGATGGCGGGAAGGCGATACCGCGTTCGAACGGGTGTTCTTCCTGTTCGACGACGAGACCGTGCAACATGCGCGCGAAACCTGGCGAGGGCTGCGCGGCCGCGAAGGTGCCGAAAGACATTACTGGAAACAGGAAGACGGCCGCTGGGTGCAGGCCGGCTGAACGCTCCTTGCCGAGCGCGTCAAACCCGGCTAGGGGCGCGCGCGACTATCCAAAGCCCATAATCTCGCAAGGAACATACAATGGCGGTGACCCGCACCTTCTCGATCATCAAGCCTGACGCCACGCGCCGCAACCTGACGGGTGCGGTCACCAAGATGCTGGAAGAGGCAGGACTGCGCGTTGTCGCTTCCAAGCGCATCCACATGAGCAAGGAACAGGCCGAGGGCTTCTACGCGGTCCACAAGGAACGTCCGTTCTTTGGCGACCTGGTTTCCTTCATGATTTCCGGGCCGGTAGTCGTGCAGGTTCTCGAAGGTGAGGACGCCGTGAAGCGCAACCGCGACATCATGGGGGCCACCAATCCCGAGAACGCCGAGGAAGGCACGATCCGCAAGGCTCTGGCGGAATCCATTGAGGCCAACAGCGTTCACGGTTCGGATTCCGATGAGAACGCGGCGATCGAGATCGCATATTTCTTCAAGCCGGAAGAAATCGTCGGCTGACAGGCCTGCTCAGGCAAACGGAAAGGCCGCCCCTCGGGGCGGCTTTTTTCGTTTGGGGCGGCGCAACTTCATCAGGACGGACATGCGGTTTTTTCCATTTGCTCGCACTTGGCGGGCCGGGTTACTGTTTCCGTCAGAGGAGAATGGCGATGGATGGCATGGGCGAGGCAGGGGAAACATGCCCCTTCGAATTCAATTTCGATGCAAAGACATTCAAGGTTGGCGACACTGTCAGCTTTCGCGTCAACGGCAGCCTTGAAGGATTTCCCTTCGTCGGCCGTCTCGTGGAAGTGCAGGACGAATACGTGATGATCGCGGGCGATCCCCAGGATCCCGACAAGTTGTATCGTGGAACGCGTGAGAGCCGTCCAGCGGTCGACTATTCGGAAATCTGATAATTTGATCTGGTGCAACGCAAATGGGGGTTGCGGCGTTTAGCATTCATGTAGCCGAGTGGAGAGCCGGACATGACCAACACGCCTGACGATCTTGCTGCCGAATTTCCCGAAGACGTCGAGATTGTGCACCATCTGAAGACAACCAAAGGTCATTTCGCCGCGCTCGCCGATCGCTATCAGGAAGTTAACTGCGCCATCCTGCGCATCGAAAGCAAAATCGATGCGGTCTCCGATTGGACCTCCGAGAGGCTGAAGAAAGAGCGGCTGTTGTTGCTTGACCGGATTGGAGCCATCCTGCGCGAGGCGCGCCGGCAGCCGGCCTGACGGTCAAAATTCGTCCGGTCAAAATTCGTCGGCAGCATCAAGCAGCGCGGTGAGCCGTCGCGGTGCGACCGATCGCCAGGACCGGGCGATCCACTCGCCGATCGCGATCCAGTCATTGTCTCCGGTATCGAGCCTGATCCCCACCCAGCCATCACCGAAATAGGCCGGACGAAAATATAGTCCGCCGTCTTGCTCGAGCAGCATCGCCTGTTCGTCCGGACCGCTGATCTTGACCAGCAGCGCGATGCGCCCGTCGCCGTGGTGGTCGGCGGTGAAATAGGCGAATTTCTTGCCTTTTACGATACCGAAGCAAGGCATTCCGTGGCTGAGTATCTCGTCAGCCTCCGGCATCGCCATTGCCTGTTCGCGCACTGTGCCCAGAAGCCATTCCGCGCTTGTTTCCCGCGTCACCAACTGGGCGAGGCAGCGTGAGTAGAGCTGGTGTTCCGCGATCAGCACGCGCGACGCAAGCCTGTCTTCGGTGTCATCCGGCATGATAGCCACGCGGGTCTGGCCAAGGATCGGACCTTCATCGAGATCTGCAGTCACGAGATGGACGGTGACCCCGCCGTGCGAATCCCCGGCCTCGATTGCGCGTCGGTGCGTGTGGAGGCCGGTATACTTGGGGAGCAGGGAAGGATGTATGTTGACCATCCGGCCTTCCCATCTGGTCACGAATTCCGCAGTCAGGATGCGCATGTATCCAGCCAGTGCAATCCACTGCGCACCGCTCGCCCGGATAGCTTCATCCATTGCGGCATCGTGATCCGTGCGCGCCATCCCCTTGTGCGACAGCGCGAAAGTGGCGACGCCTTCAGCTTCGGCGAGCTTGAGGCCCCCGGCGGCGGGGTCGTTGGCCGCGACCAGCACGATCTCGTAGGGGCAGTCGTCGGCGCGGCTGGCGTAGAGCAGGGCGGCCATGTTGGTGCCGCTGCCCGAGATCATAACCGCCACTTTTGCACGCGTTTGGGCCATCGTCATCTTTCCGGCTCTTATTCGCCTCAAGGAACAGTGTGGGGCTAGGGTAGTTGTACTGGACGATGCCAGTCCTGTCCTTCACGGCCCCGCGAAAAGCTCCCCTATGCGTTCGCATTGGTGCGGGCAACCACGGGTTTCGCGCTGAGTGACCCATGCTCCTTTCCGTCCTGGACCGGAGGAACTGAGTTTCCTGCGCCGGCTCGGCTGGACGATCCTGGTGCTCGCCATACTGATAGTCATGTGGCGGGCCGCGGAACTCCTGCTGCTCGCGTTCGGATCGGTGCTCGGTGCGGTTATGTTCCGAAGCGCGGGCCGCATCATTCAGCGTGCGGGCGTTTCGAATTGGCGCCTGGCGCTTGGTGTCGGCACCGTGCTGGTCCTCGCGCTGTTCGTAGGGATCGGGTATCTTCTCTCGGTGCAGTTCGGCAGCGAGATCGGCGCCATGCTCGGCAACCTTCCGGGCACCTTGGCGACGATAGAAGGCGCGCTTTCGACCACGCCGGTCGGCAAGGCCATCGTGCAGGCCGCGGAGGCGGCGACCGGCGGCGGCACGATCGCCAACCGTCTGGGTGACCTGCTCGCGGGAGCCGGCCAGTTCTTCATCAATCTCGTCATCGTGCTGGTGGGAGCGCTGTTCATTGCCGGCAATCCCGGCCCGTACAAGCGCGCTTTGGTGCTACTGACGCCGCCGCCCGCGCGTCCGACCACGGAGCGTGCGCTTGAGCAGGTCTCACTCGCGCTCCGGCTCTGGCTGAAGGCGAAGCTCATCACGATGCTCGCAATGAGCATCATCATCGGAGGGTCACTGTGGCTGGCTGGCCTCGATTCGTGGGCTGCGCTTGGCCTGTTGGGCGGCCTCAGTGAATTCGTCCCCTACGTCGGTCCGGCCGTCGCCATGCTGCCGGCAATTGGACTCGCGGCGGCGGCGGGAGACGACCTGCTCTGGCACACCATCATAGCGTTTCTGGCCGTGCGCGTGATCGAGGGATGGATGCTCACACCTGTCGTCAACCGCCAGGTGGTGCATATTCCACCCGCCCTGACACTGTTCACGATCCTTGGGGTTGGCGCGGTGTTCGGCGTCTACGGGGTGTTCTTCGCGGGCGCCTTGCTGGTCGTCGCCTTCGTCGGCGTGCGCGAGTTCTACTTGCGCGACACGCTGGGCGAAGACATCGACGGCGTGCCCGGTCGGGGTGACGAAGCCTGACCGGGCTTCGACATCATGCGTTGTGCGTCGCCGACCAAGGCTCCCGCGCGGACCAGTCCTCATCGCTGCCCGAGACGGTGCAGCCCCGCGTACCTGGCTTGATGCTGCCGATGGTGCACACGGTCTCGCCCGCAGCTTCCAGTTCGCTGGTCACTCGATCGGCGTCGTCGGCGCCAACGGCGAGCACCATACCGATGCCGCAGTTGAAAGTGCGCGCCATCTCGGCAGGTTCGATGTGCCCCTGCGCCTGCAGGAACGCCATCAGGCGCGGCTGCTCCCAGGTGCCCGCGTCGATGTGGGCGTGCAGACCCTCGGGCAGGACGCGCGGAATATTCTCCAGCAGGCCTCCGCCCGTGATGTGGGCCAGCGCATGGATCGGCGCGGGCTCTCCCCCTGTCGGGCGAACGAAGGGCAGCAGGCTCTTCACGTAGATGCGCGTCGGTGCGATCAGCGCGTCGATCAGCAGCATTTCCTGGTCGAACAGGGCAGGGCGGTCGAGTCTCCAGCCCTTGTCGGCGGCCAGGCGGCGAACCAGCGAGTAGCCATTGGAATGTACGCCGGACGAGGCGAGGCCGAGAAGGACGTCTCCTGCGGCAACCTTATCGCCAGTAAGCTGCTCGCCGCGTTCCACCGCGCCCACACAGAAACCGGCGAGATCATAATCGCCGGCAGCGTACATGCCGGGCATTTCCGCCGTCTCGCCGCCAATCAGCGCACATCCAGCCATGCGGCAACCCTCGGCGATACCCGCGACGACGCGCTCGGCCACGCCCGTCTCTAGCTTTCCGGTGGCGAAATAGTCGAGGAAGAACAGCGGTTCCGCGCCCTGAACGATCAGGTCGTTCACGCACATGGCCACAAGATCGATGCCGATGTGATCGTGCCGGTCGTGATCGATCGCCAGCTTCACCTTCGTGCCGACGCCATCGTTGGCGGCGACCAGCAGCGGATCGACGTAACCGGCTGCACGCGGATCGAAGAAACCTCCGAATCCGCCCAGATCGGCGTCAGCGCCCGGTCGGGCGGTCGCCTTCGCCAACGGGGCGATGGCCTTCACGAGCGCGTTTCCGGCGGCGATGGATACGCCTGCCTGCTCGTAGCTGTAGCTCTTCGGAGACTTATCGTCGGACATTCGCGCCGCCTAGCGCTTTACTTCTTGGATTTCCATCGCCGTTTGGGCAAAAGGCCCCCGGTTTCGACATGGCGACAACGATAATCCACAAAATCCGGCGGTCTGTCCGCAACGGGCAGGGCAAGCGCGCAGCGGCAGTGCTGGCTGGCGTGGCGATTCTGGCAGGCGCGAGCTTTGGCGGCGCGCGGCTGATCGCCCAGATCGAAGGCGACCGCGGAATAGCGCCGCTGGCCAATTCCGAAGATATCCAGGTCAACGGCATCAATGTCGACGTTACCGCCAAGGACGGCGCGCAGGCGCGTCTTGATGCATGGAAGCAGGCGGAAAAGCTGGCGTGGAAAAAGCTCGGCGGGCCGGACATGCCAATCGAATCGATCGATGCCATGGTATCCTCGGTCGTCATCGAGCGCGAACAGGTCGGCCCGCGCCGCTATGTAGCCCGGCTCGGCGTGGTCTTCGACAAAAGCAAGGCTGGCCAGTTGGTCGGCGCAGCGGCCGGTACGGGGCCGCGGTCCGCACCGATGCTCGTCATCCCGGTGCTCTATTCGGGCGGCGTACGGCAGGTATTCGAGGTTCGCGGCCCATGGCAGCGCGCTTGGGCAGAGTTCCAGGCGGCGGCAAGCCCGGTCGACTATGTCCGTCCAACTGGATCGGGGGGCGAATCACTGGTGCTCACGGCGGGCCAGCCGGGACGGCGCAGCCGCCTGTGGTGGCGCACGATCCTTGATCAGTTCCAGGCGGCCGACGTGGTAATCCCGACGGCCCGGCTTGAACGGCAGTGGCCGGGCGGCCCGGTCAAGGGCACGTTCACGGCCAGATATGGTCTCGACAACACCTTCCTTGGCAGCTTCACGATGACGGCAGCCAGCGAGCAGGATCTCCCTCGCATGCTCGATGAAGCGGTGCTTCGCGTCGATCGCCTTTACCGGGATGCCTTGGTGCAAGGCCAACTGACGCCGGATCCGAGCCTGAACGCGGGCCGCGTCGCGCTTGACCGCGCGTTCGAAGAGCTGCGCGAGGAGCTCATGCCCAAGGGCGAGGAAATGCCTGTCGGCACCGTTCCTTCTGCCGAGCCCAGTCCTGTCGCGCCGAATGTAGTGAGCGCACCGACCGAATCGGTGCTTGTCCAGTTTCCGACACCCGACGCCGCTGCCGTCGACAGCGCGCTGGCCGCTGTACGCGGCGCGCGGGGCGTCGAGGGTGCGGCGACGGTCAGTCTGGCCATTGGCGGCACCTCGGTCATGCGCGTTGGCGTGGCCGGCGGTAGCGACCGCCTTGCCGAGGGGCTGCGGGCGCAGGGCTGGAAGGTCTCTGGCTCTGGCGGTACACTGAAAATCAGCCGATAGCAGGGCACGTCCGTGCGTCAGATCGCCCTGCCACTTGCCCCCGCCAAGGATGTCGTGCCGCGAATCGTCGTGGGCAACGCGAACGCGGTCGTCGTCGACGCTTTGATGGAGCCGGAACGCTGGCCGTTTCATAGCGCGGTCGTCCATGGCCCGGCCCGGTCCGGCAAATCGCTTCTCGGCCGCTGGTTCGTGGAGACGGGGAAGGGCGATGTCGTCGATGACGCTGATGTCATGGACGAGGATGATCTTTTTCACCGATGGAACCGGGCGCAGGAAAACAGGCGGCCCTTGCTGATCCTGTCATCACGCAGGCGAGGCAAGATGCCCGGCGAATGGCAAGTCTGCCTTCCCGACCTGGCCTCGCGGCTCGGCGCTGCGCTGGATCTTGAGATAGGCGCGCCGGACGATGACATGCTGGCGGATCTGCTCGGGCTCCATGCCGAGATGCGCGGCATCGTTCTTGACGAAACCGCAACACAATACCTTGTAGGGCGTTGCCAACGTAGCCATGTCGGGGTCGAAAAGCTGGTTGCGGCGATCGACCGGCTTAGTCTCGAGCGAAAGCAGGCGCCGACCATGGCCATCTGGCGCGAGGCGTTGAATGAGACTATGAGCCGGGACACCGGGCGGGAATAGGTTTCGCAAGGCGATGCGCATCGATTTGATGGGAGTTTCGGGCAATGCTGGGTAATCTTGTCCGTTATCTGGATTCGGTCGCGGCGCGCGACCCCGCGCCGCGGTCCCGGTGGGAGGTTCTCCTGTACCCTGGCGTGTGGGCGCTTTTCTGGCATCGGATCGCCCATAGCCTGTTCAATGCGAAGCTGTTTTTCCTTGCCCGCGTGGTCAACCACCTCTCGCGGTTCCTCACCGCCATCGATATCCATCCCGGTGCTACGATCGGCCGCAATTTCTTCATTGATCACGGTTTTACGGTGATCGGTGAGACGGCGCAGATTGGTGACAACGTCACGATCTACCAGTGCGTGACACTTGGTGGCTCTAATCCGACCAACGGCGTGGGCGGCAAGCGCCATCCCACGCTTGAGGATAACGTGATCGTTGGGTCCGGGGCGCAGATCATCGGCCCCGTGACGATCGGCAAGCGTGCCCGCATAGGTGCATCGGCGGTCGTGACCGAGAGCGTGCCGGAAGGAGCGACGATGATCGGGGTCAAGGCCCGGTCCACGCTTGTTTCGGCGGAGACATATGCTCGCAAATTCATGCCTTATGGCACGCCCTGCAAGGAACCCTGTGAGCCGGCGCCCAACCAGCGTGTGGACGAACTGGAGGAGCAGATCGCCATGCTGCGCGCGCAAGTCGATGCCCTGGTCGCCGCCAAGGTCGAGGCCGACGCGGCCGAGCCGAGCGAGCCGGCCTGCAAGGGCGTGTGAACTGAATGGCAGCAGGCGCCCCAGGTCCGGCGAATTCCGCTTCCGCAAGTATCGTAGCCTTTCCCGGCCGGGCGCCGCTGCAGGTCGGGTTTGACCGCCTGGAACTTCAGCGCATCCTCGATCTCTACGGGAGAATGGTCGCTGCCGGACTATGGCGCGACTATGCGATGAACTTCGACAAGGATTGCGCGATCTTTTCCGCATTCCGCCGTGCCGCAGAACGCCCTCAGGCGCGGCTCGAAAAGCGTCCGGCGTTGCGGGCTCGACAGGGCATGTGGACCTTGTTCGGAGAAGCCGGCCAGATCCTGAAGCGCGGCCATGAGCTTGCGGGCGTGCTCAGTCCACTGGAGCGCAAGCTGCTCAAGGTAGTATAGGGGCTTGGCTAACCTGCGCTGCGGCTCAGCATCGACAGCGCGTGGTGGGACTGTTCCATACCGTTTTCGAAGACATGATCGTCCCCGCGCTCGCGAAGCAGCGGCCATGCGCTCGCAAATCCCTCAGCGCTCATTTGCGATGCCGGAAGCAGGAGGCCTTCGTTCATGGTGACGAACGCGCTCTGGAAAACGCCGCCGCCCGCCGCGACGATTGCGTCGGTAGGGGCATCGCGCGAGACGAGGAACATCGCCGCCGGTACCACCTTCTCCGGTTCGAAAGCCTTGTAGGCCTCGTCAGGAAAGATGTCGGCGGTCATGCGCGTGCCGGCTGTGGGAGCGATGCAGTTGACGCGAATGTCGTGCTTGGCTCCTTCCAGGCGCAGTGTTCGGGCGAGTCCGAGCACCCCCGCCTTTGCCGTACCGTAGTTTGCCTGCCCAAAGTTGCCGCCAAGTCCGGTCGACGATGTGGTCATCAGCACCCGGCCGTAGTTCTGCTCGCGCATCAGGTTCCACACGGCCTTGGTGGCATAGGCTGCCCCAAGCAGATGGACCCTGAGCACAAGATCGAAATCAGCTGGGTCCATCTTGGCGAAAGTGCGATCGCGCAGGATCCCGGCATTGTTTATCAGGATGTGGACGCCGCCCCATTGCTCGACGGCCCGAGCGGCCATCGCCTCCATCTGGGCAAAATCGCTGACGTCGCCGCCATCGGCCATCGCCTCGCCGCCCGCCTCGCGGATCTCTTCCACCACCGCGATCGCAGCGTCGGATTGTCCGGTCCCGTCACGGCTTGTGCCAAGGTCGTTGACGACGACCCGCGCGCCGCGACGCGCGAGTTCGAGCGCATAGGCGCGGCCTAGGCCGTTGCCGGCACCGGTGACGATGGCAACCTGTCCGGCGAAGGAAATCGGCATGCAATACTCCATATCCGCGACATGGGCGGGCGTTTTGACAATGGCCGCGCCATAGCACGACTTGCCCCGGCGTGCTTGCGGAGTCATAGGCGCTTCAAACGAATCTGCCCGCTCGAAAGCGAAAGGCCCTGCGATGAAAGTCCGCGTCCACGTCAGCCTCAAGTCCGGTGTCCTTGATCCGCAGGGCCGGGCGATCCATCACTCGCTGGAAGGCCTTGGCTTTTCCGGCGTCAACGATGTGCGTGCGGGCCGCCTGATCGAGCTGGACGTTGCCGAAACCGTGACCGACGAGGCGCTTGACGACATGTGCCGCAAGCTGCTCGCCAACATGGTCATCGAAAACTACCGCATAGAGAAGGTGGCCGCCTGATGGCCTTTCGCTCCGCGGTCATCACTTTTCCCGGTTCCAACTGCGACCGCGACATGGCGGACGCGCTGGAGAAGGTTTCCGGCACGGCGCCGCACCGCGTTTGGCATGGCGACCATGATCTGCCGGAAAACCTTGACTTCATCGCGCTTCCGGGCGGGTTTTCATACGGCGACTATCTGCGCTGCGGCGCCATCGCCTCGCGCTCTCCGGTCATGCAGGCGGTAATCTCCGCTGCCGAACGCGGCGTGCCCGTACTCGGCGTGTGCAACGGCTTCCAGGTCCTGACCGAGAGCGGCTTGCTACCCGGCGCCCTGCTGCGCAATTCGGGCATTCGTTTCGTGTGCCGCAACGTCAAGCTGCGCGTCGAGAACGCGCAGTCGCTATTCACCGCAGGATATGAGGCCGGACAGGAAATCTCCATTCCCGTCGCGCACCATGACGGCAACTACTATGCCGATGCCCACACCCTTGATCGTATCGAGGGCGAGGGCAGGGTGGCCTTCCGCTACGTCGATGACATCAACGGCTCGGCCCGTGCGATTGCCGGTGTGCTCAACGCCGCCGGAAACGTGCTAGGCATGATGCCGCATCCGGAGCGCGCAATCGAGAATGCGCACGGTGGCACCGATGGGCGGGCGCTGTTCGAAAGTGCGATCAAGGGGCTGGTCGGGGCCTGATAAGCGCGCCGAAGGAGAGAGGAGCCCGACAGGGCGTTCTCCTGCGAATTGCGCTCACAGGCAGGCTTCGAGATAAGCTTGATCGAAGCCGAACTGACGCGCCTTTTCCAGAGTGTAGGGGCGCAGGCCCGATGCACGGAATTCGCCGACGATCTTGCCATCATCGGTCTCGTCCAGGTACTCGAACTTGAACAGTTCCTGGGTGACGATGACATCGCCTTCCATGCCGATCACTTCGGTTATGTTGGTGGTGCGACGCGAACCGTCGCGAAGACGCTTCACCTGCACGATGAGGTCCACTGATTCGGCGATCTGGCGGCTGATGGCTTCCTTCGGGATCTTGATGTCGCCCATCAGGATCATGTTTTCCATACGGCCTAGGCACTCGCGCGGACTGTTGGCGTGGAGCGTGCACATCGAACCGTCGTGGCCGGTGTTCATGGCGGCCAGAAGATCGAAACATTCCGCACCGCGAATCTCGCCCAGGATGATGCGGTCAGGACGCATACGCAGGGCGTTCTTGACAAGGTCGCCGATGGTGATCGCGCCCTGGCCTTCGAGGTTCGGCGGGCGGGTTTCCAGCGGCAGCCAGTGTGGCTGCTGCAGGCGAAGTTCGGCGGCGTCTTCGATCGTCAGCACGCGCTCGCCCGGATCGATCATCTTCGACAGAGCATTGAGCATCGTCGTCTTACCCGAACCGGTGCCGCCCGAGATGACGACGTTCATCCGGCAGGCGCCGGCGATCTTGAGCGCGGTCGCCATCTTCTCGCTCATCGAACCGAAGTCCTTGAGCATGTCGATGGTGATCGGCTTCTCGGAAAACTTACGGATCGAGATGGCGGTGCCGCGCAAGGACAGCGGCGGCACGATGACGTTGACGCGGCTGCCGTCCTTGAGACGGGCGTCGGCCAGCGGCGTCGTCTGATCTACACGGCGGCCAACCTGGTTGACGATGCGCTGGGCGATCTGGAACAGGTGCTGCTCGTCGCGGAAACGGATGCCTGCGAGCTGCAGCTTGCCCTTCTTTTCGATGTAGGTCTGGTTCGGGCCGTTAACCATGATATCCGATACGTCGGGATCGTTAAGCAGCTCTTCCAGAGGACCGAAACCGAGCAGTTCATCGATCAGCACCTTTTCCAGCGCGAATTGCTCGCGGCGGTTGAAGGTGATCTTCAGTTCGGCGAGAACTTCCATGATGATCGGCCGGAACTCCTCCGACAGCTCATCCTTGGTCAGCGTGGCCGCAGCCTCCGGGTCCACGCGTTCGAGCAGGCGCGGAAGCACCTGCTCCTTGATCTTGTGGATCGAGGCCTCGAAACCGCCTTGCTCCGATTGGTTCTCATGGACTGCATTGGCGCGATCGGCCAGCCGCGACATGGCATTGTCACGCGGGTTCTGCGGCTTGGAACTGGCGAAGTCTTCGCCGGAGATGGGCGGAAACTGGTCCCCTCCAGGAACGGGTACGGCGCCCGGAGACGCAGGTGCAGCCTTGTCGGCCGCGCCGCCCTTGAGAGGCTTTGCCACACCGAATGCCGGCCGGGCACCCTGGCCCATGCCTCCGATTCCGCTTCGCCGCCCAAATGCACTCATATCTGCTCCAACCGATTTTCGCGCCGCCCGAACCGGTTTCGGGAGAGGCCCATCTGCGAGTGGAACCGATCATTAAGGTTGAAACTTTGATAACTTCCTAATGGTGCAAAGGATTGGCGAGACCTGCGATGAATGGCGAAGATGGCGCGGAACTCGGGCGCTGCTGGCTATGAAAGGCCGCTCGACCGCCGCATCGAATGGCATCATCCTGTGCCGAAGAGCAGGGGTGGGCGTGACACAGCTCCCGTGCATCCGATCTGTCATCGCACGTCCATGCGACGTTCACCAATGCCGAACTGCTGCGGCATGGTTGGTCACGCAGCGAAATAATCGCCGTACCGGCAATGCAGAAATTCCTTCGCTGGATCGCATCAACGCCGCCCGACTTTCATGCTCCCACTTCCCGAAAACGGAAATAAAAAAGGGCGCCGCCGTTTGACCGGGGCGCCCCTGATTTGGTTGTCTGCAAAGGCTTCAGCCCTCGACGTGCTCCGCAAGGACAGTCAGGCCGGCATCGCCGACTTCGGCAAAGCCGCCTGTAATGCGGATTTCCTCGGGGGCGCCGTTCTCGGTCTTGTAGACCTTCAGCGCGCCGTCGGCGATCGTCGACATGAAGGGCGCGTGGCCCGCGAGCACGCCGAACTCGCCTTCCGAGCCGGGAACGACCACCATGTGGACGTCCTCGGAGCGGACCAGCTTCGCAGGCGTGACGAGTTCGAAGTGCAGGGCCATTGTCGATTACGCCTCTTCGGCCAGCTTCTTGGCCTTGGCGATCGCTTCCTCGATGCCGCCGACCATGTAGAAGGCATTCTCAGGCAGGTGATCGTATTCGCCTTCGACGACGGCCTTGAACGACTTCACGGTGTCTTCCAGCTGCACGAACTTGCCCGGGATGCCGGTGAAGACTTCCGCAACGTGGAACGGCTGCGAGAGGAACTTCTGGATCTTGCGGGCGCGGGCAACGGTGAGCTTATCCTCTTCGGAAAGCTCGTCCATGCCCAGGATCGCGATGATGTCCTGCAGCGACTTGTACTTCTGCAGTGTTTCCTGAACCTTGCGGGCGGTCTCGTAGTGCTCGGCACCGACGACGCGGGGCTCGAGAACGCGCGAGGTCGAGTCGAGCGGGTCGACGGCCGGGTAAATCCCCAGCTCCGAGATGGCGCGGTTCAGCGTGGTCGTCGCGTCAAGGTGCGCGAACGATGTGGCCGGGGCCGGGTCGGTAAGGTCGTCCGCAGGAACGTAGATGGCCTGCACCGAGGTGATCGAACCCTTGGTGGTCGAGGTGATGCGCTCTTGCAGCTGGCCCATGTCGGTCGACAGGGTCGGCTGATAGCCCACGGCCGAAGGAATACGGCCAAGAAGTGCCGACACTTCCGCGCCCGCCTGGGTGAAGCGGAAGATGTTGTCGACGAAGAACAGAACGTCCTGGCCTTCCTGGTCGCGGAAGTACTCGGCCATTGTCAGGCCCGAGAGAGCGACGCGGGCACGGGCACCCGGGGGCTCGTTCATCTGGCCGAAAACGAGGGCAACCTTGGAACCTTCCGAAACAGCGTTGCCGTCGGCGTCCTTGGCGATAACGCCTGCGTCGAGGAACTCGTGGTAAAGGTCGTTACCTTCGCGGGTACGCTCACCGACGCCCGCGAACACGGACACGCCGCCGTGGCCCTTGGCAATGTTGTTGATGAGTTCCTGAATGAGAACCGTCTTGCCCACGCCGGCGCCACCGAACAGGCCGATCTTGCCGCCCTTGGCGTAGGGAGCAAGAAGGTCGATGACCTTGATGCCGGTGACGAGGATCGCCGCTTCAGTCGACTGATCGACGAACAGCGGTGCCTGCGCGTGGATAGGTGCGTGCATGTCCGAGCCGATCGGGCCGCGCTCGTCGATCGGATCGCCGATCACGTTCATGATGCGGCCAAGCGTCTTCGGGCCGACAGGTACCGAGATCTGGGCGCCGGTGCTGCGGACGTCCTGACCGCGCGTAAGGCCGTCGGTGCCGTCCATGGCAATGGTGCGGACGGTGTTCTCGCCGAGGTGCTGGGCGACTTCGAGGACCAGCTTCTGGCCGTTGTTGTCTGTCTCCAGTGCGGAGAGGATGGCGGGCAGTTCGCCTTCGAAGGTCACGTCGACGACGGCGCCGATGACCTGGCTGATCTTGCCGGTAGTGGTCAGATTGTACACGGGTGCGGTGGCCATTTCGGTTTCCTTGCCTTCGGTGCCTTAGAGCGCTTCCGCGCCAGCGATAATTTCGATGAGTTCGGTGGTGATCGCAGCCTGACGGGTGCGGTTGTAGACGATGGTCAGCTTCTGGATCAGGTCGCCGGCGTTGCGCGTGGCGTTATCCATGGCCGTCATCGAAGCACCCTGTTCGGACGCCGCGTTTTCAAGCAGCGCGCCGAAGATCTGGGTCTTCAGGTAACGGGGCAGCAGCGCGGCGAGGATTTCCTCCTCGTCGGGCTCGTATTCGGTGACCGCATCAGCCTGCGCGGGGGCCGCCGTGGGGGCAGGGACCGGGATGATCTGCTGGCTGGTCGGTTCCTGCAGCAGGGCTGAACGGAACTTCGAGTAGAACAGGTGTGCAACGTCGAATTTGCCGTTCTCGTACATGGCGACCAATTCGTCAGCGATGCGCTCGGCTTCGTTGAAGCCGGGATCGCGCACGTCGGTGGTATCGAACATGTGGGCGATCTGCTTGGGGTATTCGCGGCGAATGACCGCGCGGCCCTTGCGGCCGATCAGGTAGAACAGGACCGTCTTGCCCTGTTCTTCCAGTTCCTTTGCTTTGATGCGCGCGGCCTTGACGATGTTGGAGTTGAATGCGCCGGCGAGGCCCTTGTCGGAGTTGGCGACGACGAGCAGGTGGACCTGATCGCTGCCGGTTCCGGCCAGGAGCTTGGGCGAGTTTTCGCTCACGGTGATCTTGCTGGCCAGCGAGCCCATCACCTCGGCAAGACGCTCGGCATAAGGGCGCGCGGCTTCGGCGGCTGCCTGTGCCTTGCGTAGCTTGGCCGCAGCGACCATCTGCTTGGCCTTGGTGATCTTCTGGGTCGACTTGACCGAGTTGATGCGGCCTTTGAGTTCCTTGAGGCTAGCCAATTGTTATCCCCATTCGCCTGCTCGGGCTGAACTTTGCAAAGTCCCTTCCGCTCCGCGCATGTCACGCAGCGGAAGGGGACGGTAGATCAAGCGAACTGCTTGGCGAAGGCGTCGAGCGCGGCCTTGGTCTTGCTCTTGGCTTCGTCTCCGAAGTCCTTGCTCTCGCGGATCAGGCCCAGCACGTCGGCGTGCTCGGAGCGCATGAAGCTGAGCATCTCGGCTTCGTATTCGGTAACCTTGTCGACCGGCAAGCCGTCGAGGTAACCGTTGGTGCCGGCGAAGATCGACACGGTCTGCTCTTCGAACGGCAGCGGCGAGAACTGCTTCTGCTTGAGCAGTTCGGTTAGGCGCGCACCGCGGTTGAGCAGCTTCTGCGTCGATGCGTCGAGATCCGAACCAAACTGCGCGAAGGCCGCCATTTCGCGGTACTGCGCCAGCTCCAGCTTGATCGAGCCGGCAACCTTCTTCATCGCCTTGGTCTGGGCTGCACCGCCGACGCGGCTGACCGAGAGGCCGACGTTGATCGCCGGGCGGATGCCCTGGAAGAACAGGCCGGTTTCGAGGAAGATCTGGCCGTCGGTGATTGAGATCACGTTGGTCGGAATGTAGGCCGAAACGTCGCCGGCCTGCGTCTCGATGATCGGCAGCGCGGTCAGCGAGCCCGATCCGTTCTCGTCGTTGAGCTTCGCAGCGCGTTCCAGCAGGCGGCTGTGAAGATAGAAAACGTCGCCCGGATACGCTTCACGGCCCGGCGGACGGCGCAGCAGAAGCGACATCTGGCGATAGGCGACTGCCTGCTTGGAAAGGTCGTCGTACACGATCACGGCGTGCATTCCGTTGTCGCGGAAGAACTCGCCCATGGCGGCGCCGGTGTAAGGCGCGAGGTACTGCAGCGGAGCTGGTTCCGAAGCCGTCGAAGCGATGACGATGGAGTATTCCATAGCGCCGTTCTCTTCGAGCTGGCGCACGATCTGCGCGACGGTCGAGCGCTTCTGGCCGACGGCGACGTAGATGCAGTAGAGCTTCTTGCTCTCGTCGTCGCTCTGGTTCGGGCCCTTCTGGTTGATGAAGGTGTCGATGGCGACGGCGGTCTTGCCGGTCTGGCGGTCACCGATGATCAGTTCGCGCTGGCCGCGGCCAACCGGGACGAGGGCGTCGATGGCCTTGAGGCCGGTCTGCACGGGCTCGTGCACCGATTTGCGCGGGATGATACCCGGAGCCTTCATCTCGACGCGGCGACGCTCGGAGTACATGATCGGGCCCTTGCCGTCGATCGGGTTGCCGAGAGCATCGACAACGCGGCCGAGCAGGCCCTTGCCGGTCGGGACGTCCACGATGGTGCCGGTGCGCTTGACGCTGTCGCCTTCCTTGATCTCGGCGTCCGAGCCGAAGATCACGACGCCGACGTTGTCGGCTTCGAGGTTGAGCGCCATGCCCTGCACGCCATTGGCGAACTCGACCATTTCGCCGGCCTGGCAATTGTCGAGGCCGTGGATGCGGGCGATGCCATCACCCACTGCGAGCACGGAACCGACTTCCGAGACCTGTGCCTCGGTGCCGAAGCTGGCAATCTGGTCCTTGATGACCTTCGAGATTTCTGCGGCGCGGATATCCATTGCTTAGCCTTTCATCGCCTGGGCGAGGGAATTGAGTCGGGTGCGGATCGAGCTGTCGATACGCTTTGAACCGATGGTGACGACAAGGCCACCAAGCAGTTCCGGATCGACGCTCGTCTTGATCTTCACGGTGCGGCCTTCGCGCGCTTCCAGCTTCTGGCGCAGTTGCTCGATCTGTTCATCGGTCAATGCGTGGGCGGAAGTGACTTCGGCCGTCGCTTCGCCGCGCTGGGCGGAAGCAATTGCGGCGAAGGCGCGAATGATTTGGGGCAGCGCGCCCAGGCGGCGGTTGCCGGCCAGCACACCGATGAAGTTCTTGGTGAGAGGAGCAAGGCCAAGCACATCGGCCACTGCTTCCATCGCCTTGCCGGCCGCGTCACGGCTGATCTGTGGATTGCGAATCAGGGCAGCGAAATCACCGCTTTCCCTGATTGCCTCTCCAATCTTCTCAAGGTCGCCCTCGACCGCAGATACCATGCCGTTCTCGCTAGCGAGATCGAACAGGGCCGAGGCGTAACGCCCTTGCAAGCTGGCTTTAATGCCGCCGGAATTCTCCACGCGTGTTCTATCCTTACATCGGTGGGCTGAGGCACGTTGGGGCGCAGCGCAACAGCGTGCCCCCCGACCCGCAGACCGGGCGCGCATAGCGACGATATTGATGCGATGCAAGGCACACAGATGACCTATCGACTTGGCATTCATGCATGTTTGAAAGCAAAGCGCGGGAAGCGCCGGCTCACCGGAGCGCTAAAACGCGTCGGTATCGGTGAAAGGGGACCTGACGTGTCTTACAAAACGGCGCGATTATCAGCCGCGACCTTCGAGATATATTTTGTCGCGGTCGGTGGCTAAATGGTGGAACTCGGCACTGTGTGGGCGATGGTCGATGCGGAATGGAGTTATCCCTGCCGCATCCGCCTCGGCGAGGCCGAGCCAGAGCCCAATCAATTTCGTGATCCCTGCCGCGCTGCCTACGCTATATATGCGCGTGAGCGCGCGACATATCGAGCCTGGGTCGAGCAGTTGGGAGAGATGTGATGGAAGCGGCGCAACTGGATATGGACGAGCAACGTGCCTGGCAGGCAGTGCTTGCACGCGACCGCGCTTTTGACGGGCGATTCGTGACCGGCGTGGTGTCTACGGGCATTTATTGCCGCCCCTCTTGTTCCGCGAGGCATCCGCGCCGCGAAAATGTGCGATTCTTTGCGTCACCATCGGAGGCGGAGATGGCAGGGCTGCGGCCTTGCCTGCGCTGCCGTCCGAACGAGACCGGGCGAGATGAACAGGCAGTGGCCCGCGCATTGCGGATCCTGACGACAGCGGAGCAGGCACCGTCTCTCGCGGTGCTGGCAGGCGAGGTCGGTTACAGCCCTGCGCATTTCCAGCGGGTGTTCAAACGTGCGGTCGGCATGTCTCCATCCGGGTTCGTCCGCGCGAGGAGGATCGAGGCGGCCGCCGAAGCACTCAGTTCGGGTGCGAGCGTCACCAGCGCGATCTACGAGGCAGGCTTCGGGGCATCTTCCCGCTTCTACGAGGCGAGCGAGGGGAGAATGGGTATGAAACCTTCTGCGTGGCGCGAGGGTGGCCGCGGTGTCACGATCCGATGGGCGGTGGTATCCACCACGTTGGGCGCGATGCTGGTTGCGGCCACGGAGAAAGGCGTATGTCGCCTGTCCTTCAACGAAAGCCGGGACGAACTGGAGCGGCGCTTCCCTCATGCCACGCTTGTGGCCGGCGGTGATACGTTTTCGGACTTGCTCGATGAGGTGATCTCCGCCGTCGAGCGGCCGGGGCAAAGCCTGAACATCCCGCTCGATGTTCAGGGTACGGCCTTTCAGGAAGCTGTGTGGCGCGAATTGCAGCGCATTCCGCCTGGAGAAACGCGCACCTATGCTCAGATCGCTGCTGGCATAGGCCGGCCCGGAGCCGTGCGGGCGGCGGGATCTGCAAACGGGGCTAACAACGTGGCGGTGCTCATCCCCTGCCACCGCGTCATCCGGACCGGCGGAGCCCTTGGCGGCTACGCATATGGTGAAGAGATCAAGCGCGAATTGCTGCGCAGGGAGCAGGACACCAAGAACGCCTAGCCGAACTACGGAGAAACACTGCTCGGCCCTCTCTCGCAGAGCCGCACGGCCCGTTCGGGCTGGGACCGTCTCGTCAGCTTCAGCGCTGTCCGGGTGAACTGATCGCCCGGTTTCGGGACGAGAAATTCGCCGGTCACGCGTGCGAAACCGGTGCAGGTGCGATCGGCTTGCTCACACAAAGCTATAAGGATCGATGTCGATGTTCACGCGTACGCCGCGTGGAAATTCCAGCGGTGTGAGCCAGTCGCGCAAGGTCTTCTGTAGTTCGGCCGATCGCCGCGCGTTGATAAGCAGTCGGAAACGGTGCCGGCCGCGCAGCAGGGACAGGGGGGCGGGGGCAGGGCCTAGTACGAGCATGTCCGGCAGGTCAGGCGCGGTGCCGCCGATGGCGCGCGCGGCGGAGAGTGCCTCCGCCTGATCTTCCGAGCTGACGATGATCGCTGCCCAGCGTCCGAACGGCGGCGCGCCGGCATCGCGCCTCGCCTCGGTTTCCGCCTGATAGAAGGCGTCGCGGTCCCCGTTGGCCAGAGCGGTGATGACCGTCGCGTCGGGATGGCGGGTTTGTATGAGGACCTCGCCGGGCTTCGCTCCCCGCCCCGCGCGCCCCGCGACCTGTGCGACCTGCTGATAGGTCCGCTCTGCGGCGCGCAGATCTCCGCCCTCGAGACCGAGGTCGGCATCGATCACGCCGACGAGGGTCAATTCGGGGAAGTGATAGCCTTTGGTGACGAGCTGGGTGCCGATGATCACATCGATCGCGCCGCCTTCCGCCTTCGCGACGAAATCCGCGATCGATTCGGGCGAGTTCATCGTGTCCGATGTCACCAGAGCTGTGCGGGCGTCAGGCAGGATTTCGGCCACCTCGTCGGCGATGCGCTCGACGCCGGGGCCACACGCGACGAGACAGTCGGCCGTGCCGCATTCGGGGCACGCGTCAGGAACGGGCACGTCATGGCCGCAGTGGTGGCAGGCCAGCCGCAGCGAGAACCGGTGCTCGACCAGCCACGCCGTGCAGTTCGGGCACTGGAAGCGATAGCCGCAGTTGCGGCACAGCGTCAGCGGGGCATAGCCGCGGCGGTTGAGAAACAGAAGCGACTGCTCGCCCCGCTCCAGACGCTCCTTCATCTTCTCGACCAGCCTCGGAGCGATCCAGCGGCCACGTTCCGGCGGCTCCTTGCGGAGGTCCACCACGTGAATGTCAGGCAAGGTGGCTCCGCCGAACCTGCTGGGCAATTCGATCTTCCGATAGACCCCGGCTTCGGCCAGTTGCATGGATTCCAGGGCCGGGGTCGCGCTCGCGAGGATGACCGGGATCTTCTCGAACTTGGCGCGCATGACGGCGACGTCCCGCGCATTGTATCGCACGCCGTCATCCTGTTTGAAGGAGACCTCGTGCGCCTCGTCGACGACGATGAGGCCAAGGTCCGCGTAAGGCAGAAACAACGCCGAGCGTGCACCGACGACGACCTGCGCCCCGCCATCCTCGGGGGCCTGTACGATTGCACGCCAGGCTCTGCGCCGTTCGCTCGACTTTAGCGATGAGTGCCACAGCACCGGGCTGACGCCGAAGCGGTGTTCGAAGCGACGCAGGAAGTTTTCGGTCAGCGCGATTTCAGGAAGGAGGACGAGAACCTGCCGTTTCCGTTGCAGGGCCTCGGCAACCGCCTCGAAATAGCATTCGGTCTTTCCCGAGCCCGTGACCCCATCGAGCAGGAACGGGGCGAAGCGGGCGTCTTGCACTGCCTCGACGAAGATGTTCGCCGCAGCCTGCTGGGCGGCGCTCAGTTCCGGGGCGGCGAAGCCGGGCTGCGCACGCGGATAAGGACGGTCGAGATCGACCACGACCGGTTCGAGCAATCCGGCGCCCACCATTCCGCGGAGTACCCCTTCGGACACGCTCGCCAGTTCCGCCAGTTCGCGGATCGAAGCCTGCTCGCCCTGAAGCGCATCGAGTGCGGCGGCGCGCTGCGGGGTCAGGCGCGCCGGTTCAGACCCCGTAAGGCGGTATTCCGTAGTGGTGCCGCCGCCTTTCAGTGCGGCCATGCTTCCCAGCGCCATTCGTGCGACCGAGGAAAGCGGCGCGCAGTAATAGTCCGCCGTCCATTCGATCAGCCGCCGCAGCCGCGCGGGAAGCGGCGGGACTGGCAGCACCTCCAAAAGCGGACGAAGCTTCGCGTCGGGCACATCCTGGCCGCCCAGGCGGTCGGGCTCCCAGACGATGCCGAGGACTTGTCTGGGCCCCAGCGGAGCGATGACGACCGATCCCGGTTCGACGTCTATGCCATTTGGCACGCGGTAGTCCAGCACGCCGAGCGCTGCATTGAACACGAGTAGTCGAACACGTTCCATCTCATGCGCATATAGGCGCAGGCGGCTCGCCGCGTGAAGATGAGGAACAGCCGAAACTGCGAATGAGCGGCCAAACGCCGCGAAAACCTCTGTTCAGGCAGGTTGGCGTGCGGGCACCGCGGCTGGCGAAGACCCTGACCAAGACGATCCGGCATCTGTCGAAACGGTTCTAGCCGGGGTGCCAAGCCTGTCCTATAGGGGCCGGGAAACGAGCCCTCGAGGCCAGCCAAGCAGGAAGCCACCATGAAGTTTTTTGTCGACACCGCTGAAATCGCAGACATCCGGGAATTGGCGGAGACCGGCTTGCTGGATGGTGTGACCACCAATCCTTCGCTGATCGCCAAGTCGGGCCGGGACTTCATCGAGGTGACCAAGGAAATCTGCAGCATCGTGCATGGTCCGGTCAGCGCCGAAGTCGTCGCGCTGGATCATGAAGGCATGATGCGTGAGGCTGAAGTCCTCCGCAAGATTGCCGATCACGTCTGCATCAAGGTTCCGCTCACCATTGACGGGCTGAAGACCTGCAAGAAACTGACCGCCGACGGCACCATGGTCAACGTGACGCTGTGCTTTTCCGCCAATCAGGCTCTTCTCGCCGCCAAGGCCGGCGCGACGTTCATTTCGCCCTTCATCGGACGGCACGACGATAACGGTTTTGACGGCATGGAACTGATTCGCGACATCCGCCTGATCTATGACAATTACGCCTTCGAGACCGAGATCCTGGCAGCCTCGATCCGCCACAGCGTTCATGTCCTCGAAGCAGCCAAGATCGGTGCCGACGTGATGACTGCACCGCCGGCCGTCATCAAAGGGCTGTTCAAGCACATACTTACGGACAAGGGTATCGAGGGCTTCATGGCCGATTGGGCGAAAACCGGCCAGTCAATCTGAGCGCCTGCGCGGTCGCATTGCGCGACCGCTTCCGCGTCGCGACATATTCGTCGATCCGTTCGTCCACGACAGGAAACGGATCGGCGACTTGCGCGTTATCCCATTGCACAGGCGAGAGTTCGAAATTTCGACTTGGTCCCCTGGCGATGAGCGAAAGGCGCGAACATGGCGAAGATTATCGAAGCATATGTTGATGATCGCGGGACCCTGCATACTTCGGCGTCGACGGCCATCGTCGCGGATATCGCGGCGATCCTTGGCCGTGTCGGTGAGGAAGGCGGACTGACGAGCGGTGTCGCCGCGCTCATCCTCGATAAGCGCGAAGCGATCGAGAAGGCTTTCGCCGACTACGATCGGCTCACCGGTCGGGGGGGAGAAGTCATCGACGTGAGCGATCGTCTACGGATGCGATCTGCCGGCGAATGACCGGCTAGAGCGTTCTCCAAGACTGACGATGCCTGGAAATGGAGCAATGTTGCATTGCCGCGTTTGAGGCTGGCGCTGGTATGCGCTAGCTGAGAGCGACATGTCCGACGAATCTCCCACAGACCGTTTCAAGTCGGTACTTACCGGCGCAAGTCGTGCGATTGCGCACGACAAGGAAATAGAAGTCAACTGGACCGCTGATGCGCCCAGTTCCACCGGCACGACGTTTCGCGTTCCCATGCCGGGCCGCAGCCTTCCGCATGGTGCTGCCATGCAAGCGCGCGGCTATGCCGATAGCTTTGCGCTCAAGCTACGGCACCATGACGATCGCCTGCATATGCGGGGGGCGCCTTCCGAACCTTCGGCGCGCGCGTGCTATGATGCCATCGAGGTCGTGCGTTATGAAGCGCTGGGCTCGAATGCCTATTCCGGAATGCGGGACAACCTCGACGCCGCGCTGTTGGCCCGGATGGGGTCCGACCCCATTGTGCGCGCGCAAAAGTTTGACGACGTGCCCGTACAGGCGGCTCTGTCGCTGATCCTGCGCGAAAAGTTGACCGGGCAGGAAGTGCCGGAAGCCGCGCGTGGCGGCGTCGATTTCGTCCGGTCCTGGATCGAAGAGAAGGCAGGCGCCGATTTCGATGCGCTGGCCAACTCGATCGCGGATCAGAAAGCTTTTCAGGCGCTGTCCCTCGACATGCTCAGGCACCTTGAATTGACTCGCAACGAGGATGTTCCGCAGCCGCCCGAGGACACCGACGACCAGGACGGTGACGAGGAGACCGAGGAAGAGCAGGACGGCGACGAGTCCGGCCAGGAACAGCAGCCCTCCGAAATGGCCGCCGAACCGTCACAAGGCGAAGACGAAGGCGAAAGCGAGTCAGAAGGCGAGACCTCCGACGACATGGAGGAAGGGCAGGACGGCGAAGAGGGTGAGGAAGGCATGATGCCCGTTCGCCCGAACCGGCCCTGGACCGACATTCCCGAAGACTTCGACTATAAGGTGTTCACCGAGCAGTTCGACGAGGTGATCGGCGCGTCCGAGCTATGCGATGAGGAAGAACTCACGCGTCTGCGCGCCTATCTCGATGCTCAGCTCAAAGGTCTGCAGGGCGTGGTGACACGCCTCGCGAATCGCCTGCAGCGCCGTCTCATGGCGCAGCAGAACCGGTCGTGGGATTTCGATCAGGAAGAGGGGCTGCTCGATGCGGCCCGCCTGTCCCGCGTCGTCGTGTCGCCCGGACAGTCGCTGTCCTACAAGGTCGAGCGCGACGTCCAGTTCAAGGACACGGTGGTGACGCTGCTGCTGGACAATTCAGGATCGATGCGCGGGCGGCCGATTTCGATCGCGGCGATCAGCGCCGACGTGCTCGCGCGCACGCTGGAGCGCTGCGGCGTGAAGGTGGAGATCCTGGGTTTTACCACGAAGGCGTGGAAAGGCGGCCTCAGCCGCGAGGCATGGCTGTCCAGCGGCAAGCCTGCGCAGCCGGGGCGCCTCAACGACTTGCGGCACATTGTTTACAAAAAGGCTGACGAGCCGTGGCGCCGGGCCCGCAAGAACCTCGGTTTGATGATGCGTGAGGGGCTACTCAAGGAGAACATCGACGGCGAGGCGTTAATGTGGGCGCATGCCCGCATGCTTGCCCGCCCGGAAGATCGCCGCATCCTCATGGTGATTTCCGACGGCGCCCCGGTCGACGATTCGACACTCTCGGTGAACTCGGCCGGCTATCTTGAAGCGCACTTGCGCAAGGTGATCTCCTGGATCGAGGCCAAGAGTCCGGTGCAGCTCGTCGCCATTGGTATCGGGCACGATGTTACCCGCTATTACCGGCGCGCGGTGACGATCATGGATGCCGAGCAGCTTGGCGGTACCATGATCGAGCAGCTTGCGGGATTGTTCGAGGAAGAGTGAGCCCAAGCCTGCGGTATCTTCAATCGCCGCCGGAAAGACCTTCAAGCGATCAGGACCTGCGATGAACGTAGCTGAAGCCGTTGCCACCCGTCGGTCGATCAGGGCTTTCTCCGAAGCGGAGGTCGATCTGGACACCGTGCGCCGCGTTCTCGACGCGGCGCGCATGGCGCCTTCCGGGTGCAACTATCAGCCTTGGGAGGCAACGGTCCTGACCGGTGCGCCGCTCAAGGCGCTGCAGGAGGTGCTGCTGGCGAGCCAGCCGGACGAGCCGTTCGAGTACGACTTTTCCGCTCCCGGCCAGGTCGACAAGTACCAGCAGCGCCTGACCGCGCTGGGCGCCCAGATGTATGGTGCGATGTCGATCGCACGCGAGGACAGGGATCAGCGCGATCTTTTTTCCCGGCAGAACCTGACGTCGTTCGGTGCGCCGGTGCTGCTGCTCAGTCATTTCCCCAAATTGATGAAGGAGCCGCAGTGGTCGGATGTCGGCATGTGGCTGCAGACGATCATGCTGCTGCTGCGCGGCGAAGGCCTCGATTCCTGCCCGCAGGAATGGATGGGCATGTACGGGCGGACCATCAAGTCACACCTCGGGCTATCCGAAGATACCCTGCTGTTCTGCGGCCTTTCCATCGGCTTTCGCGACTCCGATGCGCCGGTAAACAATTTCCCGCGCGAGCGCGTCCCGCTTGACGAACAGGTACGTTTTCTCGGCTTCTGAGCGGGGAATCACCGCATCGGCGCGCAACGCGTGAGCAGCGCGCCGCTTCTGCGGGTTCCGTTCACGTTGGCGGCGGCGACCGCGCAGGTGTTTCGTAATGCCCTTCAGGCGAAACTGAGCGCGCGGATCGGCACGATGGGCGGCACGCAGGTTCGCTTCGTCTACCGGCTTCCCGTGGGTGCCTTGCTGCTGACGGCCTATCTTGCCGCCGTTCCATCGCGGTTGCCGGCCATTCCCGGCAAAGCGCTCGCGTGGGCGGTGGCGGGCTCGGCGCGCTCGGCGCGATAGCGTCCGCGGGTTGGTTCATTGCCTTCTCGCTGACAGCTGCGGCCAACGTGCGGACGCTCGCCCTGCGCGAATGGGGCGGCTACCTGCTCGTGTCACCGCGGGCGTGGCGCTGCTCATGCTGGCGCACGCTTGACTGCAAACCTCCGGCGCCTAATGCCGCGCGCATGACCGATACGCCCACGCTGACGCTGTTCAACAGCCTCACCCGCAAGCCGGAACCCTTCCTGCCCGTCCACGAGGGCGAGGCGCGGGTCTATACGTGCGGGCCGACGGTCTACAATTATCCCCATATCGGCAACATGCGTGCCTATGTCTTCGCGGACGTCCTCGGGCGAACGCTCAGCCACAGGGGTTACAGGCTCACCCACGTCATCAACATCACCGATGTCGGCCACCTCACCGACGATGCCGATGCCGGCGAGGACAAGATGGAAAAGATGGCGCGCCAGCAGCACCAATCCATCTGGGAGATCGCGCAGCACTATACCGAGGCTTACTGGGCGGACATCAAGGCGCTCAACATCCGCCAGCCGGCAAAGTGGTCGATCGCGACGGACTACGTGCCGCAAATGATTGAGTTCGCCAAGAAAATCGCACCTTCATACTGCTATGAGCTTGATAGCGGGCTCTACTTCGACGTCAGCAAGGTCAGTGACTACGGCCGCCTCGCCCGTGCCGTGACCGACGAGGGCGAAGGGCGCATCGAAGCGGTCGAAGGCAAGCGCAACGCGGCCGACTTCGCCATCTGGCGCAAGACTCCCGAGGGAGAGAAGCGGCAGATGGAATGGGATTCGCCATGGGGAAGGGGGGCTCCGGGCTGGCACCTCGAATGCTCGGTGATGTCGGGCGACCTTCTGGGCTTCCCCTTCGACATCCACACCGGGGGCATCGACCACCGCGAAATCCACCACCCCAACGAGATCGCGCAGAACCAGGCGTTCTGCTGCACCAATGGTCTCGACGTGCCTTCGAATTCCGGCGCCAAAGTGTGGATGCACAACAATTTTCTGGTCGAACGTTCGGGCAAGATGAGCAAGTCGTCAGGGGAGTTCCTGCGGCTGCAACTGCTGATCGACAAGGGCTATCACCCGCTCGCGTACCGCATGATGTGCCTGCAGGCCCATTACCGCAGCGAGCTTGAGTTCAGCTGGGAAGGGCTGGGCGCGGCGCTTACTCGCCTCAAGCGGATGATCCTGGCGGCGGAGCGACTGGGTGGCGTCGCGCCGGGCACCGCCGCCCATCCCAAGCTGGCACCCTTGCTTGATGCCTTTGAGAAGGCGATCGGCGATGATCTCAATACTCCGGTGGCGCTGACAGCGCTGGAGGATGTGCTGGCGGTCAAGAAGGTCGAACCCGCCGCGAAGAGGGCCGCGGTAGAGATGATGGACGCGGTTCTCGGACTGAACCTGTTCGGTGTGACCCGCACCGACATGCGGCTGCGCCCCAAGGCTGCGGCAATTACCGAAGCGGAAATCGAGGACATCCTGGCCCGCCGCAAGCAGGCGCGTGCCGACAAGGATTTCGTAACGTCCGATGCGCTGCGTGACGAACTCGCGGCGAAAGGCGTCGAAGCTATGGATGGCGATCCGATCGGCTGGGAATGGAAGCTGGGATAGGCACGATGTGATCGATCCGGAACCGCCGCCGGCAGGACATGCTCTTTCCCAGCGGGGCTACGTGTACTTATCGATCCACCTTGTCGGCCAGCGGCTACTATGCGCCGAGCGCCGCGCAACTTTGATGAGTGCAATTTGCGACCGAACGGTGCAGGCATTGTTTTAAAGCCTGCAAGGCACAGCGGGGGCTGTTACAAAAAAGGTTGAGGAACTGATATTATGGCCGAAGCGGACAAGACGAAGGCGTCGGACCTGTTCATTCAATGTCTGGAACAGGAAGGCGTCGAATACATCTTCGGCGTTCCGGGAGAGGAAAACCTCGATCTTCTCGATTCGCTATCACGCTCGAAGCAGATCAAACTGGTACTGACGCGGCACGAACAGGGCGCCGGCTTCATGGCCGCCACCTATGGCCGCCATACCGGCAAGGCCGGTGTTTGCCTTTCCACGCTTGGTCCCGGAGCCACCAACTTCGTTACCGCCGCCGCTTACGCGACGCTTGGCGGGATGCCGATGATGATGATCACCGGGCAGAAGCCGATCAAGAAATCGAAGCAAGGCCGCTTCCAGATCCTCGACGTCGTCGCGATGATGCAGCCGATCACCAAGTACGCGCACCAGACGACTTCCGCCGACAACATCCCCAGCCGCATCCGTGAGGCCTTCCGCATCGCCGAGGAGGAAAAGCCCGGCGCAACGCACATCGAACTGCCGGAGGACATCGCGGAGGAACATACCGATTCCCGTCCCATCAAGCCGTCGGTCGTCCGGCGGCCGGCTGCGGACATCAAGTCGATCATGCAGGCCGTCCAGGCACTCGAGCAGGCCAAACGGCCGGTGCTGGTGATCGGCGCTGGCGCCAACCGCAAGGTTACCAGCAAAATGCTGGGGGAATTCGTTGAAAAGACCGGGATTCCTTTCCTCACGACTCAGCTTGGCAAAGGCGTGATCGATGAACGGCATCCCCGGTTTCTCGGCTGCGCGGCGCTGTCCGCCGGCGACTTCGTGCACCGGGCGATCGAGGATTCCGACTGCATCGTGAACATCGGCCACGACGTGATCGAGAAGCCGCCGTTCTTCATGCATAACGACGGGACGCGTGACGACCGTGTGGTCATCCACATGTCGACCAAGACCGCCGAGGTCGATCCGGTCTACTTCCCGCACATCGAGGTGATCGGAGACATCGCCAACGCCGTCTGGCAGATCAAGGAAGCGATCACGCCATCCGCGAAGTGGGATTTCGACGCCATCCTGGGCTACCGCAAGGCGGAAATGGAACATACCGCCCGGCTGGCGGCGGACGAACGTTTCCCGGTCTTTCCTCCCTACATCGTCCAGCAGGTGCGAGACGCGCTGCCCGACGATGCGATCGTCTGCCTCGACAATGGCATCTACAAGATCTGGTTCGCGCGCGGTTTCTGCGCAATCAAGCCCAACACAGTCCTGCTCGACAATGCGCTGGCGTCGATGGGTGCGGGACTGCCGTCGGCGATGGCCAGCGCAATGGTCTATCCGGACCGCAAGGTCATCGCTGTCTGCGGGGACGGCGGGTTCATGATGAACAGCCAGGAACTGGAAACCGCCGTTCGCCTTGGGCTCAACCTGACCGTCCTGATCCTCAACGACAACGCCTACGGCATGATTCGCTGGAAGCAGGCCAACATGGGGTTCGCCGATTTCGGGCTCACCTATGGCAACCCTGATTTTGTCCAGTACGCGCAAAGCTACGGTGCCAATGGATACCGCGTCGAAAGTGCCTCCCACCTCAGGGAATTGCTGGCGCAGTGCCGGGACGCTCCGGGTGTCCATGTGATCGACTGCCCGGTCGACTATTCGGAGAACGACCGGATCCTCAACACCGAGATCCGGGAGCTTTCCCGCTCCCTCTGAAACATTGCCCGGTGCCGGCAAGTGTCGCCGGGCAATGGCATTGGCCTTGCGGTCACGCATCTTCGAGCACCAGCAGTTCGGTGTGGACGGTCACGCCGCGCCCCGTTGCTTCGTGCTCGATGAAGCTGATCGCCGCATCGGCGACGAAGTGTCTCGCGATGGCGAATTCGTGCTCCGGCAGGGCTTCGCGGTATGCTTCCACGCGCGCTGGGGCGTCGCTGCCCGGAAATGCCAGCGCGATGAGATGGCGCGTGCCGGTGAAGGTGACGCTGGACCAGGGGCGCTCCGAATGGCTCAGCAATTCCGCGTGCGGCCCCGCGAGCGACAATACTTCGTTCACCAGCTTCAGCCAGACCCCTCTGGGGCCCACGGTTCGTGCCGTGGCGAGGGCATCGGTGGCTGGCTTTTCCATCATGGCGGCAATTTCAACGGACATCGGCGGGCTCCTTGGTATCGGCGATATGGCTGTTCATGAATTCGATCACCCGGGCTTCCATCGCCGCGCGCGGCATCCGGCCATTGCGCAGGTCCGCGACGAAGCGCGGGTCATGTGCGGCAAGCCGTCCGAACTTGGTTAACGGCATATCCGTCTGGCGAAGGAAGCGTTCGATCTGGCGAAGAAGCATCAGAAGGGTTCCTCTGGATTCGATCAATGTTCCTTATTTGTTCCATTTGAAATCCTACTTGTCTAGGAAATTTCTTTCGGTACATTGTCGCGGATGGAAAGCGATCCTGTCCGCGCCAGACTGCTTGGCCTCGCAGACGAGCGCGGCGTCAGTCTCGCCGCGCTCTCCCGGATGATTGGGAAGAATGCGAGCTACTTGCAGCAGTTCGTTCGCAAGGGCAGCCCGCGAAAGCTGGAGGAAAACGATCGCGGGAAACTGGCCCGGTTCTTTGGCGTGGACCAAGGCGAGCTTGGCTATGAGAGGGAAAATTCCTTTGCATCGTCAGCCGTACCTGGCGCTGACTGGAAATTCGTGCCCCGACTCGTTCTGGGGGCGTCGGCGGGCTCGGGAACAGCCGGGGACGGTGAAGAAGCTATCGGTGCGATCGGGTTTTCGGATCGCTGGCTGCGGCAGATGGGACTGCAGGCCGCGATGTTGTCGGCCATTACCGTGCGCGGCGATTCTATGGAGCCGCGACTGCGCGATGGCGACGAGATACTCGTCGACCGGACGCCGTCGCCGGTGCGCGACGGCATCCACGTCGTTCGCCTGGAAGACCATCTGCTGGTGAAGCGGCTGGACGTCAGCCGGCCGGGGTTCATTACCCTGATCAGCGAGAATGAGGCTTACCCGCCTGCCGGATATCCGGCGGAGGATGTGCAGGTGGTGGGCCGGGTGGTGTGGAAAGGCGGACGAATCTGACGCCCGTCCGCGACGCGGGAGAGGTTGCAATCGGGCGGCGCTGAAGCCATGTCCTCGGCCATGACAGAAAGCTCACCGCCGATGCGCGTCGGCATCATTCCGGTCACTCCCCTTCAGCAGAACTGCACGCTGCTTTGGTGCACGCGCACCATGCGCGGGGCGCTCGTCGATCCCGGCGGCGATCTTTCCAAGCTGAAGCAGGCTCTGGATCAAACCGGGGTAACGTTAGAGAAGATCCTCGTCACCCATGGTCACCTCGATCATTGCGGGCAGGCGGGCGTGCTGGCGAAGGAGATGGGCGTGCCGATCGAGGGGCCTCAGGAAGAGGACCGGTTCTGGATCGCGCAGCTCGACGACGATGGTCCGCGCTGGAACATGGAGGCGCACACTTTCGAGCCAGATCGCTGGCTGGAAGACGGCGACCGGGTCACCGTGGGAGACCTTGTGCTCGACGTCGTCCATTGCCCGGGTCACACGCCGGGGCATGTCGTCTTCCATCATGAGCCCAGCAGGTTCGCGATGGTGGGAGACGTGCTGTTTCAGGGCGGTATCGGACGATGGGATTTTCCGCGCGGCAACCTCGCGGACCTGGTCGGATCGATCACCGGCAAGCTCTGGCCGCTGGGCGACGACGTGACTTTCGTGCCGGGTCACGGACCAGTCAGCACCTTCGGTGACGAGCGGCGCACCAACCCTTACGTCAGCGACGCCGCTTTGGAGCGCGGACTTCCGGGCTAGAACAGTCCCAGCGCAATCAGCACGGCGACGACGGACAATCCCACGAGTGTCAGCGCGGTAACCAGGAATCCGCCGGCGCGCAGTGGGTTGGGTTCGGCGCTGTCCATGCCGAAAGCATGCGCGACGCGGGCCAGCATGTAGATCGAACCGGCCACGGCCAGCCAGGTGTTGCCCTTGCCGGTCATCTCTATCGCCGCGACGAGAATCAATACGAACGGCGTGTTCTCGACAAAATTTGCCTGCGCCCGCATGCGCTGCATCAAGAGGGTGTTTCCGCCATCCCCGTGGAGGACTTTTTCGGAGTAGCGCATTTTGCCGGTGCGGAAGGCTAGCCATACGTTGATTATGGCGGCAGCAGCGGCAAGGCTGAGTGTAGTCTGCAAAATCATCTGGCGGTTCTCCCTGTTCCGGCATCCTGCATGACGAAAGGACGAACGGGTTGCAACTCCCGTGAAATCGGTTATAGGCGCGCCTTCGCAAGCCGCCGTGTCCGATAACGGTCATCGGCGGCCTTTTTGACAAAACCGTATGTTCAGGAACAGGTGCCGAAATGGCTGTCCCTAAGAGAAAAACCACCCCGTCTCGCCGGGGTATGCGCCGCAGCCATGATGCTCTCACGGTTGCAGCATTCCACGAATGCCCGAACTGCGGCGAACTCAAGCGTCCGCACAACCTCTGCAACGCTTGTGGCCACTACAATGGCCGCGAGATCGTAGCGGTCGAAGCCTGAGACCACTGACGAGTTTCGGAGAATGCCCATGAGTTTGCCGCGTATCGCTATTGATGCGATGGGCGGCGACGAGGGCGTGCGCGTCATGATCGAGGGCGCCGCGCTTGCGCGTCGTCGGCATGATCGCTTCAAGTTCCTGCTTGTCGGGGACGAGACGCGGATCAAGGCTGCGCTCGAAAAGCACCCGAATCTGCGTGCAAGCTCCGAAATCCTGCACACCGACGACGTCATCAGCGGCGAGGATAAGCCCAGCCAGGCTATCCGCCGCGCAAAGACCACGTCGATGGGGCGTGCGATCCAGGCCGTGAAAAATGGCGATGCCGGCGCTGCGGTCAGCGCAGGCAATACGGGCGCGCTCATGGCGATCGCCAAGCTGACGCTGCGGACCATGCCAGGGATCGATCGTCCGGCGCTCGCCGCCTTGCTTCCCACGCTGGGCGACAACGACGTGGTCATGCTCGATCTCGGCGCGAACACGGAATGCGACAGCCGCAATCTGGTGCAGTTCGCGATCATGGGCTCGGCCTACGCGCGTGTCGCCACCGGCCGCGATGAGCCGCGCGTGCGCCTGCTCAACATCGGCACCGAGGAAATCAAGGGCACTGACCTGCTGCGCGATGCGGCGGCGATCCTCAAGGACGCGGCCGGCGACCTTGCCATTTCCTTTGACGGTTTCACCGAGGCCGACAAGATATGTCAGGGCAACGTTGACGTTGTCGTTACGGACGGTTTCTCGGGTAATATTGCGCTCAAGGCTGTCGAAGGCACGGCGCGCTTCGTCGCCGACCTCTTGCGGCGCGGTTTCAAAAGCTCGCTGCGTTCGAAGATCGGCTTCCTGATCTCACGCCCGGCGACCGAACTGCTCAAGCACCATCTTGATCCCAACAACCATAATGGCGCGGTGTTCCTCGGGCTGAACGGCATCGTCGTGAAGAGCCACGGCGGGGCGAACGCCGCGGGCGTGGCCAATGCCGTGGCGGTTACTGCCCGTCTTCTGGAGGAAAACGTGACCGAGCGCATTACTGCGGACCTTGCCCGGGTGGGCGGTGACGCTTGGCGTATGCCGCGCGCACAGGAAGAGCGCGCCTGATGCTTCGGTCGGTTCTGCTGGGCACAGGTTCCGCGCTCCCTCGCCGTGCGGTCAGCAACGCCGAACTCGCGCAGCGGGTAGATACGAGCGACGAATGGATCGTTGAGCGCACCGGTATTTCCAATCGCTACATCGCCGATGCGGATGAGACGACTTCCAGCCTGGCTACCGAGGCTGCTCGGAAGGCGATCGAGGCTGCCGGAATCGATGCGGCGTCGATCGATCTCATCGTGCTCGCCACCGCTACGCCTGACCAGACGTTCCCGGCCACGGCGACGATCGTGCAGAACAATCTGGGCTGCAGGGGCGGGATGGCCTTCGATGTCGCAGCGGTCTGCTCGGGTTTTCTCTATGCGCTCGGCGCGGTGGACGCGATGCTTCGCTCCGGCATGGCCAAGCGTGCGCTGGTGATAGGTTCGGAGACTTTCAGTCGTATCCTCGACTGGGAAGACCGGACGACCTGCGTGCTTTTCGGTGACGGCGCGGGCGCGGTAGTGCTTGAAGCGCAGGAACAGGATGGCGATGCACCCCGCGGCATCCTGACGACTCGCCTGCATGCCGACGGCGCACACAACCAGTTGCTCTATGTCGACGGCGGTCCTTCCACGACGGGCACGGTGGGCAAGCTAAGGATGAAGGGCCGCGAGGTCTTCCGGCACGCGGTCGTGAATCTGGCGGAAGTGCTGAGGGAAGTGCTCGCGGAAACGGGCCACACCATAGCGGACATCGACTGGCTCGTTCCGCATCAGGCCAACGCCCGCATTCTCGAGGCGACGGCCAGGAAGCTGAACATGCCGACCGAAAAGGTGGTTATGACAGTGGGCCAGCACGCCAATACCTCGGCGGCTTCGGTGCCCCTTGCCCTCGACCAGGCGGTGCGCGACGGGCGCATCGTGGCCGGCGATCTGGTAATGCTGGAAGCCATGGGCGGCGGGTTCACCTGGGGTGCTAGCCTTTTGCGCATGTGATCTGCCCGTGGGGATGAGCTGTTGCGTTCAATATTGAACATTGCTTTTTCTTTCAGTGTTCCATATCATCCGCACAGCCGCCAGCGCACGAAGGGGATATGGGTTTGATGCGCTCTACGGAAACATTGACCAGGGCCGAGATAGCAGAGGCCATCCACAGGAAGCTGGGGCTTTCCCGTGCCGAATCCCTTGCGATGGTCGAGTCGATCCTGCAACACATGTGCACGGCCCTTACCAGCGGTGAAAACGTGAAGGTTTCCGGGTTCGGAACATTTCTCCTGCGCGACAAGGGTGAGCGGATCGGCCGCAATCCCAAGACGGGCGTGGAGGTTCCGATCACACCCCGACGGGTAATGACCTTTCGTGCCAGCCAGATGCTAAAGGACCGTATCGCCGGAAGCTGATAGCCGGAGGATGGGATGAGTACGCCTGAAGCGCAATTCGATTTCAAGGACGGGAAGGATCCCGGCGCTTTGCGAACGATTGGCGAAGTCGCCCAGGCGGTCGGGCTACGCCAGCATGTTCTGCGATATTGGGAAGAACAGTTCCCGGAGCTTCGACCCATAAAGCGCAGCGGCGGCCGGCGATATTACCGGACAGAGGACGTGGCTCTGATCGTCGAGATCGACCGGCTCGTCCACCGGGAGGGCTACACCCTTCGCGGCGCGGCCAAGGCCATTTCCGGCAAGTCCTCCGAAAAAGTTGCTACGAATACCGAAGCTTTGCCTGCGATGGACGCCGAAGCGCGCCAGTTGCCGCTGACGGGGATGGATGCTGATGCACTTCGCCGCCTTGTCGCCATCCGGGACGGGCTTTCCGCAGCGCTCGCCGCTGCCTGACCGGGGCAGCTGCCGTCAGTCCGCGGCGCCGGGACCAAGCGCCGGGTCGAGGTCGCGCGGCCGGACGAGATGCACGAGCTTACCGCAGCCATCGCGCAAATCCTGCCAATCGTCGATCGCCAGTTCCAGCACCGCGTAGGCGGCAGTGGGAAACTTGTCCTCCACGATGTCGCGCAGGGGGCTTCCGTCGTCCGGGACGAGATCGAATATCAGGTCTTCAAGTCCAGGGTTGTGCCCCACGAGGATGATCGACGCCGGATCATGGTCCTGATCGCGCAGGATGTCGATCAACGTTGCGGAGTTCGCCAGGTAGATGCGGCGATCCCACGTGATCGGCGGCATCGCGGTGGCTGCCTCGCCGGCAAGTTCGATCGTCTGGGTCACGCGAACGGCCGGCGAGGCAAGCACCTTGTTCCACACAAGACCATGCTCGCGGATGTGGCGTCCCATGATCGCGGCCCCCTTGCGGCCGCGCGAATTCAGCGGACGATCGAAATCCCGAAGGCGCGCGTCGTTCCAGTCCGACTTGGCATGGCGAAAAATTCCCAGTGTCTTCATTCGGACGGATGGCTCGCTGATGTATTCGCGGGACGGGGTGTTGCGTCGCCCGTTTCGACCGACTGGCCCCTTTCGCCTGAAGCACGTTCTGCCACCCGCTGTAAAGCTTCCTCCAGCGAAATGCGCCGCACCGGCGCGCCCGCTGGAAAAGCGCTGAGCAGCCGCGAAGGAAAGGCCGAGGACAGCACGACGAAATGGCCGCGATCTTCCTTGCTGCGGATCAGCCGGCCGAAGGCCTGAGCGAGCCGGGCACGGATTATCGTGTCGTCGTATGCCGATCCTCCCCCGGCCACCCGACGTGCCCGGTGCAGGATCGACGGGCGCGGCCAGGGCACCTGCTCCATGACGACCAGCCGCAGCGAATGACCGGGTACATCGACGCCGTCGCGCAGTGCGTCCGTGCCGAGGAGCGAGGCTGCGGGATCGTCACGGAAAATGTCTACCAGGGTGCCGGTGTCGATAGGATCGACGTGCTGGGCATAGAGCGGCAGACTGGCCCGCGCGAGCCGGTCGGCAATGCGCCCGTGGACCGCGCGCAGCCGGCGGATTGCCGTAAACAGGCCGAGCGCGCCGCCACGCGATGCCTCGATCAGCCGGGCATAAGCAGCTGCCAGCGCCGGAATGTCACCGCGCGGCACATCGGTGACGATCAAAACTTCAGCCTGATTACCGTAGTCGAACGGGCTCTCGTGCGCGGTCAGGGCCGGTGCTACGCCGATGTGCTGCGTGCCCGACCGGGCAATCGCCTTGGCCCAGTCATCGCCGTCGCGCAATGTGGCGGAGGTCATGACGACGCCGTGGGCGGGTTCCAACACGGTTGCCGCGAAAGGCTTCATCGGATCGAGCCAGCGGCGGTGGATACCAATATCGAATTCGCGCGCCTCAGAGCGGTCGACCGCCAGCCAGTCGACGAATTCCGGATCGGCAGGGCCGCCGAGCCGTTCGAGCAGGGCTTCCCATGCCGATAGCAGGTCGATACGCCATGCCAGCGAATGGCGAGCCCCTTCCATGCGCGCGCGGCCCGGACCATCAAGCCAATCGGGCGGATCTTCGAGCAATGCTTCCAGCCGTACCCCCAGTCTGATGAGCGGTTGCCGCAATTGGGCCAGTGCTTCCCGGCCAGCCTGCGAGTGTTCGACGAAAGCGCCGTCAAGGCCGGCTGCTTCGGTTTCCATGCCGTAGCCGGCATCCTGCCCGCCGCTTTCATCTCGGGCATATACGGTCGCCCGGACTGCCGCGAGCAGTTCCTCCACCGGGCCGGACGGGGCACCTTCGGCCACCCGCTGCATCCAACCATCGCCGGGAAGCGCCTGCGCCGCCTCGCAGGCGGCGGAGATTGCCTTCGCGCCGGCTTCATCGTAGCTGGCGAGGTCCGCGAGCCGTGCGGAAAGCCCGCGCCGCCGCCCTCTTGCATTCTTTTCGGGGCCGATCACCCAGCGCCGCAACTCGATCGCCTCGGCTCCAGTCAGCGCGGCGGCGAAGGTCGAATCGGCAGCGTCAAAAACGTGATGGCCCTCATCAAACACGATTCGTGTCGGGCGTGCGGCGACGTCGCGGCCCCGCGCGGCATTGACCATCACCAGCGCATGGTTGGCGATTACCAGATCGGCGCCAGCGCTGGCGCGGGCCGAGCGCTCGATGAAGCATTTCCGATAATGCGGACAGCCGGCATAGACGCATTCGCCGCGTCGGTCGGTGAGTGACGCGATGGCGCGCTGGCGGAACAGCGTACCAAGCCAGCCGGGCAGATCGCCGCCGATCATGTCGCCATCGCGGGAGTAGGCGGCCCAGCGCGCCACCAACTGCGCCATAATGGCCGCACGGCCTGCGAAGCCGCCCTGTAGCGCGTCCTCCAGGTTCAGCAGGCACAGATAGTTTTCGCGTCCCTTGCGGATCACGACCGGCCTGCTGCCATCCGCACGGCGCTCAGGCCAGGCGCGGCGGCTTTCCTGCTGCAATTGCCGCTGCAAGGCCTTGGTATATGTCGAGACCCAGACGGTACCGCCCGACAGTTCGCTCCACAGCGATGCCGGTGCGAGATAGCCGAGCGTCTTGCCGATACCCGTGCCGGCCTGCGCCAGCACCACATGCGGCTGACCCGATTTCTGCCGGGGTTCGAATGCCGTTGCTGCCTCGCCGGCATAGGCGCGTTGGCTGGGGCGCGGTTCGGCAGATGACCCGGTGAGGCGCTCCAGCCGCGAGAGAACCTGGTCCTTCGGCAGTTGCACCTGTCGCGGCTGCGGTTGCTCGCCCGATTCTTCCCACTCCGGCAAGCGGGAGAACAGCCAGCGCTCGGCGGTCTCAGGCTTGGCGATGCGCCTGTTGAGGGGCACGGACCATGGCCATCGCATGCGGATGAGCGATTGCAGCGCGGTCCAGGCCCCTTCGCGCTCGGTCCAGTGCGGGGACGCGCAAGTATCGAGGAGGGCGCCGGCCGCCTGTTGCAGAAGGCGAGGAACATCCGCGTCGCCCGATGGCTCGGCGAGCTTGAGGACACGGGCCAGGCCCTTGGGGGTCGGGACCACGAAGCGCGCAGGATGCACGAAGGCGAAGAGTTCGAGGAGATCGAGCCCCGAAAGGTCGGGATAGCCCAGCCTCGTCGCCACCAGCGGGGCGTTGAGGATCAGCAACGGCGTATCCGCTGCAGCCGTGACCGCCTCGCCCTTGGATACGGGCCGCGTGCCGGTTGTATCCCGTATCCAGCAGCCGCCGTGGCTGGCGTGCAAGGCGGGAATGGGCAGCGCGTTCATCAGTTGTTCTTAAGCACGGGAGGAAGTTTTGGAAACGGCGCCTTTTCGCAGTTTGTCCCGAAATCCACGGGAGAGCGCTTTTTCGCTTGCCAAGATCGGTTTAAGATATATCTTAGATATAGCGAAACTGATGGGAAATTTGATGAAACATCGCAAACACTTTTCGGGAGCCCGCGCGCGGGGCAGCTTCTTTGATCAACACGAAATGCATGCTGGCCCCGTTTGGCATGCGATGGCGCGCGGCGCATTTGGACACGGGCGAGGCGGAGGCGGGTTCTTCGGTAGCGGTGAAGGCGGGGCTGGCGGCGGCGGCTTTCCGGGACGAGGCCGGCGGCGGCGGATGTTCGAGCAGACCGAATTGCAGACGCTTCTTCTTGCGCTGATCGCGAAGCTCCCGCGCCACGGCTATGACTTGATCCGTGAGATAGAAGCGATGTCCGGCGGGGAATATGCCCCCAGTCCGGGCGTGGTCTATCCGGCACTCGCCTATATGGAGGAAGCCGGGCTTATCGCCGCGTCGGAGGATGAGGGCGCGCGCAAGTCCTTTACCGTGACCGATGAGGGGCTGGAGCGGGTCAGGGGCGAGGCGAAAAAGGTCGAGGAGATGAAGCTCCGCCTCCAGTCCCTCGCCGCCGAGCGCGACAAGGTCGATCCCGCGCCAGTTCGCCGGGCCATGCAGGCACTCAAGATGGCGACGTTCGAGCGGCTGTCATCCGACAAGGCGAACCGCGAACTCATCCTGCAGATTGCGGATGCGATCGACGAGGCAACCCGCAAGATTGAAAGGATCGAGGTATGAACATCATTTCCGCGAGGGTCGGCACTGCGAACGGCGGCAAATACGTTCGCCAGCTCTGCAAGCACTGGAGCCACAAGCTGGAAACCGAGATCGAAGGTGATCGTGGCACGGTTACCTTTCCCAACGCCGTCGCCACGCTGGCAGCCGACGGGACTGGCATGACCCTCACGATTTCAGGCGAGGAGCGCGACGATGTCGAACGGCTGACGCTCGTGGTTTCCAGCCACATCGACCGTTTCGCCTTCCGCGAAGATCCGCTCACTTACGACTGGGCGTGGCAATGAGGCACTGGGCAGGGCGGTCGTATCCTCAGCCGCGCCGTCCGTTGCCCGGTCATGCGGCGTTGGCGGCCTTGGGCGCGCGCTCGAGCGGTAGCGGCTCCTTGAAGGTGTTGGTGACGTAGGGGAACGGAATTTCGATCCCGGCATCGTCCAGCGCGCGCTTCACCGCCTTCACCACGTCGCTTTTGGTGATGCGCAGGTCATGCGGGGCGGAATCTGCCCACCACTGGACGAGGAAATCGACCGAGCTGGCGTTGAACTCCTGCGCGACGACAAGGATAGGCTTGTCCTTGTTGATATGCTCCAGCGCCTCGACCGCACCGAGAATGACTTTTTCCGCCTGCTCCAGGTCGGTGTCATAGGACACCCCTACGACTATCTCGTTACGACGAATCGTCGCGTCCGTGAGGATCTTGACCGGGTTCTTGAATAGCATCGAGTTGGGTACGACGGTCAGTTCGTTGGAAAGCTGGCGAATGTGTGTCTCACGCAGGGTGATCTTTTCTACCCGGCCGATGATCCCCTCGCACTCTATGACGTCGCTAATGTTCATTTTGTCGCGAAGCATGATCAGCACGCCGGCCAGGAAGTTCTCGAAGATGTCCTGGAACGCGAAACCGATCGCCAGCGCGCCGACACCGAGGCTGGCGAACGCACCGGCAGGGGTGAAACTGGGAACCGCGACCGTAAGGGCGATCAGCAGCCCAATGGTCCAGATCGCCAACCGCACCAGAGTATCGAGCAACTGCTTGAGATCAGGCCTGATTGCCGATCGACCGGAGATCTTGTCGGCGATTTTCACAGCAAAGCGCGCGACCACGAACGTCATCAAGATGATCACGAGCGCGATCGCTAGGGTCGGCAGCGCCTGAACGAAGGCCTTGCCCATAGCCTCTAGCTGCTTTTGCAGCGTGGTAACGTAATCCACGAATGCGTTCCTCTGGTGCTGAGGGCACATAACGGACGACCGCTGCCGGGGGTTCCCTCGCTTGGCCCTTGCGTAGTGAGGCCAATTGCGGGAAAGGCGCGCACATGACTGAAAATGCCCTGATTGAAGCCGCTCGCGTGTCCAAGGCCTGGCCGTTCCAGGAAGCCCAGAAGCTCGTGAAGCGCTATCCGCAGGGCAAACCCGGCGGGGCGCCTGTGCTGTTCGAGACGGGCTACGGTCCCTCCGGGTTGCCCCATATCGGCACCTTCCAGGAAGTCCTGCGCACCACGCTGGTCCGCCGCGCCTATGAAGTCCTGACCGGCGGCGCACCGACGCGGCTGGTCGCCTTCTCCGATGACATGGACGGCCTGCGCAAGGTGCCGGACAATGTGCCCAACGCGCAGCTGTTGTCGGATAACCTCGGCAAGCCGCTCAGCCGCATTCCGGATCCGTTCGGCAAGTTCGAGAGTTTTGCGCACCACAATAATGCGATGCTGCGCGATTTCCTCGACCGCTTCGGTTTCGACTATGAGTTCGTCTCGGCCAGCGATCGCTACAACTCGGGCGGGTTCGACGCTGCACTGACGCGGGTGTTGGAATGCAATCAGGCAATCCTCGACGTCATGTTGCCGACGCTTCGCGAAGAACGCCGCAAGACATATTCGCCCGTTCTCCCTGTCTCGCCGACCACCGGCGCGGTATTACAGGTACCGGTCGAAGTGCTTGATCCGGCGAGCGGCATGATCCGCTTCACCGATGCCGACGGTTCGATCACCGAACAGTCTGTGTTCGGCGGACAGGCCAAGCTGCAATGGAAAGTCGACTGGGCGATGCGCTGGTATGCGCTCGGCGTAGACTATGAGATGTGCGGCAAGGACCTCACCGACTCCGTCACCCAGTCAGGGAAGATCGTCCAGATCCTTGGCGGGCGTAAGCCGGAAGGGCTGATCTACGAACTGTTCCTCGACGAGAACGGCGAAAAGATTTCCAAGTCCAAGGGCAACGGCCTGACCATCGAGCAATGGCTGACCTACGGCACCGAGGAATCGCTGGGCTTCTACCTGTTCCGCGAACCCAAAAGCGCCAAGCAGTTGCACATCGGTGTGATCCCCAAGGCCGTCGATGAATACTGGCAGTTCCGCGGCAATCTTGCGGATCAGGCGGTGGACAAGCAACTCGGTAACCCGGTGTGGCACCTGCTGCGCGCCAGCGGTGACGGGCGGGGGGCGGGCGATACACTGCCCGTCACGTTCTCGCTGCTGCTGAATCTTGTCGGCGTGCTCGGCGCGGAAGCGACGGCGGAGCAGGTCTGGTCGTACCTTGGCAACTATGTCGCAGATGCCACGCCGGATGCCCATCCCGAGCTGGGCGACATGGTACGCGCAGCCCTGGCGACCAACCGAGACTTCATCGCGCCTACGCTTGTGCGCCGCGCCCCTGCGCCGAATGAAGCCGAAGCGCTGCGGGCACTCGATGCCGCTCTCGCAGGCGCCGATGCGGAGACCACCGCCGAGGAACTGCAGAACGCCGTGTACGAAATCGGCAAGAATGAGGCTTTTGGTTTCGAAAACCTGCGCGACTGGTTCAAGGCACTTTACGAGACCCTGCTGGGTTCCTCGCAAGGGCCGCGCATGGGCAGTTTCATTGCTCTCTACGGCGTTCCCGAAACACGCAAGCTGATCGCCGAGGCTTTGGCGGCGCAAGGCTGACATCTGGATAGAGCGGGTAACGCCAATGCACAAAGTCAAGGAAACCGCAGAGGATCTGTGCAGGGAATTGCTGGGCCGCAAGCTGGCCGATGTCGATCTCGAGGAGCGGCGCGTCCTGGAGCGCATAGCCTCCGGGGGCGTCATGGACCTCGACGCGCAGGAGGATGCCGCGCTTCACGCCACCGTCAGCGAGCGGCTGGCGGACAAAGTCGCCGCGGTCGGCGGCTCATGGGCATTCATCGCCGCCTTTGCCGTGGTCTTGCTGGGGTGGATGCTGGTCAACAGCCGCATTCTGGAGAGCCTTGGGCTGCATCCGTTTGACCAGTACCCTTACATCTTCCTCAACCTCATGCTCTCGATGCTGGCGGCCATACAGGCGCCTGTCATCATGATGAGCCAGAATCGGCAGGCGGCGCGTGACCGGATCGCGGCCCGGCACGACTATGAAGTCAACCTGCGCACCCAGCTTGAACTGATCCGCCTGCACAAGCGGATGGACCACCTCTTCGAGTTCCTCGCGGTGAGAGCCAGCGCCGAGGCCGGCGAAGAGATCTGACACAAGATAAGTGCCCCTCGTCCGACGAACGAGGGGCACGATGCCTGACCAAAAAGGCGGCTTACCAGAAGAAGTCGTAGATCACGTCCACTACCTGACCGGAGTAGATGTCGACGAGCAGGACGTCATCGTAATAGCGGACCCAGCGATAGGGGCCATAGACCTGAGGGAGGCGATACGACCACGGATCGTTGATCCAGTACCGGTTGCCGTAGAACATCGAGCCGAGGCTGAAACCGATGCTCAGGCGGCGATAGGCATAGCCGTTGTACGGGGCGTAGTACCGCCCGATCCGATAGACGGACCTGTTCCGTGCCCGGTAGCTCTGCCAGTCGTAACGATTGTCGCGCCGCCAGCCGCTGCGATCCCAGTTGCGGTAATTGCCTTGGCTCGCCCGCCTGTTATCTCCGCGCCAGTCGTTGCGGTCTCCGTTCGAGCCGCTCCGGTCGTTGCGCCAATCATTGCGGCGGTCGTCACGGTCCCGCTGCCAGCTACGTTGATCATTGTCGCGATCACGCTGCCAACTGCGTCGGTCGTTGTCACGATCGCGAGAGGCATATTCTCGGCGATCTTCGCCGCGGTTCCAGGTCTGGCGTTCGCCGCTATCGCCGCGGTTCCATCCAGTGCCACGCGAACCGCTGTCACCGCGATTCCATGAGCGTTCCCCTCGCTGCCGTTCCTGCGCAACCTGTGCGCCGCCCTGCATGCCCTGGCGCGCGGGTGGCTGCGGACGAACTGCCTGCGCGCTCGGGCCGCCACGGGGCACAGCCGCGCTGTCGTTTCGGATAGGCCTCGCCTGATAGGTGCGCATCTCGCGATTGGGGCGCTGTCCGGCGCGATCAACGGCGCCGCTGCGGCGCTCGTTTATCTGCCGCGAAGAACGATCGCGCTCCTGCGCCGCTGCGGTATCCGCGACAGCCATGCTGCTGATAGCCAGGGCGACCGCGCCCCAGGCGCTCACCGAAAATAGTTTACCCGCTTTCATCTCTTCACCTCTCGCCACAAACCGGTTGCTTGAACCGGATTTGCCGCGCGGCGTTCGCGGCTCATCCTGCAGTCGTTTTACGATAAGCGCACTGTCACGAAGGTGAACCATAACGTTGCCTGTCGTTAATATTAATCCCTTTTAAAATGAATGAAGCCGCCTCTTCCGTTTAAGGGAGAAGCGGCTTCGTTTGCCTAGGCTGAGGGGCAGAAAAGCGTCAGCGCGTAAGCTTTTTGTAGGCCAGCGCCGTCGGACGGTCGGCGGCATCGCCGAGACGGCGGCGCTTGTCTTCCTCATAGGCCTCGAAGTTACCTTCGAACCATTCGACGTGACTGTTGCCCTCGAAGGCGAGGATGTGCGTGGCGAGTCGGTCGAGGAAGAAGCGGTCGTGGCTGATGACCACGGCGCAGCCGGCGAAGTTCTCGATCGCTTCTTCCAGCGCACCCAGAGTTTCCACGTCGAGGTCGTTGGTGGGTTCGTCGAGCAGGAGCACGTTGCCACCCTGCTTCAACATCTTGGCGAGGTGGACGCGATTGCGTTCACCGCCAGAAAGTTTGCCGACGTTCTTCTGCTGGTCCTGACCCTTGAAATTGAAGGCGCCCACGTAAGCTCGTGTCGAGGTGTCGTGGCCATTGACCTTCATGTAGTCCAGCCCGTCGGAGATTTCTTCCCAGACGTTGTGCTTGTCGTCGAGGTGATCGCGGTTCTGGTCGACGTAGCCAAGGTGAACCGTCTGGCCGATCTCGATCGTGCCGGTGTCGGGCTGATCCTGCCCGGTCAGCAGCTTGAACAGCGTGGACTTGCCCGCGCCGTTGGGGCCGATTACGCCGACGATGCCGCCCGGCGGCAGGATGAAGGACAGGTCCTCGAACAGCAGCTTGTCGCCGAAGGCCTTGGAGATGCCCTTGGCTTCGATCACCTTGCCGCCAAGGCGTTCGGGCACCTGGATGACGATCTGGGCCTTGCCCGGTGTGCGCTGATCCTGCGCGTTCTGCAGTTCCTCGAACTTGCGGATACGGGCCTTGGACTTGGTCTGCCGGCCTTTGACGCCGGCACGGATCCACTCAAGCTCGTCCTTGATTGCCTTCTGGCGGCCTGTCGCCTCGCGGTCCTCCTGCTCCAGGCGCTTGCCCTTCTTTTCCAGGTAGGTCGAGTAGTTACCCTCGTAGGGGAAATACTTGCCGCGGTCGATTTCGAGGATCCAGCCGACCACGTTATCGAGGAAGTAGCGGTCGTGGGTGATCATCAGCACCGCGCCGGCATATTCCTTGAGGTGGTTTTCCAGCCAGTCGACGGACTCGGCGTCGAGGTGGTTGGTCGGTTCGTCCAGCAGCAGGATGTCGGGCTTCTGGATCAGCAGACGGGTGAGGGCGATGCGGCGCTTCTCACCGCCTGAGAGGCTATCCACCGACCAGTCGCCGGGCGGGCAGCGCAGCGCTTCCATCGCCACTTCGAGCTGATTGTCGAGCGTCCAGCCATCGACCGCGTCGATCTTGTCCTGCAGCGTGCCCATTTCCTCCATGAGCGCGTCGAAGTCGGTATCGTCCTGCGGGTCGCCCATCTCGGTCGAAATCGCGTTGAAGCGGTCGACCATGTCGGCCACTTCGCGCGCGCCGTCCTTGACGTTTTCAAGCACGGTCTTCGATGAATCGAGCTGCGGCTCCTGCGGCAGGTAGCCGACCGTGATGTTCTCTCCCGGCCAGGCCTCGCCGGTGATGTCCGTGTCGATGCCGGCCATGATCTTCATCAGGGTCGATTTACCTGCACCGTTCGGGCCGACGATGCCGATCTTCGCACCCTGGTAGAACTGCAGGTTGATGTTGCTCAGCACCGGCTTCTGGGCGCCGGGGAAGGTCTTGGTCATGTCCTTCATGACGAAGGCGTATTGCGCGGCCATCGGTTTCCTCTGGAATATCGCTAGTATCTGGATTTGCGCGCCGCTCTACAGGGCGCGGCGGGGATTGCCAAGGGCGGCTAGAGCTGCCGGCGAAAAGCCGGTTCCGGCCTTAGTACAGCGATCGCAATCACTGCGCCGCATACGAATTTTTGGGGGTGGCCGGTGGTCTGCGCCTGCCTTAACCATCCGGCTGATGAACATGTGCGCGAACGAAGGCTTCCGGCAGTTGACCGAGAAGGAGAAGGAGACGCTGCGCATGCTGGTTCGCGGGCATGACGCGAAGTCGATCGCGCGCAGGCTGGGGCTTTCGGTACATACCATCAACGAGCGCCTGCGTGCAGCCCGGCGCAAGTTGGAGGTTTCCAGCAGCCGCGAGGCTGCGCGGCTGCTGCTGGAAGCGGAATGCGGCAATGCCATCCAACTCGCCGGGGCTCAGGATACCGATTTTCTAGGAGACAACGAAATCGGGGAAGACGCGCACGGCGCCGCGGGCAAAGAGGAGAGCGCGCCATCCGGAAGCCCCGGGTCCGGCGCGGGGCTGGTACGTCGCCGTCCCCGGACAATTGTTGGAGTTGCTCTCATGACTTTCGCGCTCAGCGTTCTGGCACTCGCCGCGATCACGCAGTCCGGTTCCCCCTCGTCTCCCGTGGAGGAGGTCTCTCGCGAACCGGTCGATACACAAGTCGTCGATATCGCGAGGGGATGGCTCGCGCGGCTCGATCAGGGGAAGTGGGAAGAGACATACCAGGCTACGACCGCCTCTTTCCGCAACCTCAACACGCTTCAGGTCTGGACCGAAGCGTCCGAACGGGCGCGGGCGCCCTTGGGAGCGGTGGTCAGTCGCACATTTCTGCGGCAGGAAAACCTCCCCGCTCCGCCGGCTGGCTATGAGGTCGTCAAATTCCGCACTAGCTTCGCTAACAAGGCCGATGCGGTGGAAACCGTTTCATTCGCGCGGGAGAGCGGATCGTGGCGCGTGGCCGGGGTGACCATCGAGTAATGCGAGCCGCGGCGCGTCTTGTAGCGAGCTGTTACCCGTTCTAAATTGCGCGCGTGAGGTTCGAACGCTCCATCCTGCTGCGCATGCGCGTGTGGACGGCGATCCTGCTCGCCGCGATCGGCTTGCAGGCTGCCGAGCCGATCCGCGCGCCGTTGCAGCGCGTGCAAGGCTCGGCGTTCAGCGTCTCCACCATCGATGTCGTGATTGTGAGCGGCAGGCGGGGTGAGGCAGAGGCGCCGGTATCTTCTCCGCTGCCGCCGCTCCGGCCGGTAATGGTGACGCTTGCCGCACCGGCGCTGACGATCGCGGCTTTGCTCATTACCCCGCGCGTCAGGCCTGCCGTGCGGGCACCGCCGCCGCGTCTCCATTCAGCGTCTCCTCCTGACAGCACGGCACCGCCGCGCGCCTGAAGCCCGATTCCCGCCGGGCGCACCGCGCCTGCGTGTCAGTCTGTTTCAGGAAGATTTTTCACCATGAGTACCCAGAATGCCGGCGTCGTCGCCGATGATGAACGCGCGCGCGTGGTCGCGCTGCTTTGCCGCTATCCCGATTTGCAGGCCGAGGAACTGGCCGAACTGCACAACTGGTTCAACCGTGTGGCGACGCCGCTCGATCTTGGAATGCTGGCGGGTGATCCCACGGTGTCGGCGCACTATTACGCCTACAAGGCCGAGCACTTGGCCCGGTTCAAGGCGCGCGACCTGATAGGGGCGCTGCTGTTCATCGGTATAGTCGTGTCGGTGGTCGCCGTGATCGCGATACTGAAGCCCTGACCGGCGCCAGGCTGCGGACGGCGACTCCGCAGCCTGGCCATCTATCGCAAGAAATGCAGCAACTGCCTGATTGGCAATCCGGCCGCGCCGGGTTACGCATGGCCGCATGCTGCACTCATCGCCCATCGCCGCGCTTCTCGCCGCGGCCGTCATCGCCCCGATATCCGCTCTCGCTGCCCCGTTGGAGGGGCAAGGGGTGGCCTGGGACATCGTCGAGGGCCTCACCACCGAGATCGGCCCGCGTCCGGCGGGCTCCCAGGCGGAGGACCGTGCGCGCGACTGGGGCGCGACGAAACTGAAGGCGCTGGGCTTCCAGAATGTCGCAGTGGAGGAATTTCGCACGCTGGCGTGGGAGCGCGGCGAGGAACACGCCCGGCTTACCGGGCCTTATGCCCAGCCGCTGGCGATTACCGCGCTGGGCTATTCGGTGCCGACCCCCAAAGGCGGGCTGAAGGCGGAGCTGGTCTACTTCGCGACGCTGGCGGCGCTGGAGGCGGTGCCGGACGGTTCGCTTAAAGGCAAGGTCGCCTTCATCGACCACGCCATGATGCGCGCGCAGGACGGCTCAGGCTATGGTCCCTACGGCGACGTGCGCCGCTCCGGCCCCTCGATCGCCTCGCGCAAGGGCGCGGCGGGCGTGGTGATCCGCTCGGCCGGGACAGATGGTCACCGCAACCCGCACACCGGCATCACCGTCTGGGCCAAGGACGCGAAGCCTATCCCGGCGGGCGCGGTATCCAATCCCGATGCGGACCTGATCGCCCGCATCGCCGGGCGCGGCAAGCCGATCGCGATCGACATGACGCTGATGGGCAAGCCGGCGCCCAATTCGCTCTCGGGCAACGTGGTGGGCGAGCTGCCGGGGCGCGATCCCTCGCTGCCGATCATCCTCGCCGCCTGTCACCTCGATTCCTGGGATCTGGCGACCGGCGCGATCGACGATGCTTCAGGCTGCGCGATCGTGACGGCCGCCGCACTCGCGGCACAGCAGGGCGGGCAGCCGCTGCGCACCATCCGCGTGCTGTGGTCCGGCAACGAGGAGATGGGCGTGGCCGGCGGCGGCGGCGAGCATTACGTGGAAGTCCACGGCAAGGAGCCGCACGCGGTCGCGATGGAAAGCGATTTCGGCGCGGACCGCGTGTGGCAGGTGAAATATACCCGCGCGGAGGCGGACAAGGCGCTTGCAGACAAGGTCAACGCAGCGCTTTGGCCGATGGGCATCGTGCCGCATCCAGGCGATGCGGAAGGCGGCGCGGACGTGGAAGCGATCATCTCCGCGCAGAACCTGACCGTGATCGACCTCGGGCAGGATGGCACCCATTATTTCGACCTCCACCACACACCGGACGATACGCTGGACAAGGTCGATCCGGTGATGCTGCAACAGAACGTCGATGCCTGGACGGCGGTATTCAAGGTAATCGCCAACGAGCCCGGCACGATTGGCAAGCCCGCCAAGGCTGATTAGGCCAAACGCGAACGCGTATGCCAGCGGTGGGGCAGATCAGCCGTGCGCGGCAATCCGCTCCGCCACGGCGACAAGCCGCCGAGCCTGTTCGAGATGGAGCAGCTCGGTCATCTTGCCGTCCACCCGGATCGCGCCCTTGCCCTGATTTTCGGGAAGAGCGAAAGCATCGATCACCGCACCCGCCCAGTCGAGTTCGGCCTCGCTGGGCGAAAATACCGCGTTGCACGGATCGATCTGGGCGGGATGGATCACGCTCTTTCCGTCGAAGCCGAACATCAGCCCCTGCCGCGCTTCCGCCTCGAACACATCCAGATCGCGGAATTCGTTGCATACCCCGTCAAGAATGGTGAGGCCGTGCAGCCTGGCAGCGGCGACCGCCGTCGACAGGAACGGGAGGAATGGTGTCCTGCACGGCGTAAGCTGCGCACGCATTTCCTTGGCGAGATCGTTGGTGCCCATGATCCAGGCCGAAAGTCGCGAGGAGGGCGCCATCGCCGCGATCGCCTCCAGGTTTAACACGGCCTGGCACGTCTCGATCATCGCCCAGAGTTGCAGCGATGCGGGCGCCGCCTGCAGCTCGTCTTCATAGCGGGCGATGTCCCTCGTGCAGCCCACTTTGGGGACGAGCACCGCATCGGCGCCCGAGCCCGCGATGGCGGCAAGGTCTTCAAGGCCCCATTCGGTATCGATGCCGTTGGCCCGGATCGCCACTTCGCGGTGCCCGAAGCCGCCTTCCGCCACTGCCGCTACTGCAGCCTCGCGCGCCTCGGCCTTCATTTCCGGGGCAACCGCGTCTTCAAGGTCGAGGATCACCACGTCACACGGCAGAGTGTGCGCCTTGGCAATGGCCTTGGCATTGGACGCGGGCAGGTAGAGTGCGCTGCGGCGCGGGCGATCGATGGTGGGGCACATATCGGGGAACTCACAGCAGGTTGGATCTGGGCGCACGCGTGCAATCGCGTTCGATCGGGGTCAAGGGCGGTGCATGGGAAACTGCGGGTATGGTTAATTCTAGTTTACCATGCGAATCGGCGCTCACACGAATTACAAACGTTTGAAGGATAGACTACTGTCACAAGGTCGCGGTCTCGTCGAAGTCCTTCGGCGAAAAGCGGCGCCTACCCCATGAGGCGTCGGGCCGCGGCACTCGTCGCGCTCATCGCGTAACCCGCGATACCTGGCTTATCGGCTGGACAACCGGGGCGGGCCGCGCCAGATTGCTGTTATGCAAAAGCTGCTCCTCCCCGCCGCCGCTGCGCTTCTTGCGCTCGCCATTCCTTCCTCTGTTTCGGCGGAACTGCCGGTCGGCACCAAGGCGCCGCAATTTCGCACGTCGATAGCGCTGGCGGGCAAGGCGATGCGCTTCAGTCTCGCTACGGCGCTGCGGCGCGGGCCGGTGGTGCTGTATTTCTACCCCAAGGCGTTTACGCAGGGCTGCACGATGGAAGCTCACGCCTTCGCCGAGGCTTCCGAAGATTTCGGCGCCTACGGCGCGACCGTTGTCGGCCTTTCCGCAGACGATTTGCCGACGCTGCAGCGCTTTTCGACGGAGGCCTGCCGTGACAAGTTCGCCGTCGGCGTCGCTTCGCCGCAGATCATCAAGGCCTACGACGTCGCTCTCAAGCGCGCCGGCTCTTCCATGAACATGACCGACCGCACCAGCTACGTCATCGCGCAGGACGGCAGGATCACCATGGTCCATTCCGAGATGGATTATCGCGACCACGTGAAACTGACGCTGGCGGCAGTCAAAAAGCTCTCCGCCAAGCCCTGACGCAACGCCGCTCTTGAATGTGCCGGGCCTTGGCGGGTAAGGGCGTCGCTTTACGCGGCTTTGCCCTCCCTTTCCGGGTCGGCCCGGTCCGCGGGTTGTTTCATTGGAGTTTGCATCATGCGTGCCGAAGGGCAGGCCCATATTGAGCGCATCGAGAAGGCGCTCGCACTTGTCCGCAAGTCGCTCGACTGGGAGCGCGCACTGCGCCGCTTCGACGAGCTCAATGCACGCGTCGAGGATCCGACCCTGTGGGACAAGCCCAAGGAAGCGGAAGCGGTGATGAAGGAGCGCCGCCGCCTGGAAGCCTCCATCGGCGCCGTCAACCAGATCACGGCCGAGATGGCCGATGCAGTGGAATTCGTCGAACTCGGCGAGATGGAGGACGATCAGGCCACCATCGACGAGGGTTTGTCAACGCTCGCCGCACTCGCTGACAAGGCCGATGCGGACAAAGTGCAGGCGCTCCTGTCGGGCGAAGCGGACGCCAACGACACTTATCTCGAAGTCCATGCCGGTGCCGGCGGGACCGAGAGCCAGGACTGGGCCGAAATGCTCCAGCGCATGTACACGCGCTGGGCCGAGCGCCGTGGCTACAAGGTAGAGATGGTCGACTACCACGCGGGTGAAGCCGCCGGGATCAAGAGCTGCACGCTTCTGATCAAGGGCGAGAACGCCTATGGCTATGCCAAGGTGGAAAGCGGCGTGCACCGGCTGGTGCGCATCAGCCCCTATGATAGCTCCGCGCGGCGCCACACCAGCTTTTCCAGCGTTTGGGTCTATCCGGTGATCGACGACACCTTCGAGATCGACATCAACCCGGCCGACCTCAAGATCGATACGTACCGGGCCTCTGGCGCTGGCGGTCAGCACGTCAACACCACCGATTCGGCGGTCCGCATCACTCACGCGCCTTCGGGTATCGTCGTGGCGAGCCAGATCGACCGTTCGCAGCACAAGAACCGAGAAATCGCGATGGGCATGTTGAAGGCGCGCCTGTTCGAGGAAGAGATGCGCAAGCGCGAGGAAGCCGCCAGCGCCGAGCATGCCAGCAAGAGTGACATTGGATGGGGGCATCAGATCCGTTCCTACGTCCTCCAGCCCTACCAGCAGGTCAAGGATCTGCGCACCGGCTACGTCTCCACCGCGCCGGGCGACGTGCTCGATGGCGAACTCGATCCCTTCATGGCCGCAGCCCTCTCTCAGCGCGTCACGGGCGAGAAGGTCGAAGTCGAGGATGTCGACTGATCGTGTCGGGCAATGGGGCAGGGTGCCCCCGTCTAGGGCGGGGGTCGGCTCTGCTCCAGCCTCGCGTGTGCCCTTCCATTTTGCCAATGCGGCGGCGAGGCGCTAATGGGCGACATGTTCGCAATTTCGCGTCCTGGCGTTCTGCGCCTCATTCCCCTCGCGATGGCTACGGCTATAACGATGGCGCTAAGCGCATGCCAGGGTTCTCCCGCCGCCGACGAGCCGGCGAAGGAGGGGCTGGAGTTTCCGAAAGCGGACCGACCGGTTTCGAAACTGGGCGGACTGTCGTTTTCTTCGGAGGTTCAGCGCGACAGCATGAACGAGGCTCGGGTCGTGATGGACCTCGCCCGCATCAGGCCGGGGATGAGCATCGCCGACATCGGGGCGGGCGAGGGCTACTACACGGTGCGCCTTGCAGAACGGGTCGGTCCGAAAGGCCGGGTGCTGGCCGAGGACATCAATCCCGCCGCGAGTGAAAAGCTGGGCAGCCGCGTGATGCGCGAAGGGCTTGAGAACGTGTCGATCAAGCTGGGCAAACCCGACGATCCCGAGCTTCCGGAAAACAGCTTCGACCGGATATTCCTCGTCCACATGTATCACGAGGTAACCGAGCCTTATGCCTTCCTCTGGAACCTGCGCCCGGCCTTGCGGGAAGGAGGGCAGCTCATCGTCGTGGATGTTGACCGTCCCACCGGCGTTCACGGTATTCCGCCCAGGCTGCTATTCTGCGAATTGAACGCGGTGGGCTTTCGTTTGAAGGAATTTGTCCGTAAGCCGGAACTACAGGGGTACTATGCGCAGTTTGAGGCTATAGGAGCCCGACCGGCGCCGAAGAACATAACGCCCTGCCGGGTGTTACAGGACAAGCCGGCAGACAATACGGATGGGCAGAGGCTGAGCGCTATGCCAGGGGAAAGTCGAAGAACAATATGAGTTTCAAGGGTCTTAAGCCGATTATGTACGGTGGCCGAGAAGTCTGGCCGCTGATCGAGGGCGGAAAGGGCGTGTCGGCGACCAATCACATGAGCTCGGGCGCGTGGGCGGCCGCAGGCGGAATCGGCACTGTCAGCGCGGTCAACGCGGACAGCTATGACGCCGAAGGCAAGATCATCCCGCAGGTCTACAATGCCCTTACCCGTAAGGAACGGCATGAAGAGCTGATCAAGTACGCCATCGACGGCGCCGTGGAACAGGTTCGCCGCGCCTATGATCTGGCCAGCGGCAAGGGCGCGATCAATATCAACGTGCTGTGGGAGATGGGCGGCGCACAGCAGGTGCTGGAAGGCGTGCTGGAACGCACCAAGGGCATGGTTGCCGGCGTGACCTGCGGTGCAGGCATGCCGTACAAACTGTCCGAGATCGCGGCCCGCTTCAACGTCAACTACCTTCCCATCGTGAGCTCCGGCCGCGCTTTCCGCGCGCTGTGGAAGCGAGCCTATCATAAGGTATCGCACCTGTTGGCGGCGGTGGTATATGAAGATCCGTGGCTGGCGGGCGGCCATAACGGCCTGTCCAATGCCGAAGACCCACTGAAGCCCGAGGATCCCTATCCACGCGTCAAGGTGCTGCGCGACACGATGCGCGCCGAGGGCATTTCAGACGAGGTGCCGATCATCATGGCGGGCGGCGTCTGGTATCTGCGTGACTGGAACGACTGGATCGATAACCCCGAGCTTGGTTCGATCGCCTTCCAGTTCGGCACGCGTCCGCTGCTGACGCATGAGAGCCCGATCCCGCAGGAGTGGAAGGACGCGCTGCGCGAACTGGAACCGGGCGACGTACTGTTGCACCGTTTCTCGCCGACCGGCTTCTATTCCTCGGCCGTGCGTAACCCGTTCCTGCGCAATCTGGAAGCGCGTTCCGAGCGCCAGATTCCTTACTCCAAGGTCGAGGCGGGCGAGCATACGGTGCGGCTCGACGTTGGCGTGAAGGGCAAGAACTTCTGGGTGACGCCCAAGGACCTGGATCGCGCGCGCGGCTGGTCGGCGCAGGGCTATACAGATGGCTTGCGTACGCCCGACGACACCATCATCTTTGTATGCCCGGAGGAACGCGACCTTATCCGGCAGGATCAGGCAGACTGTATGGGCTGCCTGTCGCACTGCGGTTTCTCGTCGTGGAAGGACCATGACGACTACACCACCGGCCGACTTGCCGATCCGCGCAGCTTCTGCATCCAGAAGACCTTGCAGGACATCGCCCATGGCGGCCCGGTGAACGACAACCTGATGTTCGCCGGCCACGCGGCCTACAAGTTCAAGCAGGATCCGTTCTATTCCAACGGTTTTACGCCAACGGTCAAGGAACTGGTCGATCGCATCCTGACGGGCGACTGACAGGCTGACACCGCTTTGCAATCAGGCGGCTGGTCCGGGATCATCCGGGCCAGCCGTTTTCTTTTCCAAGATTAGTCGAATTCCCAGGCGCGTTCGCCGTGGCTGGTGATGTCCAGCCCTTCACGCTCGGCGTCCTCGGTCACGCGCATCGGGAAGGCGAGCGACGTCATCAGGGCCAGGACGACGGTGGCGATCACCGACCACAGCACCACGACAGCTACGCCGATCAGCTGCGCGGCGGTCTGCGCGATCATGTTCATTTCCCCGGAATAGCCGGTCCCGCCCAGGCTGTCGGACATGAAGATGCCGAGCAGGACCGAGCCCAGCATTCCCCCAACGCCGTGCACCGCGAAGACATCAAGCGAGTCGTCGATCCCCAGCTTATGCTTGACCAGCTGGATGGCGTAGAAGCACACGGCCGCGCCGGCGGCACCGAACAGGATTGCCGCTCCGGGCGAGATATAGCCTGCCGCCGGGGTCACGGTGGCCAGTCCTGCGATGGCGCCCGTAGCAAAGCCGACGCCGGTCGGCTTGCCGACGGTGAAGCGCTCGATCAGCAGCCATACCAGCGCGGCAGTCGCTGCAGCGGCATGAGTGGCGATGATCGCTGCTGCGGCATCGTCGCTCGCCGTGAGCGCGGAGCCGCCGTTGAAGCCGAACCAGCCAACCCACAGCATCGCGGCCCCCGCCATCGTCAGGGCAGGGCTGTGCGGCAGCATCAGCGTCTGGGGGAAGCCCCTGCGCCGGCCGAGCATAATCGCCACGACAAGCGCAGAAACGCCGGCGGTCGCATGAATGACGATGCCGCCGGCCCAATCGAGCGTTCCGACCGACGTCGCCAGCCAGCCGCCGCCCCAGATCCAGTGCGCGACGGGTGCGTATACGACAAGGCTCCATAGCGTGCAGAAACCTACCACCCAGCCGAAGCGGGCACGATCCACCCATGCGCCCGCCATCAGTGCCGGGGTGATCGCAGCGAACGTCATCTGGAACCCCACGAAGGCGCTTTCCGGCACCTGCGTGCCGGCCCGGACGTTGCCGAGCGTCACCAGCATCCATGCATTGCCGCTGCCGAGCCAACCAGTCGTCACGTCACCGAAGCTGAGCGTGTAACCAGCCACGATCCAAACCAGCGATGCGGCTGCCGCGATGGCGCCGCACTGAATCAGGACGGACAGAAAGTTGCCGGTCCGCACCAGCCCGCCGTAAAACAGCGAAAGGCCCGGCATGGCCATCAGCATCACCAGCGCCGAACTGGCGAGCAGCCAGGCGGTGTCGCCGCTATCGGCCACATCGATCCGGCCGTCCTGCGCAAAGGCGATGCCAGGCAGCAGCGCGAGCGTGATTGCGATTGGCAGCAGACGCTGCTTGTTGATCATGGAAAATTCCCCCCAATCGCGCGTGCTGCCGCGCACACCGCGTTCCTGTCGAGCCGCGCCTTAGAACAGCGATGCCGTCTTGGACAAGCGCTTGCGTTGACTGTCTTTTTCGCGAGGGAAGGCTCAGGTCTGTTCGAGCAGGACCATGTCGGGCGGGCGGTGGCCATCGACCCAGAAGCGGATGTTGGCGATGACCCGTTCGCCGGCAGCGCCCCGTCCTTCGTAGGTCGCACTGCCGAGGTGCGGCATGGCAACCAGGCCGGGCAGGGCGAGCAGCCGCGGATCCACCTGCGGCTCGCGGGCGAACACGTCAAGCCCGGCGCCGGCGATGCGCCCCTCGTCCAGTGCCGCGATCAGCGCCTCTTCATCGATCAGCTGGCCGCGTCCGGTATTCACGACGCAGGCGGCCGGCTTCATCAGCGCGATCCGCCGGGCATCGAGAAGACGGATCGTTTCAGGCCCCGCCGGACAATGCAAGGTGAGGATGTCCGACGCGGCGACCAGCGCATCGAGATCCGGTTCGTAGCTGGCGGACAACATATTCTCCAGCGCGCCGGGCAGGCGGTGCCGGTTGTGATAGCGGATATCCATGCCGAAGGCCTTGGCCCGGTGCGCGACCGCCTGACCAATGCGGCCCATGCCCACGATGCCCAGCGTCTTGCCCATCAACGAATGGCCCAGCATCACCGAAGGGCCCCATCCGGCCCATTTGCCCGCGCGCAGCGTCCTGACATTCTCGCTGAAGCGGCGTGAGACGAGGATGATGAGCGCGAGCGTCAGGTCCGCCGTGTCGTCGGTGAACACGCCCGGTGTATTGGTCACCATGATCCTGCGAGCGCGCGCCGCGGCCAGGTCGATATGGTCAGTTCCCGCTCCGAAGCTGGCAATGAGGCCGAGCTGGCCGCCTGATTGCTCGATCAGCGCAGTGTCGATCCGGTCGGTCACGGTGGGGACAAGCACGTCGCACTCGCGCATCGCAGCGGCCAGGGCATCGCGTGTCATTGGCGTATCGTCGGCGTTGAACGATACCTCGAACAGCTCCGCCATGCGGCGTTCCACCTCGGGCAGCAGCTTGCGCGTGACCACCACACGCGGCCGCGCCGGAACAGAAGTGTCGCGGAACTGTTCTTTCATGGCTATCGGCTAGAACGTCCACAGGGGGGCGGTCAAGGAGCCTTGAAGACGAGCTGTGCGGCACGGTAAGGAGCGGGGAATGAATCGCATCGCATCGCTATTGCCGGTACTTGCCTTATGGGGCGCCGCCGTTCCGGCGGTAGCTGCAGACGAGGGGGCGGTGCCATATTGGGCATCGATCGATGCGCAAGTCGCCAACATGCGTGTCGGTCCGGGGGAATCGTACCGGATTGATTGGGTCTACCGCCGCGTGCACTTGCCGGTGAAGGTCATCCGCCGCGAAGGCGCGTGGCGCCAGATAGAGGATCCTGACGGCGAAAAGGGCTGGATGCGCGACCTCTTGCTGTCGCGCCAGCGCGCGGCCATGGTGAAAAGCTCTGAACCAGCCGAAATTCATGCCGAAGGGCGCTCATCCTCGCGCCTGCTATGGCGCGTGGAGCCTGGCGTGGTGGGCTTGCTGGGAGAGTGCGCCGAAGGCTGGTGCATGTTCGATACCGACGGTCACAAAGGCTTTGTGCGCGAGGATGCGCTGTGGGGCGCGGGCGAGCCCTGATCCGCTTGCCCTTTGGTCTGATCTGCTTCTCGATCCCGTGGAAACGAAAACCCCGCCATAATGGCGGGG
>Ga0065704_10000207_pt1 | contig 211710 bp, 88 predicted proteins | sample SwiRhicommuniRL2_FD_59091 | JGI IMG/M metagenome (GOLD analysis project Ga0065704, IMG submission 59091) | Switchgrass rhizosphere bacterial communities from Rose Lake, Michigan, USA - RL2 v2 (version 2) | ecosystem: Host-associated > Plants > Roots > Rhizosphere > Soil | place: East Lansing, MI
CAACAGGACCAGGACCTGAACCAACAGGACCAGGACCTGAACCAACAGGACCAGGACCTGAACCAACAGGACCAGGACCTGAACCAACAGGACCAGGACCCGAACCAACAGGACCTCAACAACCTTCAGCACCTCAGCAACCATCAGCACCTCAACAACCTTCAGCACCTCAACAACTTTCAGCACCTCAACAACCTTCAGCACCTCAACAACCTTCAGCACCTCAACAACCATCAGCACCTGAACAGCCAACAGGACCAGGACCTGAACAGCCAACAGGACCAGGACCTGAACCAACAGCACCAGGACCTGAACCAACAGGACCAGGACCTGAACCAACAGGACCAGGACCTGAACCAACAGGACCAGGACCTGAACCAACAGGACCAGGACCTGAACNAACAGGACCAGGACCTGAACTAACAGGACCAAGTAGACCTAAACCTGGGAGTGCTGGTGACGGTATTGGAGGAAATGCCCAAGGTGGTAATGGCCAAGGTGGTAACGGACCTCATGCTGGTGACGGTATTGGAGGAGACGCCCTAGGTGGTAACGGCCAAGGTGGTAACGGACCTCATGCTGGTGATGGTATTGGAGGAGACGCCCTAGGTGGTAACGGTCAAGGTGGTAACGGACCTCATGCTGGTGATGGTATTGGAGGAAATGCCCAAGGTGGAAATGGTCAAGGTGGTAACTCAGGTGGTTTAGGTCCAGGAGGACCTAAGCCATCAAGTGTACCAGGTGGACCTCCATCATCAAGTGTACCGGGTGGACCTCCATCATCAAGTGTACCAGGTGGACCTCCATCATCAAGTGTACCAGGTGGACCTCCATCATCAAGTGTGCCAGGTGGACCTCCATCATCAAGTGTGCCAGGTGGACCTCCATCATCAAGTGTGCCAGGTGGACCTCCATCATCAAGTGTGCCAGGTGGACCTCCATCATCAAGTGTACCAGGTGGATCTAAACCATCAGGTGGACCTAAACCACCAGGAGGCTGGGGTGAAATTCCTGGAAACGGGTATGGTGGACATGGTCAAGGAGGAAACGGTCAAGGTGGAAACACTTTCAACGTTTACGGTGGTCAAGGTGGAAGTGGTTATGGTGGTAGTGGATATGGTGGTAATGGTCAAGGTGGAACTGCTTACGGTGGTCAAGGTGGCCAGGCTGGTAATGGATATGGTGGTAGTGGATATGGTGGTAATGGCCAAGGTGGAAATGCCTACGGTGGTAAAGGCGGCCAGGCTGGTAATGGATATGGTGGTACTGGTGTAGGTGGTAATGGCCAAGGTGGAAATGCCTACGGTGGTAAAGGCGGCCAGGCTGGTAATGGATATGGTGGTACTGGNTATGGTGGTAATGGCCTAGGTGGAACTGCTTACGGTGGTAAAGGTGGCCAAGGTGGAAATGGTTACGGTGGTTATGGCTATGGTGGTAACGGTCAAGGTGGAAATGCGTACGGTGGTAAAGGTGGCCAAGGTGGAAATGGTTACGGTGGTTATGGCTACGGTGGTAACGGTCAAGGTGGAAATGCGTACGGTGGAAAAGGTGGCCAAGGTGGAAATGGATACGGTGGTTATGGCTACGGTGGTAATGGCCAAGGTGGAACTGCTTACGGTGGTAAAGGTGGCCAGGCTGGTAATGGATATGGTGGTACTGGTGTAGGTGGTAATGGCCAAGGTGGAAATGCCTACGGTGGTAAAGGTGGCCAGGCTGGTAATGGATATGGTGGTACTGGTGTAGGTGGTAATGGCCAAGGTGGAAATGCCTACGGTGGTAAAGGCGGCCAGGCTGGTAATGGATATGGTGGTACTGGTGTAGGTGGTAATGGTGTTGGTGGAAATGCAGGTGGCAGTAAAGGTGGCCAAGCCGGAGATGGTTTCGGAGGTACTGGTATTGGTGGTAACGGCCAAGGTGGAAACACTTTTGGTGGAAAAGGAGGCCATGCTGGAGATGGTTTCGGAGGTAATGCTCAAGGTGGTAACGGTACTGGTGGAAACACTTTTGGTGGAAAAGGAGGCCAAGCTGGAGATGGTTTCGGAGGTACTGGTATTGGTGGTAACGGCCAAGGTGGAAACACTTTTGGTGGAAAAGGAGGCCAAGCTGGAGATGGTTTTGGAGGAACTGGTGTAGGTGGTGATGGTGTTGGTGGAAATGCAGGTGGCCATGGAGGAAACGCAGGTGACGGTTTTGGAGGTCTCGGTGTAGGTGGTGACGGCCAAGGTGGAAACACTTTTGGTGGAAAAGGAGGTCAAGCTGGAGATGGTTTCGGAGGTACTGGTGTAGGTGGAAATGGTGTTGGTGGAAATGCAGGTGGCCATGGTGGAAATGCAGGTGATGGTTTCGGAGGTTTTGGTTTTGGTGGTGACGGCCAAGGTGGAAACACTTTTGGTGGAAAAGGAGGTCAAGCTGGAGATGGTTTCGGAGGTACTGGTGCAGGTGGTGACGGTCTTGGTGGAAATGCAGGTGGCCATGGTGGAAACGCAGGTGATGGTTTCGGAGGTTTTGGTTTTGGTGGTGACGGCCAAGGTGGTAGTACCGGAGGAACCCCATCAGGAAAGCCAGCTGAATCAGCTAGCTCTGATATCGCACCTTTAGCCGACGAAGTATTCGGTCCAAAGATACCTATTCAAGCAGACGTCGACCAAAAAGCAGCAGACCAAACTGAAGAAGAGCCTGTACCAGCCGTTTCAAGTACAGCCACTACAACTGATAATGCAGGAAATGCTAATTCCGCATCACTATTCAGTGTTTGTGCAGTTGCCGTTGGTATTTTACTCCTTTGAGTTCTCTAATTGAATTCAATTGAATTCTCCGTCACTTAATTCTATCAGTGACAAAATTACGTCTGATTTTGATGTGTTTAGAACATCCCCCTTGATACATTCCTTTGCATTTTAGCTTCTTTTCGTTTCTTCATTTCTTGTGAGTTTCTTATTGTTCATTCTTGTGTTTGTTAGCCTATGTTGACCATAGGTTCCTTTTTCGTTAGTGTTCATGATGTTAACAAATGTTTACTTCGTATTTTTTCCAATTGTAGTCTCATTATCAGATAGTAACACCTTATAGTGGACTTATAAATAGTCATACAGAAGTACTACGGCAGTGATGATCTTTTATATCACCTCCTCCATACAGATAATGGTTCCTCAGTTGTCCAACAATGAAGAAAGAGATGTCAATTATGACATCACAATAGTTTTAATCCATCACAAAATCTAATTACTTGTGAATATATCTGGGAGTAGACCAGATAATAACAGATTAGTATTTTATTTAGCTACTTGGTGCTAATAACAAATTTGTGTTTTTAACAACTGGTGGCTGCCAATTTCAAATCGAATCCTCACATAACAACAAGTTTTCAAATTTTTGTGCATGACAAGCAGCTAGAGACCTAAGTAGTCATATCTTTCCACATTTTCCGACGTTAGAGTTTGACAAATGTATTATATGATTCATAATAGAAAAGAATAGAATAGACGCCAGGTATTTGCAATTTAATTTCGCGTCTGAACATTTTTTGTTTGAGGCTCGAAAAATCTGGAGAGGGACTAAAGCCCAAGATCTTTTACGTAATATTAGCAGATATAAAGTGATATTCAAACACTCAAGTGTTGTTTTAGCTTCTATAGCAGATTTCTGAATAAACGGTGTTGAGTTTTTTCTGAAAATGGAGAAATGTTCTCCGAAATTAGTTATACACCGTTCAGTCTAGGCATAAGTCTTTAAACTGATAATAAAGGATAGAAACCAAAAACAACGTTCATTTGAACTCTAGTTAGGAATCACCCATTTGACATCCAGTTTGAACACTTTAATAAACCAGAATCGCCGATGTCATTCTAATAAGTTCATCATTATCCCAATGATTCATATAAATAACAATATGATGATTGAAAATTAACCAATTTAGAGATACGTAGTGCTGACATTTAGATATTCAATCTATAGATCGTCTTCTCTAGCGAATAATTCTATAATACTCTTAGAGCAAATACTGAGCGCAGCGAAGTATTTGTGATTATTTAATAAGTTGATATTAGTGGAGATTGAAGTAATGTAATGCAAGAGAAGTCTTTATTAATATGTATTTACTCACTACCATCTTTAACTTGTAAAATTGAGGGTGAGCTTTAGATCAACAATAAAAAATAGAGAATATTGGAAGGAGGTATCATCCTACAACATACAAAGCATACCAAACAAAGACTATATCTAAATAATCTTGCTTTTATATTATCATATTATTGTATCTTATATTGTCTAAGGGGTTCGTTGGGTATTTAAGCGTGAGTAAGTAAATAATCATCATTAAAGATACAGTCTTATATCTAATGGTTGCAAAATATGATGCGAAATATGATCTAAAATAAGATGCAAAACCTACCCAATCTGGAAAAGTAACTCGCAGATCAAGACACGTCAAACACAGAATAGGAGAAGTACAAAAACTGGAATGTTTCAACTAAATTGATTGTGATCACTGATTACTCCACATTTTCAAATCGTAAAAAAATTTCCTAATGGTTCGTACATTTTTCAAGGAACGCGATCCTAACTCTGCCTAGAACAATTCTTGAGCTACTATAGTGTTACATAACAAATTACACATTAACACAATGAATGCATATATGAGGTAGAATAAGGGTTCTAGGTAGATGATTTTGACTCACACTGAGAATTGAATTCTACATGAACAATACATTGGTAAGGAAACAACCAATTCATCTACGAACCAACAGCACTTTTCGCTAGTAATCTCAGTTTGATATCAAAAACAACTTCCTGGTGTGACCCTTTTGGATGTTTTGAGGACGCTTCAGGATACTTATGATAATATAATAAGAATAATTACGAGGAATACTACGAAGCCGTAATTCATCTTGTAGATCATGAAACCAAGTCATAGCTACAAACTCTAGAATTTTCGGGTCGCATAGGTATGGGGAAGTGGAGATTTTACTATTGATTCATATTAGAATACGGTACTTATTTGCATATTAATGATCAAGTTACGAAAACTACCAACCACCCGGATTTAATTGGTGACTGATATTGCAAGAATTGATAGGTCTTCATGACAATTTAAAGTCGTTGTCATCGATAATTGTATGCACACTTCTATACTTTATTCATAACCATTATTTTTTGGAACCCACATATGTTTTTTTTTTGTTAATAGCATTAATGTGTCCAAAAGCAAAGTCCATGATATTTACGGCCATTGCATCTGAGAGCACATTCTCCTCTGTTAGATGGACTTGGGGTACAGAGGATGACAAATAATCCCACACAAGTTTTATATAATCACGTAACGAATGCAGGTGTGAGTCTCACATAAAATATATCAAGTTTTTTTGCAATTGTCCTACAAATTTTTCGTTTTTCCAATTCCACAAAGGACAGCTCAATACGAACCAGAATGAATTTACAAACAACAAGCAACAATACAAGCACCCGAAACTCAAAGAACAATACATGCAACCGATATTCAAACGCCAATCCACTCCTTTACCATGTTATTGTTATTATAATTTTCAAAAGAGTGGTATTGATGATTGGAGATTTTAAGATATACCCACTCCAATAACTCTATAACAAATTGACATATCAAGCCAAAAGGTAACAAAACAATCATATTTGAAGGATGAAATTGCTTTGAAATGAGGACCACCCCTTCATTGCACGACCATTAGGATCCAGAAGGACAAGGGAAGTAATATGTACTCACAATGGATTAATATACTCACATAAATATTATAGATATACCCCCACCCCCAAAAACCCCGAAAATCAAATTATTTCTTTTACGATTTTCATTCTATCTTTAGTGATTAATCCCATCTATAGGACTTGTAAAGTAAGTTTTGTTTCGGTATTATACCAAACACTAAATTATGGAAACGTGTTGAAAAGATACAAACTGCTTCAAGCAGCTCTAAGCTTCGTTGTGAACGTAATTAAGTAAATTAAGTACATTAAAAATTAAGTACATCAAAAAATTAAATATTTTGAAATAAGTAGACAGATATTTAAGGGTGGAGACTAAAATTTTTAGACTGGAGAATATTAGTGAATATTACCATCTATGCCCTTGAATTAAACCTCTCGAATCGAAACAAAACATTAGAGAGCCACACTTAATTATACCGTACCAACTGAACTACATCAAATTATGCGTAAGTTTAATCAAGATTTCAACATACTTGGTATCATTATAAGAGCCATCAAAATATAGTTTTTAGCAATCTTGTTGAAAAGCAAGAGCCATCAGAGTTGTGATTGAATAAAAATAAACGAGATTTCCAAGGCGAGACTAATGCGGATGATATAATGAACTTTGCCGTTTAACTTGCCCATGATTGTGAGTCTTTTGGCTAGATATCAAAGTTAATTTTTAACAGAGTTATGTTTGTTACAGCTTGGAAGCAAAGTTTCCATGCGATTTTAGTAGTATTAAAAGTAGTGTACAAAATGAACTAAACTAGATGATAAAATATATGAATATGACTTTGGAATCCTACGACTCTTCAGTCCAGATCGTGGAAAGTTCTGGCCAGACTCTCTTATACATGCTCATGGCAACAGTATCCTGGGAAGTCAACTTACCGTCAAAATTGGCCTTGAAGTAACCATGGGTACCAAGACTTTCCTTTATAAACCCAGATCTTCCAGATTTAGTAAAAAGAGGAATGGCTTTAAACCAATTGATGTCTTCAGCGTTGAAGAACATGTAACGAACAGTAACAACACGCTTGTGAATCTTGACAGGATGTCCAGTCAAGACAGCTCTTTGGGTGAGAATTCTGGAATGGTCACAGTTCAAGAATGTACCCTGACCAATGAACTCGACATTTCCATCAGAACTACCGTTGGTTCTAAAGTATATAACAGGAGCATTGTTGAAAAGAACAGGAGCAATGGCTGTGGCGATGACAGTGTCTCCTGGACGAGCAAAGTTTTCTGATTTATGCACATTATTGGAATTATTAGATGCTTGGTTGAATACTGGTTGAATGACCTGTCTACGTGGACCATACTGTACCACAATAGATTCACGGGAAGGAATAGTTTCTTCAAAATCTTCCCAAGATTCGTAAGAGAAGTTACAAACTCCCAATTTGTGTTCATGTTTCAAGAGTTCATAGATGGTGAATGGTTGAGCTTGACAGTTGATTCTTTCTAACAATAATGCAGGGGCTCTCAAGAAAATCTTAACCTTTGTTCCGATGTTGACCTGGGCTTCCTTGATAGTATCCTTATTAAGCTTATTTCTTGTTGCTTTATAGTTCGAGATACGCAACAATCTACTCCAAATAGAAGGAGCTTCGATATCATATTCATCGCAATCCCAATCACAGTTAGACAAAGACTTAATACCTCTAAAATTATCCAATCTCTCCTTACCAGATTCATTTGGTAATAATTCGAGTTCGTCTGGGAATTCACGATCATCCTTTTCAAGCTGTCTAAATTCGGCCAATTGCCTTGCCTCTTCCTCTGGCGATAAGTCAACATGCATTTCAGTCTGTCCAGCTTCAGTTGGGGCATAATCAGTGGCAGTTGCATCAATATTCATTACGTCGTCTTCCATAGCAATGTCAACGGGTTCTTCTTCGTCACTTTCCAAGTCTGATGCATCTTCCAAAACATCTTCAACCAACCATCTCCCTTGGTAATCAGAAGTACCCCTTGGCAATTTGTGAGTTCTTACTGGTTTTCTTGAACCATCGTCATCGAAATAAGTTCTTCCATCCATTCTGACACCCAAATCATCCTCATCGTTGTAGAAATCATCGTCATCTTCCATTTCAACCTCTTCAGGTTTCAATTCTTCCAAAGTGTCTTGCGATTCATCAGGTGTATAAGTTTCAACATCGCTTCTGGCCACTTTTTCAATCTTTTCAATCTGGAAATCTCCATATCCTGGAACATGGACCAATCTGTTTGAATTGAAACCTACGCCCCTAACAGTACCTTCCACAACCAAAGATCCGACTTCTTGCGGAGAATCTTGAGACCAATAGGCGCTATCGGCGACCAAGTAACCTCTAGAATCTCTCCAGTTAATCGACTTTGGAAACTTCTGACAAAGAGTTCTTAAACAGTTTGCACACTCCGAATCGTTTTCCAAAGCAAAGAGTTTTTCTTCGTTGGGGAAGAAATGGTTGAAGAAAGATTGAAGGGACTGTCTGATATCTAACTGCAAATTACGCTTAGGATAGGCCGACACAACGTTTGGAAGTACACCAATCACAGAGGCAATACCCTGTGCAGTTAATGCACGTAAGATTTGTTCACCGTAGTCTTTTTCAACCTCACTTGTGGCAGAGATACCAAACACTACAAAATCCGAGACTTTTGCAGCATCGAGAATTGCCAAGATAGAGTTTTGGTTAGGAAGAATGATCTTTAAATTCGACTTGAAACGATCCACCTTGATAGATCTGACGCTAGGAACCTCGTAAAGTTCATCACTTTTGAACAATTGATTAGCGATGTCTGCAATGTCAAGATCAGGAGTCAATGATATGATGGTGACGATTTTCTCAGCTCCATGAGTCCCTTCAAAGACTTTTCTGGCGAGTTTGGTGTCGAGGATCTTATTTTCTTTTAGTTGTTTTGCCAAATTCTTACGTTCCACTTTCCCAAGGACTTTAACTGCCTTTGATCCACCTACGGATTTTTCAACCTTTCCTTTGTACATGTTTTTCAATTGACCCTTGGTAGCATGTTTAGATTTGAACGGCTTGTGGTCATTTTTCAACGTCGACCTATGAGAATGTCCCCCTTTAACCATCTTGGTATGTTTGTTGATGTTGATATTGGTTATTAGATAGATGAGATGCTTGAATTTTTTTGTGAAGACGATGAGATATAGGGCACATACCCTAGATCGAGAAAAAACATGTGATATCAGGTGACCAATGAAGAATTTATATTACATACAGGATTTTTATATTTAGATACCACCGCACGACTTCTCAATTTCTATCGTACATCAATACCGCAACCAAATTCAATGCTCATTTTGTTAGGAACTTGCCAATTCCTGTACACAGACCAAGTGAATTTTTTTCACTATCCTCCACCAGGACACCTGAAAAATTTATATACGTTCAATTTAGTTGTTTCAAAGTATCAACGAAGTTATAAGAAAAATTGTATGTAAAGAGATACAGACTATAGAAGTGATAGGAATGGACGAGAGAGTCATACAAGAACAAATTCTAGATGGTTGATCTAGATGAAAGTCATGAAACGAGAATCAAGAACGGGGTTGATACCATAAATGTGGAATGTCAAATCCAAGGAATACAACCGATATAATAAAATACATGAGATATGAGCATAAGATAATACATTAAAGACGTGCCTTAACATGTTCTCCTTCCATTTTCTCCATTCATGTCAGTTTATTTCATTCTGAAGCAAATACTAACTTTCTAGCAATATGGCTCACGAAACTGTTTGGTTCTCCCACCCAAGAAAATTCGGTAAAGGTTCAAGACAATGTCGTGCTTGTTCCTCCCACACTGGTTTAATCAGAAAGTACGGTATTGACATGTGTCGTCAATGTTTCAGAGAAAAGGCTACTGACATTGGATTCACCAAGTACCGTTAAACTACTACAAAGAATTGCTCTAATAGAGATTACATACGAAGGGCTGATATCATCAATGATGTGTACTCCTGGAATCTTTTCTGTGTATAATTTATCATCTAGTCGAAAGGCTTAATATATAAAACAATTAACATGATCGTCTGAGCCAGCAGACTCAGTGAAATGTAGAGTAGTAGTGAGGATACAATTGAAGGGAAACAAGTGAAATGGATTGGAATCGGACTATCAAGTAATTATCGTAATAAAGAGACCACTCAAATCATTTAGTAAGAACTCGATAAGCTATAGCTTTTGAGAGCAAGAACTAAAAATAAGTAGTTCTGGAATCAAGTGGGAAAACTCGTGCACGACCTATAGAAAAAGCTATTAACGTCAAAGTAGTCACTTACTAGTTATCAACAGTCAACGTAACTACTTGACTATCTCAGGTAACGCGTGTAAGACGAGTATTATCTCTGCTCTTCGAATCGTATGTAGAAAAAAAACTCAAATTACAGATTCTATCCCACAGTACAAGTTTGGAAGAATACTCGAACTTTATTATTCTAGAACATATTCTAGAGTTACATTACATTTTTACTAACCGTGTACCACTAACAGCTTAAGCCACTAGTAGTACACTATGTTACCCATAATATATCGACATTCGGTTATCCATCGCCTCACTAAAGAGACCCAGAGGATACCAAACTTCCTAACAGGGATTTCACTCTCGGGAATGCTATAATTCATTTTGTAAATGGCAACGAGAATAACTTGACATTATACATTATCTCGCCGTGGCAAATATTCCCTTGCTTTAATAAGCTTTTTGATTAAAGAAAAGAAGAAAAACTATTAAATTTCGCGGGCATTGATTTCTTATATAGAAATTTGGGAAGGGTTACCCGGATTAAAGATATGAGGGTTGCAAATTATACGAGACAGTGTACAAGAAAGCAAACAAGAAGGCATACAAGAACCTCAACTCTAGAGAATAAGAACATAATAACGTGCAAATTAATATCAGATAACCAGAGAGCATATATACAAGGAAAGGAAGATTTGAAACCTAGGCTCAAACTGAAGTCACTAACTGATTTCAAAAAGGTGAATGGTACACTAGTAATTTTACAAAGTATTTATATGTACTATTAAAACAAATAGGTTCGTTAATATATATTAACTAATTTCAACCGAGGTTGAGTAATTATGAAATGAAATGCTAGAGGGATATTCTTGATTGGTCAATATCGATGCGTAGAATTAAAAGAGATCGAAGAAGACCAATCATGGTGATAAAACTTGCTAGTCCGACTGGAACAACAGCAAACACAGCAATATTATAAAAATCAAAGAACCTGGCCCGCTTGCGCCCTCCCTTTTTAAGATCAAGGTTTGACGTGACGAAATTTTGGACCCCGTACGTTATGGTGAGGCAACAAGATATAAGAATCCATATATGAAGACCGTATTTGTAACCATCAGCGGAAAATGTCGACACCAAATACTGTTCTGCCGTAATCATGATTGCAGACATCGACAAAACACGGACAATAGCGGCGGGTGTCAGATAGATGACGATCCAGCGGATTATAAGACCATCTAAAACAGAAAACGAAAGGTAACCAGCCACAACACACCATACACCGGTAAGAAAATGTTCCGAGAGACGTGCACTGGTGATAGATACTTGTAAATGTTGACTATTGTTGGCGATGGAGTTGACGGTATCGATTTTCACCTGGTGGTTATCGAAAAAAACCCGTTTCCACAGCTGGAATAATCCAATCATTGGTGGGACGAGTGACACGTCTCTGGAAAAAGCAAGTGCAAAGTGTTGACGGGCATTCAAGAACTTGAGACCCAATTGTTTAAGAGAAAGCTTTGGTTTTTGAGGAGGAGGCGGAGGAGCCAATGAGGTAACATCATCAATGGAATTTGATCTAGTGGGAGTGTTTGGAGTTTCCAGATCAAATCTTCGTTCATGCAATAGTTGGGAAGTTTCATACGAAGGAACTGCTTCATTTGGATCAAACACTTCAGGTAGAGAGTGTGAACGACCAACCGATCCGCCAGGAGTTCCCAGTCCACCATTCCCAAGGGGGTCGTAATCTCCTACTACTATCTCTGGTAGTTCTGTGATTTCTCTATGATTATTCTGTAATGATCTTCTGGATGGAGTTGTGTAGTCTTCATCTATTTGATGAGAATGTAGATCAGATTCGAACCGATTCCGTAGTGAGCTCATAAACGCCATTATAATTACTTAATGAATATATCAACAGTACAATTTCTTAATGAATATATCAACAGTATAATTAGTGAATCAACAGTGAATCAATAGTTATAACAATAATGTAATCAATAGCAACAATATCAGTTATAACTTGGGATTTTAACTTTTGAACAACTATGAGGTAGCCAGTTGAATGGTAACTATAGGAGTCCAGTAATTTCACGAAAGTGTAATGTTAAGAATGTGAGAATGTGAGATTGTGAGAATGTGAGATTGTGAGAATGTGAGATTGTGAGAATGTGACACTCTTTCAACTCTTCAACTCTTTCACTAGTCTTGTCAATCAACTATAAAAAGTATCCTGAAGTGTTTTGATGATATTCATCCAAAATAAAGTTTTTTCCTGACTAATAGTTTTTCATGTGGTAGTGGCTGGGAGGATAGACTAAGTGAACCAAAAGAAGGGAGAGGTTACGAAACCCCTAGGAAGAGACGGAAGTTACAATTACGACTATCCGGAGTTACAGAAGTTCCTGTGCCGAATGTTTTATATTTCTGCCTTCCTCAATCAGGGTTTGTGTGTACAAATTAGGCTGCGAAAGTAACCACATCCTAGTCCTTAAGAACCGTAGCGACTTTGTGAAGAACTCTGCATTTAGTGAGGCCTTCTAGTGATGATAAATATATAATCGTCCCATAAGAGTTATACAATACTCATATCATAATTTACTTTGGATATTACGTAGGGCCAATAGCTCTCTAGCTGTGGAGGTATATTAATCTCACTATTTACTAATCTGACTGTATATTAATCTAGAAATATTATACAAATTGTCGTAATTACGTACAATTTACAACTCCGTCCAAGATGTTATTATGAGGGCGGCGCATACGCCAGAATATCGCAGAATATCGGCACGGGTGTAGTAATTGTAGCCGAGATTTAGCCCACGTTCCGTGTGTTATCATCGCACCTATACTAGGATCCACAAATATAGTAATATGTACCGATATTTTCAGACAGCCGCATTTTTCAAGGGATTCTCTCAGTAGCCAATAGGTTGTTGAAATAGAGCGTTCAACCGGCTTGAAAACAGGGTGGTTATGTGCGTTTGGTTTTGGGATTCTGACACTTTCCTGGTCAAATGTACAGGGATCTGCAACTGATAGTACGCAAATACTGCGCCATACAATTCGGGCTACATCTAATCATGAGCGGAGTTATGAGAATATACAAAAAAGATAATCCTCCGAATTTCGGCGATTCACGGATGGAGAAAATATTGGGGTTCGTATAGTGAGACTTTGAATTTGATGATTTACAGTAAAAGTTATTGAAGTTAGTGTACAAGTATTTACAGTAGTTACAATATTACTGTACGAGTATTCACAAAACTTCAGTTCAGTTTATCAACATGTCAATGATTGTGATTATTATATTAACTAATTATTCACAATTCTTCTCATATGATTCGGAAGACAATCGACGCCTTCGTTCGGTATTATTAACTGTAGATAAGCCACGATGGCGCGGATAAATCGCTGATTGAGACCCCTGACCCTTTCAACAACTTGTTGTCAGTGCTCAAGAACCAATCTTTGATTATCAACCATGACTCAACCATGGCTACTACACAGATAGGAGAATGCAATCATAACATTGCTCACAGTATAGAACCATTTAATTTGTTTAGATAGCTTCCAATTGTTGACTGATTTCATCCAATTCAGACTTAGCAGAAGAATATTGTTCACTTAAATCTTCAAACTTCTTTTCCCAATCTTCCTTTTCGGATTCAAGAGAAGCAACCTTTCTTTCCAATTGTTCGGCCTTGATATCGGTTTCTCTCAATTTTTCAGTGGTTTCCTTTAAGTTCTTGTCTGCTTCTTCCAACTCTTCTTCCAAAACTTGGTTCTTCTTGGTGTAGTTTTCGTTAGAGGTCTTGAGAGAATGAGATTCATCAGCAGTTTGCTTGATTTCTTCCAAGTCAGTTTCCAATTTTTCAACTTGTTCTTCTAAAACTTGGTTCTTTCTGGTCAAAGATTGAATTTGATGGTCTTTTTCCATGTTTTCTTGTTCAAACTCCTTGATCTTGCCGGCCAATTCATCGGACTTTTCTTGCCATTTTTCGGCTTCCGATTTCAAGTTGTTAATTTTCTGAGGTTAGTATGTTTTCATTGAGAGATGTATCAAGAGCTAGGAAGATATCATTTATGAATAAAGACGCGATCACCTTCAAATCAGAATCCACATAATTATACTCAAATATTAAATATCTATCACAATTGGTAATTGACACACAAGATAATTTTTAAGTTCCATAGAGCCAAATCCGTCTAAAGGAGGGATATGATTAGTCCCACTTTCAAATAAAACGTTCAAGGAAATAACAATTCAAAATAAAACGTTCATGGAAATAATCTCCGTGTGTCCAAAGGAGCATGCAAATACACTCCAGTGCCCATTGCGCAGTGTGTGCAAAGAAAATCTTCTCCCAATAAGGATCCACCAATTACTCTCTATCCTAAATCCTCTTAGAGGCTTATGAATGGATTCGCTAAGTGTTCTTAAAATAGAAAACATTGGAAAGTATCTCCTTATATTAGACGCGAGCATGAATCTCTTGAATGATGACAAAAGCTTAGACTCAGATTGATTTGAATTCTTCATAATTAAAGTAATTGATGGACGATTGATCTGGTAGCCGAATAATCTCCAATCAATTCCGGAATTGCGTAGGATACGTCCAAAATTTCACTTATGAATTCTATTGTTCCACTTCCATTGCTAAGCTCAAGAATCTATACAATTGGTACTTACTTCCTTAAGTTTATCCATTTTCCGTTGATTCCCTAGAAAGAAAAAGACTCTTAATTTTGTTGGATCAGCTTTATTTGTGTTTGTTGTGGTTGAGGATTTTTCGTCAATTTGTGTACAGGACACTACCAGGGCCAGACCAACTCCAGCTTGAAGATTCAGGCAATTGTGGGAGACTCAGAAATACGAGAGGGACTACCATTTATCGGTAATGTTATGGGAAGTCTTATTAACCTTATGGATAAAGAATTGGCGTAGACGAGCTTTTTTAGAAAATGGGTGATTTAATATCTTAATCTGTAGTTCCCTCCCTTCCGATAAGTTCGAATCGTGGTGTCTTCTAACAAATGGTGACTCCTTTCCTTGCAACGCGCAGTAGAGACTTTACACCGAACAGTTCTGTGATTACTAAGCCTGTTATATATAGTACTACTATGTACTGGTAGAAAGTAGTCGCAGTCCTAAGGATCGGAAACCCTTTCGGATCGTTCAGCTACGAAAATAGTCTAGAGAATCGCTAGTTCGATTCCGACCCATAGATCGTATTATCTATACAAGAATCTCTACAAGAATCCACACAAGAATTTATACAAGATCTGCTTTTGCGGAAATCGTTGGCGGAAGGTAAAATCTGTAAATTAGGCAGTACAGGAAATAGAGAAAAGAATGAATTGATAAGGATGGCGGAGTAATAGGAAGCTAAATCTCATCCAAATCGAAGGAATAAGGAGCACACAACTTGCTCATGATTCAGCAAGAAGTTAGTACTTCGGTAATGACTAGATTTAATGTTTGACAATCTGATTTCTGCAGTGATCTACTAAAAATTAAATATTTTAAGAATTTTGCATCCAAAGATTCTCTAAATTTTGCAACTAGCCAGATTACTAAATTGTAAGGACAGAAATGTTGAAATTTGTTTCAAAGCTAATAAGTTATTAAATATGTGTTTCTTATAGCAAACATATTAAGATATTACATATTGATGTCTCAGGTTCAGAGTATCTCTGCTTGGTAGGTCTGCAACTATGCACACAAATGGAATACTTATATAAATTTATTCTCCCACTATGAAATTCGCTCCTTGTATAAAGGTACCTTGTACCAATTCCAAACCTTGTTCAAATTCCACACCTTGAACCATACATTCTGTGTCAGTATGAACCGACATTTCCCCTATATATACATTCCGCAAAAATGTCGCGGTCTCATCAATGTCTCGAAGTATGATTAAATGTCGCCCGAGATCTATATTTGCAGCATATCCAACCACGAACACATTCTTTCCTACACTACAACTATAAGTCAACAAGAGGTTATGTTAGTTGCATTTCTACCCACCCCTCAAATATCCGTGTTACGGTGGTTCATATATCAAAATCAGTGAATAAATCGGATTTGGTGCCATTTTTAATTATCAGCCAGCCATCTTTTTTATGACAGCCGCCTAGCAGTTTATTCCAACAGAAGTAATCTTGACCATGAGTTTTCATAGTTTCTTGATATTTTCCCGTCTAAACATCGTCTAATCTTTATATAATTGTCTCTGGATCCATAAGAATTTTGTTTCGTCTTGTTTCTAAATAAGATGTACCATTTCTCTTCGCTGGGGGATTTTATAACGGCCCCCAATAGTTTTCAAGACACAAGCTCCCAAAGGTCAGCGTTAAGTGGAAATAGAAATCATCTAAGTCATGAGTTGCTTAGTGGAAATTCTAGTCACGACCTCACTTATAATACAGCAAGGCTTACCAATTCCAGAACAAGTCCACTAAATCATCCTACTTATGCCAAACAACAAGGCAATGAAAGCTCTTCAGAAGAATTTACATTTACTAATCCAAACACTTTTCCTAATCAAAGCTCTGTTAGCTACAACACACTTCCTGGACATGGATTAGACTCCCCTACATATGCGTTCCCCAGTCGGACGAGGCAAGCGTATGAGAAATCCGGCATTAATGATTCAAGAACTGGTCTCAACGTTGGTCATTCTGATCCAAAATATTCAGCAAATATATCTGATCTTCAAGGACCTACAAGTTTTATCACTAACAATTCCGTTCCAAGTTTCTACCACTACAACGAGAACTATCCTCTGAACACTTCTCTGGAGAATAATAAAAATTTTGGTGCTCAAGATCCCAACTTGGAGTCTCTTGATTCTTCGAGCCACTCAGGAAACATACAAAATGCTCAAAACTTCCCACATCCAAGTCACCCCAATCTTTCTCTTAGAGTTGGCCAAACTCCCCATCATGCACATGTAAATTCTAATCCATTTGATATCATTTTTGACCCTTTAGCATCGAATTGCCAATCACGTTCTCCACTACCACTCTTACAAACCCCTTCAGAACATCAATTTCAATACCAGGCTATCGAACAAAACATTTATAACAAGACACCCTTGGATGACCAAAACATCTACAACAAATCAAATATGAAACGTAGAAACATATCACAAGTGCCCCCTATAATAACTATTATCGATGAAAACCCCCCAAGACGGTCTGGATCTGTCATCTCCAAATGTGCCTCCCTTAAAAATAGAAACAGTATTCGAAGAAGAAACAGAATGGTCCAAAAAGAAGATATTGAACCAAAAAAGGGTAAAGCTAGACGGAAATTAAATTTCATTTTCCCTGTGAAACGAAAGACTTCTTTAAAATATTCTCCTGTTCTTAAACAATCTCCTAACTTCAACACGGATGACGAACTTCGTGCATTCCTTGTCGAATGTAATGCGAAAGAACTTATGAAGGAATTTGTGCCAAAGCAAATGAATTTCTACAAGCATGAAAACCTACTAGCAATGAGACCAAAACTTGTTTCAGAAAGGAAACAAGTTCAAATTTCTAGAACTGGCTCATTCAATATAAAGCAAGTCCCCAAAAGCATTTCTCATCCTATGGCTATCGAAGAAAAACCTATCAAATCTCCACAGCATGGAAGAACCATCTCCACACTTCCCTTCCAAGAAATCGTCTACCTGAAGTACAAGAATGCCGTGTTTGCCAACAAATTTACACTGTTACCACGGTTTCAAGAAATGTTCCCCAATGATATTCACTTGTTGTCTAAAGCCGAAGTAAACCAGATCAATAAGAAACTAGCGTTTGAGGTTCTTATTCGAAGAACAGTGGCTGCAAAAATTGGCTACCGTCTCAAACAGAACCGAGAATCATTAAGGGCGTCCATAGTTCAAGTTGATTCTTCAGCTTCGTCTTCAGATAGTAGTGGGAAAACTCACAAGACTCCAAGAAATCCAACTTTCGACCCCAGAATACCTGATTTATACAAAGACTCCGACTCGTCAAATTCAAATGAATCCATCAACACTGAAGAATTAATCCAACAGAATGCTTCACTTTTTTCAGAGCTTTTGCCTTCTCCACAAATTAGTTATACTACCGATATTTTCGGTAGCATGTATTTTGAGAACTTGGAATTATCCAACAAAAGTGACTCTAAATCTAACGACAAGCCATCCTCACTATCACAGTCACCAAGACATATTTCCAGAGAACTGTTGTACATCAACGATTTCAACAAAGCGTATTTCGATAAATACAAACCCAAGGAAATCGGCGAAATTGAAGGGACATTATTCAATTCCAATGTATACCAGTTGAAGCCAATGCAACGTTCTGTGGTTACGCTTTCTTCCTCAGATACCTCGCAAGGAACACCGCCACCAGTACGCTCCGCCGTCATGTCGTCATCTCCTGAAACACCTTTTCCTTTGAACTTAAAGAAGAACGACAAAAAAAACAGTCCTTCTTCAACAGACAAATCCCAGAGGAACAGTTATCATTCCGAAAGCCGCAAATCCCAATCAACGACACATACATCTATTTTCAAACATCTCGAAGGTTTTCCAAGTGAATTGTCTTTATATACAAATAAGGATGGTGATACCGCCAAGGACGGGAGTATGACCCCAATTCCGTGTTATAATTCTCCCTTTAATGAACAATTTATCCCATCGGTTCATGAATTCAATGCATCTCAAAAATCTTTGGTTTCACCAAACTTGATCAATCCTCAGGAAACATTCAACAATTCTTCCTATACACCTATTGACCACAACTCCAACACTAATAGACTATCGAACAACCAAGAATCCTTGACTCCTCACAATACACTAAACTCCTTTCCTCATTCAGTTTACTCTCCCCGTGATACTACTCCACCGCTCTCAGACCCACGTCTAAATCTAGAAATTAAGAGACATTCGCTTTCATCGTTAGAACTCCACACAACAAAAGTTTCACCATTCAACATCACCTTGCCAACCAAAGCTTCCAGCGGCTTAGATCTCTTGGATTCATTCAAGATTTCTTCGCCTATGGAGTTTATACTTAATCCCGACGTGCAAAAACAAAACATCGAACATGGAAATGTTGATCTTAAGTCGATGAAGGGTTCAATTATTGGACCTTCAGAGTGGACAGGCTCAGTAGCATCAAATTCTCTAACTCGTGGTAAGCACATACCCTCACATAAGCGGAAACTACAGAGTTTTGGATCTGATCTAACAATAGGAAGAATCGATAGCAATTCCACTAGATCCATGGATAGTTCAAGACGAACCGATTTGAATTATAGTGGTACAGTGAGATCCGACTTTTCATTCTTACCCCTGGGCACCACCTCTCCATACAGAGGTCGCCCACAGTTAGGGTGACCACCAGAAGATGAACTTGGACTCATAAAATCATGAAAATCATAAATCATGAAAATCATGAAAATCATGGAAATCATGGAAATTATGGAAATTATGAAAATCAGAAGACCATGAAAATTATGAAATTAATATATCTCCTCAAACCTCATAAACTGAAATCAAAACTTATAGCATCACTCACAAACTCATAGCATTACTAACAAACTCATTTTATATATAGAACGAAGCATACTTCCGGAGGATTAATACTTTACAATACATTGCATTACAGATTTAATATACACAATTAAGCTAAGTAGTAGCCAACTATTTTATAGGTACAATAGAGACAGCAGCAAGCTGGGACAAGGAAGAGGCACGTTGATAAGTCACGAGTAGCTGTAGATTTTAGCAAACACAGGGTAAGATCATTAGGAACATTCAGATCATTAGGATCATTAGAAGGCTGATTTCACTAGTATGATTTCTCAAGTTCTGGTTAAAGCTGGCAACAATATCTCCGTAGATTAAAACAACACTTTGTAGAGATCCTTAAAAATAACCGGAGATCTCCTTCTTAACCAGAAACATCATATTACGCAATTCACGATAAGTACCATGAGAGGTTCCTTCAGTACACCAACAATATCTTGATCTAGAGAATTAATGAAGCAGATTTCTCGTTGAGACGGGCTAAGGAAATGAAATTTTGCAATAACCATTCAATTATGATCAATTATGATCAATTGGGATCAATTAGGATCATATTCTTAGACTCAAGAAGAAAACAGAATATGTTTCTTGAGACATATTTGTCGCTACCTCATGGAACAAATAGGATCTAGCGACGGTAATCGAGATAATTGCGATAATTTATCACTACAAAGATGTTCGTAGTGTAGTCGAGAATAACATATGAAGACTCTAGAGTCATCATCACCAAGAGAATCATATGCTTCTGGTAATTTCTTCATTTATTTAGTGTCGACGTCACAGATCACTCCGAGGGTCAATAACATGGAAATCGTCACCGATCACTTGGAGGCTGATCACTCAGAACTAGCACAAGCAACTTCGATTCGCTAGGTTCGCTCAGGTCCTCACAGACCCTCAGAAGATGAAAACTCACACAAGCAACTTCGCTTCGCTCAGTTGCTTATTGCCCCGTGAAAACCATAGGAAGCATAAATTCCCTAATCCTCTTTGCCATCTCTTCATCAGAATATTCTTCATGAATGACATTTCTACTAGGAAAATAAGTATTGTCCAAAATATTCAACATGAAGATGGGGATTTTTCCATCTCTAACACCCTCACATATAGATAACACTTCCTCAACAGCCACATGACCAGACTCGTTCAAATTCACCAATTTATTGAACCATTTACGATCTTTGATATAAAACGGCATTACATCACGGCCGTTAGTGACGGGAGGAGAGTTTATCGCAGCAATGGCTGCGCTGGCCAAAGCGTTCTCAAAGTCAAGAGTGTTTGAAGTCGAGTCTAGCGATCTTGAGTCAATGGATCTGTCTTGCAATACGTTTCTTGATCTTTTCAACGCAGGATCGACCGATTCGTCGTCTTGCGTCGTTGGCTGAGATTGGGGCAAATCATCAGCTTCAATAGAAGACTTGATGGAAAAAGGGATGTTGATATCGGTGGAACTCTCAGAAAGATGTCTCTTTTTGATCTTATTATTGGCAACTCTTGGTTCGTTTGATGGTTTGGTGACCTTGGCAAAGATCAAGGGTTTTGAATATTCGTTGCTTGACTCGTGATACTCGAACTTTGGGATCTCATGATAAATATCTCCCAAACCCTCGGAATACTTCGAATCCAATCTAATGAGCAACGGCAAGACCTCATTGTGGTAGACGGAGATATATTTCAAGTTATCACTCAAGAAAAAGTCGTTCACAATAAGATTTCCTTTGTTGAAGGCACTCAACGATGGAAGAGAAAGTGCCTCACTGTACAACAACGACTTGACCTGGCGTTCGTCGAGGATTAGCGACCCCGTGGTGTTGTCGATGATCTGGAACCGTCCAAGATCAGGATTCCACCGGTATGAATATCCCGAAGACGACGGATTGTTCTTCTGGTGCAACATTAGCACGTACCAGATCTTATATCTATGATGGTTCACGTTGAGAAGATGTTGTTGGCACGAGTATTTCGTATATGTCGAATAAACGGTTTCGGGGTTGGCTGCACGTAAGTGTCCGCATACATACGCCCACAACTTCTTGGACATTTCTGCCTCGGAGTTCTTGGGGAAGCTGTGGACCAAGTCCGACAATAACTTGATTAAGAATTGGTCCATCTTGGGAGTCCAGCGTCTGTACTTTGAGTCGCGTGATTTCAAATCGTACTCGGAGAGCTCGGGGAAATCTTGTTTAGGGATGTTTTGTGGATGGAATTGTGACTGGTGGTGATGTTGCTGGAGCTGTTGGAGGTGAGCCTGGGCTTGGGCCTGTTGTGCTTGTTGTTGTTGTGCCTGTTGTAAGAGTAGTTGTTGATGATGGTCTTCTTGAAGATGGTGGGACTGTGATGCCTCTGCTATTCTCAACGCTTCCGCTGCATGCTGGTGGTCGTCTGGCTGGAGGTGGTGGTGAGGTTGAGATTGATGTGAAAGTGATTGATGTGATTGTTGAAGTTGGTGGTTTTGGTGCAGCTGGGAAATGCGCAAACTTTCCGACGTGTGTTGGCCCCTCTGGTTACTATGCTGCCCACGTCCATGCTGCTCTGCTTGTGCTTGCATCGATTTCCGTATGTCGTGTGTTGGCATTGTTTTGATCGACTTGATGCAAAATTGGTTCTCCTCTAAGTTGTAGTTTTTGTTTTGCAGGTTTGTCACGAAAATACAGGTTTGTTTTGATTATTATGGTAAATACACGACTATATATATTGCTACAGACGAATCATAGATAGCTGCAAATTCTTGAGGAGACCGATGTTAGAAAGGTGATATTGAAAGAAGTGAGTTAGATGAAGTGATGTTAGAAGAGGAGCCACATTTGCGATATTCGTGATATTTATGATATTTGTGATAAAATAAATCAGTTAATTTGTCTACAGTATGGTGGGGCTCATACAATAATGTACGGAGGCATTTAGTATACTGGGATCATACTACATCCGTATGTATCATTTCAGCCAGCATATATATAGTACCAGTGGTTATAATAACTAAGAATTGTCAGTAAAAGTCTAACCGATAATAATGGAAGAAATCATCTTAAATTGTGGTAGCTACTTGACCAGGAAACAACAGATTTTTCTGTAAAATCTGGATAAATGTTAGTATTATACAGCAATTACCTCCTAGAATAGATATAATCAATACATCTATGCAGTGATGAAAGGGCTAGGATAACAAAATTTGAGGTTTCATGAAATGTCGGCAATAAACCATAAACATCGGCTCATAACTGATATATTGACCTAAACGTCAATTACCGAAGAAATTCTACAATTCCACTTCAAACAGTTAAACCTGAAGTATTAAAACCGAATTCTCCAATTCTTTAATCCTTTTAATCCTTTTAATTCTCTCAATTCTCTCAATTCTCTCAATTCTCTCAATTCTCTCAATTCTCTCAATTCTTTAATTCTCTAATTCTCTTAATTCTCTCGATTAGACATTGAATCTACTCAAGCCAAACCTGCCGTTGCTTGATCTCTTGGATACAGCTTTTGTCTCTGAAGGAGTTATTGGAGCAGTATTGGTAGCAGAATGGAGTTCCATGCCAAAGTAATCTTTTCTATCGTGGTTGCTTACCATTTTTGAGCTTGCATCATTATGATCCTTCAATTTCCTTTCAAGATTAAATTCTTCATGCTTTTCTTGAACTTTTGAAAATTTGTCCAACATTTCATAAATGCGCTTTCGTTTAATAGACAATTGATTGGAGACGCTATTAGTGCCAGCTGCTGGTGTCGCAGCAGGAGTTGTCAAAGGAGCCGGAGTATTGAAAGGGTTGGAATGGACATGCGATATCGAACTCAATCTATTCTTCAACGTTGTAAACGTCGACGATTGTGGAAGTATCATCAACAATCCAAAGAGAGTCTTGTAAAGATATGGGTTTTTTTCAGGCTCAAGTAGTTGTAGACGTAACTTCAAGAATATTGGCGATTCAAGAAGTTGAACCAAAATATCGAGCTGAGTTAAAAGTTGAAAAGTAACTTCCAGTTCAGATAAGTTCTTTATAATCAAATAAGCCAACTCATAATTCGAGGTCAACAAACATAATGACAAGGCACTTGGAGAGTTATGACACCAGCTCTGAAACAAAGTTGAAAACAATGACCAATCTTCAAGTTTATACACATCCAAGTTTTTCAACTTCTTTCTAAATGTAGTGAGCTCAGAAGTTGTCAAAAGAATATTGTTTAAAGTGACAACCATCATGCTCAAGAAATCAAGATCGTCCACCGTATATAATACCTCTGACACAGTTTTGAATATCTTTTCAGAATTCAACGTCACACACAACTTTCTGATAATAAACTCAATCTTTTCTCTTGAAATCAATTCCACTTTATCTCTAGATATGTTTTGTCCTTCTTGTTGTAACAATTTTATTAATTTGATCATGAAATCTTTGAAGAATTCTTGGTTGGTTTCGGATATTTTAGATAACAATTGCAAGACTTTGAGTATCACGTCATGACTTGTATCAGTGGATGATTTTAACAAATCTGTCAAATCAAACTTGTCGTCTTCCTTACCTACAAATTTGAAGAAACTCTCGGAATTCTTGGAATACAAGAAAATCAACCAGTCTAGGGAAGTGATCCTCGAAAGCTCGTTGGTGGAAGTTAAATATTCCTTAACAATAGAATCGAGAGTGAATTGAAGCTGATACTCCACAAATTCATCATAAACCTCTGGATTTAACCCGTGAATCAAATTCTCATCCACTTCTTCTCCATCTATGGTATTCTCGTTCAATTTTAGAAGGAAGTTTTGTAGAGACATGTTGAAACTCAAAAACAAGTCTCTTAATTCATAATCCTTTTCGTTGTCAGTAATGGAAATGTTTTTCATAATTATCGACACACAGTCAGGCAAGAATTTGATGAATCCGATTGGTGTGATCTCCAAAATCTCCTGCAACCAATTTAAAGCGGTGAATTTGACTTCGAGGTATATTTCATGAGTCTCTTCGGATAAATCGTTAAATTTCTGATCTACTTTGTCGACTTTTCCCTTTCTTGACTCCTTGTCTTCGTCATCCACTCTCAAAAATGAGAGAAGAATATCAATGATTTTGGGATAATCAATAAATATATCTTGGCCATTGAGGAAAATCTCGCCGTCGTTTGATGGTTCGGAGGCGATCAGATGTATTTCAGATTCGTCTTTTGGAGCCGCTTCTTCTTTACGCACTATAGTGGTACTGTCAGATTTCATAGAAGAATTATCAAGCTCATGCAATTTGATGTCTTTGATCTCATCTACTAAATCTTCGGCGTTCGAATCCGAGGGTATTTCGGCCTCCAAGTCTGCCTTGTCATTCTCGTCCTGTTTTGATCTCTTTTCAAGTAATAGTTGTTTCTTCTTGACTTCAAATTTCACTTTATAAATACTTTTTATTTCCTTCAAAAATACCTGTAAGATGTTTTCTGTCTCCAACCTAACATCCGAAGGAGAATTGTTGGTCAAGAATTTAATCAATGGCTCCAAGAAGTTGGGTAAAAAGGTTATCAACTCAAGAGACGGGATATCATCAAATAGTTCTAACCAACTTATCAAAAACTTTTTGGCAAATGGGTCTATAGTATACATTCTTTCTAGTAATGTAGGTATGAACTTTGGTAACGAGAATGCTTTTTGTGCATCCTGTACGTTGTTGATCTGAATTGCATCTCCATTAGCATCTACCAAATGGGTCTGGATATCATTCGAAGCTTCTTGTTGTTGCAAGATCGATACGTAATTCGTCGATTTGGCACTGACAATATCCTTAATTAAACGATCAAGAATATCCGCAGCATTCTTGACTGACGATTCACTATCAGTAACAAGAATACACAAAATATCAAAAACTTCATTAAAATACAACAAAATCTCTCCTCGGGCGATCTTTGCTATGTTGTACAATGATTCACAAGCGTAATATCTTACTCTGGCGTCAGTGTCTCTGAATGTCGCAAATATTGGTTTGATAATCTCTTCCAAGAAGAAAGCGATGGCAAACGAGCCCAATGCTACAGAAACACTTCCTAACGCCGTAATGGCACCCATTTTAGCAGAATTGGTTCCGCCATTGGTCAATTCCGTCAATTCGTTGATGATCTTATAAATCGTCTGACTGTCATTCCGTGTAAGTGCAGATTTCGTCAAGCTTTCGATCTGGAAAGCAGTGGCCTTACGTTTCTCGTAGATATGATTGGATAAATCCTTGATTCGAAGCGGATTCAATACGTTGGCGTTACTCATTTTGATAGGCTGCTTGGATCATAAGGGAGATCTGGGTGAGCCTATTTACAAAATCCTTTTGGTCTATGGAAGGGAGTGTATATAAGTTGTATTGCGACGATAGCTGCGAAATTAAAGATTTCCTATAGTAAAGATATATTTCATAAGTAGATGCAAATCATGGCCAATAATGTATATTTATAGCTATAATAGGTTTAATAGTTAGAGAAGAAGTTCTGGTACAACCTGCTAAAATAAAATAATAGTTTATACAATTTCTGAATAACTTGTTCTATATTTTATTTTGCGAATCGCCGATTAGCTGTGTAAACGTCTGTATTAGGCCGTATATAAATAGGGGACTATCAAGTCTGGGATGAATATATTCTTGAGTCAAGATGCTGTTCGTGGGTATGACGTGGATCATATAAAGTCGTTAAATAATAGATATGGTGAAAGTGATGGGAAGTGATTAGGAAGTGGAGACGTGAAAGTGATCAGAGAGTCGAAATATTTTCATGCAATCGACTGGAGACTGGAACCACAAGTCTGTGTTGTTATTTTGTCCTTGAGAAGTGTTGTGATGCATACTGATGCTATTGAATGAGGTTAGAATATACAAATTCTGAGTGTTAAATGCCATTTCATTGAAGTTGAAATTTTAATCAGATAAAACAATGACTAATATTCATACTAATGGCCCAGATCATTTGGTTTTCTTCTCTTAGATTCGGATCCTGTCCACTCTTTAGTATAGAAGGATTCCTCTTCTTTCTCGTCTCCCTCTACGCTACCATTGATATCGATATCCTCGTAATTGAATTCAGAACTCAAATCTGGGTTGGTGGCTTTCTCAGGACTCGATCGTTGGGTGTATGTCGGAATATTTGATAAATGTGTTTGCAAAATACTTCCACTGGTTTCCTCCTTTCTTGATGGAAGTATATGCAGCAACGCAAGCAAATCTTGTTTACCATTTTTGAAGTCTTCGAGGTTGGGTAACCGTACCTTGAAGTTAATGAACAAATTGCCTCTTTTGTACCTATTAAGATCAAAACTCACCTCCTTTACTTCATCAACTTCGTCTAAAACCTGTACAACTTCGCCTCCAATCACCATTTCATTTATAGGCATACCTACACCTTTGACAATTTTCGGTTTATCTGGTTGTATGGTCCCTACAACCTCACCAAACTGAATATTTCTGTTGTCTGCATCATTCAAATCTCGATGGCCATGTACGTTGACGTAAATCTTGAGAGTATTCTGGTCCTTCAAAAAATGGGGGATGGTGATTTCTCCTCCTAATAATGCAGTTTTCAAGTCAATCTCGTGTTCCATGTATAAGTCATCGAATTTCCTCACTAAATACGGATGTGGAGTTTGATTCATGTGTATAATTACATCTCCAGGAATAATGTTTCTTCCTTCGTCAGCTTCTCCTTGAAGAATAATCTTGTCCCCATTGTTGGAACCTGGTAAAAGGTTCACTTTTATAATCTTTTTCTCCTTCAAATATCCGGAATTACATTGTAAGCACTTATCTTGAGGAGAAATGAATGTTCCCGTACCATTGCATGGAGAACAACGGCCCAGTTGTTGATATTGTGAAAATTGGTTATAATAAGTTATGATGACTTGGCCCAGCCCTTGACATTGTCGGCAAGATTTTGGATTAAACCCTCCAATCCCTAAACATTTGGAGCATTTGCTATTCTTTGGAAGCTGGAGTTTGATGGTTTTTCCAAAGTACATATCAGCCAACCCTACGTTGCATGTATGGTGAATATCCTGACCTCGTCTATACTCATGATCTAGAGGAGATCCAGCTGGTTGCACGTGTTTTTTCATGTTATTCATATCCATATTCACACCAATATTTCTCACATTCAGAAACCCAAAGTCTACGCCTGGATCCCGAGAAAACAAATTGTTAATATCGTTGAATACCTGTGAGAATACATTGGTGGCCGAAGCAAAGTTATGCGACGAAGTAGTGAAGCATTGTGAAGTAGACGATTGATTTGGTTTCTGTGGAGGTATCGATCCATCTAGCCCAGCCTTTCCATAATTATCATATACGCTTCTCAATTTACTATCTCGTAGCACCTCATAAGCGTGGGTAATGTCCTTGAATTTCTCCGTCAATTGCTTATTATGGTTTGTTTTGTCAGGATGACATTTCAACGCCTGTTTCTTGTATGCTCTTGAAATTTCTTCGGATGATGCCCCTGAAGGTACCGCTAGAATATCATAAAATTGGGTCTCTAGTACCATTTGTCATATAAATAGTGAATATATGAGGATTTGAGGAGAGAGAAAGAAGTTGCTGGTTGTGAATGAATATTACTAAGATTTTGTTTGAGCTAGGGTGATTTAAGCTCTGTTAAACTATCTGTGATTTGTTATAATTAAGTGATCAGCCGCGTATTGTATGATCGGCTTGAGAACTGGTCTTAAGTATATCCTTAGTTTATTTACGATACTTCTTTAACGATCCTAGAATTCCGTTGGGAGAAAATGTTATGCTATGCTAAAAAGATGTGGAGCTATGATCAGCTTATCTATGTTGTAAGATCATTTGGCGTTTTACGTCTGAAGGAACTTTCGATAAGTTTCTATGCTTATGTAATTTGTTATATAATCAGTTATAGAAGATGATGGAATTTGCATACGAGTTATGGATGGTTAATACGCAGGATAAGCCAGACTTCGACAAAGATAAGTTGCTAGACATATAAGTGGGGTCAGGGGTCACTAAATACGAGTTAGATATATTTCCAATACAAAGCGGAATCGTTAGAGCCAAAAATTTCATTAATCTGTCAGTTACGACATCTTCTGATATAAATACAATCTAAATTTGGATATATACGTATCAAACGTTAAAGTTAGAATGAAAAATCACTAGGTTGGTCCTAACATTTCGTCAACAAAATGTTTTTGGAAGTTGACTCTTCTTGGTTTAGTCTTTCTTTCATAATTGTTTCTGAGCTTTTGTTCGATTCTTCTAGTTTCCTTTTCTTGCTTAGTAATTTCATTTGTAGTTAATCCGGGGGAGAATCTTCTGTCTACGAGGGCAACTGTTTTCTCGTTTTCGCTGATTTCTCTTGCCAATACGATATTTTGACGATAGTATCTTGCCATAGATCTATGACCAATTTTCGATCCAGTAGGAAGAGTCAACTCCACACCACTCTTATCAATATGTACTAAAGTATAGTTATCGTTGATTCCATTTTCGTCGTCATTAACATCGTCAGAAGCGACTTCTTCGGAGAATGCCACCTTTTTATTGGACTTTTTCTGAGTGACATCATCGACGTTAAAGTTGTAGAATTCACTAATCAACAATTTTTCTTCCTTAGTTTCGTAAGGGATTGTACAGTGACCCTTTGAGTTCAAATGTTGTCTAATACTTTGCAAGCTCTTTCCAAGAAATCCACACACCATGCATTCAAGATCGAGTGAGATGATTTCACTCAAAAAGAACAACAAACCATCCAAATCGGATAAATATGATCTCTCCGGAATATAAAGTCCATGCTTGCTGAACATATGTTTGATATTGAGTTCTTTTTCCTTGTTATTAACTCCACAATAGAAACAGTGGGTGATAGGTATAGCCTGGAGATCTTCAATAGATTCGGTTTCTGATTCAGATTCCAGTGAGGAAACTGCTTCATCGTCTAGATTCATAGGATCGTCTTCGGATTCGGTGTAATTCAACTCCGAGCCGGTTTCAAGTCCTGACTCATAATCTGTTGAGTTGGATAATGAAAATTGTGAGAATTCAGAAGCAACTGATGGTGCAGGACTAGAAGAACGTACAATGCTAACAGGATCTGTACTTTTTATTCCCGTAGAAATCTCTTCAGGGAGTTCGGCTTGTCTGGCTTGTCTCTTCATAAACTTCTTTGTTAATTGCTTGTTTCCACTACTTTTACGATGATGGACGTAAAATCCATATTCATCTTCGTTTTCTTCAGCTCCGCCTTCTTCCAAAAATTGTTTCTGACTCAAGACCTTTTCTGCAAACACTTCGGATGCAATGGATGGCAATTGAGCAACTCGTCTCTTGAGATTATATCTATGCCACTCGGTCTTCATATGTTGTCTCTGCAACTCGGCAGCAACAAAACGGATTCCACATGTATTGCACGTGAATGATGATTCTTGGGGATTTGTACTATGAGATAAAGTACTCATAATATAAGGAGGAGAAGTGGTATGTAATACTGATCAAGGCATATTTTTGCGATTTTTGCGAGTCACCTACTATCGATTGCAGGTTAGACGTATTGCGGGTTAGACCCGCTATGTTTGCATGTTATAGCTTTGCAGGTTACATCCAAAGTAATGAAAAATGAAATTTTTACTACTTACTACTACTAACTTACCACAGAAAACATGGGTGTACATATCTTTGGAAAGTCCATAAAGCACAATGCTTTGGTCACGGTATGTAGTAGGAGTGAAAGAATTCACAAAATCTACGAAAAACGATGGAATCAGTCACTTAATTAATAGAATATGGAGCACAAGTGTCAGTCTAGTCGAAATATGTTTAGAAGAATATGATTAGAATGCTCATAATATGACTAGAATGCTCAGAAGTCAAATCTAAACGTCCAGTAATACTGTTACTCACAATACTATTATAAAAAGAGACCTCGTTTAACTATTACTATTCACCATACTAACTCATTTAGATAGGATTGTCAAAAGGAATATTCGGAGTGGGTCTCAAGACAGCAGAAAGAGTCTGTGCCAAAGTAGGCTTATACCCACAAATGAGAATGAATCAATTAACAGAACCACAGGTTTTGGATTTGAACAAGGAAATCTCTGAATTATTGGTGGAGGGTCATTTGAAACAAAAGATCAACAACGATATCAAGTTGAAAAGAGATGTCAACTCTTACGCTGGTTACAGACACGCCCAAGGTTTACCTGTACGTGGTCAAGGTACTAGAAATAATGCTTCTACTGCTAAGAAGTTGAATAGGTTGGATAGATTTAAGATATAAGCAAGGTCTAGAAAGTGTCAGTCTAGGTAAGTATTGCAGCATTAGCAGCTTCTAGACTAATTGATCATTTCAGTATAAGCAACTTCTAGACTAGCTAATAATCTCGTAGCTAGCATGATATTGTAGTTACAAAACAAATATGTTACCGTATATCTGCTGGCTAGTCTCATTAAGCAAGCGTTATTATGACGTACTGGCTGTTTACCCTGTATATATATAACAAACAATAAACTCTCGAAATAACTAACCATCAGTAAAAAGAAATGTAGCCTGATTGTCAGATAGATAACTACAGGTAAGTATATTGGATTAGCATTATAAAATAATAAAAAATGGACGAGTCCGGAGTCGAACCGGAGACCTTTCGCATGCTAAGCGAACGCGCTACCAACTACGCCACACGCCCCAGATGGGGAATGGTCCCTAGCAGGATCGAACTGCTGATCTCGGCGTTATTAGCACCGCGCCTTAACCAACTGGGCCAAGGGACCTATTTCATGTTGCTAGCTTATGCTGGTTTTATTAGACACTATTGAGAACAAGAGCTATGTGTTATTTTAGTTATCTCAATATCGAAAACGTCATCTGCAATTCGTCTTGTACCCTTTAAGGGATACTTTCTTTAATTTTTTATTACTCAGGTATCAAAATTATTTGGTGTGTAAAAATAACTGTGGTTTCTGATTCTGGTCCTCTTTATAACCACTACGGTGGACCAATATGACCTTTAGACTGGTAAGAATCCTATTAAAAGTAGACAATGGAAGGTAGAAATTCTAGACAGCCTATTATTAAAAGGATATTACATGTTAGAGGTATAGCACATGTTAGTTCTGATGTATAAAATCATGTAATTTAGTAAATCTATGAAAATTATCGTTCTTGGTGAGCCACAATTTTCAAAACTTGCTTACAATTACAAATACAGCCATAAGCATTGCACAGATTACGAAGCTCCATTTACCAATATGCCGAGCTACTATCATTACTGACTTCGTATCAGATATCCTTATTTTAAAAACATTTAGATTGGGTGCAAAATCCACATTGTTTCATGCTCGCTCGCATGGCGCAATAGAATCCATACCTTTGGCCCATCTAAGCTGCTGCTGACCAATTGACTTATCTATAGAAATACATACACAGTTTCTTCCACCCATCTTGGCAACTTCTGAACAATTGACTTATCTAAAGAAATTTATACACAATTTCTTCGGCACGGACAGAAGGTTTTGTTACGGAACAGCCACACTGTTATTTGCGCATTAGATTAGCACCGTACCACACCCCAGACTAGCCGAACCGAACCGAACCTAACTATGACGTTTCAATATAAGATAAAAGATCCATATGTTAGACTTGCAGTTGTAATATAAATATGGGCTAACTTTCCGTCAAGTAAGTATTTAAAAGGATGCGAAATGTCAGATAATCAAGCAGTACATCTTTTAGGACAGGCAAGTGGTTATGGAGTCTTAGTCGGCGTGGGTGCCCTATTTGCAGGGGGCATGATCTTAACCACCAAGTTATTAAAGAAATACCTTAATGAAAATGCAAATTCAACAGAAACGTTTTCTGTGGCCAACAGAACGGTAGGCACTGCGTTATCTGCGTCGGCGGTGTATAGTTCATGGTCGTGGGCCACAGAATTACTTTGGTGTACAACCATGGTCTATAACTATGGTATACAAGCTTCGTACTACTATGGTAGTGGTTTGGCTATTCAAATCGCAGTAATGGCTACCATTGGAATCCATGCTAAAAAGAAGATCCCCAAGGCCCATACTTCTCTAGAAATCGTGGGGTTGAGATATGGTACCTCCAACCATATATTATATTTATTTCTTGCTCTTGCAAACAACTTGTTATCATGTTCCAGTATGATTCTAGGAGCTAGTGGTGCTATTTCGATTATTGCTGGAAATTTGAATATAGTAGCCAGTACGATGTTGATTCCGTTTGGGGTTTTGCTCTATACAGCAGTTGGAGGGTTAAAAGCGACTTTCCTTACAGATTTCATTCATACGTTGATCTTACTTATAGTCTTGTGCTACGTCAATACGGCTGTGCTTGTATCTGATCAAATTGGTGGTGTATCCGGGTTATACAATCTACTCGTGGAACAAGATGGTAACAGATATATTGAGGGAAACTTCCAGGGATCACTGCTTACAGGAAAGTCACAAGGAGCCCTCTTTTTTGGTTTGATATTGACTGCTGGTAACTTTGGGCTTACAGTTTTAGACTCTTCCTTCTGGCAAAAGACCTTTTCTGCGGATGTTCGGTCTACAGTTCCTGCCTACTTGATCGCAGCGTTTTTGATCTTTGCAAACGTTTGGCCATTGGGTGCGATTTTGGGTGGGGCCAGTATAGTATTGGAGAACACTCCAAGCTTCCCTACATATCCACGTCCTATGACGCAGTTTGAAATCGATTCTGGCTATGTTCTTCCTTATGTGTTGAAAGCTGTCTTGGGCAATGGTGGTGTTGGTGCGATCTTACTTGTGATCTACTTGGCAGTTACTTCTACAGTGAGTGCCCAGATGATTTCTGTGAGTAGTATAATTTCATTTGACATATACAAGAACTATATCAATCCCCTGGCCAAGAATTCTATCATGATTAAGATCTCACATTATGGTGTAGTTTTCTTTGGTCTCTTCTCTGCTGCGTTTTCCATCATGTTACATTACGTTGGGGTAAATATGACTTGGATGGGATACTTTTATTCAATGATCATTTGTCCCGGAGTAATTCCTTTGATTTTTACAATCACTTGGGATAGACAGACAAACTTGGCTGCATTTGTGGCCCCAATCAGTGGGCTTGTGTTTGGAGTACTGGTTTGGTTATCTACTGCCTATCACTACTTTGGAGTGATCAGTATCCAGTCCACGGGGGCACAATTGCCTTGTCTTTTTGGTTCAATGACTGCACTTTTGTTGCCAGGAATCGTATCTATAATCGTGAGTTTGACTATTAACCCTTCTAAATTTGACTGGAAGAAGTTGCAAGAAGCAGAGATAATTATCACTGAGGAAACTACAGACTCTGCAAGTTCTGACAATGAGAGCATTGAAAAGAAAGATACAATTATAATCAACATAAATGAGCAAGACGATTCTACTTCTGAGATCTTTGATGAGAAGTTAGAGCCTCATGCCGTCACAGAAAAGGAGCTCGACTTTTATATCAAGATCGCTACTGGAGCGTCGATTTTTATCCTTCTCATAACATGGGTTGTCTGGCCATTACCTTTGTATAGAGATTGGATTTTTACTGCTGCTTACTTTAAGGGTTACGTTACTGTGGGTCTAATCTGGGTCTACTCTACTTTGATTATTATTGGATTGTATCCGATATATGATGGAAGACACTCTATTGCAAAAGTCTTTAGAGGTGTTTATAGAGATTATATAAAACGCAGTAAGTAGATCGATAATACATTCTAAATTTTTATAAATAACCATCAATGAAATAAAATATCGATATCCTATACATAATTTGTATAGATAACTCGTAATGTGAGTTCGTTGGCTGATTTCACTACCAAGCAATCGCTTATAAATATATCATTTCATATTTTGCAGCCGGTCGTGTGTGTGTCGAAACTATAAATTCTAATATTTTGCAGCAATTGGCGCCTAATAACTCTCACCACAACCCAATGTCCACGCTTGTTAGAAGGGCATACTTGAGTCTTAGAAGATTCGTTGTTCTTCCACTAGATACGTTTCAATCTGGAACATATTTGTTTCCTTTTTATGTAAGTACTAGGTTTTGAAAATGCACAAATATGGCTTCTCAGAAATGCAATTATTGATCTATTAAAACATCAAATTATTGAAGTAAACAATTTACTAAATCCTCCTTACTAACGTCAGGGTGTAACCCACTTTATTACACATCCCGATTTGTGGCCATTATACCTAACAATATTGATTCCTCAGCTAATACTCACGTTGCTCGTCTATTTGTTAATGTTCTTCACGTTATTTCCCTACTATACTTTGTTTATGACTATTTTTGGTGGGCCGTTTGGTTTCTTTTATGCCTGGTTAGTGATGCTACAACAATCGGGGTTTGTTTCCATATTTATTGTGACTTTCGTGTTGATGCCCGAGATCCAGAGAGTAGCGTTTGATGCGGTGTTGAGTAGAGAGTGTCCCAACGATGTTGTGCTCTTGGGAAAGTTGCGGAGAGTGAGAACGGTTCCGTTTATAGTAAAGTGTGTTGGAATTCTTTGTTCAGTTCCTAAGGTGCTTGTTCTTCCTTATATAATATTCAAGGTGCTACTCATGTTTTCAGTTAGTATGATACCCTTAGTTGGTCCATTGTTAGTGGTTCTTCTACTGGCACCATCAAAAGGGATACAGTCTCATGTAAGATACTTTGCGCTTCTTGGATATGATACGAAGAAAATCAAGGTGGTTTATAACGCCAACAACGGCGCATATTTGGGTTTTGGAATCGCTGCAAACCTCTTGGAATCTATTCCTATCCTAAGTTTGTTTTTTATGTTCACAAATACTATTGGAGCGGCCATATGGGTTTCAACAATTGAAATAAATAAAGCCAAAACGAAGAACGAAAGGAAAGAGGAATAGTTTTGGCAGTAGAGGAGATATAGATAATATAGCACAGTAGGAGTGATAAAATATTAGAGTATAGATAAAATAGCTATAGCTATTAAGAATAAGAAATACAAGAATTGAATATTTTGCAGCAAAAATAGCTGCAAAAACCGACATTTTCCACAGATTTTACGTCTCCATATTTAATAAGTAGCCCGACATTTAGTTTTGAACGTTTTCAGAGTTATCGTTTTCTTGATTCATCAAAATAAACATTTTATTCTATATCTAATACAAATAAACATTATCAACGCAACCAAATCCAGCAGCTACACCACCTTCATTACTTGAACTAAATTTTGATCTTAACAACCAGCCGGCGTTCTTGTTTGAGATCACAACACCTGTTTCTTCGCTGAAAAGGATGGTTCCGAAAATTCCCAACTCGGAGATGATATCTTCATTGTAGATCTCGTCATTTCTAATGATTTTATTCTTATGCGTTGGAGCATCTATAAGTTCCATCAAAATATATGCATCCCACTCTTCTTCCTTGAGATTTTGTAAGAAGGCCGGGATATTCTCTTTGTAAATATTATTACCACCACCTTCTCTTTGAGGCTTGAGAACAAACCGTTCTGGTTCTTCAAATGCCAACTTCTTTGCTAATTTACCTTGAGGAGAATTATCCAACGGATATATGGTCACAAAAGTAGATAACAATTTTTTCAAGTCGTCTTCAGCAATCAGTGGTAAGAATTTTTGAATATATTCAGGGCTGGTTAAGATTTGTTGGATCTTCTTTGCTCCTGAAAGTTGTGTTAAAAGCGAAGGACATTTGATCGCAGCAGAAGTCTCCAAGAACAATCTAGCAGACCACGTCAATTCGGGGTTGGATTCGTAATCTGAAGGGCTATAACCGGATCTATAATACACAACAGAAATTTCATCCATTGTTTCTTTGATGTATAGTTTATTGTTGGTTTGGGTAAGTTGGCTTTGAATATTTTCGAGGCTAACTCTCACGGACCTTATCCCATGATTGTTGAGAAGAGAATATTCAATGTGTCTTTGATCGAAACAATTTCTCTCATTGGCCTGTACTACAAAGAGGACTGTGGTGGCAGCTGGTTCTTCTTGAGCCTCTCTATACTTGGAATCTGCTTCCGCCAAGCCTGATGCCAACAAGTTTATTGAGTCAGATACTGGTACTTCTTCCTCAGAATAGTATGGGAATGAGTAGGTATTATCATATAACCCAGTTTTGTTCAAATAATTGTGTAATTGGCCGACTTTCGTAGATAATCCGCCAAATGAAACACTCACAGTGTTGAACTCAATTTGCTTAATTTCAGGCACATCTCCTCTAGAATCGATCATATAATCAGATCTAAATAATCCAAGTGATAACGGCTGAATAAATTTGCCTCCTGGGCTTTGTTCTAATGCTTTTAAGTAGGTTTCAAAGAGTTTACCGGTGAAATCAGCGTCAAAGGTAGACAAGTCTTTAAGAATATCAACCAACCACACCTTGTGTTTGGTCACGAGGTTGATATACAATTCATTGAAGAGTACTTGTACGTCGTTGGCGTTGGAAAACGCTTGTTTTGGGAATGGCGTAGGGAATAATGTAATGGGGGCGCTCGAAGCTCCATACGATTTGAAGTTGGGTGGATACATCACCAACCCATTGCTCAAAGACCAATGAAGTAAAGAGTCTGTCAATTGTGACTCTTGGTTCAGAGAGAGTTGTGGGAAGTCCTTCATTGTCATGGTGAAACTATGGTGACAACGGTAACTGATATGATAAGCGGGTTGGTTAGCGTTGAAGTTGATTACGCGATATTGATTACGCCATATCGGTCCTGCATATTATCAGAGATTTGGAGATATATTTATGGAGAATACAGAAAACATACAGAAAACAACACTCCAGAGAGTATAACCAAAGATATACAGAGATATAGAGATACTACAATAATCATTAATATCATAAAATGCTTAATAAGATTAGTCGATCAGATGATTATTATATGTATAATTCGCTATTAATATTTGTATGATATGTTGTATAATAACTTTTGTATTTAGGATGTTCTTCCCTACTTATCATCTAATCCGTTGGGTGCTGATGTATTAGGCGGATTCTTAACAATATATAAAAATCTTGATGTTTCTACATCGATATTTGGGTTGTCTATCAGCCACAGCTTGTGGAGAGTAGTTTAGATGCTACTCTTGACGATTTTCTATAGAAATATGAAGAATTGATTTTAATTCCTAACTGATATCATAAAACCAGAGTCTTGAATCAAAATCATTGTAGACAAGACTCTGTGACTGTATTACCTTGAGCTCGTGGCCCTGGTGTATATTCTAGTATGTGCGAAGATACTAGAGGAAACGAAGTACCTCCAGGTTTCTAAAGAAACTCTTTCCAAAAGTAATATCTCTAAAACATAACGGTGGTCATCTTATTTACTTCTAATCATAGTCGAGACTTATTTCGAAACATTTAATATACTTAACAATCACTTATAATTTGCAGCCTATTCTAAAGTCGCACGTGAAATCCTAAATATTCTAGGGCTTTAACCTATACTCAAACTCTGAGTCCCGTGACTGTGAAAAATTCAGAATTTTCCTCACCAACACCTTATTGAAAAAGTTGAAATTGATTTTCAGCACAACTTGATACCTAATAGATACAACTAAACGTCAAAAAGTATGTCGAACAATATAGGGCAGACGAGAATACGTCTATAGAGAACCCTAGCTATTTAAAATGGAATGCTTGCAACCTGGAGAGAATTAAGTGGAGGGAATTACGTGGAGAAATGATATCGTGGTCAATCTCCCAAAAACAACCTATAAACAAACAGGTCAAGCCATTCTAATGACCATATCCTTTAACGGAATACTAACATTCTAGTGAAATACTTAGCTGCCTACTTATTATTGGTTAACGCCGGTAACGCCACCCCATCTGCTGCCGACATCAAATCTGTCTTGGAATCCGTCTCCATCGAAGTCGAAGAAGAAAAGATCACCCAATTATTGGCTGAAGTCGAAGGTAAGAACGCCGAAGAATTGATTGCCGAAGGTAACGAAAAATTATCCTCTGTCCCAACCGGTGGTGCTGCTGCCTCCTCCGGTGCCGCTGCCTCTTCTGCCGATGCCCCAGCTGCTGAAGAAGAAGTTGAAGAAGAAAAGGAAGAATCCGATGACGACATGGGATTCGGTTTATTTGATTAAACGTACAAACCACTACCTCCATAATCTAAATCACAAACTCATGATATAATAAACATTTAATGTATACTATTTATCTATAACTCGTCGGCAATTGCCTTTCTTAAACCCATTGGGTTCCCGAACACTTCGTATCTAGCACGAAGCATTTCGGTGTCGAAATCCTTGCTTTCAGTAGAATAATCGTCTCTCTTTTTTAAGTCCTTGCGGGTTTCTACTTCTTCAGACAACCATTGCATGAACTCCAGTGTAGGCTTGAGATCGTCGTTCTGTTCATGGAGTAGTTTCAATTCTGAGAAATATACTTTCAACTGGTTGGAAGAAGCGGTCTTGGATGCAAGACTTGTTTGCAAATATTTGGAAACCTCCACATCAGCGTCCTTTGTAGACCTACGCTCGATATCTTGAGTAAGCCCCAAATCCTCAAAGATGTTGACGAAACGTGACTTCGATTCCTTGCCTAACTTCAGGTAAGTACCTATCAAGTAGATGAGTCCTTCGGAGTTGGCAGTATTTGGGGAGAAATACTGATTACTAAAGTGTGAGTTCTGGACCAATGCTTGTACAACTCCAAGAATACGTTTCTGAATCACATCTGTCGAGGACGGTAACTCCAGAAGCAAATCGGTGACGAAGTTCTTGGATAATTCCTTCAAAGCGTTGTTGGTGGCCTCGGGGTTGTTACGGAGCGATGCAGCCATGATTCTATAAACCTTATCCTTGATCTTCTCATTACTAGAATTCTGGGCTATAGAGAGCAACGATGTGAAAATCACCTTCTCTGAGGTAAGTTTAGCACCAAACTCAAGATCATGGCTGAGATCGTCCAAGGTGTCTAAGGCCTTTTGCAACCTGTAGTCATCATCTGAGTAACCGATAACTTCGTCGACCGCAGATTGGAATCCATTCAAATCTGAATCACTGGCTTTACTACGCTCAGTTGTCTCCTTATTTCTGAATGCCTGTATCTTTGCATGCATTTCTTTCCTTGACAATCCATGGACAAGCTCGTCCTCTTCATGGACTTCTTGGGTGTCACTCAACACTACTCCATGATCATTCACTTCACTAGGGTCCAATAACTTGGCCTCTTTTTCTGATGTTTCAAAATTCATTCTGATATGTAATCCTCCTGGAATTTCTTGTTGTGGTTTAACTGTTTGCCACTCGGTGGTAGCTTGAAATATCTTAGGATAACAGTTGTGGGGGTTGCTGGGGTTGTTACAGATGAGTTCTTCGTCTATATCAACTATTTGTCCAGAAGATGTAGCTACTAAGACTGTTAGTATAGCCAAGTTGGTCCACTTCATTACTAGAGAAGTGGAGTTAGTTTAGGATCTAGTGAGTTCGATTTAGTTCCACGTCGTGAGAATTGTTGCAATTCCTGTATATAACCGGCTGCAATTTTGCTATCGAAGGAAGCTAAGTGGCCTTCACTACGTTCTGTATATATATATATGGCCATCTTCAAACTACGTTCGGTATATATACACCATATTGATTCAGGAATCCGAGGATGCATTATATTAATCGGTTCTAAAGTACATTATTAATCTATTAAGCTTTAACATTTTCCAAAGCTTGTTTGATGTCCTCGATTAAATCGTCAGTCTCTTCAATACCTACAGAAACTCTGATCAAGTCATCGAAAACACCATTGGCTTCTCTTTCGGCCTTTGGAATACCACCGTGGGTCATAACAGCAGGAACTTCGACTAAAGATTCAATACCACCAAGAGATTCAGCTAAGGTGAAAAGTTGGGTAGAAGAAGTGAAAGCAGAGGCAGCAGCAGCACCACCGTTGATTCTGAAAGAAATCATACCACCACCTAAAGCGTCTCTGTGTTGCTTGACAACAACAGAGTGGTTGGTGTGAGACTTCAAGCCTGGGTAGTTGACCTTGAGGACAGCTGGGTGGGAAACCAAGAATTCAGCAATCTTTTGTGCTGAAGAAGAAGCTTGACGGACTCTCAAGTGCAAAGTCTTTAAACCTCTGTGGGCTAACCAAGAGTCAAAAGCGGATGGGACGGCACCAATAGCGTTTTGCAAGAATTTCAATCTGTTGTGTAATTCGTCACTGTTGGTGGCCATGACACCCATGACGACATCAGAGTGACCGTTGATGTACTTGGTGACAGAGTGGACAACGACATCAGCACCGTGGGTTAATGGGTTGGAAATGTATGGGGATAAGAAAGTGTTGTCGACAGCCAATAAGATCTTGTTACCAGTAACTTGCTCATTCTTTTTCAAGATTTCGGCGACCTTGGAGATGTCAGTTACACTCAAGGTTGGGTTGGATGGAGTTTCCAACCAAACCAACTTGGTGTTTTCTCTGATTTGAGATTCAATATCAGCAGCTAAGTCACCAACAAAGGTGGCTTCAACACCGTGGGTGTTGGCAACTTGGGTGAAGTATCTGTGGGTACCACCGTAAACATCACCACCGGAGATGATGTGGGAGTTGACTGGCAAAGATTGGATAACCAAAGCAGTTGCAGCAGAACCAGACGAGACAGCAAGAGCGTACTTGGCGGATTCTAAAGCAGCGACGGCGGCTTCAAAGTTGTCTCTGTTTGGGTTAGCAGATCTGGAGTATTCGTAAACACCAAGTGGTTTAGAAGGCTCAGATTGGGCAAAGGTGGTTGATAAAGAGATGGCTTCAATGACGGCACCAGTGGTTGGGTCAATTGGGGCACCAGCATGAACGGCCTTGGTACCGAAGCCGAGGTTTTTAGGAGTATCGATCGTCATTATATAAACAAGGTTGGACTTGAGTTGAGTTTTAAGGTTGGACTTGTTTTCTAAATCAAGACTAGGAAGTTTAGCGGTTGATCGTATTTTTATACTTCATAGCATTATGTATTGCGGTAAGGATATTTGCCTCGAAACTGTGGATGAGATGGCTTATTAAGCCGATATTTATTTTATTATTTCTTTTTAACAAGAAAAAACGCCACAATTTCGCTCGATCGGTAATCAAATCCCGTTAGCATTTGTAATGTGAACGATCGCGAAATATCACGAGAATGTCGTATGATGTCGTATTCGCCAGGAAAAGCCGTACAACGCGACATTTTACATATTCAATATGAGTTACCACAAAGACCCTTTTCCACCAGCTGATTTCTTGATGTGTGACATTTTCTTGGGAGTTTGTGTATTTCTATGCTAAGCAAATACAAATCAGATCTTTTAAAGTCACGCTCTAGCATGAAATCGAAAACTGGTGATATTATGACTCCGACTGCAAATATTGAGTGTGGCGACTGCAAATATTGATCGTAGCGAAGTATTCATTGATTGAAGAGTTTTAAATGGGAAATACTGAGCAAATACTTAGTAGTTCAATCAACTGCGATATTCATTAATGCATAAGTTTTTGGACTGGTTGTGGGTTTGTCGTTGTTGAAACGCCCAGCAACTCTCAAGGAGAAGATTTTCTGCTTTGTCACAGATCAGCTAACACTTTCATCAAATATTCTAGCTAGTTCCATTATAGGCTCTGGTAAATTGATATACTGACACGAGAATATGACGTAATTTGAGCTTTTCTCAACCAGTTTCTCTACCAGCTTCTCTACTAGTTTTTCTTGTTCTTCTATTGCTTATTGTAACCATCACATGTTGGGAAGGTATTCCTTTTTTATCAGGTATTGTAGGAACTCATTAACTTTGTACGATTATGTCAAATACGGAAATTTAATACCCTCGTAAAACACCTGAGATTCGAATCTTACAGTTCATCAGATAACATTCTGTACTGACGTCACAAAAGATTTGAAAGTTTATCTCTTGTTACTATACTGTGAAGCAGAGAATTCCTTCTAGGATTATCAACCCCCCTCCCATTGCAATATATTAAATTCCTTAAAATATTATGCTTTAAAAATTCTTCCTCTCGTCTTACTCCATTAGTCCCTTCGGATAAATTAAACGGTTGCAAAAGCAAACTCCTATTAATCATAAAAAATATTTCCGGAGTGCATAAATTATTCAATTATAGCTGCAAATTATTATTTTTATTGTACAGCTACTTTGTCACCCTGTGCAGGTCCCATATCAATGTCATTCTTGATATCCAGTGAAAGCTGATATAGTCCTGGTCACGATTATTTTCCGATGATAATATGCCACAGTTTTGGAATAATATTTCTGTTTGGAAATATGAGTATCTTGTCAGCTCTAGGAAGGGAAATATTAGTAACTGTTTTGGGATTCGACGTTCTAGAACCTGCTTTGTTTAGTTTTTAGCTTCTTCTCTCAGTATTGTGTCTTCTCGCTAAGTTTTTAGCTTCTTCTCTCAGTAATGTCTTTTGGCTTCTTGTCGTGGACCACTATTCACAAGAACATGAAAGCTTATTTGTAATTCTTAAATGCTCGATTTCGATATTTTGACTACATAAATATACTCTGAACTGTACTTAATTTGACCTAAACTACACTTTCACTATCTTATGCTAAATTAGCACGATGCTAGTGATTTGAAACGTGTCTTTCTTTACATCCACTGGTATATATTGCCAGTTCTTTTGTGCTTCTGCGATATTGTCTAATCAAGAAATTGTACATCATGAAAAATAGTCACTCATTCGAGTAACAATGGTACCTGATAGTTCTTTATTAAGAATTTTATATGTGAAATAGACAAAGCTAAATCATCCATCAACAACACGAATAACGTGAAAGTATCCAAGATGTAGTCCTTTAATACTTTCTCGTTGCCCAACAGATTGACTTCCTTATCAACTTGTACTCGAACAAGGACACAATGAATTCTTTCTGTCTCATAGTATGCCGAATATCCATTAGCAAAACTATTGGCCAAACATCGATGAGAAATATACAATGGAGGAGATGAGAACAACTCGAACAATCGCATTAAACTTTAGAACCTCCGCCATTGTTTTGTTTTTGAACTTCGGCGCTTTGAGGTAATAAGACTAGCCCACATAATTCAGATATACGCTAGGCTTTCTTAGACTGCTATGGGTTTGTTTCATACTCTAGTTAGTTGTTTTAGTTATTGATTCTGATTCATAGTTGAGTTTAATGGTCGGAGACTCACTAGCCGTACTATTTTGAGTGATTATATCATTTAACCTGAGATCACAAGGAATTTCAGATGTAAGCTCAGACACCATGCAACAGTTCCAAATGAATTAGACTTTGAAGAGCCTAATTGCAATAGTATTGTCTGCGTGGGGCTGATTCCATTGATTGAGCTGATTTAGTTCTTTGGCACAACGAGCAGCGTCCTTTTGTTCTATGCTTAGTTTTAAGACACTTTTAAATGAGATAGCAAATCAAGCTTGCTCCCTCTGTTATCTGATGGTAGTTTGAGGGTTATTGTAGACATGACGGGTTCCTCTTGAGGCCTCACTGCCTTATTTGGTTAACTGAACAATAAGGTACGTCGCTTAAATATTTCACCATGATAGTAGTTCCGAGTGATTTCAATAATATCCGACATCGGTACCTTTAATATTGGTACCTGACAGCGACGCCGTTGAAGTATTTTTTGTAGTATTTTTTGTTTTTGCATATCTTGTGGAGTATTTCCCCGGCTAGATTGCAAAATGTTGAGGATTTCGTTAAAATTCTTCTATCCCATCCTCCTCTTCCCTTCTACTTGCTCAAATTCCCTCGGATAATTTTCAACAACAATAGCGCAACAGATTAGCTTCTGTTAACTCTATATTTAACCGCTCCGAGAGAAGCAAAACTTTGCAATTTACCTCTTTAGGGGTGTAAATATTGAACCCTTCGTGCATTAACGAATTTCTTGGGTGCAAATTTATAAGTCTGGAATTTCTGACATCACAACTCGTATTGATAACTCGGCTAAGTATGACTCATGAAAGGCTATCGCATTAATAATAAATTATTCCCTTAGCAAAGAATTATCCCTCCCTCAAGTCTCATTCTCATTCTCCTCCATAAATATAATCACAATAGTTTCTCTTGTATCAATTTCGTTGTTTCGGCAAATAATTACCGTGTTAGTACCTGAATCCTGTTTATCCTTGTGTCTATAATATTCCTATTATCTCCATAATGACTTCTTTGTGCTGCACGCAATTTCCCAATTGGTTCTAATTGATTTCTCCTTATATCTGATATGTGCCAATAGAAATACCATATGATTTATGCGTTGACTCCTAAATGCATCAGTAAGTTGTATAGATTGCTGACTGGAAATAAGAATACCAATCATCTCGGCTAATAAAGCGCATTTGCTAATAGTTGTGGATTCCTCGAACCACACCTACTCCTATAAATATCATCATCAATTCCACTCTCTAGAATTCGGGTAGTTTCTTTAGTGCTCTCATTACTTTTCCATTTTGAACATGAAGCTCGCAGTCATTTTCTTCATCTTGCTGTCCGCTGGCGTATTAGCTTCACCTATACCTGTTACTGGTACAAAGAACCCTAAGGAGTTCTATGCCGGTTGGGAAAAGCGTCATTTCAAAAAAATACATCCCTTTAATCCCATCTTCTGGAACGGTTCCCATCCGATTGGTCACGTCAAAAGAGACGAAAACGATAACGAACAAGTTACCATCACTCCTCACTTCAATAGAGATTACATTGATCCACAGGCAATGAAGGAATCTAAACGGACACTTCCTTTCGATAATGAAATCCAATAATGAGGGTCTGCTGGCTAGAGCTTCATTCCTCATCGCGTATTCTTCCGTCCTCGACGTGTATACCTCATCGGCTTTCTTTAGTTTTCCTTCTGTCGTCTTACTTTAAAAGAATCTTATTTCGGTAATCAGCCTTTAATCTGAACCTGCAAAACTTTCATAGGTCTCTCTATACCTTTAATACACTTCTTTCAGTTTCATTTATGTAAGTCCAAAAATAAATAGCGATTAGGAAAGCACAAACCACCAAATATCTTTCAGGCTTCGTATAGACTTTTGGAATGACGATATCCTACCTCGCAATTTACGGCTTTCTATGATAACGTCCATCGTCGAAAATGCTTGGATTCACATCATTTTCCATATAATCACAACGTAATTCATTCTATTCAACTCTTATAACCACCCAGGTTGTAGCACATCCGCACCCAAGTAAAACTACTTGATTTTGGCCATGGTAGATGGGGTTTAGGTAGTCAAACGTCACTTCCTGGTCATTTCTTTTGTGAATACCACAGTTTCCGTGTTCCCCCCAGCCCCACGCAAAAACCTCGTTCTTGGGTGTTAGAATAATGCCATGCTCGCTGCCTATTTCATAGCGTTCAATTTCTATTGGTGTCGCTGGGATGTGTTGGCCATGGCTATTATTCCCAAACGATTTGATACTAGATCTCTCATCATTTAATACCAAGAAATGGACTGAAGACCACATAGATTTGAGAGCACTCCCATTTGACACATGTTCTAGTTCAAACGACTTTCCAAACATTTGCGCTTGGTGGGAGGCAAGGAAATGTATAATTGTGAAGTCTCTTCCCACTGCGAATTCTAGTGGTTGTGAGATGTCAATTCCAAAATCCAACGTCCTTGGTTCCCAAATCACAGGCTGAAGCTTTTTAGAGTCTGGCATTATATTCTGACGTCCCAACTGACCCTTTCTACAATTGCCCCAGCCAACCAATTGGCCATTAGACATTTTCATTACAGAATGATTCAATGACGACTTTATCTCCATTATTCTGACACCATTCGGAACAGTATAGTTAACTTTAGTCAATCCACATTGTTTAGTCTCAACTCCCAACCCCAATTCCCCTTTCATACCGTACCCACACGCAAATATCTCATTATGTTTGTTGATTAGAATAGAGAACTCCCATCCACACGAGCCTGTAACCCAACCAGAACCTGGGATTTTCGTGAATTCCGAAACGTATTCAACCCCTACTAGACCACATTGGCCATAACTATTATCTCCACTACTATATGCGTCGCCATTCTCCATCAATATGATAGTGTGATTACCCCCACATAATATAGCGACGGGCTTGTTCACAAGAAGAGTATCAAATCCGGCGAACTTGACCACCTGTAATTGATTCTGATCTTCATTGTTTCCTATTCCAAGTTGGCTCTTCCCATTAGACCCACAGGCTAGAATTTGATACAGCATAGTTTCGGATATTGGCGGTATAGAATCAATTAGTTGATTTATCCGGTATATAGTGTTCCTGCACACAGTCGCTTTGAAATCTTTTTGGCATCGCCATCGCTTGCCATCGCGATGTTAGTAATCCAACCACTTCCTCACAGTAACGTCCAGAGATCTGTAGCGATAATAACAAAAATGTCACAAGAAGAAGAATTTGTACAAGGAGAGGAGCAAGAAGAATTCTTGGAGTTGAACGAGGTTGAAGAAGAAGTTGGTCAAGACAATGGTCCAGCACCTGAAGAAGACGATGATGAGGGAGAAATGGATGTTGATATGGAAGGCGAACACCATACCTTAGAGATCGACATGTCCAACAACTCGTGGGGCTATTTCGATAAACATCAGGATAGTATTTTCACAATTTTCAAGCATCCAACTGTCCCAATGGTGGTTACTGGAGGTGGTGATAACACTGCTTACATGTGGACTACACACACACAACCACCGAGATTTGTCGGAGAACTTCTGGGTCACAAAGAATCTGTTATTGCAGGTGCTTTTACTAGCAAGGGAGATTATGTGATCACTGGAGATATGAACGGGTTTATCCAAGTACACAAGTCTACCAAGGGAGGTGAGAAATGGGTCAAATTCGCAGAATTGGAAGAAGTCGAAGAAGTATTGTGGATCTCCACGCATCCAAGCATGCCATATTTTGCCTTTGGTGCCAATGACGGATCTGTATGGGTCTACCAAATTGATTCCAACACCAAATCATTGGTACAAATCATGTGTGGATTCTCTCACACCTTGGAATGTAACGGTGGGGTATTTATTCCTGGTCAAAACGAAAACGACATGACTTTGGTCACCATTTCAGAAGATGGTACTATCATCAATTGGAACTGTTTCACCGGCGAAGTTAACTACAAAATGCAACCCCACGAAGATTTCAAGGGAATAGAAAGTCCTTGGGTTACCCTCAAAGTCAACAAGAATGTCATTGCTGTAGGTGGTAGAGACGGACAGTTGGCTATTATAAATAACGATGCTGGTAAGCTCGTGCATAGAGTCAAGGCCTTGGATAGCATCGAAGACGTTGCTGAATTATCTATTGAAGCCTTGAGTTGGTGTACTGTTTCTGGATTAAACTTGTTGGCCGTTGGTCTTGTTTCCGGTGATATTTTGATGTTCGAAACTGCCCAATGGAGATTAAGAAAGTCCATTAAGGTCGAAGATGCCATTACAAAGCTTGAATTCCTCCAAAACTCTCCTATTCTTGTTGGTTCCAGTATGGATGGTAAGATTTACAAGTGGGATGGAAGAACCGGTGTTCAATTGTACGCAGGTGTCGGTCACAATATGGGAGTTTTAGATTTTGCAATCATGGAAAACGGTAAAAAATTAGTCACCGCAGGCGATGAAGGTGTTTCTTTGATCTTCCAAAACGAATAAATAGATTAATACATGCCATAACCGAGCACGAGGTCACGAGTTCACGAACGAAGTGAGAGCTAGAGTAGAGTGAGTGAGAGTTAGAGTTAGAATGAGTTAGAGTGAGAGCTAGAGTGGGAGCTATTGCTGATCTCCTATTGAACTCCTATTGAACCATACTGAACCCTAATGAACTCCTAATGAACCATACTCGACCGTACGGAATCCTTAATGAACTCCTCCCGAGCTCGAGAATTTGTCATGATGAGTTCACTCACTTCGTTCGTGAACCCTTTTGTATGCTAGAGGCTATACCACTTTTCCAATCCTTCTTCTTTATCTTTATTTATTTCTATCATGACTGCAACTAGCATCACCTCTGCAACTATTGTTTAAACTAGTAGCCATTGAAAATTTCAACTTTAATACTCAATATTGAAACATATGTTCAAAACTGTGGGTGTAATATCCTTAATTCTAACGAGTCAAAAATCTCCTTGTAGGGTCTAACCATAGTTAGCGATACATAATGGCTATCTCTAGCAGTCAATTATGACCAATATTCAAACCTTGATTTGATGTTCTATATGCAGTATATGTTGTATTTACTAACGCGTAGACGCGATGTCAAAAATCAACCTCCAGAATCAAGACTCCACGATTCCACGACTCCATAACTCCATAACTCCACAACTACCACGATGAGTACCATTAATGAGGAGGAAGCCTCCACTTCTCCACCACCTACTAAAATCTCGATTTCTGAAGCTGATATGCAATTTTTTTATTCGCGGTTGTTACCATTCAAATATATCTTCCAATGGTTAAGTCATTCCCCGAAACCAACCAAAGACTTTGTAAATAGAGAATTTGCATACGAACATCGTTCAGGGGCTTACCAGCGTTACTTATCGTTCACCTCGGCCGAGGATTTCAGAAAGTCCGTCGTCAAATCGAATCCCAATAGATTTGAAGTTGGTGCTGTCTACTCCGTCAACCCCAAAGAACGTAAAAATCTCCCTAAACAAGCACTAAAAGCAGAAACCAAAGAGTTAATCTTCGATATAGATTTGACAGATTATGATGATATCAGAACATGTTGTCAAGGTACAGATATCTGTAAGAAGTGTTGGAAATTCATTCAAGTAGGTTCCAAGATCATAGAGTCTGCACTTCGAGAAGATTTTGGGTTTACAAACATGATATGGGTATTCTCGGGAAGAAGAGGGGCCCATTGTTGGATAAGTGACTCAAGAGCGAGGAATTTGGACGAAACGGCCCGGAAATCCATTGTCGAATATTTGGATGTCTTGGGATCAAAACAGTTGAAGGGGAATAGAAAACTGTTGAACCTTAAAAAACCATTCCATCCACATATCGAAAGATCCTTCAACATCGTGAAAAACGAGTTTGTCGATATTATCTTGAAGGACCAAGATCCATGGTTAACTTCCAGTGAAGACAACGAGAAAAGTTGGATCCAAATCGAAGAAATGTTATCTTTCATACCCGACAAGACTTTGCAAACGGAGTTACGTACGAAATGGAAAGAATCTTCCAGAACCTCATCCTCTACTTCGAAATGGGAAGATATCAATCTTTTAGCTAAGAAGATTTTAAAATCACAACTCCAAGTCAACCTCTTGAACGATGCTAAGAAGGACATTATCATCTACTATATGTATCCTAGATTGGATGTAGAAGTTTCCCGTCAAGTTATACATTTGTTGAAATCTCCGTTCTGCATACATCCGGGAACTGGTAACGTTTGTGTTCCATTTGATCCAAGAAGAAACTTGTCCAGTAATGTTGATGACGATGCTTACGGATTCAATCCTATGACCGCTCCAAATTTAAGACAACTACAAAACGAATTGGAAGTGTGGGAAACGAAGAGGTTGAACAGAGATTCCAGTCAGAATCCTGAAGAATCAGAACAAGAAGAAACATCTACAATCAGAACAGTCTCAGATTATGAGAAAACTAGTTTGAAACCGTACATTGAATATTTTGCAAAGTTTGTGAATCAGTTGGTGAAGGATGAGTTGAAGGGGGTAGGAGCAAAGAGAGAGAGAGAAGAGGATCTTGAGTTCTGAATACTGAGCGCAGCGAAGTATTTAAAACAAGTGAATAATAGAAGTGAATAATGGAGATTTAGTGAATATTGGTGAATATTAGTGAATGTTGGTGAATGTTAGCGAGACTTAGTGAATATTGGTGAGACTTGTGATATATAGTGAAAATTCCATCCACCTCAAGATACTATCTTCTTAACATTTCTTAATATTAAGAATGAATCATAACCAGATCCTACAGAAACACTTAAATCCAATAAACTCTTCAAATCCTAATTTTTCAGTTAAATTTCTTAGATTTAAGATATCCAGATCTTGCTGATTATTGAATATTAGCGAGTTTTGGCGAATATTGATGAGATTTACTGAATATTAGTAGATCCTTTCCCAGTGAGATTACTAGAACTTAAGTATACTGGCTCTTCTAATCCCAGTTTGCTGAAAACAGTCTACACACTTAAAGTTTTACTTCCTTGCCGAGTTCATTCGGACTTGGTAGCGAACTTTCTATATAATTCATATTGTGTATTGATCTTGGATAAATCTAGTGTTTCTAAAATGTAGTTTGTAAGTCGAGGGTTAATAGCAGATGAATACTGCAAAGTATCAGATACGTTTCTCATACTCTCCTCGCTATGTGATCGGACAATTGAGGTCGCCCGCCCATGTAAAATAGCTTTCGTCTTCACGTAGTCTATTTTCAGGTAATATTCCACTGTTATTTTTGATGATTATAGTTTCTTGAACAGTTCCAGTACGTTGAGGGGGTGTCTCGCCCAAATCGTCGGCATCTTCGGTGTGGTACCATTCCATATACTCCAACAGTCGATTATACTTGACATATCCGGATGTCAAATAAATATCGCCATAGTTCAAATAAGGATATTGCCATTTGGGAACAAAAATGATAGTGGGAGCCTCGGGAAGGGAATAGTCTGCCCTGTTGATGGAGACGGTCAACGCAAACTTCACAGTACGGAGATCAAACTCCATGGCTTGTATTTCTCCCTTGGTGGCCATTAAATAAGGTCTTATAACTGCAGATGGTGCTCGTACACCGTCAGGCGAAGGGAAGCATCTTCTATTGTGTTTCAGCTGAACGTTTCCTGAGGTTGAAGATATCACAGATAAGTCCAGAACAGAATGAGTTTCTGCATTTTCTTCTTCCATCAACTTTTCAGGAGGAATTTCTAGAGGTCCGCCAGTCTCACTAGATGACGTTCGACTTTCTGGAGTATTGGCTGGTTCTTGGAACCCTCTGAACCCTCTGAACCCTTGAAGACGCGACACTGCAGATTTCACCAACACCGAAGCATCATTAGATCTTCTGCTGGATTTGATAGATTTGAGAGAGTTTACCAAGCTTCCTCTTCTGCTGCATGGGATGGGAATATCCTCAACGGGAGGGTTGGTCAATTTATCATTCTCATCGAATTCAAGGTTTCTGTCGTCAGAAGACCAGAACGAGAAATCCTCATTATTCCATCTGTCACCCCATTTGTGATTATTTATACTCGTATAACACCAGTAAGTATGTGATAAGTTTGCGCCTTCCAAAGCGTTACTCAAAGCGTCCAAAGCTGCAGTCTGGGAGTAGTACCTTCCATTGAAATACGCCCTTTTTCCATCCATATCAAAAGGCATACCAGTTTCAGACATCAACACGGGAATGCAGCCTAGATTGTCTTCACATTCCTTCTTGATCTCCACAAATTGTTTCTTGATACAATTTCTAATCGCTCGTTCACCAAACACTATTCCTAGGACGGGATTCAAGTAGCGTCCCCGCATGATCCCAAGAGTATCCACATTGTACTTGGTGTTCCATCCCTTGAACATCAACGACATTCCATCGTAATAATGGGGACAGTAGACCGTTTTCGAATCTATGATATGACGAGAATCTCGTTTGATATTAGGTGGAATCTCTAACACCGGAGGCTGGATGAAAACAAACGCATTCGGAGAGATGGCTCTGATAATTTCTTTGAACTTCAAGTAAAAGTCGATAAAGATGTTGTTGATGAAATATTCAGCGTCGACTTTGCTTGGTCGGACTCCATGGAATGTAGTGAGACTCGGTCTGTTTGAAACTTGGTTGAAGTATTCTGGCAAATGGAGTTCACATCTATTGTCAGATATGTCTAGACGTTCTTGGGGCGTTAGATATGGCAAGTTATGCATATCAATAGTTTTGTCCCACGACCATATATCGACATTTGCAAATATACACGTCCCAAGCTTCCACTTTGAGTCTCTTTTGAACCCATACTTTTGGTCTATGGTTATTGCTTCCTCTGGCGAGATCCAGGCACGTAAACCTTTGGGGTCGATCAATTTCTTTCCATAACATTGAGGACCTGTGAGAGTGATTCTATATTCGTCAATTTCACATGGAAAGCCCATACCCAACTTCATACATTGGAAAATTGTAGGAGTGGTACCAACACGAAGTTGCTGGGTCATGGGGATGACATCTAGACTGGCATGGCCCACCAATCCCATGTTAGGTTCATTCATCAGTTCAAATCCGAGAATTGTGCCATCCAGGATCATGCTAGGCAACCTCTCGTTGACTGCTTCCCAAACATACTTCAAGGCATTGTGATAATGGTCTTGTAGATAGTCCTGAATATTGACATTGTTAATGATGAGGTCCGGAAAGTATATCTTACCGGAGAAGAAGAGCGTAAACATCACCAACGGTGCGAGACGTTTATAATTCGATACCCAGAACATCTTATGATAATGATCGGGATCGTCCGAGTGGAAACGAGGTTCATTATGGAATATCGCAGCTTCAGTGGCAGTAAATCTCTTTGGTTCGAGACCTACAGCGTAGTATGTCCACATGGGAGCACCACTGCCCCCAGAAAACCTTGACCACACATCCTGATGCATCTCGAGAAACACATATAATCCTCCTACTTTATGGATGATCTCGAGGATTTTTATAGTGTAATCAACGAAATCGTCATCGTAGACGTCAGGGCCAGCATGTTCGATAGCCTCCCATGTTAAAAGGTATCTAATGGTGTTGAAGCCCCAGGACTTGATCCTTTGGAAATGCAGTTCAGCCTCTTCAAGAGGAAACGGTCTCCCTACAAACGATACGTTGTTTCCATCAAAGAATATATTATTTTCATCCGATGAATCCCCTTCATAAGAGGTCATGGCGGGTTCCACGGGTAACTTCATAGCGCCGTCAACATTTATCCCTCGGAGCGTCGTCTTCCTCCCTAAACTGTCTACGAAATTCCCTTTCCCATCTGTTTCTAAAGGTACACATTCTAGAATGCTTGATTGGCTGTTGTCAGTGCTCGTAGAAGCAATTCCATTATCGGTATATTTTCGTCTCAAGGGCATAACACCAGAGACTGACACCCTCGAGGCACTACTATATAAGCTGACCCGATCACTTATCGCATCTCTAGCATACTTTGCACTTCTCATAATACCGTCATGAGATGAATAGTGTGGAAGATATTTGGTGGGCTTCTGCCTACTCCGCAAGAAAGCAGCCGATAAATCACATTCATATTGTTGTATGCAGGATATACAGATGGTCCTATATATTATGGGTGGAAGGAACGATGCTATAGGGGTGAGGTTTTGGGCAATGGATGAAGTGAAGGTATAAGTTATCTGTGTATATAGGCTGTTCCTTTGAGGAGAGTTAACTATATTCATTTTTACATGTTAAATGTTCAAGGGCTAAATCGTGGGCTCAATAGTTGACCATTCGGCTACTCGTCAGTAAGTATGAAATTCTCAAGTAGGAGATACATATATTATAAAATGAAGTTAAAGAAGGAGTTATGTAGTTCTAGAAGAGAATAGAAGGATTTATATTGTTCTAGAAGAAAAGCTAGTTCTGATATTTTATGTCAAAGTAAGCAACTCCAAGCTGGATCAAGTCATGTGATAATGTGTCACAGTTAAAAGAGAGAACAATAAGCGAAGCGAATAGTTCTCTTAGGTACTTATATACAAACCAAAGATTATACAGAGAGAGAACTATGAGCGAAGCGAGTACTTCTTTTAGTATTAAAAAGCTGCAAATATTCCAACTACTAAGGTTCTTGGAGGACTTTCTATATATATAGTATATATAGTCGTTGTATGCAGGACGTTAAAGTAGAGCTATTCGAATATAAAAATGCCTTTTCCACAAATTTATCATCTAGATTAGTCTGGTATAGCCCCCACTATAACTTGTAAGAATTCACGGTAATTTCAACTAGAAATTGCCCACAATATTCATGGGGGCGTAGAATACTTCATTTTAAGCGTTTTGAATACTGAGCGCAGCAAAGTATCGAAAATAAGTGAATAGTGAAGATTTAGGGAATATTAGTGAGATTTAGTGAATATTAGTGAGATTCAGTGAATTTTGAAGTGATTTAGTGACTTTTGATTGCTCTATTTGCTCAGTGCTTAACAAGAGGTGTATTTTGTGAGAGAATTAGTATATCTAAGAAACGTAAAATAACTTACAATAGCAATACCCAATATTCAATAAAGCACTGAGTACCTGATTTAATCATTATTCGAACTAGTATGTTTATAAGTTCCCGGTAGCTATATAAAGATGTTAATATGCAAATTAAATCGGACGAGAATAATTAGCAGAGTTAAAATCTCTGTATCACAAGATTTATTTATAGGTTAATTTGAATAGTAAGCAGTACTTAATCTGATTATTATATGTTTTAATATTGTAGTGGCTGTCTCCTAGTCTGTACTTTCGCTTGATAATTACTTCAAGCGATCAATAATTGAGCAATGGAGACCTTAATATCAAAATTATTATTCTTTATTGTGAAATCTGAATTAATTTTTACTATAGATAATTATTGTCGTAAAGGTGCTGCAGCTCTATAATCACAAAACACTCCTCTAGCATGTTTTATACGTCCGTTAGAAGTAGTGTGGCATAGATGCTGAAAGATATAAAGTTCATGTGACGAGTTTGAATGCTTGTCGCAAATTCACGACATGTTGCATATTTCCATATTTGGGTCAGAAAAACTGTACCCTAATCTCATAACATTTGAACAGTTCATGTTTGAATTGATGAGATATTACGATCTAAGAGTAAAACTAATATAGATATACTTTCCCCCCTCCAAATCTCCCAAAATCAAGTCTTTCTAGAATTATGTCTCCCAAAATCTCCCCAGAATCAAGGCTCTTTCATTTCTTTCATTATTTTCATTGTTTCTAAAGTGATTTCCTTTTCATCACATCAAGCTCATAGATGCTTAAGCCTACAGTAGATTTTCTAGTACTTATCTAGCCACTATTTGTTATTTTACACATATTTGCAATTGCTGAACATTTGGAAGCGATCTTTGCCAAAATCATTAATTTGAGATTAGCTCTGTAGTGACTCTTTCAAAATGGCTTGTTAAAGTTGACAAAAATTTGTGGATTGATATATTCTTATATATTTCTTATATATCTGAGATGACGTTTTTGTAGTAACATGTGTTATTAGAAGCTTGTGGGTTTAAATTACCGAATATCATTAACGACAAAATCAATAATTTTTATTTATATTATTTGTGTTCTGAAAGTTCTACTAAAATAGCTATTCTAGTATGGATCTAGCAGTTCCGTTGGTCATGTATTTCAACAATTAAAGTGAGTTCTATTGATTTGGTACAGGAATTTCTATAATTCAACTCCTGGTCTCTAAATCTTCGTGATTTTTGATACACTTAGCTGAAACTACCGTCATTTAAGTTTCCAAGGGCACGACGCTTGACCTCATTTTGAGCACTTAATCTCCATGCGTCCTTTGGTGCATATTTGTCATATAACGGTTCAATTTTCATGTTGCGCTTCTGTTGGTTCAAGACTGTGGGGTCGGCGACTTTGAAATATGATGGGGCGAGCTCAGCCAACCATTTGGGCTCTATAACAGTGACACAGTGCATGTATTCCTTAGTAGTAAGGAGCAATGTATGGTACAACACATATTCTGGAGTTTTGCCGAAAAGAGACGACGATGGATGGAGATAAACTGGCGTTTGTTCGACAAGAGTTTTGTAACCCTCCTGGGGATCACGTTTTGAGGAGTGTTTGAAGAACCCGGCAGTTAAAGCCCTTCTTACTCTGTCAAGTTGGGAGCCACATGAACTCATTCCATGGCCAAACTTGCTCATGATAGTGGATATCTGTTTGCGTACTTCGAAGGCTCTCTTCATACTTCTGTCTTGGATATAGTTATCCTGACACCAAGTTTTACTTCTTCCATTGGTTTCCCAGGCTCTGTAGACATTCAAAAACGTAAGGTGGTCACCTTGTGAATGGTGGAAACGAGCTTTACGCTGGTCTGCCAACGCTTGCTTCTCTTTGGGTCTATAAAATACCGTTTGCACTGAAAGCATCGCAACAATGCTGAGTATTTCCTGCGAGCAACCAAATTCCACTGAAGTAAGCAACGTTTTCGCAAGAGCTGGCTCCATGGGAAAGTCGGCCATTTTCCGTCCTAGCTTAGTCAAGTACCCGTCGTCATCCAATGCAGATAATGTGTATAAGTCTTGAAGTGCTGTCAACATCGTGTTGGTCGGTGGAGGGTCCATAAACTCAAAATTCAACAAGTCATTGATACCCATAGCTTTCAACATCAAGATTGTGTGCGCAAGGTTTTGACGCTGAATCTCGGGTATGGTATTGGCCATCATCTCATTTTTATATGCATTTTCCGTGTAAAGCCTGTAACACTTACCAGGGCCAGTTCTTCCAGCTCTTCCACTACGTTGGTTCGCCTGTGCCTGTGAGATTGGAGAAACTATCAACGAGTCCATACCGAGCTTAGCATCATATGCATTGATCTTAACAAACCCGGGATCCACGACATAGTAGATCCCATCAATTGTAATCGAAGTCTCTGCAATATTCGTTGCAAGAATAACTTTTCTTGATCCGTTGGGAGTTGGATCAAAAATCCTGCTCTGCATCTCCAGTGGCAAGGAAGAATACATAGGGAGTATAATCAATTCAGGAACAGTATCTCCTAATACTTTCATTCTCTCAAACAACGCCTCACAACTGGTGTCAATTTCTTCTTGACCTGTCAAAAATACAAGAATGTCTCCTTCTGGTTCAGACAAATGGATTTGTATAACAGAGTCCAACGCTGCAGCCAAATAATCCATTTCTGGTTCCTTTGTGTACAAGACTTCGACCGGGAATGTTCTTCCAGGGATCTTCATCACGGGACAGTCATTAAAGTACTTGGAAAACTTGTCAGAATCAAGAGTTGCCGAGGTGGTGATGATTCTCAACTCGGGATTCTTGATGGCAGCCTTTTTCAACAACGCGAACAATACATCAGTAGCAATTGTTCTTTCATGTGCTTCGTCCAACATAATCACAGAGTACTTCTTCATGAACGGATCATTAAGTGCTTCTCTTTCAAGCATACCATCGGTCATATACTTGATTTTTGTACAAGAACTGGTTTTGTCTTCAAATCTGATAGTGTATCCCACTTCAGATCCCACTACACACCCAACTTCTTGTGAAACTCTTTTTGCAACCGATTCAGCTGCAACTCTTCTTGGTTGTGTACATCCTATTATCTTTGGTTGTCCACTCGAATCATTATTGAATCCTTCTTCCATCAAATATTGGACGATTTGTGTTGTCTTCCCCGAACCTGTCTCTCCCACAACCACAAGAAATTGGTTGTCACGAACAGCATTCACCAATTCTTGTCTCATGGTGAATACTGGTAAAGACTCTCTTTGTTCTTTGATCGGCAAGGAAGTTCTCTTGCCATACTTTATAGACTTTGTCATTTGTGATTTTTTCCAGTCAGAAATGAAATTTTGGGTCTTGGGATCATTAGTTGAAGGTTCGGGCGTTGATTGCATTGAATTAAGCGGATCATGTGAGTCAGTACTTCTAGACTTTTCCTTTCTAGTAATCTTTTCCTTCTCCATTCTCTCTTTTAATTTTTCGTCCTTGAATTCTCTAGCCAACTTAGATCCATTCATTGCTGATCTATTCAACGATCCTTCCGGGTTCTTGAAAATCTTCACAGGTTCAAGCTCAATGGAATTTTGAGTTTGACCCTTTAAGAACTTTGGTTCTTCTTTCTTCAATTCGATTTCTACTTCGATTTCTTCTTCTTCCTTGATCGGGGTATCCTCGAACGCTGCGTTGGGATCTTCAACTCCCGCTAATTCAGGATAATCCTTTGCCGAAACAGCTCCAGACGCAATTAACTGGCTGATTTCCCATCTTTCTGGCGAAGTGAGTCTTCTTTTGGTGCCTCTTGTACTTTGTTGTGCCTCTCTACCATGTCTTTCTTCTTCATGTTGTTGTAACTCTTCCGACCTATCCACACCAGTTTCTTGGTCTATTCCACGCATTGTTAGAGATATCTTGTCTCGAGATTTCCGATATCCAGACTGTTGTTGCTCGATGCTGGTAATTTTCACAAATACTTCTTGGTTGAAATTAAGAACATCCACAGGCTCTTGTATTCTTGTCTTTCCATCAAAGGATATTTGAGAAATATGGCAGAGTCCTGATTGAAATGATCTTGGATCGTTTAGACGAATAAACGCTCCATATGCCGTTAAATTACTGACGTAACCTCGACATATCTGCCCTACTTCCACGGGAGAGGAAGATGATTCATGAATATTCTCTCTGGACTGTCGTTTAAATTTATCTTGTGGTTCTTGTTTCACTTCTTTTGGTTCTCGTTTCATATCGTGTGGCTCTTGTTTCATGTTATCCTGTGGTTCAGTTTTTACCAGTATATTATCCCATTTGACTTCTTTGTCAGGAATATTCAAACCTGAAAAGCCCGAATATTCTTTCTTTACAACCACTGTTGGGCGTGGCGTGGACTCCGCGATTATATTAAAGCAACTCTCTACGAATTCCTTTGGAAATTCGTCGCCTCCGTTATCATTTAAAATATCCTGAAACTTTTGTAGATTGGCACCAGAAGTACCATTTGATCTTTTATAAAGATCAAGAACGAAGTTTGAAATAGTGAAATCTTCGTCAGTGACCCCTAGAAACTTTAGCACGCTCTGAGAAAGTTTCTTTACCACCATTAAATCTTGGGGATCTGGTTTGACCGACATGTTTATGGAAGAGACTTGTATTTTAGAAGCTAAGTTTAAGATTCTATTATATGATTTATATGCAGGAGTTGATGAGATAGAACTTCAGTTATATAGAGATAAAGAAGGCTCTGAAAATCATAGAGGAATGTAACGATCGTGCTAGTTGTGTCACTGGTAGTCTCATACTATTGGTAGAATAAAGGAGTTCTATAGATAATCTAGCAAAAGTTCATGTCAGAAAACAGGATTAACGATATCCTAGTAACTGATACTAAATTCTTGAATAGTGATTGAGATTTTGGATATCAGACTCTATATAAAGATTATTTGAACCTAATAAAGAGCATATCAACCTAATGAACATCTCGGGTCTTCAAAAAGAAAGTCATATGATCTCACATAAGTTTTCAAAAAAAAGGTCGTACCCGGATTCGAACTGGGGTTAACTGGATCAAAACCAACTGTGATAACCACTACACTATACAACCTATTGTTATAATCTTAATTATTTGGAATATACAAGTTATGACCATAAATTGAAAGTGGCCCTTAATATTTCTCTTCCATTGAAATATCTCCTGTTTAACTATATATCTCCACTTCTTCTTTCCTGTCCACTTTGATGTATATTTGAGATCGTTTTCTGTGTTTGAATATTTTTCTCATCCACACTACCTTCAATTTCTCGAAGTTCAAATTGCCACCAAATGAACAACTCCAACCACTCTATTTATCAACCATCATGTCGAGAGAAGATCCATTAAAAGCAGAAAAAGATTTCTCATCTATCTTAGATGAACAATTCCCAATCATCGAAAAGATTCCCGACTATAAAACATCCATAGAAAAGTATTTGGTGTTGGAGAAACAAACTCGACAATCGTCTGATTTAGCGTCCTCCAAAAGAGTTTTGGAGAAGATCGTGTCGACTCTTGTCAGCAATGAAGATTGGGAATACCTTGATGAATTGATCATTGTATTATCTAAGAAGCATGGACAATTGAAGTCTGCCATACAAACATTAATTCAACAAGTAATTACAAGTTTGGATGAATTGAATGAAGACAAAAAGAAAGAATTGGAATTGAAAATTAAGTTGATTGAGACCATCAGAACTGTTACTGACAAGAAGATCTTTGTAGAGGTTGAAAGAGCTGTCGTTTCAAAGAAGTTGTCTGAGATTTATCTCTCCAAATATGACGATTTGGATAAAGCTGTGGAAGTGTTGTGTGATTTGCAAGTCGAGACATATTCATTAATGCCATTTAGTGACAAGATTGAATACATTTTGGATCAAATCAAATTGACTTTACAAAAGGGTGATTTTGCTCAAGCAAAGGTGTTGAGTCGTAAAATCTTGTTGAAGACTTTAAAGAACTTCGACAAGGCTGACTATTATAAGTCAGTTTACTTGAAATATTTGGTTCAAATCAGTACATTTGAAAACGACTATATTTCGACAGTCAAGAACTCGCTTCTCTTGATTGACATTCCTCTTATCAAAGACGAAGAACACAAGGAATATCTCGTGAGTATAATCTACCATATAATCTTGTCTCCATATGATCCTCATCAGAATGACTTGATTAACCAGATCAAGCTCAACCCAATCTTTATAAAAAATGTTGATGCTAAGATCTTTAAGTTGTTGGAAATCTTTACCACCAACGAATTAATCCACTGGTCAAACATTGAATCATTATACAAACAAGACTACTTCAACAAGACCGAGATCTTCAAGCTGGAGGTAAACTACAAGAACTTACAAAAGAGAATCATTGAACACAACTTGAGAATTATAAATAAGTACTACCAATTCATCAAGTTGGATCGTTTGGCATATTTGTTACAATTGAGCATAAGCGAATCTGAAAGTTATGTCAGTGAATTGGTTAACAAGGGAATGATTTCTGCTAAGATTAATAGACCACAAGGGATTATTAAGTTTGAAAAGGCTAAGAAAGAGGGTGATAGAAAGGCCAGTGACAACCACGTCAATGATTTGTTGAATGATTGGTGTTTCGATGTGGATAAGTTATTGGAAGAAGTGGATAGTATTGGCCATTTGATTAATAAAGAGGAAATGATGTATGGAATCAAATCGTCGGGAAATTAGATTAGCCAAGATAGGTTTTTGGGTCTAGAAATGTTGTTAGTGAAGTCTTAAGTGGATGAACAAGTGAAACTCGAAGAGTATGTACAACCGAGACTAAATGAGTATGACTTTCAACTCTGATTTTTAGCATTGCCTCGGCCAAGCGATAAACTAGGCTATCAGACCCTTCTTCTGAGCAAATAGTGACAGGGTACACTGTTTGCGAGCGATAGTAAGAGTCCTAGTCGTTGTTGAAATATAACTCTTTCTTTAGAGTCTTGATCAAACCTGGATGAATCTCTAGATGAACTACTAAGATTTCCTAGAAGGAATAACTACTACGCGCATTAACATAATCAGATCCTGGTATTCTAGGTTAACCAACAAGCCCTCGGTAAAATCTACTAGAAGTTAACGATGCTTCATATCATTCTTCTCGGTATTTATTTCATAGAAGAAATACATATTAAAGTAAAGGGTATCAGTGTAAAAAATATGGAATTTCAATCAAGAATTCACTCAGGAATAATCATGAATTTTAATATCATCTAAATCAAAGTAAGACCTACGATGACACCAGCAAAACCTAAGCCGTGGACCCATTTGAAACTTTCGGCATCAAGTCTGTAAGCTTCAGATTTCTTCGAGCTTGAAGCAGAAGCAGAAGCGGAAGAAGACGAAGCAGAAGAAGAGGTACTGGAGGATCTGGTGGAAGAAATAGAAGAAATGGAAGAGTCAGTAGCATTCTTTGCTTCGGCAGTAAGTTGGTTCTCCATGGTACAAGCCCATTGGGTAGAGGCCTTGAACCCGTTACCCTTTGGAGTAGCCTTTCCATCGATATATCTTTGGGCAGCAAATGGGGTGTCAGGTAAATCTACAGTTGTGTTCCAGTTGTCAGATTGTTTAGGACATTGAGAAGCTCCACCGGAAGATTTAGCACCACCATCACCACTTGGGTTGGAAGTAGCAGCGTATGCTTTCTTTAAGTTGGCGAAATCGTCGTTCTTGGTGACACTATCACCGTCAATTTCGACCAAACCGTAATTGGAAGTTTCTTCGGAGTACTCGTATACTAAACCACCCGAGAAAACGGCAGACATCTTGGTAGAGTAAAGTGCAGCGACTTCAGTGAATGGTCTTGGAGAAACTCTGTTACAACCAAACTCGGAAAAGAACAAAGGAACAGTATAGTTTTGGAATTGTTGAACCTTATTATCATAACCAGATGTCGTGAATGATGAATCTCCACACCACGAGTAATCATTGAAACCAAACATGTCGACTCTGGCCATTTCATCGTCACCACAGTTGAAATATTCGGCAGTTTGCAATCTGAGTTCATCTACATCTGCGGCCGAGTATCCCACAGGAATGGCTCTTAAACCGGTGTTTTTGATGAAGTTCTTCATGTCTCTAACTACAGCCTTGACGTACGGAGCAGCGGACGACGAAGGCTTGTCGTTTATGACTTCATTTCCAGCAAAGAATCCTAAAGTGTTGTCATACTTAGCCATGGCGTTGACAGAGGCAAACACCTCTTCCAAGTACATGGTGTTGTACGAGCATGAAGCATCGGATCTGGAGATAGAGGCTTCTGGAATATTTACATCGAGCAATACATAAATTCCAGCATCTGCCAACTGGCTCATACACTCATCGTGATCGGCGGTGTTGTCGAACGAGTATACTCTAATGGTGTTGATTCCCAAGTCCTTGAAGGCAGGAATATCACGCTCACACGTTTTAGGGTCAGCCAACGGATCCTCCAAGTTGGACGATCCACCTGGTTGATAGTCAACACCTCTAATATAAAATCTTGAAGATGAGTCCTTGACGTAAAGAGCGTTTCCTTTGACTTCAACAGGATCCAACGCAAGGATCGAAGCAGCCAAGGATAATAATAACAATGGTTTAAAAATCATGAGAAAATGGAGCGGAAAACGGGAGTAGGAAGTCGGGTCAGTGGGTAGTCGATGATTAGCGAGGAATCAGCGAGTTATAAGGAGTGAATAGTGACTTGTTCGTGTTGTTGTGAAGAAGTTTAAATAAAAATAAACAACGCCAGAAAAGCTGATGACGGAGGGTGATTGAAATGTCGTAAATGTCGTAGTATGCGAAAAATGTCGTTCGAAAAGTGGAGAGTAATAAATTGATAAATTTGAAATTTGATATATTTGATAAATACTCCACTGGCTGAAAGCGAGAAGAGAAGTGGAGAGTTACATTCTCCACTATTAAGATGACTGACTAAAGTAAGAGAATTGTCCTTAGTTCGGCCGAACTGTGGTGATTCCATATATGATAATGTTCTAATATTAGATCTCAAGTTTTGTATTGCGGCTTGGATGTTTTGTACACATAATTCAGGATGTTGCAAAATTTCATGAAAAGGCTTACAAACGCTTACAAGTTAACCCCAAACTGTTTTAGTGTATATAAAGTTTCACTAGCTTAATTTAAATCGAAATAGTCAAGATTTACTTAATTTTTGCAACCATTTTACGAAATTCTGAAAAACTAATTATAATAAAGATAGAAAGTATGATAAATCTAAATATATTTGGCATGAACCATGTTATCAGTAAAACATATAACCCTACACTATAATGGTTATAAGCTATACAAAATTGTTGCTTATAATAAATAACAATCACTTATAATTAAGATATTCTCTTTAGATTTTCCTCAGTATATTCTAATATTAAATATCATTACCAGCCACTCTGTTTCAGGCTAATGAAATAATTTCCATATTTATACCATACGCAAGTTACTAGCAGAGCCATACTCAAATTTACTGTCTCTACGATGTAGATACACCATAAATGTATTCTTGTTGGGAGGATATTGGCCACGGGTCCGTAAAATCTCTCTAACAAATATTAGTTCAAAGAGTGAATTGAAATAAATCTAATAGTCACTGAATATCTCTTATGATCAGAAATCTGGAGATATATCTACTAGTCAGTAGAATAGTCATTAGAAGTCGTCAGTAGAATCGTCAGTAGAAGTCGTCACCAGAAGTTGTCACTAGGAGTGACCTAGCCGTAACTACATCTACCCCAATTGGTTACCTAAATTTTGATTTTATTAACAAACAACTAAGAAATCCTGCCCTTTAATTTCTAACCGCTAACTAATACTCCTTTAGTCTCTAACCACTAACTAATCCAACCTTTACTCTCCCACCACTATGAAATTTATCCTGCATATAACCATTTGCTTTCGTTGAAATCATACCGTGTTTACATAATGAAAATTATTACCACCACAACTCAGTCCTGTTTAACCATCAAAATACAACAGAAAGATTCTGATATAACTCTTGATAGTGGATCCTCTACAAGCATTGATTTGTAAAGAGTGTCCTGATTTAGAGAACATATATATCTAATAGTGAACTTTTAGTGAACACATTAGTCGATATCCAATAGAGCTAATAGAGTCTAAGAGAGTCTAATTGAATCTAATTGAATCTAATAGTGTCTAATAGTGTCTAATAGGGTCTAGATTATCTAAAGAGTATAATTCTATTGATATTGGAGAACCACAATTATCTAATTTACATCCACACTAACTCTAGCTACTAAACTTCATAATGGCGTCTCAGATCCATTTTCTAGACATCAAAGGGAAAACGCTTCTCTCTCGAGATTATAAAGGAGATATGCCTTCAAACACAATCGAAAAGTTTCCTCTTCTCTTGCTTGAGCTTGAGAACGAAGAAGGCGAATACAAACCGTTCATCAACTCCCAAGGAATAAACTACGTCTACATCAACCATAACAATCTCTACCTCTGTGCGTTGACCAAAAAGAATGAAAACATCATGGCCATCATCATTTTCTTATCACAACTTATTGAAGTTTTGACGCAATATTTCAAAAGCTTGGAGGAAGAGTCTATTAGAGATAATTTTGTGATTATCTACGAACTTTTAGACGAAATGATGGACTATGGAGTTCCCCAAACTACCGATACAAAGATCTTGAAAGAGTACATTACTCAGGATTACTATAAACTTATTAAGAAATCGTCATCTGGATTGGTACAGCCTCCAAATGCAGTCACCAACGCAGTCAGTTGGAGAAAAGACGGAATAGTTTATAAGAAAAACGAAGCGTTCTTGGACGTGGTCGAATCCATTAACATGTTGATTAATGCGAACGGACAAGTTTTAAACTCTGAAATCTTGGGTGAAGTCAAAATCAAATCTCATCTCTCCGGTATGCCTGATTTAAGATTGGGTTTAAACGACAAGGGGATCTTCACATCACAACCAGACGACGAGAATGAATCGTCAGGAGCACCTCCTCCTCCAAACTCTAAAGGAATTGAAATGGAAGATATCAAATTCCATCAATGTGTTCGTTTATCCAAATTCGAAAACGAAAGAATTATAACATTCATTCCTCCAGATGGAGAATTCATTCTCATGTCATATCGGTTATCGTCAGCGCAATTTCTCATGAAACCGTTGATTCTTGTGAACTGTAAAACCAAAGTCCATAAACATTCCAGAATTGAAATTCTTTGTTCTGTCAAGACCCAAATCAAGAAGAAATCCACTGCAAATAATGTCGAGGTTATAATTCCAATTCCCGAAGACGCAGATACTCCTAAGTTCTCTCCAGAGTATGGAACTGTCAAATGGATTCCTGAAAAATCGTGTCTTGTATGGAAATTGAAGACGTTCCCTGGTGGGAAACAATTCCATATGAGAGCAGAATTGGGTTTACCAGCAGTGACTGATCCTGAAGATATCATTTCAAAGAAACCTATAAAGGTGAATTTCTCAATTCCTTATTTCACAACTTCCGGAATCCAAGTGAGATACTTGAGAATCAATGAACCAAAATTGCAGTATCAATCTTACCCATGGGTTAGATATATTACCCAGAGTGGAGAAGATTATACTGTGAGGACAAAGTAACTTAAGCAAAGAAATGCTAAAGAAAAGATTAGAGAAATGATTAAAGTTGGGTAAATTAACATCCACATAATTGGTAGCTAGCTAGACTGAGCCTGTTCCAAAAGAAAGAATATTGGCAGCTTAAGTGGAGAATTATTGATGGAAATTTGGGGCTATAAAAGAAGAGCGTCATTATGACTTTCTGTGATACTTCTCTCGGTCTCTGTTCTCTAGTCGTTTTCCAAATTAATGGTAGATATCTGAAAAGGTTCAGATCCAGTTCCATACTTAGTCAATAAATCAATATATCGATACCCATATTGAATTTCTTAAATTGTAGTGATTAGTGATATAGCTTCGATAAGTATATATGTGAGAGGTTTCTAATTCTACAGTAACTGTTCAGTCTTCAGCATCTCAACACTAACTTACTCTAACTCCTCAGTAGCTCTTCAGTGAATCTTCGCTAAACTTTAACATCCTCACTAAACTCCGGATGTTGGAAGTATTTGCGACAGATCTCAGATCTCAGATCTCAGTGCGCTTTCTTCTACTCAGTCTTACCATGGATGATCAACGAATTGCATACACTATTCATCAGGTAATAAAGAGTCATGAAGGACGGCCTACAAAACATCCCACACTAAATCCTCACAACGAACGGCGAATCATCCAAAAAGTTGCGTCCTCCATCCGTCTTCGTGACGAGTTACTTGATACTGTAAATAAACGTGATTACTACGTCAAAAAGTTGAATAGGTTGTTAGAGAAGGTGATAGAGGGTGAAGGAGCCTCGAGTATAAGCGAAGCGTCTAATTCCAAGTCAAAACTGCCCAAATTAGACCCTCAATTCATAACTGACCGTACGAATGCTAAGGCTTATGTCGAACGGGTACTACTAGAAAATCCTTCCACGGCCACGAGGTTGAAGGAGGAAATGACGTATCACTATAAACTACAAGAAGAATGGAAATCGGAGAGGGAAGAAATTGTTGAGAAGTTTCGTCTTCTAGAACAAGTGGAGATTCAACAAGTTCTGAGAAAACTCGAGGGATACCATCCGTCAAAGGCCAACAAAATGAAGGAAAAGATGATGTCAGAAGCATTGGCGAAATGGCAGGCTGATTTTGATGCTGAATTACAGACGTATGATGAAAAAGTGATGTTTTCTGCACAACTAGTGGCCAGTAAGAATACGACAACTTTAGAGGGATTGAAGATACCGTTTTTCTGTATCGATAAAGAACATGAATATTTGGACTTGAAAAAGGACAAGGTTTATATTCTTGAGATAATCCAAGAGANTAGTGAAANNNAGTTAGAGGTAGTGAAAGTGAGTTAGAGGTAGTGAAAGTGAGTTAGAGGTAGTGAAAGTGAGTTAGAGGTAGTGAAAGTGAGTTAGAGGTAGTGAAAGTGAGTTAGAGGTAGTGAAAGTGAGTTAGAGGTAGTGAAAGAGGAGTTATAAGCTGTGAATTCAAGAAAAGTTAGGACTGTGAATTCAAGAGAAATTAGGGAGTGAATTAAAGGACTAGAGGCAGTGAATTCAGGACCAGAGCATTGGAAACCTGTGATTCACAGACGCGATTCTGCGAGATCCTGCTTAATTTCTCAAACACGAGGAATGGAGTGGTTGACTAGATTGACTAGATTGACTAGAGATGTGGATATGTTAACACAGTGACAAAAAAACATTGGCTACTACAAATCATCAATGTCTAAAGATTGGGACAATCAAAACAAGAATAATACAAACATTTACGATATCGTGAGTACTAATTAATCTAATAAATCTACCAAGTTTACGATATCTTTAGTACTACATCAACAAAATTTACGATCATGTGAGTAATACATCTACATCTACTAACTCTACTAACAATTATGAGGAATCCTTTCGTTAGGACATTATGTATTAATAGATATTAATGATAGAATTGAAGTCGTTGCAACGAACAATTATGAAAATGAAGTTGTGATAGAAGAACTTGTGTCTTTCAATGACAACAAGGTTCTTTAAATGTATAGTGGGAGACGTGAGTAACAAGTTCGTGACAAAAGCCCTCTTCGAAGAAGAAAGTGAATGAGATATGAACAGTCGAGACACCACTAGTATAGATAGTCACCACGGCAAATGATCCGTGATTCACCAAACCATGCTGAGACATTCATGACACTTATGGCAAATCAGTTACACAACCTAAGGAGGCATCACTAACAAGTTTAGTATACTTCCCTAAAGTACCTCTACTGTACTTTGGCTTTGGAGCGACCCAGAGTTTCTTTCTTTCAGCAAGAACAGATTCGTCAACCAACAAATCGATCTTGTTGTTTTCAGCATCAATGACAATAACATCGCCATCTTCTACCAAAGCGATTGGACCACCAACAGCAGCTTCTGGGACAATGTGTCCAATAAGGAAACCATGGGATCCACCAGAGAATCTACCGTCAGTCAAAAGAGCTACGTCTTTACCCAATCCATAACCCATCAAGGCAGAACTTGGCTTCAACATTTCAGGCATACCTGGACCACCCTTTGGACCTTCGTATCTGATAACACAAACGGTCTTTTCACCCTTTTTGATTTCACCGTTTTCCAACGCAGTGATAAAAGCATGCTCTTGTTCAAACACTCTGGCCTTACCCTTAAAGTAAGTACCTTCCTTACCGGTGATCTTACCAACAGCGGAACCTGGAGCAAGCGAACCCTTCAAGATTTGTAAATGGCCACTTGGTTTCAATGGGTTTGAAATAGGTCTAACGATATCTTGTTCAACAGGCAAGTCCTTGAGAGGAGCCAAGTTTTCCTTGATGGTTTTACCAGTGACAGTCATTTGGTCACCATCAATCAAACCTTCCTTCATCAAGTACTTCATGACAGCCGGGGTACCACCAAAGGCTTGCAAATCGGCCATGACGTACTTACCAGAAGGCCTGAAATCAGCCAACAATGGAGTGGAGTTGGAGATACGTTGGAAATCGTCAACAGTCAAGTCAATATCAACAGACGAAGCAATGGCGATCATATGCAAAACAGCATTGGTTGATCCTCCGGTAGCAATGATATAAACGATAGCGTTTTCAAAAGCCTTCTTGGTCATGATATCTCTTGGCTTTAAGTCAAGCATCAACAAGTTCTTGATAGCTTCACCAACGCTGGCACATTCAGCTTCCTTTTCAGCAGAAACGGCAGGGGCAGAACTGGAATATGGAAGACTCATACCCAAAACTTCAGCAGCAGAGGCCATAGTGTTGGCAGTGTACATACCACCACATGCACCTGGACCAGGACAAGCATTTCTGACAACATCAAGTCTTTGTTCATTAGAAATTTGCTTAGACAAGTACTGACCAAAGGATTGGAAAGCAGAAATGATATCGATCTTTTCTGGAATGTGCTCGGATGCACCACACGATGGGCTTCCAGGCAAAATGGTACCACCATAAACCATGATGGAAGGACGGTTATGTCTTCCCATGGCCATAAGAGTACCAGGCATATTCTTGTCACAAGAAGGAATTGCAATGTTGGCATCGTACATTTGGGCCATCACCATAGTTTCGAAAGAATCGGCAATAATCTCACGAGATTGCAATGAATAACGCATACCATCGGTACCGTTGGTGATACCATCCGAAACACCAATAGAGTTGAATTGCATACCTTTGAGGCCAGCACGATCAACAGATGCATTACACTTGTTGTTTAAATCCATGAGATGCATGTTACATGGGTTTCCTGACCACCAGACAGATCCAACACCAACTTGGGCTCTTTGGAAATCTTCATCGGAGAATCCGGTGGCATAAAGCATGGCTTGGGAAGCACCTTGCGTTGGGTCCTGGGTAACAATGGATGAGTATTTGTTGAGTTTCTTCTCAAGGGCAACAGCCGACTGTGAAAACAGTCTCTGCGACACTTTTACAGCTTTAGTAACAAAACTCATGTTGTTGTTTCTGTAGTTGAAGTTGCAAAGGTGGTTGAAATTTTTCATTTGAGTCACAGCAAATATTTTTATATTTTTTCTGCCTGTATCGGGATGATCAAGATATTGCGGTATAGATGTTTGAGCATGGCCAATGAGAGTGAAGAATTTATAAGCAAGACGCTACTAGTCAAGGCTCTTATAGGGATTTATAAAAAGAAGAGGTCTTATCTGGGTGGTCAGGGTCCATTATTGATATAGTACATTTTGATGTGGGTTTATTAAGTAATAATGAAAATAATGAAAAACATAGAGATATAACGACTACTTCACCGAAAATTAATGATACTTACAAAACAACAATGATTACTCACAAAACAGCACTACAACAATATATGGAAAGTTCAGGTATCTCAATGATTCAGAGTTAGTCGCAAGTATAATCAAGCAAGTCTTGGTCGAAATTTTGCAGCCATCGTCGATCCAACTTGAACTGATCAAGATAAAAGAGATATGAAAGCTTGAGAAGAAGCTAGAAAAGAAACATATGAGAAGTCAAGTAGAGTTTAAGAAGTCAATAGTGAAATCAGATATATGAAAAGTTGAGAAATTGTATCTCTGACATTATCTCATTCCTTTAGATCCATTGAGGAGTATGGAGAGGAGAAGAATATCAGTGCTCTAAGGTTTTGTTCACTTGGTTCATCACAAACTTGTCCCTCAACTCCATAGAACAATCTAATATCATCAGTTGAACTAATATCGTCAGTTGACGTTCCATATTTTGAAGTACTCTGATCAGTCGGCCCTATACCGGCATAGAGCAAAGTGTGCACTCCTGTATAATCTGGGGTCATTAGGGTAGTGCACACTACATGATTTATCCGAGGATGTCCAATACTAGGAAAGACTTAATAACCAAAGAAATTGGTCTAGGACGTAATGTTGCAGTACTAAACGTTACAGCACTAACCAAGGTGTCCTCACAACTTACTCCCAACTATCAATCGCTGTTCTAAATACATCCCCCCTCTCTCTTTTGCTCTATTTTACTTGCTGCTTGTGATTGAACTATATACAGGATATGAATTTAGGTGAGATTACAATGTTTGACTGACTCGAATTTACAACCTCAGTCTATTACTACTCTTGATAAATATACCAGCAAGAGAATACGAGTGTACTTAATTGCTTGTATATATAAGGGAGGCTATAATTGATTTTTTATATAATCAAGTCTAATCACTGAAAGATTTGATATCAACTTTAGTTCTGACATCCAGACCATCTAGCCCATCTAGTTCATCAAGTCCATTTCGTTAATCAAGTCCTGACATATTGTTCATCCAGTTGATTTAGCACTAATTAATCTAGTTCTGAGTTCTGAGTCCTGATATTCTTGACTACAAAGTTTTCCACTAGCCTTATTTCTATTGTTGCATAATCTTAATAACATCAATTTGTTCACTTCGATCACTCTAAAACAATGGCTGAACGTCGACTTCTTAAAGAACTCTCTCTATACAAGCGTACACCACCATCGCTATCCAACCCTCAAATAGTTGACTTATCACCTATTAACGATGACATTTTGAAATGGAAGGCTATTATATCTAAACCAACTATTGAAGATTCGCTATGGTATTACGGAGGACAATGGAAGTTGGAAATCTCGATTTCTTCTCTGTACCCACTCAAAGCACCAGAGATCAAATTCGTGTCACCAATAATCCATCCAAATATAAGTTTGAATGGAGAAATATGTTTGGATATTTTGAAATCCGATAACTGGTCGCCAGCGTGGAATTTACAATACTTGATTGTAGCAATTTTGATGCTATTGGACGACCCAGAACCAGACTCTCCGTTGAACGTCGATCTGGCAAATTTATTTAGAGATGATAAGATTGGATTTGAAAGCATGGTTCAATTTGGGATTTGGAAAGACGGTACATTTTTCGAAGAAAAGAGAGACAAGAGTGGAAAAAAAGCCATTGAACTCGAGGGCAGTGGCCTAAACGCAGGAAAACCAAACACAGCAGCAGACGAAGAGGGTGAAATTACAGAAGAGGAGGATGAAAACTCCGATGAAAATTCCGGTGATGAAATTGAAACAAATACAAAGGATCAAGCCTCATACTCCGAATCTGACGCTAAAACCATTCAAGTGTCTCAAAATGCCAGTCTAGCGATCCATGACATTCAAGAAAAAGCTGAAGAAGAAGAAACGTCGCAAATTGTTCATCAAGTGAGTGTTGCAATTAACGATATCAAAAGTCAAGCTCAACAAGTAGAAGAAGAAACAAAACTAAAATTGAAAGTGGAAGAAGCAAGATTGAAGGAAGAAGAAATCAAGGTAGAGAAAGCTACATTTGCAGCAAATGAAGAGGCTCGTACTCACAAAGTGTACCATGACGTAGGAGCAGAAGTGACTAAGCAATTCATTGCAAAAGTCAATGAAATCGGACATAGTTCTTCACCATCGTTTGATGAATCAGATCAAATCAATGCCGACGACCATTCTCTTGATTCTGTTAGAGCTCATGTAGCTAATAATGTAACAAAACAAGTCGAACAACTATGCTTAAATTCTAGCTCTACAGAATCAGAACTCGTCGAGTCCTTGGATCTGAAAGGGAGGCAACGTAACGCCCCCAATGAAACCAAAAACCAAGAGGAAAAAGATGAAATCGCTCGTGAAAAGGATGAAACTGTGGAAAAAATAAGACAACAGTTTATAAAGCAGGTTGACGATACGATAAGGGAACGAGCTGAGAATGCAACAAAAAGAGTAGAAAAAGGAAGTCAATAATTTACGATAATGATCAATAATTATCAATATTTATCAATACTAGGTACCAGGTGAAAACCACGTCTATAACAATTGAAATTGGTGTGAAGCTTGAAAGACTCTCGGTATTCTAGAAGTGTCAGATTCATACTGCCTCTTAATCACAGAACTTTTCTAGGAGATTAATACTAGACTATGTAATTTGTACAATCCACGAGTCCTAATCACACCAGTCACTAATCTCCACAAAACTTTCATTTTCTACTGCCGTACGAATTGACTCCAATCAATGAATACTCGACTCCAATCAATAATGTCTACTTGACTCCTATCGGACCGTATTAAATAACGCCTACTTGACTCTAATTAGACTCTATTCAATAACTACTTGAATTAGACTCTAACCAATAATGGCTACATATTCACTTATTAATGATATTTTTGTATATTCACTGCTAAACGGTTCTTATTGTACATGCCTCTATAAGTTTGTGATAAACAGGTAGTTACTGGCATAAGACTCCAAGGCAAGAGCCTCGGGTCTCTCTCATCTAAGCAAGTGCGTTCACCAGGTAATCGTACCCACCAAACGTCTCAAAAGCCGAGTTTTCACCCACATTACCACCTTAACGTAATCTTCTAGCTTCTCTTTCAGATTCCATCAAGCACAAGATATCATTTTCTCTGACTGGACCCTTGACGTTTCTAACAATGGTTCTGGAAGCGTCTTCGATAAATTCGACTCTGACTTGGGTGACACCACCTCTAGATCCGGTTCTACCCAAGACCTTGATGACTTTAGCTAATGTGACGGGAGTTTTAGTATCCATGTTGTATGTGTCGTTGGTTAGATTTGTGAGGTGAAAAATTTTATCTTTTGAAGAGTTGAAAATGGGCAATGTCGTGACGTCGCGGCAAATGTCGCATTTACAAAACTGGAGTGACGTAAATTAAGGAAGGTGAGTTGGGTGAGGGAAATGAGATTTAGGTTAGGTAAAGGAGGGTTAGATTTGAGTAGCGGATACTTACGGTCCTTTGATTGTTATTTGTCTTTATTAGCTTCAGAATAGTCGATACCAAAAGTTATTAAAAGTTATTGAAGTCATGATAAGTCAAGAAAAGCCAAGAAAAGTCACGTGACACATATTATCTTAGATTGCTTGTAAAATGTCATAAGCTATTGTAAGTCGAATGTCACGATACATATATGATCAAATTATCTGTTTATGGTTATTTATAGCGATACTAAAAGAAAAGATCTAAAATAATATGATAATAGAGGCAATCTGGTAAATATCTCAATAGCTGAATTTTTTGATATCTATACTGCATATAACATATTAATATACCCTATAAGATCAATTAAACAGTTTGAGAACTAGTCCCGCTCAGAGTCCTCTAGTGGGATCTGTTTATTAGAGAGAAGTTCAATTGCCGATACTAAGTAATTTAATGAATAGTCCACTACATTGTTATTCATGTAATTATCAGTAAACGGCTAATTTCTCGCTAACTAAAATAGTGAATGTAGCGAATACTAGAATTAACAAATACTCCTTTAAATCTAATTTATATTCACAGGAGATCACTAAATGTCACTAATATTCACTTAGAGTCACTGAATATCACTAATAATCACTTAGAGTCACTGAATATTACTAATAATCACAGTATTCTACTAACTGAAACTACTGATAGAAGTGTACTGCATATATATATAAACCTCAAAATTATTTGCAGCTTTAAATAACTAGAAACTATTCTCTTTCCTCATAGTTTCCTATTGAGATATAGCTAGAAATCGTTAGCAGAATGAGCTCTAGGTCAGTGCCATATAACCTACACAAAGTGTAACAGAAGAAGATACAGGAATCATTTAGAATCTCCGAGAAAGTCCTCTATATAATACATAATAATAATAGTTGAAGGAGTCTCATACGGAGCTTGATGAAATCGCGTCTCAATTATATATATTGGTACTAAAGAATAGCCAGAGATAGGTCCAGACTACCAATATCCGATTGAAGAGTCACTGATATATATTGTATGTGGATTTAGCTTAGGCAATATGAAGAAAATCACTACTTCTTTGAAAAATCACTAATTCAGAGGATAACCACTTATTCTTGGAAAATCACTAATTCTTGGAAAGTCACTAATTCTTGGAAAGTCACTAGTTCTTGGAATTCTACTTCTTAGCGATTCCTCAACACTCTAGAGGGCCACTATTATTAGGTGCCTCATTTTAGACGACTTATGTGCACTCCCACAAATCAAAACACATATTTACATTTACATCACGACAACATTCACCAACTCTATACCATCCCAAGATTATAAAATGGTAGTAGGAGAGTCACGATCTCAGCTCTTAGAATGGCTCAATGCCACTCTCGAACTCAACTATACAAAAGTAGAAGAATGTGGGACAGGAGCTGCGTTCTGTCAACTTATGGACTGCACAGTTGGAGGGGTTGCCATGAACAAGGTCAAATTTGATAGTAATTACGATTACGACAATCGTCAGAACTGGAAGTTGTTGCAGGCATCTTTTACAAAGAATAATATCACCAAAGTCATTGATGTCGAAAGGTTGATAAAATGTCGTCTTCAAGATAACTTGGAGTTGTTGCAATGGTTCAAAAGGTTTTGGATGGAGAACAAGGGTTTCAACGATGATTATGACGTAATAGGCAGAAGGAAGGGGCAAGGATATATATCTGGAAGTGGCACTGGTAACTCTACTCCACGAAATGTTTCAACTGGCACCAGGGTTTCCTCAGGTGGTGCTTCATTCCATGGAACCCCAACAGGTGGCTCTGGCGGAACTATAACCCCTGGATCGACCAGATCCTTGAGTGGAACCACTAAAACTTCATCTAGAACATCATCTAGAACTTCATCCAATACACTTCCGGGTTCTGCCAACCCAACCACGTCTCCCTTCACATCCTCCAGAAGATCAATAATATCACCAAATAACAGTCAACCTTCCTCCAGACGCGTCTCTTCATATGGAAGAGCACCACAAGGCACAACAGCACCAACTCCCACTTCACAACCTTTGGGAACGCCAAAAGCAGCACAGCTTAGTAAGGAATTGTCGTCCGCTCTCTCTGACGTATCACATCTCCGAGAAGAAGTGAAGGAGTACAAGTTGTCCGCAGAAACGTTGGAAACCGAACGTAACTTTTATTTCAATAAGCTTCGAGAAATCGAAATCCTTATTCAGAACATCGACGACTTGATCGATACCAATAATTTCTCTGAATTAAAGGATTTGACCGTAGTAGATCTCACAAAGAAAATCCAGACTATATTGTATTCTACCGAGGAAGGATTCCAAACTACACATGATTTCGATGAGATTTCGAATGTAAATGTAGTTGGTGAAGTGAATGGGGAAGAAGTGAAAGGGGAAGAAGTGAATGGTGAAAAAGTGAACGGTGGTGAAATGAATGGTGATGAAATGAATGGCGAGGTCAACATTTCTATGACCGAGGGGGATGGATATTACTCAGATGGAGGCGAGTCGTTTTAGGCTATTAAACAATCGTCGCTTAAGAGTTCATGAAGAAAAACTATCGCTTCATTTCGAGTTTTGGTGGGTACCAGCAAGTAATTTCACCGAGAGACTTTCTTGCTCTTAATAATGAAAGAAAATAGCGAATCAGACTGATTTATTACATATGACTGGGAACAGGGTCTAGCAGATTGCTGAGTGTCTCTCACCAAAACCTTCAACCAGAGACCTTTGTTCGCTAGCTACTGTTTCATACTATAATTTGACCAGAATAGCTTCAACACGAACCATATGAAATTCTTTTCCTAAAAATCGTCATCCTGAATTCCATCTTTCTAAAAACCATCGTCTATACTTGTTTGTTGGGAAGCTCCTAGTAATATCCTTGGTGATAATTGTTTAGACTCGTTCTAAAACCTTTTGGCTATACTTTCCTAAGTGAATACACTTCCACCATTGTCACAACTCCATTATATAGCTACTTTAAACATCTCCTGATCCTGTTCAACATCCAGTTATAGTAAGTTTAGAACATCACACAGTTTAGTGATCTTTATGAGATTGGAATGGGTTAGATATATTTTTAGAAAATCTAAAGATCCAACTAGAGATTAACTAGAGATTCAACTAGATATTCAACTAGAGGTTCAACTAGAGATTCTAGGCCCATTTCCACTATATCCAATGTGTTTTTTTACCACTTCCTGCTACTTGAAAATTTCAATTTTGTCTACGAATGGACTTTTTGCAGCAATTCAGTTGGTCTTCCAGAATTAAAGTCCGACCTCGGAGATCTTGAAATACTTGATCAAAGACAACATCCCAATGTTTAACAGAGCCTCCAGATTAATCAACGGATCTCTAGAGGACGACTACATTTTGCATGTTCTGAAACCACCACCATAGAGAACCCGTCAACTATTCCAATACCGCGGTGATGATGTTTTACTAAATAGTTCTAGGTTCTTAGATATACGAATTGCGGGACTTCATCGTGTCGAAGTGTCTCTAGCGAGACTGCTACATTCTTGACCTTTCGGTCCTTCTTCAAACCTCTCAAGTCAAGCAAAAATTGTTCTAAAACAGGCATTTCGTAGCGAATAATCAAACCGGAATTATTCGATATTCCGCCCAAGGCATTAGAGAAGTTACCACTTACTAAACCCGAGCTTTCATTAGTATTGAGACGGCGATGGAGGTACGATTCCATTTAGTTAGCGCATGAATAGAGTAGTCTACTATAACCTCGGAGACGCTCTACAATTCTAGGGTTCCTCAGGTGTTTGTCCCAAGTGTCGAAAAGTGTTGAAAAGTGTTGAAAAGTGTCGAAAAGTGTTGAAAAGTGTCGAAAAGTGTCGCTAAATGCCCGGCTATTAAACGTCACAGTGGGGTACCAGACGTCTTTGTGACGTGCAGGAAGAGTGTTGATCCTGCATGTGTACGAAAAAGTTTTTAGAAAAAAATTTATACTGGACCCTTCTTACATCCACCACTCATCATTTTGTATTCATAAACTGTTGCTAGAACCCTACAGTTCGATATTATTATATTTATAACCTAATTTCATCTCGTGTGAAATTTTCATGAAATTTCCATAAATTTCCATACAATCTCGTTGGAACACATATGAACGCAATAGTTAAATTGTCAGAAAGAGAGCAAAAACAACTCAACAAGAGGTTATAACGTGGACATTTAATTACCGAGGAAAAACATAGCAAGAGAAAGACTTGCTAAAGCACATTAATACCCATCAAAACACACTGATAAACATATAAATACATCGATAGATATAAAAGACTCGACACGCGACGCAACACACTCGACATAGTTAAGAATTAACACCAGAAAATTCACATAAATAACAATTAACATACTGAGATTCATCTAGCCAACTCACCTAGCCAAGCCACATAATCAACTCATCTAACTCATCGAACTCACCTACTCACATAACATAGAATTCAAACCACTTCAACCAACTAATCAATATGACAGCAAGTGCTCAATATAATTATAATAGACGGAATTCTTCAACCACTCCTTACACCATTCCCACCAAAAATAATCACCCCCATACATCTCTTCATAATTCACATTCACACGTACACTCACACCAGAATCATGGATCTCTAATTATCAACCCTCCACCACTCTCAACTTCGGTTCCTACATTATCGCGAGAATTCGTGGTACGTAGAATCAGTGAAGGAGAAACAGGAAGGTTAAAGGAAGAACTCCGCTGCGAGGCTTGTGGAAAAGGCTATAAACATATTTCATCGCTTGCCAAACATCTCTGGGAACATACGCCCGAATGGAACGTGACCAAGAAGTTGTTGATTTCAAAGCATCAGCAGGTCCAATTGCTCGAAGCCGCGAGTATTCTCGTGGGAATGAACGATCTTCCAAGCAACCCATCCTCCAGAAGAAACTCTCTGGTGGAAGATCCAAGTTATCAATCTTCAGGCAAACGTGACGACGCAGACCCACACTCAAAAATGAAGCTAGACTCACACCACCTTCCAACACACCCCGAAAACACTTCAAACCATTTAAAATTCAAAACTTCGTACATTTCAGAATCTCACGATTCAAGACCTTCACATTCTAATTATCAGAGATCCAACTCTATTTCTCAATATCCTCCTTCTACGGAACATACTCAAAATAGCTACCAGTCTCCTGCGATCGGTGGATATTTAGATAACCATAGAGATTCCATTATCAAGAGTAGATCAAATTCGATATTCACATCTACCCAATACGATGATGCGTTGAAATCAGAATACGACGATTCTCATAATTTAAAATCTCCTCCTTCTTCCTACAAACAACTTCCATCTTTACCTGCTCATGCACAAATGGATGCCGGTTCCAAATCGTTGTCTGCGTCTATTTTGACACCTTCGTCTACTTTAACCTCACCAAGAGGTATATCTCCAAATAGTGACGACCAAGACGACTTTTTCCAGGAAGAGGTCATTGGAAAGATGGAATAGCCTAGTTGAACTAGCTGTATATATACATCCAATATGGACAGACAGAATGTCTGACAAAAATAGACAACAAATGACCAATGATATAGACGAGTAGTTAAGTATGTAGCCCTAGGAATATTCTTCTCGTTATAAGCACCAGCTAACTAGAAAGAGGAGCCATTCTCATATCTAAGGGCTAACTCTCACTATATATTTCGCTACAACCTGTATATAATAAAACCTGCATATACCAACGACTATAAATGCTCATCATCAACACTGTAAAATTTCTTCCTCTTTTCTTCAACTCGAACAGATCCAACGACCATCTATAGTGTCTTGGCCCGGCCAGGTGTTCTTCGTGTACACCGCTAAAACGACCAAACATCTTCTTTCCCGACGAACCGTCTTGGTAAGTCAATTGAGGCAAGATTTAAAATCTATGGGGATGGTTATTTCAAAAATGGATCAGTTCGTAGAACATAAAGTGCATCATAGTACATCAGAGATTCTCTTAGGAGTGACTACTCTCTGGTGTCTCCAATAACACAAACATTTGTAGAGGTAGTTGAATACTTTAAACTTGTTTAAATTAGTAACTTAGTCTAAAGTCAACTTTTCAAAGCCCGCGATTTCAAATCTGGCGTATGGATTATAGAAATTCTTGTATTGTAAATATATACAGATGTCGTTATTGCCGTAACATATATACAGATGTTGTTACTTGGCCCCGCAAGTGTTCCTTTGGTTAGACTGGTATTTTGAGGTCTTAGGGTTCCAAGGGCACCTAGTTGTTCGAGGACAAGTAGTCTTGTCCTAATCCTTCTAATCTTTATGATCTTCTCCTCTAATAATCTCTCCTGAGAGCGGCTGGATCTTGATAAGTTTCTCTCTTAACTCTGTCTGCTCCCTGTGCTCCATTTCATTCGCCAATTGTTTCCTGTTGAACTCCAGCTTTGCTTTCATTCTCGCGGCATCTTTGATAGGTCCTTGTCTCAAGGCATCACGTTCAATCTGTTGCGACCAGTTAATAAACACAAACGATCCTGCAGCAGCGAAACACGTCAATCCAAACGTGACCTTAGAAGCGGTTGACATCTTTGGCTAGCAAATGATTTGTGCTTGAAATTTTCAAATATACGCTGATCCTGTATATAGAGTATATATTAGAATCCTAGTAGGTAGAATGGAGTCTAGTAAAGCGAAACGAATTCTCCTAAAATATTGTATCTATAGAGGGAAATAAGTATCTAGGACTTGTGTGTCCATGGATTAAGTAGAATTTTTAGAACCTGTAAATTTTTAGATCTCTACAACTATAGAATCTCTAAAATTGGTTAAATGACTTAAGATTAGGTTAAACTGGAGCATTATTCATATTGTTTAATTCAAGTTTAAGGATCTCTAGGAAGTTTACTCCTCCAAGCAAGACTAATACTTAATTTAAGGAATGTATATTAGGAATGAGATATTCAATGTTGATCAACTCACATATATGAATAGATGTATCCCCAAAAGAACATGTAATAGTACTGGCATGATCTTATATGGACCAGCTCAGACTCTCGAAATTTCATGAATCTGTCGGTTTTAAATTGTTGCAATCCCTACCATTTTCAGCAACTTTAACTGAATAATCAAAACTTCAACTAAAGTATGCTCCATGACTCGATTTATTGCGTTAATTCAGACAAGCTCTAGAGGTAGAGGCTTAAAACTGATTTAACTTTCCTCTCTCAAGCTCTTAATTACCCAATCACTACTCAGTTCTCTCTGGCTTTTGCAACCATTTATGGAGGTACACGAACCTGTATATAAAACACAACAACCTGCATATAACGCTAACATACGTCATAACCAAACACCATCTCTACCGCAATAGACAAGAAAAAACCAACAAATTAGACCCAGGCCAATGGGGGTGAGTATTAGTAGAGAGTAGGGAGAGGAATCCAGGCTGATGAGGTAGAGAAGAATTGGAAAAATATACAAAGTTTGCGGGTGGAGGTTTGACAAGATCACGTAAAATTCTTCTTTTGCCACGGTTGACGTCTCCGGATATAAATTTGTGGGCTAGTCATGCTGTAATATATGTAGAGATTATTAAGCGACTGTAAGATTAAAGATAGAAATACTTAGTAAGACATGTCCCACTAAATTTGTTAATCATACTCAATTACATGAGAGAAGTTCAGTTTCGATCACCGGCCGGTAGAAATATTAGTGGAGTATTCGTGTAAATCCGTGAAATATTAGTGGAACATTAAGCGAATTAGATATGCGCTTAAGGGCGAAATCGGTTCGGATAAATGAGTATTTGACATTTTATCAATTAATCCTTACCATACAAGAAGGACGCCAGGAACCCGATAGCAAATATCTCTACGTAATCACAAAAGCTGTAAGCGGAATACATTCCAAACCTGACATTATTCTCTGTTGTTTCTCTAGTGAGTGCGTCCACAAAACGTTCAGGGAGATCCAGAAAAAAAAAACACTTCTCAGCTTTTGATCCTTTTGCCTCCTACCATATCATAACGTAAGTATTGATACATCAAGTAAATGGAGTTTATACCGACGTCAATTTATTCCAGAGACCAGCCTGAACATTTTGGTATCAGCATCATTCATTTTGCAGAAAAATTGCCACAGTACTAACAGTTAACCAGCCATCCCTCGTAACGTCCACATACATTGAATTTCGAGGTTTTTGTTATGTCTTCTAACTTTAATGATACATCAATGGCGTTAAATCAACAACAATCCTCCGATGGGTTGAATTACAATTCAAATCCGTCTAATATTGCATTGGAAGGAGCGTTCAAACCTCCGTCTCAGATTTCAAACTTGACAAAGAACTTGTTGCTGCTGTTGCAGCTGCTGGACCACTTGGACCAGCAGAACCACCAGTCTCAGGAACAACAGCAGCAACAGCAGAACCACCAATCTCAGCAACAACATCCTCAACAGCAACAGATTCTGCAAACTCAGCAACATCACCAGAGTCAGGAACATCAGAATCAACATCATCAGAATCAACAACAGGTTCAGCAACAGAGTATCCAACAGATTCAACAGCAAAATTCCCATCAAAGCGACCCCCACGCCCGCCTCCAACAACAATATAATGAACATTATTCTACTTCACTGAATGATTTCTCCCTGCAGGCACTGTTGGCTCACGGAACTAGTTTTGTACCACAGGCACCACCATCATTTCAATCACAGTCGCAATCACAGGGTGAAGCATTCTCCAACCTGGTGGTACTGGAACCAAACTATCCACCACAACCTCCAAGCTATTCAAATTCAGCCTCCTCAAGTTTAGCTTCTCATAAATTCATACCGACATCTGATTTCCAATCTCAAAGCATTCCTAGTCATCCAAGTTATGATTCCAGTCAAAATTCGCAAATGCCCATCCCATACCAACCTGCGTCATCTTTTCGTTCAGGAAGTATTGCTCAGTCAAATAACAGCTTCCAACAATTCAATACTCCAGTGAATGATTCTTTGAACTATATTCCTTCAAGCCATAATACTCCAACTGTTATAAGCACATCTTATTCGTCTAATCATTCTTACACTCCATGTCAAGTCACAAATAATTTCGTTCCTCAGTCTAATTCATTTCAACCTTCATCGAGCTATAAAGGAATCATTCCCAATGCTATTCCAACAACAAATTTGTCAATGGATTCTGCTAATTCAAATTCAACACGTGAATCACTTGCATCTCTGTCATTTGTTGTTCCTACTAATGGCTCACAGAACAATTCACATTCCTCTATTTCTCAGAGCTCGAACCCCCAAAATTTATCTTCACCATCTGTATATATACCTCCAACACTAAGTCAACAAGGGAATTCGCTGAAATTTTCGAATTCCTTTTCTGGAGCAAGCTTGGGCACAAATTTGTTTCAAAATCAGCAAAATCAAAATCAACAGAATCAGCAAAACCAGGACCAAGCTCAATCTCAAGGTCATGCCCAAAATCTATCTCATCAATCAATTCAACAACAGCCGGCATTTTACAATAGAATGCAGCCTTCTGTCAATGAAAGGACTATAGGAAGCAACCATACATCTCTTGAAAGTACCCCAACTGGAAACACACCAACCATCTCACTTCAATCCAACTCCTTGCAATCAAATAACTCCAGTAGAATGGACTCATCTTTACCACCACAATCTTCATCGTTTTTCCCCAATGAACCCGATCATTATATGAGTTACAAAGAGTTTTTACACAACCTTTCAGCGAAAGAAAAGAACCCCAATGACTCGAATATCAACAATTCCGAGGCCATTACAGACACTACAGGAACTGATCCTAATGGATCGGTCTATGAGGAACATTTGAATATTGTTGATTATCCTGTAAATGATTTAATTCTTATGTTGTCGTGTCTTCTATCTAAAATTATCGAAGCAAATGACAAATTGCATCCAAATCATTTCGACAATACGATTTCAATCAGACAAAAGCTTAAGGAAGAGAAGAAACTTAAAAAGTTGCAAAGAGCCAATGCAAGAGAAGATCGGAAGAGGCAGTTAGAAAGTCGTCAAACAGATGATACAAATGAAAATTCAAATAAAGAAAACGAAGATAACATCGATGTTGACATTGATGACCACAATTGTAATACTATTGAAATCGCAGACGATGACGAAGATTTTGATGACGATGACGAAGAAGATGAAATGAAAAATAAGTACCTTGCGAATGTTTTGGCATTCCATGGAACAAATGTTCCTGGCATCTCATTACATGCGTACTTGTCAAGAGTTTTGAAGTACTGTCCTGTGACTAATGAAGTTTTTCTTTCATTACTAGTTTATTTTGATCGTATTGCCAAAAAAGCCAATAACTTGAAACAGAAGAAAAGGAATAACGAAGAAACTGAAAGTGAATCGGAACAATTGTTTGTCATGGACTCATACAATATTCATCGGTTAATAATCTCGGGAATTACCGTTTCATCCAAATTCTTCTCTGACATTTTCTACAAGAACTTACGTTACGCAAAAGTAGGTGGCTTGCCATTGGAGGAATTGAATTATTTGGAATTACAATTTTTATTGTTGTTAGATTTCAAATTGATGATTAGTGTAGAAGACCTCCAAAATTACGGTGATTTGCTTTTAAGATTTTGGAAGAGAGAACAAATCACAAACGAACTCGTGAATCCAAGTTCTATCAAGCCTCAAACCGAAGTTCCAACTTTTCAAAATTGATAAAATGAATAATGATACAGTGATACGAAGAAATGATGATAATTATGATGATGTAATTTAAAAGTTGAAGATGATAAAATTGACAATGACGTTGATTAAAATGATGATGTTGATTAAAATGATTGAGTATTAACGTTAATTGTTCACTTTTACTAAAACCGTATTTGTTCTAAATATTAATTGCTTCAAAGTCATTTTTTATCGTATCCCTTCACAGCTTCAAGAGGGTAAAGTTCAATCCTTATTCACAAATCATTCCCATACGGGACCTCTCAAAAACTAGAAAGTTACCAAATCATTGTATCAATGTATATCAGAAATTACTGAATGATAATGAAAAAAGATTGAATTACTAGTTGTAATTATAATCGACACACGTTGTTATTTAAAGCGTTATTTTAAGGCGAACAGCTCTGGACTGAGACCTCAGAGTTGCTCAGCCTACTCAAGCTAATGTTGTCATGTCGTCACTTCGTTAAAATCACCTGTTTTTGGGTACCTTCTTGGCAATTATTTCAATATCTACGATAACGAACCTTTGTTGTATCACCACTTTATATTTTTCACAATTGTGGCAAAGATTCTCTCAATAATTGTATTATCGACAAATATATAATAAACCCTTAAAGAGAACCGGTCTGGAACCAGGAAGGAATGTGAGAAAGTAACGCCATACTATTCACTCAGATATATGAGATCACTATGGTGTAGTAATATGAATCTCATACATCGGCTAATTCTAAGCTTCTCAAATATTTGCTAATTCTAGTTTCTCAAACATTTTGCTAACTCTAGTTTCTCAAACATTTTGCTATTCAAGACTTCTCTATTTAACTAATTGAATCTGAACTATTATGTTTCTCAAAGCTCCCAATTTATGCTTTCCGGGAGTCGTGCCATCTTTCCGCTTAGAGATTCCTTTCAATTTAATGTTTAGACTCAGACTAATTATAGAGGTCCAGAATTCAGAATAGCCTCGTCACTTTTGGTAATATCTGAGATAATATTCAGGATTACAAACAACCCCGGTTATAAGCCACAAGGCTGAGTATTGGACCAGGAAGCTTGGCTCGTGGAGAATTCGATCTCATTTGCAACCGAAACACCGAAAGATACATAATTACTAGTATTTTTCGGGAGAAATTTAATTTAATTATCCGATTGATCCGAAGTGTGAGATGGATGGGTCCTTAACCTAAGTGGCGTACAACTACATGATTTACGAAGTTTTAATATGAAAAAGTAGTTATTTAAAGAAGGAATAGCCTCCACAGGATTTCTGAATCATAATAGATATTCATACTAGATATTGATCATACTTGGTATAGCTACTCTGGAATCTAATCGTGGACCCAACCCTGACACGAAACTACTATAGTCTGTTTTAGGAACATATTTCTAGGAGAAAAGTTTCCTCATCACATACTAGAAGTCTTTAAAGAATTTGTCTTTAATTTGTTATTTGTAGTCTCTATAGCTGACTCAAGGACATAATTAAGCTGTGTTGCATTGCATCTACAATCGCAAGATAATTGAGCAGAAAGAGAAGACGTTTAATAGAAGGAGCAAGAGAGAACTTTATCAGAAACAGAATAAGTCTATCAGGTACTTATCATACAGCTAATACACCTTTACCTCTAAACCCCAATTCCATTTATTCATTATGTCTGTTTTAAGCGCCGCTATGGCTAGCCCCTGGCTTGCTTCTACCCTCCCAACTACGACACTGATCAGATCAATTAATACTGCCCATTTGTCAAGTTTGCAAAATGTTATAATGCTGGTAACTTCGGTCGCACCAACGGTAACTAACGAAGCTACTCTCCACTACCTCAGCAAGAGTTTTCGTGGAGCCCAAGCATCTATGACAATTATCTTGGGAGAACAGTATTTAGCTACCGCTACCGCAACGCAAGATTTTCCACAGGTAACCCAAGCCATGTTCAATGCTACTTTGAATTTAATTGCACTTAAAGAAGAAGGCAATTTATATTCAATGAAACCAAACCTCGCTGCAAATTTAATCTTCACAATCTTGTTCGGGTTAGCTCTCGTACTCCATATCATCATTGCAATTTATGGGAAAACCATCTATTTTGGTATATGTTTCTTCGCCGGTACCGGGTTGGAGTTTGCTGGGTATCTAGCGAGAACTATGGCAGTAAATGACAGAGACAATTTGAATTACTTTCTATGTCAAATTATCTGTTTAACTATTGCTCCGGCATTTTTAATGGCTGGGATTTACTACTTGTTGGCACTGTTGATTGTATTAAACGGACGCCTGTTTTCGATTTTGCGGCCACTTTGGTTTTCATACATTTTTGTATGCTGTGATGTTTTGAGTTTAGTTATACAAGCTGTTGGAGGGGCAATCACGGCAACGAGTTTATTGAATTACGAGAGTACTACGGGTGGTACCAATATCATGGTTGCTGGTATAGCCTTTCAAGTTGCGTCGATGTCGTTATTCTTGGGATTATACTGTGATTTTGTTCACCGTACTTTCTTTAAGGCCTCATCAGAAGTTCAGTTTACAGTAAAGAATTTCTTGAAAATGTTATTCAATACTGCAGAAGGTAAGCAAATGAAGGAAAAGTGTGAACTTGCATATGATGTAACATACAAGGAGGTTCGTCAACGGAGACTATTCAATTGGGCACCATTGATAATTTTAATCTCAGTAATGCTCATTTACATAAGATGTGTTTACAGAGTCATTGAATTAGCTGAAGGTTGGTCTGGTAATTTAATCGTTCACGAGGCTTACATTATGATATTGGACGCTTTGATGTGTTTTTTGACAAGTGCTATGTACGTCTTCTTACATCCTGCTTTTATATTTGGAAGAGGATTGAAGTTCTCATGGAGAGCTGACAATAAGAAGCAGAATGGAACGGAAAAGATTGGCGACAGAGAATCCGAAGAAGGAGATGTGTCGAGGGAAAGAAGAGACGAGGGCGATGACGGAGTTTCGATCCCTTTTGAATCCTCCAAGTGTTGAATCCTCGCATAGTTATAATTTTGACTCACATAAGATATTGGCGATTAACACTGGAGATGCAGTGATTAACTATAGAATGCTCAATAACGAAACTATAAATACAGTACATTGGTATAAACTATTAGGCGGGGCTAATAATTTACGAATAACTCATTATATTAAATACTGAGTAGAGTATTCATTAGGTTACTAAATATTCATTAGGTTACTAAATATTCATTAGGTTACTAAATATTCATTAGGTTACTAAATATTTTACTAAATATTCAATAGCATTCACTAAGCTAGTTTTAAGTACTGACCGCAGCGAAGAATAAGAATTTATTCAATAAGTCACTAAATGTCACTAATTTATTAATAATAAACACTTCGCTACACTTTAAATTTGGTTATTAAATGAGTTTTGGAAAATGGATATCATTCTCAATTGGGTGCAAAAAACCTATAGACAAACCAGAATCAATAGAATTTGTTAGCTTGAGATGTGTAATTCCGGAGATACAGAGCCGGTAACGCTAGAGAGATATTTACCATCAATGAACTGTAGTTGAACTACGTCAAACCACGTGGAGGAGTGTAATGATTCGGGTACTCAAAGTTCCATTAGACAAAAAAACGGTTGCAAAATATCAATAGATATTTTAGATAATGGGCCAGTCGTATATTAAATAAGGAAAAATTAAAAGGAAGAAATAAAGAAAGAATTAAAAGAGGCAGCCCTCAAACACGAATGAGTCTCGTTATAAACTGAGAACAAGAAGAATAATCAAGTACCGTACCTAGTAGTCTTTATTAAGAATGCAGTCCTTCAAATTGGTAGTCACGTGACCATATATTCTTATGGAGAGTTATCACACATGCTAGTCTATTAATGTACTAGAGCTAGATACCAGTTCTTAGGTACTAGCTAGATTCTAATCGTAGATACTAATTGTACAGTCATTAAAAATTATTAACAATTATTAACAATTATTATCTTGCCCTGGGTATCCTCTCTCCAGCCTCTCTCACACAATAGTTATCAGCACATCCACACTCCTTCAACTTCCCGAAATCAGTCTGACAATCCTGTCCTATCAAACAAGGATGATAGTTAGGTATAGACTTTGTACTAACCATCTTTTGTGGAGGAATATATGTGTTTTCTAAAATATGACTCAATCTTGTAGACTCCATTGTAGATAGATGAATTTCTCTTTAGATTATGGTATTTTGGGTTGAAATGATATAGATTAAAGATTATAGATTAAGAGTATAGATTATTTAGAGTAGATGTTTATAATTCTTGAGAAACTGAATGATTATATATCGAATATCCATGATGGCTGGCGAGATAAGTGGTCATTAGCGATAAGAGTCACCGTGCGGATAATCTTGAAGCTCGCGATAAGCGTCATACAACAAGGTGCCGTCTGGTGTCAGAGTGCGCATAATCAGTGATCATGGGAAATTCGGATATTGAAGGGTGTCGGGTAGTGAGTGCCGGTAGTTGGTGCCGGTTGGTTAGTACCGTTTAGTGAATGCCTTGCGTGTTTGGTGGAGTGCATGGATGTTTAGGGGGCGTTGGGTTTCTAGGGAGGTGTCTGGTGACAAGTTTCGCAACTTCGGAAAATGGAACCCGAAATCAAAACAAGGCTGAACCATCTAGGCTAAGTTTATATAGTATAGTTACAGAGAGGGGGAAGCGAGGGTTGAAATATTAGAGAATTTATGGTGGATCTGCTTCAGAATTTCCTTGAGGAATTCTGTCTGTGATCTGTTGAGTACCCTGTCTTTTAGTAGGACTGTTCTTCTGTGAGTCCCAGTGCATCCAACGCACGATCTGAAACTTATTCTAGCCGCACCTGGTGGGCAGTAGTTCAAAAGCAGAAATATCACAATATAGAACGGTAACTACTTAATCAATTTCAACCTATGAAGGCATCGGGGTATTGAGGTATTCTCGAAGCCACCATTTAAACCTAGAAATGATAGGCAAGAAAGTATCTGATCGAAGCGATGTTACTTGCAAGATCAGATAGTGCTTCTTGTAACAACTGAACGAAAGTAGGCCCCTGGCTATTTCTATCGATATTGCTTCGTAACTAATGCCCTGAAGTTCGGAAATATTTCTATAATTCTCAACTAAATGGTGGTTGACGTCACAATCAAACCATTATTCTGTAGTGTGATATATTTACTGATACAGGAACATTAATTAGTATATACTCATTTAATTCTATAAATATTGTATAACAGATCTTATTAATTCTAGGTCCTCAAAATATTTATGATAAGGATTCTTATTTTAAGTATTTTTTTAGTTTCTTTTGTATTATTTTCATATATTTCACATATATATAAGAAAATATTAGATAAATATGAAGATAATAATATTAAATAATATAGATTAGTCTAGTAAGAATTGAACTTACATCTATCCATTATCAATCGATCTCTTTACCAATAAGATATAGTATTTTTTGCAAATCCCATTTTATGGATTTCTCTTACAGAATGGAATATAGCAAAGACTACGTAATACAGTGAACACGAGGAACGTAGGTAATATGGTAAAGATGATGATGACACTAATGAAGAGTGCTAGAGATACTAGCTAAGATGATTGGTTAATCATGACTTGTTAATTCTATCGAAGTACAGATCATGCTGATATGGTTAGTCATATTCAGTTATACATCAAACTCTATTTCCAGAATTTACATCATTTATATTTTGACCACAACGAAATCTCTGAAGGAAGTTAACGAGATGTGATCTAGTTGGTATGAGATATACATATATTTAATGATTTGATAGGCAACATCAGTAATCAACCAGATAATATTAGGGCCAGGTCACAATTTTCAGATATTAGCTGACATTCACTACCCAATTCATACACTTTCATTCAATTTGCAGTCTTTTTACTTGAATACTGAGTCCAGCAAAGAATTCATTATTACTATAGATTTAGTGTTATAAGTGGGATTTAGTATTCGTGAGAATTGCCCTATCTTGAATCCGTGCCTATCAAAGTTATGAATCCTAGAATAGTTACTCTGTCTATTCAAGAGAATGTTTGTCGTGATAATCGAAATTAACTAGCTAAGAGAAATGGGTGAATAGCACGGCAAACTATTGGAGGATATATATGAATGTGAATCTCAAATTATTCAATTATTCAATTATTCAATTATTTAGTTATTCAATTTGATCTTGGTAACTGAAGTATTCTGATATAAAGTATTTAGATTCAGTGATGAAATAGTTACATAGTAGTAATATAGTTCCTGGAGTGTTAACAGAACTCAACATAGTAAAGAATAATTTTGTTGCAATTTTCTATTGCAAAATTACCTCATTTTGGTAAATTCACTAAATAATTGAATTCCAGTTAATAAGTTACAAGGAACTGTAAATTCAAAAGAATTTTCCTCTGAGACAACAAGAACTTTGAGCCAGGCCGATATGTGAATCCAAATATGAAATACTATACTATAAAATTATTTTATAATTATCGAATTGTTGCAAAAATGTCGCCGAATGTCGCACTTCTTGAAATACTAGAGTTAGCTAGATGAAGTCATTCAATCGATGTATCAGAAATATTGAATATATAATACAGATAACGCTACTTATCTTATTTAATGTGTCGATGTTCCTATAGCGATCGATTAAAGTAGAACTTCGGTGTTTTGATGAGGATGACGTTCGATCCTATAAGATTCCATCAGTCACATTTGCCTGGCTACCAATAGAACCATAGTCCGACGAAATTAGTTGTATACTTTCATTGGCTACTAAACCACTAATTCCGCCAGTGTTAAGGGGAAATCATTAGATATTAGATATCGACTTTGAGAGGTAGAGAAGCCTGACAACTTTCCGAAAACCTCAAGCCGTCAGAAATGTCCCAAACCTATCGACCATTCACATCCGAAAACTTGTAAGTTTCATCCAATTATCTACATCCACTTACAAAACTAGACAAATTACTGTGAAATCAGCGTTCATAGGAGCCATTAGTGAGTCTTAAGTCTTTAATTCCAGAGAACATAAATCTAGGAAATCTTATTGTATTAATATTCAATCTCTACGACCTATGTGCAGGATTGAATTTATGAGATGAGTTATATGATTGAATCGACTACATAATATATAGAGGACTCAGAAAGGTATCGATCTGTTAGGAGTCGTACAAATGTAGAGTAGTGTAGTAGAATTAGAGAATTCAGAGTAATTTGGAAGAATTTAAAGAAATTAGAGTAATTATAAAGAACTTAGAGAATTCAGAGTTATTAGTCAGTGAAATTGAGAGTATATTCTTGAATATATTCTTCTCTTCGAGACTATTCCAACATTATTCCAATAGTTCAGAATTTTAAACACATTCACAAATCTACGCTATATCCCATGTACTGATATATCTTATTCATCTACCTCATCGGTACTAAGCATCACTCGAAATACTCAGTGTATTCAACGTATGTATATATTAAAGGAGAAGTATGAACCTTAGACTAAATTACAATAGCTTATTTCTTAGAAACCTTCTTGGCAGGAGCCTTCTTTTCCTTTTCTTGTTGTTCCTTTAAGACTCTCTTAACAATCTTTTGTTCTTCAATCAAGAAAGCTCTGACAATTCTGTCCTTGACACAGTTGGCACATCTGGAACCACCGTAAGATCTTTGGACGGTTTTGTGGGTCTTGGAGACTTGAGCGTATTCTCTAGGTCTTAAGGTGGAGATACCAGCTAAAGCGATACCACAGTCACCACACTTAACTCTAGAAGCAACCTTCTTAACATGTTGAGCGACTAATTTTCCACCTGGGGTCTTGACGACCTTAATCTTGTTAGATCTGGTGTTGTCTATATTGTTAGTATTAGAATTCGTTTGATGTGATCTTTAGAACTATAGAATCATCAATTACGTAGTCTTCAAGATAGCCACACAATTGGTGATAATTCACCACCGAACATCTAGCGCTTCTATTCCGTATCTTTCTGAGTGTTGTTGACTATTTCACTATGTTATTAAGCGAGATGAAATTTTCACTAAAATGTCCAGATTCGAGTTGAGGTTTCACTCTGATGACGGCTTGAGTTCTGCGATCACTTCTTATTCATTTAAACATACATGGATTTCTTCTTCTGTAAGTAACACGTTGAGCCATTTTGCAGTTGAGATTATATGGTAGTAGAAATTCTTTCAAAAAAGAGGTTGTTTTATTGAAATGGTTTTTCAGTATGGACCGAATTCCTCACCATGAAATTTTTTTCGGTCGTGATGAATCAATTTTCTTCGTCACGGGATTATTTGAGGGAGCGCACGTGAATATGATATGTCTGTAGGGCGCGAGCCCTATATGTATAGATAAGATATCGATCTACATAATGATGACGTAAGAACGAACGTATTCCTATCTATCAAGTTATTAATTATGATATTCAATTTATATTTAGAGAAGTGTTGTTGATAATAATATATGAGGTGAATATATGAACCATAGGGGGTAAATTTAACCATCATAGTTTGCAATAGTAACAACCAAAGTTATACTCAACTATAGAACAAAACTTCATCACAATATTCTACTACATTACTACAGCCACTTATTGAATTTGATTTGTATTGGTATAACTAATAAATGCTCACAAATCACAAATCAACCATTGTAATACTTGTACGGATCGTTTAGTAGTAGACCATAGACATCAACGTAGAGCGTTAGTACCCATAGACACCGATAGGAATATGAGAGAATAGTACGGTCATATATCTATGAGAGAATAGACTGAGAGAAATTACACACATTAACAATCCGAGTAATCCATCAGTCTCGATCGCACTTATATCAAACGTATTCAATCTAAAGCTTTGGGGCTTCCTTTTCAACAGCAACAACTTCCATTTCGAGTTGTACTCCTAATGGCAATTGCTTGACAGCAACACAAGATCTGGCTGGTTTGTGGTCATTGAAATACTTACCGTAGACAATGTTGAACTCACTGAATTGGGTTTCCATGTCAGTCAAGAAGATGTTGGCCTTGACAACATGCTTCAACGAAGAGTTTGAAGCTTCCAAGATGTTGGAAACGTTTTGAATCACTTGTTCGGCTTGTTCTTGAATCGATGGGTTACCAGGTAATGGTTTGTTCTGAGCAGTGTAAGGAATTTGACCAGAAACATAAATGAAACCTAAAAGTTAGTAGATGATAGTGAGATAATGAGAGCGAGAGTGAGAAGGTAAAGGTAGATCGAAAGAAATTGAACTTGGTATGATATAGTGACGAGATACGAGGTGACTTAACTTGAATAACTGCTTTTAGAAATACTTTGCAGGCTAATCAACATCAAGGGAAATCATGATAAGAATGCGTGAGGTAAGTAAGCTCAGACAGGGTCACTGGGTACCTATATTGCACAAACGCACTAATCAAGGATGGACCATGGGAAGTCAATAGCTAGTAAAACAGCCAGAGACGTAAGATCGCTATATTGAACAATTCCAACCAATTCCTTTAAGATCGCCACTAGGAGACACAAATGAACAAATGAACAAATTAACTATTGAACCATTGAACAAATGAACTATTGAACAATTGAACTATTGATCTATCTGCTAATTTACCTTAACCAATAATGGCTCCCGAATCAATGCTCTATTAAGGTTGGTAGATCCACTAACCCCATTAATAGAATCCAGATCTCCTGACAAATTATCAAGCGATTTGCCGGATAAATTGGCAGCCAAATTAGACACCACAACGGCAACCAAATCAGCCACCGGCTCACACATCAGAAATGCTGGATCCATCAACATCCTTCTATTAGCATTCCTCTTCACTAACCTAAAAATTATACATACCATTGACCTTGATAGCCTGGGAATAGGACGCAGCTGGAGGAGGAGCGTTTGCTGTTTTAACCTGCTAGTTAGTACTACTTCCATCAATATATCGACATTCTACATACTGGAGTGATGGTGGACGACATTCTTGAAAATATAGAGAAAGCCTTAGGAACCTTAGAACGTAATTGATTATGAATCATTGAGGAGTCAGTTGAGCTGGAAGTGGTGGATATTAGGCGAAATTGGAGAATGGACACTGAACCGGATCATAACCACAATACATCTTTACCGCGAATAAGATCTTTACTGCAACTCATAATGTTAAATGATAGAGAAAGAGATAGAGATAAGTCAGGTGATACAGAAAAGATTATACAAGAAAGGTTGTCGAGGAAAGATTATCCAGGAAAGATGACGCTGCTTCTGGTTGACCTACTGGTTACCTAAACCATAAGATATTAGAAATATTCTCTTCACAAAGACTTCAATACTACTAGGGTCACATTAGACAGCAAAATGGAGTCTACTATGTTAAGATATCCATACACGTGTATACGTATCTCTAAATACTGTTAATTCTATAAACTTTTGGCCGATCCTAACATTAGAACGCGATTATCAAGCGTCAAGACCTCATTATTGGTGATAGTATAGTATATCATATAGTAGAAAGTATATCACGAATTGATTTATCATTCACGTAGTATTGTTCTTTAGAGATCTAGCTGTTTGATCCATATTAGTGATGACGACGGTATAATACACAGGGTTTGGGATGTTGGATGCTCGTCTTGTTAGTCTAATTAATGCTCGTTTTGTTAGTCTTGTGGATGCTAGCATTTTATAATACAATTGATCTCGGATATCACCATATTTAGACATCTTCGGATCTCGAATATCACCATATTTTAGACATTTCGTTAGTGCTATTGATGCTCTTTATATCAAAGGATTCTCATTACTCATCTCTTCTCCGCTACTACTTCTTTTTCGATTTCTTCTTCTTCTTCTTGTTCTTGCTCTTCTTTTTTTCAGATTTGGGATCGAATTCTCCTTCTCCATTGAGGAATTCGGAATTGAATTCGGCTTCAACGGTTTCTTCTTCCTTTTGTTTGTCCTTTTCTTGTCCTGTGGAGACGATTGCTTCAAAGTTATCAAAAAGCGATTCGGCAACGTACTCAATCTTACTGAGGGTATTGAAGTTGTTGAGGAAAAATCTGAAGTCATGCATAGCATTTGTAGATTGTGCTTCAGTAGTCTGGATGATTTCTGCACCTATTTGATGGGCTAGGACGGTTTTGAGATATGTTTCTAATCGTTTTGCATATTTGGACATGACGCTCATGTGGTCTTGGTTGCTTTGTAGATCGTCACTAATCTCTACTGTGGAAAGTGGTCCGTACTCATTTATCAACTGTTGGAGTTGGTCAGTATCGAGTTCGCCTTGAGGTTCAGCCACTTCTTTCTTTTCTGTTTCGTAGTTGGTATTCTTGACTTTGAAGAATAATTGACGGGCCTCTGGAACCTTTCCCACCCAATTGATCAACAATACTTGCAATTCATTCTTGTAGTCGTGAATATCATCGTCGCCGGTCTTTTCGCGTTCGAGGTTGATGATTCCTATATTTATCAACTGATTTATCATGAGACATAATAAGGTCATGTACTTTTTGGCAATTGATTCGGCTAAAACAACCTTGTAGCCGTCTTCGATTTCAATGCCGCTTGTAGCTGAGAGATACACACTGCTGTTGGTAAGAAACTCATGTAGCAACATCAGTTGTTCAACCTCACTGAGTTCTAACTTGTCTCCCATTCTGGTGAATTTATATGGAGCTTGTCTTTCTGGATTACCACGAAGGCCTGCTAAAAGCTCAAACACATAGTCAATTAAAAGTGCAGACAAGTTGACGTTATGAGTCAAAAACCAGATCAATACTCGCCTGTAACCCTTGCTCATTAACATCTCGTCCATAAGACACCTTGCCAACTTGCTATTATTATGGAGCAACAATTCGAATTTTGTGATATTGAAAATTGGAACGATGAGTTTGTTATTCTCTTGAGTAGCCTGTATATCTTCTTCACGAGCCAGTGAAAACCAATATTGATATATGAAATCAGACATGCTAGGATCATCGACGGTTTCGTCGCCCTCTTGTTTTATACCCATAGCAACAGAATTTATCAATACCTGGCCTGCTCTTTCTTCCGCCTCGGTGTTTCCCTCAATACTATTTGTGTTCAAAAACTCCAACGTATCATAAATTTCAACGACTGTTGCAAAAAAGTCTTCTGAATCAGATCGATTTTCCAACGATGTGAATGCCAGCAACTTCTTCAAAAACCAATCTTGATATTCTTGATTCTGGCCTCTTGGACGATCTCGCCAATCACGTCCATATTCATCAAACTCAATTGCAGTAGCTTCGTCATTTCGGATAGCATTTGACACTTTCTTGTCGTCAAATGTCTCCGGTTTTTCCACCTTTGTTTCATCTTCTCCCGAAACATCCAGCCATGCATCTTCACCTTCTGACTCGTCGTATTCGTACTCAAAAATGTACCTTATGTCTTCTTCAAACCTGTCGTCATATTCTAGATCGATCAAGATATCACCGATTTCGGTTATGGGTTTTGATTGGTTGAGTCTTCTGGTAGCCTCGTCTTCATTACTTGATGGCTGGTCTGTTTGGTCATACTGGCCTACAGCAAACGATATTCCGGAGTTGAGAATCAACAATGCTATGATCACAAATCTCATGTCAATCAGTAGAGAGCCTCCATTGATCTTTTTACGCACCAAAGGTTGGGCAAAGTTCAATAGCGATTCCTTTTTGATATCGAAATCATCAACCTGAGCTAGAACATTGCCTTCTTCATCGTAAAACAGTGATGGGTTTTGGTTAAGTATCCAGGCCAATACGTACCGGATCGAACTGGATCCTTTTAATGTATCTTTGATCATATCCGGGGTTTGGTTCTGAAGATCTTTTTCGTGGTTATCAAACTCTATTCGTCTATCGATTTCTAGCCCCAAAAGGATTATATTTGTGTGACACTTCCATAATTTAAGGAAGTAGTGTAGATATGGATTCAACACGAGGTTATATTCTCCAGTCCTCGGCTTAAATAGTTTATAGATCCCCATGATCAATACGCATGCCATGGAGTACATCAATTTCAAGAATCGATCGTCACGAAGTTGTTTGGGATTCCATAAATGCAAATTTTTCAAAAAGTGTTCTTCGTCATTATTCACATACCTAAGCGTAAGCTCATTATCGGCACATAGAAATGTATGTATCTTACGGAGCACCTTAAAGAACTCTAGCGACAATTCCAATTTAATTGATTCAATCTCGATATCTTCCCCTTGAAGATCCTTGGAATACTTGGTATATGATAATGCAATTAATAAGTCTGACACACAGTCTAGACTTAGAAGGGTCTTCTCCTCCTCTGGCTGTGTGAATGGATCACACAACGATGCAACGGTGGTGAAGAGAAAGTATAATTCGTCGTCCTCGTCAATGCTGAGGTTTTTGGCCACCGTAGAATGGCGTTTATCCAAATTGATGCTGGCCCTGTTAATAGGTAATGGGAAGTCGAACTCCATCACCTTCTGTTCATGATCATAATCTATTTCGTTGTCCAGCATGTCATCTCAGTAAGAAGTGTAGAATTTAGATGTGAGATCGCGGAAAAGTAGTGAGAAGTAGTGAGAAGTAACTAAGTAACTGAGCGAAGCGAAGTTGCTTAATCAGACAATAAGACACTGAGACACCAAGGAGCGTAGGACTTAGTGACGATCTATATCTCGTGAATGACGTATATATCTCGTGAAGATTAGTGAAGATTCCTAGATATTTATGACCTTAGCGACTTGTTGATTTTATCTCGTGAAGATTAGTAGTTACTAAGAATGAGATAATGAATAATCAGATTTATGAGTGGATAATCAGAGTTATAGGTGAACAATCAGAAAATAATGTAGACTACTTCTGTCAACGCAACTCTTGCACTTCGCTCCTGTTTATACTCTCTAGAGCTACTGAGCTCAGAGACTGTGCTTCCGAATACCGAATTACAGAGAGTCCAGAGAGTCCAGAGAGTCCAGAGAGTCCAGAGAGTCCAGAGAGTCCAGAGAGTCCAGAGAGTCCAGAGAGTCCAGAGAGTCCAGAGAGTCCAGAGAGTCCAGAGAGTACAGAGAGTACAGAGACAACTCAGACAAAAACAACAACTTGCTGTGCTCGTAGTTACTTGACAATATCATCTCAATAGTTGACGTGGATTAGATCTGTTTTATACTGTCGTTCTCAGCAATAGTTACTTAGACAAAAAGCGCCAGGCTAATAAACTGTATGGTAGAGCATATCCAGACAGTTAGCTTTAGCACCATATCGATTATTAGACATATTTAGAGTGCAGAAAACAATACGATTCTAGATTAGATGGTTATTAGATAGTTACTTAGACAAAAAGCGCCAGGCTAATAAACTGTATGGTAGAGCATATCCAGACAGTTAGCTTTAGCACCATATCGATTATTAGACATATTTAGAGTGCAGAAAACAATACGATCCTAGATTAGATGGTTATTAGAACCACTAAGGTCAATTACTTAACACACAAGGGAGAGACTAAGTGAAAGTAGAGCCAATCTAGGGCTAAATAAGTACAAGTAGTGCTAATATACCCATATGGTGCCTTTGATATATATATAGTTCGCTGGCTCTATCCATACGATACGTGATTCCATTGAATCAGAATCATTTCCTCAGTATCTTTCTTGTGAGTTCACTTCCGGTAGTAGAAAGAGTGTCAGGAGGGGTCTGATATTATGAGATACAAGTATCTTAATCATCACATTATCCAGTAATGAGAATAAGATAGTATTCAGTGGTGAGATACCGATAGTATTCAGTAGTGAGGTAGCGATACTATTCCAATAACCCTCGTTTGAATCTTCATAAAGATGTTGAAAGTACTGTTATTTGATTATATGGTTTCATTGAACCAGTCATTGAACCAGTCATCAAACCAGTCTTAGTATCGTACAGTCGAACCGTCTTGCTGATATTCTGATGTTCTGATAATCTGCTCTTCTGTTCCGTTCTTCTGCTCTTCCCTTCTTCTGTTCTGATTTTCAAATCTCTTTCTTATATTTGCATATGATTTTGTTATATATATGATTGGATATGAAAAACTTGTTGGAGCCCTTTTCCAAATATCCCTCTCACATTCTTAGGATTACTTTTAGAGTATGCAACTAAAACTGCCATGCTTAGAGAGAATACCACTCGTTCAACCATCATGTTGAGTTTGGTGGGGGTTGATGGGACAAAGGTTCCCATGGCTCTAGGTGCCACAAACAACGCCAATTCTTTACGTCTTATTGGGGTTTCAATCAAGCTCGAAAACCCACACAATAATGCTCCAGCAGTTGGTCCAATAGTGTTATCCCATCGAGAACGAGGAATTTGTGGAAAGATCTTTGGAAGAAGTCTTGTACGAGATAAACAAACTGCATACCAGTAGAGACCGATAAACGTCCCCAAGAAACATGACGAACGTATTGAAGATCTAAGAGCTCTGATGATTCGAAGCTTCATAGACACGTTTTTCTTGGGAATTAGTAACATCAATGCATTTATGGGTCCATATATTTTCATTGCAAACGAGAATCCTCGAGCAAATCGCCAGAGAGAATGAAGCTCACAATTCTTGGTCTTGAAAGAGTGGACAAGCTCACATTCGATGGGGATATTGGTGACAAGATCGCCTCGTTTCTTGTCTTGCCCGTAACGTTCACACAATGGAGCCAAAATATCTTTATGGGCTTCAGATTCTTTGCCGTATTCAATAGTGCCTTCTTTGACGAGTTTCAATACCTCTATAAGCTCGGTATCCATGTCTGCAGCCGACGTTATCCAATTGCGATATGCTGGAGGTAATGCTTCAGGATGATAGAACCACGAATACATGATAAATGAACACGAATAAATGAAGAGAAGACTGTCTCCAAACCCAGCGACTCCAACAGGCATTATCTTAGATAATGTTGAAGAAAGTGTGGTGTCCAAGGCCCTAGTAGCGACTAGCAAGGTTAAATCCAACGAGAAATACCGTCCATACGATAAAATATGACCCTGGAACACCGGAAATGTAGCCACTGCTGCTAAAAACGACGAAATGAAGGTAGCCACAAACAAATTGCTTTGTGGTTTGGTAAGGATCTTGCTCTTTTTAACCATCCCATATATAATGGGTTCCAAGAGATTGATCCCTCCAATCAAATTGGCTGCAAACATGGGAAATTTCAACGGATGTAATGCTCTATAAAGGATCTTACCAATACTACTAATACACTCCTTCAACTTACCTTGTTGTACAGACACAATCACTCGATTGAAGATCTTGGGTAGAACCACATATAAGTATGCGAAAATAAATGCTTTAGCTGAAGGACGAGCTATCTGTTGATCGAGATATTTGATCAACACTCGAGCCAACGCTTTTCTAGTGGTTTTAGTTAAGTCTGTCATGGGAGTAGTGTGTTATTATGGTTGTAAATGTGGGAGTAGGCTGAAAATTCTATTAAATACTGAGATTGAAATCTTTTATTTCATAGTATGTTAGAAATTTATAAAGAGTTTCGTTCTTATATGGTTTAGACTCGTCCAGTGTGTGTGTGTGGTGTTCCTCTAAGAGTCTTAAGACAACAGGTCTGATGATGTTATTATATACAGGATTCGAAGTGGATCATGATATAATAAGACCGTTAAAGAGTAGATAAAGAGAGTTAAAGAGTAGTTGAAAAGTAGTGAAAGAGTGGTTGAAAATAGTTAGAGATTAGTCAAAGATTAGTTAAAGATTAGACAAAGATTAGATATTAGGGACGTTATCAAAGAAGTTATTAGGACAGTTTTTAAGCACTTATTAGACTTATTAGGGAAGTTATTAAGGAAGTGATTAGGGAAGCTATCAAGGAAGCGATTAGGACAGTTCTCAAGGCAGTTATCAGGGGGTGATTGGGGAAGCTATCGGAGCAGCTATATGGTTATTTATTAGGGAAAGAGACGCGATTTTGTCAACTTGTCGATTTATCACTTGTAGAATCATAAAGTGACCATTGTATAGTCCAACTCTTTCGATTTTCATCATATCCACTATAAATATACTGAAAATATACTCAATTACATGTGATAAATCCAGTAGATATCATATAAGACTCATGTGATTAAAGTATCCTTGGTTTTCATGATTTTTATGATTTCTTGATTCGTGGCTTCTAAAACTATCGAATCATATAGGGTCGTGTAGATTACAACAAATACACCACCAATAAACTATCAACTAGAATTACTACAGAAACTCAATATATAGTTCAGACTCCCTAAGCATTTAGAACAGACTCCATATCTCTTTCTCTAACTACTCAATCCTACAATAAGTACCTAAATCGGGTTTTGCTACGTATACTTACACGGGTCACTATTCACGTGACTCGCGAGAATTTTTGTGGGTGAGTTGGCCGAATCAAAAATCAACAGACAATCAACAACGTCCTTACAACTTCAGATCTTCCAAAGTCATCAATCAAGTGTTCCGAGATTCCAACTCAATTGCTGAAAGTGAACCCACAGTGAACCATAGTGAACCGAGAATTCTACAATTGATTGGTTTTCATCGTCCGAATAAGTACAAAACGATCCCCTGAAAGGACACCTTTGCATCATATATAAAGTACAACAATGGTAAAGATCAGTGAAATTGCCCGTACGTCCACGTTTGCCTGGAGCTCAGATAGCTTGCCTTTATTGGCTACTGGGACAGTTGCTGGCGCCGTTGATGCCAACTTCAACTCGTCCTCGCTGTTGGAAGTCTGGGACACATTCCCAGCCACGGAAAAGGATAAGCCCATTTTCTCAGCACCTGTTGACCACAGATTTTACGCTTTAGCATGGTCAAAACCATTTGAAGGCAGACCTCAGGGTTTATTGGCTGGTGCGTTTGAAGATGGTTCCGTTGAATTTTGGGATGCCGAAACATTAATAAAATCAAAGGATTTAACCAAAGCTTCCGTGCACAAATCACATAAACACTCCGGTCCTGTTAAGTCGTTGCAATTTAATCCACTCCAAGACCATGTTTTGGTCACTGGTGGTGCAAAAGGCGAAATATTTATTTGGGATACTAAGAAGTTTTCAGAGCCTTTTGCTCCTGGTGTCGCCATGACCCCAATGGACGAAGTCACTAGCGTCTCCTGGAATAATTCCGTAAGTCATATCTTTGCCAGTACCGGTACAGGTGGATATACCTCTATTTGGGACTTGAAATCGAAGAGAGAAGTGTTACATTTGTCCTACAATGGTCCAACTGGTAGAGCCAATTTCTCACACGTAGCATGGCATCCAACTCAGTCTACTAAATTAGTGACTGCCAGTGATAGCGACTCTTGTCCTGTGATATTGACTTGGGACTTGCGTAACTCAAATGCCCCAGAACAAGTTTTAGAGGGCCACAAAAAAGGTGTTTTGTCTTTAGACTGGTGTAAGCAAGACCCTGAATTGTTGATTTCCAGTGGTAAAGATAACACCACGTTTTTGTGGAATCCTATTCAAAACAAGAAGTTGGGTGAATATCCAACTACTGCCAACTGGGCTTTCCAAACCAAGTTTGCTCCAGCTGCACCTGATATCTTTGCTACTGCATCTTTCGATGGAAAGATTATTGTGCAATCCCTTCAGGACACCTCTCCTCCAGTCTTGAACAAGGTTTCATCAAACGACGACAACGTCTTTTGGAACCAAATATCTACGACCGAAACTCAGCAACCTATTTTCGAAGTCCAACAAGCTCCACAATGGTTGAAGCGTCCTTCCAGTGTGTCGTTTGGCTTTGGATCCAAATTGGTTCTGATCAAAAAAGACGTCAGTGGAAAATCAATTATCAATATCCAAAAATTCATTTCTAAGGGCTCTACGACTTCTTCTGCTTCTTTTGAAGCTTTGAAATCTAGTGACTACGAAACCTTGATTAATAATAAAGTCGCTTCTACCTTTGTCAACGAATCTGACAAATACGATTGGGAAATGTTGGAGAAACTCTCCAAGTCTGGTAAGAGTGAAATCTTCAAGCAAGAAATCAGCGACACACTTCCTAAAAAGAAGGAATCTGAAGGAAAGAAGACTGAGTCCATTGATGGCGCAATCGCTCCAGAAGCTGACGATTCTTTCTTTGCCAACTTGGGCAACGGAAAGACTACCACAGAAGACGACGAGTTTAAACCTTCAGGCTCGTTCAAGATCTTTTCAGACAAAGCCTCCGACTCTCACAAAGACTTGATCAAGTTGGTTTTGAATAATAAGGTAGGTGAAGCTGTTTCTACTTGTTTGGAACAAGGTAAATTAGCTGAAGCATTTATTTTAGCTTTGGATTCTTCTGACGATGTCAAACAAAAGGTGAAGAATGCCTACTTTAAGAAGAACAAGAACGACCAACTTGCTAGAGTCCTCTATAATGTTTCTTCCAAAAACATCAGTGATATTGCTGAGAATGCTGATGTTTCCAACTGGAAGGAGATTGCTGCTGGAATCGTTGCCTACACCACTGACCAGTCTGACTTTGATGCGAAAATCACAGCATTGGGAGACCGTGTGTTGGCTTCCAACGCTAAAAACCAAAGAGATATTGCCATCAAGTGTTACTTGGCTGGTAATGCTTTGGACAAGATTGCTAATATTTGGCTCCAGGAATTACCAGCTTTTGAAACAGAATTGTTGAAATCTGATAATGCATCTGGGATCTCTTCTCCAGCCGATGCCCGTCTTGAATCTTTGTCTAACTTTGTCGAAAAGATCGCCACTTATAGATCTATTTGTAAGATTACTGAAATCATTTCAGGGCCATCTATCGAGCCTATTTCAAAGACAATTTTAGAGTACACGAACATAGTCGCTGGATTTGGTGAATTTGAATTAGCAGAAAAGTTCTTGCAATTGTTGCCAGCCGAATTGGCCGGTATTGAAAAGGAACGTATTGCCAAGGCTACAGGGGTTTTTAAAGCTCCTGTTGCTGCAACCCCGGTAACAACCAGAACAGGCACCGGAAGAACCTCTGCTTACGGTAGAGCCAATATTGCCCCTGTGGTTACACCTCAACCATCTTTAAACAAGGCATTCGTTCCAACGCCATTACCAATGCCAACTGGACCAAATGCGCCAAAGACTTTTGTTCCATCGCCATTGCCACCAGTGCACAACGCAGTTCCAGCATCTAATCCTTATGCTAGAGCAATGGGGGCTTCTAACCCATACGCTCCTCAAACTGGACAAAACTCATACAACGGTTCAGCACCAGCTCCTCAAGTCGTGAGCCCACCTCCTTTAGCTTCAGCGCAGTCTTTAAAGAAGGATACCGAAGGGTGGAATGATCTTCCTGACACATTCAAGCCAAAAGCTGCTCCTCGTCGTGCCGTTGCCGGAGCCACCATCTCGCCAGCTGCAACCCCAAATCCTGCTATGTTTCAGTCGAATACGGCTCCTGGAAAGAAAACATTTAGTGCACCACCCGCCGTTGGACCTCCAAAGGTTGGTAGCCGTACCCCATCACAGACATTAGTCCCCCAACAAGCAATACAATCTCCTAGAGATAGCTCTGCAACGTTGAACAAGCGTTATGCACCTCCACCAGTCGTCAATGATCCACTTCAAAATGGCTTGAACACTCCACCTATCGGAGGAGGATTCAGCATTCCCCAACCAACAGGCTCTCCTGCTTTACCACCCAAAAAGAATCCATACGCTCCAAGCGCCTCTTCGAACCCACCATTTTCTCCAGGTTCAACTCCTAACCACTCTCAGTTCGCTCGTCCACCTGTAAGCCAAGGTGCAAGCTTCAGCGCACCAAGTAACACAAGAACGCAATCATTCCCTGCACCACCACCACCTAAGAACCCTTATGCACCATCGGCTTCAGTTTCTAGTACCCAAGGAATTCCAAAATCCGGTATTGCACCACCTCCACCATTTGGATCGACTGCTGCTATGCCTACCCAACCAGGATTCAATTCTATTCCTCCTCCTCCAACTGGATATGCTCCCCCACCAGGAGCTAACTCTGCTGGATATGCTCCACCACCACAAGCAGGATTTGGAGTTCCACCACCTCCACCAGGAGCCAATTCTGCCAATTCTGCTCCTCCACCTCCACCAGCTGTACCAGAAACAAAGTATCCCAAAGGAGACAGAAGTCACATTCCAGAGAAGTCGGAACCAATCTACAGCTCGTTGACCAAAGTCCACGAAGCAATCAAGCCCAACATTCCTGAAAGATACGCCAGACACGGTCAAGATATGAACCAGAGACTTGGATTTTTGTTTGACCACTTGAATAACGACGATTTATTGTCTGACGAGTCGATCGGTTTGTTGACGAAGCTTAGTTCTGCGTTGGAGGCCAGAGACTTTGCGACTGCTAGTGCTTTAAACGTTGAAATTGCGACTAATCATAGTGATGAGTTGGGCGACTGGCATACAGGTGTTAAGCGTCTTATTACGATGGCAGAGGCGATGTACTAAGTATCTGAGCTAAGTGTCTGAGCGAAGCGAAGATACTTAGGTTAAATCACACAAACGGACTAACTGACCGTGTTTCGTCACTAACTGACCGTGTTTCGTCACTAACTGACCGTGTTTCGTCACTACCTGACTGTGTCGCGTCACTACCTGACTGTGTCGCGTCACCGATTGAACGTGTCGCGTCACTATTTGATCGTCACTATCTCTACTGATTCCTTAGCACTATAAAATAGTTCACTGTACAATATAGATCTACACAACTTCATATAACTTCATCATATCTTAGGTATACTTTATCTAATAGTAGAACAGCAGACTCTAGAGCTTTTAGAAGATCAAATGTTGATTGAATTCTTTACTACGGATTATAAATAAGATAGCCTCGATATTTAGGGCACTCGAAGCTTGGATTTCTTCAATAAGTCATTAAATCTCACTATTTTCACTTATATTCACTAGTGTTCACTAAGGTACACCAAATCTCATTAATATTCAGTAATATCCACCAATTTGCAATAATATTCAGTAATCTTCAGTAATCTTATTAATATTCACTAATATCACCAAATCGCAAGGATTAAATTTGCACCCAATATTCAAATTCTTAAGATTACATAAGCATCACTCCATGATGAATATTGTACGCAATTACTCGTTAAAATTACGGAAAATTCATACATGTTCTATTGAGGAGTATATCGGACTATTGAGGATGCTAAATGATTCGGTAGAGGTATTTTTGGTCAATATTCCGCTAGCTAAATCCACCGAGGCCCGTGTGCTGCATATAATAAATATACCTAAAATCCATTGAGCCTAATTATTTGCAGCTATGATTACCAAGAGAACTAATCGCTTAGGGAGAAGATAAATCACTGGTACTCAGTAATTTGTTGAATAATCCACTACATTTCTATTCTTAGTTATTCTTCCCAGCAAATCTCACTAATCTCACTAAATCCATTCACTTATATAGCATTCTCTGCTGCGTTCATTATTCAATTAAATATCAATGATTTTTGTAGCATATTACATAAGCAAGACTATATAATGAATAATGTACGTAAATACTCGTTAAAACTACTAGAAATTCGTATATGAATAGGGGACTATTTCAGGTAAGTCTAGATCTTAAATTTGTTGGTATATGCAATTTTGGTCAGTATCCCACTGGCTTAATCTACCGATATTTATGTCCTGCATATAACAACGATACCAAAAGCTCTTTAAGTCTACTTTTGCAGCTTTATTACTAAGAGCAAGAAAACTATTAACTCAGAAAGCTCAGATATTCACTTTATTAATACTTTAAATGCTTTTGCTGTTTATCTAAACTACTTAATAAAAACGATCTTTAATGTAATTTTGAATTCTATATCATCAAACGTAATACTTCTTATATAATACTGAGCGTAGCGAAGTATTTGTGAATTAAAAGAGTTTTGAATCGGAGTGGTGAATATCGAGTGAATATTGTGAATAGTGAGCAATTATTGAGTAAACTGAAGAAATATTGAGCAAACCCTGAGCAAACTGAACAAATAGTGAGTGAATTCTGAGTGAATTCTGAGCGAATGCTGAGTAGACTAACCTAATACCGCCCAAACTGAGCAGCTGAGCAAATACTTCGCTACGCTCAGTAATTGTAAGTACTTGTCGCTACGCTCCAAGTGTCCTAATACAAAACAACCTCATAAAACTTCGATCCTCCGTAATCCTCATCAATAGCCTCGGTATCATGAATCCCTTCAGCCTCAATCAACAAAAATCTAGCCAGTAAACCTCCCTCAAGCTCAAAGTTGGTGGTATTCCGCATACCTGGGACGTCAATGGTCATATATTCCTCCTCGTTATATTCGGCGGAAATATCAACATTTTGGTCGAGAACGGTGTGAAAAACGTCGCTCTGTTGGTACACAACGCCGTCTGGGTTACCATAACTGTAGATATTGTGCAAGTCTACGCCAAAATCGACTTTACTCAAGAAATCCGTAGTATTCTGCAAGTCATAGGTGTTGTTGAACGCTAACAATCTCCATTTCTTCGCAGGCTTGTCTCCCCAGACAACCAAACCATGCGTGAGGTGCTTATATTCCTTCAAGTCAACGAGAATCTTACTGGTAGTATCGTTATACTGAGCCTGCCAGTGGGTAGTGATATCTCCGTCGTTGATCAGGATTGCTGCATCTCCGTAGGCTCCAGAGGTGATGTTTGTGAATATAGCATTACCACACTCCGAGACGCTCGACTCGAAACTTTGCTTTGGCGTAAAAAGTGGAAACACCATTTCGTCATTATCGTTCAATGTATAAGTTCCATTCATATCGTTTCTTGCAGCGAGCGAAATCTTGATGAAATCATCGGCAGAATCGTCGAGTTTACCGTTATTCTTGACTGTAAAGGCAGTTTCATTAATGGCCAATGAAAGGGAATGGTTATTGTACTTTAAGCCTTCGTAAATGACTCCGTTTCCGAGACATGGTAGGGCAATAGGATCTAAAGTCAATACCCTAGACAATTTATCGTTCTCGATCTCATAGCCATATCTTAAACCAGTGAGTCCCTGGATGACTGCTTGAAGGAATCCTCCGTGTGCTGTCATGAATGGGAATGCAGGGTGTGTACCACCATTGGTTACGTAATTGTCATTATTTTGTTCCGAGAATTGAGCAAACGGTCCTCTCAAAAATGGCTGGACGGCCTTTCTTAAGTATGACTGAGAAGCACATCCAGCTGGTGATAAGTTAGAAGCAACAATCGAAAAAATAGGGAACGTCATGGCAGGGCCGTAGCTGACTTGTTTCATGGAATAGAACTCCATGTTTTTGTAAGCCTCGGCTTCGGAAATCATCTCGTTGTCCAAAGGATACGTCAACATAATGACATCGGCCTGTTTAATCCCGACAGAAGCATTCATACCAGTGTATTCCAAGGTGATATCATTAGAAGATGGAAGTTCGACGTTTCCAACGATTTTAGTGAACTCAGCAGGAACAGGTTTGCCCAAATGGTTGGCTACGGCTATGGCCCACTTCATTACGAGCGAAACTCCGGCATTAGTATATGCACCATTATCAACATGGTTGGCAAATTCATCGGGATCAGTCAAGTTGTGGGTAGTATAAATTCCCATAGACTCATTATAATGTACCAAGTAGTCCGAGAAGAACGTTGCCGCATCGGTGATTAATGGGTATGCAACAGATTCCAAGAATTCTTCGTCGGCTCCACCACTAAGATACAATTCCCATGCACCGTAAGCCACGGCCATATTGATATGGTATTCATAATCAATACACGGACCAGTGGCTGTACAATTCCCGAATCTACCTGAAGTCCATGGATACGCAGCTCCTTCGTGTCCTTCAGGAACATTCTTCATTGCCTGTTCATGCGTGTGTACTCTATAATTAACAATACTCTTTGCATGTGACGGCAAGACTGGCAACATACCACCCAACATCCATAAATCTGCGTCCCAGAACACCATACCGGCATAACTATCAGAACTCAATCCACCCACACTCAAAGCACCGGTGACACCCTGAGCATCTGGTCTAGTATTTGCGGCCAAGTGATAGATAGACGATCTAGTAGCCAAGGTGAGTAAGAGATCGTTGGCAAAAGTGACGGCCGGACTGGACTCTAAAGTCTGCGCCCACGCAGCCTTATGGGAATCAATTAGTTTGTGAACATCAGATTGTGAATTGGAAACTTTTTTGGCGAATTGCATAACCTTTTCACCAGAATCAAGCAGTTCATCATAATCGGAGGTTACAATTCCAACAAACTTTGTGAGGTGCAAAACATCATTCTGAGAAGCAGAAAGAGTAACAGACTGCGAGACTGTATCATTAGACTTTGACTTGGTGGTGGAACCTTTAGGAACTTGCAAGGTCGAGTAGATTGCACCATTTACGTAGTCAAGTTCATTTGGTTGAAAGGTGATATAAATTCCCGAATCGTCAGAGTCCACATTAGTCAATTGAGATCTTTGGGTAGTTTGAAAGTCCAAGTTATCTTCAATAGTTAAATCAAAAGTTGTATTGCCCAAGTTGACAATTTCCAAGTTGACGATTCCCAAGTTGATTTCCTGTCTATGAGCAAGAACTTCATACTTTACTTGTATAGTTTCTAACCACGTAAACTCCGTCGCTACAATCCCGTCAGATAGAGACAAATTTTGTGCATAGTTTGTGATTTCTCCAATAGATTCTGGTGACAAAGATGGATCAAGGGTAAACGTTTTTCCTTCCCAGGTGGTTGAGATGGAGAGTGAGGTCCATTGAGGAACTGCAGCTATCACACTTTCATAACCCAAGTCCAAAAGCTCAGGAAAATTGGTGCCAGTAGTGTTTTTTTGGATATTGAAAAATCCAGCAATAAACGCTCCAGCATATCTCTTGTTAAACAACGGCCAGCCATTAGATAAATCATCCTCCACAGCTTCAGGATCATCAGACAACTGGTCATAAGTAAACCCCTGGCCCAAGTTTGGAATTCTACTTCCAATAAATCCATTGGCCACGTAAGGCTGGCGCTGGTACTGATTATACACAGGGTTGGCAGCAGTACCCACAGTGTTGGAGTCTAAATCGTAATAGGCAGCATCAGAAAACTTCAACTTCGTAAACACATCTTTATTAGCCGGACTATTGATCAACTGATCCACCCAGTACCGCTGATCTCTAATAGAGTCCCAAGTGATAGGTTTCAGAACATAAGGATCCCGTCTAATTGACACAGGATATCCAAGAGCGACATCCAGCCACAACTGAACAAAGAGCAATACAAAAAGACTCGAGGCAAACATTATTCTAATCAAGATTCGTCGTTTAAGAACCTTACGAGAAAATGGTACTTTATGAATCCCAAGTCGATTAGCAACTGAATTCCACGGCATATTTATACTAACTCAGGCAGAACATAATTTACGAGTCCGGTGATGGAACTACCTTTAAAGAAATGCTGACTCGGCTAAACTGCTTACGGATTAATGAATCCCTTTATTCTGCCGATGTTGTGTCGGATTAATGTTATATTGCATTTAACGTTTGCTACGGTAACCTGCATATAGTTATTATATACGTATATACAGGATTTAGTGTGGGGGAATTCAATAATATGGCCGGTAGTTTCAGGAACAATGGGCCCTAATGGTGGATTTAGTAAAGGTTTATGGGTTCCATGGGACACGGGCACAATGGGGAATCAAACTAGTGTCTCAATTCGAGTATTTACCCCACTGAAATGGTTCTCCGAGCTCTTTGAGTCGTTGTGGAGAAATCAATACAAGAGTGGAGGACTCCACATCCTAGAATGAATGATTGCTTTCTTATGTTATTGAGTACCTGCAGATACATATAGAATAATACAAATGTTAGTATACATGGGGTAATTAAAGCTCTCAACCAATGGAGTAGTTGGGCTTGGGAGAGAATTTTTCAACTCTGGTGATGCTTCTCAACAAACTCCGAGTGTCTATTTTGGAGGCGGGGGGCGGCCATATTGTCACTGCACGAACCGTTTCGTTTCGGGTCATGTATTCTTTAAGTAGGCTCGACATTCGATGGTTGAATTTGGTTTTGTGGATAGTATCGACGACTTCCGAAGCCTTGTCCATTTGGTATGAGGCCTGGTAGAGTTTGTCAACAGAAGGTTCTAAAGTTTTGGTGATAGTTCTTGCAATTGTCTCACATTCCGTTGTGAGCGCCGCTACATCTTGAGCAATGGATGCGGAATAGGAATTTTCCCCTTTAGTGGCCAAATATGCTTGCAAATCGTCATCGGTGACGTTATGATTGAACGATTCGTGGGTTTGAATGTTACGAATCGGTTTAATACTCCGTTCATATGACCGTTTCCATTGATCCTTTTCTCGTAGTATACTTTTGAGTTTTCCCGAGTATAATTGGATGTTTTTCTTATTTGTAATGTTTAACGGATTGGGTACTGTGATCTCCTTTCCTGGAATAGTATCGTCAATTGTGTTGTTGCTGTACCAGCTGATGGAGATTTGTTTTTCTATCAAGTCTCGAAGAATCTCTTCTTTAATCACTTTCGCAATGTTAAGCACCGTCTGGTCCTCACTACTAGCCGATTTTTTCTTGTCTTCTTGGTCCAACTTCTTCTTAAAACACCATACCATCAATTGACGCATCCGGTCTGGCTCTGGAAGAGATGTATCCAATAATTTGTAGTAATCAGATACCGGAACATCATGGTGCGGCTCGCCCTCAAATCCGTTCCCAATAGACAGAACTCGCTTCCCTCTATTGTGATACGAAGATCTTCGTTTTTGTCCAGGACGCCCTTTTTCATTCAATGTGATTTTATGGTGTGATACCTCTTCGATATATTCATCGTAGTTGTAGTCGTCGGAGTTATTCTTTACTGGTGAGGATAGTTGGAGGCTCGATTCATCAAGAAAATTGTGTACTTTTTTTGGTTGATTATGATGATTTTCTATCTTTGGTTGATTAGAATGAATCCCTTTCTGATTATAATGACTCCCCTTCTTTGGTTGAATATCCATCAATTCCAAATCGTCGGAATCTCTCGACATTTGTTTCAATTCCTCGTTCAATTGGAGTATAGGAGTAGAGATCTTTTTCTTGCCAGCGCTTTCGTCAGTTTGACTTCTTTTGTAAATAAACCCATCATCCTCTTCAAACATCGACGATCGGTCTCTCTTTGCCTTAGTAGTCTTTGGTTTCGGTGGTTGTGTTGTAAGAATATCATTTAGTCTATTTTTCCGTCCTAAAAGGCTACTTTGACTTAAACTTTGAGTATTCAAATGGCTACTCAAATGTCCTTGGCTCGGAAAGTCTTCTTCATCATCTTCGATCTGTTTCCTTCTCCTAGAACGTGGTTTAGATATTGGTGGTGACAACGAAGGGGGTTTTGACCCCATTGCGTTTGTGGTTTTCACCTGTTTGGCAGGCTTTTTCGAAGCTTTCTTTGGAGGCATTTTGCTCAGTAATTACAGAACCTCTCTAGTTCTGTTCCTAGTTCTTTTCCTAGTTATAAATTCCTAGAGTTGTTCGTATATCTGACTGTTTGTCTGGAGTTTGAGATGGTTTGAATCTATGTTTACTTTTTGGTGATTGTTTTGATTTTGGTGCGTCTGAGAGTTATGATGAGATAATGATGAGTCCTTAGTATTGCAATGTCTAAGGGAAATATCAGCGTGTTGTCGCGATGCGGAGAGTATGTGGCAAGTAGTTTATCCAATGGGACTATAGAGGTACACAGATTATCCAACTCGCTGTTGTTTAGGCGGTATAATTTGCGAAGGGTAGTCAAAAATCATTACTCTAGAAATGTTATAGATAACAAGGAAAATATGACAATACTTCACGTCAGACAAGTGGAATGGGAGGAAATAGTAGAGGATGGAGAAAGCACCAAGTTTGCAGTAGTTTTGAACAACTTCGTAATGGTTTTTGATATAACGATAGATAATTCAGAACCGTTGGTTGTCCAGCAGCCTGCTAATGAAGGGATCGAGAAGATCCAATGGATTCCACCGTCAGAAGAAGATCACGTTTCTGGAGGGTACGTCAACTCTAAACAATTTGTGGTGTTTACGAATCTATATTTGCAGATGAAGTTGTATTCTGTGGACTGTACCCATATTTTGTTGACTATACTAAAACCAGTGCTGAAAAGTATTATAATACGACCTAGAAAACGGAACAATGTATGGTCGGTGATTGCAGATACTTTGGAATATAGTACTCCAGCGATTATGTACCATTTCTACAATGAAGGATCTACAAGTGTGCTACTCCAGAGCTTTCGTTTGCCTAAAGTATATTTATCAGCACCTCGAGTAGAATGGTCAGACTCAGGTAAATGGCTACTGATGTTCAACGACAAAGATAGTATCTACGGGTTTGATTTAAAGGTATATGACTCGCTTGGTGTATCTGGAAAATTGCTAATCGATTTGAATTACGTCAAAGACAGCATTTTGGATAAGTTTAATGACGAGAATGCAACTAAACTCGTGTTGCAAGCTCAAAACTATACCAGCAAATGGATCTCAGTACAGGACAATGAGTACTTACTAGTGGCAAGTGTATCACTATCCAAGCATATCAAATTCTTATTAGTTTCTACCAAATTGATACGAATTATAAACCAAACATCGTTTCCAATATCAAAAATCGTCAATTCTTGGAAACAAGTGAATATAAATCTGCAAGTGAAGTATAGAAATATTGCCCAACGAACATTCTCGTTGAAATCTACAACGATTCGCAAAGTATCCTCTATCAATACTCACATTTGCTTACATTTTGACGATGCCTTGATAATCTTTACGTTGGACTTGGTCAATAATGAATTCAAGCTACTAGCCACGATTTCTCTTGAACTGTCAGTGATGATTCTCAAAGCATTCGAGTATGAAAATCTGGATCAGATGTTGATTGCAACTTTTGATCATGTAGCCATCTACAATTTTTCCACTCAAGAATTGGAAGTGATCTACTCAAACAAGGTTCGGAATGCATTTGTTGAGTTGGAAGGGTCCAAATTGTTTATTATTATTGCTAGTGACTCGCTGGAACCGTCTATATCTAACTGGGAACGAATCGAAGTCAAGAAAACCCCTCCTAAGCAAAAAGTCGACATTGAACTTCCAAAGAGACATAATGAAAGAATCAAGATCGGTTTGATTGACACCAGTAATATTGACGAGTTTACGGATACTTTCAATACAAGAAAACGGTTAAAGAGGTGAACCATTAGATAAAATAAATATTTAATGTGTATTATGATATATGTACAGGTAGTTGATGAATTTTTGGCCTTGATAGAAATCAATACTGACCGTAGCGAAGTGTGATTTGGTTCAAGTATTTAGTGAAGATTTATTGTAGGAGATAAGTGGATATTAGTGGAGACTTCTTAGTGAAGATACAAGAGCTTTATCCTTTGGTTTTGTAATCTTTTTCTAATTGTTACTAACTCTCTGCTTAATCCTTCTTCTTCTTAGGGGCACCCTTATTTCTCTTCTTTCTGTCTTTAACCATATGCAATCTGTACGCTTCCTTAGGATCTACCAAGTTTAATTCAGGGAACCACAGTTTGAAGTCTTTGAAAGTAGGCATGGAACCGTTTTCTCCATAATAGTTGACTAACTCAGGACCTTTCAAAGGAGCCTTTAAAATCTTGGAACCATTCCGCGTACAGTTTGGATTCCAAGTGTGTCCAAATATAGATGCGCTCAACTGCTTGACTTGGTTGAGTCTCTCCTGGGTAGGAATCTTCTTCAATATGGACGACATGGTTGGTGCTTCAACTGGTGGTTGGTGGTGTAGATAATTTTGATGTTTTTTTCAAGGTGATTTTGGTTGGGACACGGATAACTATATGTAGGATACTATATAATGATTTGCAGCCTAATAGAAATATGGAAAGACCAGAGAATGATAGTTTATATGAAGCCTGGGAAGTATTAGCTAATGATAGGAGATTTTAGAGGAATATTTTAGAGGAGAGCTCTGTTAATTATCCGGAGATGAAAGTTACATGAAAGTTAAATAAAATTTACTGAGAGCATTAGATCGAGGAGAGATCTTTAGATAGATGTAGATAGATATAGATAGATAGATAGATAGATAGATAGATATATCATATAGTTGTTTCTCGAATATAATCAAAAATTTGGTAGCAAGCGCAACTTCAAGCTGTATCTCAGTTCATCTAGATCATTATTATCTTACTATACGATAGATAATCCAGACTATTAATGGCTATTTCAACGAATAAATAGCCAAATATCATAAATATTCTATTGCTTATCAGAATCTTAAAGATACATCGCAATTGTCACCAAATATATATCTACTAATTAATCACTAAATTAGAGTTACTTTTCTACAATTTTGGTGATGCAAAGAATCATTTTGTGTACTATAATTTTCGCTATGAAATAGAATCGAGGCATGGAGGGGCCAGGCCACCAAACAAGCTGAGATTCAGATATTCTAAAAAACTCTACTAAATCTCACTGTATCTCAGAGTTTCTAGATATTAGAGCCAAGAGAATAGCAATCGACGACAAAGTTCACCATCTATAGATGGAATAGGTTAAAAATAGATTACGACAAAATGCGCCATGTATGAAGTAAGCTGATACAACTAGACAGTGCTCAATACGGGATACAAAACAGGCAACTTACAACCTCACCAGATAGGTTTACTGATATACCCACTAATAACCACCAGTAATCACTAGTAACATTAGTACTAAACTCCGATCACAACGCACCTTTTTCGTTATCTCAGCTCAGTTAGAGGACACTAGAAAGCCACCACACATTTTCGCAGTCAGCTGTAGTTTGTATTGAAGGATGATCACAACACCGTACCTTCCTTTAACAAACATACTATCAGCACAGAATAACCATTCGTTTCATTCTGTTTCTCTTATCTATATACAATCTTGGTGAAAAGTTCCCCAGGTCATTATACACCTTACATCTCTAAGCCTTCACAATACGCAGGAGGCCACGCTAAATACAAATTGATCAAGCGCAGTAAATTCATTTTAGATTTCAGCCTTTTAAATAATCTACCACTAATCTGATCCTACTACCAGCTCTCGATACTAAGGAGACACATCATTGGCTTCTTATACTATATATTGTTGTCTGTTGCCCGGATTTAGTTCGCATCATCAAATTCGTTTGCAACACTTATATTTGACAACATATGTTCTTATTCTGGTAGTATAGTTTACAAGTACACTTATGGATCCAAATATCACGCGTCCTGGCGGTGAAGACACTCTCCATGTATCTGAGGACCTGCTCTATATAGAAGAATATGATCCTGATAAGGATTATAAATCGGACGGGAACAGGTTCGACCAAGATCCGATCGAATCTACATCGTATCTGCATGAACCATTACAGCGTGGATTATTACAACGAGATCCATTCCAGAATGAACCATTACAGCGAGATCCTTTCCAGCAAGAGCCATTCCAACATGAACCATTCCAGCTGCAATCGTCGTATCAAGAATCATCCTATCAAGAATCATTACAAGAACCCTTTCGACAATCTAAAACTTTTAATCCATTCACAGAAAGACCTGAACGACTACACTTAAAGCCCCAAAGACCAACACTCACCATCCCCCAATCGTCTTCTTCAATACCACAGAGACCGTCTCCTACGACTCCGCATTCAAGATCATTTATAGACGATGCAACAGACGACAGCGATTTCGATGCCATCAAAGAAGGACTCAACTTTGCCTTGGGAACTTCAAGCAAGGATCCCAAATGGTTTCCCGTGAATAAAGTTGTTTCAAGCGAAGCTATTAGCGAACCCATCCGTACTCCAACTCCTGACTATACTAATAACATCCCCATGCATGTGCTTAGTAAAACTGGCCACCAACAAAGTCATAAGGGGTCGATATCCCCATCTCACCTCTCTCCTTTCTATGGAGAGCTTAAATCTGCAAAGACACCAGAAAACCAAAACTTTTCTGATTTGGAGTCGGGCATGTCAAAATCTCCGTCCAAAGATTTGTCGAATTCCCCAGCCAAGTTCACAACCATGTTATCGCGAGTTTCTGATCGTATTGCAGGAGAGGGAGTTTCGTCTTCTCCTGCTACTCCAAATCCCAACTCAAATTTTTTAACTGCTGACGAATCACCAAAGAAACCGGCTCTTTCACCTTTGAGTGGAAAGTTTTCATTATTTCGAGACGAGGACTCCATTCATGATTCAAATTCACTCCCATTCTCAAATAAGTACAACCCGGCAAGTAGTTCTGAACCAAGCCTAAAATCAATTCCCAATGTGACAATTAATGACGAAAACACCTCAACTGCATATTCAAACTTTGTACAACAGGGCCGTACGCAAGATACTGACGGATTGGGACTATATATCGAGCGTGATAATAATCTAACTCCAGAAAGTACGAAAACTAATGAACCAATTAACCCATTTAGTAACAATACTACCCATCCCGTTAGTGAAAATGAACCACATGTTGACGACCATGCTTATGCAGATCCAATGTACCTACACCTATTCGGCAAATCATTGAAGATATTTCCTCCGGAATCGAAAACCAGACGCCTTTGCCATAAGATTATCTCCCATAAAAGTATTAACTCCATTTTATTGGGTTTGTTAATTCTACAGATCATGCTTCTTGCATACAGACAGTGGAACCCACTTAAACTAGGCGGATACATCTCGCTGGGAAATAACTGGGCCGACGTCTTGTTGCTAATAATCAACTGTTTCTACACTCTTGAAATCATTGCCAAAGTGGTGGCCTATGGGATATATGACGACAAAATCATGTTCGAAGAATTGGGATTACCTTATCCAGAAATGGAAGAAGAAAATAACCAATATTTCAATTACAATTATGTTCGGTTGTTTTTTAAATCGTTGGGACTCACTAAGTTTGGAAAACACAGCACCACGCCGCAACTAAACAGAAATGACTCTGAAACTACAGACGAAAATAGGAATTCAAGCGACGAAGTAGACGTGAAAGAAAACTTTGAAATTCAACCTGATAGAAAGGGACAGCTGCATGCATTGAGTCGAAAATACAGAGATTTGAACCTGCATCACAAAAAAAAGAAGGTCAACTTTTATCTAGAGGATGAATACCAAAGCATCGGTTTGACTGAAGCTTCTGCTCCCAAGTCGAAGTTGGCAGAAAAATCTAACACCCTCTTACTCCCTCCCAAGAAAAGTAACATTGATGTATTAGACTTGAAAAGAGCGTACTTGAAGAACAACTGGCATAGAATTGATTTCTTATCTATGATCTTCTTCTGGATATCTCTTTTGCTTTCGATTGACAGGTATGACGCGAAACACCAGATTATGATATTTAGAGCGTTGAGTTGTCTCCGTATATTGAGATTTTGCAATTTGACTACTGGTACTTCTACAATTTTACTTTCGTGTAAAGTTGCACTTCCACAGTTGATTGACGTGGCTATTTTCATCAGTTTTTTCTGGTTATTTTTTGGTATCATTGGTGTTCAATCGTTCAAGTCTTCTCTTACAAGACAATGTGTGTGGACCAATCCAAATGATCCCGAAGATACATTTATTCACAGTATGCAATTCTGTGGTTCCTATATTGGATTAGATGGGACTGCTCAACCATATATTAATCGAGATGGCCTGCCATCGTCAGTTATAAAGGGTTTCAGATGTCCGATGTATTCGAAGTGTATTTCGGGAGATAACCCGTATAACGGAACCGTTAACTTTGACAATATTCTACAATCTATGGAGATTGTGTTTGTGATTATGAGTGCAAACACCTTCACAGATATCATGTACTATACCATGGATTCTGACAATTTGGGAGCGTGTTTGTTCTTCATCTTTTGCATTTTCATCATGACTGTATGGCTAACCAATGTGTTTGTAGCTGTTATCGTTGCTTCCTTCAACATTATGAGAAAGGAGGCAGTCAAGGAACGGAAAGCAAGCAAAATACTGAGAATGTTTCCCGAGGAAATGCACGAGTTCTCCTTGCACAAAGACAGGATTAACTTACTTAAGAAACAAAATATCTTCTTGAAGTATTATTACAACCTTGAGTTCATATTTCCAATTGTTATAATGATGAATTTGTTTGTTCAATGCTTTCGGGATCATAATATGAGTGATACGAGAAGACACATAATATTCCGTTTAGAAGTTGCATTTACTGTTGTCTTTTTTGTTGAAATTTTACTCAGACTAGCGTTACATTTTCCAAATTGGAGGATGTTCTTTATCTCCAAAAGAAATAGTTTTGACTTGTTTTTGGGTGTAATTACGTTGATCATTGTTATCAATCCAATCAAGGAGAAATTGGGACATGCGTATTACTGGCTTACGGTTTTCCAAATTATCCGGTTCTACAGGGTGGTGCTAGCTATGCCTATCACCAGAAGTCTTTGGCTTAAAATTATGGGTAATTTTCGAGCGATTTATGATTTGGCTTTGTTTTACTTTATCCTCACATTCTTGGCTAGTATTATTGTTGCCAGGTATTTTGAAGGTTTCATTGCTGAAGATATGTTCGACGACGTCGATTTCCCAGTACAGACGTTACCTAACGCATTCATTGCCCTTTATGTGATCACATCCACTGAAAATTGGACTGATATTATGTATGCTCTACAAGAGAATGCAACCACCACCTCAGCAAGATCATTTGGAGCCGTGCTTTTGATATTCTGGTTTTTCTTATCCAATATGATTATATTGAATATTTTTATTGCTGTTATTGCAAAGTCTTTAGAGGTTTCAGAGGATGGTAAACGTAAGGAACAATTATTACAATTCATTGATAATATGACTGATAGGTTGCACAAGATGGATACTGAAACCGGGATGTTATCGAGGTTGAAAAGGAAGTTATTTAGGAAGAAGGGGTTGAAAGACGAATTAGAAAGGGCCGTTGTCAATTTGTTGCTTAGTGGAACAGCTGTAAACGACTTTTTAGACACTTCAGTAAGTCAAAAAACAACACAAGATGACTTAGTTATGAATTTACCTAGTTCTGGTTGGAAGAGATGGTTACATGTCAATTTCTGGAGAACATCAAACTTCTTGAAGAATCCGTTCTATTCCACAAAGAAACAGGAAAAGAAGTTGGTGCTTGAGAATTTCGATCCAGCTCTCTTTGCAAGAAATGTGATTAGTGAAAGAAACGTATTGATCAACCAACAGAACGACTTCTTGAAAGAAAATCCAAATTTCAACAATGTTTTCTATGTCATGGGTCCTCGTCATAGGTTACGGAGATTGTGTCAAAGGCTCGTGAAATCCAGTCATGGTGAAAGAATTGATGGTATTGAACCATATAAACCAATCTCCGAAACCATTGTTGTTATCATGTTTTTGGCCACTATTTCTTTAGTTGTGACAGGTTGTTATTCGACGCCTTTGTACAGAAAAGAAATCGTTGCTAGTCATGGTAATTTCAACTGGACATTCTATATTGAGGTAGGGTTTGTGGGGATTTTCACCACAGAATTTTTGATCAAGATTATTGCTGACGGATTAATCTTTACTCCAAATGCATATGCCCGTTCATCATGGAATATCATTGATTTCATTGTATTGGTTGGTTTGTGGATTGAATTTATTGCGTTTTTGAGAGACAATTCTTCGCTTTCGAGGATTGTACGTGGTTTGAAGGCCTTGAGAGCTTTGAGATTGTTGACCATTAGTGAAACTGCAAAGAACAATTTTCACAATACCATGATATCTGGATTTTGGAAGATTATTAGTGCTGCGGTTATATCGCTTTGCTTGTTGTTCCCTTTCTCTATCTGGGGTCTTAATATTTTGAATGGAAGGTTGGGATATTGTCTTGACGGCCAATCTACACTTGCTGAATGTATTAATGAATATCAAAATGAGGTCTTTGACTGGAATGTGATGAGTCCTAACGTGTACACCAACCCTGAGCTTGAGTTCAATAATTTTTCAAGCTCGTTTTCTGCACTATTTGAAATTGTTTCGCTTGAAGGGTGGGTTGATCTTTTACTAAATGTTATGAAGAGTACGGGCGTGGGAACACCGCAGCAGAATTATGCATCACCAATCAATGGCTTTTTTGTGATTTTCTTCAACTTCATAAGTATCATTTTCATTTTGACTTTGTTCGTTTCTGTTATTATCAGTAACTATTCAAAATCCACCGGAAGAGCCTATCAAACGAGGGAACAAATTACGTGGTACCAGGTCAAAAAGATTTTGATTCAAGTCAATCCTTCCAGAAGAAAGGATTTGCATTCGCTCTCCAAGTTCAGAAGATTTTGTTATTCGATGACGGTTGAACGTAATGTGTTCTGGAGTAACACTCTCAATTTTGTATTATTCATGCATGTTGTTGGATTGTTATTAGAATGTTTCCCAAGCAACTACGTATTAGATATTATGAGAATCGTGATTCTTATCATTTCGACATCTTGTTTCTTGATCAATGCGAATATGTTGCTTGTTGGTCAAGGATTCAAGACATTCATGGGATACAAATGGAATATTTTCAACCTTACCGTATCGGCAGGAGCATTTGTGACCACATTGATTGGTATTTTCGTTGATCCAAGCAGTGTTTTCCTCAATATTAACAAGTTATTCTTGGTTGGAATTCTTGCCTTTGTTATTCCCAGAAGTAATAGACTCAGTCAGTTATTACGGTTTGCCTCGGCAAGTTTACCCCAGATTCTTTCTTTTTCGTTTACATGGGCGGTTGTGTTTTTGGTGTATGCCATTGCTTTGAATCAAATCTTCGGCTTGACAAAGATCGGTCCAAATGGTACAGGAAACCTTAATTTGAGATCGGTTCCCAAGGCGTTGATCGTGCTTTTCAGATCCAGTTTTGGTGAAGGTTGGAATTATGTTATGGATGACTATAAACTCGAAGCACCGTTCTGTACGGTCGGGACTTCCATATACGACACAGATTGTGGAAGTAAACCCTATGCATACATTTTGTTCATTTCATGGAATATCATTTCGATGTATATTTTCGTGAATATGTTCGTTTCATTGATTTTGGATAGTTTCAGTTTTGTTGAACATGGTCTGGACTATTCAAAGTTAATCCAAAGAGAGGAGATTCGAAAGTTCAAGAGAGCGTGGCAGAAATTAGATCCACAAGGAAGTGGATACATCAAGCCCATTGAATTACCTAAATTATTGCATTCACTCGATGGTGCACTCTCGTTTCATTTCTATCTGGGTTCAATGAAGATTTCTGCTTTATGCAAGAAGTGGTTTAGTATTAATAATCCCAATGACCCATATGATATACTGGTAAACTATGCTCTGATCGAGGATACGTTGTCGAAGATGGATATTCCTAAAATTCGTGAAAGACGTCAACATTATGAAATGTTTATTGAAGAAGCGCTTTTAAACATGGAGTTGAACGATGATCCCGGTATATCATTCACAAGAATCTTGTTGCAATTGCCGTTATATACAACTTTCGATTCTGGCCAATGTCTTAACTTGATTGACTTTTTAGAGAGACGTTTGTTGGTTCAAAAGGTCGAGAAACGTATGAAGACAAAGAGAGTTTATGAAACGATAGCTGCGTATGCATGCAGATGGAAGTATAGGAAGGATCAGAGATTAGGAATTCATGATACAAATATCGCATTTGACAGTCAATTAAAGAGGCAGAGTTATCTCTCTAACGAGACGTTGGGAGCAAATGCTCCATCAATTTTTGTCACAGAACCAGTCAACAACGAGTACCGTACTAGTCAAGAAAGCCGTGAATTAATGGCGGGTTCTGAATTAATGACGGGTTCTGAATTAATGGCGGGTTCTGAATTAATGACGGGTTCTTCATACCGAGATTATTATAGCGAAGATGCCTTTGTGGACGACGAAACGTCTCCATTGAAGAAAGACGACACCTCAAGAAGTGAAGTTTATGTGCCCAAATCACCGTTGAGTGTTTTTCGTACTAGAAAACGGGGAACGGGAACGGAACCTTCAACTGAAAGTACAGACGTGCCCAAATTATACATTGAAATTCCAAAACAATCACCTAGACTCGGTTCACCAACAACGAAGAGCGACGATGACATTCATGTATCGCCATTCCTCGATTCTACAGAAGTATTGGCCCACGAATCTGACAAAAATGTGTCACTTATAGATTTGTCGACCTTGGGGGAGATTGTAGAGAATTCGTCGTGGGGAGAAGCCCTAAGACAGGTCAAGAGTGATCAGAATTCTGAGAGTGACAGAGATCATATGGAATAGATAATAACGAGAGTAGAATCAAACACTACAGGAAATATTTATATTCCATAAACCTATGAAGTCATCCTCTTTACTAAAAAGATAGTTCTACTAAACATCAAACTTTTTGTACAATAATCCAAGTTTGTAAATGAAGTCTTGAGTAGAGACGTTAGATGAGGAGAGACGTTTTACTGAGGTCAACCGTTGATGTATAGTGCTCAAATAGATGATGGAATATATTTTGAATGACGTAGGACGACGAGTTACTGAGCGACGCGAAGTTGCTTGTGAGGATACTCGCTCAATTGACCAGTTGGATAAACACAACTACAGGAATATTTCTACCATATAACTATGGAGTAGGATAAAACACTAAAATGATCAAGCTTTACTACCACATCAAATATTTCGGATCAAATACTCTACAGAAATATTTCGGATCAATTACTGCTACAATACATATTCGGATTATATATACCACCACTACAAATAGCTCTATTTCATAGAATATTTCTAGTACAAATTTATTTCAACATCAAAATGAGAATTTATTTCTAGTATACAATTCAACTCTATTTCTAATCTGTTTTCATATCGTTTAAACCCAATTCTTCGTTTTGTTCATAAGTTCTGTCGATGGTTTCAACGGTCATGTTGGGGTCATTATCCGGGGCATACACATTCTGGATATACGACGAGGCCAACGGATCTTCCATGACAATGGTGAATGGGATTTTACCTTCCACGGCATCTTGTAATCTGGCAAAGAAGGTGGTCCATCTTGTCTTTGTTTCGCCTTCCATGGAGTCAGAAGTTTGGGTGAAGACACGAGAATGTAATTCTTCCATGACTTGGGTAAGTAAACCTTCAATGGTGGTGAATCTACCACCCAAAGTACCCGGAGTCAAGTCTAAGTTAAGTTCTGGGACCGACATGCTACAAGTTTCACTCTTTAAAATATCTCTGGCCAAATCTTCAGGATCAGTGACTTTGAGAGTGATACGTTTTCCTTGGTCTGGGATAGCTCCACCAGTCTTTACTTCATTGGACTTGTAGCCACAGTGCTCACAAGAGGTGGACATCAAGACAACATCAGTGAAATGTGGGATATTTACAGTTTTCATATGGGTTTCACAAGGTTCGAAACACGATGAACAAGTAGCACTGAAAGTCTGGACTTCGTTGGCCAAGTTTTCGATATCGGTTTCGTCGGAAAGGAAACCGGTCGATTTGGGGTTCTTGGATTCCAACGATGCAGACACGTTTGTGGCGGTGGCCTGTTTCTTTTCTTCCATTTGTTTTAATTGATGTTTGGCGACGTCATCTTCGGAAATAAGACCGAGGAATACGTTTTGTTCGGCAGTTCTGTTGTACTCATACATGGCCCATTTGTGAGCAGGTTCATCAGGCATATACTCGATCCATGAGTTTCCAGAAGGATCGTCGATCGTAAACGTCATAGGCAAAGTGTTAGGCTCGGCGTCGATGAAAGATCTGATTCTGGTGATGAAATCGGCGATTTTCTGGTGCATTTCTGGCTGAACTCTTAATCTTTCTTCCTGGTCAGACTCCAAATCTTGAATCATTTCGTCCAACAATCCTTCCACATTTGTCAATTGACCCTTCTTAGGAGGAATTTCAATGTCCAACTCCGAGAACTTGACAGTGGCAGTTTCAGACTTGACTACTTGACGGTTGAAATCTTTTTTGGTTTCAACCTTCAACACGTATCTGGAACCCTTCTCTGCGATCTCGGCTGCTGGTTGGATTTCACTGTTTTTGAAGAAACAATGAGGACATTCGAACGACATGAGGATCACTTCACGGAAATATGGGATTTTGGTTAAAAGCAAACGAGTGGTACCGTTTTCGTGGCAGTTCATACAGAGAGACTCGATTTCTTGAACTGGATGTCCCTCGGCGTCACTGGCACCGGTGTTGACGAGATCGTTGTTGGTGGAGCCAGTGGCCTGTTCAGCCTGGTCTCCGACTGTTGCAAAGAATTCTTCCTTCTCTGCCATATTTGTTTTCTGTTTCTTGTCTATGTGAGAATCCATTGCTTGGTAATGTGGTGCTTTATATATTTTTTTCATGATGATCTCACAATGTAATTGGTCGTGCGAAATAGCTAAAATTTCACGGCGATGGAGTCGTAAGAAGAGATAGTAGGAGGATACAGATGGCTAGATAGAAATGAATGGGTAGGCACCGAGAAAGTGATGCAACAATAGGGTCAGGAATAGGTGAATAATGAAGGTTGTTGGTGAATTTGGTAAATTTTGATACCAGTAGTGACTGGAAGATTCTGGAAGATTCTTAAAAGCTGATTAAAGACTGGTGCAACAAAATCTGAGAATCCACTAGAAATACTTGGTGGCTTAGTTAAGTGATCCTTTATAGATAATAACAGAATTTTGTTGTTCTACGTCTATATTATAATCAGTATTTGTTTCTCGTTCTCTCTTAAATTTGCACCCAATAAAAATGTCATAAAAATGAAATTGTCATAAAAATTGTCATAACTTCGCGGTGTGGATCTTTTAAGAATGATAACTTAGACTAGTATGAATAAAGAGAGATGAAGAAAAATTCGGATTGGAAGCGATGGAGAGGATTAAAAATTTGCCTAATCTTCACAAGTTATCAAAGAAGAGATTTCAAATCAATATGGACTGAACTATAAATGAATTCTAACAAACAACTGTTAGGTATTAGGTATCATGAACATACCTCTTCCGTGATTTTATAAATAGTTTGAATAGTTTAAGCATTTTATGGAGATCTTTGCGAACAATATCGGGATCACGTGAAACGTTAGACAATGTAAGTATTCATTCAGCCGTTGCCTCATCATTCCGTTATCGTCTCTTCTACCTTTGCACGTGACATGTCAAGATATAAACGGGTCGAACTCCGATGCATGAGTGACAACGCGAAGAACTCTAATGACGAAACATCAGGACCGCAACGATATGAGATGATTTCCTTTTAGATGCGAGTAAAACTAGTCACCAATCCCCACCAAAACTACAGTAATCACACTACAGGGAATCCCCAACATCCACAGTAAATCCCCAACCTCCACACCGCCATACCTCCAAAATAATACTACAAAACGGCCTCAACTGTGGCGAGTACTGGGTGGGGGGGTGCACCTGTGCGAAAAAAATGTGGATCTTAAAAATTATATTCAACTTGTTCTTTCTAAGATACGATGAATCTCTTTGACGCATGTGTGAGTAAGGAGGATGGGTACGACAAGTTGTTGTTGCAGACATCAGCAACGGCCCATGAAGTCAAAAATCCCGGAACCAAAATGTCTGGTGGACCCACAGCTTCTTGGGCGGCTAGTGGGCCATCATCAACCCTAGAAGTTAATGCCTCAGAGATTTTTAAAGGAGTGGAAACGCCACAACCTAATAGTACAGTGTCGTCACAATCAACAGCTGGAACTTCAGAATCGGTGGTGACTCCTTTCCTTGTCAAACATATCAGCGACCAGTCGCTCATTCCCAAAGATAACTTTCATAAATACTGCTATAGACACAACCCCGACATTACCTGCAACAAGCGGACTGACGAAGATAAGATGATGAATGTTCAATCTGCCCTTGAGAGACTCTCCTCTCGTGACCAGGAGGCCATTTCCCACGTATGGTCGATTTTCAGCGCAGCTCCCAATCAACATCGTCAGTTAATACTTCAGGGTATTCTTTCCCAATGTTGTTTTCCACAACTTTCATTTGTTTCCCAGGAAGTTTCTTCCTTAATCAGAATCGATTTCATCTCCACATTACCCACCGAAATATCCTTGAAAATCTTGTGCTACTTGGATTGTAAGTCACTTTGTAGCGCAGCTCAAGTGTCTCGCAAGTGGAAAAGTTTAGCAGACGATGACAGGGTTTGGCACCATATGTGTGAACAACATATTGATAGAAAATGTCCAAACTGTGGCTGGGGTCTTCCCTTAATGCATATGAAACGGGCACGCGAGATGACTATTGACGAAGTCAAACCTTTAGTTAAACGCAAAATCGAAGAGCTTGACTCCCATACAGAAATTGACTCTGTTGAGCAGGAAATAAAACGAGCCAAGTTGAGACAAGAACAGAACGCAAAGAAGCATCTTCGCAAAAGACCGTGGAAAGCAGTCTATTCCGAAAGATTCAAGCTTGAGAAGAATTGGAGAAGAGGTTTATACACGTTGAAGACATTTGATGGTCATACTGATGGGGTTACATGCTTGCAATTTAATCGTAAATACCTTTTGACGGGTTCTTACGACACTACTATTAAAGTTTGGAAAGTAGACACAGGAGAATGTATTAGAACACTTTCAGGACATACAAAAGGAGTACGATCTCTTGCATTTGATGCTCAAAAACTTATTACAGGAGGTCTAGATTCCACCATCAAAGTTTGGAACTACCATACTGGACAATGCATTGCCACATACAGAGGGCATGAAGACGCAGTGGTATCTGTTGACTTTAGCAACAAATCCATTGTGTCTGGATCTGCAGATCATACAGTCAAGGTCTGGCACGTTGACTCTCGTACTTGCTACACTTTGCGAGGACATACTGACTGGGTCAATTGTGTCAAGATCCACGAGTTGTCCAATACAATTTTCAGTGCTTCTGACGACACAACCATCCGCATGTGGGACTTAAACAACAACCAATGTCTCCGAATATTCGGCGGAATGAATAACAACGGTCATATTGGACAGGTGCAGTGTGTCATCCCTTTCACCTACAAAGAAGAATTGATTGAAGATGTAAGCGACAGTGATAACGATGGCATCCATCATCATTCTTCCAACACATCTGCTCCACATCATACTGGTTTTGACAACGTAAGCGACGCCAGTGCTGTTCCACAGGCTGAGAACTGCGTCAACACCAGCGAACTTCCAGAAAATGCAAACTATCCCACACATCTCTTGACATCATCGTTGGATAATACCATCAAACTATGGGATGTCAAGACGGGAAAGTGTATTAGGACACAGTTCGGACATATCGAAGGAGTGTGGTCCATTAATGCCGACACTTTCCGCATTATTAGTGGTGCTCACGACAGACTTATTAAGGTATGGGATCTCCAGAATGGAAAGTGTTTGCACACGTTCGGCACGTCGCTGAGTGTAAGTTGTGTGGGCCTTAGCGATTCACGTTTTGCAGCCGGATTGGAAAATGGGCTTGTAAAAATGTACTGTTTTGATTAATTCTAATGAAAATGTACTGTGATTACTTCTAATGGGCTGTCAAAATGTACTGTTTCAATAATTTCTAATACTGTTTTAATTAATCCTCGGCCGGTATACATATATACATCCTCTATAGCAATCAATACCCTGGTGGTAATAATGATAATGGTGTAGGACTTGGTAAGCTCCAGGTTTAGCTCGGGAACTCCGGGGATACTCCGATGGCGCTTTATTACGGACTATGACACAAAGACGGAAATGAAGATTTGAGCGTTGCACACCTGGCTGCAATTTCCATATAGAATTAGTAATTTTCCCCTGAAAATTTCTAAAAACACCGAATTCTTATGAATTTCCACATATTTCAGGATGTAGAGTTTGCCAATTTGAATTTCAGTTACCGAATTCCCTATATTTCAATATAATTTCCAGAGTTTCCAAGATGTAAAGCAACACCAATCATTTCATTTACAGGTTACATTCAAGTGCTTAATTCCGTAAATTTCATGTATATTAAAGACTAATGAGAGAATGAATTGAAGAGCCGATCATTATAACAAGCAAATATGAAGGGAAGAACAATATAAACTAATCTTGGTATCAAACCAAAAGTAAAGAGACATAATTGCTTCTCAGTGTTCATCATTAACTAGGAGAAGTTGTCCAAAAAAGTCGAGACTGCAAAGGGTTTCTTGGATTTAGAGGACAGGTTGGAGGTCTCAGCGGTCGAAGTTGTAGAAGTGGGTGATTTTGTAGATTTGTCTGAAGAAGTCGCCGACTTTCCAGATTTCTTGGAGAAATCAGTCTTGATTGGATCCATTTCATCTTCATCCATATGTGACGAAGAAGAGAAGAAACAATAATTATCAAGCAAATCTTTATATGTTTTGGAAGTCAACACGGGGTTCTTTGTTGGCGAAGGGGAACGTTTGGTATCATTGAAGTTTGAAGTATCTAATTTGCTTACGTTGTCCTGGCCAAACTTTTTGCGGTAATTTGGAATTGGAGACGGAGGTTCTATAGCTTTATCATGAAGGAAGTTGTCGAATTTGGAAAATGTAGGAGTTGCTTTTGTAGTCGAGTTGAGGGACGAGAGGAGTGGTGACGACATGTAGTAATTATTCTTAACAAAGTCGTTGATATCGGAAGAAGAATTGTCCTGAAGATAGAACGAGGTCGAATCGGTTTTTACAGGCATCTCATCTTCGAGTTCTTGTTTCTTTGTGTTAGAAACTTGTAGTTGAGAGTCGGAAGTTCTTCTCTTCAAGTATGAACTCGAGTATTTCGGCTTCTTGTTGTGATTATTTATAACCTTTGAATTCGAGCCCTTTGGATTTGGATTCATATTCTTCGAAGTTTTGGTAAGTCCGATTTCATAGTTTTTGAAATTATTATTATCCCAATATTCACGACCATTGGCGTAGTACTTGATGCAAAGCTGATAGATGTTTTCTTGTGAGTTGTTATGAACGTGGACGTTTTTGGATGTGTTTTTTGATTTGGCGTTGCCCGACGAGTGGTTTCCAGCACTGCTGAGTCCGAAGCTATTGAACAATTTATGTAAAGGAATTTGGAAGATGAATCGGTCGTAGTTATTCTGCTTGAGGATATCGGGCCGATCTTCAATGAAAGACGTAGGAATTTCAATAATCGTGAGCCAGTTATCAAGTGAATATCTTACGGTAAGATACTTTTCAAACGATAAGTTTTTGACAGCAATATGTCCTAGCAAGTACTTTTTATCAATTGTGATAAAGAGTCTTTCCAAAAACACCGGACTACTCTTTTCAATATTCTTTGTGTAGGAGAGAGGAGCAAAGTTCAGGAGTCTGAGTTTCCATTCTATCTCGTTGTCATTGCGGGGGTATGAAGATGAGCCTGAAGAGTTGAGGTTGAAGTTGTTGAATTCTTCGTCGTCTTCAAATCCAGAATATGAGGAGTGTGAAGGATGAGATCCTCCAGAGTATGAATTTGCATCATCTTCGTCGTCTTCGTCGTCACTATCTAAATGAATTCCTTCTAGGAGTACGTCTGTTCCAGCTAAAGTGGGCGAGTTAGTTGCCGATATTGTATTAGGTTTGTCTTTCGTTTTGAAATATCGAACATCGTTATCAAACCCAAAGTGGACTTGTTTATATGTTGGAGTTGTAGGCAAGGATCTTGACCTCTTGATTTTGGAAAAGTATGAAGCCAGCGAACTGTCTTTTAGAGAAGGTTTTAGAATCTCTCCTGACTTCTTACGTACAAGTCTATAGTTTTCAGAGTCGTGGGAGGTTTCTAGTGGAGAATTCTCCAAGGGTGAAGACTCTAAAGTTTCCAAAGGAGATGTTGTAGTGTCTGGAACATCATCCAAAGATGTAATTAACTCATCATTTATCACTACATCTAGGTTTCTCATATGAGAGTTTGAAATGCTATTTGCTCTGGTTGGATCGGACGCCTTCTCCAACAATTCTTTAGCACGAGATGGCTTATGCATAAATCTCATAGATAGCGGCAAATCTTTAAGGGCCTGGTCACCTTCACAAGGCTTTTCGTACGTAAACGATTGTCTTCTAGGTGTGGAATTTGGGTCGCCAGTGAATTTTGTATCGAGCTTAGAGCCAAACTTCATCTCTTTTGTAGTGCTGCCAAACTTGTTGTATTCCTCTTTATTCTTCGGGGATTCGACATTCGCAGCCTTCGTATCGCCCTTATACTCTGATACAGGAACGTGAAGGTCCATAGCGACCGCTCTTTCAGGGTTAGAACATGCCATATCGCTGTTTGGAGAGTAAAACAAACTTATAAATTTCAATCCCTTGTTGTGTGGTAATAAACTGGTTGTAAAAAGCAATTTGATAGTGAATTCCGGCAAGAGTGACCAGTTCCGGTTCTAATCCAAAATGACCCAAAATATTTCCTATGACCTGCTGCGAGAGTTCGTTTCTGGGCCTATTCGTGGCCTGACATGAGTGAAACAGCCGGTATGTCTGAAAATAATAGATAATACTTCTAATTCCGACCCACCACAATGTGTCTGGGCTGGGCTTGGATGTTCACCATGCACAGTTGGTGATTGAACTGAAGGGAAGCTTGTGACCTCTACCACGGCCTTGAACATGGCCCTATAATTATTCTTATTATTATTATAGATGACCTCCAACCTACTAGAACCATCTATTTGACCGATACGCATTGAACCCCTTCCCATTGAACTGTTGCCCATGGGGCTTGGATATGGCTCTCCAGGGTTGTTCCATAGTTGCCGGGGTCTGTATTATATGCAGTACATAATATATTTCACTATCAGTAAGATCTAAGATAAGTTTGTATGCCAAAAAATATCTACAAAGAGTGACTCATCTAATACCAATACGTACACTCATACACCGACCTAATACTATAATCGCTTACACGTATCTACTTGTGTTATTATCTTCTAGGATGAATTACTGGACCCCGAAATTCAAAAGTACAAAACCCATCGGATGTGAGTGAAGCGACAAGAAAATATGGAGTGGTTCAAAATTTGCTTGATTTTCCAGTATGTTCTAGTTCTTAATGGTCTATTAGTCTAGATGGTCTAGATGGTCTAAGGTGCAAGTCTCCTATATATGTAAGTTCTCTAAGGTCTTTTATGGTCAGTTCGGTTGGAGTATATTTCGGGTCATTACATTTGTGATTTTTTGTCTTGTTTTGTCTTGTTTTGTCTTGTCTTGGTTAACTCTCTTATTCTGTCTTGGGTGTGGAATCCAAGCTATTAGTTCAGGGTCTAGCAAATTTAACATAGTCCAGCCTGGCCTAGTAAGACTAATCTAATTGTACTAGTTAGATCCGGTCAACACATATACGGGACTATAGTAACTTCCGAAAGAATAACAAACCCCTCCTCCTCCTATTACTTTTATACCTTCCGCGTGCGTACCTATTCCGAACCCAACCAACATGGGCGGAAACTGTTTCATAACCTGCGAGTCTATGATTACCCCATGAAGTTTTTCTGTCTGCATATTAAGGGATATTATTGTGGTAGACGCGTCACTAATTTTTGTCGGGCTTATTCCTCCGATGATAACGATACAATGGTTGCGAAAAACGAGTTTTGGGCCGATTCTTTCAAAGAGACTATGTTTGATCCAGGATTCAAAGGTGATGGTGTCGTTAGTGATTGTGAATTTGTACGCGACATCGTTAACTAAAGGAATCTCTTGATTATACATTCCTCCTAAAACAATTCCTTGCGTGGAATTGTAGAGCGTAGCACCACAACTGGACAAGTTGGCATGGGGAAAACCAACGACATTCATTGGAGTACTGGACTGTGTAAGAATATTATACTTTTCAATCAACACTCCGGATTTTATAAGTCCTCCGATTATGAGGATCTCGTGGTCGTTGATGGGGATAGCTGAGTGACGCGAACGTTTCTCAATCATTGGGGCTAAAGGTTTCCAGTTTGATCCACCATTTTCAAGCTCAAACACCTCATTAAACGCATGGCCTGGTCGTGATCTACCTCCAGTCATGATAATGGATCCATTAGACATTGTCACTAATTCATGACACATTCTAGGCGACGGACCGTCAATTTCCATATCACAAACCTCGCCATTTTTAAGCACTAAAGTTTTATCGCTACGAGTTTGGAACAGTCCTCCATGAACCAAAACCTCGTCATCCCGGGAACATACAGCAGCAAACTTAACCTGCAACTGCGGATGCAGCTTCTCCACACTCAACAGCATTTTGCTGGCTTCTATCTCTGAAAGCGTCTCCGCCTTCTTTGGATATATCAACCCTCCATCGTTTGTAGCATGAACTATCACATAATGTTGGCAGAAAATGATGAATTCCTCCCATTCGTCGAAATCCTCGATCTGAGTCACTTTCGCCTTAACGTCATCGTCAACAAGAACAAGCCAGTTTTCAAAAAGGTTCCGAATCTCAACGTCTCCGTAGTATTTGCGGAATCTCGTTTCCTGGTCTGCTTCTAACGGATAATGCTCAACACAACGTAACGGAGATCTCAAATGATTGAAGTGATACATCATTTTCTGAGCAAACGCTTCGTCGCCAGTGTTGGGTAAAATCTGTTCTAAAATCAAGAAATGGGAGTTACTGACTTTGCTTGAAATATCAATCACTGCATTGGCATATTGCGGTTCCATATATGCCAACGAAACCTCAGCAATAAAGATCTTGATCGAATCATCGTTCGGCAACAAATGGTCCAATTGTTCCTTATATAACGCAGCGTTCTTCAAGTCACATCCCACCAACTTATATTTCGAAGTCGACAAAACCACTCCCAATTTCATGTCTTCTTTGATTTCTTCACCGATAACGTCAATAATTTCTGACGACTCACGAATCATCGCCAACTTGTTAGCGACAAGGTCAGGATAATCCAAATCCAAGAATGTCATATCTCCAGTAGTTGAAGCTAACTGGAATGGTAACGGATCAAACCCACATCCTAAATTGATCACATGGACTCGTTTGCCTTTATTGGCCAGAGCAATCCGCAAAACCATCTGACGAATCGATTCCATACGGATCCAGTACCCACGGTTGATCGCCGGCGAACGTCTCTTGGGTTTCTTGACAAAATACTTGAACCATTCACCAAACTCTGGATTCAATACTTGAGTATATAACATTTCTACCGAGCGTTTAGACACGATGGAAGAGTTGTTCGTACCCTGAACTTGAAGATCGTCATATTGTTTTCTTCTACGATCTTTTTCGACCTTCTTACGTTGTCTCGCTATTATGTTTGGATCCATCTTGGTCTAGATCTTGGAGAAGTGATTTTTTGCGATGACTTAAATACTGAGCGCAGCGAAGTATTTATTGGTGAGATTAATGAGATTAGTGAAGAGTAGTGAAAATTAGTGAATGTTGGAGACGATTATTGAATATTCATGGAGATTTAGTGACTTTACATGAATTTCAATAGAGAATTGGTTACATATGGAGTACATCTCTTGTTAAATACTTGAATCATTAAAGTGTTCGAATACATCCTACCCTCACTGCTTAGAAAATTACCCATTTACTGAGAAGAATAGAGAATAGCAATGCGGACTGGATTGGTTGAGGGTGGGTTATTCAAGAAATTACTGAGTGCTAGTGATCTATCGTATCTCTGATAAGCTTCGTTCATAGTTCTTGTAGTATTTAAAGCTGCAAATAATCACCTTCAAAAGGTTCCAGAGGGTTTAACAAGTAAATACTATATGCAGTACACTTATGTCGATAGCATCAGCAAGTGGGATAATGATTATAATTGCCTCTACTAACTTGGATAACGTCTAAACTAACCTGGAATAGATTCCACCATACAATACACGAATTCTCAGTAATATCAAGTAGTATTTACCCACAATATTCATCTTAGAGAATTCATTATATAATCTTCTACAAAAGGTTTCTTCGTCACGCTCAGGAAAGATTAGTGAGAGTCAGTGAGAGATTTAGAGATTTAGTGACCGTTCAATGCTCCGTGTTAGTGAGATTTAGCGGACTCTATAAGTCTACTTGCTAAAAGAGCACTAGTTGACGCTTGACACTGCCAAACTATATATACAATATTCACAAGATATACAGAGTAATATAATTGATAGCGATTAGACTTTCCACTAGATATATTAGCTAGCATTCACTAATGATATGGCGACTTACTAATCTAGCGATATATATATGATATTCAATATATACAATATATACCGAGTATACCGAGTATACTGAGTAAAATGAGTATAACCATTAACCAGCGAGTAATACTACCACTAGGTATACTTATTTAGCTGAATTCTTTGCTAGTAAATATCCCAACTGAAGTAATTTGTCTTGATTATGCATTTCTACTCAAGATAGGTTTCCTTAGTAGAGATCTAGAAGATTTGAATTGCCCCTATCTCTCGTAAAATTAAATTACCATTAGATTACCTCTAAATTGGCATTAGATTTCGTCTAAATTATCTTAGATTTCCTTAAATTATCTTAGATTTCCTTAAATTGCCCTAGAATTCCTCTAAATTATCTTATATTTACAAGAGTCAAGGAATTATCAATAACCATTCAGGAAACAGACACAGTACACTCGAAAGCAACTTCGCTTCGCTCAGTTACTTGCTCATTACTCGCTCTTAAATGCAGCTACCAACTCCTTATCTATCTCTTCCTGAGTAATATACTGACACCGGGTAATATACTTTGCGGCTGATAACGTACTCTTCATATCTTTTATATAGTTGCCCTTTGCAGCATCTTTCATCTTGGAATCACCCTCGGCATCTTCCTTCTCCGACTCTTTAGTTTGATCCACAACAAGCCCGTCTCCACACTTGATCCACACTTTACCGTTGATTCCAATAGCAATTTCAAACTGACATCTTGCAGCCAACTTCTCCAACACTATACTGTTAGGATTGAAGAGCAATTCTCGTGCAAAGTGGAGTTGTAAGTCAAATATATAACCTGCTTCGCTCAAAAGACCGAATCCTCCCTCTTTTCCACTGGAATCCACACATTCTAATTCTGTCTCTACTTCAGGAATAGCTTGTGATACACGTGCATAGACAGCCTGGCCCACTTTTAAGTTTGGTCTGTTCTTTTTGGTGGCGTTGGGAAATGCCATCATCGACAACACTACGGTTGTGGAGAAGTCTTGAAGTTGTAACTTGTATGATTCGCCAAAAACTCCGACGACTATTCCGATGACTAAGTCGTTTGCTTGTGGGACATATCTTTTTGAGCTGGCTTCGATGTATGCTACTTGGTTGGTCTGTTTTTTATTTACCTTGATGTTTAAGAGACCTGCGGAGGCAGGAATTATTGTATGATTCTTTGGGTTTTTGTAGATTCCAGGACCAATACTGGTTTTAGTGGACCCCTCTGTATCTATAGGAAGTATGTCTCCTGGTATTATTAATTTATGTGACATGGTGGGTTGAATAGTTGTGGTGATGATCATCGGGATTTCATGAACAAATTTCGTGCAATGTCGGAAAGTTAATGTCGTGTAATGTCGTTAAATGAAGTACAATGCCGGATTGCTATTATCGTGCAATGTCGCTTTACTATTTTATGTCGTGCAAGATCTTCCACTTATTAGTGAATATTGTAACGATCTCTCAGCTTTTAATGACTTCTAACTACATTCCTCACAAGAATGGCAAAAATGCACTCTGTACCTTTGCCCTCCCCAACACTGTACGGACGTTAATCAATTTTCATTTACTATCATCTTAAATGTCGTAAATACTCTCCAGTTTTCACTAACTCCGCCATATTCCTATATGATAATTATCACAAAAATCTTATTCTACGGGTATTATCCGCATAATCTTATGTTGACACTCACAATATTGAAATGAGCCCCGTTTATTGCACTTTTTGAATTTTTGACTTAGTATTAAAACATCCGAAATTGGCTCCGAGATTTTGGATGCAAAAACGGAGCAAATTACATAACCAAAAATGCTACAAGTTCCTACTTGTTTACAGTTAACAATTTAGGAAGGGTATGCTAATATTGGTTCCTGGTGGGGTGTTTCAACGTTTATTTCATATTGTTTCTCTCATTTGGTCGTCAATTTACGTTCAAAACTTATTTCAACATTCTTTCTCGAGCGCACAAGGTGATGTTTTGAATTGAGGAGCGTAGGCACGTATTGACTAGTCCTTCTTCTTGACCCGTCATCAATAACAACCCCAAAAAGCAACTTAGCTTCGCTCAGTTACTTTTTCATTAAGCGGACATATTATACGATAGTTGGCTCTTTAATCACAGTCATAACTATCAAAACTAATTCTAAATACCTCATAAAATTTCAATTCCTCTCCATTGGGTCTTCTCCATTAAGTCAGCTCATTTAACATATCCAATCAAATTATTCTATAAAACATTGATCTGGCATTAATTTGACGTCAAGCACAATTAAATTGGATATGATCAAAATTTGGAACTAGAATTCTAGCCTGAGTTCTAAATCAATCGATCAAGTAAAATGCTTCTGTCCTCTAAATACTTCTCAACACTTTCTAAAGGGACTTTTTTTAGCGTAATGGTACTTCCATCGTCAGGAGGGCGATAATCACGAAGGAGGAGCATTGATTCGTGATCAAATTGTAATATTGATGATTTAAAGAAATTGAGAGTTTCAATGTTTCTCGTATACATCTTCTTAGTCATTGCTTCGTCTGTTCTTGTGATAACTGGAATATCTGGATTCTCCACCACTATGGCTTCGTTGCGGGTTGGATAATGTTCTGGTCTAATCAATGTAGTGTTGAAGCTTTTGATTGTACTTTCCAACAAGTTAAAAATCCTTCTGGGTTTGAGTCGGTTCTCGAGTGTGTAGGTATTGTTGGCTGACACCTTGAGATAGATCAGATAAAAACTGAACCTTCTTCTGAAGAATGCATAAAGTCTCATGGAGTAATAGTTGTGTCGTTGTAGCAAAGCTTGCGAGTTTAACACCTTGTGGTATTCGTTATCTACCGAAGTCGTCATGGTTTTTCGATCGTAAAAGAGCCGGCTTGTTGGAGGCATGAAACTAACACTGAACAAATGCTTGCAAGCAGGAAACACTGCGTCCAAAGAAACACTGACAGCATAAAAGTACATGTAGAGAGTTTTTGCCAAATCTTCTAGAAACTGAGATTCTTGAGGATACCGATCATCAACCTTTGGAGAATATACAATTGCTTCAGTGGGAAATATTGATATCCAAAGCTTTGCAATCTCAAACATCACTGTACAAGTATAGACGGTAACTGAGTCTTCATTTCTTGTCAGATATAGAACTGGCAAAAGTTCTGTATGAAACATTTCAAGCAAAGAGTGATATTGATACTGAAGTCTGCTTTGAATCATGCTAAGCTCTGAATTTTGAATAGATAGGTTTGCATGGTAAACATGTTCAAGGCTTTTTAAGTTATCATAGACTTCGAATAGAAATTGCGGATAATATGATGGAATAAAGATACTCTTAATATTGAACTGAATATTGTTCCTCACAAATTCAAACTCGGGTCTTGTTTCATATCCTTTTAAAGCTGCAATTTGACAAAAAGTTTCAATTGCAGGGAAAACACCCTTTCGAGAACGACGATACCGTTCAATGCTAAACCGTAACGCTATAGACGTTCTTGTCAAGAAATAAGATGTATAGCCGACAATACATGCCTTAAAGGATAACAGTGGCATATCTTCGTCTTTAAGATCCCTATTAAAATCCTCAGATAAACTCCGGAGCTTCTCCACAGACGTGATAAGTTGATCCAAGCATCTTTTAGTCAAACCATCTAAATATATCATCAGTTCTCTGAATCGATGACTCTTGATCTTATGGTATAATTGGTTCACTATCACCCCAAATCCTAGAGACGCAAATGCTATAAGCAAAGCCTCCTGGTTAGGACTTAAGTACTTAACTGAAGTTTCATACAAGAAATCGTGAAAGTGATCCAATAAGCTAACACTGCCCTGGAATTCATGGTGTCTACAATCAGGATGAATGACTGTGGGTTGCGATGTTTCTTTTAATCGCTTACCAGCTATTTTTGCATAATTCAAAGGTTTGAATTCGGACGGTGAAAGCATTCCATGAGGAAGCATATGTAGCTTGTTTTCATCCAATATTGGTGAATCATCGATATCTGTTGTATGGAACCTGTCATTGAAATCAAAAATAAACGAGTTACTAAATTCAATTGAGGGATATCGTGTGGAGGGTATGAGCAAAGGTAATTTCTGTAGTTCAAATCTGAATTCCAAGATTGCATCAGGCTTTTCAACTGGTGCTTGGGACGTGGGTATTTTTGTCCACGTTGATGCTGGTAGTCTGTAGTCTTGATTTAAAAGCTTGTTTTGGCTCTTTCGTAGGGAATGTGTAAGTTTTATTCGATTACTCTCAGCAGAACTGAGACTCAAATATGAGCACCTATCTCTCTTTCCCCGTGAACAGTTTCCACACTCGGGTAAGCCCTCATCACATCGTATTTTTTTTCGTTTACAATTCGAACAACCTAACTTCGAGTTAGTATGTCTTCTTCGTGTACTAGTTGCTGATAGTTTTCGTTTCGGCATGTCATAGATTATGATGCTTCGATTTCTCAATAAGTTATAGCAACATATGTAATAGTCTCAATTGTGTATTAAGCGTCATGAAAGTGTCAACGCTAAAAGACCTTGGAGCCCTGTTAGTAGTAAGTCAATGTTTGGTGACCTTGGAGTATGATGAGACTTTTTTGAAGCAGTGTATAATGATATGACGTTGAAAGGGTGACTTGTGTGCACTTGTGTGGTTTGTGATGAATCTCTTAATACTGTTTTAACCCTGATTTTTTTTTTGAATTGTATGTTGTTTGAAATGATCCACTTGAATATATGTAACAGTCCTCTTGGAAAAGACACTGAGCGAGAGATATCCTAGCGCCACTAACACGTGTTATTTGTAGTTATTAAGTGATAAAATTAAAGTGTGCTTGAAATTCATGTTTGATCTGGATTTCATCATCTCTTTTTGTATTAAATACCGGGCAAGAACATAAACGCACAAACCAAGAATTAGAGTTAAAAAATAATCTAAAAGACCATGCAAGAAAAAGGGAACAAAAATATTCAATCCCGAATATGCACGAATGGAGAGATGATGAATTTCAAGCCACCAGCCGTTTATTGTTCGACCAAAATTTCTTTGTTTTCAATGATAATCACGTATTTGCCATTGCAAGAATCCTTTTCTGAGTATGCATTTTTTACTTATCTACTGAGGAATTGGAATGTCTGTCTCTTGAATGTAAAACTCGTATGCCCATAGATGGTACGATATGTGGTCAAGTGTGACTTAAGCTGGTTACTTGCCTCTTGAAATATGTACAAATTATCTGTTTGGAGCACCTACCCTACATGAATAAGTTCAATCGCTAAAGTTCCTAACCCAGCCCTGTAGATTGAAATATGCAGCTGTCCCAAATTTTTTAACAAAAATTTCGTTGAGTTTGCACATAAATGGCTTAGTGCCTCCACAATTAGAGCTCGACTCTATTTTAATCAAAGGTATCTTTTTGGTTCATCTGACTGTGAACTTGCGAAAGATGCAAAACATATTTTAAATTAATTTTTAAACCCCATCGGAAAATACCACTGAATTTCCTTCCATTATAATTTAAACTCTATTCTCCTATTGTTTCCTCAAGTTTATTATGCTTAATTTGGTAACAAAAATCCTTCTCACCTAAAAAATATCGATAAGATATTGTAAAATAAAGTAATCAACCTTCCAACATTTATTTAAATTTTTGTGTCCTGCATGAAAGCGAAGACTCACTCCTTTCGGATTTTTTTGCGCTAATATTTTTATTTTGTAACCTTTTGTCTTCTAAAGAGTATTTTGGGTAGGAATTTACCAGCTTTTCGTATGGAATTTTTAGTTTGTACGTACTCAACAATGTGCGTGGCTACGCCTCTGGGATATGTCATTATTTCCTAAAACAATAAAAGATCTTTAAATTCGTAACTCAAAACTATTCGTTAGAAAATAGTTATTCCAATCTCATGGACTTGACACTGAATTGTGAACTCACTTCACCAGGAAGTGAAAAGTGGGTTACTATTTCAAGAATGTGATTTTTGGTGCAAGGGCAAGTAGTTGATCCGTGTATAAGAAAATAAATATTTCAGGGCAACTACTTGCTTGCCATGTTTCGATTTCAAATTCACTAGATACAGCACCGGATTTATGATCCCATATTTGACGCAAAACAAGGTGGTTAAAATGATTTCTTGAAGGACCTCTTAAACTTTTCAAAGTTTGCAATAAAGCTTGCCTGCCTTCCAACTGAATAATTGGGGAAGTAGATAGGTTTCATTTTTCGATCGTAACTCAAATACATGATCTCTTGTTGTGCTCTTGGAACGAATAGAATGTAGTATTCTTTACCTTTCTGTAGTTCTATTGGCATTGTTTCCTCTCCCATTTCAGAAGCCATTAAGCCTTCAATAATTGGTTGGAAAACACCACTACCTGCAACGTAATCAGTTGAATTTTCTCGAAAGCAAGGCTTTTCCACTATCATGAGTATATTATCTTCGAATAGTTTGTTCACTAGACCTTTCACTTGACAATCATTTTCCAGATTATTGATTTTTAAGTTAAGAAGTTCATATATGTTCTTCATTGTTGGGAATTCTGGGCTCTCCATGAAGTAAACCCATAAGTATCTAATGTGCATCAACATGGTTAGTAAAGGGTCTAGCGTTCCAAACATGCATGAGTAGCATGAATAATTAACTAGCATGTCATTCCCATCGTTTCCATAGCAAATGGGGTTAATCATTCTATTGCAAGTTTTACATCGGTGACATTGATCAACTCCACATCCTGATTCACATCCAAAACTTTGATTCAAACTACCCTGTTCAGAATAATTTGGCGACATGATTTTAAAGTTTTCATTTTCGTCTACGTCACTATTATCGTCTCTTTGAGAAGACTTCAATTGAGTTTCAACCTTATTGAATCGGGACTCTGTGTGGAAGAGATTCAAACCTAGGTAATCTTGTTCATAAGCGAATACCGAATTTGTGGGAAACTCTATTTGGAAATTGCAAGTCTCTTCTTGATGGAGTTTATGTTTGTTCAAGATATCGAAGGGATCAACTTTTATAAGATAATTCGGGGCCCTTCCGATACTAGTGAGTACCTTGATATCAATGGAGTTGATTCCAGTATCCAACGATCCAATATTTACCGTGCCATCACTTACAACTATTCTAGGTTTTAATTTGAGAGTAGCATCTTCAAAAAATAAAGGCTCAAAGGTATTTGGACATGAATCGTTGTACAATAACCGAAGAGATATAAACTTCTCTTCTGGTAATGTATCAAACGTTTGTGTGAGAACTATAAGACGTTTAATCAAGTGTTGCACCTTTTCCCTGGCACTTACGTTTGTTGAAAGCTTTGTTTCACTATTGTTAATACTAATTGTGAGTTGATCTCCCGAGTCAAGTGTAAACACATAAGACTCAACAAGTTCATGAGGACTAGATTCCTCAAGATAAATCAACAATTGAAATGCTCTCAAGTAATTGTGCCTTAAGGCGTCGTACAACCCTTTTTCGACCCATTCAAGAAATGTATCTGCTTCCTTGGATATCCCTTTTATAAGCCTCTTAGTCCTGACGGAGCTTCTGGTTAAGTTGGAGTTTCCAATATAGGTACTATCAATAAAGTTATCCTCGACAAATACATTTCGAAGGTATACTATGCAATCCAATGATATCGAGACTAAATCCTGAATCAAGATCTGGGATTGGTCTGGAGAAATTGGTTGATATGACTGTGATAAGATTTCCATGTTGGTTCTGTTCTGGAGGGTGGTAAAAAGTGGTGAATAAAGTGGTTAATAAAATAGCTGTAAAATGGTTGTGAAATGGCTGTAAAATGGCTGTAAAATGGTCGTGAAATGGCTGTAAAATGGTCGTGAAATGGCTGTAAAATGGCTGTGAAAAATTGAGTTGTAAATCTTGGTTCAAATTTGACAGCCAAAACCACTAAACAAATGACGAGTCTTAGTCAAGGAATCTTTTATATCGATCTATTAGTAATATGTACATAATTTATTTGTGATTCCTCGAAGGAACTTGTTCTATTTATCTAACAATCTATACAGTTCCCCATTGTTACGTAGTTCACGTACAAACTCGATGACATCGAGGACTCTAGCAGCCTTGGTGGCCTCTGTTTTGGCTCTTACTTGTTCTCTGGCCTCATCCCATACTGGTGGATGTAACCCTTCCTTTTCCAAATGGTTTTCATCAATAATTGATTGCAAATGTTTGAGATACTCAATGTCTTTAGGGTATCCCATGAAATGAAGTGATTTTCCAGGAATTCTACTAGCAAGCACCTTTTCATATTCAGCTTCCATTTCCGCTTGAGATGGGAGGGAAAGTCTTCCACTAAATACACGGGCAATTATTGCCCCTTGTGATTCAGCAAAAGGCATCGGAATAATGTTATGGTTTATAGCTGCAAAAGCAAGCGACGGATCTTTTATGTAGAACATATTTTCATGAAGGTCATGAAGTGTTCTTCCATCAGTGATAATCTCCGGGTATGATTTCAAAAAGGTGCATTTGTAGAAGTAACCAGTGCAAAAAATGACTGTGTCAATATTGGCGAATGATTGTCCATCAACAGTTGTAACAGATCTGTCTTTATGGTTGTAATTAGCAACTACATTGATATGGGTCACAGCGGGGATGTTATGACCCTTCTCTGGTTCACTTGACGAAACATAAACCTGTTTGGCGCTTGCAGCAAGTTGAATTGATATATCAAGTCCACTGGACAGGTTTCCAACTACCAACACCGTTTTGTCCTTGTAATCTGTATCCTGTACGTAATACTTGGCATGGGTAATTGATTTGGGAATGGCAGTATCCCAAGCTTTCAATCCAGGAACATCTGGAATAAATGGGGCATCAAAGTGTCCATTAGCAATCACAACTGCATCATATTGATGGTTGTTGATCGCTCCTGATTTCGTGTCTTCGGTAGAGACATTCCAAATACTTTCATCCTTCTTCATTTCCACCACGTTTGCATTGAGAACAATATTTACGCTCTTTGGAAGAGTTTCTGAATATTTAGACATGTAATTTGCAACTTGTTGTCTCGTGGGAAATCTTTCAGCCTCTGTTGGAAACTTGACTCCTTGGTATTCCATGACAGTCCCTATGATATTAGTTTCCAAGTTCTTGTACATTGGAGAAAAGAATTTGTTTTCGAAGCCACCATTGGGGTCTAAACGTTCATTTTCATGTTGGCTGGGTGAGGGTACAGCAGGGTCTACTTTGGTTTTGTCACCTCCAAAATTCCAGAGGCCCCCAAGTAAATCTCTTCTTTCAAAGATATCAATTGTATCAAACTTGATTGGTTCAAGAGCAAGAGCTTTACCTATTGCAAGTCCGGCCGGTCCACCACCCACTACACATATTCTTCTATAAATTGGAAAAGAAACTGTCATTTCTTAGTGTGATTTACGTTTCAAGTGTTTCCGAATCGAGTTTTCCGATTGTTTTATACGATCTGCTAGTGTGGCTTCTCAATTCCGATAACGCGATAGCACGATAACGCGATATTGTGCGTATTGTGCATCACGAGACTCTATGCGCTAAAGGAGACATGTCCTAAATACGATGAGATTGCCGAGATTTACAGAGGCTTAGGGTAATTTCGCTAATTACGTTTCATCGGAATGTGCTTCCCTTCCAGGTGTTACTACAAATTCACATGGCACAAATCATATCGTACAGATCCTTTAATTGGCAGTAACAAGCAGAAGCTAAAAATAAATGCTAATTAATGTACATGAATCTGAGGGGGCATTAACATCAATTTCGTTGGGTTTGAAACGTCGCCTAAATGTACACTTATGTTGATGACTAGCAGAAATGCACTTGGGGTAACATTTAGAAACAATTTTTACAAACATTCACTATGCGGTATATATTTCTCTACTGATATGATTTAAAGCTTCGTTACTTAAATCTCATAGTTCTTGAGTAGGTGAGTTTTAAATGCTTTGTCCCATGAAAATTTTCCTGGCCATTAATAGTTATCATACACAAATGGTACAAGAATAGATGGAGTAGGTACGGTATAGAATTTCCCGATTAAGTGTGCCACCTCTGGTAACCGAAAGAGGGCTAACCGCCTTTGATAACTTTCAAGAGCGTATCGAAAGGGTCATATATTGCGCATTTCATTTGCAGCTGCGACTTTCGGATATTAGAGGTGCGATATTTATCTCGGAAATAGCGTAATCTAAAAGAACAAAATAAGCACTTGTGCGCTTGGTCAGCGAACGTGGACACTGAAAAATAATTCGTGGCTCCTACTTTGTGGTTGCATATTGCATGGAAGTATTTTATACAACCACGGTATACATCTCAGTCCCTCCATCCCAAACACATCCAGATACTTCTATATCTCAAAATGATACCGAAGTGCATTCAGAAATGTTGCAGAACTTACATACCAGCATGAGTCTTAGGCCTTAACAGGTTATTTCAGCACCAGGCAATATGATACGTCGCCATAATTTACACTAATTTCATCGACAAACGGAAATACTCTGTGGGAAATCTTACAGACAAATTTACTATCATACGCTATGTGACATATACATTAAAGATAAGATTAACGTTGCTTCGATCAATGGTCAAGAACCCACCATGTCGGTGGGCGCACGATTGTTTGTCTCGTAATATAAAACAATCTCTAAATCTTTTGCGGTATGGAACTTTACAACTTATGATTTTATAAAACATTGAAACTTGATCTAAATATATTGAGTACATGAGTGTGTGGCGTATTTTAATGTCGTCTATTGAGAGTTATCATAAAATTCAGTGTCTGATTAGTGATTGGTGAACGAGTATCAGTGCTAGTTACATGACCCCATATAAAAGTGGAGTGATTACATAATTATTGATTGTTGCGAAAGAATAAAAATCACTGCAGGGGTAAATCAAAACTCCACCACTTCGAAGAACTGGACATTAAGTACTAGATCCTATTAGAAAACACATATTGCAACTAGTGCATTAATCCTGTGCTTCTCCTTATAATCATCATACTAAGTTACACTGACCAGTATTCATATTACCCATTCCCCGTCTCCTTAATATCAACAACAACCACAACAACGTATCAGTTTTCCACAATGTCACATCCAGCAGCAAGTGTGAAATCGATTTTCAGTGGGAAGGTGAACTTCGATTCCATGGATGACTTTGATCAATCTTCCAATCTAGAATTCAATAGTGATGTTGAAGATAGTTCGTCTAGGTTTAGCGGCGACTCGGGAAATAGTATAACATCCAAAAACTTAAGGAACCTCTCTGAAACTTTGGGAAATCAAAGAGCTGTTAAAGTTATCAATAATTCATATTCAAATGTGTCGAATGGTTCAAGCGAAAGTGAATATCAACATACCTCTTTAGAGGGAGGAATTGACCAATCTGGGTTAGATCTTCTGCAACCAGATCCTTTCTCAAGACCAATATCTAGAAATTCAACAACGTCGTGTCTTTCAACAACAGCCACAAAGGATGGTATCGAAGGAAAGAGATTTCATCGATATGGTCCGACTCCTTATTCCAGTAACATTATTTCTAATATGATGCATCAACAAGCAGAAAGACCGAATGAACTTCCTGTGCCTGGGATGACAAGTCCAAATCTATCCAACTCTAACCCAGGCGCAGAGCGACCAGTATCTCCAAGTGGCTTTTTTGAATTATCAAGACCTATAAAAGCGTCACCGAAAACCTCGTCACCATATTCCAAATCTGCACTTCTGCTGACTCCAGTTGAATCATCAACTTTAGATTCGATTGCTCGGGATAAGAATTATAGTGAGGTTTCGATAAAATCAACGTTTGCAGAATTTGATGGTGAGTCGGGTCTTGAAGATGAAAAGAGAAAGACATTTGTTGAAAATAGTCTTCCTGCTGGATTATCAGAACCACCAACTTTGAGGGAAAAGATGGATTTATTAGCAACAGAGGCTGTACAAACTAATAGGGACTAGTTGACCAAGTTATCATCGTCACTCGTTGATTTAGTTGTTGACAGTTATTGATAGACTCTTGAAGCTAATATTTTGGGGACTTCCCTCTATACTTCGTGTGGCTATTTATCGTTGTATTCATTGGAATAGTGTCAATTTCAGCATTTTTCACTTAGAATAACTTGCTTCATCTGACTTTAACAGTGAAGCCATGAGTACTTTTCTTTCCTCAATCACCAGCCATAACAAAAGCAGAGACTCTTATGGGATGCTTGAGCAGTCTCAGTAGTCCAGTGTTCTAGATCAACTAACTAATGCTGAACAAACCACTGATGAATTGCTACTGGCGAATTAATAAGAATTAACGACTGATGAATTAACGATGGGCAACTATCTACTATAAATTAACACTAAATTTACAGTGTCAACGAACCTCTGATGAATTGACATGGTCCAACTAACTACTGATGGATTAACCACTCCATCTCGCTTGGATCACTGGCGTCCTTTCTCTCCCTGGCGTCCTTTCTCTCCCTGGCGTCTTTACTCTCCCTGGCGTCTTTACTCTCCCTGACCACTATATAAACTATCTAATGAATTATGATGTAATTTGTATTTTAAAAGTCACGTGCACGAATTTTTCAATTCATATTGAAAAACCGTTTTCACCGATTTACAACATCTACAAATATCAACAAGAAACATGTTAAGTTCCATTAGAAACCAAACGTCTAGAAGTGTGGTCTACAGATTAAGTACGAGAATTGCTCGTCCTGTAATCAGTGGAATTACCACCCGATTCCAATCGACTTTATCGACCAATCCAAAGGAAGTTTACACCAAAGTCAACGATTCAGCCGATCCAAAACGGAACCAATTCTTCCAATATTCATGGGGATCGTGGTTGAAAGATGATAAATCCAACAAGTCGAAGAGAACCACGAAATTTTCAATCGAAGGAATCACAAAATTAGTGGAAGACTTGAATTTAGTCAGACAAGACTCAAAAAACGTCGATAAAAGTGGCGAACCATTCATCAAAAGTCCTATTACAAAAGATGGAACTACAGTTTTGAGCAATAACTTGACGTCGAAGTTGCTTGGAGAAAAATCGGCTTCGAAACTTTTAGTTAAGTCGATCGCCTCTATTCATGAAGGAAAACATCACAGAGTTTATAAAGTCAGTCTCTCAACTGGTAAAGATTTGGTAATGAGAATTCCATACAAATTAGAGTCAGACTATTCGATTGCACAAAAGATCAAGAGTGAAGCTGCAACTTTAGATTTCCTCGATTTGAAGTTGGGACTCAACGTCCCAAAAGTATTGGCTTACGGTACTACGAACTCTAACTCGTTAGAAAGTCCATTTATCTTGATGGAATTTATTTCCGGAGACTTATTAATGAAACAATGGGATCCTTTGGCTATTGACGCAGAGGGCACAGAAGAGAAATTGAAGTTCGTGATCCAACCAATAGTTGAATTCCAAGATAAAGCTCTTTCCATTACCTTCAACAAGTTTGGGTCTTTGTACTTTTTTGACGATGCCAAAACCAGCGAACAATTCGACTTACCATATGAAGGAGAACAAAACCCATTGTTGAAGAATAGATGGAGAATCGGCAGCAGTATTGAAAAATCATTTGCCAAAAACAAAAACCTTCTTTCCGAAAAGGCCATTTGTGAATTTAATGGTCCTTGGAACGCCGACAAACCGTTGGATCTCGTAACCTCCATCGCCAATATTGAATTGGAAAACGCAAAGAACAGATTGGCGTTGGCCCAGGCCGATGCTGGAAGCGTGGAAAACATCGAAAACATCACTAAACAAATTCAAACGTATGAAAACTTGAAGTTGTTGGCTCCAAAATTATTGAATCCAACCTCAAAATCCATCATGAACAACAAAGAATTGTTCAAACCAAGATTATACTTACCAGATTTGGATCCTTTGAACGTGATTGTAAAAGACGACAAGCCATATTTTATTGACTTTGAATACTCGACCATCAAGCCATTCATTCTCTCAAGTTACCCTGCATTTGTAGCATATCAAGGTGCAAAGGTCTACAACTTGGAAGAAGATATTCCAGGCTTCAAAGACATGGACGAGATGGAACAGCAACAATACCAATTCATGTTCTATAAGACAAGAAACGAAAGATTGTGGGAATTGGAATTGAATGAAAAGAGACACGAGATGATTGCCATTGCATCTCCACATATCAAGGTCTTAAAGAGTCCGTATGTCCAAGCTTTGGAATTGAAGAACGATAAGGATTACTTGTATGTTGAAGGATCCATCGTACAGTTACAAGCTATGTGGGATGCTTATGTTGCCAATGAGTTATGTAACACTAGTGAATCTGAGTTTCCAGTTGCTTATACTTCTGAATACTTGGACCAACATCAAACTGACTTGGAAGCTTACCAAATGGAGATTGTTTCTAGCCCTTTTGCTGCCACTGGCGGCTGGATTCCTCAAGATATGTTTGTCACATTAAAGGATCAAGGTATAATTGTGGAAATGGAGAATGGAGACTTCAAGGTCGAGACTGAAAAGGTATTGGAAGATATTAAAACTGAAGAAAAGGTATTGGAGGGTATTAAAAGTGGAGACAAAGCCAGTGAGTAAGTGAAGGCAAAGTGAGCGAAGCGAGATGAAAAAATCGCCCAGTAGAATGAACCCAATTCCAACTTCTATTATCCCAAATATTTTAAGTAACTTGATGAGAAGTGCATAAAGTGTCTTCTTTTTACAGAAAGTTGCTTCTTTTTATCACCATTTTTGATATTGACGACTTATATTACCACCAGATGTCTACTAACCGGTCTGTACATATTTCACTGGAGTTGTAGAACTGGCACTGGTTGAAAGTAGTAGTTAAACAAATTTTGGTTAATAAATGTGATTCTTGATCAAATTATCATTAGTTAATATTTTATGTAGAGTGGTTTGATAGTTTTTGAGTTAATGGAACGATCTGGTTGTGGATCTAGAAGAATAAGAAATCATGGGAGCCATCTGTAGCGACATGCCAATACCTCTAATGGTTTCTATGTAGAGTGGACTTATTGAATTGGTTGTTTTTGTCGAGACCCAGTACAAAACTGACGATAATAACTCTAGGAGGACAAATGGGGAGATAATGGACTCGTCTCGTTACTAATATTAAAGATAGTAAAGCTTTTCTTAGCTTTTCTTAGCTTTTCTTAGCGTTACTTAGCTTCTATTGGCCTCTCTTAGCGTTACTTCGCTTCTCTTAGTTGTTCATAGCTTCATATATCAACAGTTGATCCTTCCTTTGCCTAAACTAGCATTTAAACATTTACACTCTTGTGATGGTATGAATGAGATGACGTTTTTGGTTGCAAAATTCCTGTGAAGAGAGACGAAAATATTTTAGGATCTTTGAATCGTGAATCTTTGAATCCTGAATCTTTCGCTCTATAAAACTCTGTAAATTCTTGAAATAGTTACTAATTGCACTGATTTCTCTGATTTCACTGATTTCTTTGATTTCACAGATTTCTCTAATTTCCCTGATTTCTTTGATTTCCCTGCTTTCTTTGATTTCCCTGATTTCTCTGATTTCACTGATTTCTTTGATTTCACTGATTTCTCTAATTTAATACTTCGCTTCGCTCACTATCTCCATCTCACTATCTCACTATCTCACTATTATAAATACTTTCTCGCCAATAACTTCACCTTCAAGTCAAATTCTGGAGATAATATCGCGTCGTTGACTGAGTAAAACGGATTCAATAAACATTTCACGTATAAATCATTTGATTCGACAAAAAACTGCTTTATCAAATTATCGTCATACTTCTGTATACCAGAGTTCGAACCTGGAAGATCATAACATAGTATAAACTTGATGTTGCCCTGGGTGACAAATGCATTTACCATCAAGCCGTAGAAAGAGTCGATTTTTCCGAGATAAAACTGATTTGAAGCCCACTGTGAGTCTTCTATTAAGTCTAATGACGAGTTCGATATGAAAGGAAGCATTTCTTTGATGCTGGAGGAGAATTGTGATTTGCCAGGGATGGACGAGGACGACAACGATGCCGATTTGAAGGACGAGAATTCCAATTCATAGAGCGGATTGTCCCACGTCCCTATTATTGTGAAGTAGTATGAAGACATAGAGATATAATGGGTCTGACAGTTGTAGTTTTATGAGTAATTGTGGTTTGTTGTAGTTGTAGATTTTAGTGTAAGATTTAGTATAAACTGTAATCTTTCATAAACTGTAACTTCTTGTAAACTGTAATGATATAAACTGTAACTTTTATGGTCGTACCCCAACCTGCAATTCTGTATATAATCAATTGTTTTGATTTTGATATTTACCTTAATCACCAAATACTCCAAGGACACTAACAATCACAACCACAAATCATGTTTCAAGACGTTGGTTTTGTGAAACACTACAACAACCATGACCCCAACAAGCCCAACTTTATATTTTCCTCGGACGTTCACGAAAAAGTACGCATCTTAGCCGACAGATATCTAACCAAGGACAAGGGAGATTGTGAACTTGGAGAAATCGAATTCAATATAAATATCGAGCTAAATGTTCTACTTATACGAGATCGAAACCTAAGGGCCACCGATCTCATCAAAGACAACTTGGTGTTCCTTGCGAAAACTTCTTCCAGTGTCAGCAACGTCCAGGGCATTATCTTCAACACGTTGAAGAAATCAATCGAACCATATGCCTTAAAATCCAATGAAATCTTCATTGCCAACTTGACATTGAAGTTATTAGAGTTCAAGGTCTCAGATATAGACCATATTTCCATAGATTTCTTGAAGGACTCTAGTTATGCTCTCTTGTTAATATGTGATGAAAACATGTTGGATCAGCTTGAGAGGTATTTCAAGCTCAAATTCGTGCAAGAGTTGAATAAACAGATCGAAAAGGATGTGCCTGAAGGATCTTTGGGGGAAATTCCCACGATGGTTCAAGATATCTCAAATACAGATTCGACCTTAGAAGAAAGTGATATCCAACTGAATGAAAAATCGTTCATCTACGACGATGATGAATTCGACTCTTCAATGGAGAATTTGTTGAATTCAAACCAGACAACGAGATCCAATTCTAACGAGGAACTGCCATTTGAGGATGAAGGGATAAATGAACAAACAACTTTCAAAGTATGTCAATTTGAGCAATCTGAACAATCTGAACAACTTAGTGAACAGCCTATTGAACTCCCTACTGAACAGCTTTCTGAACTCTCTCAGATATCTGAGGAACCTTTTGAACACTCCATTGAGTCTATTAATCACTCTATTGAGCAGCAAGTTTCGGATTCATCCCCTTTCAATTCTCCATTTAATTCTCCTTTTGAATCTCCATTTGACCAACCATCACTATCCAATAAACCACTAAACACCATTGAGAAAAAAGATTTCATTAAAAACATGAATAATTTACGACATAATGAAGAGTATATCAAACTAGATGATTTGCAAGAGATTGAATGCAATATCGATGAGATAGATCAACCCAATCCAGATAACACATCGATAGATAGAATTTCCGTGACAAATAGAATCTCAGAGATAAACAGTATCAACAGAAACCCCACAGACGTTTCCCATTCCTCAAAACTCGACTTAGATGCTTTAGACTCAAAACAAAAAGATTTCAAAGATCCTGATTTTCCCTCTCTCGAACCTGGAATACGGCTTGCACCTTCTTACGAGATGTTTGATAATGAACTGGAAGAATTATTAACCAGAAAAGCGTCAGTAAGTTCTGCATTTGCATCGCCTAGCAAACAAAAGTCAATTCCAAGGATGGGAAGTGCCTCGTTTTCAATGATCAACCACGAAGACAATTCTGGTTTGGAATATGCGTTCAGAATCAACTCGCCCACGGTACCTTCGTACATCAAGAGCGATAAGAAATTCAAATTCATAAAGATCGGCAAAGTACAGAAGTTTGTCAACTTGTTTGAAGAAAATGATCATACATCCGCTGAGAGCAGCGCCCATACCACCAGAGCGTCGAGTCCAATACGAAGAGATATTTCGAAGTAGGGCCCCATTTAACGTTGTAATGTATAATGAAATATTAATAGATACTGATGTAATCATCTTGTTAGGATCGTAGGAAAGGGTGATACTGTAGGATTAGTGAACATGAAGTTGTGAACATGCAATTGTGAAAAGAAATTGTGAAAAAGTAATTGAAAACATGTAATTTGAACATGTAATTTGAACATTTCCATAATACTCTAGTTATTACTCACAAGTGTTTAAGGGTAGTCCCACACTTATACATACAGACAGGAGCATCTAGATGAATAGAGTTCTCAGAACTCAAGCGATTCTCTCTGTCTATCAGATTCATTTTTTAGCCTAAGAATCACTGCATTAGAGTTGATGGAATGTTAAAGGCTCTTGCCGAACCTACTTTTATGAAATAACAAGCTGATTAGACCAATTATAGTGGAACATCCATTAGTTGTAATAATATTATATCCAGACTTGTTGGTTGTAGTTAATAATTTATGCCTCGACGAGATCTTTGAACTAGTAAGTACTCTGAGTATAACTTAAAATCTATCATTTTATGATCATAGAGGAACTAAATGAACTTATTATTATCCCTAGTAGTAAATTAAACACCATAAAAGAAAAATTCACTTAGTCTTTGCCTTAGAAACCTAATTCTACTGATTCTTCCTATTCTTTGTCCAGTTCCCACAATTCTAGTGTACGCATCTTTTAGTGTACGCTTCTTCTAATGACGGTTCTTGATCTAAATGGTATTCAAGTTCTTTGTCTCAAACCGTGATATTCTCTCTGTCAACTCATTGAATTGACCAAACACCTCGCTGATCTCGCTCTCTTTCTGTAACTTGTCTTCGGTGTTGGGGTTTACTTTCAAAGTACCCAAGCACCACGTCTCCTTCAAGTTTCTAGAGATCGTCAACAACTCTTCACACAATCGTATTATGATCAATGCATCGGATTCTATAGTTAAAGACTCTACCGCCAATACTTCCTTGGGCTTTTCTTGGTTTATGGTTACCTCGAAGATATCTTGGAACTTCTGGAGGAGCTGTTCGACATTGGAGTCAATTTTTTCTGATTGTTAGTTCTGTTTAGTGGCTTTATAGAGAGATATACTTACGAAGAAGAGCTATAGATTTCGGCTGCATTTTATGGTGAACACGATATATATAAGTATATTTAGAAGTAGATCTAACGGTTGTAAAACAGAATGATCTGCCACGACTAAATTAATATGCAGGATGTATTTAAATGAGTATTGCACGACACATTTCAAAATGAGTTACACACTACCTATTCATATTATCACTAGTTCATCATAGATCCAAATGAAATCACATTCTAGTACCAACAGGTTATACTTATTCACCAAACATGGAATGTCTCTATACCGGATAATCTTGGCCTAGGCGTAATTGAATTCTGGTTCGCTCGTTCCCAAAACCGCACAATCTGATTTCTGGAAAAGTTGCAAAAATGATTATGGTTATGGTTATTTGACCGTTGACTCATCCTGAAACTGAATTATAGTTTGAGACGGAGCACATTTAGGTTTAGATTACTTCTTCTAATTAGTCACTTCTCGTTAGCTCATACAATCACTAGCTTCATATAGTCACTACTTCATATAGTCACTACTCTCATAATCACTAGCGCAGAATAGAATGATCGTTCCGAGAATCATACTGACAAAGCCCAGTTGCTTGAAGGAAATGATACACGAAACTACCATAGAACAAGATGAAAGTGATCGTGGGTCAAATTTGTCATTGGATAGCAAGAATGGAGCGGTATACACCGGCCCTTCGTGGAACTATGGCACTACGTCAGCAATACCTCGTGCAACAGGAGAAACCATCTCTATTCCTCAGCCAGATGTCATGCAAGAGTACTTGTATCCACTCTCAGACACATTGAAGAAGAACATATTGAGCAATAGAACTAGAGTCACTGACGTTCTCACTCAGGATATCTCACAAAAGTTCACCAGTCCTCTCTTGTTGATCGCAGGGCCCAGTCATGTCACGGATCCCAACCAGGTGAGGGCCTGTGCAAAGTGGTTGGGAATAAAAAGCGGCAAGAAGTTTATGAATAATGATATTTCTATAAATGATAACATCACTAATCCACCCAGCTCCTTCACTAATCCCAGCTCCTTCACTAATCCCAGCTCTCTCACTAATCCTACTACTTTACTGAACAACCTATTAATCTCTCTTCGTGCTAACCTCACCAAAAATAACCAGGTCTACGCAGAGTTAGGGGAGACAAAGGCTGGAATTTCGACAATGTCGTTCGAGATCCAACATGGGATTCCTCTGTGCCGTGCGTTGCTTGCCGAGCTTGCGGAAATATGTCCCATTGTCGGAGAAACGTCTGCTTCCATCACTCCTCAATACCTCGCGGACTTGTTCTCACTCGGACTTGTGAGTTCTACTCTCGTGGAGTCTCAGTTGCATAGAGAACTTGTATCAGGAACGTCTTATCCCATAGCCTTTGGTACTCTGGACTCACATCTTGCGTTTGATAAAGATATGTATGGCCACAGAATCGGTTCTGCTCTAGATTCCATGTATGCCTCTTCACAGAGCCATCAGTTCTTGTCGGTGACCAAGGTCGGTACTGTAGCAGTGGTTGGAACTACAGGTAATGAAGATACGTTTGTGATTCTCCAAGTCAACCTCGAACTAACTGTTGAAGATTTGAAATCGCTTATTTCGAAAGTGTATGGCTACCCCCATACCAACAAGAGCCTTCCTAAGATCATGTTGGATGTTGGGAGACTCGATGGAAACAATTACTTTGAAAAATTAGCAATTTTGCAGCAATTACTTCGTGCTGACGAAACAAAGTTCAAGATCGTGGGAGTAATGATCGACAGTGGTGATAATTACGATACCCCTGGGTCTAGCGTGGATCTTACTTTAGATGGTGTTTATGAGAAGGAACTTCCCGACTCTCTCCACTACTTTAAAAAGAATCATATTGCAGACGATATAGAATTCTTGACTAAATCAAGATCCACGAATTTCTACGAACATCTCGTTTATGCTGATAATTTAATGGAGGAATTGCAAATCCTTGCTGGTGAGAGAATTGGATGTATATAGTAATCTAAACCATGCAACAAGACCTAAAGTATTCATCAGTAGTTTCTTTAGTGAGAACGTAGACACAAGAAGATGTTTTTTTAGCTAGATTATATCTAGACTCGGATAAGTTCCAATTTATGTCATTGCTGTCGTGAAATGTTGAAATTTTGTCATTAATTAGGGGACAAACTAGTTAATGATGTAGCGAGGCAGTTTAACGAAAGCCTAGAGGAATATTTCCCTGGTATTCAGGGTCACCATCTCATTATCGGGCTCTCAATCTCAATAACGACCTCACTAATGAAATCAATAATGATCTAACAACTTCACTAATTATCTCTCGAACGACATCACTGACGACCTAACGACCTCGCTTTGCTGGTCATTGCTCGTCGTTTCTCATCGTTTCTCATCGTTTCTCATCGTTTCTCATCGTTTCTCATCGTTTCTCATCGTTTCTCATCGTTTCTCATCGTTTCTCATCGTTTCTCATCGTTTCTCATCGTTTCTCATCGTTTCTCATCGTTGCTCATCGTTGCTTGTCTTTTCTCTAAAGCAATAAATACCTAATAAGACACCACACCATCTTGACGAGACTGGCACAAAGCTTATAAAAATTCACAATTACCCACACGAATCGTAACAAAATGACAATCAAATTCTCAAGACAGAAATATAGGAATTTATAATTGTAACTGTCTTTAAATTTCATGGTAAACTCTCCATTTTTGATAGAGTCTGCAACAACATTATTACGGAACATCGACGTATTCAACTTGTCTAGCTTTTCGTTGACTTTCCGCAATTCTAACGACAACGAGGTGCTGATCTCTCCGATAGATCTATCGCAACCACTTAGGAGATTGTCTATTTTGATGGAATATTCGTTGTTGATCAAGTGAATAATGGACCTGATCTCGTTGAGAAATCCATTATATATTTCTTCAGAGGCCGGCAAAAATTCATCATTGATACTGACCGTCAACAGAAAAATATCATTCATTTGATTGTTCATAAGATCGTGTAATTTGGTATCTATTTGTCTGGTGATTTTTGGGTATACTTGGAGAAGATAGTCGATTTTGAGCTTGATTGTGTTATCAAAGTAGCTGTAGTTTGAGCATATCACTTTCAATTCTCGAGTCGCCAAGTCACATTGTTCTTGGAGAGAGATTAATGAGTCAGCCTCTTCAATTCTTTCCTCAACGGCCTTCTGTCCGAGGTCAAGGAGCTCCACTCCACTTCCAGCCAGAAAATTCTTCTTCTCCAAAGGTTTGAATGAAACGTCATTAATATCGAACTCTTTTGAAGACGAGTTGTCGCTATGTTTGAATTGTGGAGCAGGTTGGAGGTCTTGTTCGCTAGAATTGATTGTTACCTCTTCCACATCATTTAGTCTGTCTTCACAAGGAGGCGTGATTCGTTTGAAGAATTGGTCCTTTAAAAGGTCTCTCTGGGGATATACCTCCTCTTCAGCATTGTCAGATTCTGAATTATTGTTAGATGAACTTCCATTATAGTGCTTCTTTGACTTTCTCTTCATCTTGTCTTTTAATCTTCGTGAAGCAGTCTTTGTGCTGGAGATCTTGAATAAATGTTCACTATCAGTGCTGGTCGACGAAGAAGTCAGTTTATTGGCTTTGCCATTATACATGACAGAACTTGATTTTTCCGTAGACTCGTCAAATAGCATATCTTGTAAACTCGGCCGTGTTTGGGGAGGTGGGAACCAGAGGTTTCCTTTTGGATCCCTGAGTTCATTCCAATGTGCTTTTCTCCAACTACTATCATTTATCAACTCGTCTAATTCAATTGCCCATAGCATTTTCCACGGTTTCTTGCCACTAACGTTATTACTACTAAACACATTGCATGCTAATGGAAGCGGCTTGATCGATATTTGCTTTGGATGCTCGTTATATTTTGCTCTTATCTTTCTGTTCCTCAATATCTGTAACGGATTGTAGCGTCCTTCTACCCCTGGATGATCCACTGCCTCGTTTTCAGCCAACCGTTGGAGGAAAAGATACTTTAAACTAAGACTGATTTTGACTTTTTCTGCCCGAGATAAAGTTTTCTGTGATATTTGTATAGCCTTGGATTCTGAGTCTTTGGAAACATCGTTTGGTTTGATTGGATCGATGATATTGAAGTCGGCCCGTAATGATTTACGAGTATTGAGATAAATTGATGCTAGTTCTCTGATTTTCTTCACTTGTACGGTATTAATCGGTTCCTCTGTCTCTTGGGTGGAGCTAGATACATGTGGTAGATTCAAATCCAAGAGAAATCCATCTTTAGGTTTAGATGTGGATAATGGTTCAAGGATATGTGGCTCTTGATTGGATGTTTGATTGGATGTTTGAGTTGGATGATGGGTATGTTTGTTAGGTGACTCTTTGGTAGATGGTTCTTTATTAGATGACTGTTTTGTATGGTGTTTATGATGTGATTGATTCTTGATGGTCTTTCCATGTTTAACTCCATTTAGGTCACTGCCTTCTTTTGGCTCCTCGATTTCAAAAACAGGCGCCGAAAGTCGTAACGGACTTAATGGTGATATGGGAGTGGTCACCCGATGCTTTTCATCTTTCCTCCCATTAACTGAGACTACAGGCATCACTTACCACCGTTGATTTGTAAGAACCCTTGACTTTCAATTTGCATTCGCAATTTCGTACTGCATATATTCTATCAACTTTGTAAGATCAACCAAGACAACTGATCCGCTGACTCTAATTATATTCTCTAATTATAACCTTACACCCACTAAGAATGTCAATCAACTTCGTAAAGTCTAAAGTGGACTTTGATGATTATTTGTCACACAATAAATATTTGGTGGCGAATTTCACTGCCCAATGGTGTGGGCCGTGCCAGACCATAAAGCCAGTCGTTGATCAGTTGTATACCGACCTGAATAAACGTTATCAAAAGATAGAGATCATTCGTGTGGATCTTGATACTCAGCCTGATCTTGCCGCTAAATACGAGGTCACTAGCATTCCTACGTTTGTTTTCTTTGAAAGTGGAAAGGTGGTGGAGACTGTCAAGGGAGCGTCGTTTCCAAACCTAGTAAAGGCATTAGACGGATTAGAAGCCAAAGCACTTGTTGATGACTCGGTTCAAGGCAGAAATGGCAATGGAGCTGGAGAAGTTATTGATTTCTTTGGAGTTTCAAAGTTGATACCAAAAGGGTTTGAAATTTTGAACGGAGCCATTGATTTTGGCCAGTTTGAGGCATTGAATGTTGTTTCGTTGCATGGCGTAGAGATCAAGAACGTGTTTGCTGCTGGATCTGATAAAAATTCTAGTGTTGCTTCCGATGCTGATTCACAGGGCTTGTTTTACGTGCCATTGAACAATATCTGTAAAGTGTATTCGATCTTGATTAAAGCAAGAAAAGGTGCAGAACTCACAGGTGTAAATGATTCTATTGATTTGGAAGAGTCTCAAGTACCAAACCTTATCAAGGTATGGGTCAATGGCCATAACATATTATCATTCGATGAAGCTAATGATGATAAGAACCCTCCACATTTGGAAAAGATCTCAGAAGACGATTTCAATGTGTGGTACGAATGTAAACTCAAGTTTGTTAGATTTCAAAAGGTTCAAAGTCTTATTATCTTCTTTGATGGAGAAGACGAAGACTACCATACGTTGATTGAAAAGATTTTACTTGTGGGATTGAATGGAGATGCAAAAGATCAGGGGACCCTTGCAAAAGATGATTGAGAGAAATATGAGAAGATAAATATCGAGAAAATAAGATGAGGTTATTCAGAAGATAAGATGAGGTAATTGAAACAAATTAGATTACGATAGTTTATAAATAACCTAGACAAGGTAGAGGAAATTAAATGTTACAAACCTCAAACGTACAGAAATTGTTGAAGAATGAAACAGGCTGATTATCGATCCAGGAGCTATTTCTGCAATTATGAAGGCTTCTGACTCCGAGAGAGAAAAGAGAAGGAGTCTTGATTTTAGAGAAAGACCATTACGTCTGATTCTGTTGACTTACTTTCTGTAGATCTACTGTTTCTCTAAACACTGCTGATTCTCTAAACACTGCTGATTCTCTAAACACTGCTGATTCTCTAAACACTGCTGATTCTCTAAACACTGCTGATTCTCTAAACACTGCTGATTCTCTTGAACTATTTCTCTAGAACTATTTCTCTAGAACTATTGATTCTCTTTGAAATGTCGATAACTTTGGTTATAGTTAGAGTTAATAGTTTACTTTGGTCATTATATTAGTTTATATAATCTATATATCATATTTCGACTATGATATATAATCTTGCATTGTTATTCCAAACATAACTTTGAATCATAGAAAAGCAAATTGAAAATGACAATAGCTATAACGCTCCAAGATTGGAGTAATTTGGTACCTGGTAAGCCTAAAATCACTTTATCTGAATGGTAATAATCTAGCGACAGACAATTGTATTATGGTGACAATTTTTTGGGTTCTAGCGTGCCAGAGTCTACACCAGGGTTAAATAATACTACGATTCTAGATAGTTTGATGAGACATCGTCACTAAAGAGTGTAGAGCGTGGTGAGACATCGTCACTACAGAATAGACACTATTATGAGTTAGGCATGATAATTATATATATGAACCTCTAGCCTCCAACAATATTTATTTGGGTGCAAATTCCTAGATCACCAAATTCTATCGCATCAAATTCTCCAATTAATTCTCCAATTGAATCTTCAAGCTATTCTCTGACTACAATTATCCATTTTGATTCTTTTTAAGACTCGCTGAGCACATTGTATAGATCTTGTAGTCCCCATATTGATATTTGCTCGATAACCTCATTCAAGATTGTTAACTTTTCAAATATGCTTCCACTAGGCCCAAAAATTGACAGAAGTTAGGACTTGAGGCAGGAACATACTAGTATATTATGAGTAGAGTTTGGTGAGACATCTTGACATCCTCGACATCATTGAGGCATCTTCCAGTCATCTTCTTCTTTCCGTGCTTATATGCGATGAGTGCGCTTATCCACGGAATAATTTCGGAGCTAGACTCGTGATCTTGTGGGGGCTACGGCAATAGGAAGTATTACTCTTATAGCTTAGAGCTAATATTCATCTGATCAGAGACTTGACTATATAGTTTCCGAGGATTATAGTAAACTGTTAGACGTAGTAAGCTACCCGTACTTCCCATAATTCATTACCCGTAATTCTCGGACTTGGGTAACTTACTACGTCTAAAGGTATCGCCGATGACCTCCGAAAAGTCTATCAGAAAAGGCCCGATTTACCTCATAGTTACATCTGATATCTGTAAGAATCGGAACGTCTTCCTTACTTCACTAATTGTAGGCATGTTTGGCCCTAGGTCGCCCACCGGAACTTGCGGTGGACCTGGGTTGATTATTCCAGTTTCAAATCTCCGATATCTACAGGGTTTAGTCTCATACGGGATTACTAGCAGCTATTCAAGGTCCTATTATCGACCTACTACTGTGACTCCTAGCCACCTTCTAACATAACCCCTAGCAACCTCTAAACCCATGGACTCTACTAAACAGTTAATAGGTCAATATAATACGTGTCCTTACCGATTCTCCTGCGAAAATTCAACACTTCTAATTCTTCACTATAATTTTGCCATCGCTAACTGATTATCTATTCCCATAAAACTATCATAGATCCTCTAATGTCCCAGATACTTAAAAGATCTAATCAATTTGGTTTGATTGGAAAACGAGAATTTTCTTCTCGAGTCCTTGGAATCCGTGGCGTCGGTCACGGAGTTTGTGGATCCACTTCTCCAAAATATCCTTTAAGACCCCACTTACATTTGAATATAAATCGCAATACCGTCAACATCCCATTGATACTATCATTTGTCAGACACCAGTCGGTAAAAACTGTGAGTAAGGAAGGTAGTGAAGTGAACGGGGCTAATGCCGCCAAATCTGGTGAGACCACGTCTAACGGCACCAAAGGTATCTCTAAGGAAGTATCGCCTACGGGCGTAGTTAAAGCTACCGAGCCTAAGCTTACAATCTGGCAAAAAGTCAAGCATGAAGCCCAACATTACTGGGACGGAACGAAACTTCTCGGCTACGAAATGAAGGTTTCCACCAAATTGTTGTTGAAGCTTATTGCCGGGTATGGACTTTCAAGAAGAGAAACAAAACAATTACAAAGAACCATTGTGGATGTGATCCGTTTGGTTCCGTTCTCTATGTTCATCCTTATTCCATTTGCAGAACTCTTGCTTCCAATAGCATTAAAGCTCTTCCCAAACTTATTACCTTCAACGTATGAATCCAAACTGGATCGTTTGAAGAAGAAGAACATCTTGAGTAAGACCAGAGTATCAGCATCCGAGTATATCAAGAAGACCATGGAAGAATCGGGTCTCAAGTTATCCAAGAAAATCTCTGAAAAAGAACGTGAAGCCTTTGTGTCATTTTTCCATACCATTTCCATGGGTAAAAACCCTACCAGAGAACATTTGATCCAAGTGGCAAGATTATTCAAGAACGATCAGGTTTTGGATAACTTGTCGCGTACTCAATTGGTAGCAATGGCCAAATATATGTCTCTTAGACCTTTTGGTACCGATTCCATCTTGAGATATCAAATCAGACATCGTTTATTGACCATTATCAAGGACGACAAGGCCATTGATTACGAAGGTGTTGAATCTTTGACTATTCCTGAATTGTTGATGGCTTGTTCTCAAAGAGGTATCAAGACCACCGACTGCTCGCCCGGTAGATTGAGAGAAGATTTGGCTACTTGGTTAGATTTGAGATTGAGACAAAAGATCCCGTCGACTTTATTGATTTTATCCTCCACATACACTTATGGAGATAATTCTCATAGTATTGAAACATATTACGATGCGTTGTTGGCGGTATTATCGTCGATTCCTGACGAAGTCTATAATGTCGCCAAATTGGAATTGGCCGACGATTCCAAGTTGAAATTGAATATTCTTAAGGAACAAGACGAATTGATTAACGAAGAAAACTTGAGAGAAAAGGATACCGTCAACCAAGTCAAGGATAACATCAACTTGGACGAGTATGAAGAAACTTCTAATGAAGGAATGAAAATTGAAAACGATGAGGCTGAGGTTGAGGGAGAAAGAAAGAATGTAGAAAAGGTGGAGGAGCAGAAGGAGGAAGAAAAGAAGGAGGAAGTAAAGAAAGAAGAGAAGTAGATGGTGAAGAGTATCATGAGTCTGTGATATTGGCACCAATATTACCGAACTTTGACTAGTTACTATCAGTCAGATGATATTACTATGGTGATCTCACTTTATTGATACTATGGTGATCTCATTCTTATTCTTGAGGTCTTCTCAGGTAGCTGTCCATATATTCCACCTAACTACCATATCTTCAAGTCATGACGATTATACATCAAAATTTATTTATTATTGTCTAACTAGTATAATTAGATGCCAAAAGACATATAGTTAGACTAACTCGTCTATGAATGTAGAACCGTAGGGAAATCGTAGAAATACGTAGACTTCAGAAACACCTGTTTCCATTCAGTACAGCAGTAGAATACCTTTTAGTACAGCAGTAGATTTACCATTCAGTAAACCAGTAGATTAACCGTAGTTCATTCCTTCGGTTCATTGGATCCTTTAATTATCTGGTCTTTGTTTATCTGGCCTTTAATTCTTTTTGCCTTAATTTGTTCCAGAGGATCCAAACCCTCCTTCGCCTCTCTCGGTCTTGACCAACTCTGCTTCGCTGATACTTCTGATTTCGGCATTGACGATTTTCTCCAATACCATCTGGGCAATTCTGTCACCCTTCTTGATTTCGAAATCAACGTCCTTGTGGTTGAAGAGAATGATTCTGACCTCGCCTCGGTAGTCGGCGTCCACTACACCAGCACCAGTAGAGATTCCGTGTTTGAGAGCCAATCCGGATCTAGGAGCAATTCTACCATAAGTTCCAAAAGGCACAATCACAGAGATATCTGTGGCCACCACTCCTTGTCCGTGGCCTGGAATAACTGCATCCTCTGCAGCATAGATATCGTATCCAGCGGCAAACTTGGATCCTTTAGTTGGTAAAGTTGCTCTGTCGGATCTTAAAAAGATTTGTAAGACTTCGCTGGTGTCTTCAACCTTTTGTTTCTTAATTGAGTCGTTGGTGGTGGTCATATTGGTTCTAAAAAGAGTGTGGTGGAGACGTGATTATTTCTGTGAAAAATCGATAAATATACACGCGTCTATGCAGGATATTGACGGATAAAATTTTAGACATGCTGACTAAGGAAATGACACATGATTAGTCTGTATAGTATGGATAGTATGGGATGAAAAGACATACGACTAGCTGGAATGGGTGGGAAGCGGATTCTATGACACTATGGTGGTAGAGTGGTTAGTATGAGGATCTTAGACACAACGACGCTAGATGGGGCTACACTAATATGGGCTAGACTAGCCTAAAGTATCGAAATTGAAACGACGATTTTTGATTAACATGATTCGAACATGCACTTGGTTTGAAATTGCATAGTTTACCAAGTAGTCTAGAAGCTAACCAATTACTACCATAATAATGAAAGGTATTCATAAATATCTCACTTCTTGTGGTTCTAAGACTACTCAACGCTCGGAATTAGGTTGAATGTAGGTGATATTGAACCACAAGGTGTATTAAATTTAGATCACTTTGTCTAAATGTACCTTGATCAACTTTTAATATCAGAAGTTCATCTCACATTTGAGATTCTTAGATTCGTGATTATTCTAACGTAAAACTCAGTTGTTTACCTTGATCTTTTCAATTTCACAATATCTCGTTGAATTTCTGTCATTTTGATTAATACCTCGATGTGCTCAGTATTTTATAGTGGAGACTAGGGATGCCTCACTTTATTAACAGTATGTCTAGTATATCTCGTCGGTGTAGACTTTATTCAAATACTTGAAGGCGCCACACTTCTGCTGCTTGTCTCGTAGCCAATCATAATCGTTACCTGCTCCAACCACACCTCCAGTGTAATATAAATAATCCATCACTATAGTAGTTTTGATGTCAAGTAGTTTTTCACGGTACGTAGATGAGTTTGTATATGAAAGATCCAGCCGTTGATACTTCTTTTTGTTAAGTAGACCTTCCCATTTCTTACAAGCCTGGAGAAATAACCTTGAATTTTTAGAGAAATTAGCCGATTTCGATTCATCTGATCTAGCTTTGTCTGATGTAGCTTTATCAGATCTAATAATTTCTTCATAGAAATCATGAAATCCTAAACATGAATACTTTGTTCTAGTCATCAATGCTTGTTCCTTGCGTCGTGTTTCCTTCTCTTCATAATATTGACTATTCTCTAAACCAGCGTATTCCTTTTGAATTCCTGACCACGTGAACTTCTTGCTTGGAAACTGGTGACTAACATCGGTGTAGAAAATATGCACAGCTTTACGTTGACGGTTTCTTCCAAACGCTTCTTTGATCAAGACGTCATAGTAGTCACATTCAAACCCAAAAAGCTCGGTTCGATTCCTCAACTTATCCTTGATGATTTCCCATGGATAGAGGCCCAGAGAAGGATACGGATTCCATGAAGAATGGTACCTTTTGCGGTACTCTACTGTCTCGTATCCTCTCCAGACGCGTAATCGTTCTTGGTACAAGTGATCGATGTTTGGTCCTGTAAAGAATCTTTCTCTTGTCGTTTCATCGAGATTGTTCCATTTCTTCTTCAAATAGCTTTTGGTGGATATTTGGCTTTGAATTCCAAATAAGTCGAGCCCACGACAGTCCACGGGACGTGGGTAGATTGGTGTAAAATCTTCAGAAGAGTTATTGAAGGGCACCTGGGGGAATTTCACAGCGTTGGAATCGATGGGATACCCGATATCAAATGGCTCTTTTAACCACTTGTCACTGAGGTAATGGGAGACGGAGCGGGTAGAACGTCGATGATGCGAGATTGAGCGAGAAAACATGGACTAGTTATCAATACTGAGCTTAGATACCTGTTTATTTATTAGTGAGATCAATACTTTGATTGTTACAAGTATTTGTGGAAATTTATTAGTGGAGATTAGTGTTGTTTAGCCAGTTGAACAGCTTTGACTACACTTTTAGTGATGATGATAATGATTTTCTAGAAGTCTTTCGGTACAATCAACATCTTGACACTGGCCAGCATGTGTCACTTGGTGTGGTGGAAATAGTAATTAGTTGGCTAAAGGATTAGTGATGAGATAGCTAAAAGTGACTGAGATTTACGTACTGTTTTGTGAGAAAGGTTGCAAATAATAGGTCGTGTGAAACACAATATAATCTGGTAGAGTATAAAAGCAACTGGAGGGACCAAGACAACTAATGCTCTAGAGAAGTCTCTGCAGTGACTATCTCGATCTTCATTAGATCTTCATTAGATCTTCATTAGATTATATTCTCCCGTGGTTCTTTTTTATTTAGATTTCTGTAGAGGTTCTGCAATTATAGCTGGGGCCCTGGTGACCCAAGCACTCGTTTTAAACTACGTATCTATGAGAGCATGTTTTCCTAGTTATGATGTCTGGTACAGTGAATCCAGTTCAGTGTATTACTATATAATTCGAATTATTATCCCTGTTAATCTTAGACATGATGTAGTGGAAAGTCTGAATATCCATCAGTTGGGAATGAACAAATTCAAGATGGCTTCTGAACGTACCCCCCAATCTAATTGAAATCTTGTTCCCAGGGTAGAGGATCCCGAATGCACGTTATTTTGCCCACAGGAGAACTTTATTCTAAAAAGGCTCCTCCAAGACTCGCGAAAGACTTAGACAAGACTTGGAGTTTACGAGGGAGAACTTACCCATCGACAAACTAGTCAGATTTTAGTAGAGTTACTGTATTGAACTTGCAATAAAACAGTCAGTTGTAGCTTTTTGACATCAGTTGAGATCCATCATGATACTTATTGGATTGGATGTGATAATGGAACATGCTTGACAACTGATCTCCCTCATCGTTTAATGGTATGTTACTTCAATTTGGGTGTCTCTCATTTGTCTCTGTTGTCTCCTTTCTCTCTTCCTGTTTTAGGAGTCAATCAATAAATTGTTCTAGAATATCATTCACAACGAAGCATTGAGCCTAGAACAAAGCTTGTTCGCCCCGAGAAGTCCTTGTAGCAGCGAGCTTTGTTGTCCTGTCTGCTAGAACAAGCCTTAGTCGCTATGAGATGTCTATTCAGACTAGTCAGTCTAGTCAGTCTAGTCATTATATTCAGTCTAGTCAGTCTAGTCAGTCTATTCAGTCTAGTCAGTCTAGTCAGTCTAGTCAGTCTTTCTTCACCATCTTCTCATCGCTTCGCTCTAAGAAGTCGTCTATTCCCATAAAAATGACTTCCCGCTAAATACCTCATATAATCTAATCTTCAAGACCACGGGAATCTCGTGCACCATATCAATGCTATCATCATATTGGCCTACTCCGTCACTAGATGTCCTTACCACATAAACCTCTTCCTCTCCCACACTTCTACCCATGAGTGTGCTCTGTCTATAAACACACTGGTAGAGCACCAACTGTAAAAACAATATCACCATATCCGACATCAACAACTCAAAAAGTCCCAATCTCGTTATCTTGGCCCAGAACAGTGTCTGTGGCGACAAGTCGGCCACCTCCTCCCCTATAAATGACACAAACCACCACGCCCCGTGCGTAAGTTGCTTAAGGTTCCCATCGTCAACGATCGAGACCTCCCAGGCACACACAAAGAGCGTATGGTACATAAGTATAAATAGTGTCTTGAGGTATATCGATAAGCATAGCTTTGTTGCCGTGACTTTTAATATCTGTTCTCTAACTTCTGGCTCTAAGGTATCGTCGCTAGCAGCAGAGAGGACGAGTGAAGCTAGACCAAACGTCTGGCTACCCTGATTATTAGTGATCAGATTGCATGATATCAAGAACTGTGTTCCAATATGTAAAAGTACCGGTACCAATGCTGCTGAATGACAGTACTTTATAAACTGGTAGCAAACTAGGAGGTATACCATCACCTGGAGCTGAGTGATGAGATTATGTTGATGCGATGTTTTACGGTTGAGACGCTGTTTTGATGAGAATCTGGTCATATCCTCTTGTTCTAGAAGCGATGAGGAATGGGATATATTAGATGAGCCATCAGGGTGAGCCCGTGAGTTGCCATCAGGGTGAGCCCGTAAACTAGTGCTAGGGAGAAGCTGAGAATTCGTATTATTTAGAGGCCGTGAAGGGCTTGAATCATACTGACTCTGTTCGGATGGATCATCTAGTGAGTTTCGTGGATCTGTTGGAAACGCTCCAGGTATTGACGAGGAATTAAACATGGCGGTCTTCGTAAAGAGTAGTTTGGAACATTTTGATTTTCGCAATAATAAATCTGTAATGATGTAATGATGAAAAGTGATGACACGAGTTCTATACATAATGAGGATCTAGAAGGACCAGGAATGATGTGGTGTCTAGAGGCGTCTAGTGGCGTCTGGAGTCGTCTAGATTGTCTTCATATAACTCTTATCTATTGTACTTTTGGCCAGATCATCTATAATCTAGTAAATCTAAACTAGTCAAATCTACACTTACATAGTCTAGATCACCCTACAGGTGGCTCTGTGACTCTAAAATTTCTACTATAGTTGTGACAATTCCTTCGTATTATTACTAGGCTATTTGTTGTTTTAAGTACAGAATACTTTACATATACTCGCTACGCTCGTTCTCTAGTTGAACAAAACACCAATGTCAGCAGGCATTTCTTCGATTTGAGTGGAGTAGAACTTTTCGATTTCTCTCATCATACCAACATCTCTGTCAGTGACAAAGTTGATAGCAACACCCTTTCTACCGAAACGACCACCTCTACCAATTCTGTGAATGTAGTTTTCCTTGTTAGCTGGTAAATCGTAGTTGATAACTAAAGAAACTTGTTGGACATCGATACCTCTGGCTAACAAATCGGTGGAGATCAAGATTCTTGAAGAACCGGATCTGAATTCCTTCATGATGGTGTCTCTGTCGGATTGAGGTAAGTCGGCGTGGATAGAAGAGACGGTAAACTTTTGGTCCTTCAACTTGGTGGTCAAGAATTCAACCTTGGCTCTGGTGTTACAGAAAATGACAGCTTGGGTGACAGAGATAGAGTCGTACAAGTCACACAAACAGTCGAATTTGTAGTCTTCCAATTCAACGTTGATGTAGAATTGCTTGATACCTTCCAAAGTCAATTCATCCTTCTTAACCAAGATTCTGACTGGGTTGTTCATGAACTTGGTGGTGACTTCCAAAACGTCTTGAGGCATAGTGGCGGATAATAACACAACTTGGGTGGTTTCTGGGAGCAAACGGAAAATGTTGTAGATTTGTTCCATGAATCCAGAACTCAACATTTCATCGGCTTCATCCAAAATGAACATCTTGACGTTTTCGGTCTTGAAGTATCTACGTTCGATCATGTCGAAAACTCTACCTGGAGTACCAACAACGATTTGAACACCAGATCTGAAAGCTTCGATATCATCTTGCATAGAAGTACCACCAATGGAAGCATGGACGGTAACCTTCAAGTACAAACCAATAGAGGTGATGACGTTCTTAATTTGCAAGACCAATTCTCTGGTTGGAGCCAAGATCAAAGCTTGGGTGGTCTTGGAGTTTTCATCAATTCTTTGTAAAGCAGAAATGGCGAAAGTGGCAGTCTTACCGGTACCGGATTGGGCTTGGGCTAAGACATCACGTCCTTCGGTGATTGGCAAAATAGCTCTTTGTTGAATAGCGGAAGGACTTTCGTAACCGTAACCGAAAATACCACGGACGATACTTGGTTTAAGGTTCAAGTCATCGAACTTGTAGACGACGTTGTCGTAATTGGTTTCAATCAAACCAGAGTCGATTTCAGTAATACCTTCAGTTGCCATATTGTATTGTTATCTAATTAAGGTGTATGAAGTACGGAGTGGTGATGTGAAATTTTTTTCAAGGAGTGGATTTGCTCATTGGAAAAATTTTTTGTCCGGGTAAATCTCCAAATACTTGCAAATCACTATTGCCATCACTACTGTGTAGAGAGGTCCCAGTGACTGAAGCCGTGCTTTCAACTGCCTAGTAGTGTCTGTGACCATTTCTTTGCCCTCTAACTACTAGATAACATTCTAGGCTATTATGGTGTTAGTTCTGTAACTCCTGTGTCACTCCTGCGAATTATTTATCATTTAGCAGCTTTATTCGTTGCCTGACAATCAAACTTGAAAATGTCCTTGAAAATGTTCTTGAAAACGTCCCCTAACTTATCATTAGATGCAGTAGCTTATACCCAGCACTACGTCATGTGCTTGTAAGACTTGAGTTCTCAATAACGCTTTCTAAACCAATATTCGTAGCTAAGGCTGTAGATATGCAATTGGTGATGAGCCACGTTATTCAAATTCTGCTAGCAATTTTTGCTTCGGATCTTGATTTACTCTAGTCACTAGACAGCTAGAGTCGTAAATGGTGTAGTCTCTGATTGCTGTGCACTTCAAAGATGGTTCAAGGTCCACTAAGTTGTGTGTAATGAATCAATGACGTGTTTTGTAACACTGGCAGAGGGGATAAAGGGGTAGTCCCTGATCTAACGAGTTGCAACTTCCCTGAAAAACTTAGATTGGCTCAATAGTCTTGAGGACTACTGTAACTAACTCACTAGAAGGCCATTGATTTGCTTCGTGACGTTTCTGTTGCAAATTATGAGTTATCTCGATTTGCAGCCAGCCAATACTAGTCCTGGGCAATGTTATATTAGCAATCAATCAAAATTCGTTTCGGTAGTTCAATTGATCAACTCGTGTAATAAGTGGCAGTAAAGAGGTTTATGGAGTTATCCTTTAACGTGAAATTACCAGTCACTAAAACAACGGTAGTCGCCACTAAGTATGATCGCATTTATAGATTTCTCAAAACTTCATTTTACAGCCACTTTTATAATCAATATTGTGTTGAAAGTTGATGGAGATAAGGCAAGAAACTAAGATTAAACTGTACCAGTTACAACCTAGAATCTTTGGGGGTGGGATGGAAATTCTTTGGCTTTATTCACATCTTTCTGGATATCTTAAACACGATTGTTTGTCATTTATATCATCGGTTTTGGCTCAATATATCACATAAAGTTTGGAGAATTCCTCCTAGTAAACTAAACATTGAGATCCGGCTCTGTTGGGTCGTTCTTTAGGGCCCCATTGATGATCATTTATTAACTAACATTTTATAGAAAATGTCTAATTTGGTGAATTTTACACAAATATTGGATCAAAACCATTTTGAAGACTCCACTTTTTAATATCGTATTATAGCATCTCCTAGTTATAATTGGCAATTGTGATAATTCCCCTACGAATCTTAACAAACCGGACCTGTTCTTGAGTGGATTGTCGGTTTTAATTACTATGTTAGTAGATTCAAAGGTACCAAAGATTATATAACATGTTATATAATCAATAATTGGGTGCAAAATAGTGCATCTTCATTTACGGACTATTATAGTGCAAATTAAAATTAAAGACAGATGTTTATTCTAATGGCTACTATTCAAATACTCTTTCGATCCGAGCACGGGATCTGTATTCCCATGGGAACAACTTTGGGACGTATTGGTCTCCAGGCAACTCAGGTTCATCCACATTCTCAGACTCCGCTTCTGCCTCCAAGGCAGCAAACTCGGCATTTTCTTTGTTTAATTCCGCATTGGTAGAATTGGAGACTTGCTCTCCTATCGTGAGATCTTCCATAAAGTCCAATTCTTCATTGGAAGTTTGCTGTTCTTGACGAGCTTCTTCAGTAACTTGCAACTTGTGTTGAGGAAAGTAATCAGGAACATCATCAAACACTCTCTCAGCACGTACAAAATCATGCACAGGGAAGTTAGGTGCTGGTTCTTTTTCTTCTTCGTCTTGTACTGTTACATGGCTCTCTTCTTGAACTATTTCATGACTCTCTTCTTCGGGATCTTCAACATCCCAACGATTTTGAAACGCTCTCATTCCCTCAACGATCTTATTACTATCCTCATGCACCTCACCGGTAGAGGCAGGAGGTGGAGCACTTGCAGGGTCCCATAATGCATCTGCACTATGTTCAATATTATCCTCAAAATGTTGGTAGTTTGCAGGATCTAATAAACTTTGGGGGCTAAACACTTTGTTTTCTTCTGGTTCCGTAACTTCAGATTCAATCTCTTCTGGTTGAGTTGTTTCTGGCTCAGGTAATTTAGCCACGTCGACTTTGGGGTTCTCCGTCACTTCCCTCACTGACATGCTACCAAACTCTTCTTCCCATAAATCCCACCAATCCTTGTGAATTGAGTGTTTTTCTCCCAGAGTCCATGGTTTATAAGGTCCAATGAAGTGGAACAATTTGATTTGTGACGACAGGTTGATGAATTTTAATGCAGACGTGTGATACCTGTTGAGTGTATCTCTAGTAGATGCCAATGCAGTGTCATTTCCCTCGTCATTTTCACCACCGACATTCAAAGACTCAATAGGACCCTTAGGCAAACCATCTCCCTGTGTGAAATGCTTATATGCTGGTAGATATTCATATTGAGCAGAAGGCGTGACGTTATAGAGGAACGGGATTTTAATCCAATTAGATTTGATTCCGAAAGGAGAAGTGTTTTCTTCATTCGTATTTTCATTGGAGTTTGCTTCAGCTCTGCTCCGAACTAGAGCACTCACCCAATCTGGACTGTCGTTGAAATATTGATTCAATAACCCCTGGTCAGCTCCATCAAACGATAAGTTTGGATTCGAAGCTGTTTCGTCTACCAATCTCCTCAATTGAGCATAAGTGTCTTCGTTTGGTTTTAAAACAAACACACCCGAGTTGAAAATATCAGGAAAACCACTATCCGGAGCAGCCAAAATCTTGTGGGAAGGAAAGTCAACTTTCAACAAATCCAAAATCGAGCCAGCACCATTCACCACAGGTAAAGTATCAGCGTCCAAATATAAAACCTTGTCATATTTCAATGTCCAAAGCAAAATTTTGGTGAACGTTTTGTCGAGCTCTGGGCGGTTTAAGTCTTCAGAAAGTTTTCCAATCAATGGAGAGGACAAAGAGTCGACTTCGATCAATTCGTCGTAGTATTTCAGAAGCAAATCGAGTTGGCCAGATGAAAAGTGTTTTTTATCGATAAGTATCCCGAGAGTTGGGTTCTCCGGATTGGTCGAGTCTCCAACCAATCTCTTGAGACCTAATGCCAACACAATGGCCCCGGGCAAGTACTTGGGATGGTATAAAAGAGTGAATACAGCCTGAGACATCTCTCTGATAAACGTTAACTATGTTACTAAAAAGAAGTACATGTTTAAATTAGGGGGGGCATGGAAAGTTGGTGGGGGAATGGGTCATGGTGATGTACTAATGGTACATGCAGGAGAGAAGAACCCGACATCCATTTGGTATTATTTACTGTGCGCAAGGAATGATACTCATAACGACATTACGAGTGAGAAGATACCTTCGGCTTGGGCTAATACTATAGAACTTGCGAGCCCACTGATTGAAACTACGAAGAAACCACGATGACAATGGTGTGATCATATCATCATAACTTTAATCCGGTGGGGTGCATGCAGGAGATGATTATTTACGAATCTAGTGAGCGAACAAGGAACGGGGAAACTCCGATTGAAAACTTAAAAAAGATCACCAGAGTCTGGCAAGATAACCTCGATAAGATAGCCTCGGTAAGGGAGCATAGTTAAGAGGACCTCAGTAGTCATGTATTCACGACATTGGCTATGGTTCTCCACTTCTACTGATCTTATTAATATTCTTGATATTCACATACGTGCAGGATTAGTGTTTTGGTGAACAATTGTTACACATTCAGACTATTGAGTTAAAGGGAGTTAAAATAAGTCAAGCCAGTCAAAAATTGGGAATCCGACTCTTGAGCCTGTTAGTGTGTGCCCTGACTTACGAAGATAGCCAATTCTGGAATGAAATCAAGAATATCTTTAGACCAGCTCGGAGAAGCGATGGTGGAGGGGAAGCCCAATTTGGACTTCGAGAATATGCAGAAAACAAATTTACGAGGAGAATTCAGTGGTATCAATATTAGGTAGAGATAGAAGATGTTAGACAAGTGGACAATAGTCGAGATTTAGTGAGATTTAGAGAGATATAGTGGATATTATGGGAGATTTTGTGACTCTAGGTGAATGCTAATGGATATTTAGTCACTCTAAGTGGACATTAGGGGATATTGAGTGAATATAAGTCGAGATTTAGTGAAATTTAGCGGCTCTAAGTGAATATTAGAGAGATTTGGCGACTTTAAGTGGATATTAGTTAAAATTTAGGGAGATCTAGTGACTCTACGTGAACACTAGTGAGATTTAGTGACTCTAAGTGAATACTAATGACATTTAGCGGTCCTAAGTGAATGCTAATGAGATTTATTGAAAACTCTCTCGTTAAATACTTCTCTCCGCTCAGTAAGTGGGCAAATTAATCCAAAGGTTTTGAATTGCAGCCGAAATACGAACTAACAACGGATGGAGTGGAGATTACTGGAACAAGCTCTAAATTCAAGGAATTACTTCAGGAATAAAAGTCAAAACGGTGACAAAGAACGAAATATGTTGTCCTGTCTCTTTTGTTCCATGAAATATTACTAGTCAACCGTAAAATGAATTTTCAACACTTATCAGATATCATTAATGCAATATTCATTCTGGTGGATGTCTATAATCGTTTCAGACTCACTCATACAATATCTTCACATCATTACACTACACGAGTATCACTCAATGGTCGTTCACAACCAGTCTTCTTTATGACATTAATTAGATATACACAAAACAATAGTAACTACTGGGGATGATGGAGTATACCAAACTTAACGGGAGTAAGTCCAGACGTTCTTTAATAAACCGTCTTGTTGAGCCAATCTGTTCAAAGAGTCATCGGCTTCACCTCTACCTCTGATGTAACCGGATAAGGCGTAAGTAGTGTTAGAACCAGCAACGGCTCTTCCTTCTTCATCGACGTTAGCGATGTTGATTTGAACGGAAGCGTGATCCTTAGATTTAATGATTCTGTTGGTGGCAGAACATTTTCTTGGGACGTATAATTCGACCTAAATTGTTAGTATGGTGCTCAGTTCGAGGTCGTTTTAGAAGAAGTTAAGTTGTAAGGATTAGTGGTTGATCGAGGCTCGTTGGCTCGTATAGATGTAGACCCCATGTATTTATATATCGAGACTTTGGAGATCCTCAATAGATCCAACATTGAACTGGGACGACTGTTTATAGACTTGGATAACTGGACATCTGTGATAGTCTGATATTCTCTCTGATTCTGTCTCATTCTCTGATATTCTTCACCATTCTGTCATGATTTCATGTTATAAGTTGAAACTTCAATTATCAAACTGATTACTTCTAATTCCACTTCTGTACTCTAACTTCTACCTCTCTCTATATGGTGGTACTTACTAATTGACCTTTATCGTTTTCCATTTTGGCGTGGCTGTTGAATATGTGAAAAGCTGAACTAACTGAGCTCTTTTTTATTAAGCTTCAAAAATTTTCTCTCGCGAGGTGGAAATTGATTTTTTTCGCAATGTTTGAATCCTGTGTATGGAAATTTGTGGTGCGAAATACACGACCATTAGGGCACCAGCCCTATTTTGTGAGTTCTTTGGGTGCAAAAAGCAGACAGCAATATTGATCGAAGCTAGTTATAGATAAGAGTTTACTGAATACTAAGCGGAGCAAAGTGTTTAATATTAGAAAAGATTTTGTGATTGGTAGTGATTACTTCGCTGCAAAGTATTTAATATTAGCAGAGACTTAGGGCCTTTAGTGTATTCTTCGCTGCTTGGTATTTTCTTTAGGGACTCTAAGTGAATATCAGTGATTTAGTGATGTATGTCAGAACCTAATATTACTAGAACTATGAATAAGTGGGATATCCACAGATTATTTAGTACCAATAGTTTCTATCTCCCTAATAATCAGATAATCCTCTCTATATATTTTGTACTTCCACATAAATCACTGCTCTATCCCATATCATGATCTGACTTAAAATGGTTCCTCCATATGAAGGTTATATGCAGTACATTAGCATCGATAGATTCAGCTACTGAAATATTGACCAAAATCGCCTCTACCAATTGAAGTAACATCCAGACTAATCTGAAATAGACCTCACTATATCATTTGCGAATTCCCAGTAATTTCAGAAGTAATTACGTACAATATTCAGCTTGAAGTGTTGATTATGTAATCATCGTTCATCGCTCACTTACTATTGAATAACGAGACCAGCGGAGTATTATTTGAGTAAATAGCGTAGATTTAGTGATATGAGATTTAGAGAGCTAATGAAAGTTAGTGAATCGTCGTGCATGGTAGTGACTTATTCTATTGATTCGTGACCTACTCTATTAAATAAATACTTCGATGCGCCAGAATTCAATATTTGTGGAGATCTAGTGGAAATCACAATTTACTGATAATAGAGCATCGTTATTCTAAACAGTTCTGTGGATTAGTATAAAAAATCACGTCTACTACTTATTTGTAAATGCTCTTTATTAGTTAATTATCTATGGTAGAATCTCAAGTTTATGCTGATATTTCAACTATCCATGGAAATTTATAGTGTTGGATAATTTATTTGTAGTGATGATTGTATCAGTGTTCTCGGTAGTGTGAGTGATTGTTCTATTAGTGAGTGTTTGTTCTCACTAGTATGAGTGATTATCACTAATATCGGTGTTTGTTCTCATAATCTCGGTGATTGTTCTCATAATCTCGGTGTTTGTTCTCAGTAATTCAGTGCTTTTTGTCACTAATTTCTGTATTCTAACATTTCTTTAATGCCAATACCGCTACACTCTCCACATGATGTGTTTGAGGAAAGAAATCAAACCCTTTGATACTTTCAACATAATAATCTTTACCATTCTCTGTTTTGTTGATAAACCAGTCGACGTCACGTGCCTGGGAGTGGACATTACAACTGATGTAAACGATCTTAGCTGGATGGTAGGTGGAAAGTTGGTTCAAGAACACATCGTCACATCCCTTTCTAGGAGGATCCAAGATCACCGAAGTTCTATCGGCCGGAGTATCGATACTACCAAAGATTTGTTCGGCTTTACCCACGATAAACTGGGCATTTTCAATATTGTTGGTTTGGGCATTACGTTCGGCAAACTTGACGGAGTCTGCAGAAACTTCGACCCCAATGACTTTGCTGACATCCTGAGAACATGTGATTGAAAAGAGCCCCGATCCACAGTATGCATCCACCAAATAGTTTGGTTCTCCTTGGGCTGAGCCCGGGATAGATAAGTTGGATCTTACGTAGTCAGTAACGGCTGGCAAGATGGAATTATTATTTTGAAAGAATTCTCCAGCAGAGAATTCAAATGTGTAGCCGTTAACGTATTCGGTGACAATTTGACGAGATTGTGTTACACAAGTTTTGACCAACTTTTTAGAGTCTGTCACAACTTCCACCGACGAAATCACACCGTCAGCGTCTGTAGAAGCCGATTTCAACTCCACTTCTTCGTCCAAGTTTCCCACTAACGTATCTTCTCTTAATAAGATCGTAGCACCCTTTTTATACTTTACAAAATCCTTTGCGAATCTTGTACGTTCATTATCCATCCCTTTATTGATGATTTCCGTTCCAATTGAACATTCTTCGATATCCAAGATCGATCCGGTACCTCCAGCAGTCTCTCTCCATGTAGGTCTTCCTTTTGAGCCGAATCCCAAGTTAGGAGCGTACTCCAACTTGGATCCATGTTTCTTGTATGGCAAGTTGAAATGTGGAGTAAGCTTAGTTCTGTATGAATATTGAAGCGGAGACGGCTGAGTATCGCTTACACTAGGAAGCTGGTCCTTCAAACCGTCAGCAAAGAATTTATAGGCATTTTCAATGGTTTGTTTCTTGAAAGTTAACTGTTGTTCATAGTCAACATTTTGATACTGACACCCCGAACACTTTCCAAAGTATTTACAGTTGATAAGCGAGTCATCTCTGTTAGAAGACGGTTTAGTGACCTCCAACAAGTCTGACTCGACGTATAATGGATGTGATTTGAAGACTTTGATCGTACCCACGTCGCCTGGTAACCCAAACGGAACGATACAGATCTGGTTCTTCTTCAGTGAGTCTGGATGTGGAATCAAAGCAATCCCATCACCATTAGAGGACAACTGCAAAACCTTTACGTTCTCAACCACGCGATGGTACGCTTCTTCTACCGCAGTATCATTCAAGAGGACTTTCATATCGATAGAGACTTGGTCTTCGGTGAGGTTGTGTAGGCGTAAAATCTCCTGGATTTCATGCTGGAATACTCCGAGAGGCGACGTCGAGTCGACATCCTTGACTTTGTACTTTCTTTTGATGATCTTTGGCTTTTTGGGTTGTTTAGGACGCGGTGGTCTGTCTGTGGTGGCGGCTGGAACCTCAGCGGATTGGCCCAAATTTGGTTTTTTGGTTTCCGGAAGCTCCGCGGGTGGTGAATTAGGTCTTTTCTTTTCTTCTAGAACAACGGGAGTCATATTGATTAGTATTAATAGCTATATACAATCTACTCTAGTGAAAATCACTCTAGTGGGGACTGATCTTGTGATGAGGTTGATTTTTTTGTGCTTATATGTAGGAATGCTGTGTCACAAGAAACTTGCGGAAGATAATTGGCTGCGAATCTTGATAAGCGAGAGGTGAAGCCAAAGCTTCTCAAGTATGACTTTATCAAAGAGTCTCTGGTGACTCGTTTCTTAGTGAAACTCTCCGAATCTTGATAAGCGAGATGGTGAATTGGAAGCTCTTTGGCTTCACCAATAGAACTTGATTAAGTTTCAATGGATCGCTACTTAGTGAAGCAATCCGATTCCCCTAGAAGATGGCCAATCAAGAAAGGAATAGAAAATTAGCTAAAGATGACTTATCAACTACCACCAAATATGATGAAAGAGTGAATGGACAACTAAAAGCTGAGAAAATATTGTAGTACTCGTGCTTATGAACATCAGATTAGTGATGAAAGAAACTGATTAAATCTGGTTAATCTGATTAAAACTCATTGAAACTCATCAGAACTGATCAAAACCGAATAAATCTGATCAAACCTCATTAAAACCCATTAAAACTGAATAAATCTGATTAAATCTGATTACTAGACTGAGATGTGTAGTACTGTTGAAGTTCAAACTCTTATTGTAAACATCTTTGGTAGCTCGAAATTGTTGAACACGAACAAGCGACTTCGCTTCGCTCAGTTTCTTGCAATATTACCGAACATACTTCTCTGGAATATGGGTACTTAACCACAGAAGAGGTTTTTTCTTAATGGTGCCGTTGTTATCATAACTTCGGTATTCTTCTAGTTCTTGGATTATCGCACTCTCTTCGATTCCTTCACGCATACCTACTTCGATGGCATCGTAGATCTTCTTTCTCCTTAAGAATGTGCGTGATTCAGTTTCATTTCTCCACTTGGTACCGTATTTATGTTCGAGCAATTTGAGTGGCGGTTTGTCTTTCAATCCGTACTTGTATTCCTTCCATATATCTGTGATTGTTTTTAAACTCCGCTCAACTCTATAGAATTGTGTTGGATCCTTGTTTGATTCAGATTTGTCAGATTTTGTAGAAATGCTTTTCAAGTCCGAATCTTTGGATTTGGATTCAGAGTTTCCGGTATTGGTACTAATATCACTGTCCTCTCTAGGACGCGTGGTTATAGGAACCATTGTGTGGTCGATATCGCTAAAAAACTGGCTCTCTTGAACTTGGGCTTGTCGTAATGCTGTATTGATTATTGGATTAGTTTCTCCGGGTCGCGTCAAAGTTGCCATGAACTGAACTTGGTTTAACGGAGAGTGTCCCCCTTTAAGAGACCCTGTATGTGCTACGATATTATTGGTACCATTTTTAAGTCCTTCCTCATCTTTGGGTAATAAAGTAGGCAAAGGAAGCATATACGAGGGTGCTGAGTTTGATGGCTGTCTTGGTTTGGAGCTTTTTCTTCGTTTCTTTGATTTTGAATGTGACTTTTCAGTTTCTGATGATGTAAGGGGAATACTAGGATGATTAGAATCGGTGTTATTAGGCACCTTACTGGCTATGGTGGTCGGAATCACAGTATATGGCATGGTTGCAAAGTTTTGATGTGGGGTATTGGAGTGCACTTGAAACGTAGGTGGTGTTGGTGCGAAACTGGTAGGATTTGTACGTGCCACAGGGAACGTATTAATATCAAAGTTGAATTTGTTGGGAATGAATGGAGAAGTAGGGTTGGAATTGCCTTGAAGAGCAGGTGATCTTATGGTTAGGGTCTTGCCAAAACCATCATCCTCGTTGCAATTAGATGTAGAATTTGTTCGAGGTATTATTCGTACAGGTTGAGTCAAATGTTGTTGGGACTGTAGCTGTGGATGACTTGGGAGACCGCCAACTTGATTCTGCATTGGGTTTGGAGCATTTGAGAGCTCCTCAATATCCTTACTCAACTTCGAGATATGCTTGCTAAAGACTTCCAATACTTTATTTTGGCTATTATAGTAAGTAGAAAAGTTGTTGTTTCGATTATCTTGAAGGAGCAAAAGCATTTGTTGGTTGACATCTGACATATTTCGTTTCATTGATTCTACTGTGTCGTTGATGAAATTCAATCTTATGTTTAGTTGGTGGTTCTTTTCGTTAGTTGCATTTTGATAGTTATTGAACTGGTTGGTGAGTTGCGAGAGTTGTGAGTAAATATCATTCACGATATTAGCGTTGTTTACAGAGTTGGGGTTTACAACTGTGCTAGCGCTTGTGCCGGCGCCAGCGCCAACACCCCCTCCCACACCATCGTTTCGCACACCACCTTCGATAGTCAGAGTTCTTGGGGAATTCCCTGAGTTGCTAGCATTTCCATTGCTTCCATTTGACGTTCCCAGGGATTCATTATTTGAATTCGAGCTATTATAATACATTGACAGATTTGCTTGTGAAGCATTGAAAGCTTCATTCATTATGGAGTCGCGAATCGTACAATAATAGCGTAAGCTACCGTTCAAATAACTAGAAAAACGTAATAGAACACTTGAATTCCTTCGAGACTTTACTAGACTCTTTTTGAATTCCTTCAAGACTTTTCTAGACTCTTTTTGAATTCCTTCGAGACTTTTTAGGCTCTTTCTATACTCTCTCTAGAATGTTGCTCTAAACACTCCAATTGATGTAATTCTTCTATATTAAGTAAAAGCTCTAAACCTGCAATACATTATCAGGACAGAGCCAAACCACAATATGATAGTGTCACAAAGTTATTGGATAATTATGAACCAACGATTAGGATCTGGTAGATGATGAAGTACGATAAGAAAGTTCTGGGGATTTGTTTTGGTTGTAAAACGTATTTCGGGAAGCGAAGGTTAATTATTGCGGTATGGATGTATTCTCGGATTCCATTATGTTAGCGAGAGAACGATGGGATCGACTACTACGTAGAGGTTATGAATCATATAGTATGATATGATATATGATATAGGAAGTGATATAAGCAGAGAAAACTTAATAGTTCTAGACCCTCCAAGTTAGAGATGGACCTGATGCCCCCACCCCTCCACACCTTATCGCGAAACAAATGAGACTCTGGGGTGAATGGTCCCCTCTATGCAGAGTCGTGATAATCATTACTATATAGAGAGAGACTTAATTTATTATAGACATTTACGTCTTACATCTTCCTTTGTTGTGTAACTTTGTTCATCTAGGGATAACTTCAGAATTGGTGAAGGAATTAGAATCAATTTTGCCCCAATTTTGCACCATTTTTGCATCAATTTCGCAACCAAATTTGAAGAGATCAGAACCCCAGGGCCAATTTGTCGAGCCACTCTAGTTAACAAAGACAAATACTCTGAAAGCCTGTTTTAGTGTCTGATAAGGTGATACTAATGATAGTAATATTTTTACAACCTCTGGTATCCTAATTCTCTAGTTTTCTAATTATACATCTTGCATTTCATCCTATATAAAGAACTATATTGTCGAGCAAGGAATGTTGATATGAGCTACATACTAAGTAAGATGATTAGTGGGTTATGAAAAATTGATGGTGGCTTATGAAAATCGATTTCCAGTCCTTCTCTGTCTTCTGTGTCTTCTAGTTCTCTGCTCATTATCATACATTATAAATATCATTATTTTAAATTTAAGACACAGGTCAATAATTCAAACCCCCAGACCGCAGTAATGCCTATACCAGCATATACAATAAGCCTACCAATAATTTCAACATCATAACGAGGCCTGAAAACTCCCGGGACTACTTTCTGAGGCAAGGTCTTTACGTGTTCTTTTGGACGTTCGATGCTTGGGAAAGCCTCCACCATCTTGCTCTTTTCCTTTTCGTAGTCCAACATTGCGTAGTAGTCGATTTCTGTCTCGGGACCCATCTCGTCGGTACGGTTATGGTTTGTCACACCCTTGAAGAAATTATTAATATCACCAATATTATTTCCTCCCTCACTTTCGTTTAAGTTCGAGATGGAAGTCAGACGGATCTGTCTGTTGGATTTGGTTGTGAATGCAGTGGGTATGAAGTTTCTTCTAGGAAGATTGACTCCGATATACTTATAAATCGGAGGTAAAATGGTGAAAATCACCGGTTTCGAGATAGATTTCCACAAAACTACCGAAGTCATTCCTAAAATACATCTTAGCACACTCTTGACGATTCCAATCTTTTCAAAATTATAACTGATCACCAATTCGTCGATATTTTCAAAATAATTCAACTGGAACCCAAGCAAATGGGACAAATCTATACCAATCAAAACACCCACAAATGCTACAGAATCATCAAAGCATGGACAGTCGTCAACAGGTTCAGCATGGACATGAATCAATCCCAAATATCCCACAATAATCAACAACGACGACAATTTGGGATATGAATTGTTTAGCACTAAACCGTCCCAGATTGGACCCCACAAAAATCTAAAAAGAAAACACACAACACCTATCAACGAGCCCACAGTGATATCCAAGTACCCATGCATCCCACAATATAGTCTTCCAAATACAACTGACACACAATAAACAAACAATCCCACAGCAATACTGGTAAACTTGGCCGTCAGATAATTATCTTTCACCTGATACAAATTCCATAAGCATACCAACGTCACGGCCGTAGCATTAGCACAATGACTGGATGGAAATCCATACTCTTTTGTCGTATAGCTCGACATGGTGATCCGGTGAACCGGAGGAGATCTGGGTCGTGGTAAACAAAAGTAATCCTTGAGATGGCCACTTATATAAATACCAAACCCCAAAGTATAAATCAAGTCTCTCGCCAACGTACTAGCCCCAAACCAAAGAGGAATCGGTAATATAAGCACATAAAACGTATGTGACGCTACGTTGGCGGTCCATGCAAAATAAAAGTCGAGTATCGAAGATCGACACGATTTCTGGAGATGGTCCAAATGCTCAGTTTCGTTACGGACTAGCGGCAAGAGCTTGGAACGCACCTTATATCTGAATGGAGACAAGCGAAGTTTGTAATGGTCGTTGGATTGATTTCCAGCATCTCCCAAATGGTTTGGTTGGTCAAAGAGTAGCACCTCCATATCTTTGTCATCAATACAGGGCGATATCGAGCTTGACTGCAGAATAGATATTGATGACGAAACTCCGATAGCATCGGGACTTCTCGTCATTTTATATGAGTTCTGGTTATTTGGAGTGATGGTTATGGAGAACGCAATGGATGATTTTGATGATGAATTATTGAATTCGCGTACTAGAAAATAACAAATATTAGTGGAGGCCGAAACAAGTACTCAGCAAGCAGAGTATTTGTGAGTTAGAGTTTAATAGTGAATAGTGAGTAATTAATTCGGTACGCTCAGTAATTGTTAATTATAAGAGTTTAAATACTGAATAGTGTTTATTTCAGTAGAGTTTAGTGACTTCTAGAATGTTGAGTGCGTGAATATAGTGAATTATTGGAAGGTTTTGAATACTTCGCTACGGTTAGATTTTCTGGAGCGAGGATTAATTACTGAGAAGAATAACTAAGAATAGAATGAAGACTTTGAGAGAACTATGAGCGAACTATGAGGTACTCTGAGCGAAGCGAATAGTTCTTTATTTTTAAAACCTGCAAATATAAACATCTGCAAATATTAAAAACCTGCAAATATAAACATCTGCAAATATTGGAAACCTGCAATAATCCACCGTTAAACGTTTTAGAGGGTTTTACATGTATCACTATATGCAGTGCCATTGCATCAGTTGATTCAGCTAGTTGAATATTGACCAAAATTACTTATACTGACTAACTTAACATATAGAGATCCTGATAGAGTCTTCAATAGATCACATACCAATTCCCAGTAATATTTAACAGTTATTACCCACGTTAATCAGCATAGTGTATGGATTACGTAATCCCGAGGGGACCTAGCGAGTACCTAAAACTAGAGTAGATTTCAAGTATCGTAGTGAATTAATGGAGATTTCGAGATATTTAGTGAGGTTTAGGAGTCAATATTGGAGCGATAAGGAATTCAGGAACGGAAGAGTAAATACTGACTATTAAATACTGAGCGCAGGCGCTATTCTTAATGGATTTAGTGGAAATATTGAGAATATGATGGAGATTTTGCCATCCTAATTATGATGCATTTAGATGTATAATGATATCACTGATACATACAATTGTTGTCACTAGATATTCTTAGAGATATTGTGAAATGTTATTAGATATTCCCAGAGTATAAATTGTCACTAATCATGATGTAATTTCATTTGATATCGTCAGCGACTCAATTGTTGTGTGGGTGGTCTCAGGGAGAACAGAGATTAGTTGACAATTTTACAATGAATTCTGATCGCTGTAATATTACTATTTACAAGGTTAGTTCTGATATCCTGAGAGATGTTTGGGTAAAAGTTTGATCACAGTTAAGTACCCCGTAGATGCTTTGAAAGTAAGTAGGTTAATGTATGTATTAACCAGAGTATGTATGAGTGATTATATGAGATGAAATGAGATTGAATGAGACGGAATGAGATCAAATGAGATCAAATGTGATGAAATTGAATGATCTACCTTAAAATGATTAGGTAAATGTGGTCTATTGGATACGTTCTTGAAATGAACTTTTGTAATTGGCAAATGAACTGATGCTTGTGAGCTGGGAGACACGAAAATATGGTGAAAGTATGGTAGAAGTATGGTAGTAATATTGGCACAATTGCTCAAGGCATATGAAGTTGATGGATCATTATAATTACTTTATTTCTGTCAGCAATTTGGATGATTAATCTTGAAGAATCACACATTTATGCAATTTCAATACTCTAAGTATCTTCTCCAATCACTCTCCACTCACTACAATATCACACACTTGCGCTTCTTCTTTTCCTTCCTTGTAAACGCAAATTCATCCTCATTATACTTGCTAGTAAAATTATTGTATGGGTTGGAAGTATAAGGGTTTGGCGAGTACGTATCTTCGGTCAACGGTTCGTCTAGCAAAACAGACGAATCGTATGAAGTATTCTTAAGGTGTCCTCTTTTATTGGATACACTTGATTGGTTACGGGTATGACCGTGCGACCCAAAACTCCCATGACTCAGACCCAATACTTTAGACAACCTTTTTGATTTAGAAGATTTTTCGACTTGCTCCTGCATTTCCATTTGTTTCTGATAATGGTTGAGGGCAAAATTGAACACCGTCTTAATATTGAACATAGTCTTTGCTGAACATTGGATGTAGCCAATGGCATTGATTTCGGAAGCAAGTTGAATTGGAAGATCAGGATCAAAGTCCGCATAGAGATCGGCCTTTGTACCGACTAAAAGGATAGGAATACCGGGACAAAAGTGACTAACTTCAGGAAACCAAGAATCTTTCACATTTTGCAAACTTACCAAATTATCCAAAGAGAAGCATACAAGCAAAATATCCACATCAGGATACGACAAGGGACGAAGACGATCGTATTCTTCTTGGCCGGCCGTATCCCACAATGCCAATTCAATGATCTTTCCATTAGGAGTAATTACGTTGGTGACGTAATTCTCAAACACGGTTGGAACGTAAATTTCAGGAAACTTGCGTTGTGCATAACTGACAAGCAAACAAGTCTTTCCACAACCACCGTCACCAACCACCACGATTTTCATATTATAATTAGAGTATTTCTTAAGAGTATCTTGCATTGGATAGTCAGGTATCACTGGGTCGTCGTCTATAATAATTTTGGGACCACTACCTCCACCATGGTATAAATCTCTACGTTGTTGTTCCATCATTGATTGACGTTTGACGTTTTCATAAGGATTGAGTGATTCGGGGTTGGGCGAGCCTCGAGGTTTTGGCGACGATCTAAGGTTAGGCGACCCTCTATGATTGGGTGAAATACTTCCACGGCTTGGTGAGCCAAAATTGGGACTTAAATTTGGAGTCCCAGATCCTCTTTTGTTAGGAGATCCATAATTGTTTGAATTTAAGTTGGGATACCCGTTAGAATTGAAATTTGGTGATCCAGTTCTGTTAGAATTGAAATTTGGTGATCCATTTCTGTTTACATTCAAGTTGGGAGATTCGTAGTTCAAGTTAGGAGATTCATAGTTCAAGTTAGATGATTCATGGTTCATGTTGGGAGATCCATTATTTCTCGACTTGTTGGGCGATCCATAATTCAAGTTGGGCGATCCATACTGTAAGTTAGGAGATCCATTATTTTTCGACTTGTTAGGTGATCTATAGTTGTTTGAACTTACATATGGCGACCCATAATTATTTAAGTTGCTCGGCATGTTGGGAGATCCATAGCTAGAATTCAAGTTGGGAGACTCATAGTTGGGTGAATTCCAATCAGAAGACCCTTCAAACTGTGAGGATCCTGTGTTTGGAGATCCTTTATTAACTCTCGACATTAGTGATCTAAATATATCGTGGCTGTCAGAAGAGCGGGTGGCAAGAATGAGTAGGGGGTCTATTTCGATAATGAAAGGACAGTAAAGATGAAGGTGGTAAAATACCGGGGTTTACGACAAGTAGATTGTCAGATTGTCAAATATAAATAAGAACCAACAGAGAAGAAGGCAGTGAAGAAAAATGTTGATGTTTACGTTCTAGTTTTTGGCTGATGTTGATAACAATAAAGATTATATAATCGAGTTGGATTATATAATCACCAATATCTGTTCTAGTAGCTTAATCGATTGTAGATCTATAATGAGGAGGAATAGTTTAGTATGAGCGATGGGAGGTGATGGGTCACTTTATGAGTTCATGTTAATTTCTAGCAGGCCTATAGTTTGCCTCGCCAACTGGCCATTATGTATGGTATCAGTTTTCCCCTTTTTTTGCAGCCAGAGAAAATATTATAGTGACTAAGTTGAAAATGTTAGTATATATTGGTAGTGAAAGAATTATGCTAGTAAGCTTTATATATTGGTAGTGTGTGGGATACTAGAGGTCTATCATGTAAGCTTTCATCACTGATCAATCTGTCCGATAATCAGGTAAAAATTAGTGGCCCTAGGACTTCACTAGTCATGATATCTAGATTACTATGATGGGTTCCTTCTCAACCATATATGCTAGTCACTAATTGAATCACCTAAATCTAATGAATTGGATACTTGGCTCCAGAGTTCACTCAAATTCACCATCAAGTATATTAATGTCGTCATAAACTCATAAATTCATAAATCTCATTTTATCTACTTCATAATTGATGAGTTCACTACTAGCAATCAGAATGTTACGTAACTATTAATGTTAATAACCTTGTGCTTGCCGTCACTAATTTACATAGCCACCGTCACTCAACCACATAGCCTAAACTAATCGGAACAATATGTAACGGAAACTTTTCATAAATTATATTCGGAAGAACTCCACCAGTGATTTGAGCCAGGAGTACTTGTTATTGCCACTGGACTTCCGATCCGGTTTTTCTCAGACCCTCTAGGACCAAACACGTTCCACAAATACTCCATTAACGAGCGAGACTCCTAACAAATCCGTTATCCACCAAATTGTGATATATACTGGAACCATTCTTTCTGATACTCGCTTGTCTTATCTCTATATCTCTCCTCTGTATGTTTCCATGAATATTCTCATTTCGCATCCCATCGGATTTTACCACTCCAGATTGCTAGCAAGTTATGTTAGGAACGCGCACTTGGAAGCGATGATTGTGAAGATCTTTGATTTATGACTATTCTGACTATTCTCGCTATTCTGACTATTCTAACTATTCTGATTAATATGACTTGGTCTCCTCGCTAATCGTTTCTTACTCTCAATTCTCTACACATTTTGTCTTGGTCTATTCTCGTCGTTTCTTGTTTACAATTGTCGCAAAATGTCTCGATCTCTTATGTCTCATTAGTCACCAAACTCGGTCAATCTAGCTCGGCCATCTGGCTAAATAGCAAACGATACTCTAATTAGATTCTAGATCCACATATTCCTCAGTGTTGGGGTCGCTTGCTATTTATTGTGGGCTATAACACCTATACCGCAATAGTTAAACCCCACCTTCCAGCCTCCAAACAGTGCTCGCATCTAAGGCGGGATCTTTACACAAAACCACGACAAATTTCTTTCCTGGTGCCCGAAATTTTTCACAGACACGGTTCCTATATTAGAATTTGGATTTACTGTTTTCTTGTTGTTTTTGCTTTATAGCGTTACTAGAAGGCTACCTAGCTATGATGAGCAAAAATATATTTGAGATGACGGCAATTGCCAACCAAGTCAAGAAAGTGATGAGTCTGTCTGTGAGGGCGATGGAGAGAGATTTTGGTGATTTTTATGAATATTCTTTAGTGATGAAGCCTGTAAGGGATTGTGATGGTGGAGATATGTGGAGAGAGGTCGAGAGGATACGTGTTGAGAGTGCTAATAAGGATATAGTTGGAAAACCTGGCGTTCGTTCTTATAGTACCCGTTCTATGGGTACCCGTTCCTATAGTACCCGTTCTTATAGTACCCGTTCTTATAAAACCCGCTCTTATTCCACCGACTCCTTCTCTCAATATATCCCTAAACACAACGAGAAAGACGAATCCAAACAAATCATTGGAAGTACCGAGAAACCAAAAGGATTCCAAATGTCCAGTAGTGAAGTTCCAAGCACACGTCTTGCTAGAATCTTTCACTACGGTTCCCTTGCTGCCGGCATGGGTTTTGGTGCTGCCAAACAAGGTATCAAACATTATGCTGCGGGTAACACATCGTCGCTTTCCATGAAATCCCTTATCCTCTCGCCCGCCAATATCGAACGTATGGCCAAGAAATTCTCCAAAATGAGAGGAGCTGCTCTCAAAATCGGTCAGATGATGTCGTTCCAGGACTCGAGCATTTTGCCAGCGGAAATCCAACAGATTCTTATGAGAGTCCAAAATTCCGCTCACTATATGCCTCCAGGACAATTGGAAAGAGTCATGCTGGCGGATTTGGGTGCAAACTGGCGTGAACGTTTGTTTTCATCTTTTGATGACGTTCCAATTGCTGCTGCTTCGATTGGCCAAGTCCATACTGCTGTAACTGAAGATTTGACTCCTGTCGTGGTCAAGGTTCAATACCCGGGTGTAGTGGATTCTATTGACTCCGATTTGAATAACTTACTCTTACTTTTGACTGCGTCTTCCATCTTACCTGCCGGCCTCTTCCTCGATAAAACTATCGCCAACGCCCGTACCGAATTGAAATGGGAATGTGACTATATCAGGGAAGCCCAGAACTTGATCAGATTCAGAGATTTGATCAAAGACGACGATGCTTTTACTGTTCCTAGAGTGTACCATAACTTGTGTGGAGAACACGTTTTAACCATGGAAAAGATGCGTGGTGTTGAAATTGTAAAGGGAAACTGGGACCAAGCCACCAAGGACTGGATCGCTACCAATATCATGCGTTTATGCCTCATGGAAATTAAGCAACTCAAATTCATGCAAACCGATCCTAACTGGGCAAACTTTTTGTACAACGAAAACACCAAAAAAATCGAGTTATTAGATTTTGGTGCTGCTCGTGAGTTTAGTGACGAGTTTGTTGAGGATTATATCCAAGTTTTGCGTGCAGCCGTCAAGAAGGATCGTGATATGGTTGAACTCTACTCCAAGAAGTTGGGTTATTTGACAGGCCTCGAATCTCCTCAAATGACTGAAGCTCATATTGACTCCGTTATGGTTTTGGGAGAAGCCTTTTCTCCTGTTGATAACAACGGAAAACCTTTTGACTTCTCTCACCAAACCATCACTGACCGCGTCAGAGGAAACGTCGGAGTTATGTTGAGCGAAAGATTGACTCCTCCCCCAGAAGAAACTTACTCCCTTCACAGAAAGTTGAGTGGTGTCTTTTTACTTTGTTCAAGATTGGGAGCAACTGTGCCATGCGAGGATTTGTTTAGGGAAATCATTGGACACGAATGATCTATTTACGAGTGAAACAATGAAACAATGAAACGTTTAGATAAACGTCCTTCAAACGACCTATTTAATTGCAAAAACTTTGCAAATCGTTATCCCAAAATCTCACAATGACCAAAAAAAATTCCTCGCTTATTTCCTTCACCCACCCCACGATACCACTACGAATGTTTTTGCAGATTATCTTATTCTCCATGATATTCTTGGATACTTACCAGTGAACCATTCTTCCAAAAGTACGTTTACTTTACCTAATTGCTTATGATTTATGTTTTTTTTATTATAGACTATATACGTTGATGAATTTAGAATTTTCTAATAAGTTAGATGTAGATTTTAGGATATTTAGTCTACAAAGAGTGGTCAATTTTGCTTATACACATATTGGGTCGTGCGGTAACTATGATTAATGAAAGGAGACCACGAATTTGCTGAATCAGATTTGTAGAAGAGCCTAGATTCATGAAAAGAGTGATGTTTATAAATATATTACTTTCTTCCTTAAGCTGCGCTATATTATTTTTAGATATGGCTATTCCAGGGCAAGATCTGAATGATATGATGAAATAAACGTGGGTTTTGTCTTGGAAATACAACAGAGTATGTTTGAATACGAGTGGTCGAGTTATACTTAATTAAGGCAAGGCTCGACAAATGCTATCTAATGTTTGCCTTGTTGTATTGTATAGCTACGAAATTGGGTGCAAAATGGAGACTTTTTCGGCATAGTCATTTTATAATTCCGACTGTCGGTCCGAAACGATCCAAAATAATATTTACGAATTCCGAGTCTTGACCTTAAATGATTTTTTAGTTTTACCTGTTGGAAACGGTGGTTCGATACGGGTTAAATCAATGACCTCGGCAAATATTGAGTAAGTCGGGATTAGCGATGTTTAGTTGATACTTTTGTAGCAAAGTATTGTGATTATTAAGCATATTGGTAGAGATTAGTGAATACTACAATTTTTAGGGTGGATGAGAGATATATGAGAATATATATAAATTGTTTGAAACCCTATTAATGTACCACCTTGCAGAGTAATATGGGGAGTAGATTGGTACTACACTCAGTATACAGTAATCTCAGTAATCTCAGTAATCTCTAATTACTCGCTATTTAGTAGCCTCGCTTGTCAGCACGTGCATGTCGGAATAATGTCGTTCACGTAAATAAACCTTGGCCCTCCAGGATGTCATGATTTTCAACAATTACATGCATCAATTGAACGGGGAAAGCGGACGGTGGCCATTGCTCGAAGTCACGGAATACAAATCTAAGTTCTCGTCGTAAGCAACTCAGAGTTCGTCATAAAATCTCGCCTCAATCATAAAAATCGTACCTAGAACGAGCCGCTTCCTCAATAATCATGGACTTCAAGAGCCTTCCGCCTGATATTATCGATCTCGTTCTCCAGAATCTTCCCAGAAAGTATCTTAGAGCATTGTTTGACGATCGTGATATTGGTAACGACGCCTTCTCGACATGCTATAAAACTATCAAGGTCTGTTCCATGGGGATGTTTTACGAACCAAAGTATGAGAATTATATCCACCAAGACTCAGACTACTCCAATTCACGACCATTCGGAGAGTTTGACGATACATTTTGTAATAAGCACATTGTATTTCGTTCCATACATTCATTTCTAGACTTTTGCGGTCGTAACAGTGGCAGGTATCGTCCCCATACCCTTGAATTCTGTTCTCTAAATGACTTTCAGGTGGTTCATCAAAGATTTCCTAGGGTGTTGGAGAAAGCTTCAGATATCCGTCTTCACACATTCAAAGCCGAATTGTTGCACGAGTATCCTTACAACATTACGAATGTGAATATCGACGACAGCCATTGTCCCGGTATGTCGATTACTCCAGACTTAAATTGGGACAAGTTGCAGTATCCTAATGCCATCACTAAACTTCAAATTTTGGACCAACTGCCTAGACCATTTCCTAAGTTTTGCTCAAGCATCGACGGAATCGAATCGTTGATATTTGATGGGTGTGCTATTCTTCCCGAGAATCTTGAACGATTACCAACATCTTTGACTCTGCTTGTAATTGATAGACTGGTGGATGGTGATGAGCTTGGCGGGGCTGATCAGATAGATTTCACATATTTGACCAACTTGAAGTCGTTCGTATTAAATCATACTAAAGATCTTCAGATTCGACTCCCAGAATCCCTAGTTCGATTAAATTATCATGCCAGTTATTTTTATCGAGATATTCTTAATTTTGAAGATTTGATCAATTTGAAGAGCTTTACTATTAAGGATAACTCATTTCCTTCGTTGTCTGGATTGTTTGAGTCCAAGTTCAAGTTTCCACAATTGCAAGAGCTTAAAATTGAATGTGATGCTTATGGAGACTATGATTCGGAAGATTATGACGAAAGTGAAGACATTTCCATTGAAGAAACAATTAGTGCATTCACGGTAACTGGTTCCTTCAGTTTTCCTGACTCCTTGGAGGTCCTAGAACTCCATTCCATGAATATAATCCTTGGAGAAGGTTTTGAGTTCCCAAAAAACCTAAAGAAGTTGCTGCTTTTGGGTGCGAAATCCAATGATGAACATTGTTTTGAGCTCCCTCAATCGTTGAAGCATCTCTCCATCTGGAATCCGACTCTCGATCTTTCCAAGGTTGCAAGCTGGCCCCCGGCATTGAACTCTCTAGTACTCAACTTCAATAATCTCTTGAACCTTTGTGATATAGATTTGCAACGATTACATCACCTAGAGTCGTTTATTTTCAAATTCTTCGTTTTGGAACCCTCCTCTAAGATTAAAGTTCTTCTTCCTCCAAACTTGAAACATCTTGAATTAAGTCAAAGTACCGGTTTACTGAAAGATGTAGAACTGGTAATTGATATAGACGAATTGCCGATCAGCCTCACATCGATCGAGATCGATGATCGAATCTTTCATAATATCAAAAACTTCAAGCATCTTGAAAACTTGGAAAAGTTACTTGTACGTCCAGCACAGCTTTTCATGGCAGACTCTTTTGTAGAGTTGCCATTGAATTTGCTCAAACTTGAGTTTCCTCGGTTTTGCGTACCAGGTGGGTCCAAGACGATTGGGTTGGCACTACCAAAGTTAAAGGAACTCACGCTTTTCGATCCATATTGGTATAATGATGAAACTAACGATGTGGAACCAAATGTCACAATCTCGCTTGCACGATGTTCCCAGCTTCGTTACTTGACCGTTAATGGAAAGGACTGGAAGTTTTCTGACGTACCTATCTCCATTCGTGAGATTGAACTTAAACAACATCACTTGGATATAGATTTGACACATTGCGTAAACTTGAAGCGTATTGCGCCAAATTATGACTTTCAGAAGTTGCCATTGAACCTCGACCTCTTACCCCAAGATATCGTAAATATATCATGTGAACGGTATCAGGAAGTGACTGGAGAATTCTCTCGTTTCGTTAATTTGAAAATATTGGCCTTTAAAGAGCTTGAAGAGATCAATACTCCCTGGCACCTTCCAGAAGGCTTGGAACACTTTGCTTTGCAGTTGTTTGATACCGATAGCGAATTTCACATTGGAAATTTGATATTTGGAACTGGAATCCAATATATTGACTTCGTAAACTGTCTGGTTTCCGATGTTGAATTGATCAATCTCGTTCAAGATGTTACGACCAGAGTACCTGACTTTAAGACTATTTACATTAGTTATGATGGTGACCATTCAGCTGAGCTAAAACCGTATTTTGAGAAGGGATATTTAACGGATTGTTAATAGAAAAAAGGTCTTTTAAAGGGTTTCAAAGGTTTCATAAAGGTTGCTTAATCTTGGGGCCATCTTTTGGTATGAAACCTCTGACAAATTGCTGTCAATTCTATCCATAATCGTGATTTAACGAGAATCTCATTGAATAAGAACCAAATTCGAGCAAATTTTGACGTATCAAGACATCAGTAAATTATCATTAGATATAGAGATAGACATCTTTCAATAATTCCATTTATACGAGTACACTTCTCTAAAGTCTATGAGTCGGTGAGGTTCTCATTATGTCTAATTGTACGGCTGATTCCTTATCTAAACCGGTTTTCGCGACATTTTGAGATTAAAGTTCATTAAAGTTCATTAAAGTTCATAAAAATTCATTAGAATTCGTTAAAGTTCAGATATCTAGCGGGGTCAGGTCTTGAACCTCACTACGATCACCTTTGAGCACATCACTAATCCCTAATCCTGCGATTTCCCATTACACACGGTTCGTATTTGATTGTGTATTGCGCGACAAAATCTAAATATTTAACCAAAATCTTAAATTTAACTATCAAGGTGGAAGATCTCTAAAGATCAATGGCTCTTGATAGATATGGGCTGACTCAAGATAATGGCCCTCTACATAGTAAGACCTCAGCTAACGATCTTCTACCGAAACATACTGCCAATCCGTCAAGAAATCCTTTTTTTGAATCTATATCTGAAGACACTAGTTTCGATGAAGCCACTAATTTGTATATATCGCCAGTGAACTCAAAAACCCATCAGGCTATGATACGGAAACATCTGGTTATCTTGGCTAATACTGGAGAGCGGGTTCGGCGGGAAATCACGTTTTCGACCCTGAGCATAGAAAGCAACAGTCTCTCTGCTATCGAATCAGATCCGTTACTTGGAAGGGGTCATCTGAATATTAGAAATTTCCAACGAACCGTCAGAAAGGGGTTCAAGCGCATAGCGTATCCCTTCATACAAATCAGTACAAACACGACGTACCAGGCCGTGATCAAATGTTCCATTGCTTATCTATTGGCGTCACTAGCGGTGTATTGGACCCCGTTTGATAATTGGTTGGGCTCCACAGATTCAAAACATGTGGTGGCGACCGTTGCGGTTTATTTCCATCCAGCCAGATCAAAGGGTTCCATGCATCAGACGTTGATTTACGTGGTTATATCGCTTTTGTTCAGTTTCACGGTCTCTTTTGGATGTCGTTCGGTATCCACCATCTTCTTCAATAATGGTGAGGATGAGATTTCGTATTGTATTGATCTAGTGATAAGTTCGATCTCGTTTGGTCTTATTTCATATGTGAAAACAAAGGTGAATAAAGCGACTTTCAATACTGCTTGTTCTCTTGCATCCATTGCAATTGTTTCTTGTGTGGTCAAGGAAGGAAGTTTAAACTCAGCAAACATTCCTCTTGAACGACTTCATGCCACTTTCCAAGTAGTGGTGACGGGCTGTGTGATCTCGGTCGCTTGTTGTTACCTCCTCTGGCCCATACGTGCAGTCGATGAGTTGAGAAGCTCATTAAACGACTCGTACAATATCATGTCTTCGGTACTTTCGACACTAGCAAATCGATTCTTAGCTGGAGAATCCTTGAATGAAAAGGATTCCCAGGTATTCAAGGCTCTTAATAAAAATATCGCTGAATTGTTCAAGAATAATGAAGAAGCAAAATACGAATTGCTCTCGACAGGAAGAGAGGAAGAATGGAACGTGTTCAATGAACTCGTACATTCAACTATATCTCTCTCACGTCATCTCCATGCATTGAGAAGCTCAACTGAAATGCAATGGAGCTTGTTGCATGCGGATTCACCAAATCACTCTCACAATGACAACGAATCTCTTCCTAGTCTAGACAGCTATTCATCACAAACGTTTCGCATGTCTCATTCTCAGGATGAAGATCCGAATTCCAATGAATCTACACATAACGCTCATGATTCAAGTCAGTTGTTTGACTTATTTGTCTACTACCTTTCACCATCAATGAAGTCGCTTATTTTCACAATCAAGGGAATTTTGGGAGAAGTACCCTTTGAAAAGAAAAGTGAACTGAATCCCAATGTTTTTGCTAGAACTGTGCATCTTCAAAACTCGTTGAATGAAGCCATCAAACTCTTTGAATCGAAACAAACAGAATCTTTTGAAAAGTTATACGACCAGGACGTTTTTAAAGGGTCCACTGATTTCTTGTTCAAAACTGATTTGGAAGAAGTCACTGCTTGCTGTGGTAATTTCTCGTCCCTTTTGGCCCTTTTCGCTTCAGAACTCATGGATTTTTTGAAATTAGCAGAAACTTATGAAGATGCCAGGGCTAATTCCCGTTCATGGTCATGGTTGAAATTATGGAAATCGAAATGGAACTCAAAGACCAAGAAGGAAAGAAGTGACTTGATGAAGAACGATCACAGTACTTTGAACGCAGCCTTACTCGATTTGCAATCACAATACCATAAAAAACCATCTACTGAACAAAAGGTGATGACCAGGCTTGATCAGTGGTCTCACAATCTTTGGAGGGTATTGAAAGTGTTCCGTAAAAGTGATGTTCAATTTGGTATTCGTGTAGGGTTGGGTGCTCTCTTGCTTTCCTCGTTTGCATTTCTTCCGTGGACTAAGGAACTCTTCAATAACTGGAGAGGTGAATGGGCGCTTACCGTCTATTGTATTATGATGAACAAATCCTTGGGTGGTACTACAATGACTGCAAAATGGAGATTTGTGGGAACTTTCATTGGTGCTATTTGTGCATTTATTTGCTGGGACGTTACTGATGGTAATCCATATGCTTTGGCGATCACAGGGTTTGTCATTTCGATTCCATCCTTCTACATTATTTTATTCTGGAAGAAGAATAATCCGTTTGGTAGATTTATTCTCTTGACATACAACTTGACCGCGTTGTACTCGTACAGTATGGTCCAAAAAGATGGTGAGGATGATAAAGAAGGTGGTGAAGATCCTATTATTGGAGAAATTGCTTTCCACCGTTTCATCGCTGTTTCCATTGGGATTGTATGGGCGTTGATCATGGCCTCGTGTTTCTTACCTACAACAGCCCGTGCTAGATTGAAGAGTGGTATCACCATATTGTGGTTACGTCTTGGGGTGATCTGGAACAGTTCTCCTTTGGATTATGACCCAACCACTTTAAGATTAGTTGGACTCAAAGATGAAAAGGGGATTACTGGCCTTTTGGCTGAATGCGAGACATTACTAAAACAGGCTCCGATTGAATTCCGCTTGAAAGGTAGCTTCCCTGAAGATACTTATTCCAAGCTTCTAAAAAGTACCTCCATCATCATCGATACCTACGAAAATATGAATTTGATGATAAAAGTGGACCCTTTGTTGAGTCCAAATGAACTCTACGTACTTAACTATATTGAAACAGAACGAGAAGAGGTGGAACATCGAATATTTTTGATCTTCTATATGATTGCCAGTGCCATGCGGTTGGGTATTCCTCTTCCAAATAAGCCAGCTTCTACAGAACATGCGAAAGATCGAATGTTGTACAAGTTGAGTGAAATAAGAAACAGAAATACAGACAAAAACGAAGTGGTTTTGACAAACAATGATTTTATCTTGCTATACTCATATATTTTGGTTACCTCATCAATTACTGCGGAGTTGGATACTCTCATTGACCTTATTAAAGAGCTTCTTGGTGATATCACGGCTGACAATTTTGAACTTGTATAGAAGAGGATTAAAAATACTGAGCAAAGCGAAGCATTTTTGAAGTGTAAAAGTTTTGATTAGTGATTGTGAAGCAACTCACACGCTTGGAGTGTTTTTGGGTTGTTCATGAACTAAAGCTTTTTTGCACACAATGAACCTCGTTTTCCCACTAATTGAAAGAAATCAATCGATATATTCTATGGAATACATTACTCTCGAAGAATTTGAATTCTCTGCGTCACAGGTTGTTTGCCAACCAGATCTCTGACCATTGTGACCAGAGTTTTGACTATCTTGCTTCTATGGTTATTTGTTATCTATCTCATCACGTGACAACTTTTGAAGATTTTCTATTTCGTCACGAAAAAATGCAAAGTCATCTTCAATTTATCAACAACTGCAACACCAAACAACATGTCTGTGCAATTCAATCCCGAATCCCCCGTTGGAGAACAGTTGAAGAAGAACTTGGTGACTGAGTTAATCAGAAAATTCAATATTAATGAAGATGCCGAGGACATAGCTGATTATATCAGTGTGTTGATAGCCAACGGTAATTCGCCACCAGAGATTGTTAAGGAAGTGAACGATATCTCTGACAGTCCGATAGACATCGAATTTATCAACAGTGTATTTATTGAGATCGAAAGATTAGGGAGAGAGTATGAACAACTGCAACAACAACCACAACAAACGCAACAGATACAACCCGAACAACAGCAAGTCCAACCTCAACCGGTGGAATCTCAAGGGGTACAACCAGCACAACCGGTGCAAGTACCGGTACAAGCACCAGCACCAGCGCAACCACAACTCCCTCAAACACAACAACCAGTTCCCCAGTTTGTTTTCGATCCATCTAAAATTCCAAATCCTAATTTGATATTCTCGCAAGGAGACTATCAAGATTTACAGTCTATACCCACTGGTCCTAGATCAGGTTTGGTGGGTAGACTACCAACAGGTCCAAGGGCACATGATCGTTTTGCAAACACTCGCGGTGGACGTGGTGGAATTGCCAAGGGACCTAATAGAATGGATAGAACCAAAAAGCCATATGCCATGAAAAGTGCCGAAAATATGGAAAAAATGTTAGGAATGTCCAATTCCAATACCAACGTAACGCAATTTGTGCAAAAAACTTCCAAAGGAAGATGTACAGAGTTCCCATACTGTAACAACAAAGAGTGTGAGTTTGCACATCCAACGAAAAACTGTTTTGCATATCCAAACTGTACGAACCCACCAGGAACGTGTAACTATTTACATCCTGACCAAGATCAAGAGTTGATTGCAAAACTTGAAAAATCAAAGAAAGATTTCCATGAAAAGAAAAAGAACGATTATCTTGTCACCCAAGGTTCGTGTAAATTTGCTGCTGGCTGTACGAAGGATACTTGTCCATTTGCACATCCTACACCAGCTAATCCACAAGCTAAGATCAATTCATTGGATTGGTGTTCTGCAGGGAAAGTATGTGCTGATCCACAGTGTGTTAAAGCCCATCCTCCTCCATCAACAGCCAAGCCAGTAGTACAAGTCAACCAAGCCGAATTTGCATTAGAACAATGTAAATTTGGTCCAGCTTGTACCAACTATAAGTGTCCAAGAAGACACGCCACATCTTTAGTTCCTTGTCGTGCTGGAACCACATGTAAAAGACTTGATTGTACTTTTGCCCATCCTTTGAATGAAGTATGTCGTTTCGGCGACAAGTGTCAAAACAAGAATTGTATGTACCAACATCCAGCTGGACGTGAAATTCAATCCAACACCTGGTCAAAGGGTTCAGAACCAACAAATAGCCGTGCATTTGCCGTTCCCGACGATCAAATCATGGAACAAGCTGTTCAAGAGTAGATAAGTTAGACGGAGACTGATATTCTTTAGTGGATTATGAGAAGTTGGACTTAAACTTGGTCAAGAAGAGTTGAATTATTTCATGTCGTCACGTTTCCACATGGAGACTCTCAAAGTTGAATTAAACCTGTTGCTGGTTCTCCAGCTGGGTTCTACGCTGCTTTATATTGTATATTTTATTGTGAATGTTATATGTTCAAAAAAAAAAAAAAATCAAAAGAACTAAAAGAACTAAAAAAAGAAGAACATAACATGTCTTGTCCCTGGAGGATATTATAGTTTAAAGTTCGTAGGTTGTTTCTTGTAGGATGTATATGGAGAATGTATTTATAGAGATTTTGCAACTTTGCAAGTATTTCGAGCACGTGACTAGATGAATTTTGATAATAAAGAGATATCTACAAATCTGACAGTTTTTTCTAATCTGATCACTTATTTGTCTACTAGTTTCTGTTCAAGATGATATATTAAGACTAATTAAAGTATTTAGAATCTTCTCTTGGCAGCAGAGGCTTCTTCCGCGTAAGTGTCCAAAGGAGATGGAGCCAAGGTGGTTTCAGCCCACAAGTTAGGGGTCAAGAAAGCGTAGGTGTTACCAATAGCAACGAAAGCAGCCTTTAAGGTGTTTTCGGTGGTTCTGGTAGAACCGGAAGAAGTGGTGTAAACATCTTCAACACCAGCTAATTGCATCAATTTCTTGACGGCTGGGGAAGCGACGATACCCTTACCTCTTGGGGCTGGGATCAATCTGACGGCGACGGAACCACACTTACCGGTAACCTTGGTTGGCAAGGAGTGAGGAGAACCTAAGTTAGTACCCCAGTAACCTCTTCTGATTGGAATGATGGATAATTTGGCAATAATGATGGCGGCCTTGATGGCGGAAGCGACTTCCTTGGCGGTCTTAATACCTAACCCAACGTGACCGTTAGAGTCACCAATGACGACAACAGCCTTCATTCTGGTTCTTTGACCGGCTCTGGTTTGCTTTTGAACGGATCTGATCTTCATGACTTCGTCCTTCAATTCTGGCAATAACAAGTCAATGACTTGGTATTCCTTGACTGGCAAAGAGTGCAAGTAGATTTCTTCCATGGAAGTAATCTTACCGGCCTTCACTAATCTACCTAACTTGGTGACTGGAGTCCATCCTTTTTCTTCATCTCTTCTTGGACCTCTTCTTCCACCTCTCTTGTTTTGGTCTCTCTTTCCAAAGGCTCTCTTTTCTGGAGCAGCAGCGGCAGCAGGGGCAGCAGCAGGGGCAGACATGTTTAATGTATTGATATTATATAGTCGGAATGTTACGTGGAAAGCCGGGGGGTTGGTTTTCGATCGACAATAAGTATACTAGGAAAAGGAAGTGAGCTAGGCACAGGTGGTGGTTGAAAAATTTTGTGATGGTGGAAATTTTCTGAGAAAGTCGTGTGGTGGATAAAGTTGCGTGGATATTTGGTGCGCGTTGCAATACTAGGGCAGAAGCCCTAATATGATTCTAGTGTTCCAATTGATATCAAATATACGACATGACGTTCACCTATTAAGGCTTACCGAATATCCAGCTTTGGATCCCCGATATTCTGAATTGAAAATAATGTCTCGAAATACAAAATTCCGTACTTCTCTAATATCATCTAGAAGTGCTATTCAATACTAACAAATATCTCTACGTAAAGAGCTCTAAATTCAGTCTAGATTGATTATATTGAACATTTCAGTATATATTTAAATGTAATTAGCTGAATGTATCACAAACTTCGTTGGGTTAGTCCTCTGATAAAATATCGATAATTATTCGGACTTGTATCTGTAGTGGATCTAGTTCAAGATATTCTAATACGTGTATGATATCGTTATTGTATTCTATGTCATAATGGAATTGGATTTCTCTTCTGGCTGGTTGAATTGCTGCAAAATTTAATTGCGAGAATTTAGATAGAGATTGCAACTAAGAATTTAAAAAGAAGATGCGGACACATCTCCACACAATCATAGTGGAATGGAAAAGTATAGTGCAAATATAATACCTGGGAGCTAACCAATAGGAGAGAGCTGGACAAACAAATAACAGTTCAACTAATATCTGATAACTTCACGAATAGGTTAGAACTACACTAATACCTGAGATCTAGATAAACAGGCGAGAGCTAAACTTATAGGCAAGAGCCAAAAAATCTGAAAACCTCGCTAAAAGGTGAGAGTTCAATGGATCATAGCGAGAATTAGTTGAAATTCTAAGCTCTTATAAACTCACAAGATCTTACAGTAACTATAATAATGTCTCTTCAGTAACAACTCGACTTTACTAGACTTCACCCGATTTTACCCGACTTTACTCTTATCTTCTTCCGGTATTCTCTCCTCCTCTTTTCTCTCTTCCATTATCGTTATTATGCCTCCTTCTGTCTAAGATTTCGTTTCTATTCCCCGGTTCAGTTCTAACTCGTCTATATACAGTACCCATTAAAACCCTGATGCGGCTACCTCCGCATTTTCCGCAGATAAGAACATACGATTCTAGCTGGTGAAAACAAGAACAGCCAACAAGTCCCTAGAGCCACTCATATGTAAATGGTCACTTTCAATTGGCCAATCCTTGTGGGACAACTTCGTTCAGCCCTCATTTATCGTTTTATCTACCCCAGCCATGGATGTTTTATAAAACATCACTTCATTGCTACCTGCATATTATATATTGCTCCCGCAACCTGCGCAATCATCCTTGCGGTAACGATTTTCCATCCGTATAAATAGCAAGGTCCCCCCTGAGACCCACAACGAAAAAGTCAAACAATCATGTCATACGCTGAAGCCGCCGCCTCTTCTGGTCCAATTGGAGCAGAAAGATTACCTAAACCAACACAAGTAAAAACCACCACGAATCCTTCGGGAGGTGTAGAAACTGTTGATCATCAAGAGTTTGAAGAATTGAAGAAGGAATTCGAAGAAGGCTCCAATGAAGCTTTAAATAAAGCAAAGTCCAAGGCACGCGACCTTAAGAAGGAACTTCATGATTTGGAAGACGAAGCAAAACCTTACTGGGACAAGGCTGTTGCACAAGTTAAGTCGAGTATAGCAAAACTCTCCGACTACTTTGGAAAGTCCGCAGCCACTGCTCAGCAGTATTCCTCGCAAGCTCTTGCAACCACTTCTCAGGAATTGCAAAACCCTGTAGTTGTTGCCCAAACTTTGGTCGGTATCACTGGTGTGGTTGCTGGATACATTGGATATTTGGAAAGAAAGAGGATTAATACGGATAACAAGGCCGTGTTGTGTGTCCATGCTTCGGTTTTGACTGGTTTAGTGTTGGCAGATGGATTTTTGTTCAAGAAATATTATCCAAAGTATAAAAAGAACTAGGCTCGTTAGAATAATGGCAATTGGTGATCATGTAAATTTTTGAGGTAATATAAAGATCTCGATCTAAATGTGTTTATGTCAAGAGCTTCGTCTGTCTGCTATGTGTTCTATTGATGAGTATGCATTGTTGGACCTTTGAGAGTCAATTGTCATCAGTCTTTTGAATTAGTTAGCCCTTGAATTTGGGTTATTCAATTGATACCCTGGTTTACATGTAACCATTAGTGACCGTTCTTCATCAATTTTCCAGTAAACTTGCCAAACTACAAATATATTCACTGCTCTTCAATTAATGAAAGATGGTTCCTAGTTATTTTTCAAGTTATTCCATAATAAATAAATATTCATTTTGATTTCCTCAGTTAAAGTGGCTGAAATACGAAGCAGACGATTTCCATATGTTCAAGTAAATTAATATTATAATAAATACTATAATTGAAGTATTTTGAAGTAAAGTAACAAGCACTAATTAATAATGTGTACTATTGTTTTCTTGTTCGATAAGGTGATTCTCCTCATCCTTATTCCCATTCCAGTAACCTGAAACTGTTATGGTTCTATATCATTATTTTTAGGCTAACCCTGTGAAAGCTGAAATTGTTTCCTGTATCCAATACATGCATCCACTTGATTTGAGCCGTGCAAATACTAGGCATTATCACAGGCGGACAGTTTTGAGATTCAGAGGGTTTGGTTGGGAATTTTACGAATTGGATCATTAAAAGGAAATTTTACGAATGGGATCTCTTACAGGAAATTTTACGAGTTGGATCTGTTAAAGGAAATTTTATGAATTAGATTCACAGTTTTCCATTCACCATTCCTGTGAATTTGTAGAGGTGGTTTTAGTATTTTAGTTTGATTTTAGTTGTCCAACTGTCTTTGCCTTCGTTGAAAATTCCATATCTTGAACGATATTAAGAATAATCAGATAAACAAATCTTATACTATTACTTGACAATTGCAAAAGATCATAGCTTTCGAAATCGAATGCCTCCAGATTTGTATATTTAGAAAGTACCCACGCCAACTATGTTAGCAGAACAATAGAAACAGTCTTTAACGCGAACTATCACAATCTATAGGGATTGTAAAATGATTCAGGCTACCTTAGAAATGTCTGTTGTGCACTCATGAATTACTATTCGTGTCTAGTTTTATGGGAACTGAAACAATTGGGCTAGTCGCCTGGGGAATACGTAGGCACATAACCGTAGAGAGGTGAATATTCCATATCAATAGTAAACTCTATAGAAACTAGCAGGCTAAATTTGGTGTTTTTTTTAGCTAGCCAGAATTGGTAATAAAATGGATGCAAAAATTATACGTAACTCCAAAATATGAACAGAAAAAGAAAAAAGAAATGACTAAAAAATTGACTAAAAAACGTCCCCAAATTTCGTCAATTCTAGCCAAAGAAGTTGCCACCGAATGCAAAAAATATATGTGTACGAGATATGAAATGTTTCTCGCTAAGGACTTAGTTGTGACCTATAAAACAACTTTGTGTGCTAAAGGTATCCAATCAATAAATTACAATTGGAATTCCTCTAGTTATTTTCGATGACGATGTTCCTCGCATGATTATTGCATCAGTTCGTACACGTATTCGTTTAGTGGTAGCAAGCGTACGTTTGATTCACCAAATTCATGTGATCCATTTCTGTTACTACAGTTTTGTGGGTAGTCTACCTTCAAACAACACCACATCCAGTGCGATACCGTTTACGAGATGCAGCCAACCAGGAGCCACGATTAGAACATTGGCACGGCTTCCTTCTGGAATGAAAATATGAACTCTGATAACATGCGAGATTATTAACTCCTAGATATGCATATCAATAGAACGTCGTCCGCTAAAATATTCGTGCTTCCCCCGAATATTATTCAGTCCTTTTCTCCGCAAAAATCAGAATCGGGGAACTGTTATAAAATATTCCGGAATACACCAAAACTAACCACTTGGTTCTAGAAGCGGAAAAATTCCGCATGTTAATTATGTGGTGTTTAATGTACGAACACATCTATCAAAACCTTGCGAGAATCCTCGTGGAAAAAACAATTAGTAATTCAATAGCAAAAGCACATGAGTTGAGGTGAACACACTAGTAGATTTGAAATTAGATTTGAAATAGGTATACGAATCCTTAAAGTGAGCTAAGGATACGCACAGACAATAGTTTGCCTCACTTCGCATTCTGCGGCTTCCGAGGCCATCCTTCTACGGCAAAGGTAATCGGAATATATATAAGTTTTCCGAGATGAATTAGCACAAGATGAATCAAAGTGGGGTCACGTCTAAAAGTCAAGGCTGCTACTTCGGCCGATCTATGTAATTTATTCGTAGGTATATGCGACCATGTAACATCAAAGATCATATATTGTAATTCTGATTGGTTCTACGGAATTGGATACTTGAACGCTGCCGCTTCCAGAATGCCGCTAAAAAAACCTTCGGCTTCAATTGCCACTAAAAGATAGAATTTCCCTCATATTTGGTAATACGAACCTGCAGCAAGTTGTTGTGTGCTGCGAGTTATTGTCGAACCAATATGCGTGCGGAAGCCGGCTAACTTTGTGATGCGTTAAATCGAGAGAAATAGGGGGTTAGCCCAGAGCCCGCAACCTTAGAAGAAATCAAGGCATCTAGGGACTTCTAAACTGACGGAATTAGTGCGATTACGCTAGACATCGTCAGGGCTCTAGTCCCTGTTCTTTTGATCTATTTTCGAAATGAGCGGGCCTCTAACAGAAGGAGGGGGATTGCGGAAAAATGATGCCTTATTAGGCCTCTCACAAATACATGTCCACCCGCTCATAATTTCCGTTAAACTTCACTTACGTTTGAACCAAGAGTTGTGGAATGGAGGAGAAGTTACCCGAGAATATTTATAATTATGTTTACAAAGCGTAAGAATGGCGGTGAGTAACAATAAAGATACACATCTTCAGTTACGCTTCTTGAGCTCTCACATCTTCAGATACTCATCATCTCTCGTATCGTGCTATTACATACGTAATAAGAGCAACGCGCCTCTCAGATGTCACATTCTACGTCTTGTAACTTTTACCTGCAACGTAATCACGGCGCTCAAATAGATAACAAATCGTAAAGCACTGATGCAAAGAACAAATACTTCGCCCCCAAGACCTCTTTTAGCATTCTCATCGTGCGGAATTTCGGAACGACACAAACCAAAGTCTTCAAAATATTATTCCGCAGAGTGCGTTCTATGTGCATGGGGCCGTGTGAAAAAGTGTCTGTTTCCTAACCGAATTTCCGCCCAGACGTAAGAAATTTTACCTAGAAACCTTACAACTGCTAAGGATCATGTAGATTATGTGGCACCCAGCACCAACTTAAGCTATATTTGACTGAAGTAAAACTCTAAAAGCGGAAAAGTCAAGGATAAAAATATATAAATCTGAGGCTAAACATCTCGGCCGAGTGATTTATTTTTTATGCAGATACGGTTATGCAAATAGATTTTTTTTGTTCGTTACATTGAGATTACCATATTTGAATCCAGGTCCTTATTATTTTTGGAAGTGCATAAAAGTTTTAATAGCCCCCCTCATCTCATCTCCAGATATATAGCCACGGTAATCTCTCGCAAGTGAAGGTTGATTCTCAGTATTGGTGATATGTTTAGTGTTATGGATCAAATGAATAATTTCGATGGTAATGAACAAGGAACGCCAATACCAGGACCGTTTGGTCCTCAACTAGGATCTCATGATGATTCGTTCGATATTCAGCCCGACTCGTACACTCAGGGAGAACACTATATACATAGCGAACCATACGTTAACGGAAATGCAAACTCTGGAGATTCCTATGTTAATGCCGGCTATTATGGAACTCCTATTGGTGGTGAGTACATATCTAATCCTGTGTACAATCAACAACCTGAGTCGTCTGTATCAGGTATTTCAATACCCGGTCAGAATTATCAAAGTATCCAACCCTTTGGAATGACACAAGAAAACTGGGGGTCCATGCCGGGTTCTAATTTTGAATCCTCGGGAATCAATTCTGAAAACCCAGGTGCACCTTCCACGACCTCGGTTGATAACAACAATACGGAAAGCAATTATGGTTCTGGAATGGTATATTTGGGCCAAAATTCGGGTATGTCCGTGAACACAGGAGCATCTTTGAACTCAGCAACAGCACATTCGGTACCGCATCAGACCTCACATCAGGCTCAAGGACAAGAACAATACGATCTCCCTCTAGGGACCTCTGGTTCTTCGTCCATCTACTCACTCACCCCAATGAATAGCGAACTCTACCAAAATGCATCAGTGCAAGAAAGTGCTTACGACTCCTTTAGTGCTTCGAGCTCGTTCTTTGACGGAATACCCAACTCTCAAGGAAACGCCAATTATACCAACTACAACCTCAACAACAACAACAACTACAACCTCAACAACAACAACTACAACTCAACATACTACCCCAACTACAATTCATCCACGTCCAACTTTAATGCCGCATCTTATTCTTCGCCACCAGTGTCTTCATTATCACACACAGTGAACTTCGATCTTAGCCAACACCAGCCTAGTGAAGTCACCAAGTATTCACGCAGAAACTCCTACAAACGTCCCAGCAACCCCAGTCTAGCAACACCAGTCACACCAGTGACTTCATCTCCTCGTCATTTACATCAAAAAAACTCTAGAAAGCGTTACCGCGTGATACGAGGTACTTCGGCAGGAGGTGCTAGCACAAGACAACCTAAAGTGTCTCCAGATAACGACTCTACTTTCTTACCCGTGGTGCTAGACCTTCAAGGTGCTGGGGTTGAAGATATATGTTATCCACAATGGTCGAGCCTGGAAAAAGAAGATCGTCGTCGTATTATACGTATAGAACGGACCCAAATAGGACCAAAGCTCGTGGCGAACTTTTCAATCATCGGCGGTGCCAACCAACATCCAACCACGCTTCCTCCTCCAGAGGGGGTTGATGTGCTTGAAGTGAGTTGTTTGGAATGTGTTAAGCCTGAATCTACAGGCTACGATTCGTCCAGTGACGAAGATTCTTCAATATCTCCAAACCACCACTCTGCTAATGAGCTCTACCAATATTTCATCACATCTGTCGAAGTAGTGGAAATAGTGGAGATGTTGATTGGTACTCAACTTCATGATCCCGCGGAACGCCGACGGGAGCGCGGACGTGTGAGATCCAATCTTGTCCCATTCTGGTTGAAGAAACCCATCTCATCCCGTATGAATGACTCTTCCAATCCTACGTCGACCTCTTCATCTCCCAGTAGCTCGCTCAACCAAACAAACCAAGATTCCAGAGTAGAATTGGCCAAGCGAATCATGGCTTATGAGATTAGAAAGCCCCGTGGATTTGACAAGGAAGTGAGAATTTTACGTTGGGATAAGTTGGTTCCTGCTCTTAAAAGAGCACTCCAGAGTTACTATACAGAAATCCCTCGTTCCGACACTTATGTTGATTTCGATGTATAAAAGTGTAAATATATATACTAGTTTAGTTCTTCAAATTGTTTTAATATTCCCTTGATAATTATTGTGGAAACAAATAGTGAGAGATTAAAATGAATTATTAATATTAGTGAGAGATTTACTAAGATTTACTGAGATTTCCTGAGATCTACTAAGATTTACTGAGATTTCCTGAGATCTACTGAGATTTAATGAGATTTCCTGAGATCTACTGAGATTTCCTGAGATCTACTGAGATTTGCAGAATTTTACTAAGATATACAGATTTTTCCTGAGCTCTACAGACTTTTTCTGAATTTTACTAAATCTTACTAAATTTTTCAGCGCTTATGATTCAAAGATTAACGATGAAAGTTCAACCATCCCATTTACCATCCCATTAACCATCCCATATTCTGATATATTCATGATAACATTTCACTAAACGGCACCGCCAACGGAGCGAGGTATAACTAATCATTAGAGGGGTGCATACAAGAATACCGAGGCATTCTTTAGCTGCGAGGAAGTCGCATTTGTCAATTATGATTAATAATTCTCACCAGACTGACGTCACATTGGTGATACATTCATATCGTCACCATAGTTACACCAAGCGACATAAATTTACATATTCCGGGTGATTTAACCTGTTTCGTTCAACTATTGGTGAAGAGCAACACCTCCTCTCCATCCTCCACCACCCCCTTCTCCGTGCCCCTCATAAGCGCCCCTCATCCGAGCCACACTAAAGCCTTGTCCGGTTCTTTGGACATGTGCCCTTTTGCCCATGCAGAAGTGTGGTTCGTTGCCCTTATTCTGCATATGCTTAGGAATACAAACCGTATGTCGGGAGAGCCGAGTATGTAGACCCAGGGAAGAATTGCATAACGACTCAATCAGGAGTTCTTGGTTTATGCATATAGGGGAGATACCAGAGAATAAAATACAGCTGTTCTCTCATTATGGTCGTGACAAAGGAGGGACCACTTTTATGAAAGGCGAAGCCTTTGGCGCGCCCGACGCTTAAGTAGCGGCAACTACCTGCAGCAATTTTTTGAAATGTATGGGTATGCTGGAGCCTGGAAACCCTGATGATATGTGTCTTACAAACCCTGGCTACATATGTAAATATAGGCGGAGTCTGAGATAATAATAGCTTTATGTATTGTCGTGACGTTGGCGAATCATCTAAATCTTGGCTAAAGTAAACAGTCCTACTTCGACCTCGAAACGTCATAGGGGAAGAGATTTTAAATCTGACGCAGAAATTGAGTGATTCGCTAACTCGATAGCTCGCTAATCCTCTAGAGATTCAGACATCATGTATACTAGCGAGTTAATAGCTCGTTAACTCGCTAGTACTCTCCAATTAGTTAACTCTCCAATATGTTTCTAACTCTCTAATTAGCCAACTCACAAACTTCGTTTGCTAGTTCTTGGTTGTAAAGTGGTCACTAATCATATCAAAACTTCTGTGAACTAGAGACTTATAATTAGTGGATTCTGAAATATTCAAGCTAAGATATCATGCTGAGAAACTTTACATCTTATTGAATACAGCGCCTGCCAATCGCTATACCTAACCACAGAGTTCCAACAGATACCGTTAGAAGTTTATTAGAACCAGACAGAATATACCCGATACCCTATATCTTGACAAGATTCACCAGAAATGGACCATCAATTGAGCGTCTTTTTTAAATCTACAAAACAGATTTTAATCCTATTATATTGGAGTTTTTCATTATACTGTGGTTTTTCGTCGTTTACTTACAGCCCAGAGAGTTAGCCTAGAAGCTCGTCTGTTATAAAAGATGTATCATCTAAAGATAGACTAAAGATTACCTAAATGTCACTTACAATTACATATAAATCACCTAGCATGATACGTATTTGTACAAAATATAACTTGACAAGTATTTAAGTTAGCTGTAGTAATCTTTGTTGCTTTAGGTTTCTTATTCCTCTTTTGTAAATTTGTTCATAGAGCTATCTTTAAATATGATATAAATAATAACCAAGATTCTTCACTAAATTATATCTATTATCAGGTGCTTTACAAGATAGTTATGTATTAGAAATATATAGTGGGTATATTTGTAATTTATATATTATATATTATATATATATATTATATATATATTATATTACACCTAAATTA